>ERZ778020.67-NODE-67-length-378471-cov-19.701429_pt1 | contig 378471 bp, 343 predicted proteins | sample MGYA00375750_ERZ778020 | MGnify/ENA primary metagenome ERZ778020 (study PRJEB29350, sample SAMN05389818) | bioreactor metagenome | isolation source: Ammonium sulfate bioreactor | place: South Africa: University of Cape Town | collected 2014-03-17 ...
GACGCTCAGGGCGCCCTCAAGGGAGCGTCAAGCACGCCTCAGGCTTCGCGCGTTGAGCAGAACCTGAGGATCGGAGGCCTGGTGTCGGGCGATGTGCGCGGATCAACGCCCACAGAACAGGGCGATGTGCACAGTCCACGGAGGAGGGATGGATATGGCGCGCCAGGTCGTCGCCGCACCCCGGCACGACACACCAGCGGCACAGCGCGACGAGCACCCCGGCACGGCACGCCAGCGGCACAACGCGACGAGCACCCCGGCACGGCACACCAGCGGCACAACGCGACGAGCACCGCGGCACGGCGCGACCGGAACCGGAGGGCGCCGACCACGACCGGGCCGCCGCGAGACGGACCCGGGCCGTCGCGAGCGCCCGGAGCGTCAGCCCGTCGCGCGCACGGACGTGTGCGGACCCTCCGGCGCGGTGAGCGTCACCGTCGCCGACATCGTCGCTGCGAGCGGGATGTAGATGTCGTAGAGCGCGCCACCGAGCTCGTCGCGGTACGCGAATCGGATGCCGCTCACCGGCGGCCGCGGCGGGAACGGGATGGGGAGCGGACGTCCGCCGTCGCGGCGGATGTCCGGCAGCGCGATCGAGGCCGTGAGCGTCGGACCGAGCGGCAGCCCCGGGAGGACCGGCAGCACGTGGGCGGTCCCCCCAACGGCGTCACGCATGGTCCCACCCCCTGCGACCGCACCGCCTGCGAGCGCACCCCCGGCGACGGCATCCCTCACGTGACCACCCAGCGGCGGCCCGATGACGATCCGCCGCGCGGCCGACACCGAGAGCACGAACGGCGGCCGCGCCGTCCTGCCCTCGGTGCTCGACACGGTCACCACGACTGCCGTCGCCGAGGCGCGGGTGACGGCGACCAGCTCGAGGTTCGGCGGCTGCGGAGCGGTCCATCCCGCCACGTGCGCGACCTGCTCGGCGGCGCGTCCGAGCGGGTCGACGAGTCGCAGGCCCACATCGACCGGCTGCGTCGGATCAGCCCGCGTGAACCACACGGCGAGCGGCGTCCGACCGCCCGCGCGCTCCCCCCGCACGACGACCGCCACTCCCGCTGCGGGCGCGGCCGGATCGACGGCGGCCAGAGCGGACAGCGGGACGAGGGATGCCGCGGCCATCCCCTCCTCGGTGAGGGCGGCCGCGGTCAGCCCGCCCACGAGGTGCGGGCCGAAGTCGGTGTCGGCGATCGGAGCCGACGTGGAGGTCCGCGCGACCAGCACGCTGTGGTCGGGGGACGCCGATTCGACGACGAGCGGGTCGAGGTCCGGCGGACCCGCCGGCGGGACGCGAACGGTGACGATGTCGGACGCGGGCGAGAGGATGCCGCGCCACGCGCGCTCCGGGATGCCGCTGGTGTCGGGCTCGGCGACGGCGCGGACGTACCAGGTCTTCCAGCTCGGCTCCAGGGCGCCGGTCCAGCGACCCCGGAAGATCGGCTGCCCGGTGACGAGGTCGAGGTCCGCCGGCGCGGGCGGGTCCGCCGGGGCGGTGGCCGCCGCGAAGGCCGGTGCCCCCATCGAGTCGGCGCGACGGGCGGCGTCGAAGGCGTGCGTCCGGTACACCCGGAACCGCGAGACCGGCACGTCGCTGGGCACCTCGAGGTCGAGGTCGGCCCCCGCGACCGTCACCTCGGGCCGGGCGAGCGGCTGCGCGGGCTGCACGACGCGCGGCGCGATGAAGACCTGCGTGACGTCCTGGGCGGCGGTGTTGTACGGCCACGGCGAGTCCGCACCGCTCGGGGTCGTCGAGGTGACCACGAAGAACTGGATGCCGGTCGTCCCGCGCGCGAGCGCGACATCCGCCTCCCGCCGGTCGCCCGGCACCTCGAGCACCCGCCGGAAGGCGAGCCGGCACTCTTCCGGGTGGGCGATGAGCAGCTGCCGCACCGCGACCAGCCGCGCGCCGGGGACGACGCCGGGCGCCGGCTCGGCGACACCGCAGCGCTCGCGCAGGTACTGCTCGCTCGCCTGCCACACGACGAAGGACTTCACGTTCGCCGCGGCCGCGCCCCACACCACCCGCACGTGCGAGCGCCCGTCCGAGTCGGGCAGGCTCGCGAGCGGCACGCCCGGCAGCGGCGTCGTCGCGGGGATCACCGGAACCGGGCTCCCCACGGACGCGAGGATCGCGCGCGCGGGGTCGTCGGGCGCCCACGCCGTCGGACTGGGGCCGACGGCGAGCGCCCGCCGCGCCCAGACATCCACGCCCCACCGGTCGGTGGCCGAGAAGTCGAGGGCGGGGAGGTCCACGTGCACCGCGAAGCGGCGCGGTTCGCCCTGGCCGGGACCGGCGGCCGCGGCGGGGATGCCGTTCTCGTCGAGCGGCGCGACCGTGCACCCGACGCCGGTCGGCACGTCGCCCGCGAACGAGAGCGAGAAGCTCCGGCGCACCGCGCCGGCCGGGACCGCCTCGGGCCCGATGCCCGTGGGCGGAGGCATCGCCGGCGAGGTCATCGGGTAGAGGACCGCGGAGAACTCGACCGAGGTCGTGGAGCGCTCCGCGAACTCGACGATGACGTCGACGTCGAGCGTCGCCGGGCACTGCGGCGCTCCGGCATAGGTGGCGCGGAGCGTGAGGTTCGCGAGCATCGGCAGCGTCGCCGCCGGCTCGATGCCCGCGTACAGCGTCTCTGTCCACGGCGACCAGATGCCGTGCACGTCGGAGAGCGCGGCCGCGTACAGCTCGTGCCGCCCGCCGCTGCCGAGCGGGATGTCGGTCACCGGATCCACGCTCGCCAGCAGCGATTCGCCGGGCGCGAGCGGCGGGACGTTGGGGATGCGCCATCCGTCGACGTCCGGTTCGAAGGCGAACAGCGGCTCGGCGATCCCCGCGCCCGATGTGGTGCGCACCGGCGCGAACTGGGTGACGTGCACGGTCGCCGCGTCCGCGGAGAGCGGCGGCCACGTCGACCGCACGTTCTCGCGCCACGGCGCGTCGAGCGCGGCGGGCGGCTGCAGCGAGTAGCGCGCAGCCGCGTAGGGCAGCGGGGCCGGCGTCTGACCGTGCATGACCGGGGGCGCGTAGGCGGCGTACTCCCCCGCGGGCAGCGGCACCTCCACGTTCCACCCGGGGCCGGAGGCGCGGAACACCGGCCCGGCCGCGTAGGTCGCCGTCACGAGGAACTCGGGCGCGGGTGGCAGCGCGACGGCCGTGGTCCGCGCCGTGCGGAACGGATACGCCGTCCCGAAGCCCAGCGCGAGGTTGGCGAACGGGTCGCTGACGACGGGGATCGACAGCAGCGGCCACGGCGCCGCGTCGATGGACGCCGGCCGTCCAGGAGGTCCCGCCACGGGGGTGGGGTTCGTCACCCGCGCCTGCTCGTTCTCGGGAAGACCCGGCGCGTAGAGTCCGGCGATCCGGCCCAGCAGCTCGGCGGCAAGGCGATCGACGAACGCCGCGGGGTCCGGTGCCTTCCACGTCGGTGCGGCCACGCCGGAGGGAAGGGTCGCCGCCCAGCCGACCGGGGGCGCGCCGCGGGAGATGCGGTCGAGGGCCGCATCCCGTGCCGGCATGGTCGCGGTCACGAGGCCCTGCTCGTACCCGTCGTAGTCGGTGCCGGGGATGCCGTCCTTGGGCACGGGCAGACCCACGTACTCGATCGGCTCCCAGTCGGGGGCATTGACGATGTCGTCGAGAGACACGATGCGCGTGACCGGATCGACTGCGTTCGTGATGATCGCGCACGTGGCGCCCGGGGTACGCAGCTCGACGTGCGCCGTGGGGCTGCCGGTGCCGGAGGTGCCGATCGCGGTGACGGACTCCTTCGCGCCCGTGCGCCAGCACAGGCGCACCACCACCGGCTGGGACGGATCCGCGACGCCGCAGTCGATGACGACGCGGCCCGCCGGCGTTCCCCAGTCGACGCGCAGCGCACCGTCTCCGGTGGGCTGCACGGCGACGTCGGCGGGCCGCGCATCCGTGGAGGTCGCCGGACGGCGCCACACGGTGAAGACACCGTGCGGCACCCCCAGGTCCCCGTGGCATGCCCACGCGAGGCGCAGGGTGAGCCCGCGGGATGCCGCAGGGTCGCCCTGGCCGTCGGCGGGCGGGAGCTGCTGCCCGTGCGACTTCGCCACGGCGGCCCAGTCGATTCCGACCGCCTCCGCGCGGAAGAACCCGGGGTTCGGGATGCGGGCCATCAGTCCTCCTCCTCCCACGGCGCGGCCACGAGCGGGACCGACAGCAGCGGAGTGCGCGCCTCGGCGCTGCCCGCGGGTCCGTCGAGGTCGGTCACGAGGTCGAGGCGCAGGCGCGTCCCGCGCGCGTTCGGACCGAGGAAGGCGATCGCCCGCGTCCCGCCGGGGCCCGTGGCGACGCGCGAGACCGGCGCGTCCGGAAGACCCGGATCGGCCGGGCCCACCGCAGCGGCCACCGTGAGCCACGGCCACGGCACGCTCGCCCAGTAGTGGTGCGTCGGGTCCGGGTCGGTCGCAGCGGCGTCCACCTTCTGCGGGGTCGGGCGGGACCGCACGATCTGCTCGCTCGACTCGACGACGACGGCGACGGGCTGCGGGACGGGGTCGGTCGTCCACAGCACGTGCACCGCGGGGAACCCCGGGACCTGGGGTGCGCCGAGCCCCGCCTGCTCGAACGCGTCGTCGAGGACGGGACCCGGCACGCTCCCGACGAGCGGGGCCAGTGCGGAGGGTGTCAGGATGCCGCGCCCCTCCCCGCGGGACCCGCCCACGAACGCCGCGAGGTCGGCGGCATCCGCGAACCGGCCGGTGCGGAACGGCACCCGGTAGACGATGTCGCCCGTGCCGCCGGCACCCTTCCTGCGCGCGTGCACGTCGAGGAGGTACTCGGTGAGCGGCTCGAAGATGTAGGGCAGCGTCACGGTGAAGGTGCTGTGGTCGAAGCCGGAGGCGTCGAGGCATCCGAGGTCCACGACCAGCCCCTCGACCGCCTCCCGCCAGGGAGTCGTCACCCCGTACGGGTCGATCGCGGTCGCGTAGGCCGACCCGCCGACCAGCGGAACCTGCGGCACGGGTTCATCGGGCTGATCGGCGAGCCGGGGATGGATGCCGGATGCCGCGTGGACGACGGCGTACAGCTCGAGGCCGTACGCGTCGAACAGCGCGGCGACCCGCTGCGACGAGAACGTGATGCTCACCCCGGCGTGGGTGAAGACGCCGGTCTCGTCCGCCGCCGGGACCGTGCCGAGGACCCACGGCGACAGGTCGGTGACGACGTCCGAAGGAACGGTCGCGGGGGCCGTCGTGCGGAACCGGAAGCTCTGCGTCTTCGTCGACGTGTGGTCGCCGGGGAGATCCCCCGGGCCGAGGGTCGCCGCGGGCGGCTGACCCTGGGGCGGGCTGTGCGGGTCTCCGGTCACGGGCAGCCACGTCGCCTGCCAGTCGACCTCGACGGCGTACGTCGTTCCCGGCGTGAGCAGCGGCTCGCTGCCCGCCGGCTGGGTGAGCGCCGTGTTCAGCGCCTGCTGATCGGCGTTCAGTGTCGACGTGTCCCAGTCGTACCGGCGGGTCTCGGACGCGAGGACCGCCTCGACCGCGACCACGTAGTACGCCGGGAAGGACGTGGTGCTGCGCCGGCGGTCCCACCCGGTGACGATGCGCGCCGCCTTGCCCCCGAGCCCGTCGAGACGCACGTAGACGGCCACGAGCTTCTCGGTCGACATGAGCCGACCGGCGAGGTGGCCCGCGCGGCTGACCGGCTCCGCCCAGGGTCCCGCGGGGTCGATCCAGGTGCCGGGGATCGGCGTCGGCGACGGCACCAGGTCCGACCCGTCCACGCGGTGCGCCTCGAGCTCCGATCCGTCCTCTGCGCGGGCGGACACGGTGAGCCCGTACTCCAGGCCGATCCGCGGCATCAGCATCAGCAGGCCCACGCTCTCGAAGCCGTCGCCGTCGCCGGGATTGCCCGCCGCGAACGACACGCCGTCGGCCAGGCGGTCGGGGGTGAAGCCGGATGCCGCCCACGCCTCCTCCACGAGCTTGCGCGCCAGGTCGTCGCCCCCGGGCGCCGGGTCGGCGAGGTCGTGTTTCGGCGAACGCAGGATCTCGCCGAAGCATCCGGCATCCTGCACCGCCGAACGCGACCCGGTCGCCGCGGCGGCCCGTGCGAACGCCGACACCGTGGCCGGATCCCACGCCGTCGCCTGCTCCGCGGCGGGGTGGTCGTAGAGGGATCCGCCTGCCGCGGCGTGGGCGTCGAGGCCCGCGAGCGCGGACGCTCCGGCGAGCCGCCCGCGCAGGCTCACGCCCGCCGCGGGGCTCTGCGCCCAGCGGGACATCGCCGCCCGCGAGTCGCGGACCGACCGGTCGTGGCAGGGCACGGCATCCCCGACCACGACCGCGGGATCCGTCCCCTGAAGCTGATCGACCGCCGGCGCGATGCGCCACGGCTCGGTCACGGTCATCCCGGTCCGCACGGGGGCGGTGCGCACCGTGCCGGGAGCGTCGGGCCACGGGATGCCGGCGAGCGCCCACCCCGCGGGGCTCGGCCCGAGCGGCTGCCCATCGAACGTCCACAGCACCGAAGCGGGCGCGGCCGCGGTGGCGCAGATCGTGCCCCACCGCTCGTCGACCGTGGTCGTGAGGGCCTCGCCGCACGGCACGGCGGCCGGATGCGGGTCGGGAGTCCAGTCCAGCAGGGCGAGCTGCAGCGACATCGCCTGCGCGTCGCTCTTCTGCACCCACCACACGCTCGCCGCCGACTCGCCCGCAGGCGTCGGGGGGATGAGGGCGCCGCCGGTGAGCCGGACGGCGGTGACCTCGTACCGCCACCAGTGGTCGCCGAGCTGCATCCACGGATTGGCGGGAGCGCCCCCGTAGGTTCCGAGCACGCCGCCGAGGATGTCGGCCTGGTCCGTCTTCGCGAGGGTGAGGAACGACACCACCGGGATGGCGTCGATCGGCACGTCGTCCGGGACGGCACCGCCGCCCTCGACGGCCTTCGCGATGACGCCGTCGACGGGCTCGCCCACCCCGGCGCCTTCGAGCAGGACGTGGATTGTGCGGGTGACCAGGCCGACGCCGGTGACGAGGTCCTGCACGGTCGGCGGCACGATGCCGGGGTCGTCGCCGATCGTGAGCTCGACGGAGCCCTCGACGCTGAAGAAGAAGAAGTCCACCTTGCCGTGCACCTCGCCGTGCACGTAGAGCTGGTCGGTGGCGCCGCGGTAGATGATGACGAGCTTCGCGCTCGCCGAGATGCTGATGATCCACAGGCGCAGCTCGCCGCTGACCTCGATGATGCCGCCGACGTACAGGGGGTCGGGGGCGAACAGCGCGTCGAAGCCGGCCGCCGCCTTGAAGTACAGGCCGATGGACTCGCTGCCCATCAGGACGGCCTCGATGTGGAACCCGGTGGCGAACACGAGCCCGTCGGAGCCGAGCGGCGGGCTGGTGGGCAGGTGGATCCCGTCGCCGTGGACCTCGAGGTAGCCCGAGCCGGTGAACATGTCGAGCACCTTGACCGTGGCCGGGTGGTCGTAGCTGCCGAGCTCGACGTACCAGTGCGACGTGTGCTTCGTGTCGAAGAACGCCGTGACGGGCACGGTGACCGACAGGAGCGAGCCGATCGCGTACTCGATGCGCAGGGCGATGAGCACCGTCCCGCGGCCGAAGTCGAGGTCGATGACGGCGATGATCGTCGCGGTGGTGTCGCCGCCCAGCTCGGGGAGGGTGGGGGCGAACACGTTCGCGAGCGCGAGCAGCGTGATGTCCGGCCCGGGGGTGGAGATGAGGAGCACGCCCTTGAGGTTGAGCGTGAAGCCGCCGTCCGCCGTGCCGAGGACGAGGCCCGCGCCGAACGAGTAGGCGTCCTTGTCGTAGTGCCAGGCCTGGTCGGTGAACAGGTCGTTGTTCTTCAGGTGCGTGATCGCCCAGTCCAGCGCGGGGAGTTCGGCGGTCTCGTCATAGCTGCGGGCGAAGTTGATGCCCATGCCCCCGAGGAATCCGTAGATGCCGAGGCCGGACGCGCCGAGCAGGATGGGCGCCGGGAACTCGACCGCGGCGCCGAACAGGATGCCGATGTTCGGCCCGCCGTCCGGGTCGGGATGGATGGTGAGGGTTGCGGAGATGCGGATGTTGACCGACGTCACCGACACGTCGAACCCGCCGCTGATCTGCGACTCCGAGATCGCGACGTACCCGGTGCCGTGCAGCACGCCGGGGACGTCGAGGGTCGCGGACAGGCGCGAGATGCTGATGTCGGGCGCGCCGCTCCCGTTGAAGTCGGCCCGCACGGTGGCGGTGTCGATCGTGACGATGCCGAGCTCCAGGCCGATCCCGAACTGCACTTCGACGAACATCGGGTTGTCGCGACTGACCTTGAAGCCGAAGATGCGCAGGATCTCGTCGAGCGGCGGGGTGGCGACGAGCGAGCCGTCGGGCGCGTCGATCGTGTACCCCTTGGCCGGGTCGAAGACGGCGAGAGGCCGGAAGTCGGGGTTCGCGGCGCTCCCCCACTCGCCGGCGACGCCGATCGCCTTGTACCGGGCGCTCATCGGCTTGCCCTCGGCGGTGCGGATGATCTTCAGGTCGAAGGCGAACTTCGTCTCGACGTCGAAGAACACGGCGACCTTGTAGCCGGCCGCGGCGTTCCCGGTCGAGCCGTCCGCGCTGACGATGCCGTTCGCGACGACGAGCTCGCCGCCGTACAGGGTCAGCTCCTGGGTCTCGAGCACGCCGAGCGCGCCGATCGCGACGGCGCCGAGCGCCACGACGCCGCCGGCCGCGGGCGACAGGCTGCTGGCGGCCGCGGTGAGCGGCGCCAGCACCGCGAGCGCGCCGACCCCGTCGATCACCAGGTCCGGGATGCCGTCACCGCGCTTGCGCTGATACAGGCCGTCCTTGTCCTTGTCGTGGGCACGGAACTCGGCATCCACCTCCCACGACTGGCGGTCCTCGCTGATCCGGAGCCGCACGAGGAAGTCGACGATGCCGTCCGCCGGGTTGTCCTGGTGCTGCTGGTCGGTGAGGCCGAGGCCGGGCTTCGACTGGTCCGCCGCCTTCGAGAAGTCGAACTCGCCCCACACCTCGGCGCGGATGAAGGTGTCGCGCAGGATCTCGACCCGCACGCCGATGCGCCGGAAGCAGCTCGGCTGCGGCTGCTTCGCCGGCGTGACGTCCTTCTGGGCGGTGTCGCCGCCCCACTCCTCACGCGTGACCTCGAGCGTCGCGGTGACGTTCGCTGCGGGCGCGGCGGGCGCCCACGCGCGCGCGAGCCACCAGAAGCCGTCGCCCTCGGCGGGCGGCGCGGGCGTCGGCGGCGGTGGGGCGGTGTCGGTGCGGGGCGGTGTGCCGGCGTGGGCGTTGGCCGAGCCGAACGGCGTCCCCTCCTTGGCCTTGGTGAAGCCGGCGTCCTGCAGGATCGACAGCGCCGCCTGCAGCCGGCGGTGGCTGAGATCGCGGTTGTACTGGTCCTGATCGTTCTCGTACGACGCGTACCCGTCGACGGTGAGCTCGGTGTCGAGGGGCAGGTACGTGGCGAGGTCCTTCGCGGCGTCGATGTAGCTGCGGGATGCCGCGTGCTGGTCGCGCGCGGGGGACTTCTGGTCGCGGGTGTTCGCGGGGTTGCGGGCCCACGTCGGCGTGGCGAGCTCGGCGGGCTTGGGGTGGTCGAAGACGAAGAAGCAGTCGCTCACGACCGCCGCGCCCCCGCTGACGGTGACGGCCAGATCGGTGTGCAGCGGGTGGGTGGTCGTGAGCGCCGACGTGTCGAGCGTCACCTCCGCCGTGTCGGTGTCTCCGATGATCGAGACGGCACTGCTCGTCCACGCGATGGTCGCGGTCGGCGGCGGCGCCGGGTCGAGCCGCACGACCGCCGGGTCGAGCGAGTCCGCCACCATCCGATACGGCACGAGGGGGCTCGTCGGGGTGAGGGACAGGGAGGTGACGCCTCCGCCGCCGGTCCCTGCGGCGGAGGTGTCGAGCGTGGTCGTGACCGTGAGGTGCTTCGTGATGCCGGCGGCCGCGTCGACGACCGTGATCTGGATCGTCGTGCCACCCGCGTCGGTCGTGATGGCGGCACGGGTGCCGACGACGATGGACGCGTTGTCGGGCGAGATCGTGACAGTGTTCGCCCCGGAGCCGCCGTGCGTGTCGATGAACAGGGTCGATGCGGCGGGGACGGTGGCGGTGCCGTGCGCGGGGTCGGCCGTCGGGTCGGCGATCGTGACCGGGATGTAGGTCCCGGCATCCGTGAGCACGTGCGCCGACACCGTGAGCTCGGCGGCGTTCACGACCTCCGCCTCGAAGATCGCGGTCAGGCCGGCGCTCGCTCCGACCCCGATGTACATGTCCCGCGCGGCCGCGGTGATGTACAGGTCTTCGAGGCCGGGGGGCTGCACGAACACGCGCACCTCGGGCAGGTAGAAGCCCTGCCACGCGTTCGGCATGGCGCGGGCGCCCGCAGGGAGGCCGCTCGGCCCCGCCTCCGAGCTCAGGTCGAGGACGGCGGCGCGGAATCCGATGCCCACCGTGGCCTCGGGGCCGACCGTCGCGTAGGGCGGCTCCATCCGAACGAGGTCGTAGATCTTGTCGACCGGGTTGCCGGTGGTCGACGCCGACAGGAAGTCGAACTGCACCGACTGCCCCTCGAGCTGCATGAGGCGGAGCTTGAGGCCGCCGACCACCATCGAGACGTGGTCGACGCTCGGGTCGGGCAGGAGCCGTGCGTTGGCGACGTCGTAGGTCGCCGGACTCAGGAACGGGAGGTGCACGGCGACGACCGGACAGGTCAGGATGACGCGCCAGCCGCCGTCGTCGGCGGCCGCCGTCTGGTGGAGCCCGATCTCGATCGTGATGTTCGGGTCGCGGAACTCGATCGGCGTGCCGCCGCCCGGGATGCCGCCGAAGCCGCCGAGCGTCAGAAGACTGTCGGCGCGGTAGGTCTTGGTCCAGACCTTCCAGTCGCCGTCGGTCGTCGGACCGGTCGCGCCGCCGGCCTTGAGGGCGTCTTCCAGCGCGCTGAGGGCGCCGCCGTTCTTGGCGGCATCCGGCAGATCATCCCATTGCGTCACGGCGCGCCCCTCAGGCTGCGATGTGATCTCCCCGCTTTGGCGTCTCACACGCTAGACCCAGGTTCGCCGCCGCGACAAGAGCTGTCGATGCGGAGGAGCTCGTACACGCCGCGGTGATACATCCATCGCGTGGTGACGACGTCGTGACGGTGGGTGCGACGACGACGTGACGACGGCGACGGCGACGACGCGACCGCGACGCGACCGCGACGGCGACGGCGAGGCGACGCGACCCGACGGCGACGGCGACGGCGATGGCGACGGCGACGCGACGCTGACGGCGACGGCGACGGCGACCGCGACCGCGACGGCGACCCGACCGCGACGGCGACGGCGACCCGGCGACGACAACCCGACGACGGCGACCCGACCGCGACCGCGACGGCGACGGCGACGGCGACCCGACGGCGAGGCGACCGCGACGGTGACACGACGGTGGCACGACGAACGGTGAGGATCCGAAGGTGGAGAACGGCGGAGCCAGGCGGCCAGAATGATGGACCCGGCGGTCCAGAACGACGGGACAGCGGGCTCAGAACGGCGTGACCCGCGGGCTAGAACGGCGGAGGATCGAACGCGGGAGAAAAGCTGACGGTGCTCACGGGCACGTCGATATAGACGCGACCCGTGGGACTCGTCCACTCGAGAACTCCCCCGCCGAGCTGCCTGACCCTCCAGGCCGAATGATGTTTCAGTACGTGGTGTCGACGGCACAGGTGGGCGAGATTGCATGCCGCGGTGCGGCCGCCGCGCGCGGCATCCTTCGTGTGATCGAGATCGCATCGACGGGCGGGCTGCCGGCAACCGACGAAACGGCAATGCCGATCGCGCACGCGCAATGCCCGCCGGATGTCTTCCGTCGGGCGGTACCGGTCGACAGCGAGCACCGCGCCGGAGACGGGGTGGGTCAGCACGCGGTCCCATCCCGCTGCGTGACCGGCGAGCCGCCGGGCCGTCTCGGCATCGATCGGGCCGTGACCGACGAGGTCGGCGGGCCCGTCGTCGATGCCTGCCAAGGTGAGCGCGGGCACAACCACCTGAACGGTGGCCTGGATCGCGCCGAAGCCGGTCGGACCGTCGTGCCCGGCCGGGGCGCCCGCGAGCAGGAGATCCGCGAAGATGTCCGCGCGCAGCTCGTCCGTCGACCGACGCGCGGCCCCGCGCACCGACCCGACACCGTCGTCGCCGATCGCCGACTGGCCGCCCTCGACCTCATCGGCACCCTGGCCGTCGCCGCCGCAGCCATCGGCACCCTGGCCGTCGCCGTCGAAGCCATCGCAACGGTGGCCGGCACCGTCGCCGCCCTCGTTCGCGCCGTCATCGCCGGAGTCCACACCCGCGGCCTCCGCCTCGCGCACGTCGCGCGCGAGCTGCGTCAGCCGATCGAACGCACCGTGCGCCAGCACGGCGGGGAGCGTCGCGATGAGGTCGCTCATCCCGTCTTCGAGATCCACGATCCGCACGGCGCGCCGCGCCCGCGCACGATCGTGCCGCTCCTGCAGCGACGACGGTGCGATCCGCTCGGCGCGCAGCCGCGCGACCGGGCGCAGCCGCGAGGCGGACTCGCTCTCGGCGTAGGGCAGCACCGACGCCTCGTACGCGGCGCGAAGCTCGGGATCGGCGAGATGACAACCGGCGTCCATGATCACGTTCGCGTGCGCGCGCGAGATGCGCCCCGCCGCCAGGGCTGCGAACGTCGCGGGGAAGCGCTCGGTCAGCGCCACGGCATCCGTCAACTGGCGCTGAACGGACCGATCGCTCACGCGCAAGGCCGCGCCCACTTCGGCAGCGAGGCTCCGTACCGGCAGGTCGCTCCCACGGACGTCATCGCCCTCCGCGCCGCACAGGACGATCTCCATCGCCGCCGAGAGCAGCACGGCCTCCTGCGCCTGCAGCGCACTGACCAGAGCCCTCGTCGCCACCATCTGCCCGACCAGCACATCGACGGCGCGCTCCCGCTCGGGGTCGCTCGGAAGGGCACGCTCGATCATGACTCCAGTCTGTCACGAGCTTCGTACATTTGTTCGACTTATCCACAGGTACAGACTCCCGCCGACGCGGCCCCACACGGCCCCGGATACTGGAAGTGCGCAGCCCCACCGCTCGCGCCCCGCCCGCCCAGGAGGACCCCGCATGAGCACCACGACCCCGCACCCGCGCTTCGACCCGGCCGATCCCGCGAATCTCGACAGCCTCCTCACCGACGACGAGAAGGAGATCCGTCGCGCCGTGCGCGCGTTCTGCGCCGACCGGATCGACCCCGACATCGCCGCGTGGTTCGAACAGGGCGGCATCCCCGACATCCGGGGGCTCGCCCGCGGGCTCGGCGAGCTCGGCGTCCTGGGCATGCACCTGGAGGGATACGGCTGCGCGGGGATGTCGGCCCTCGCCTACGGGCTCGCATGCCTCGAGCTCGAGGCGTCGGACTCCGCCATCCGCTCCCTCGTGTCCGTCCAGGGGTCGCTCGCCATGTTCGCGATCCACCGCTGGGGCAGCGAGGAGCAGCGGCAGCGGTGGCTTCCGGGGATGGCCACGGGAGAGCTCATCGGATGCTTCGGACTCACCGAGCCCGATGCGGGCTCCGACCCCGCCGGCATGCGCACGTCGGCGCGCCGCGACGGCGACGACTGGGTGCTCGACGGGCGCAAGACGTGGATCACGAACGCGCCGATCGCCGACGTCGCGGTGGTGTGGGCGCAGACCGACGACGGCATCCGCGGCTTCGTCGTGCCGCGGGGCACGCCGGGGTTCAGCACCCCCGAGATAACCCACAAGATGTCGCTGCGAGCGTCCGCGACCGGCGAGCTCGTCCTCGACGGCGTGCGCCTCCCGCGCGATGCGGTCCTCCCCGAGGCGGTCGGCCTGCGAGGACCGCTGTCGTGCCTCACCGAGGCGCGCTACGGCATCGTCTGGGGATCGCTCGGCGCCGCACGCGCCTCCCTCGATGCCGCGCGGTCATATGCCGCGGATCGCATGCAGTTCGGCCGCCCGATCGCCGCGTTCCAGCTGACGCAGCAGAAGCTCGTCGACATGACCCTCGAGTACGTCAAAGGCTTCCTCCTCGCGCTCCATCTCGGACGCCAGAAGGATGCCGCGGGCGTGCGCCCCGAGCAGATCAGTCTCGGCAAGCTCAACAACGTGCGCGAGGCCATCGACATCTGCCGCACGGCACGCACGATCCTCGGCGCGAACGGCATCTCGCTGGAGTACCCCGTCATCCGGCACGCGAACAACCTGGAGGCGGTGCTCACCTACGAGGGCACCGTCGAGATGCACACGCTCGTGATCGGTCAGGCGCTCACCGGATTCGATGCGTTCCGCTGAGCGCGCTCACCGGTTTCGACGCGTTCCGCCAGCGCCCGCGCGGACCCCCGGGGGATCAGTGGGGGTCAGCGGCTGCCGAACGCGCTGACCCGCTCGTGCCCGCGGAGCACCGATGCACCCCGATTCGGGGCGCATTCACGTCGTCGGGGCGGAGAAAGTGCGCCCCAACGACCGAAACGCGCCCCAAAGCCGTCCGGCCCCGCCCCAACGACCGAAACGCGCCCCAACCCCGGCCGCCCGCCGCCGGCCCGCGGCGCGGCCGGGCGCTTGTCAACCCCGTACGCCGTTCCCGGTGCGTCGTGCTGAATGGGACCATGACAGAGATCATCGAGTCCATCGACGTGGACGTCCCCGTCCGCACCGCCTACAACCAGTGGACCCAGTTCGAGTCCTTCCCGCACTTCCTCGACGAGGTCACCTCGATCACCCAGCTCAACGCCACGCACACCCACTGGGTGGTGGAGATCGGCGGCCAGACGCGGGAGTTCGACGCCGAGATCACGGAGCAGCACCCCGACGAGCGCGTCGCGTGGACGACCACCGGCGGCGAGACGAAGCAGGCGGGCGTCGTGACGTTCCACAAGCTCAGCGACACCACGAGCAGGGTGACCGCGCAGATCACGTGGGAGCCGCAGGGCTTCATCGAGTCGGCGGCATCCCTCGTCGGCGTCGGCGGGCACGCGGTCAAGAAGGACCTGCAGAACTTCAAGGAGTTCATCGAGTCCCGCGGCGCCGAGACGGGCGAATGGCGCGGAGACGTCCATGCGTAGAACCCAGCGCATCTCGTAGGATCGCGGCGTGGCAGCGATCGGCGACGGAGACCTCGCAGGTCTCCGTCGCGGTCTGCTGGCCTTCTGCTACCAGATGCTCGGCTCCCCGTTCGAGGCGGAGGATGCCGTGCAGGACGCCCTCGAGCGGATCTGGCGATCGCGCGACACGTTCGATCCGGAGCGCGCGTCGCTCGCCACGTGGGCGTACGCCATCGCGCGCAACACGTGCGTCGATCGTCTGCGGGCGACGCCCCGGCGCCCGTTGCCGCGCGACCTCCAGGATCCGGGGATCGAGGTCGGCGCCCCCCTCGTCCCTGCTTTCGACGTCCCGTGGCTGATGCCCGCGCCGACGGGATGGCTCGGCCCCTCGCCCGTGGAGGAGCAGGCCGAGCGCCGCGTCGACGTGCGGCTCGCGGTGACGGCGATGCTGCAGTCGCTCGCACCCGCGCAGCGCGGAGCGTTCGTGCTGCGCGACATCATCGGGCTCACCGCGGCGGAGACGGCGGCCGTGCTCGGCGTCTCGGTCGCGGCCGCGAACTCGGCGCTGCAGCGCGCCCGTGCCGCTCTCGGCACCCGGACCCGGCGGTCGGCCGCGCTCGCCCCGGAGGCGGTGGAGAAGTACGCCCGTGCGATCGAGCGGGCGGATGTCGCGGCCCTCGCGGCGCTCGTCGCCGACGACGTCGTCTTCGAGATGCCGCCGGTGCCGCACTGGTCGCGGGACCGCGCGACGTACCGCGCGTTCATGGCCGACTTCTTCGCCCGCCGTGGCTCGCGGTGGGCGGCGACCGCCATCTCGGCGAACGGACAGCGTGGCATCCTGCTCCACCGTCTCGGCGACGACGGACCCGAGCCGCACACGCTCCAGCTCTTCGACGGGGACGGCACGACCATCGATCACGTGCTCGTCTATCAGGACCCGCGGCTGTTCGCCCTGTTCGAGACGGGATCCCCCGTCCGGCGATGAGTTCGCGGCATCCCGTTCGTATCCCCTGGTGAGCCCCTGACACGAGGAGGACGAATGGGATCGACGGACGACGCACGGGTGATCGTCGTGCAGTACATCACGCTGGACGGCGTGGTCGAGGATCCGGACGGCAGCGGCGGCACGCCGTTCGGCGGCTGGGCGATGCGCTACGGGCCCGAGGGCGTGGCGGGCGACAAGTTCCAGCTGGGCGAGCTCATGCGGACGGGTGTGCTGCTCTTCGGCCGGCGCACGTGGGACCACTTCGCGACGCTGTGGCCACCGCGCGAGACGGACTTCGCCCGGGCGATGAACGCCGCCGACAAGGCCGTGGTCACGACGCGACCCCTCCCCGACGGGGCGTGGACGAACTCCCGCGCCGTCGCGGGGCCGCTCGCGGACTGGGTCCGCGACGCAGACCGCACGCTCGTGGTGATCGGCAGCGGGACGATCGTCCGCGCGCTGCAGGAGGCCGACCTGATCGACGAGTACCGGCTCATCACCTTCCCGGCCGCGGTCGGTGACGGGCGCCGGCTGTTCCCCGCCGGGACGATGCTCGACCTGGACTCGTCGGAGCGGACGGGGCCGGGGAGCCTCACGGTGCACACCACGCGCCGCTGACGGAGGGCGGAGACGACGGATGCCGCGGGGGCGACGTGCGCCCGCGGCATCCGTGTCACTCAGTGAAGACGGGCGATCCCGCTCACTTGTCGCCGGTGAGGGTGTCCTTGACGTCCTGGCCGGTCTTCTTGACGTCGGCCTTCAGCTGCTCGGCCTTGCCCTCGGCGACGAGCTTGTCGTTGTCGGTGACCTTGCCGACGGCCTCCTTGGCCTTGCCCGCGAGGTCCTGGGCGGTGTTCTTGATGTCGTCGGAGATTCCCATCGTTCTTTCCCTTTCGTTCTTCGGAGGTCCCTGCCGATATGCAGGGCGTCGGATGCGCCGTGGCCGGTGTTCTGCCAGGACGCGGGTCAGTGGGTGGTGCGGGGTTTGGCGAACCGCGTCCCCACGCCTCGGGTGATGTGCACGACGAGCGGCAGCTCCGTGCCGAGCGCCGTGTCGAGCGTCTCGACCGCACGGGCCAGTCGGCCGCGAAGCACCGGCAGGTCCGGATGACGCCGGGTGCGGACCGTGAGCAGCACGAGACGCGAGCGGCGCCGCGCGAACGCACTCGCGTCGACGGACAGCACGTCCGGACTCGAGCCCAGTGCATCGCGGACCACCGCTGCGACCACGCTCGTGTCGATGTCGACGTCGTCGGTGCGCAGCGCGCTCGTGGAGCGGCCGCGGCCGCGGGTGAACGTCCAGGCCAGAGCGAGCGCGGCGACGAGCGTTGCGACGGCCGCCGTCGTCCACAGCGTCACGGGATCGGTGAGGTCGGGGAGCGCGACCCGCGCGAGGAGACCGGGGATGCCGATGACGGCGCCCACGCCGATCGCGGCGAGCCCGACCAGCAGGAGGAGCACGCGGTTGAGCGTGCGGGCGCTGCGGGTCATGCTGCCACCCCCGATCGTGCGATGACGACGGATGCTCGGGGTGCGGGACGGAGTCCGAGCCCGTCCACCGCGGCGGTGACGCTGTCGGAGGTCACGGCGGCGTCGGGTGGGAAGCCCGTCGTGGGACGGACGTGGGTGGTGCTGCGACGACGGGAGACCACGGTCCGGACCTGGTCCGAGCCGACGCGCGCCGCACGGGCCGCGACGCGGGAGATCCCGGAGGCGAGCACCTCGTCGTCGACGACGTACACGGCCCGCCCGTCGGGCAGCTCCCGCCGGGCGAGTCGCCCGGGCAGGAACGCGAGGACCACGGCCACGAGGCCGAGGACGGCGAGCACGGCTCCCACCGCGACGACGGCCGGCCCGCCGGCACGCACGATCTCGACCGTCCGAGCCGGCGCCCACAGGAGGGCGGGCCGGCCGAGGGCGGCGAGGACCGACTCGACGGCGACCCACACGGCGACGAGGGCGGTCGCCACGAGGGCGATCGACACCGCGACGCTGCGCGAGCGGTGCCGCAGGCGCCGGGCGGCGACGCGGAGCGGACGATCGATCATGAGACCCTCCGAGGTTTCGCGGCGGCCCCGCGGGCCGCGGTGACGTGGATGAGGACGGAGCCGATGGCGGCACCCGTGAGGCGGGCGCCGTCCTCGGCGACGCGACGGCGGGCGGCGTCGACGCGCGTGAGCAGCGCGCCGTCCTCCGGTCGCATCGAGGCGGGGGCGGTGATGCGGGCCCGGACGCGGCCGACCTCGTCGCTCAGCGCGACGCGGGTCGCGCGCGCCGTGGCGCCGAGCTCCTCGGCCGCGAGCGCGGCGAACACGCGCTGCTGGGCGCGGGTCGTCACGACGACCCGGCCCGGCAGCGGCGCGCCGGCCGCGGCATCCGCGGTGGTCATGCCGACCGCCGTCCGCGCGCGGCATCCGTCACGGCGCGCAGGTCGAGCCGACCCGACCACACCGCACCGGCGAACGCGCCGAGCAGGCCCAGCACGGCGACCAGCAGGAAGCCCCAGAAGCCGAACGCCAGGGCGGCGAACGCCAGGACGACACCCGTGGCGCCGCCGATCGCGACGGCGCTCATCGGACGGTCGGCTCGTCGGTGTCGTCGTCGCCGGGGACGAAGACGTCGACCACGGTGACGTCGATGCGGGCGACCTGCATGCCCACGAGCTCGGTGATGGCCTGGGCGACGGCGAAACGGACCTCGTCGGCGACCCGCTGCAGCGGCTCGGGGTAGTCGACGACGATCGAGAGCTCGGCCGCGACCTCGGTCTCACCGACCTCGACCTGCACGCCCTGCGCGAGGTCCTTCGCGCCGACGGCCTCCCGGATGCTGCCGAGCACGCGGGCCGCGCCGCCGCCGAGGGCGTGGACGCCGGGCACCTCTCGGGCCGCCATTCCGGCGACCTTGGCGACCACCGAGTCGACGATGACGGTCTTGCCGTTCGAGGTCTCGGTCGTGACGGGGGTGTTGGCGGCTTGTGCCATTTTCGTTCTCCTTTGTCGGGCCCCGGCGGGCTGGTGGCCTGCCGTAGGGTGGTTCGACACGTAGACGCATGTCGGATGGGATTCGTCACGTCCGTTTCCTGGCAGAACGCTGAGAGGTCTTCGATGACGCTGGCCGAGGCATCCGACGGGATCCTCGCGCAGCGCGCCGCCGACGGGGATGCCGTGGCCTTCGGGGTTCTCGTGCGGCGGCACGGCCCGTTCTTCGTGGCGTTCGCGACGCGGCTCACGGGCTCGCGTGCGGATGCCGACGACGCCGTGCAGGAGGCGCTGATCACGGCGTGGGACAAGCTCGACGAGCTGACCGAGCCCGAGAGCGTTCGGGCGTGGATGCTGCGGATCGTGTCGCGCAAGGCCACCGACCGCCTGCGCAGCCGGCGTCCGGTCGCCGACATCGACGAGCTGGAACTGCCGGCGACGGTCGACGGCCCGGAGTCGCAGACCGTTGCCCATTCGCAGCTGGAGGCTCTCCGCGGCGCCCTCGCGACGCTGCCGGAAGAGGTGCGCACGGCCTGGCTGCTGCGCGAGGTCGGCGGGTACAGCTACGACGAGATCGCAGAGCAGACCGGAGTGCCCGCGGCGACCGTGCGCGGTCGGCTCGCGCGCGCCCGGCGTGCGCTGCTGGACTTGATGGAGGAGTGGAGGTGAGCATCATGGACGACGACGGAATCGGCGGCTCGGGCTATACGCTCGACGACCTCTCGGATTACCTCGATCGCGGGCGCATGCCGGCGATCCCCGAGATCGACGCCAACCCGGAATGCCAGGCGGTGCTGGACTCGCTGGCCCGGATGAGTGCGGTGTCGAAGGAACTCGTCGATGCCGAGGCCGCGGAGGTCGAGGCATCCTGGTTCGACGCCGTCATGCGCGAGGTCACCCGCGAGGTGCGGGCGGGCCGCGACATCCCCCTCGCGGACGACGAAGGCGCACGCCTCGTCATCACGGAGGGCGCCATCCGCGCCATGGTGCGCGAGACGGGCGACGCGCTCCCCGGCGTGATCGTCGAACGGACCCGCATCGTCGGCGACCTCGACGACGCCGAGGAGGGCGTCCGGGTGGAGGTCGCGATCAGCGTCGCCTACGGGCAGCGCATGCAGCGCGCCGCCGACCACATGCGCCGCGCGACGGCGGATGCCCTCGCGACGCACACGCCGCTGCGGATCGCGTCGATCGACGTCACGGTCGACTCCCTCCACTCGTTCGACGCCGAAGGGGGCGAGCGATGAGCGACCTGGAACCGCTCGCCCGCCGGGTGGACGACGCCCTCCGCGCCGTGGACGGCGTCGTCGACGTATACGCCGCCCGTCCGCTCGCCGCGCGCGTGCTGCGTACCACTCTGGACGCCGACGCCCCGCTCTCCGCCGTCACGGAGAACACCGACGGACTGACCGTCGAGGTGAGCATCGGCGTGACGGATGCCTCGCCCTCGGTCGACACGGCCCGCCGCGCCGCAATCGCGGTGGGCGAAGCGCTGGGCGGCACCCCCGCTTCGCTCACGGTCCGGGTGTCGCGCGTGGTCCGGGACGCCGGGGCCGTGGGTGCGGGGGGCGTGGCCTAGGTTCGGGTCAACTCCCCCAGCCCGTCATCGTCACACGCGCGGCCGGGTCGCTCGCGGAGCGCACGCTACCCGACGCGTCCGGGGGCTGGCGCGCCGCGCTGTCGAAACCTGCACATGCGGTCGATCCTTTCAGCCGCGGATGCAGCATTCGACCGCGCGAGTCCGTCAGCGAAGCGTGAAGGGGAACTTGGTCACTCGATGCCCACTCGGCCCACACGAGTGCCGGGAGGAAGGCCGCGCGTCTTGACCCGAAGCTGTCCGAAGACGGTCCAGTAGACGGACAGGTCGGTCAACTCAAGGTTCGAGACATCATCGACCCCTCCGAGAAAGAGAGGTCTCCGATAGCCAACGCATTCGTGGAAACCAGGCTCACCACCACCAGCACCGAGCCACGCCGAGAAGAACGATTCGCCGAGGGCCGCATCGGTGTATTGCACAATCTCCTCGTCAAAGAAGCCCTCAAGGTCTGCGGGGATCTCCAGCACCTGACCAGTGCCGATCTCGAACATCTGGACAATGTCGCGTGTATCACGCAGATCGACGGAGAACTGGCGACCAGCCCAATCGAAGGCAAAGCAGGAAACGCGCCCCGCATACTCCGGGTAGGCCGCTTGAACAAGCTCCGCTGCCGCAGTTGCGGACTCGATCGTGTGAACCCGAAGGAGGCCACCTCCGATCGTCAAACCCCCTGCGCTCTCGAAGAGATCGGGTAACGAGCCGACGTCGATCTTCCGAACGGATTCGTCCGCACCAACCCGCTTCAGAAGATCGTCAAACATGTTGCCTCCGCAACCTCGATGATCACATCCCCGACGATCGGAGACCGTCTCACGCTCGCGGCGGCTCAGACTCAGACCTTCGGTCGGCGAGCAACGTGAGGAGCATTCCTCGAGGCGGCGCATCGAGAATGTAGGGATCGGACATCAGACTTTGATGCCGTTCAGCACTCATCCAATCGGGACGGCTTCCGACGACCGTCAACTCGGGGTACTGACGCGTGATCGCCTCACTCGCATCTGCCAGGAATACACCCCAGAGTCCGCCCGTGCCGTAGTCGTATGCAACGAGGAACGGACGGAGGTCGGTGGTCATCTGAACAACCTAAACTCAATTCCCGAAACATCAATCGTGCGGTCGATTGTTCGTTCTGTACCGCCACGTCAACCTGTGGAAGTGGCAACCTACTTGCGCTGGCTGGCTTTACGGGGTCGGTGAGACTTCAACCTGGACAGCTTCGCCCAGGGCGCTCGAATCTCCGCCCAGAGCGCTGCGTGATCATCCTCTGCGTCGAGGCTGATTGCGACGTAGGCTTCGTCGCTCTCGCTGCACTCCCCGATCAGATCGATCAGCGAGGTCGCTTGTTGTAGCCCGTCGGCACTTGCTTGCTTTCGTAATACTCCAGAAAGAGGTTCACCGCGTCGGCAGCCGTAAGTAACTCGTTCTTCAGCACAGGAACCTCGAACCGGTCCCATGCCACCGTTTCCCAGCCCGACTCAGCCGGGGTCGAGCGCCCGATGACTTGCTGAATCGACACACCGTTCACTACCTCACGGATCTCGACCGTGAGGCGATCGGACCTCCCCGCCGTCTGGATGTATTCGTCAGGAAAGTCTGCCGGGACCTGGTCGACATCTTTCCCGGGCGGCAATGCCCATAGCGAGACGGCATACCACTCACTACCCTCGAGCCGATTGATCGCCCGACGAATCTCTTCGGGAACGGGCCAGAACGCTCCGTTGAGGGGGCCGCTGAACTGACCGTTATAGGTCACTGCGTGGGTCGCCTTCATACTCAGTAAACCCTCTGAAGGTAGGTGGAGGTGATCTGAATTGGCTTCCCTTCGAGCATCGCGGTCGCGGGCACACCAGAACCGACTGCATCGTCGAAGGCTCGCTGCGAACCGCTCCGACTCGCGTTGCCGCTCTTCACTTCAATCCCCTCCCAGGTGCCATCGCTCTTCAGTGCCAGCCCGTCATAGTAGCGCTGGGACCCATCCGGAAGTGTGGCGCGCGTTTGGCTTGATTCGAATTGCACGTCAACGAACTCGTGAGGCTCTCGCTCATCTTCCTCAGTCCGCTGATCGAACCGCACACCGCTCATCGTTCCGGAAAGGAGACGGAATCCAGCTGGGTGCGATTGAATACGACACCTTCAGGTCCCGTCGCGGTCTGGCGGAGGTACGCGAGATTTACCGGGGACGCCTGACGTATCCGCTAGGAAGCGGTGCGCCGGCGTGGTACGCCGAAAAGAGGATGAAGGCGTCTTCCGCAGTCAAGACCTCATTTCCCAACACGGGAACTTCATGGTCAGACCACCTGACACTCGCCCAGTCCGTCGCAGCCAAAGCCGAAGAGGCTTGACGGCCGATCACATACTGGACGGGGACACCGTCAACCAGCTCGCGGATCTCCATAGTCAGCCGATCTGCACTCCCCGCCGTCTGAATGTACTCAACCGGGAAATCATAAGGAACCTGGTCCAAAGCCTTTCCCGGAGGCAAGGCCCAACGTGAAGTCGCGTACCAACGTTCCGCGTCGAGCCGGAACACAGCTCTACGAAGCTCCTCAACGATCGGCGTGATCGAATCCTTGAGCTCGCGACTGTACCCACCGTTGAATGTCATCGCGTGCGTTGCAATCATGGCACACGCTGCAGAACCGTCGACGTGATGTTGATCACCTGTACATTGCAGAATTCCGCGGGGATTGAATCAGGTACGCATTGCACGCCTTGCCGACCGCGCGGGTGCCTGCGGACGTCTCTGCGCGATCACACCGGCTCTAGGACGGGAGCACCTCCCGACCGTCTGAACGGGTGCCGGAGTCTGTCCTCACCTCCAGCACAGCAATCAACTCGTCCAGGCGACTGGAGAGTGCGACCAAGAACTGACCACCGGCCGCCGTAAACGCGAATGTCCAAATCGACGTGCCTGAGTGCGAGCGCAGTTGCTGGACGGCGTCCCTCCATCCCGGGACTCGAAGTCCACGCTCTTCCGCAAATCCATATTTCAACGATGCGGTTTCAGCTAGACGATCGGGCGAAGTCACCGCGAGAGATATCAGCCCGTCGGGAACCTCCGCGAGCGCCAGCTTGAGACCCGCGACGTCACCAACATCGTTGCTGGATTTTGAGGTCAAGACGTCGACCGTGGACTTCAAGATCGACGATGTCAATGCACACCCTCCACGTCCAGCCCCCTCATCACGCCGCGAATCAAAACCTCAGACTCATCGAAACTGTCAGGACTCACCACGACCCTATCCGCCCATTCGGCAAGTCGCGTCTTAAGGATCACGCCTGAGGTTCTACCTCCCTTCGTCGCGAACCTCACAGCAACGGACCGGTCCGTACTCCAACTCGTGAGCCGAGTCATTTCTGTTGCGCCCGAGTTGTGAATTACGGCATCGTCGCTCCCTAATACATCTCCGGGCCACGCTTCGCCCTCCAGTGCCTCCCCGTACACGTGATGATCGTTGGAAAGTCCGCGATAGATCAGCGTGTCAAGCGAGCTATCGACGTCGGCGCTCATCTCCGCCGCCGACGTGAACTCTGCTCCGGCGGCGGGGATGGTGACCGTGTCGGCTCCGTCGGCGATGGGGATGAAGGCCAGCCCGACCGAGACGACTGTCAACCCGACTCCCGCGGAGATCGCTGCCGCCTGCGGCGACGGCTTACCGTAGGCGCCGCCGTAGTTGTCCCACGAGCCGTGAGCGGAGCCCGACGTGCTCCGCGCGAGACTGTGCAAGTACGAGGCCCGGTTGTACGACCTCAGCCAGGCGGTCGTGTTACCGGTCCCGTTCACCTTCGCGTACATCGACGCGACCGTGGACGCACTCGCCGCCGTCACACCATGCCCGAGCGCGCAGTTCACGTTGTGAGTGAGAGCACCCGTATCGGCCTCATAGCAGTCGCCGGACGGGTCGGTGTTGGTGATCGGGTCGTTGCCGGCGTACGAGTACCCGTTCACCTGCTGCGGATTCCCGACCGCCAACACCGGATCGACGGACTCGAACCGCCCGAGCGTGGCGTCGTAGAACCGGTCCCCGAGCGATGTGAGGCCTGTCGAGGTACTGGCGGGCTTGTTCAGGAACCCGTTGCCGTCTCCCCACACCCCCGTGCCGGCACCGATGCCGTTGCCGAACGGGTCACGGTACTGACTCGTCGTCGCCCCCGAGGTCGCGACCGTCTGCGTATCGACCGTCCCGTCGACATCGCTGAACAGCCACACCAGCGACGAACCCGTCACCCCCGTCGTGGTGGTCCGCTCCACCGGCGACGCCCCATCCTGCGCGTACGTCCGCACCCCCGTCACCGCCCCGGAAGCATCCTTCGTGAGCACGGTGTCGCCGAGGAACAGCTTCGCCCCGCCCCCCGGATCCACCTGCAGCAGAAGCGATCCGGATCCATCCGCCCGACGTCAAGCACTTCCTGCATCCCGAGGTCGGGCTGCTGACGCTGTCGTGCCAGACGCTGCTCGATCCCGAGCAGTCGCACCGGCTCCTGGTCTACACCGCGGAGCCGGGGAGTGAGAGCTCCGAGAAGCTGCAGCTCCTGGCCGTCATCGGCGCGCAGACGCTGACCTGACGCGGGCGCTGCCCTGACCTGGGGTCAGGACAGGTAGGGATCCACGAAGAGCGGACCGCGGATCGCGCGCAGCATCTCGATAAGCCGGTCGAGCGCCCGCCGGTTCCACTGCGGCAGGACGAGGTCGTAAGGGCCGAGCGGCGCGAGCCGACCGGTGCGGATCCGGACGACCTCCCACCCCGCCCCTCGCAGCGCGCGGTCCTTCCGCCGATCCACGGCCTCCCGCCCGCCGACGTGCTCGAGGCCGTGGCGCCCGATGCTGTCGTACTCGATCGCGACGCGGAGCTCGGGGAGCAGGATGTCGGGCCACACCTCCAGGTGCTGGAAGAACGGACGGGCGACCCGCACCGCGGTGAGCCCGGGCGTGACGGCCAGGCGGCCGAACACGTCGGCGCGCAGCCGCGCCTCCACCGCCGATGCGGGTTTCGGCGCGCACACACTGACGAACGGCTCGCCGACGGCGACCTCGGGCGTGAGGGCGCACAGGGCCGGCGCGGGTTTCCGCCGACGCGCGCGAAGCACTGTCCGCGGGGCGGGCTCATCGAGCGGCGGCTCTCCCGGGGGCGGTTCTCCCGGGGGTGGTTCTCCCGCGAGTGGTTCTCGCGGGAGCGGAGGCGTGGGCGAGGTCACGGGTGATGCCACCGAGGCGCGCATCGGGAGGGCGATCGCGGGCCGGGCCGTTCCGGCGCACTCCGGGCACCATGCCGACCGTCGCCGCACCCGGCCCGGACGCGAGCGCTGCTCGTCGGGCGTCGCGGCGAACCGATGGCCGCTCTCGCACTCCCAGAGGAGGAGCACGTCGGCCGCCGGCGGGATCTGGCTGAGGGTGATCCCGGCGTTCAGCTCCGGATGGTACTGCCGGATGAGCGCCGGATACGCCGACCAGGCCTCGCGGTAGGTGCCGACCGGGTAGGGCACCTCGGCGCCGCGCGAGAACTGGCGGCGGGCCCACCACAGTTCCACGCGCTCCGACATGGATCGGAGGGTAGCCCCGGCCCCCGACACCGCGGCATCCGTCTTTCGCCCGCACAGCATCCGTCCGGCAGAGATGTGCAGAAACACGGAGATGTGCAAGAACGCGGATGCCGCGGGGCGAGGCGATCCGTAATCCTGCACATCTCCGCAGACCTGCACACCCCGGACTGCGGCCCGGCCCCACACACCGCGGCATCCATGTCGTCGGTGCGTGCGACGATCCCAGCACGACGGAGGGAGGCGGATGCGGGGCGAGGCGAGCGTGCTGCATGCCGACCTCGACGCCTTCTACGCCTCGGTCGAGCAGCGGGATGCGCCGGCGCTCCGCGGTCGCCCGGTGATCGTCGGCGGCGGGGTCGTGCTGGCCGCCAGCTACGAGGCCAAGGCGCGCGGCGTGCGGACCGCGATGGGCGGTCGGCAGGCGCGCGAGCTCTGTCCCGACGCCGTCGTCGTCCCGCCGCGGATGGATGCCTACGCGGCGGCGAGCCGCGACGTCTTCGCCATCTTCCGCGACACCACTCCGCTGGTGGAGGGCCTCTCGATCGACGAGGCGTTCCTCGAGGTCGGCGGCCTGCGACGCATCGCGGGCACCCCCGAGGAGATCGCCGTGCGGCTGCGCGCGCGGGTGCGGACGGAGGTGGGGCTCGCGATCTCGGTGGGCGTCGCCCGCACGAAGTTCCTCGCCAAGGTCGCGAGCGCCGTGAGCAAACCCGACGGACTGCTCGTGGTGGAGCCGGAGCGGGAGGAGGCGTTCCTGCTCCCGCTCCCGGTCGAGCGGCTGTGGGGGGTCGGCGCCGTGACCGCCGCGAAGCTGCACGGGCTCGGCATCCACACCGTCGGCGAGCTGGCCGAGCTCGAGGCCGCGACCGCCGAGCGGCTCCTGGGCAGGGCCGCCGGCGCGCATCTGCACGCACTCGCGCGGCTCCGCGATCCGCGCCCCGTCGATACCACGCGGCGGCGCGGATCGATCGGCTCGCAGCGCGCCCTGGGCACCCGTCCGCGGTCGCCCGACGAGCTCGACGTCATCCTCACCCAGATCGTCGACCGCCTCGCCCGGAGGCTGCGCGACCGCGACCGGTCGTGCCGCACCGTCGTCCTGCGGCTCCGCTACGGCGACTACGCGAAGGCCACCCGGTCGCGCACGGCCCGCTTCCCGACCGACCGCACCGCCGTGCTGCTGACGATGGCCCGCGGCCTGCTCGCCGCGGCGCTGCCCGAGATCGCGGCGCGCGGCATCACCCTGATCGGCGTCTCGCTGTCGCAGCTCGGTCACGCCGACGGCATCCCGCCGGAGCTGCCGATCGACGATGACGACGCACGCCTCGACACGGTGCTCGACCGCGTGCGCGACCGCTTCGGAGCCGCGTCGGTCGCCCGCGCCACCCAGCTCGGCCGCGATCCGGGATGGTCGACGCCCGTGCTGCCGGAGCACGAGTGAGGGGCCGGAGATGTGCAGAATCGCGGAGATGTGCAGAATCGCGGAGGAAATCCGCGCCGGCGATCCGAATTCCTGCACATCTCCGCCGTTCTGCACGCCGGACGCACGCCCTGGCCCGAGACGCATCCGTCGGGCGCGCCCGGCTCAGGGCCGCGGTCGCGGACGCGCGAACCGCGCCAGCGACATCACCCACCGCGGAATCCGCTGCATCGGCCGCGCGCGGCCGAGCGCGTCGACGGCCGCCATCTCGTCGGCCGACAGCGCGAAGTCCCCGATGTCGAAGTTCGCGGCGATGTGCGCCGGATCGGTCGACTTCGGGATCGCGACGAAGCCCCGCTGCAGGTGCCATCGCAGCACCACCTGGGCCGGCGACTTCCCGTGCACGGTGGCCGCCGCGACGATCGCCGGCTCGGCGAGCAGCTCCCGCGATCCGTGGCCGAGCGGGTACCAGGCCTCGGCCACGATGTCGTGCCGGGCGAGGACGGGGAGCAGGCCCGGCTGCTGCCAGTACGGATGCAGCTCGATCTGATCCACGACGGGACGGATGCGGGCGACGGCGAGCAGCCGGTCGAGGTCGTCCGCGGTGAAGTTGCTCACCCCGATCGATCGCACGGTCCCGGCGTCGACGGCCTCCTCCATCGCCTTCCAGGCGCCGATCACGTCGCCGACCGGCTGGTGCAGCAGGAGGAGGTCGATCGGCCCGCAGTCGAGGCGTTCGACCGACGCCCCGATCGCGGCCCGCGCCCGGTCGAGACCGTAGTCGGAGGGCCAGAGCTTCGTCGTCACGAAGATCTCCTCGCGCGGAACCCCCGAGCCGCGGATGCCTCTCCCCACCGCCCGCTCGTTGCGGTAGAACGCGGCGGTGTCGACGAGGCGGTATCCGCCACGCAGCGCCGATCTGACGCTCGCCTCGCACACCGCGACGTCGGAGACCAGGAAGACCCCGAGACCCAGCCGCGGCATGCGCGCGCCGTCGTTCAGCGTGATCGTCGCGTCCATGCGGATCCTTTCGGAGGGAGGGGCTCGTGTGCACGCTACCCCTCCCTGGCCGGGGAGGCCGCCGCGTCGCGCTACTTCGTGACGAAGGGGACCAGGACCGCGTTCACCTCGGCGGCGTGGGTCCAGAGCATGCCGTGCGGCGCGCCGTCGACCTCGACGTACTCCGCCTCGGGGAATGCCGCGTGGAAGGCACGGCCGGTCGCATCGATGGGGAGGATGTTGTCGGAGGTGCCGTGCATGATGAGCGCCGGCTTGCCGCTCGCGCGGACGGCGGCGACGTCCGCCGTGAAGTCCTCGATCCAGCTCGGCACCACCGCGTACGCGGCCACCGGTGCGCTGCCGGCCGCGGTGTTCCAGCTCGCGGTCACGGCCTCCTGCGAGATGCGGGAGCCGAGGTTCTCGTCGAGGTTGTAGAAGTTCTTGTAGAACTCGGTGAACCACGCGAAGCGGTCGGCCTTCGCGGACGCCTCGATCCCGTCGAAGACGGACTGCGGCACGCCCTGTCCGAGCATCCCGGGCTCGACGGATGCCAGGAAGGCGAACTTCGCGACCCGGTCGGTGCCGAAGAGCTTCGCGTAGCGGGCGAGCTCACCCGTGCCCATCGAGAAGCCGACGAGGATGACGTCGGTGAGGTCGAGTCCGGTGAGCAGCGCGTTCAGATCGCTGGCGAACGTGTCGTAGTCGTACCCGGTCTCGACCTTGGACGAGCGCCCGAAACCGCGGCGGTCGTAGGTGATGACGCGGTAGCCGGCGGCACGGATCTCACGCGACTGGCGCTCCCAGGACGACCCGTCCAGCGGGTAGCCGTGGATCAGGACGACCGGCTGACCGGTGCCGTGATCCTCGTAGTACAGCTCGATCGGCGTGGAGTTCTCCTGCCCGGCGGTGATGTAGCCCATGATGACCTCTCTCATTCCATCATTGACCGAGAACGTACGTTCTCAGCTCGTGTCCCCTACACTAGAGAACGATGGTTCTCAGCGCAAGAGGGAGCGCAAGAGGGGAAGGTGAACGTCCGATGACGAGTCCGCAGACGGTCGCGCCCGCACCGACGGAGCACGACCGCATCGTGCAGGTCGCCGACGGCCTCTTCTACGAGCGGGGGATCCACGCGGTGGGCATGGACGCGATCCGGACGGCGGCCGGCGTGCCGCTCAAGCGGCTCTACCAGGAGTTCCCCTCGAAGGACGCGCTGCTCGCCGAGGTGCTGCAGTACCGCTCCGGCGTCTGGGATGCCGGGATCGCGGCTGCGGCGGCCGGCGCGGCCACTCCGCGCGAGAAGCTCCTGGCGGTCTACGACTTCCTCGACGGCTGGTTCCGCACCGATGACTTCCGCGGCTGCGGGTTCATCAACGCGTTCGGTGAGCTGGGCGCCGTGTCACCGGAGGTGTCCGCGATCGCGCGCTCGCACAAGGAGCGCTTCCAGCACTACGTCGCGGCCCTCGTGCACGACCTCGGCGCACCCCCGCATCTCGCGGACCAGCTCGCGATCCTCGCCGAGGGCGCCCAGACCACCGCCGCCATCAGCGGCGTGCCCGCGGCGGCCACCCATGCGCGCAGCGCCGCCGCGACCCTCATCGACGCGGCGCTCGGCGACGCGACGCCGGCGGTCGTATAGACGGACGCTGCCCCGCATCGGTCGGCGCTCACAGGTCCCGCGCGTAGGATCGCGGGTGTGCGAGTGACATCGGGATCCGACTGGCGGGACAGCATCCCCTTCGAGACGCCCCTGCTCCTCGCCGACATCGCCCCCGGCGGACCCGCGCGCTGCGTCGCATGCGGCGTCGCGGCCGATCCCCTCGAGCGCGACCGGCTGTGGGTGGTCAAGCACCGGCACCCCAACGACCACGGCGGATTCGTACGGTTCTACTGCGCCGACCACGCTCCCGCGGCGGCTGCCACCGTCGCCGGGCCCGCGCCGGACGCGGTCCGCGCGAAGCGCGCGGCCACCCCGCGGGCGCCGCGCGCGCCCCGCCCGACGCCGGTGGCCGAACGGCCGCGGCCGGTCTGCCCGGACTGTTTCGTGGAGGTGCCGCCGACCGGCCGATGCGGGGTCTGCGGCACGATGGTGGCCTGAGCCGCACCCCCCGACACCGCCACCCGCCCTCGCCGCCGAGCCGTCAGCCGGCGAGCCGCGCGCGGACGACCTCGGCCGCCTCGGGCCCGTCGAGGCGATGACCGATCGAGGCCGGCATGTCGACCCGCTCTGCCCCGGGTATCGCAGCCGCGAGCCGGTGCGACGCGGCGATGAGCATCGGGAACGTCTGCACGCCGCAGAGGATCGTGACCGGCTCCGCGACGGAGAGCATCGCGGGCGTCGGGGTCGACACCGCCCGCGTCAGGGTGGCGTCGTAGACGACCGACTGCGCCAGGGACTCGAGGTCGGCGAACATCGGGCTCTGCCGGATCTGCTCGATCATCTCGTCGGGCAACCGGATCGCCTCGCGCTGGAAGGCGGCCACCGCGTCGCCCCGCCGCCCCTCGTCGACGAGCTGCTGCAGCCGCTCCGGAAGGTCGGCCGCCGGCAGATCCTCCCCGAACGCGAACGGCGGCTCGGAGAGGAAGAGCCGCCCCGTGTCGACGCCCTCGGACGCGGCGAACAGCGCCAGGACCGCCCCGGACGAATGACCCAGCACGGCTGCCGCGCCCCCGACGGCGCCGATCACCGCGGCCAGGTCATCCACCTCGCGCTTCGGATCCACCGGCGGCGAGTCACCGCTGTCGCCGCGGGCGCGCCGGTCGTAGGCGACGGCGGCGAACCCGGCGTCGGACAGCGCCGCCGCGACGGACGCCGCATCCCTCGCGCGCGACATCGCGCCGTTGACGATCACGACCCGCGGACCGTCGCCCACGCGCTCATAGGCGATCGAGGTTCCGTCTGCAGAGGCCACGTGCTCCATGCCGCAAGCCAACCAGAGGGCCCCGACATCCGTCGAGGACGGCGACCTCACCCACGCCTGCCGGACCCGGCCTGGCCCGGCCCCCGCGCCGGCCCCGGACCCGCATCCGCCTCCGCCCCCGCCTCCGCCTCCGCCTCCGCCTCCGCATCCACCTCCGCCTCCGCCTCCGAAAAGACAGACGCAACCGGGGACACGCCGGTCGCGACGGCCGCCGTCGCGGCGTGTCGACATCCACGTCCGCGTTTTCGAACCCCGGACCCCGCACCCCGCACCCCGCACCCCGCACCCCGCACCCGTCGCCCCGAACCCCGCACCCCGCACCCGTCGCCCCGCACCCGTCGCGCCGCACCTCGCACCCCGCGCCCGAACCCCGAACCCCGCGCCCGTCGCGCCGCACCTCGCACCCCGCGCCCGAACCCCGAACCCCGCGCTCCAGGCCAGGACGGCGACCTCACCCCACGCCGGCGCCGACGAGGGCGACCGCGCGGGCGACGGCCGCGATCGACCGTTCCACGTCGTCCTCGCTCGTCTGCCAGTTCGAGACGGAGATGCGCAGCACGGCCCGCCCCTGCCACTCCGACCCGGACATCCACACTTCGCCCTCATCGAGGATCGCGGCCACGACCCGCCGGGTGGTCTCGTCCGATTCGAACGCGATCGACGCCTGCGTGAACACGACCTCGTTCAGCACCGTCGCGGCAGGGATGGCCGCGATGCCCGCGGCGAGCCGGCGCGCGCGCAGCGCCATCCGGTCGACGAGGTCGACGACCCCCTGCCTGCCGAGCGAACGCAGGACCGCCCACACCGGGACGCCGCGGGCCCGTCGCGACATCTCCGGTACGTAGTCGAAGGGCTGGCCGTGTCCGTCGTTGAAGTCGTCGATGTAGGGGCCGTGCATCGCGGTGGCGGCGCGATGCGCCCGTTCGTCCCGCACGATGACCAGTCCGCAGTCGTACGGCACGTTCAGCGTCTTGTGTGCGTCGGTCGTCCACGAGTCGGCGAGCTCGACGCCGTCGACGAGGTGACGCAGCGCCGGGGATGCCGCCTGCCAGAGCCCGATCGCCCCGTCGACGTGCACCCACGCGCCGTGGCGGTGTGCGATCGGGACGAGTTCGGCGAACGGATCGCTGTCGCCGGAATGGATGTCGCCCGCCTGGAGCAGCACGATCGTCGGCTGCCCGGGCGCCGCGGCGAGCGCCGCCTCGAGCGCGGCGGGGATCATCCGGCTCTGGCCGTCGGCGGCGACGAGTTCGGGCTGCGGCAGGCCCGCATACCGGAGCGCGGCCTCGGGCGACAGGTGCACCTGCGCGCCCGCGAGCACGCGGATCGGCGGCGACCCGGCCATCCCCCGATCCAGGTCCCATCCGGCGCGGCGCAGGAGCTCCCCGCGGGCGGCGAGGATTCCGACGAAGTTCGCCATCGTGGCACCCGTCGCGAATCCGACGGACGCCTCGCGCGGCAGCCCGAGGAGATCCAGGACCCAGCGCCCCGCGGTCTCCTCCGCGGCGGCGGTCGCCGGCGTCGTCGCGCGCATCGCCGCGTTCTGATCCCACGCCGAGACGAGCCAGTCGGCAGCGAGCGCCGCGGGATGCGCGCCCCCCATGACGAACCCGAAGAAGCGACCCGATCCGATCCCGGTCAGCCCGGGCTCCATCCGTTCGGCGAGCAGGTCGATCGTCGCCGCGGCATCCTCCGGCCCGTCGGGAAGCTCCCCGAGGGAACCCGCGATGACGGCGTCGTCGACGCGCGGCGGCAGCGTGCGCGTGTGCAGCGAACCCAGCCACTCGAGGGCGTGCACGTGCGCGGCCGCGAGGGCGGTCTGGTACCGGAAGTCGCTCATGGCTCCAGCATCCGGGGGACGGGCTCAGCGCGAAAGGCCCGTTCGGGCCATGTTTGCGTCGGCCGCGACGATGGGGTGATGATGTGCCGTGGCCAGTGACACGCTCGGCAGCGCGCAGCGCCTGCTCCGCGCCGGCCGCTGGGCGGAGGCGGAGGCCGCGTTCGAGCGGAGCCTCGCGGGCTCCGGGGATGCCCCGTCCGCGCACGAAGGGCTCGCGCAGGCACGCTGGTGGCTCGACGACGGCGACGGATGCCTCGCGGCGCGCGAGCAGGCGTACCGCGGATACCGCGCCGCCGACGACCCCCTCGGTGCGGCGCGCGCCGCGACCGCCCTCGCGTGGGATGCCGTGCTCTTCGGCCAGGGCGCGGCGATTGCGCGGGGCTGGTTCGCGCGCGCCTCCGGGCTCCTCGAACCGTTCCCGGCCTCGTCGGAGTCGGGCTGGCTGTCGGTGCGCGAGGCGGAGCTCGCCTTCAACATCGACCGCGACGCCGCCCATGCGCTGCGCGCGGCCGAGAGCGCACAGCGACTCGGCGAGTCGATCGCGGACTCCGACCTCGCGTTCGCCGGCGCCGCGTACGCGGGTCTCGCGCTCGTCGCCCTCGGACGGGTCCGCGACGGACTCCATCGGCTCGACGCGGCGGTCGCGGCAGCGACGGCGGGAGATGTCGGCGACCTCATGTGGCTCGGCAAGATCTGCTGCTGGCTGATCGTGGCGTGCCGCGAGACGCACGACATCGAACGCGCCGCGGCCTGGTGCGAGCGGGTCGAGCGGCTCGCGATCGACCTCGGCCTCTCGCCGCTCACCTCGGAATGCCGCATCCAGCACGCCGCGGTGCAGGTGTCGCGCGGAACGTGGGGCGCCGCCGATGAGCAGCTGACCGCGCTGACCGCACGCTTGGCGACCTCCCGCCGGGAGGCCCGCTTCGAGGCACTCGCGGAGCTGGGAGAGCTGCGCCGCCGTCAGGGGCGCACGGCGGAGGCCGCCCGCCTGCTCGACCAGGCCGAGTTCCAGACCACCGCGATCGTCGGGCGCGCGCGGCTGCGGCTCTCCCGCGGCGAGCACGCGTCGGCGTGGTCGCTCGTGGGCGGACTGCTCGACCGCATCCCCGCATCCAACCGGCTGGCCCGTGCCGATGTGCTGCCGACCGCGGTGTCGGCGGCGCTCGCGACCGGACGCACGGACGTGGCGGCCGGGTTCGCCGGGGAGCTCTCGGCGACGGCCGCGATGATCGGCACCCATCCGCTCCTCGCCTTCGCCGCAGCGGCCCGCTCCGAGGTCGGCGGGGACAGTGCCGTCGCGGACGGGCAGGAGGCGGTGCAGCGCTTCAGCGCGGCCGGGCTCCAGTACGAGGCGGCCCAGTCGCGCCTCATCCTCGCCGGGCGTCTGACCGAGGCGGGCGATGCGCTCGGCGCGGAGGAGCAGCTCCGGGCCGCCCGGGACGGCTTCGCACTCCTCGGCGCGGCGGCGGACGCCGAGCGGGTGCGGTCGCGGCTGCGGGACGCGGTCGCTCCGGTCCCGCTCACCGGACGACAACGGGACGTGCTCCGGCTCGTCGCGGCGGGCAGGACGAACGCCGAGATCGCCGCCGAGATGGGCCTCAGCGAGCACACCGTGCACCGCCACATCGCGAACATCCTGGAGCGACTCGGCGTCGGCTCCCGGGCCGGCGCCGTCGCCCGGGCCGCCGCCGAACGCCTGCTCTGAGTCCGGCCGCGGGGGGTGGCCGCATCGCCGCGCTAGCATCGCGGGCAAGCCACCCCGATCGGGGTCGGTCCAGATCGCCGACAAGGAGCACCCGTCATGACCGACACCGAGGACAACACCTCCGTCGTCCCGCCCGCCGACCCCGCGCCGGTCGCCGCCCCGCCGGCTCCGCCGACCGCGGGCCACTGGGTCCCCTACGACCCGGGCCGCACTCTCGGCATCGTCGGGTTCGCGCTGTCGTTCATCTTCCCGATCAACATCGCCGGCCTGATCCTCTCGATCGTGGGCATGGTGAAATCGCGCCGCGCGGGGGTCTCCAACGGGTTCGCACTCGCCGGGATCATCATCAGCGCGGTCGGCATCCTCATCAGCGCCGTCGTGATCACGGTGATCGCCACCACGCTCATCGGGGCGGCGGTGACGTGCGCGCAGCTCGGGACCGGTGTGCACGTCGTGGGCAACGCGACCTACACGTGCACGCCGACGAGCTTCTACGTCCGCTACGGCAGCTGAGCAACCGGAGGTACCGCTCCCCGCGACGGTGGTGACGCGTCACAGCGCGTGCACCATCCACTGCAGACCGAGGCTGGACAGGATCACCGTCACCCACAGGAGCGCGCCGAGCAGCAGCGGGCGCGCGCCCGCGCGGCGGAGCGCACCGAGGTCGGTGGACAGCCCGATGGCCGACAGCGCCGTCGCGATGAGGAAGAGGGAGACCGACGCGAGCACCGTGTGCGCGGGTGCCGAGATGACGCCGGTGGAATTGATGAGCGCCATCAGCAGGAACCCGATCAGGAACCACGGGACGAGACGGATCGCGCGGCCGAACGACATCCGCACCGGTGCGGGCGGGGGTGCGGCGGGCGTGTCGGACGGACCGGGCGGAGGGGACGCCTCGGGCGTGTCGGCGTGAGCGGCGGCATCCGGTGCGGCGGCGGCATCCGGTGCGGTCGCGGCATTCGGTGCGGTCGCGGCATCCGGTGCGGTCGCGGCATCCGGCGCGGCGGCCCGGCGCCTTCCGACGAGCGCGGCGAGCGCGATCGTGATCGGGATGATCATGAGCGTGCGGACGAGCTTCACGACGACGGCGTCGTTCGCCGCCGCGCTGCCGTACGTGGAGGCCGCGGCGACGACGGACGAGGTGTCGTTGACCGCGGTCCCCGCGAAGAGGCCGAATGCGCTCTGACTCATCCCCAGCGCGTGGCCGATGACCGGGAAGACCACGACCGCCGCGATGTTGAAGAGGAAGATCGTCGAGACGGCGTAGGCGATGTCGGCGCTCACCGCTCCGATGACGGGCGCGACCGCGGCGATGGCGGATGCGCCGCAGATCCCGGTGCCCACGCCGATCAGCGTGCGCACGTCGCCCACGACACCCAGCAGGCGCCCGAAGAGCCACGCCGCGCCGAGGCAGATGACGAGCGTCCCGAGCATCACCGGCAGCGAAGAGACGCCGACGCGGGCGACCGCGCCGATCGAGAGCTGCGTGCCGAGGATCACGACCGACAGCTGCAGCACGAACCGCCCGGCGAAGGCGATCCCGGGCCGAAGCCGCGCCCCCGGCCGGATGATCACACCGAGGATGACGCCGATGACGATGCCGGGGACCGCGCTCCCGACCACCGGTGCGATCCGCCCGACCACGGTCGAGACGACGGCGATGGCGGCGGCGAGCCCGAGGCCCGGCAGGATCCTGCCCGCGCGAGCGATGCCCGACGGGTTCGTGCTGAGCGGGACGGTCACGAGGAGCAACTCTGCCAGGCGCGACCCGCCGTCGCGTCGCACGCCACGCAGTTCGGCGGCCTCACCGGTGCGGTCGCGCGGAGCGACGCAGCGGCGAAAGGCGCGAAAACCCGGATCGGCGACGGGCGCGAAAACCCAGAGCAACACGACGACGCGCCGGCTGCAGCATCCGGGCGGTCGGCGTGTCGTCGTGTTGGTCCGTGTTTTCTGACACGAGCCGGCGGGCCGGGCACGAGCCGGCGGGCTGGGCGCGGGAACAGGCCGGGAGCGGGAACGGCCGGGCGCGGGAACAGGCCGGCGCCGGAACGGGCCCCCCGGGGACGGAGGCGGGAACGAGCCGGGCGGGGGAACGTGGCGGAGTGACCGGCGCTCAGCCCACCGCGGCGGCGAACTGGGCGAGGGTCATCCCGTAGCTGACGCGCACGCGGGGAAGGGCGAGCTTGTCGGCGCCCGGCCGCACGTACCCGTACTGCGTCGTGACCGCCATGTCGAAGCCCGTCTCGCGCAGGCCCTGCTCGGCGTTCGCGTCGTACTGCCCGAACGGGTAGGCGAGCACCTGCGCGACCCCCAGCACGCCGATCGACCGACGCAGGTCGGCGACGATCTGCGGGACGGTGAAGTTCACCATCCTCCCCTTCCCGTTCGCGCCGGCGGTGTGCATGTCGTCCGTGTGCGACCGCTGCAGGACGTACATCGAGGGGGACGGCGCGTGCCGGTACGCGGTGATCACGAACGACGTCGTCAGCACGCGGGCCTTCGTCACGACCGGGACCCCGAGCGTCTCCCACGTGGGATCGGCGTCGTCGTCCGTCACGATGACCGACTTCGGCGGCAGGTAGAGCGCGCCGTCGATGAACGCGTCCAGCTCGTCCCAGGTCGGCAGGTAGAAGCGCTGCTGTGAGAGGTAGTCCATCTGGTCCGCGAACGCGCCCACGTACGAGTAGTTGAGGCGGAGCCATCCGCTCTCGCCACCCGGCTTGGTCGTGAACTGGTGGTACATGAGGATGGGCACGCGTGTTCCGGATGCCGCAGCCGCGGCCGGCGACATCCACGCTCCGTAGAGGGTCTGCTCCGTCGTACCGCAGGCGACCGGCTTCGACCCGTTCACGCGCGCGACCGCCTCGTGCGCGGCAGCGGCGGCCGGAGTGGCGTACCACCCCGCGAACACCTCGCCCTGGCGGCGCGGGATCGGGAGGTCGCGGTACAGCGTGCCGTCCCACTGGCGCGCCGCCGCGGGCGCGACGCCGTCGGCCTGGAGCGACACGAAGCAGCTGCGGGTCCCGCGGAGCTCCGACGCCAGCAGCGATCCGCCGGGTGCCGTCGTCGGGCTCGCGGATGCCACGACGAGCGCCGGCGTCCGGTCGGCGGGCCCGAGCGCGGACGCGCCCGCCGCCAGCACGGCGACGACGGCCAGGATCGTGGCGGCGGGAAGTCCGACGACGAGCGCGACGATGCGCCGTCCGGTCCCGCGGCGCACGGAACGGTGTGGTGCCATGAGGTCCCCTTCGGGTGGGTGGGGAAGGCGTGGTGGCCGGGTGCATCGTACTCCCGCGGAGCCCCCGCCTCCCGGCGCACACGACGCGACGCGCGGGCGCGGCGCGGCGGACCGGCCGCGGCGGACCGGCCGCCGCGGACCCGGCGCGTTCCGCATCCCGGTTCGAAAACGCGGACCATGACCGCGACGCGCCGGCGGCAGCGCCGGGGAGGTCGGCGCGCCGGGGGGCTGGTCCGTGTTTTCGAACGCGGGGCGCGGGAAGAGCCCGGCGTCAGGACGGGCGACCGCCCGCGGCGGCCCGCACCACGGACACGTGGGGCGGGAAGAGCCCGGCCTCAGGACGGGCGACCGCCCGCGGCGGCCCGCACCACGAGCGCGAAGGAGACCGCGCCGGCATCCGGGGTGCCGACCGACCGCGCGCCGTGGATGCGGGCGCGTCCGCGCCGCGGTGCGAGCTCGGCCGTCTGCGCGGCTGCCCCCGCGGCGGCCTCCGCGGCCTCGGCCCACGCGGCATCCAGCGCGTGGCCGGCGGCGACGGCGGCCCGCAGGGCGACCCCGAACGGGACGACCGCGTCGAGCATGGTCTTGTCGCCCAGCTCGGCTCCCCCACGCGCGCGGATCGCCGTCGCGAACGCCTCCACGGCGTCGGCGACCGCCGCGGCATCCGGCGCAGCCTCGTCGCCGATGGCGTCCGCCGCGGCGGACAGCGCCGCACCCCACAGGGCTCCGGACGTCCCGCCCGCGACGGCCGACCAGCTCTCCCCCGCGGCGCGCAGTGCCGACCCCGCTCCGGCACGGGCGTCGACCGCCTCGCGGACGGCGGCGCGCGCGGCCGTCGCACCGGCGGTCATCCCGCGACCGTGGTCGCCGTCCCCCGCGACGGCGTCGAGCCGGCCGAGCTCGTCCTCCTCGGCGACGAGCGCGGCGAGCACCGTCTCGGCAGCACGGAGCACGCCCGCCGCAGCCGTCGCCGACGCCGGCGCGCCCTCGGCGAAGACGCGGCGGTGGGCCGCCGCATCCGCGGGGTCGTCGTCCGGCGCGCTCGCGTCGATGCGCCCCCGCGACAGCGCCACGGAGTCGACGGGATCGCGCCAGAGGTCGTCCAGCTCGTCGTCGAGGTACGCGAGGCTGACCGACACCCCGGCCATGTCGAGGCTCGTCATGAACTCGCCGACCAGGGGCGCGGACGGTGTCATCCCGGCCGCGACGAGTCGCTCGCGCACGCGGGCGAAGACGAGGTTGAGCTCGTCGTACTTCGTGGATCCGAGTCCGTTCACCAGCACGGCGACCCGCTGCCCCGCCGCGGGCGGGCGCTCGGCGAAGAGGCCGTCGACGATGACGTCGGCCACGTCGGATGCCGTGCCCACCGCCTGCTCGGCGATTCCGGGCTCGCCGTGGATGCCCATCCCCACGGCCATGACGCCCTCGGGCACGGTGAAGAGCGGCTCCGCCGACCCGGGCAGCACGCAGCCGGAGAACGCGACCCCGAACGACCGCGTGGCCTCGCCGGCGGCGCGCGCCACGCGCTCCACGTCGTCGAGCGCGCCGCCCCGCGCGGCGGCGGCGCCCGCGATCTTGACGACGAAGAGGCTGCCCGCGATGCCACGGCGGACGTGCCGTTCGCCCGGGCCGCCCGAGGCGATGTCGTCGGCGACCACGACGGTCCTGGCATCCGTGCCGGCGACGACGAGCTCGTCGCGTGCCGCACCGAAGTGGAGGATGTCGCCGGCGTAGTTGATGGGGAGGAAGAGGATGCCGCCGCCCTGGTCCGCGGCACGCGTCACCTCGAGGATCTGGTGCTCGGACGGCGACGAGAAGACGTTGCCGCACACGGCGGCGTCGCCGAACCCGCGGCCGACCCAGCCGGCGAAGGCCGGGTAGTGACCCGATCCGCCGCCCATCACGATCGCGACCCGGCCCGAGACGGGGTCGCGCCGCACCACGCCGCCGTCGACGTGACGCACGCGGTCCGCGTTGGCGAGCGCGAACGCCGCCACCGATTCGGTCGCGAACGCCGCCGGGACGTTCACCAGTCGCGTCATCCGTGAGCTCCCCTGCGTGTCACGGCCGGATCAGGCGACCGGCACGTCGGTGACGGCCTCGCGCCGCTGGAACCGCCAGCGGCCGTCCTCGCGGACGTAGTCGTCGGTGTAGTGTCCCACTTTCGACAGCTGCGGGGCGCCGTCGTCGCCGATGACGAAGTAGAGCCAGGTGGCCTCGCCGTGGGCGGTGTCGCCGTCGAGCACGATCCGATGGTTCGCGACGGCGTGGAAGTCCGTCCCGACCTGCACGGTCAGCAGTCCGCCGCTCATCCCGTCGACGAGCTCCTTGATCGCGCCGCGGCCGGTCGCCTGCAGCTCCGGCGTGCACCACAGCGTGCCGTCTGCGGCGAACAGTGCGGCGTAGGCGGCGTTGTCCTTGCCGTCGAGCGCCACCTTGTAGTCGATCGCGAGCTGCCGGATCTCGTCGAGATCCTCGAGCCGGCGGACGCGCGTGTCGAGGGCGTCGGATTCCTGGGTCATCTCGGGCTCCTGATTCGGGGGGATGTCACTGCTGCGGGATGTCACTGCTGCGGGATGTCGACCGCCGCGACGCGGCGGGCGAACTTCCATTCGCCGTCCTCGCGGACGTACTCGTCGTCGTAGTGCCCGACCAGGAGGATCTCCGGAGTGTCCGCCGCGGAGCGGCCGATGAGACTCCACAGGCAGAACCCCGTCGCGGTGTCGCCGGTGACGGTGATGCGCGGTTCGGTCACGAGGTGGGTCGTCGTCGGACCCGGCGCCGGCGGATTCGGGGCGAGGCGCTCCTCGAGCATCGCCTGGATGCCGGCCGGCGTGCGCGCGGACCCGGTGCGTCCCTCCCACGTGCCGTCGGCCGCGAACAGCGCCGCATAGGCGGCGAGATCGCGACGGTCGAGCTCCTCGCGATAGCGCAGGACGAGGTCGCGGATCTGCTGTCGGTCCTCCAGCTCGCGGACGCGGGCCTCGCGGGCGGCGTCGTCGCTCACGCGGCCCACCGCTCCGGTCGGTGGGAGGGCAGCCGGGCAGACCGGACCTTCGTCTCGATGCGCACGAGCTTCGTGGTCATCGTGATGAACAGGGTCCGCAGGTCGGGGCCGCCCCACACGAGGTTCCCGGAGACCTCCGGCGTCGGCAGGATGTCGATCAGCTTCTCGTCCGGACCGAAGATCCAGATGCCGTCACGCGCCGTCACCCACACGTTGCCGAGCTCGTCGACCTTGAGGCCGTCCGGGTTCCCGGTCCCCGGGATGTCTTTGCTGCCCATGTCGTCGGCCACGAGGCGTCCGTTCACGAGCGACCCGTCCTCGGCCACGTCGAAGGCCTTGAGGTTCGTCCGGTCGTCGATGTACATGGTCTTCTCGTCGGGCGAGAAGGCGAGCCCGTTGGGCTGCTCGAATTCGTCCCGGTCGACGACGAGCTGCACAGGCCCGCCGCCCGGCGGGACGCGGAAGACGCCCTGGAAGTCCAGGTCGCATTTGCGCTCGACGCCCACCCACACCGGCCACCGGCCGTAGTTCGGGTCGGTGAAGTAGATGCTGCCGTCCGAGTGCACGACGACGTCATTGGGGCTGTTGAGGTACTTGCCCCCGAAGTGGAAGGCCGGGATCGTCCGGGCCCCGTCAGGCTGGATCCGCACGAGCGAGCTCGTCACCTGCTCGCAGACGAGCAGCCCGCCGTCGGCGTCGAACACGGCGCCGTTGCCCATGTAGTCGGGCGACTCGACGAGCTCGGGGCCGCGCTCCTCCGTCCAGCGCCACCGCGCGTCACCGGGGATGTCGTGGAAGATCAGCTCCTGCGTGACGTCGTTCCACGCCGGGCCCTCGCTGAACAGGAATCCCTCGGCGAGCTGCTCCAGCTCGGCATCCGGATCGATGAGGTGATGCAGGCTCTCGGGAATCTGCAGCTTCGTCACTGTCGTGTCCTTCTGATCTCGTTCGTTGAGGATGTCTCGGGTCGGGGGCCGGCCCACCGGGCCGACCCCCGCTCCTCGGGAGGGTGTTCTGCGACTACTCGACGAGCTTGGCGCCGGGGCCGTCGGGGGTCGTGAAGAACTGGTTCAGGTACGACTGCGGCCCGAAGTCGTTCGGCGAGCCGAGCGGGTCGCCGAGGCTGTTCAGGGTCGCCCCCGGCGGGACGAACGACGCCACGTTCTCCTTGGTGACCACGGGCACCGGGATCGGGATGTCGGTGACCTTCGGGCCGTTGCCCGCGAGCGTGTTCAGGAGGACGCGCATCGCGACCCACGCCTGCTGCTTGCCGTTGTACGCGCTGCCGCCGGTGTTGTAGCCGTCGGAGAGGTGATCCTTGAAATACGAGAGGTCACCGGCCTGCGCGCCGACCATGCTCACCGGGGGCACCGGGCGGCCGACCTGCTGGAAGGCCTGGATGACGCCCTGCGCCATGATGCCGTTCTGCAGGACGCCGTCGATCTTCCCGGGGTGGGAGACGAGGAACTGCTGCATCGCGGTCTTGGCCGTCGCGTTGTTCCAGTTGCCGTTGACGGTGCCGACGACCTTCAGGTCGGGGCACGCGTCGATGATCGCCTGGATCTGCTTGTAGCCGTACGTCTCGGCCGCGGCGCCCTGGAGGCCGCGCATCACGACGATGTTGCCCTTCCCGCCCATGGCCTTCACCGTCTCGGCGGTGCCCTTGGCGATGTTCAGCGGGTTCACCGAGATCGCGTAGTCCGACGGGTTCGTGTTGCCCATGACGACGGTCGGGACGCCGGCCTTGCCTGCCTCCGTGAGCGCGGGGGCGAGCGGGTCGGCCGCCAGCGGCAGCATCACGACGCCGTCGACGCCGCCGCGCACCATGGACTGGAAGCCGGCGATCTGCGCCGCCGGCGTCTGCGTCGAGGCATCCGGCATGATGCTCAGCTGGAGGTCGCCGGTCACGAGCCCGAGCTCCTTCGCCTTCGCGAAGGCGTCCTTGAGACCCGTGAGCAGGTTGTCGGTGAACGCCGAGTTCGACGCCAGGGAGCTGAACCCGATCTTCCACGGGCCCTTCTTCGCCGGGAAGGCGGCGTAGGGGCTGACCCGGATCGGGCCCGGGTAGCCGCTGTACTGCGCCTTCGTCTCCGCCGACATCCCGGCATCCGCTCCGCCCTGGAAGTCCGCCGCCACGATCGGCGCCTCGCCGCACTTCTCGCTCTTCCCGGCGTTGCCGTCTGATCCGCTGGTCGCGGAGCCGCCGTTCCCGGCCGGCGTCGACCCGCACGCCGTCAACACCAGGCCCGCACTCACGATCGCCGCCGCGACGGCGAGGTATCGTCCTCGCGACCTCGTCATACCGAATCGATGGGACATCATCGTCCTTTCCTCACATCTACGCTGACAGAACAGAGCAGCACGTCGTCGCCTCTGGGGGCACGTGCACTTCATCTCGAGCTGTGGAAGGCACGTCGCTCTCCGTTCAGGCTCCAATGCGCGTGCTGCTCCCGGCAAGGCAGAAGAACTTGGGTAGTTCATTTGCCGTGCTGCGGATGAACGCCGGGAGAGACCGCTGACACCATCGTCTCAGGGGAAGACGATGGTGTGGTTGCCGTGTCGGATGACGCGGTCTTGGGCGTGCCATTGGACGGCGCGGGACAGGACGGCGCGTTCGACGTACGCGCCGCGGGCTTGGAGGTCGTGGGCGGTCATGGCGTGGTCGACGCGGGCGACGTCCTGTTCGATGATGGGGCCCTCGTCGAGGTCTTTGGTGACGTAGTGGGAGGTGGCGCCGATGAGTTTCACGCCGCGTTCCTTCGCCTTCCGGTAGGGGGCGGCGCCGATGAAGGCGGGCAGGAACGAGTGGTGGATGTTGATCACGGGCACCCCGACCTGGTCGAGGAAGTCCTCGCTGATGATCTGCATGTAGCGGGCGAGGACGACGAAGTCCACGTTCCCGCCGAGCAGTTCCAGGATGCGGGCTTCCGCTTCGGATTTGTCGGGGCCTTGGGAGGGGACGTGGAAGAACGGGATCCCGAAACTGCGGACGTCTTCGGCGACGTTGGTGTGGTTGCTGATCACCATCGGGATCGTCACCGGCAGCTCCCCCCGCCGGTGCCGCCACAGCAGTTCGAGGAGGCAGTGATCGCTGGTGGAGGCGAGGATCGCCATCCGCTTCGGGATCGACTGATCCGTCAGCTGCCACTCCATCCCCAGCGGGGTGAGGGTCTTCGCCAGATCCGCTTCGATCTCCTCGGATGCGGCAGCCAGACCCGGCCGGTGGAACTCGACGCGCTGGAAGAAGCGCCCACCCTCCGGGTCATCGGTGTACTGGTCGAGGGCGACGATGTTGCCGCCGTTGCGGGTGATCAGCGCGGACACCGCCGCGACGATCCCCGGCCGGTCCGGGCCGTGGACGATGAGACAGGCCCGATCGCGCACGGATGCGAGGTGCACGCTCACGACGCCCGCGTCCTCACGAGCGCGCCGCGACGAAGCGCGCCGCCCACTCCGAGGTGGCCTTGAGGCCGCCGAACGTGTAGAAGTGCAGCTTCACGTTGCCGGTGTCGGGGTCGGCCGCCAGCAGCGCCGCGAGGTCCGACACGAACGTGTCGGGTCCGGCGGTGCCCATCAGGTTCGTCAACGAGAACCCGTACTTCTTCACGATCATCGCGTTCGCCCCGATCCCGAACCGGCGCGCGAAACCGAGGAGGCGCTTGATCCCCGCGGGCCCGGGCGTGCCGATCCGGATCTGCGCGTCGATCCCGCGCTGGCGGACCTGATCGATCCAGGCGAGCACCGGGTCGGTGTCGAACGCGAACTGCGTCAGGATCACGGCATCCAGCCCCTGCTCGCTCACGGCGGCCGACTTGTCCTCCAGGTGCTTCCACAGCACATCCGACGCGATGTCCGGGTGCCCCTCGGGGTACCCCGCGATCGACACCTCACGGACGCCGTAATCGAGCAGCAGGCCGGTGTGGATCACATCGAACGACGACGCGTACGGACCCTCCGGCTCGGCCGGATCCCCGCCCACCACGAACACATGCTCGGTCGCCCCGACCTCCTGCAGGCGGCCCAGGAACTCCTCCAACTGCGCCCGGGACGCCAGCCGGCGCGCCGAGATATGCGGCACCGGCACGAAGCCGAGCTCGCGCACCCGGACGGCGGCCGCGACCCGCATATCGAGATCCTCGTTGCCGAGGAACGTGACATTGATCTTCGTCCCCAGGGGGATGGTGCTCCTGGCCTCCTCGAGACCGGGCACATCCTTGCCGGTCATCTCCAGGGAGAAGTCGTCGACGAGCTCGCGAGCGGCGAGCGCGTTCGCGACGGGAGTGGTACGTGACACGGGAACATCCTTCACGGGGTGACGGCGCCGGGCGCCGGGAGAGGGACGCGCCGATCGGGGCGGTCGACCCGGGGGGGGATCGCCCGCCCCGACGCGGGGCTGTCAGGGGATCAGCGGACGCCGGCGTCCGAGCGGTAGCTCGTCCGCGCCTCCTCGGTCAGCGGCGCCGGCTGCACCGTGACGCGGATGCGCACGGGCACGTGCTCCTCGACCTGGACCTTGGCGGTGGGGCGGTCCTCGCCCCACACCAGGACGAGCTCCGTGCCGGGCTCGGCGAACTCGGGCTCCACCGCGCCGAGCGACAGCATCGCCCGCTCGTTCGCGGAGTACCCGGTCCACGTCGAGACCCCGACGATCCGTCCGTCGGCGGACTCGACCCGGTCGTAGTGGAACGTGTCGTAGAGCGCCATCGGCAGGTTGAAGAACTTCGCGCCCGGCCCGGGGCGGAACATCGAGGCGAACGCGTCGCCGGTGTCCTCCCCGTTCCACACGAACGTGACCTTCCGACGCGTGTCGGTCTTCCCGTCGGCCACGCGCGCCTCGAGGGCCTCACGCCCGATGAAGTCGTGGTCGAACTTCACGATCCGTCCGTAGTCCAGCTCGAAGGGGGTGAAGTAGTAGTCCTCGATGTCGTCCGAGTAGAAGCTGCCGCCGAGCGGCGACGTCGTCTCGTACGCGTTCTCGGTCAGCCAGCGACGGTAGTCGGCGAGCCGCTCGTCGGAGTAGATCGCGGGCAGCGGCCGCGGCAGCCAGCCGGACTCCAGCGCGTTCGTGTGGTACGCGCGCCCACCCACCTGCACGAGCCCGTAGCGCTCGCCCACCTCGACGATCGCACCGTGCACGGCGTCGTTGTCGGCCCACGGACCCCACAGCTCGTACCCGGGCTCCCCGGCCATGCCGTGCCGGAGCGCGCGGACGTCCTTGCCCGCGATCGTGAAATGCGTCATGTGGAAGAACTTGAGCTTCGGCGGCTCCTCACCGGTGAGCGCCTCGATGATCTCGGGCGCGCCGGGGCCCTGGATCTGGTAGCGGTACAGCAGCGGGTCGCCCGAGCGGTACAGCGAGTTGTCGTCCCGCGTGATCTGGACGTCGTAGCCACCCGTCGCGGCGTGGAAGTGCAGCCAGTTGATCGACGGCGGGATGCCCACGGCCTGGTATTCGTCCTCGTCCAGGTGGAACAGGATGTTGTCGCCGATGACGAATCCGTCCGGGCTCACCGCGACGTACTGCTTGGCCATGTCGACCGGGAAGTTCGCGACGCTGTTCACGCCCGTGTCGCTGATGAGCTTGAGGGCGTCGGGGCCCTTGATGTTCAGATCGGCCATGTGGTGCGACTGGTCGTACAGGACCGCCGTACGGCGCCACGCCAGCTGCTCGTCACGCCAGTTGCGGAACTCGGGGACGACCCGCGGCACCACGGCCGGGGGGCTCTGCGAGTTCCAGAGCAGCTGCACGGGGCTCCCGGCCTCCGCGATCGCTTCCTCCAAGTTGCTGGCCACGTTCACTCCTTCGTTCTGTGGTTCGACCGGCATGAACCCGGCCCCCATCCACATTCCGACGCGGCCACCAGCCCTGTAAAACGTGTTTCGGTGATCTACCAACTCAGGGAATCTGTGTTCCCCCGGTGCGCGGGCACGCCGGAGCGCGGCGGACCGCCCCACGGGCGAGTCCTGCCGAGCCCCTCGGGGCGAACGCGTTCACAGCGTCAGGCGGAAAGACAGCTAGACGAGGTCGCGCAGTCGTCTCTCGCGGCCGTACAGGGTGACGGCGATCAGGATGACGATGCCGTACAGCAGCTGCTGATCGGCCGTGTCGGCGCCGTGGCCGATGAGCACGACCATGAGCACCGAGAGGAAGAGCGTGCCGATCACGGTGCGCGTGTAGTCGCCGGGACCGCCGAACACCGTGCCGCCGACCACCACGGTCGCGACGCTCTGGAACAGGTAGGGGTTGCCGAGCGTCGAATCCACGCTCCCGGCGAATCCGGCCAGCAGCACGCCCACGCACACCGAGGCCACGGCGCTGAACGCGAACGCCAGCGTCCACACCCACCGCGTCTTCACGAGCGAGTTCTCCGCCGCGGTCGGGTTGGCGCCCGTGGCGAGGATGTACCGACCGGGAACGGTGCGGTGCAGGAACAGGCCCATCAGCACGATGATGACCACCCAGGCCACCACGACGGGCGGGAACGGGATGCCGAAGGTGTCCTGGATCGGCGACGAGAGCCGTGACAGCCACTCCGGCGCGCTGCCGGCGAGCGCCCCGCCGGTCTGGATCTGCATCGCCCCGACCGCGAGCGCCCCGAAGCCGAGCGTCACCACGAGCGGCGGGATGTTCAGGCGATGGCAGATCTGGCCGGCCAACGCGCCGAGCAGGGCCGCGACCACGACGGCGACGACGAACGCGACCCCGAAGCTCACGTGGTAGACGTTCGTCAGGCTCGTCACGGCGATCGCGCCGGCGACGATGAAGCCCGACACGGACATGTCGAACCCGCCCATGATGATCAGCAGGGTCTGCCCCATCGAGGCGAGGCCGGCGAGCGCCGCGAGCACGAGGATCGACTGGAGCGCCGAGAACGTGAAGAACCCGTCGAGGGTCGTCGCGCCGACGATGTAGACGACGATGACGGCGAACACCTGCAGGACGGGGAACCGGCGCTGGATCTCACCCGCGCGCCGCAGCGTGTCCCGGAACGTGCGGGGCTGAGGGGGCACGGCGGTGGCGGTCATGCGGATTCCTTCTTCTTCAGGGTGAGCAGGGCACCGATCACGACCGAGAGCACCAGCATCACGCCGTATATGAACTGCAGCCACGTGGGCGACACCTGGAGTCCGGAGAGCAGGCTCTGCAGCAGGTAGATCACCGCGGCGCCGATCAGCGACCCGATGACGCCGCCTCGGCCACCGACGAGCGACGTCCCGCCGAGCGCCACCGCCGCGACGGCGATGAGCGTATACGCCGACGACTGGCTCGCATCCGCCGAGCTGACCAGGCCCACGAGGGCGAACGAGCCGATCGCGGCGAACAGGCCGCCGAGGACGTACGCGACGACGCGGATGGCGCTGACGTTGACGCCGCTCGAGAACGCGGCGGCGTCGTCGCTGCCCACCGCGTAGAGGAGGCGCCGGTAGGGGATGAAGCCGAGCGCGACCCAGATCACCACGACCACGGCGATCGTGACGAGCCCGCCGGGGATCGGTCCGACCGTCCCGGCGAGGTAGCTGACCCACGTGCCCGTGACGCTCTGCGGCGTGGGGATGAGTTTGAGGTTCACGCCGATCAGCACGAAGTACATCGCGAGCGTGACGACCATCGGCGGCACACGGAGGAAGACGATCAGGAGTCCGTTCACGCCTCCGACGGCGGCGCCGATGAGAAGCACGATCGGGATGGCGGTGAGCGGATCGCCGAGCCCGTTCGGGATGAGGAAGACGATGAACACGCAGCTGCACAGCGTCATGAGCGGCGAGATCGACAGATCGAAGCCGCCCCGGCCGCTCAGGATGGCGGGCGTGCTCGCCATGGCGGCGATCGCGAGCGGCGCGAAGGTGGCGAACTGCTGCACCCAGCCGAAGTCGGACTGCACCATGAGATTCGCCACCAGCAGGACGATCGCCAGGATGAGGGCGACGACGTAGCTGTTCCGGCGCAGGAAGTCGCGGATGCCCAGCCGGGGTCGCGTCCGCGTCGTCGTGGGCGACGAGACTGCGACGCTCATGACGCCTCCTCTTTCTCGATCACGTCCTGGTCGTCCTTCATCTCGTCCGGATCGCCGAAGAACGCCGACACCAGCGCCGACCGCGTGAGCCCCTCGGCGGGCATCTCGCGGTACAGCTCGCCCTCGCGGAAGACGAGCACGCGGTCCATCAGATCGATGTGCTCGTCGACCTCGGACGACAGCATGACGATCGCCATCCCCTCGGCGGTGAGGCGCTTGAGCAGCGTGTACAGGTCGCGCTTGGCGTTGATGTCGATGCCGCGGGTGGGGTCGTTGAGCAGCATGATGAGCGGGTCCGAGGCGAGCCAGCGCGCGATGATGACCTTCTGCGCGTTGCCGCCAGACAGCGTCGTGATGCGGTCCTCGGGTCCGCCCAGGACGATGCCGAGCCGGCGGACGTAGTCCTCGAGCCGACGCCGGGTGGCGGCGGGACGCAGCCACCCGCCGGCCGCGTCCTTGCGGAGGGTCGGCATCCCGAAGTTCTCGCGGATCGACATCCAGCCGAACAGGGACTCACGGCCGCGCTCACGCGGGACGTAGGCGATCCGGTTCTTCGCCGCGACCGCCTTGTTGCGGATGACCGCCTCGCCGTCCGCGGTCACCCGCACCACGCGCCCCTGCGCCGGCCCGAAACCGCGGAGCGCCTCGAGGAACTCCTGCTGCCCGTGCCCCTCGAGCCCCGCCAGCCCGACGAGCTCGCCGGCGCGGATGTCGACGTCGAACGGCGCCCCGTCGCGGTGGAGGCGGAGGTCCTCGGCTCTGAGGACGACCGGACCGAGGTCTGCGGCATCCCGGTGCGCCTGGCGCGGAGCATCCGTCTCGGCCGTGCCGGACATGAGGGCCACCACCTGGCGGGGCCGCCAGCTCCCCCGCTCGAGGGTCTCGACGGTGCGGCCGGATCGCATCACCGTGATGCGGTCGCCGATGGCCTCGATCTCGTCCATCCGGTGTGTGATCAGGGCGACGCCGGTGCCCTTCTGGCCGATCTCCTCGATGACCTCGAACAGCCGGTCGCGCGTCTCGACGTCCAGCGCCGACGTCGCCTCGTCGAGGATCAGCACGCGCGGGTCGCGGATGAGGGCGCGGGCGATGCAGCACGCCTGCCGATCGCTGAGGGAGAGGTCCTCCATCGGCGTGGAGAGGTCGATGGGCGCGCCGAGGAGCCGCTCCACCCACATCGAGGCGATCGCCTTCTTCTCCTTGAGGCGGTGGGCGCTGCGCAGCGGCGACTCGGCCCCGAGCCAGATGTTGTCGAGGACCGAGCGCGCCGGCGCGACGAGGATCTCCTGGAAGACGGTGACGATGCCGTGCTGCTGCGCCAGGCGGGGCGTGGCGAGGCCCCGCAGCACCTCGCCGCCGACCTCCAGCTCCCCGTCGTCGGGCTGGTGCACGCCGCTGAGGATCTTCACGAGCGTGCTCTTGCCGGAGCCGTTCTCCCCCGCGATGGCGTGCACCTCGCCCGCGGCCAGCTCGAACGTGCAGTCGGTCAGCGCCTTCGTCTGTCCGAACGCCTTGCGCAGGGAGGTCGCCCGGACGAGGATGTCGCGTCCGCCGGGGGCCGCCGCGGTCATACGGGTGACACCGCTAGCGTCAGGTTCATGGTCGTTCCACCATTTCCGCGACCACAACACCTCTGTCGAGACCCGCGATCGTCGATGACTCGGGGGGAGGCGGGGGCTCGGGAGCCCATCCGCGTCCTACGGTACTTCAGTGAAATTCAAGCGCAGCGGAGGCCGTACTCATACACGGCATTCCTCAGATTGAACCTCAGGTCTGCTAATTCCGGCCGTCTCCCGCGGCCTGCCCGGCTCCGGCCAGCTGACCCTCGGCATGGTCGGCCGCGTCGCCGGGCAGGCGCCGCCGCGCGCGGCGATCCTTCACGGCGAACTCGATGAAGCTGATCGCCCGCGGCGACAGCCGCGCATCCTTCGCGTAGGCCAGCACGACCGGCGTCGTCGGCATGGGCTCGCGGATCGCCTTCACCACGACCCGCTTGCCCTCGAACGTCAGGTCCGACGCCGGTCGCTGGATCAGGAACGCGTAGCCGACCCCGCGCCCGACGAGGCACCGGATGAACTCGAAGTTGCCCGAGCGCATGCCGATCCGCGGCTCGATGTCGAGGCTCGAGATCGACCGCTGCCAGTTCTGCAGGCTCGGCGAGTTGTCGAACAGGATCATGGGTTCGTCGGCCATGTCGACGAGGCTCACGTCGTCGTCGTCGGCGAAGCGATGATCCTCGGGCAGCAGCACGTACGGCTTGAGGACGTCCATCACGATGGTCGCCAGGTCGTCGCCGAGATGACCGCCGTAGAGCAGCGCCAGCTCGGTCCTCCCCTCGCGCAGCCCCTCCTCGATCTCGGGCTGCTGGGCGGCCTCCTGGATCTCGAGCGTCACGCCGGGCGCCTCGCCGAGGAAGCCGGCGAGCAGCGGCGTGAGGATGGCCGGCTCCAGGGGCGGGTAGCACCCGATGGCGAGGCGGCCGGAGAGGCTGCCCTTCTCCGAGTCGACCCGCGATTGGAGGTCGGAAGCGGCCTCGAGCAGCTCTCGGGCGTGGACCAGGAAGTCGGAGCCGGCGGGGGTGAGCGAGACGCCCTTGGCCCGCTGGCGCACGAGGAGCTTCATCCCCAGTCCACGCTCCAATTCGGAGATGGACAGGGAGATCCCCGGCTGCGAGGTGTGGCAGCGTTCGACGGCCCGGCTGATGGCTCCTGTTTCGGCGACGGCGACGAAATGCTGCAGTTGTCTGATCGTGTAATGGATTTCCTGCATGCCTGCAGGGTATGGGAAGGTACTGTCCCTCGGGCCCGTTTCCGGGCGGACTCATTCCTCAGAACCGAACATTTCGGCCGGATCGCACCGCTGCGACCCGCGCCAGATCGGAGCCGGCCATGTCCCCGCATCCTCACGCCCCCATCGCCTCCTCGCAGGTCCCCGGCTGGATGGTGGCGGCCGCCAACGACCGCCCGTACTCGTCCGAGAACGGGCGCGGCACGCTCAATCTGATCGACGGAGCGGCCGCCGCGCGGGCCGCCGCCGCCATCCGGGACGGACGCTCGCTGAGCCTCGCCCGCCCGCTCAGCGCCGACGATTTCACCGTCCGCGACGGTGTGACCCCGTACACCCACGAACTCGAATACGTCGAGAGTCCGGACGGCGTCGGGTGGGGCCTGTCGGACGTGCGGCTGGTGCCTCACGGGCTCCAGAACACGCACCTCGACGCCCTCAACCACGTGGCCATCGACCGCACCTTCTACGGCGGCCGGCCGGTGGATGCCGCGTTCCAGGGGTCCGTCGACGTGCTCGCCGCGAGCGGGGTCGTGGTCCGTGCGGTGTACGTCGACATCCCCGCCGTGCACGGGACCGCGTGGGCGGAGCGCGAGGTCACCGGCGACGACATCGACGCCGCCCTCGACGCGGCCGGGGTCGTGTTCGAGCGGGGCGACGCGCTGTGCGTCGACATGGGCCGCGACCGCTACGAGGCGGCGACGGGCCGCATGCTCGGCGGCCCCGAATCGGCCGACGACGCCGGGGGCGGACTCGCCGAGTCGGGTGCCCGCTGGGTCGCCGACCACGGGGTGTCGGTGCTCGCATGGGACATGCTCGACTCGCGCGACGCCAAGGCCGCGCACGCCACCGCGCACATCCTCGGGTGGGCGATCGGGCTCCCGCTGGTCGACAACTGCGACTTCTCGGGACTGCGCCGGGAGCTCGGGGGCACCGCGATCGCGGGGACCCTCGTGCTCGCCCCGCTCGCCGTGCCCGGCGCGAACGGGATGAACCTGAACCCGCTGATCCTGCGCTGAGGAGTCGGGGCGCGGATCAATATCAGCGTGTCAAACGAAGCACCACAGATAACCCGCTTTGCCGACGGCGGTGGCCGCGGGCCAGGCTGACGGGAGCCGCGCACGATTCGAAGGAGATCCGTGATGTCCCGCACCACCGCCCCGATCAGAGCCGTCTTCTCGCTTCCTCCGGAGAGTGTCGACCGCGGCGATTTCGAGGCCTGGTACCCCGGGCACATGCGCGACCTCCTGGGCGTGCCCGGCGTCGAGTCCGCGCGGCTCTACGCCGACGTCCCCGGCGTCGGCACGCTGTCGCCCACCCCGTACCCGTACGTCGCCTTCTACGAGATCTCCGGCGACCCGGCCGAGACGCGGGCCGCGATCGACGCGGCGCTCGGCACGGACCAGGTGCCGCTGCCCGACTTCTTCGGGGAGGTGCGCTGGGCCGTCTACGACCTCGATGCGATCGACGAGATCCGGCCCGCGCACACGCTGGATGCCGAGAGCCTGTACCTCGTGTTCAGCGCACCGCCGGAGGGGACCTCGGCCGAGGACTACGAGGCCTGGTACCGGACGCACGTGCGCGAGAACGTCGAGATCGGCCAGCTCGCCGCCGCCCACCGCTGGGACCTGACGCCGTCGCTCGTCGACCCGCTGCTGCCCCCGCACGCCACCCACCTGGCCTCCTACGAGCTGACCGCGGGGTCGAAGGCGATGAACGCGCTCCTGGATGCGGCGATCGCGGAGGGGCGCATCGTCCTGCCCGACTTCTTCCCCGGCATCCGGTTCGCCTCGGTCACGGCGACGGCGCTCACCGACCGCCTCGAGGCCGACTGACCCGGGGCGCGCTCGCACCCCCGGACCTGAAAGTGGCGCGTCGCGCCGCATCCCGCACCCCGACCCGACCACACCGGCCACCTCGACTGGCCGCGCCAACCACCCCCGGACCTGAAAGTGGCGCGTCGCGCCGCATCCCGCACCCCGACCCGACCACACCCGCCACCTCGAGCTGGGGTCGGACCTCAGCGCTCACCGCCAACGGTGCGGCCGCGATCGAGATCGCGAAGGAGAAGGCCGCGCGTGAGAGCCGCAGCCTACGGGCGGTAGTCGCGCCGGCGCACCGCGGGGCGCGTCAGTCCGGCGCGCGCAGCCGCCGCAGCATCTCCTCGCTCGTGCGCCAGGCGAGCGCCTGCGCCGTGAGGGTGGGGTTGTGCCCTCCGCTCGAGACGAACGTGGAGCCGCCCAGCACTGCAAGGTTGCCCACCTCGTGCGCAAAGCCGAAGGCGTCGAGGGCGGACGTGCGCGGATCGTCGCCGATCCGCGTCCCGCCGTAGACGTGGCGGCCCTCGATATGGATCTCCTCGTCCGCCCAGACCTCCTGCGCCCCGGCCGCGCGGAGCCATTCGCGCAGCCGCTCGCGCAGGAACGCCGCGCCGCGGTACTCGTTCTCGCCCGGCTGGTACGTGATCCGGATGCGGGGGATGCCGTGCGCGTCGACGGCGGTCGGGTCGAGATCCAGCCGGTTGTGGACGTACGACAGCGACTCGAACTGCGCCACGGCCGATCCGACCGACGGGGCGTTCGCCGCCAGCCACGCCTTCCAGGCCGAGCCCCAGCGCGGGACCGACGGCGGGGTCAGGGTGCTCGCCGCGATCGGCCGGACCTCGTTCGCGGCCATCAGTGCGCCGCCGCCGATGAAGCCGAGCCCCGCGTGGTCGAAGTTGTCGCCGTTCCAGTCGTCGACGACGGTGCTCTGCCCCCACGTCCCCGTGAAGAGGTTGAGGCGGCGACCGGGGAACAGTCCGCTGACGCTCGGCGTGACGTGCGGGACGAAGTGCGCGCCCACCTGTCCGGCATTGTTCGCGAGGCCCTGCGGATGATGCTCAGACGCCGAGAGCAGCAGCAGCCGGACGTTCTCGTAGGTGAAGGTGGACAGGACGACGATGCGTCCGGTCGCGCGACGCTCCTGCCCGTCGAGGACGTAGCGGACCCCCGTGACCCGGTCCGAGCGGAGCGGGTCGACCTCGATGCGCGTCACGCGGGCACCGGTCCGGACCTCCAGCAGGCCGGTCGCCTCGGCCGTCGGGATGAGGGTGACGTCGGGTGAGCCCTTGGCGTCCACGTGGCATCCGCTGCCGCTGCAGTAGCCGCAGTAGGTGCAGGCGGCGCGGCCATCGTACGGGCGGCTGTTGAGCGCCGCCGGGGTGGGGTACGGATGCCACCCCAGAGCCCTCGCGCCGTGGTCGGTGAGCTCGTTCCAGCCGCTCCTGCGCAGCGGCGGCATCGGGTAGCCGCGCGTCCGGGGCCCGGCGAACGGCTCGGCGCCGGCGACGCCCGCGACGCCGATCGCGTACTCGACGCGGTCGTAGTACGGCTCCAGGTCGTCGTACCGCAGGGGCCAGTCGGCGAGCGTCGCATCGGGCGGGATGACCTCCTCGCCGTACCTCTCCGCCACGGCGGAGCGCGAACGGAAGTTCCACGGCAGCAGCCGGAAGCTCGCGGCCGGGTAGTGGATGGTGCTGCCGCCGACGGCGTTCACCATGAGCGTCGGCCACCAGGACGGGTGCGCGTCGACGTCGGTGCGCATGCGGAGCGTCGGGACCTCGTCCGCCGACTTCGGCAGCGACATCCAGGCGTCGATGTCGTTGCCGATCTCGTCGGCGCTCATCATGTCGGACGTGAGGCGGGGCCCCGCCTCGAGGGCGAGCACCCGCAACCCGGCGGCCGTCAGCACGTGGGCCGCCACGGCGCCGGTCGCCCCGAGTCCGACGATGACGACGTCGACCGGCTCGTCGTCGGCCGTCATCGCGCGCCTCCTGGCCGGGCATCCGCCACAGGCCGGTCCGCCACGGGCCGGTCCGCCACGGGTCTGGCCGCCACGGGCCTGGCCGCCGGCGGCCGCGCGGCGCGCGGCGACAGCGGGATGACGACGACGTCGAGGCGCTGGTCGCGCTCCGTCCAGACGCGGCGCGGATCCGGGTACCCGATCAGGTCCCACCCGGCCCCGCCGCGGTTCCCCCCGTACGCCGGGTCGCCGAACATGCCCTGCCGCACGTCGCCCAGCACCGTCTCGAGGAACGCGGCGGGCCGCTCCCACGGTGGCAGCTCCGCCTCGGCCCGCTCGACGTCGGCGAGGATCACGTCACGCTGCGCGGCGGATGCCTCGGCGAACCCGATCCCGAACGTCTCGCGCGTCCGGGCGTCGAGGTCGCGCAGCCCGCTCGCGTAGGTCGACGCGACGGCGCGGCGCACGCCCGCCAGACGGGCGCGCACGAACGCGGGCAGACCGATGGTCGCGGCATCCGGCCCGTGCTCGTCGGCGGGGACGAGGTGACCGAGGAGCGCGTCGAGCAGATCGCCGTCGATAACGGGGGCGCTGTCGTCCACGTCCGTCCCCGCTCAGGGTGCCGTGAGGGTCGCGTCCCACCAGGCGAAGTGCGCCTCGGAATGGTCGCGTTCCCCGCCCAGGGTCGCCAGCGCGTGGCTCCAGCGCTCGTCGACGAGCGCGCTCATCGGGGCGTCGACGTGCGCGGCATCCGCGAGCGCCCGGGCGATCTTGACGTCCTTCGCGAGCAGCCCGAGCAGGAAGCCGGTCGAGTGTCGGCCGGAGACGACCTCGTCGAAGACGACCTCGCTGACGAAGCTGCGACCGGTGGACGTGTTGATGACCTCGATCTCGGCGGCCGGGGAGAGTCCGTACTCCTCGCCGATGATGAGCGCCTCCGCGGTGGCGACGTAGGTCGCGGCGGCGACGTAGTTGTTCATGGCCTTCATCGCGTGGCCGGCGCCGAGGCGCCCGGTCACGAAGCGACGCGCGGGATCGCCCAGGACGTCGAGCACCGGGGCGACGCGCGCGATGTCGGCGGGATCGCCGCCGACCATGAGCGACAGCTCGCCCGACGTCGCGCGGGGCACCCCACCGGAGACCGGCGCGTCGACCACGTGCACGCCCCGGTCGGCGATCTTCGCCGCCAGCTCGAGCGTGTCCGTGGGGCTCGACGAGCTCATGTCGACGACGATCGCCCCGTCGTGCAGGAACGACGCCACGCCGCCCGTCCACTCCAGGAGGCAGTCCTGCACGATCTGCCCGTTCGGCAGCATCGTCACCAGGATGTCGGCGGGCGCGAAGTCCACCGCCGAGGTGGCGACGGCGGATGCGTGCTCCTCGGCGAACCGCGGACCGACCGTCGGGTCCGCGTCATAGACGATCAGGTCGAAGCCCGCCGCCGCCAGATTGTGCGCCATCGGCCAGCCCATCCTGCCCAGCCCGATGAAACCCACCGTCGTGTTGTCCATGCCCGTCTACCTTTCAGGGACCCCCCGCGGATCCCCCACTCTGGAGACGCTCTGGCCCGGCGCAGGCACCCGTGCCTGCTTCACGGACTATTCGAGTGGAGCGGGAGCCCCCCGCGCAATGGAACCGACATTGGCTTGAGCAATGAAGAACATGGGCAATTGCTGCTATGCCGCCGTCGCGCCGGATCGTTAGGGTCCAGAGCGTAGAAGGGGGCTCTCCGTGCACCACGCCATCCAGCTCGATCACACCGCGCCACTGTCGTCCGGCCCGCTGGCCTGGCGCGAGGTGGAGACTCCCGAGCCCGGTCCCGGCCAGCTGCGGATCGCGGTCGCCGCGTGCGGTGTCTGCCGCTCGAACCTGCACATGATCGAAGGCGACTGGGCCGCGGGAGGTCTTCCGGCCATCTCGCCGATCGTTCCCGGTCACGAGGTCACCGGGACCGTCGACGCGATCGGACCCGAGGTCACCGGCTTCGCCCTGGGCGACCGGGTCGGCGTCCAGCCGCTGTGGCGCACGTGCGAGGTCTGCGAGTACTGCACGAGCGGCCGCGAGCAGCTGTGCCTGGAGCGGCTGATCACGGGCGAGATGGTCGACGGCGGCTATGCGGAGTACATGATCTCGACCGCCGCGCACACGTATCACGTGCCGGACGAGCTGGACCTGGTGACCGCCGCGCCCCTCTTCTGTCCGGGCATCACCGCCTACGGGGCGATCGCGAAGCTCGACCTCGGCCCCGGCAGCCGGCTCGCCGTGTTCGGCCTCGGCGGCGTGGGGCATATGGCCGTGCAGTTCGCGCGCATCGCCGGCGCGGAGGTGACCGCGGTCGCCCGCAGCGCGCACCACCTGGAGGTCGCGCGGGAGCTCGGCGCCGCGCACACGGTGGACGCCACGGCCGCGGATCCGGGCGAGGCCCTCGCCGGGACGATGGATGCCGCGGTGGTGTTCGCGCCCTCCGACACGGTCGCGCAGCAGGCGCTGGCATCCGTCAAGCGCGGCGGTACCGTCGTGACCGGCGTGATCGCCTCGTTCGGCACGATCACCTTCGCCGAGGGCAAGACGATCGCGGAGTCCATCCTCGGCTCCCGCGCGCAGATGAACGAGGTGCTCGCCCTCGCCGCGCGGGGCGACGTGCGCACCGTCGTCGACCTCTTCCCGATGGCCGACGCGCAGGACGTGCTCGGTCGCCTGGCCGGCCGCGAGCTGCGCTCTCGGGCCGTCCTGCACAACTGAGGCGCCGCAGAAGCCTCAGAGAACGGCGGCGGATCCAGCGTCGGCGCGAAGGCGACCGTGATCACGGGGACATCGCGGTAGACCCTCCCGGTGGGACTCGTCCACTCGAGCACTCCGTCCGGCAGCTGGATCACCCGCCAGGCGGAGTGGTGCTTCATCACGTGGTGCCGGCGGCACAGGTGCGCGAGGTTGCAGACCGTCGTCCGTCCGCCCCGGGCAGCGTCCCGGGTGTGATCGAGATCGCACCGCCAGACCGGCTGCCGGCAGCCCACGAAACGGCAGTGCCGATCGCGCACCCGCAGCGCGCGCTTGATGTCTTCACCAGGTCGGTAACGGTCGACCGCGAGGACGGCGCCCGACACCGGATGGGTCAGGATGCGATCCCACCCCGGCGCGTGACCGGCGAGCCGGCGCGCTGTCACCGGATCGACGGGCGCGTGACCGGTCAGTTCGACCGCATCGTCCGTGGCGCCCATGAGCGTCAGCGCGGGCACCGTCACCTGGACGATGCCGCGGATCGCGGCGAGCCCCGTGGGCACGTCGTGCGCCGTGGGCGAACCCGCCAGCACGAGGTCGGCGAGGAGGTCGGCGCGGAGCTCGTCGGTCGAGCGCGCCGCCGCCTCGGCGATCTCGGCCGTCGCGGCGGCGCCCCCGGCCGTCGCGGCGGCCGACGCAGCCCGGCCGGCCTCGGACGATCCCGCGGGCTCGTCGCCACCGGGCCCCTCGACCGCCGCTGCTCGCACCTCGTGCGCCAGCTGCGTCAGCCGATCGAACGCACCGTGCGCCAGTACTGCGGGCAGAACGGCGACCAGCTCGCTCATGCCGTCGTCGAGGTCGAACACCCGCACGCCGCGGCGCTTCCGCGCGCGATCGTGACGTTCTTGCGCGGACGAGGACGAGATCCGCTCCGCCCGCAACCGGGCGACCGGACGAAGACGCGTCGCGGACTCGGTCTCGGCGTACGGGAGGACGGATGCCTCGAACGCGGACCGCGACTCCGCGTCCGGCAGATGACACCCGGCGTCGACGATCACGCTCGCATGCGCCCGACTGATCCGCCCCGCGGCGAGCGCCTCGAACGTCGCCGGGAATCGCTCGGTGAGCGTGAGCGCATCGGACAGCTGTCGCTGCACCGAACGGTCGCTGACCCGGAGCGCCGCACCCAGCTCGGCGGCCAGGCTCCGGACCTGCAGCTCGCTGTCACCGCCTCGCCCAGCTCCGACGATGGCCATCGCCGCCGCGAGCAGCGCGGCCTCGTGCGCCTGCAGCGCGCTGACGAGCGCCCGCGTCGCGACCATGTGGGAGACCACGGCATCGACCGCCTTCTCACGGTCTTCATCGCTCAGCACGGGATCCTCGGTCATCCCCCTAGTATCCCACGAGGTTCGTATATTTGTTCGAAGCTATCCACAGGCACCCACGCCCCGCGACCGCGGACGGATCCGCCCGCGACGAACGGCCGGAGCGCCGCGAGGAGCAGCTCGGGCGTCTCGAGCTGCGGAACGTGCCCCGTGCGGGGAAGCAACTCGAAACGGCCGAAAGGCATCGCGGCGGCGTACGCCCTGCCGTACCCGGCGTCGACGATGCGATCGGCCTCGCCCCAGAGCACGAGCGCGGGCACGTCCACCTCGGCGAGTCGCGGACGCAGGGCCGGGTCGGCCATCGACCCGCCGTACAGCGAAAGCGCGGCCACGTCGGCGAGGAACTCCTCGCGCGCATCCGGCGGCAGGGATTCCGGGTCGAGGTTCGGCGCCTTCGACGGATCGTGCCAGCTGTGCGCGGCGAGTTCCGCGGGAGGGATGCCGGTGTTGACGGGGTGGTCGTCGACCTCGATGCCGACCGCGTTCACGAGCGCGATGCCCGCGAGGCGCGGCGGATGCCGCAGCGCGAGCTCCGCCGCGATCCATCCGCCCATCGAGTTGCCGACGACGATCGCGTCCTTGAGCAGCAGCGCGTCGAGCAGGCCGGCGTAGACCTCGGCGAGGCCGGCGATCGAGGTCAGCGCGCTCGGACGCGCCGTCCCCGCGAACCCCGGATGGGTCGGCACGATGACGCGACTGCCGGTGTCCGCCGCGAGGAGATCGGCGAAGCCCGTCACCGACCCGGGCCCCGCCCCGCCGTGGAGCAGGACGACGGCGCGCCCGTCGCCGCGCGCATCGAGCTCCAGCGGCACGTCGCCGAACGTCGTCGGCACGGTGAGCGAGAGCGTCGGGCCCACGTCTCAGTCCGCTGCCGTCTCGGCCGACGCGAGGGCACGACGAGGCGGCGTCATACCGTGATCACCTTGGGGGCCGCGACGGCCTTGAGACCCTGGACACCGAACTCGAGTCCGTATCCCGACCCCTTGACCCCGCCGAACGGGACCACCGGGTTCAGGGAGCCGTGCTGGTTGATCCACACGGTCCCCGACTCGATCTTCTCGGCGACCTGGAGCGCCCGCTCACGGTCGCCCCACACGGAAGCTCCGAGCGCCTGCAGCGACGCGTTCGCCTGGTCGATGACGAGGTCGACGTCGCGATAGCGGATGACCGGGAGCACGGGACCGAACTGCTCGACGTCGACGAGCGCGACGCCGTCGGTGACGTCGGTGACGATCGTGGGCTCGAAGAAGTGCGGACCGAGCTTCGGCAGCGGGTTGCCGCCCGCGACGATCTTGCCGCCGTTCTTCTTGGCGTCCTTGACGAGCGTGCGCACGATGTCGAACTGCTGCTTGGTCGTCAGCGGACCGACCTCCGACTTCTCGTCGAGACCGGGGCCGACCACGGCCGCGTCGGCCAGCGTCTTGAGCTCGGCGACGAGGTCGTCGTACACCGACTCGTGCACGTAGAGCCGCTTGAGCGCGGCGCACGTCTGGCCCGTGTTGCTGAACGCACCGCCGAAGATCGCGGGGGCGAGCGCCTTCACGTCGGCGCCGGGCAGCACGATACCGGGGTCGTTCCCCCCCAGTTCGAGGGTGAGGCGGGCGAGGTTGTTCGCCGACGCCTTGACGATCTCGCGGCCGGTGTTGGTCGAACCGGTGAACATGACCTTCGCCACGTCCTTATGGGCGGCGAGCGCCGCGCCGATCTCGCGACCGCCGGAGATGCCGATGAGCACATCCTCGGGGAGGTGCCGGTTCATCAGCTCGATCACGGCGAGCACCGACAGCGGCGTGTACTCGCTCGGCTTGGCGACCACCGTGTTGCCCATCCGCAGCGCCGGAGCGATCTGCCAGATGGCGATCAGCGCGGGCCAGTTCCAGGGACTGATGGCGCCGACGACGCCGAGCGGGACGTAGTGGATCTCCGACTTGGAGTCGCCCGCCTCGAAGACCACCTCGGGTTCGATGACCGTCTCGGCCGCGGAGCGGATCCACACCGCGCACCCGCCCGCCTCGAAACGCGCGCCGAACCCGTTGATGGGCTTTCCCTGCTCCTGCGCGATGATCCGCGCGAGCTCCTCGAGGTGCTCCTCGACCTCGTCCGCCGCCCGGCGCAGGATCGCGGACCGCTGCGCGTGGCTGAGGGCGGCCCAGTCCTTCTGCGCCGCCTTCGCGCGCTCGATCGCGTTGTCGAGGTCGGCGACCGTGCTCTCCTCGACGTAGGCGAAGGTCTGGCCGGTCGCGGCATCCGGGACGGCCCGCGCGTGCTTGGCGTTCTTCGGGACGCTGATCGCCTCGAGGAGCTGATTCGAGTGCTGAGCCATGCTGATCTCCTTCGATCGGGTTGTCGGATGCGGCGAGCGCGGGCGCGCTCAGCGCCTGCCGGATGGGGATGCGGCGGGACGGAAGCGGCGGGTCTCCTCCGCCTCGCCGTCGAGCACCGGCGGGATGCCGAGGTCGCGGAAGACGTCGTTGAGGCCGCGGATCCCCTCGACCGCGGCCGGGATGCCGCAGTAGAGGAGCGCCTGCAGCACGATCTCGCGCAGCTCGATCGGCGTCACGCCGTTCGCGATCGCCCCACGGGCGTGCACGCGCAGCTCGTGCGGCTTGCCGGTGGCGACCAGCATCGCGAAGGTGACCTTGCTGCGGTCCTTGATCGACAGGCCGGGCCGCTGCCACACGTCGCCGAACGTCTCTCGCGTGACGAAGTCCTCGATCTTGTCGTTCACACCCGTCGTATGATCGACGATCGCGTCGGCCCCGGCGGTGCCGAACATCTTCCGCCGCTGCTCGATGCCGATCTCGTAGAGCTCGTCTCGGATGACCATCGGTGGCGTCCCTTCGTGGTGGTGGAGGCCGGATCCACGCGGCCCCTCGCGCCTCCGGAGTCACCTCTGACGCCGGACGGATGCAGGTGCGTCGGCACCGCGCTCGAGGAGCGCGGGCGACAAGCCGATCTGAGCACAGGGGTGGGGACGCCTCAACACGGCGTTGCTCAACTAGGGCGTTTGCTTTCCTTATCAGCCCGCGGCGAGCTCCGGGTACAGCACCTCCAGCGGCGCGGCGAGCGCCGCCTTGACGTTCCGGCTCGTGTCGTCGGCCAGCACCTCGTGGTCGCCCCGCTCGAGCCCGTCGTAGATGACGCGGACGATGTCGGCGGGGTCTTCCTTGGGCACATCGAGCTCGGCGATGAACGGCGTGTCGGTATAGCCGAGGTGCGCCCCGACGACCTGGGTGCCCTGGGCGAGCAGCTCCGTGCGCAGCGAGTTCGTGAGCGACCAGAAGGCCGCCTTCGACGCGGCGTACGCTCCGCCTCGCGCGAGCCAGCTCAGTGCGGAGTGGATGTCGACGAGCGCGCCGCCGCCGTTCGCCGCGAGCACCGGAGCGAAGATCTGGGCGACCTGGAGGGCGCCGAACACGTTCGTGTCGAACAGGCGTCGCACCTCATCGATGGGGGTGTCGAGCACCCGCGCGCCGGGCACGCTGATCCCGGCGTTGTTCACCACCACCGACGTGTCGGATGCCGCGGCCGCGGCGGCCCGGATGGACTCGGCCGACGTGACGTCGAGGGCGAGGCCCACGACGCGCTCGTCGTCCCAGGCGCGCGGGTGGCGGGCGGTGGCATAGACGCGTGCGGCGCCGCGGCTCAGCGCCTGCCGGACGAACTCGGTGCCCAGCCCCCCGTTCGCTCCGGTGATGAGTACGGTGGCGTCGTTCAGCGCGGTCATTGCAGTCCCTCTCGTCGGGTCTAGGTTGCTAGCTTGGTTTTTCCAAACTAGCTGCTACTGTAGCCGCATGCCGACACTCTCGCCCCGCGCCTCCTTCTGGACGGCCGCCGTCGCGGCGAACCCGCGCAGCGGTATGGTGGCCCATCGCTTGGTCCGCCCAACTCAGCGATAGCATCCGGACGTGGACGCCATGGAACTGCCCTCGAACCGCAACTGCTCGATCGCCCGGAGCCTGTCGGTGCTCGGCCAGAAGTGGAACCTCCTGATCATGCGCGAGGCGCACCGGGGCCGCACGCGGTACGCCGACTTCCGCCGGATCGGCATCCCGAGCGACATCCTCGCGACCCGCCTCGACGCGCTGGTCGAAGACGGTCTCCTCCAGCGGCAGCCGTACCAGGAGCCGGGGCAGCGGGTACGCGACGAGTACGTACTCACCGAGGCCGGGCGCGACCTCCTGCCCGTCCTTGCGGCGCTCACGGAGTGGGGCGACAAGCACCGGCCGACCGGCCGCGGACCGACGGCGATCTACGTCGACGAGAAGTCGGGTGACGAGGTGCGCCTCGACTTCGTCCCTGCCGGGATGCCGCCGGCCGCGGACGCCGTCAGGATGGCGTGGGGGCCCGGCTACGACGGGCCCGAGCCGACGTCGTGAGCCCGCTCGACCGCGGCCCACTCGCCGCGAGCGATCAGCGGCGGAACGCCTCGAGGTCGAGGGAGACCATGTCCGGCCGGCCGGGAAGCAGCCGTGCGGGCACCACCATGCCCACGCGGGGCCAGTGCTTGCGCCGCAGGACGGCCTCGAACCGCGCGGTCTGCGGCTCGACGCCCTTCGCCTCGGCGGCGACCTCGAGCAGGCATTTCGAGAACGGCGCGCGACCCACCGGATCGGTCACCGACAGGATGGTCGCGGTGCCGCGCACCGAATCGGCCATCGGATCGCTGAAGAACTTCTTCAGCCATCCCGTTGCGGTCTCGCCCTCGCTCATGCGCTCAGCCTAAGGCGCGGGAGCGCTCAGTTGGCGGCCGGCGGCGCGACGACGGACCGGGTGATGATCCATATAGGCGATCGCAATCATGGGCGCCGCCCGCGGCCGGTACGACTGCTGGCAGAGTGAACGGCGGTCACCCATTCACTGAGCCGGGGTCTCCTCCGGGGAGCGAAGGAGCACATGGACCCCACGATCGCGGGACTGGGGGGCGTCGGCGTGTGGAGCCGGGAGCTCCGGTACAACTCCGACCGCGCGGCGGTGCGGGATGCCGCGACCGAGCTGGAGGAGCTGGGCTACACGTCGCTGTTCATCCCCGACGCCGGCGGCGACCCCCTCGGCGTCGCCGACGAGCTGCTCTCGGTGACCGGATCGATCACGGTGGCCACCGGCATCCTGAACATCTGGATGCACGAGCCTGCACAGGTCGTCCGCGAGTATCGGGCGCTGCGCGCGCGTCGTGCGGACCGGTTCGTCCTGGGCATCGGAAACAGCCACGCCACGATCGTCGACGCCGACGAACCCGGCCGCTACCGGCGCCCGGTCTCGCGCATGATCGCCTACCTCGACGACCTGGCGGCGGCCGGTCTCGACACGAAGGAGGAGGTCATCCTCGGCGCCCTCGGGCCGCGGATGCTGGAGCTGTCGGGCACGCGCGCCGCGGGAGCCCACCCGTACCTGGTGACGGTGGACTACCTGCGGGAGGCGCGGCGGATCCTCGGCGACGGCAGGCTGCTCGCCCCCGAGCTCGGCGTGGTGCTCGAGGCGGACCCCGAGGTGGCGCGCGCCCGCGGCCGCGACCACGTGTCGGGCTACCTGGAGCTGCCGAACTACCTCACGAACCTGCAGCGCCTCGGCTACGGGGACGACGACTTCGCCGACGGCGGGAGCGACCGCCTCATCGACGACATCGTCGCGTGGGGGACGCCTGAGGCCGTGCGCGAGCGCATCGACGCGTACCTGGCCGCAGGAGCCGACCACGTCTGCGTGCAGATGCTCAACGTGCCGGACGAGCACCTCCCACTCACGGACTGGCGCCGGCTGGCCGAGGTGCTCTGACCGCCGGCTGCTGCCTCATCTGCGCGCGGCACCTACCTCGCCATCACTTGTTCCACGCAGCGGACAACGCGTGATGGAAATCGGTGGTCTTTCTGGATGTGCGCGAGAGCTGCATCTTCGGATTCGACCCCCGCACGGATGATCTCGCCGCCCACGGTGACGGTCCCGGGTTCCCAGAAAGGGGGCGGCGTGGGTGAGCGCATACTCGGGACGCCATCGCGCCGATGATCCGCGCGGTCGCGCTGTTCGGCGATCCGACCAACGCCAAAGAGTTGGATTGAGTACATGTTGAGGACGTCAGCCTAGGCTGTGCGTGATGGACGACGGAGAAGCTCGCGTCTGGCCACTCGACCTGTCAGTCTGGCTGTGGTTGACCCAACTCGTAGTTGCCGGCGTCGCCAGCTTCTTAGTGCTCGCTCGCCGGTGGAGTGTTCCGCACTGTGGTTTGCGGTGCGACTTCGTACAGCTCGAGACCGCTGGCGACGTGTTCCTCGTCATCGCCTGGATGGCCCTGCTGGCCAGCGTGGTCGCTCTCACCCTCCTGTGGGTGTTCCGACGGTCCGGATCTCGATTCCGGCGCGGCGACTGGCTGATCCCTCTGGCAGGAATCATCGTCACGATCGTCGCCGCGCTCATCGCTTACCAGGTGAGCAACGCCGCGCTTCTGTTCCACTGACCGTGGGTGACGCGACCCCACGGGAATCACGCGTATCGACCGCGCGTGCCGTTCGAAGACGAGTCCGTCCGCGTGAAGGCAGACGCCGTACACCGGACCGCGACAGCGGTCTCATCCGAGTCGAGGGCCCCCTAATCTGACATAGTACCCATTATAGGTTGTTTTACTGTCGTTTTTCTGTGTTTCCTTTGGCTTCTATTCGCTGTCTGAGCGTATGATGGGGTCATGGTCACGTCGAGCGCACTTCAACTGCATCGGGAGTCCAGCCGGATCGAGCCGTTCCAGCTGGTCCAGGAGCTCAATGCCGCACTGGGGACGACGCTCGTGTCGACACTTGCAGGCGCCCGCAACAGGTCGCAGGCGCACGAATGGGCGAAGCCGGACGGTGCTGAGCCTCGCGAGAGTGCATGGAACCGTCTGCAGTTCGCGTACCAGATGTGGTCCGTGCTCGAGCAAGCGGAAGGCGCCGGGGTGGCGCGCCGCTGGTTCATCGGCGGCAATCCACTTCTGTCGGAGACGTCCCCTGTGATGGCGATACGAGCAGATCGGCATGCAGAGGTTCGTCGCGCGGCCGAGGCGTTTATCGAGGGCGACGTCGACGAATGACGCTGGCCGTTGCCCGCACATGCATCAGCAGCGGGCTTCGTCTTCTGCCGCTCGGCCCGACGATTGGTTACCACGTCGGCAAGGCCACGTACCCGCAGCCGTCAGCGCCCGAGCGTACCCCGGACCGACATCGTCAGGACTGGGGGCGATTCGACACACTCGGATGCACGTACTACGTCGCGGAAACGCCGGAGACGGCGTTCGCCGAGGTCCTCGCCTTCTTCAAGTTGCCGAATGGTGCGCTCGACCCGCTCGCAGACATCGCTGACGCGCTCGGGATCTCGCGCGCCCAGGCGATCGCGTATGTCGTCGAAGACTGGGAAGCGATCGAGAGTGATTTTCGTGGGGTTGGTGCGGTCCCCGCGGAGTGGCGCACCAGTCGCCGTCTCTACGAGGTGCAGCTGGAAGACGACGGATGGGTCGTCGACATTCAACACCCAGACTCGATCGCCGCGCTGGAGGCCGCCCACGAAGGCCGGATCGCGCGGTGGCTTGCGCAGCAGGGCGTGCCGGCCCTCACGGTCTCCACGTTGACCAGTGAGAATCGGCTCGTTACCACCATGCTTGCCGAGCTCATCCGCGAAGCGGTTCTCGACGACGGCACCTCTCCTCGAGGCGTGCACTTCGGAAGCAAGCACGGTGGCGCGTGGTGCCGCGGGATCTGGATTCCCGAGTCCGCTCCCCCCGCGCCCCGAGCAGTGATTCTCTCGGAGACACTGATCGCCATCGACGACCCAGCACTCCTGACCACCGCTCGTAGGTTCCGGCTCGACGTCGGCTGAGTCTCACACCCATAGGCTGCGCTCTACCGCCCTCCCCGGCGCGCGGTGAAGATCATGTGATGTTCTTACACGGCGGCGGCGTCAACCAGATCGTTGTCCGGCGCGCGGGGTTGAACCCCCGCGCGCCGGACAACGAGTCTTCAGATGACCTGGATCAGTAGTTGTCGATGGTGACCTTTGATGGAGTCACCTTGAGGGAGAGGTACATGTCTTCTGAGGACAGGCCGTTCCAGCTGGTGAACTTGGTGTGCATTTGGACGGTTGCGGGACCCGAACTTGAGTAGTTGGCACGCGTGAACGTAAACTTCGGCGCCGTCACGCTTCCGTAGGCGGTTGCGGCCGAAGCCGAACCCCATCCGCTGACGTTCGCGCCCGTTGACCAGCGTGAGTATCCCGACTTGAATTTCAGAACGGTCATCCCGTCATCGAACTTGATCAAGCAGCCGCTGTAGATCGCGATGCTCGAGGTGCTTTGGTTCTTGCACCCCGATATCGTGTTGACGGCCAGTGTCGTGATCGTGCCGCTGTTCGGCGCCAGCTGAGGGTCCTGGGTCACGCTGAGGACGCGAACTGATCCGTCTCTGAATGTGTACCGCGTCGCTGTTCCGTTGTTGATCGGCTGGGAACGGACAGGATCGGCATCGGATCGCTGAGAATCCAGCAGCTCCCCGCGATCCAGCTTGACGACCAATCGGTCGATGGTACGGTCGCTCACTCCTTGATCGTGGAGCCAGCTGATTGCGGAACTCCAGTCCGGTGGCGGGGTGGGCGTGGCCGCCTGAGCAGCTTGTGCTCCCACGGCTGAAAGCAGGACGACGATCAGTGTCGCGATTGCGCGAGTCTTGATTTTCATGGTGCTTCCTTTCAGAACCCGGACCGGCTGCTGGATGCCGACGTGCCGGTGACTTTCAGCGTGATGGAGACGTTCGCCGAGGAGTAGGGCGTCTTGTAGAGAGATTTTCCTACGGCGGTGGCGGGGCCCGAGGAGCTCTGCGACTTCCTGGAGATCGAAAGGGACGGGGTCGATGCGGTGCCGCCGACGGCCCATTCGTAGGGCTGGCGGAGCGCATCGACGACTCCGATTCCGTACGCCTGGGTGTAGTCAGCCCGGAAGGAGAGGATCAGGTAGGCCGATGTCTCCTCGACGCGGCAGTTTTTGTAGTTCGTGTAGTTGGTCCCACGAATAGTCCCTTCACACGCCCCAACGCTCAAAGTCGTGATCCCCCCTGCAGCCTGCGGAAGGGGCTGTTCCAGTCGCGACTCTGTTACCGATCCGTCGGCGAAGCGTCGGGTGGTCACGACCCAGCTTCCATCACGGTGCGTGTCTTCCGCGACAGGATTTGCGTTCGGCTGGGACGATTGAGGCATCTTTCCGTGGAGGATGTCAGCGGCGAGTCGCGATGCGACCTTGTCGGGCACGCCATGGCCGACGTACCAATCGTGGATCTGGCTGTACGCCTGGCCTGAATCTCCCCCGCCATCATCGGCTTTCGCCTCGTTTGGCGCTCCCAACGGGATAGCCAACGCCCCCGCGATCGCCAGTGTGAGGGCACAGTTCGCCCATATTTTCTTCATCGGTTCCCCCCGATTTGTTACCGCTGATCATCATTTCCGCGCCGTCTTTGGCGGCAGACAAGGAAGTCTCCATCGACGACGTCGGATGACCGTATCATGTGATCGTGCCGACCAAATCGCCCGATGTGCCCCTCTCGATCCACGCAGAAGATCCCGCAGATACGGGTGCGTATTGGATGTCTGTGGGATCTGTTGCGCTTGTCATCGGGGCATTGGTGCTGCTCATAACCGCACCATTCGCCATGTGGGCGCTGGCCGCGTTCACCCTCGCGGCCGCTGGCGTGATCCTCGCCCTCATCGCCCGAAAGCGTGCCATTGGCAGGCGTCGAACCACCGGCACGACTTTCGGGCTTGTCGCTCTCGCGGCCGGGCTGATCCTTGCGTTGTACTCATTACCATGGACTGTCGTGCAGATCGTCATTCAGCTCTCTTAGCAGCTCGTGCTCGGTAGTTCCCCACATCTTCCTCGCAGGGCATTCCGGTGGGGCAGACATCGTGACTCGCACGCTCTACCACTTCGCCGGGAGCAGCACGGCTGCTTACATCGATGGGGCGGTGGTCTACGGGGACCCGTCGACCACGTTAAATCAGACGTATAACGCGAAGGGCGTGACCGGGTCGACCGGCTTCTTGCACCGACCCACCGCGCAGACCACCGCGATCAACAACGGATACCGCTACTACGGATGGTCCTACGACAACCCGTCGATTCAGAATCCGACGTACTACCCGACCGTTCGCGCGTACTGCAACACCGACGACTGGGCATGCCGGAACCCGATCGCCGGCCTCTGGAATGCTCCAGGGCACAACGCCTACACTTCGAAGACGCAGGATGCGTACAACTGGTTCGACTACCTGGTGACCAACGCCTTATGAGAGACGTAGCGACGACGGAGACGTCAACTCCCAAGCGGGAACGGTCCCCACTCGGCGGCCTGATTGCGGTCGCCGTCCTGCAGATCTTCGTGTTCATCGTGATGGCGGTGGTCTGGTTATGGACGCATTTCGCGACCGAAGGACGCTGTGACTCCACGTCGTGCGATACCGGTCAGGCGGCTCAGGCGAACGCCCTGTTCCTCGGGGTCGCGGCGCTCTCGTTCGTGCTCACGATCGTGGCCGCAGTCGTCAGCTATCGAACGCGGCGCGACCTCATGTGGGTCCCGGCCGTGGGGTGCGCATTGATCTTGGTGGCGTACTTCCCCGCGGCCGCGCTCTTCAACGCCGCGACCGGCGGATAGTCAGACAGCTGCCGCCAGCAGGCGATGAGCACAGATCTCGGTTGGCGATGGGGCTCGCTGCGTGATGCCGGACGTCTGTATTTCAGGGCTGTGGCTTGGGCGGTTTCCTCAGCCAGCTGAACCAGCCCGACGTGCTGATCGCATCGTCGGCTGTCCCGTTTGCGATGTAGCCCGCGGCGAGCCCCGTGAACTGGTTGAAGCAGTCGTCGCAGAGCACTCGCGTAGCGGTGCGGTTACCTTCGCCACTGAGCCTTTCCCGGCATTGATCGCATCGACCGCTCATGCTGTCAGCATGTCACGCTGCGCCGACAGGGTCGTGGGCCTAACACCGCTCACGCAGGATCTGACATAACAACCATTATCGGCAAAAACCCAGATCAGAAAGGATTATCGGGTGCGGTAAGGATGCCTTGACCGATCGAGGATGACAGCATCCGCCCAGTTCGTGGACACGGAAGAGCCGTTGTGCCCGTCCGGCGTCGGGTCAATCTCGTACCCGTTCGCGAGTAGCAGCCATTGAGTTGCAGTGGTCGCGCTGTCCGGGGCGTCGGGCCCCAGCCGGATCGCGCGGATGGGTAGCTTCGGCGCGAGGTCTGCCTTCTCGAACGGTTCACTCCATTGGGCGTGGGTGCTCGACACCAAGCGCACCTGGGGTCGTGGTCCCATATTGCTCGGCGTTGTCATCAGCGCGTTGAAGGACACACGGTCCACGGTTACGCGCTGCTCGTGCTCGTCCTCGAACGACTGATCCTTCGCGACTGCGCGCACGCGCGATCGCGTCTCCGCAAGGTCGGTGATTATCACGAGAAGCGCTGCGTTGGCATCCGAAGCGGAGAGCCCTTCTCCTCTCTCGAGGAGCCAACGATCGCCAAGCTGGGCAAGTACGCGCTCAGCCTCGAGCTGGATCTCCGCGGGCGCGTAGATGACGGGCCGCCAGTGATGCACTCGGCGTTGCGAGGGGTTCGGGCCCGGGTCGACGACGCCGAGTGCTGTCTTCGGGTCCAAACCGATCGCGCAGCTGATGCCCCCTTGCGAGTATGTGCGCCAGGCGTACAGGGAGTCGGGATCCTCTGAGGCGCACAGGATGAACCTTGCGTTTCGTGTGAGCGGACCCGAGACGGGAGAAAAGTTCGGCTGCCACAACTCCTCGTCTTGAAGATACTTGATCGCCTCCCGCGCAAAAGCCCCGTACTTCGCCCCCTCGGTCATTGCCTGCAAGGCCGCGCTGAAGGCGATATCCGCCGTCGAGGTCTCACGGATATCGTTCTGGAAACTGACCTCGGTCGCTAACAGACAGTTGGTCTGCAGAATGATCCCGAGCGTGTCCAGCGTTGCGTAATGCCACACCAATTCGCCAGCTGTGCGAGCGCGCTCAAGGGCTTCCTGGTACTCCATGGGCTCGTATAACCCGGCCGATGCCTCGCCTTAGCGACGACGCCGACGTCCGCTAGCCGACGTGACGGTGCACATCCGTAGTGCGGATGTCGTGGTCGACTTTCGATTGCCCGGTGAGCCAGGAGCGGCGGCGCGCGGCGCGGGACGCGTTGGGCTCGCCAGGGATCGGCTTCTGCGCGGTGGTTCGGATGAATCCGATCCCGCCGGGAGAGGTCTCCACATGGCTGCTCATGGCGTCAGTGTATGCCGGTCGGCGGACATTTCGGACCGCTAAGCGGACTTTCTCGGCAGAATCTACGGGGCAACGGTCGCGAACGCAGTCGCAAGTAGGGAGGCGACGAGCTCCGCCAGCTGCTTGTCCCCGTCCACGAGGCTGTTGGGCTTCTCGGCGTCGACGACGAGCATGCCGAAGACGACGCCGTTGGACCAGATCGGCACCCGGATGAAGGTGCCGTACTTGTTTCGACGGCCCTCATAGCCTTCCGGCGCCTCCTTGCTGACGTCCGGATACAACTCGGCGCCGATCGGTGGATTCGCCTCCAGGTAGGCCATGATCTCCGTTCCCACCGGAGTTGACAAGTGGAATATGCGCGGGACGTCGTTGCGCCCAAACCGCCCGATTGCCTCGAGCCGATCGGGTCCGCTCATGAGCGCGAACACCACGGCACGCACGTTCGGAACTCCCGGCGTCATGGCCACCAGTGCGCTGCAGCACTGCTGTGCGATGACTCGCAGGTTCGCAATCCGTGCGGCGTTCTCGGACGGATCGATGACCGCAAGCTCGGTCATCAGATCCAGTGCCGGCCCGAGCCGGTTCTGCAGCTCCTTCACGGCGTCATACCGTGCTTGCGTGAGTGAGCGTCCCCACCGGTAGTCGCGGATCGCTTTCGCCACGACAAGGATCGCTAGACCGATCGCGATCCAGAGCGCCCAGCCTCGTAGCACCGCTGCGGGCGCCTTTTCGACGACCGCAGCGGCACCGGCCAGGATCGACACCGCGGCCGCTCCCAGGATCGGCAGAATCGTCCACAGGATAAGCCTGAAGACATCTGCTGCTCGGTTGCGTCGTGCCACAGCTTGACCATAGTCGTCCGGTGACTCAGACCCCTGCGGATCCCAGCCCACCCCGCCGGGCTGGGATCGTGTCGCCCCGCCGGTCACCCGCTAATCTCGCGGATCCCAGACCACGGAGCGTTCTGGTAGTCCACTCCCCGCTGGAGCGACCGCTCGAAGAACGGGGCTGGGGGATCACGATGCTCCACCGTGTGCAAACCAGTTCGTGAGTGTGAGACGACGTCGAGGTCGACGCCACCTAGGGTGTGGGTGGCCATGCTGTGATGCGGTCGCCTGCGTCGACGGCGGCCACCAACTTGTTCTGGCGAAGAAGGCGTCGACGTTGGCGTTCACTTCGGTAGCGACCGCTGACGATCTCTCGTAGCCACATCTTGTTCCGTGCGTCCCTGAAGTGAACCAGGATTCCAGCCTGCATGTTCGGGCCGTTCTTCTCAGTGAGCATGACTTTCGTGATCGACTCGCGAGCAGGGAGCATCGAGATCCGAGGGTGGAACAACTGCACCGCGCGGTACCCCTCACCCCCGTCCTCGCGCGGGACGTAGGCGTAAGCAAGCCAGATCGGGGAGTCGCTCGAATTCTCCGCGTGCAGGTAAAGATCGTGCGGGATTGGACGCCCCGCGAACGCGTCCACCCAGATCGCTGTACTGAAGGCATCAGCCTGTGCGCGCCGATCCCGGCGAACGCCGCTTCGATAGATGCCGATGGCCGCGAAGAAGGCGGCGATTGTTCCCCCCGCGGCCACCCAGTCAGCCCAGGTCCCGAGGGGAAGGTACTTCGAACACCACGCGACGAATCCGCTCCAGGTGTCAGCTATGCCGTTCACAGGCCCGACCGTATCGCAGTGCCGCTGCAGGCGCTGCTGAGATAGTGCCCAGCCTCCCGCGCTCGTCTGTGTTGACGCTCGTCGTTGCGCTTCGGCGAGTGTGTGCTGAACGGGCACACTCTAGGCATGACCGATCTCGATCTGGATGACTCGTGGCGGCGCCTGGAGTGGGTCCACGAGCTCGTCGACCGCATTGGGCCAGCCGTAGCCGCGATCGATCTGCAGGCGCGCAAGGGGGCTCTCAATTTCGACACACGTGTCCTCGGTGAGTTCGAGCACGCCCGCTACACGCTGGCCGGGGCCCTCGAAGTTCCACCAGATCTTGGCTTCGTCATCTCGGATATCGCGGTCAACGCCCGCTCTTGTCTCGACATGGCGATCACCTCAATCGCCGCCGCGTACAAGCTTCCTATCAAGAACCCGCAGTTTCCCATCGAGAACAACATTGAGGTTCGACAGGAGGACCGAACGCGCCAACTGATGGAGGCGTTACCTGCAGACTTCCGGGACGTCCTGACGGAGTTGCAGCCCAACTACAACACACCGTGGGGCTACGTCGATCGGCCGGTGAATTGGACAGCATTGATGATCCGCGCTATCAGCAATGCCAACAAACATCGCAACCTGACACCCGTCACTCGGACGCCAGGGTCGCGCGGCATGACCTTGGTTGACGGCCTCGACGTGGAGATGCTCTCTCCAGCCGACGCGTCGCCGTGGCCCGATGATGACGCGACAGTGCTCGAGGTGCGGTATCCGATCGGAGCCGCGAGTGACAAGCAACTGGCGCAGATGAGGCCCCACAGGAACGTGCGGCTGATGATTCACCAGACAGGATTCAAGTACGACTGGCTCGACCTCGAGTTTCCTGTCGCGGCGAGCGAATTCCTCGACCTCACGCCAAAGTACGTGCATCATGCCCTCACGGTGTTCGAGCAGACCCACCAGCACATCCAGGCCCCCGGGTCGGGGTTCTTCCGCAACTTCAACAAGTCGCTATAGCTGCAGCGCCGCGAACTAGAACAGCCGGGGCTGGTCGACGTCGTTCCCAGCGAGGACGGCGGCGATCGCGTCGGGGTCCATCCGCGAGCGACGTCGGCAGGCACGTCGCGGGCGAAGGGTGCTATTGGGTGCGGGTGTCGAAGATCACGAGGTCGTTCTCTTCGCGGCCGAGCCACCGCGGGCTGTCGAGGTCGTTGAGCTCCGCCACGAACGGTCCCGCGCGCTGGACCCGCACAAGCACCGTCACCTGTGGCTGAACGTCAAGGTGCAGGGCGTGGACGGGAAGTGGTCACGGATCGACTCTCGGGTCGCGATGCGGTTCCAGAACGTCGTGAACGCGGAGGGCGACTTGGCCGCCCGGACGGACCCGCGGTGGCTGGCCGTCCTCGCGGCGAAGGGGTACACGGTTGATCCGGTCACGGGTGAGGTGACCGAGCTTGCGCACCTGGTGCGGCCGCTGTCGCGTCGGGCGGCGCAGATCGACGCGAACCGGGCGGTCAAGCTGGCCGAGTGGCGGGACACTCACCCCGGCATGGAGCCCTCCCCGCGGGATCTGGCGGCCATCGACCGGTGGGCGTGGTCGTATGACCGGCCGGACAAGCCGCACGATCTGGACGAGGCGGAGTGGGCGGCCACTGTCCGGTCGGAGATCACCGACCTTGACCCGGCGATCGGTGACCGTCCGGCGCGGGCGATGACCGAGGCTGACATTGCCGCGCAGTTGACCGCGCAGGCGGACACCGCCGCGGTGGCCACCGCCGACGTCGACGAGCTGGCCCGTGTCGCGGTCACTGAGGCTGACCGGCGGGCGGCGGCCAACGGTGGCCGGTTCTCGGCCTGGGATGTGCGGGCGGGCGCTGTCCGCGCTGTCGCGTCCCTCGGTGTCGCCGCTGACCGTGACCGGCTCGCAGCGCTGGCCGACGAGGTGGCCGGTCACGCGGCCCGGCACCATGTGACCGGGCTGCTGGACGGGGACACGCCGCTGGGTCACGTGAAGGCGTTCATGGCCGCGGACACGGCGACGATGAAGACCGAGCTGGAGGCGCGGTTGGTGGGTCTGGCCGCGCCTGGCCGGCAGCCGTCTCGTGACCGTGTGGCTAAGATCGCCGCTCGTGTCCTGGAGGACACGGTGACGATGAACGCCGGGCAGGCGGACGCAGCCGCGGCGATCGCGTCGACCGACCGCCTGGTCACGGTGACCGGCCCTGCCGGTACCGGGAAGACCACGCTGCTGCGGGTTGCGGCCGCCGACCTGGCCGCGCAGCGGCGCCGCCTGGTGCTGGTCGCTCCGACGAAGAAGGCGGCCGCGGTCGCGGGGCGGGAGACGCAGACCACCGCCGGCAGTGTGCACAGCCTCCTCCTGGATCACGGGTGGATTGCGGAGGAGGGCGCGGACGGCCGGTCACGGTGGCGTCAGCTGCAGGCCGGCGAGCTGTTCCCCGACGGGGAACACGTCAACACCTGCCCATCCACCTTCTGCGACGTGACCTTCCCATCCAGGTCGTACGTGAACTCCGTCGTCGACGCCGTGCCGCCCGCAGGGGTCGTCGATGTCGACAGCAGCCGCCCCGTGAGGCTCTCGTACGCGTAGGTGGTCACCGTGCCCCACACGTCCGTATACGACGTCGTACGGCCCAGGAGGTCCGTGACCGTGGTGGTCGTCGACCCGTTCGGAGACCCCGACACCGCCCCATCCGACACCGCAACCGTCATCCCCGTCGCCGACGGCGTATACGTCGTCGACGTCGTCCGCGACGTCGACCCGGTCTGCCCCACCGTCGTGGACGACACCACCCGGCCCCGCGCGTCGAACGTCACACACGACCACCCCGTGTCACCGGTGGTCTTCGTTCCGACGGTGCGGCCCATGAGGTCGTACACGTACTGCGTCGTCACCGGCTGCCCGGACGCCGGCGTCGGACCCGTCGTCGACTTCAACAGCCCATACTGGTTCGTCCCCGCCGTCAGCCGCCCCCGGTCCACGGGTCAGCCACGCCCTCGCCGAGCGGCGGGTCGAAGACCGCGAGGGCGAGGGCGAGCATCGAGTAGTAGCCCACGAGCCACACGAGCTCCGCGAGCACCACCTCGCCCAGCGCCGCGAGCGCAGACGTGTACTCCTCGTCGGCGAGGGCGGATGCCGCGAGCAGCCGGTCGACCACGACGAGGGCGGCATCGGTCTCGGCGTCGATCCCGGTCGGCACGGTGCCCGCGCGCAGGAGGGCGACGGCGTCGGCCGGGACCCCGGCGGCCCGCGCGGCGTCGTGGTGCAGCACCCATTCGTAGACGCAGCGGCGACGCGCGGCGACGAGCAGGATCGACGCCTCCTTCGTGCGGGCATCCATCGTCGACGCGAAGCGCAGCGCCGCGCCCACCCCCTGCACGGCGTCACCCACCACCGGGGCGATCGTCATCGGACCGAAGGGGCCGAGCAGGCGCCCGTCTGCGTCGGTGATCGGCACGACGGATGCCTCGGCCCGCCGCGGTCCGTCGACGATGCGGTCGTGGAGCATGCGCTGGGCCGGGTCCAGCTCGTCGCGAGTGCGCGGCCGATAGCGCGCGGTCATCGCGCGGGTGCGGCGACGGCGATGCCGGCGAGCGCGAGCACCTCGACGACCGGCGCCCCGACGAGGTCGGCGGCGGTCCGGCCGCTGCGGCGGATCGCCTCGTCGACGACGTACGCGCCGACACGGTAGCCGACGTGCTGCCGGCCGTCGGGCAGGTCGAAGAACCAGTCCACGTACGAGCCCCGCCCGGCGGCGACGAGCTCCTCGGTCCACGCGGCGATCGGCGTGCCGGCGTAGTCGCCCCACCCCAGCCCCGCCTCATCCGGGCAGAGATCCTGCTCGAACCGGGTCGCGAGGCCCTCCTCCACCGCGATCTGGATCAGCCAGTCGGTGCGGACGGGCACGAGGAGCGAGCGGTCCACCGGCGACTCGGGTCCGATCGGGTTCGGCTTGGCGTCCGCGACGAGGCGGGCGCGCACCGCGTGATGCGACTCGTGCACGAACGACGAGCGCAGGCGCGAGCGCGCGATGTCGGCAGGACGCGACTCGCGGTCGGGGTCGACCGCCCAGTCGAGCCAGCGGTCGGTGACGAGCCGGCCCATCTCTCCGGTGACGGCGTTGACCCGGCGGTCGTGACGGACGGTGACCACGAACGGGTCGTCGAACCCGGGGAGCGCGGCCCGCACGTCGGCGCTCGCCACGGCGAGCACGTCGGCCACCACGGCCCGCAGCTCGTGCGAGATCGGCGTCGCGTGGGTCTCGAGGAACTGGATCTGCACGCGCTGCTCCCGTCGTCGGACTGCAGCTTCATGAAAGCCCGCGCGCGCCGCGGGCGCAACGATCCGAACATTGGGATGGCCAATGAGCAATAGTTCTCATTCCGTCTTTGTTCCTCGACATTCTGCGCATCCTTCCTCGCACGCGGTGACAGACTTGCGAACATTCGACGTGGCGAAGGAGCTTCGATGCGAGTGGGAACCATGGCGGTCGACGGCGCGACGACCGCGATCGTCGCCGTCTCGGATGCCCAAGCCGCCATCGTCGACGGCTACCCCGACGTCGCCGCGCTCATCGCGGGCGGCGAGGATGCGCGGGCCGCGATCGCCGCCGCCGTCGCCCGCGGCCCCCGCGTGCCGGTGCCCGACGTCGAGTGGCTCCCGCCCGTCCTCCGCCCCGGCAAGGTGCTCGCGATCGCACTCAACAACTCCGCGAACCCCGACCGGATCATGCGCGGGCCCGACCGGCCGGCCGGCTTCATCAAGCCGTCGTCGAGCCTCATCGGCTCGGGCCGCCCGATCCGGCTCAAGGAGGCGTACGGCCGTGTGCACCCCGAACCGGAGCTGGCTGTCGTCATCGGCGCCGGCGGCGCCGACATCCCGGAGTCCGACGCGTACGCCCACGTCTTTGGCTACACGATCATCAACGACCTGACGTCGCCGACGATGCGCGAGTTCGACACCTTCCACTACCGCGCCATCCATCCCGACCCCGCAGCTCCCGACGGCATCGCCTACGTGGACAGCTGGGTGAGCTACCCCGCCCGCTACAAGGGCGCCGACACGTTCGGTCCGATCGGACCGTGGGTCGTCACCGCCGACGAGATCCCCGATCCGCACGCGCTGCGGATCACGTGCGTGCACGACGGGCGCCTCATCACCGACGACGACACCGGCAACCTGCGGTTCAGCGTCGCCGAGGTGATCTCGTACATGAGCGAGACGATGACGCTCGAGCCCGGCGACGTGATCGCGATGGGCACCGCCCTGAAGAAGTCCGCCACCGGCGGCGCCGTGCAGAACGTCGACCTCACCGCCCTCGGCGGGACCGTCGAGGTCTCGATCGAGGGCATCGGGACGCTCTCCAACCCTGTCGAGCGCCGCTGACCTCATCGAAGGGAGCATCGATGCCGGACATCGACCGCATCACCGACCTCGCCCATCTCGGCCATCACGCCATCTTCACGCCGGCGCTCGAGCGGACGGTCGCGTACTTCGTCGACCTGCTCGGGATGGATGTCGTCCGAGACGACGGGGACACCGTCTACCTCCGCTCGTTCGGCGACTACGAGACATGGGGGCTCAAAGTCAGCCGGAGGGACATTCCGGGGCTGGAATACGTCGGCTGGCGGACGCGGTCGTCGGCCGCCCTCGCGCGCCGCGTGGCCTGGCTCGAGGCCGAGGGCCATGCCGGCCGGTGGGTGGACGACGAGTTCGCCACCGGCCCGATGTACGAGTTCGCCGACCCCGACGGGCACCGGTTCCGGCTGTACTGGGACACCGAGAAGTACGTCGCCCCCGAGGAGAAGAAGCCCGTCATGCCGACGAACTTCCAGGCGTATGCGGGCCGCGGCGCGAACGTGCGCCACGTCGACCACGTCAACCTGCTGGCCCAGGACGTGCGCGCCCAGCGCGAGTTCTGGGAGCGCGGGTTCGGCCTGCGCACCTACGAGATCATCCTCACCGACGACGGCGAGGGCGAGATCGGGGCGTGGATGAGCTCGACCATCCAGGGCCACGAGCTCATCTACACGCAGGATCAGTCCCAGACGGGCTCCGGTCGCCTGCACCACTTCGCCTACCTCGTCGACAACCGCGAGGAGGTGCTGCGCGCCGCCGACATCATGGCCGATGCCCGGGTCCCGATCGAGGCCGGGCCGTCCAAGCACACGGCCATCCAGGGCTTCTACCTGTACACCCGCGAACCGGGCGGCAATCGCATCGAGGTCGCCCACGCGGGGTACCTGTGGTTCGACCCGTCGTCCGATCCGTACGTCTGGACGATGGCCGAGTGGCGGACCAAGCCGGGCTGGGGAGCACGCACCCCGCCCGAGTTCCACACGTACGGCACGCCCGACGTCCCCTGACGTCTGCCACCCGCCCCGCGCCGCGGAGTTCATCGGGAAAACAAACCTTCCAGGACACAAAGCCTGTTTTGCGCCCCTCCACGGGGCAGGTGAACACTGAGGTCACTTCGCCGCCGACGCAACGACGCTTCGTCTCCGGCAGGAGTCCCAGGTGGTCCACACAACCCTGCTCCGCGCGAGCGGAACGTCTGAACGAGGAAGCTCATGACGGACACCACAGTCCCCGTCCGGGATGCGGACACGGTCGTCGCGGAGCGCACGGTGCTGCTCCGCGTCGAGTCCGTCGCGAAGGCCTTCGGGCCGACGAAGGCGCTCCGCGACGGCTCGCTCGAGGTGCGGGCCGGCGAGGTCCTCGCCCTCGTCGGTGAGAACGGATCCGGCAAGAGCACGCTGGTGAAGATCCTCTCCGGCGTGCACCAGCCCGACGCCGGACGCATCTGGATCGGCGGGACGGAGGTCGCCGGACTCGCCACCCCCCGCGACGCCCGCGCCCACGGCATCGCCACCGTCTTCCAGGAGGTGCTCGTCGCCGAGGCCCGCTCGGTGCTCGACAACGTGTGGCTCGGCGTCGAGAACATCCGTGGCCGCGTGTCGCGCGCCGAGAAGGCCCGCCTGGCGCGCGACATCCTCACGACCCTCCTCGGCACGTGCCCCGACCTCGCGACGCCCGTCGAGGAGCTCTCCCTCAGCGACCGCCAGGCCTGCGGCATCGCCCGTGCCCTCCTCGGCGAGCCGCAGGTGCTCATCCTCGACGAGGCCACCTCCGCCCTCGACGTCGAGATGCGCGACCGGCTGTTCGCGCACGTCCACGAGCTCACGGCGCGCGGCGCCGGCGTCATCTTCATCACGCACCGGATGGACGAGGTCGCCGAGCTCGGCGACCGCGTGAGCGTGATGCGCTCCGGTGTGACCGTCGGCGAGCTCGCACGATCGGAGGCCTCCCTGCCTGTCCTCGTCCGGCTGATGACCGGCACCGAGCAGACCGAGCGCCACGCCCGCGCCGAGAGGGCGACCGAGGTCGACGGTCCGCCGTACGTGTCGGCGACCGGCATCGTGCTGCGGCCGGGCGCCGCCCCCTTCGACGTCGAGGTGCGGGGTGGGGAGATCCTCGGCCTCGCCGGGTTGGAGGGGCACGGCGCGGAGCTCTTCCTGGATGCACTGCGCGGCGTGCGGATCGTCGCCGGCGAGGTGGTCAGGCACACCGGCACGGCGGACGTCCGCATCACCTCGACGCGGAGCGCGGCACGGCAGGGCATCGCCTTCGTCCCCCGCGAGCGCGGGCACGCGGTCTTCAGCTGGATGTCGATCCGCGAGAACTTCGGGATGCCGACGCTGCGCGACGACACGCGCGGCGGGATCCTCAGCCGCCGGCACACCCTGAGCCGCCTCGAAGAGTACGTCGGTCGCCTGAACATCGTGCTCGGCGACCCGGAGAACCACATCACGACCCTCTCCGGCGGCAACCAGCAGAAGGTGGTCGTGGCGCGCTGGCTCGCCGCCCATCCGCGCATCCTCCTGCTCAACGACCCCACCCGCGGCATCGACATCAACGCGAAGAACGACCTCTACCGGCTGCTGTCCGAGCTCGCGGCCGCCGGGCTCGCCGTCGTCATGCTGTCCACCGAGGTCGACGAGCACATCGAGCTGATGGACCGCGTGCTGGTGTTCCGCGAGGGCACCGTCACGCGCGAGTTCGATGGCGCGGACGTCACGCGCGAGCGCCTCATCGGCGCCTACTTCGGGGAGGCGCCCGAGGAGGTCGCCACCCTCTCCGCCACCCCCGGCACCACCGACACCGACACCGACGAGGTGCACGCATGACCGCCGCCGACGCCAGCCCCGGGCAGCTCGGGCTCGCCACCCGCCCGCCGATCCTGGAGGGCGCGCTGCGCCTCCTGAAGCGCTACAGCTTCGTGTTCGCGCTGCTCCTGTTCGTGGTCTTCTTCGTGATCAACATGATCCAGTCGGGCGGTCGCCTCAACATCCCCAACCAGCTGGCGAACCTCGCCCCGACCGCCATCGCCGCCATGGCGAGCGCGCCGGCGATCATCAGCGGTCGCGGCGGCTTCGACCTCTCCATCTCGCCGACGATGGTGCTGTGCAGCGGGCTGTACGCCGCGTGGTTCGTCACGCACGGGATCGACGGCGTGCTGGCGATCGTGCTCATGCTCGCGGTCGGCGCCGCGATCGGCTTCATCAACGGCGCCCTCATCGTCGGGCTCCGCATCCCGGCCGTCGTCGCCACGCTCTCGATGTACTTCATCCTGATCGGCGTGAACCTCGTGGTCATCGAGACGCCGGTCTCGGTGAGCGGCTCACCTCTCGCGGTGTTCGCCGATTCGATCGGCCCGATCCCGGGTGCGCTCCTCACGATCGCCTTCCCCCTCGTCGTGTGGGCACTGCTGGGCCTCACCCGCTACCGCTCGACGCTCTTCGCGGTCGGGAGCAACGACATCACCGCCTACTCGGCCGGCATCAACGTCGGGCTCGTGCGCATCGGCGCCTACACGCTGGGCGGCCTGTTCGCGGGCGTCGCCGGCGTCGCGTTGATCGCCGTGTCCAACTCGGCGAACGCCAACCTGTCCCCCACCTACGCGCTCCCCGCCGTCGCCGCGGTGGCGCTCGGCGGGACCTCGCTCCTCGGCGGGCGGGGCGGCCTCTTCGGCCCGGTGCTCGGCGCGGCATCGATCTTCCTGCTGGGCAACATCCTCATCTCGTTCCAGGTCAACCCGAGCTGGCTGCAGGTCGTCTACGGAGTCATGCTCATGATCTCCGTCGTCCTCGTGGCATCCGCCAGCCGCGCCACGTCAGGAGTCGTCAAGTGACCACGTCCACCACGTCACCGGCCGCCGAGACGGAACTGGCCGCCGCACCGGAACCGCCCGCGGCACCGGTCGGCATCGGGCGCCGATTCCTCGCCCTGCAGACGCGGGTGCCGATCATCCAGCTCGTCGGCGTCGTCGTGCTGGTCATCATCGGCGCGACCACCATGCAGGACTTCCTCTCCGGCACGAGCATCCGCCTCATCCTCACCCTCGCCTCGCTCGCGGGCCTGGCGTCGGTCGGGCAGACGATCCTCATCCTGCTCGGCGGATTCGACATGTCGGTCGCCGGCTTCATCGTCGCCGGCGGGCTCATGGTCACCCAGGTCGCCTCGCTCTTCCACTGGCCGTTCGCGCTCGCGCTCCTCATCGGCCTCGCCGGGGCGGCCGTCCTCGGCGGCCTCGCCGGCTACGTCTGCCACCGCTTCGCGATCAACCCGCTCATCGTCACCCTCGCGATGGGCACCGTCGCGGTCGGACTCGCCCAGACGATGATCCCCGGCGGCCTCACCTTCGGAGCGAACGCGCCGAAGTTCCTGATCGCCCTCGCATCGCCCGAGACCAAGGTGCTCGGGCTCCCGATCCCGCCGCTCCTCCTGATCTGGATCGCGGTCGCCCTCATCCTGTGGGTCGTGTTCAGCAAGACGGTGGTGGGGCGCCACCTCATGGCGGTCGGCGCGAACCAGCGCAGCGCGGACTACTCGCTCATCCCGAGCGGTCGCTACTGGACGATCGGGTTCGCCATCAGCGCCATGTGCTCCGTGCTCCTCGGCCTCCTCGTCGCGGGATCCGGCGGCGCCATCACGACCGGCGCGGGTGACCCGTACCTCTTCCAGAGCGCCGTCGCCGTCATCGTCGGCGGCACCGTCTTCGGCGGCCCCGGCGACTACAACCGCACCGTGATCGGCGCCCTGTTCCTCGCGCTGCTGAACACCGTCCTCCTCGGCAACGGCGCGGGGGCGGCAGCGCAGCAGTACATCTACGGACTCGCGATCCTCGCATCGGTGAGCGTCTACAGCCGCGGGCGGCGCCTCCGAGATCAGTTCTAGCCCCGCGCATCCGCGGACCCCGAACCGTCGGGTCCGCGCCCGAAGACCCTGGTGACGGTCTCGTCACCATGCCCAATAGAGGAGAAACCATGAATCAACAGCAACGACGCTTTGGCGTGGTCGTGACCGTTGCCGCCGTGGCGCTCGCGCTGAGCGCGTGCTCGTCGACGACGACCGTCTCCAGCGCCGGCAAGGGCGACAAGTCCAACGCGGCGTCCTACAACGCGAAGATCACCCCGCCCACGACATGCGGTGAGGACCTCACGTTCGACCAGACCGACCCCGACCACATCCTCAAGAAGCTGCCCCAGGCGGTCCAGCAGGATCTGGCAACGTACCCCTACACGGCGCGGGCGACCCCGTGGACCAGCTTCAAGAAGAAGAAGGGTCCGTGGAAGATCGGCTGGATCAGCGTCCCGGTCAACAACCCGTGGCTGGTGAACCTGAACTCGCAGCTGCAGGAGGAGTTCGCGGCGGCGAAGAAGGCCGGGCTCGTGGACGGGTCGCTCAGCGTCTACATCCAGCCGAGCACGTCGACCTCGACGCCCGAGCAGCAGGCGGCCGCCATCAGCCAGATGGTGAGCCAGGGCGTGGACGGCATCATCCTGTTCCCGGCGGACTCCATCGCGGAGGCTCCCGCGATCGACGCCGCAGGCAAGGCGGGCGTCCCGATCGTGACGGTGTCCCCCGCCCCGACCTCGAAGTACGCCATCAACCTGACCTCGAACAACCAGTCCCCGTCGTACGCGGGCACGTTCAAGCTCCTCATGGACGAGGGCATCATGGGTTCCGGCAAGGAGCTCAACGCCATCACGGTGCGCGGGATCGCCGGTGTCACGATCGAGCAGACGTACAACGAGATGCTGCAGGCCGACCTCAAGCCCTGCAAGGGCGTCAAGAACCTGGGCACGGTGTGGGGCGGATGGAACCCGGCCACCACCAAGACCGAGGTGCTGAAGATGCTCGCCGCGCACCCGGAGAAGATCGACCTGGTCCTCCAGCAGGGTTCGATGCAGGCCGGCGTGATCGAGGCGTTCCAGCAGGCGGGCCGTCCGATCCCGAACATGCCGATGGGTGGCAGCTCCGGCGGTGACATGGCCTGGTGGGCGGACAACACCAGCACGTTCTCGAGCGTGGGCGCCATGTACAGCGGCAAGCAGATGGCGTGGGCGTCGTGGCAGATCCTGATGCGGACGCTGGACGGCAACGGCCCGCTCGTGCGGGACTTCAACCCGGCCCCGATCAAGATCACGAACGACAACGTCGCGAAGTTCGCGGTCCCCGGCACCGACGTCACGTGGGTCGGCGACATCAACGGCTCGAAGACGGACTGGGTGAGCGCCGAGCACCTCGACGAGTACTTCACCAAGCCCGGCAGCCCGACCGACGCCGAATAGGCCCCGGTCGCACCGACACCCCGGCCTCCGGCGCACATCGCGCCGGAGGCCGGGGTCCTCATCAGACGAACACGATTCAGGAGCCCGACCGATGGACCTCGAACTGGCAGGACGAGTGGTGGCGGTGACCGGCGGCGCGTCCGGGATCGGGCGCGCGTGCGCGCTCGCGTTCGCGCGCGAAGGCGCCAGGGTCGCGGTGCTCGACCGCGACCAGGCGGGACTGGAGCGGATCGCCGCGGAGCTGGCGGCGATGGGCGTCGACGCCGCGACCTGGCGGGTCGACGTCGCGGATGCAGCCCAGGTCGACGGGGCGTACGACGGCATCGTGGACCGCTTCGGCGGCCTCGACGTCGGCTTCAACAACGCCGGGACGATCCTCCCCGCGCAGGCGGTGTCGGACATGACGGAGGACGACTGGGACCGCGTCATCGACGTGAATCTGAAGGGCGTGTGGCTGTGCATGCGGGCCCAGGTGCGGCACATGCTCGCGGCCGGCGGCGGCGTCGTCGTCAACACCGCGTCGGCCGCGGGTCTCGTCGGCTCGCCCGGGACATCGCCGTACGTGGCATCCAAGTTCGGCGTCATCGGGATCACGAAGGCGGTGGCCGCCGAGGTGGCCGACCGCGGCATCAGGATCAACGCCATCGCACCCGGCACCATCGACACTCCTCTCAATGGCGCGCTGTTCGACCGACCCGACCCGTTCGCGACCGCGGTGGTCCGCGGCATCCCGCCCATCGGGCGATTCGGCCGGCCGGACGAGATCGCCGACGCCGTGCTGTGGCTCGCCAGCCCCCGGTCGAGCTTCGCGACGGGCTCCACGCTCGTCGTCGACGGCGGGTTCACGGCCCAATGAGATACCGGCCGCTCGGACGCACGGGCCTCCGCATCAGCCCACTGTGCCTCGGCGCGATGATGCTCGGGCCGTGGGGCAACGACGACAGGGAGGATGCCGCGCGCATCATCGGCCGCGCGCTCGACGCCGGCATCAACATCATCGACACGTCGGACTCGTACTCCGCCGGCGAATCGGAGCGCATCGTCGGCGCGGCGCTCAAGGGGCGCCGGGACGACGTCATCCTCGCCACGAAGTTCTTCTTCCCGCAGTCGGACGGACCGAACGACCGCGGCGCGTCGCGGCACTGGATCATGCGCGAGGTGGAGAACTCCCTCACGCGCCTGCGGACCGACCGCATCGACCTCTACCAGCTGCACCGGCCGAGCCCGGAGACGGACATCGAGGAGACCCTCGGCGCCCTCACCGATCTCGTCCGGCAGGGCAAGGTCCGCTACATCGGGTCGTCGTCCTTCTCGGGATCCCAGATCGTGGAGGCGCAATGGGCCTCCCGCGAGCGGAACCTCGCGCGGTTCGTCACCGAGCAGCCGCCGTATTCGATGCTCGTCCGCGGCCCCGAGCTCGACGTGCTGCCGACGGCCCTGCGGCACGGCATGGGCACGCTCACGTACAGCCCGCTCGGCGGGGGCTGGCTCACCGGGCGATGGCGGAAGGATGCGCCGTCGGCTCCCGCATCCACCGCGCGACCGCGCGAGATCTTCGACGCGCGCACCCCCGCGAACCGCCGCAAGCTCGACGCCGTGGAGAGCCTCGCCCTGCTCGCCGAGGAGGCCGGGATGCCGCTCGTCGAGCTCGCGCTCGCCTTCGTCATCACCCACCCCGCCGTGACGGCGGCGATCGTGGGACCGCGGACGATGGCGCAGCTCGAGTCCGCCCTCCCCGCCGCCGACGTCGTGCTGCCGACGGAGATCCTGGACCGCATCGACGAGATCGTGCCGCCGGGTGTCACGATCAACCCCGCGGACACCAGCTACGGCGCCGACGAGCTGGCGCCCGCCGCGCGACGGCGGGCCCTGGCGGACCGGGGCGACTGACCCGACGCTCCTCGAACCGGCGCTCGTCGAACCGGCGCTCCCCGCGAGCCGGCGTTCCCCGCGCCCCGGCGGGCCGGGTCGCGTCGTGGTGCGTCGGCGGCGTGCGTCGGAGTGGGTCGCCGGGTCGCGTCGCGTCGCCGTGCCGTGTCGCAAGACGCGGACCGCGGCCCCGACACGCCGCCCCCGCGTCGACCGAGGCGGCGCGTCGGCCTCGCGGTCCGTGTTTTGGAACGGCACCGCCGGGCGGCGCCCCGGTTCCGCCACCCACCCCCTCAGCCCGCGCCCCCGGCCCGGCCGCTCCCCGGCCCGGCCGCTCCCCTCTCGTCACCCGATTCCCGCTGCGTCGCAAAACGCGGACCGCGGCCCCGACACGCCGGCCCCCGCGTCGACCGAGGCGGCGCGTCGGCATCGCGGTCCGTCTTTTCGAACGGCACCGCCGCCCGGCGGGAGCCGCGCGCCGCCGGCGCGGGTCACCTCATCCCGCGGCCCCCGCCTCCAGCGCGCCCCGCACGATCGCGGCGATCCCCGCGAGCACGGCGACCGTCGTCGTCACCGCGAGCACGACGCGCTCCGAGGCGCGCCGGCGCAGCGCGAGACCGCCGAGGAGCCCGCACAGGATCGCGGCGAGCAGGAGGGCCAGCGAGCAGGGCCCCATCGCCGGCGGTCCCCACAGGGCGATCGACAGCGCGTTGAACGAGATGAACACGACCTGGACGGTGGCGGTGAACGCGGTCGGCGACCACCGGGTGCGCAGCGCGTAGGCCGTGAACACCGGCGCCGAAAGGGCGCTCGTGACATGGATGACGCCCGCCACCGCACCCGTGGCGACCAACCCCGCACGGGAGGCACCGGCCGCCGGCCGCCGTGAGACGACGCCCACGACGAGCATGAGCAGGACCATCGCGCCGATCGTGATCAGCAGCACCGCGGGCGGCAGCATCCGGAACACGAGGTACCCGAGTGGCGCGGTCACCAGTCCGCCCAGCGCGAGCAGCGCCGCGCGGCGCCACTCGACCTCCCGCCACATGCCGATCAGCGCGAACACGCACACCGACAGCGCGGCGATCAGGCCCACCCTGAGCCCCTCGTGCGCCCCGAGCAGGAGAGTCAGCATCGGGGTCGCGATGAGAGCGAAGCCGGTACCGGAGAGACCGTGCAGCGCGCCCGCGACCACCATCGTCACGGCGGCCGCGACCAGGAGTCCGGTCATCCCGTCATCCGGCGCGAGACAGGTAGTCGGGCACCTCGATCCGTTCACCCCCGCGCAACGCCGACTCGTGCGCACACACGCCGGGAGCCGTCCAGGCGGCGGCGCGCAGCGCCCCGACGAGCGGTTCGCGGCCCTCGGCGATGCTGCTGATGAACTCGTGGACGAGGAACGGGTGCGAACCGCCGTGGTGCGCCCCCACCGACACGGGCGCTGCCATCCCCGCCAGCAGGACCTCGGATGGCCGCACGAACCCGCGCAGTCCCTCGGGCAGCGCGTCCGTCGCATCCGGCGCGGTGAAGGATGCCGCCTCGACGGAGTTCCCCCTGCCTCCGGGCGGCGGTCCGGACATGTCGAACACGGTCAGAGGACCCTCGTTGTCGATCGGCCACTCCACGCCGCGGTGCTCCCCGTACAGGCTGAACCCCTCGACGTAGCTGCGTGCGGTCTGCGAGAACGCCATCGTGATGTCCACCAGCACATCGCTCCCGCGGAGCGAGAACAGGCCTACCTCTGCGGGGAACGGGTTGTCGAAGCCGCCGGCGCGCCGGTGCTCGGCGAGCCTCCCCGCGCCGCGTGCGGCGACCGACTCCACCGAGGTGTCGAGCAGGGCCAGGATCGGCGCGAGGGCGTGGGTGAGGTAGTGCATCGGAGGGTAGCCCTGCCAGTAGGCGGGGAATCCGTCGAGGTTCTGGATGTGAAACCCGCGGTACAGGGTGAGCTCCCCGAAGAGTCCCGCGGACACCATGTCGCGGACGGCGAAGTACTCCCGCGCGAACACGGTGGTCTCCATCATCATGTAGGTCCGCCCGGACGCCCGCTGCGCGTCGACGATCCGGTCGATGTCTTCCAGTGAGGTGGCCATCGGCACCGCGCACGCGACGTGCTTGCCCGCGGCGAGCGCCGCCAGCACCATCTCGGCGTGGAGGAACACCGGCGTCAGGATGTGGACGGCGTCGACCGCGGGGTCGGCGAGGGCCGCATCGAGGTCGCCGTACCCGGCGTCGATCGCATAGGCCGCGGCGAGCGCCTCGCGTCGGGCGGCGTCGGCGTCGACGAGGACGACGCTGTCGACGAGCGGATGGCTGAGGTAGATCGGCACGAAGTCCGACCCGAACCCGAGTCCGACCACGGCGACGGTGAGTCCGCGGCCGCTCATGCGAGGGCCACCTCCTCCTCGTCGCCCGCGAGGAAGTCGACGGTTCCGGTCACGAAGTTCGCGAGATCCTCGCGGGCGGCGACGCCCTCGGGCGAGGCGAGGATGGCGTCCATGGCCGCCTTGTCCGGCGCGTACAGGGCGGCCACGAGCAGGTGCCGGTCGTCGCCGTCGAGCCAGGTCAGGTTCCAGCCGGTGAGCCCCTGCATCCTCCGCGCGAGCGGGATGTGGGTGCGGTAGTAGTAGTCGCGGAAGTGCGCCGGATCCTCGGGCATCCCGTAGACGATCGTCATGCGGTACATGTGCGGTCCTTCGCGCTCAGCGGGCCAGGGGGATGCGGGTGAACGAGCGCATGTGCTCGACCATGGCGACCTCGGTGGGGAGGCGCTCCATGCTCGACGCGCCGAGGAAGCCCTGGATGCCCGGGACGGACCCGATGATCTCGGCGGCCTCGTCCGGACCGTAGATCGGTCCGCCGTGGCAGATCACGATGACGTCGGGGTTCTCCGCGCGCGCCGCGTCGCGCAGCTCGGCGATCTTCACCTTGCACTCCTCGATGGTGAGCGCCGTCTGCGCGCCGATCATGCCGGCGGTGGTCAGGCCCATGTGCGGCACGATCACGTCGGCACCGGCGGCGGCCATCGCGGCGGCCTCGTCGAGGTTGGCGACGTAGCTCGCGGTGAACAGCTCCCGCTCGTGGGCGAGCCTGATCAGTTCCACCTCCTTGTAGAAGCCGAGGCCGGTCTCCTCGAGGTTCGCGCGGATGATCCCGTCGAACAGGCACACCGTGGGGTAGTTCTGCACGCCGGAGAACCCGGCCGCCTTCACCTGGTCGAGGAACTGCGGCATGAGCCGGAAGGGGTCAGTGCCGCAGACGCCGGCGACGACCGGGATGTCGGTCGCGACCGGCAGCACCTCGGCACCCATCTCCATCACGATCGCGTTGGCGTCGCCGTACGGCATCAGCCCCGCCATCGAGCTGCGGCCCGCCATGCGGTAGCGGCCGGAGTTGTAGACGACGATGAAGTCCAGGCCCGCTTCCTGCGAGCACTTGGCCGACAGTCCGGTGCCGGCGCCGCCGCCGATGATGGGACGGCCGTCGGCGATCTTGGCGCGGAATCCTTCGAGGATCTCGGTACGGGTGGGCATGTCATTCGCCTTTCTCGGAGTGGCTGCGGGCCCGGTCGAGGGCCGCGACGATCTGGTCCGCGAACGCCGGATCGTTGATCGCGAGGTCGTGGATGTGAAGGGGGATGCGGTCGTCGAGATCGGCGCGCAGGGCGTCGATCAGCGCACGATCGGCCGCGGAGTCGTGGAACGGTCCGCCCGGCGCGGAGATCTGCGAGAAGCCGAGGGCCGGAACATGCACCTCGACGAAGCCGGCCGCGGCGTTGAGCCGTGCGGCCAGGATGCGGCCGATCTCGGCGTTCTCGGCGGCATCCGTCCGCATCAGCGTCACGGACGGATTGTGGGCGAGGAGCCGGCGCTCGCGGAAGCGCTCGGGGACCGTGTCGATGGGACCGAAGTTCGCCATGTCGAGGGCACCGACGCTGACCACCTGCGGGATGCCGCGCCGCCCCGCCGCGGTCAGCCGTTCGGGTCCGGCCGAGCACACGCCGCCGACGAGCTCGTCGGCGAGCTCGGTGGTGGTGAGGTCGGCGACGATGTCGAACGCGCCCGCTTCGACGAGCGCCTCGAACGTGCGCCCGCCGGTCCCGGTGGCGTGGAAGACCTGCACCTCGTCTCCGCGCTCCTCGAGGTCGGCCTGGACGGCGGAGACGCACGCCGTCGTCACGCCGAACATCGTGCAGCCGACCGACCGGCCGGCGCGCTCGACGACGGGAAGCGGGGCACCGCGCAGCATCCCGATCATGGCGTCCGCCGCCTGCGCCAGAACCGGCACGCTCACCGAGTTGAGGCCGGCGATGTCGACGACGGGGTACATCATCACGAGGTCGGACGTGCCCACGTACGGGCGGGTGTCGCCCGCGACGATCGTCGAGACGAGCATCTTCGGGCAGCCGAGCGGGAGCGCCGCCGCCACCCGGCTCATGACGTGGCCCGCGTTCGAGCCGCCCAGCACCAGCACGCCCGAGAGCAGGCCGGCGCTCCGCCGGGCCGCGACGACCGCCGCCGCGCCCGCCGCCATCGCCTGCACGGCGAGGTTGCGATCCGCGGATGCGGCGAGCCGCTCGATGTCGGTGTCCGCCGCCGCGGCGACCTCCTCGCGCGGGATGTCCGGTGCGACAGCGGGCGCGCCCAGCACGCCCGTGTCGACCAGGGTCACCGGGATGCCGGCGGCCGTCAGCCGGTCCCGCACGAATCCGTACTCGGCGCCCTTGGTGTCGAGCGCGCCGATGAGGTGCACCGAGCCCGCCGCACTCACTTGACCGCTCCGAGGGAGAGGCCGTTGATGAGCCTGCGCTGCGACACGATGAAGACCACGAGGAGCGGAAGCGAGGTGATGACCGCGAGGGCCATCAGGTTGTTCCAGTTGGCGGCGTAGGTCGTGTTCTGGGATGCCAGCAGCCCGCTCACCGGCAGCACCGTCCCCTGCGGGAGGAAGTTGATCGCGTAGACGAACTCGCCCCACGCGCCGATGAAGACGACGCTCATCAGGGTGAAGATGCCGTTGCCCATCATCGGCACGGTGATCGAGCGGAAGCTGCGCCACGCGGTGGCCCCGTCGATCTCGGCGGCCTCGTAGAGCGCGCGCGGGATGGACATCGCGAAGGGGCGCAGGATCATGATCGCGAACGGCAGCATCAGCGCGATGTCGGCGATGATCAGCCCGCCGAGCGAGCCGAGCAGCCCCCAGCTCGCCAGCACGCTGTAGAGCGGGATGACCGTCATCGGCTGGGGGATCATCTGCAGCACGAGGAGGACGGCGAGCCCGATCGCGATCACCCGCGCGACCCAGACGTTGGCGCGACGCGCGAGCGCGAACGCGGCGGGGACCGCGAGCAGCACGACGGCGGCGGTGACGAGGACGGCGATCTGCAGCGACGTGACGATCGCGCCGACGCTCGTCTGGAACAGGTCGGTGTAGGCCTGCAGGGTCGGGGTGAAGATCAGGCCGTTGGGATCCTGCAGGACGGCGGCCTGATCCTTCAGCGAGGTCAGCACGATCCAGCCGAGCGGGATCAGGTACGCGAGGATCAGCACGACCTTGAGCACGCCGAAGAATGCGCGGAGCGGCCTGGACGTGATCATTCCGCCTCCTCCGTCTCGATGCTGCGGACGTACGGCACGGCGAAGGCGATGACGATCACCATCGACAGCACCGCGACGGTGGCGCCGGTGCTCATGTCGAACGTCGAGAACGCCTGCAGGTACGCCATCACCGGGAGGGTGTTGGTCGCCGTCCCCGGCCCGCCGGAGGTGAGGACGTAGAAGTAGTCGAAGGTCTTGAACGAGTAGATGAGGGTGAGGATCGCCAGGATCCACATCGTGGGACGGATGAGGGGCAGCACGATCCGAAGCTGCGTGCGCCAGTACCCGGCGCCGTCGATGGCGGCGGCCTCGATCACCTCCTGCGGGATCGCCAGCAGCGCACCCCGCAGGATGAGCGTCGAGAACGGCAGCGATGCCCAGGCGATGACGCCCGCGACCGACCAGAGGGCGAGGCCGGGGGCGCTCAGCCACGGGACCGGCGGGATGCCGACGAGACCGAGGATCGCGTTCACCGCGCCGGAGTCGTCGAGCAGGAACTTCCAGACGCTGCCGCTCACGAGCGGGGGCAGCGCCCACACGAACACCATGATGCTCAGCGTGATGGCGGTCAGTCGGCCGCTGGTGGACAGGACGATCGCGGCGATGAATCCGAGCACGAGGTTGCTCACGAGCAGGATCGCGCTGAGCAGGAGGGTGCGGCCGACCGCCTCCCAGAAGGCGCCGGTCTGGAGCACAGCGGCGAAGTTCTGGAGTCCGACCCAGGGCCACGTCCCGATGATGTTCGTCGGCCCGACGTCGCTGAACGACATCCGGAACAGGACCACGAGCGGGTAGACGGCCATCGCCACGAGCACGACGGCTGCGGGGATGCCGAAGCCCAGCGCTCCGAAGCGGGACTGTCGGTGGGGGTGGCGGCCCCGCTTGCGCGGGACCGCCACCTCGAGGCTCGCGGCGGTCATGAGCAGCCGCCACCGCCCTTCTGCCGGGCGTCGTCGATGTTCTTGATGGCGCTCGTGGTCGCGTCGGCCGCGGAGCTCTGGCCCGAGATGACCGAGCTCACGGCCACGCCCAGCGCCTTCTGCATCGCGGAGGTCTGCGAGTTCTTGGGCCAGTTCGCAGTGTCCTGGGCGGCCGTGACGAACGGCTGGACGAACTGGTCCTCCTTCACGGCCGGCGAGGCGGCGGCATCCGCGTTCAGGGGGATGGATCCGGCCAGCTGGAAGACGGACTCCCCGCCCTGCTCGGACATGACCATCTGCTCGAGGAACTTCCACGCAAGATCCGGGTTCTTCGACTTGGCGCCGATCGCGAAGCCCTCGCCGCCGGGGAACACCATGCTCTTGCCATCGGCGGGCGCCGGGAACTGCGTCGTCCCGTACTTGAAGGAGGCCGTCTTGACGTTGCCGAGCTGCCAGTTGCCGTTGAGCCCGAACGCGTACTTGCCGGTCATGAACTGCTGCCACGACGCGTTCTGATCCCACGTGGCGGCGGCGCCCGGAAGCAGGCCGTCCTTCTTCCACTCGGCCACGCGGGAGAACGCCGCCTGGACCTTGTCGGAGTTGTCGGAGATGTTGCAGTAGTCGACGCCCTGACCGAGGAACTGCGGCGCGAACAGCCACGCGCCCTCCACCGTGGGGGCGCCCGAGAGGGCCACGCCCTGGTACTTGCCGCCGGCCGCGATCTTCTTCATGTCGGCCGTCATCTCGTCGAGCGTCGTCGGCGGGGTGATCCCGTACTGGTCGAGGATGTCCTTGTTGTAGTAGAGGCCGAGCAGGTTCGTGTACGACATCAGGTTGTACACCTTGCCGTCGCTCTCCCACGCGGCGTTCTCGGGGAACTTGCTCTTGTCCGGCAGCGCGTTCCAGTACTTCGTGAGGTCGAGCATGACGCCGCCGCCGACGAGCGTCGGGAAGTCGACCACGATGTTATTGATGAAGAGGTCCGGCGTCGAGCCGGTCGCGACGCTCGCGAGGAGCTTCTGATCGTGCTGGCTGCCGACCGTCTGGACGAGGTTGACCGTCACCCCCGGATTGTCCTTCTCGAACTTCTTCGCCTGGCCCTTCAGCCAGTCGAGCTGGGTCCCCGTGTAGTAGTTCCAGAAGGTGAGCGTCTTCTTCGCGTCGCCGCCGCCGGACCCGCCTCCGTTGCTCTGGATGGCACAGCCGCTGACGACGAGCGCCAATGACGTGACCACCGCCGCAGCTGCAACCCTGAACCTGCGATGAGCTCTCATCGTGTGCTTCCTTGCATCTCTTGATGTGATGAATGGGATGCCGGCATGCCATCGCAGGCCGACGGGATGATCGTAAGAACGAATATCGTCGCCTGTCAACGTTTTTATTTCATTCGTCGCCATAATTAGCGCCGAGAGTCTTGCCTGTCGACACCGGGGATCCCCTAATATCGCTGACGAGACACATTAATCGGTTCGCGAAGGGAGTGCCTCGCATGGGCTCCGCAACCGCTCTGCCATCCCCGACGATGGCCCAGCTCGAAGGGTCGGGACAGCTGCTGGAGCTCATCCGGCACGGGAAGGCCGTCACGGTCACGCAGATGGCCGGCGCGATGGGGGTCGCGCGCTCGACGATCCTGCAGCGGCTCGCCTATCTCGAGCAGTGGGGCTTCGTCCAGGCCGAGATGCACGTCCTGGGCGGCCGCGGCCGGCCGGCGACGGTCAGCTCGTTCGCTCCCGCCTCCGGCGTCGTCCTCGCCGCGCAGATCGGCCTCACCGGCTACCGCGCCGCCCTCACCGACCTGGCGGGCGACACCCTCGCCGACCGGTTCGAGTCCGTCGAGGTGTCCGTGGGCCCTGCCGCCCTGATCGACGCCGTCATCCGCACGTTCGAGTCCCTCCTCGCCGACGCCGGCGCGGATCCCGACAGCCTCGCGGGCGTGGGCATCGGGATCCCTCGCACGCTCGAGCTCCAGTCGTTCGCCCGGTCGCGCGGCGGCGGCGTGGACTGGAGCTCCGCGGCATTCCGCGAGGCGCTGCACGCACGCTTCGGTGTGCCGACGTTCATCGATCTGGATGTGAACCTGCTCGCGCTCGCCGAGCAGCGGATGTCGTGGCCGGACGCCGAGGTGCTCGTGTGCCTGAAGCTCGGCACGCTGATCGACTCCTCCGTCGTCGTGCGCGGAGAGCCGGTGCGGGGCGCGGACGGGCTGGCGGGCGAGCTCGGCCACATCAAGGTCGCGGGCAGCGACCAGCTGTGCACGTGCGGATCGATCGGATGCCTCGAGGCGGTCGCGAGCGGGACGGCTCTGGTACGCGACCTGGCCGCGGCCGGGTTCGAGGTCTCGCACGTGACCGACGTGCTGCGCCTCGCGGCCGATGGGGTCCCCGAGGCCATGCACGCCGTGCGCGAGGCGGGACGGCGCATCGGCTCCGCCGTCGCTCTGGTCGTCAACCTGCTCAATCCGATCGCCGTGACGGCATGGGGATATCTCGCCGAGAGCCAGCTGCTGTTCGCCGGCATCCGCGAGACCCTCTACGGCGCGGCGCTCGCCGGCACCACCGAGCGCCTGGAGCTCGTCAGCACCTCGCTCGGAGACCTCGCCGGCGTGCGCGGCGCGGCCCTCCGCGTCATCGACGGGGTGCTCGCTCCCGCCGCGATCGACCAGACGATCCTCGCCCGGTCGTGGAAGCGCGCCGCGGCGGTGTAGGCCGTCGTTCGGGGCCCGCCGGCCCGGCCCTCGCCGATGCTCCGGGCCTGCCGATGCTCCGGGCCTGCGTCACGAACCTCGGACCGCGGCCGCGGCGCGCCGCATCCCCCCGCGACCGGATCGGCGTGTCGACGTCACCGTCCGTGTTCTCGCACGGCTCCGTGTTTTCGCACGGCTCCGGGTTGCGGGAACGGCTCCGGGTTGCGCGAACGGCTCCGGGTTTGCGGGAACGGCTGCAGGCTACGCGTCGAGAGCGGTGTACACGTGCCGCTCGCGCGCTTCGAGGAGGGGCACGGCCCGCTCGAGCACCCACTCGGCGAAGTGAGCCGACTCGCCGTGCGCCTTCAGAGCCGCGTCGTCCCGGTACATCTCGAAGATCTGGAAGACGCGGGGCTCCTCGGAATCCTGGAAGGGCTGGTAGGCGAGGTTGCCCTCCTCTTCCCGCGACGCGCGCGCGACCTCGCGCAGTGCGTCGCGCACGGCATCCTCGTTCCCTTCCTTCGCCACCCACCGGGCCACCAAGACAACGGCCATTCGTACTCCCTCTGTCGGACGGTCGTGACCTGCTCCCGACGATCAGGTCGGGTCGGAGGCGATACCGCCCCGTTGTCAGGTAGGTTACTCTCTGACACCACCCGGTCGGAGGGACCCATCATGACGGACACCGCCGTGGGCATGCAGGTGCAGCGCCATGCCCCGATCCGCGAGCAGGTCGCCTCGATCCTGCGCGCCGCCATCCTCGACCGCCGACTGGAGCCCGGCCAGCTGCTGGTGGAGCGGCAGCTGTGCGAGATGACCAACGCGAGCCGCCCGTCCGTCCGCGAGGCGCTGCGTCAGCTCGAAGCCGAGGGCCTCGTCGAGTCGCAGAACGGCCGCGGCACCGTGGTGAGCGTGACCAGCCCCGAGGTGGCCAAGCAGGTCTACCAGGTGCGGGCGGAGCTCGAAGGGCTCGCCGCAGCGCTGTTCGCCGAGAACGCGAGCGAGGAGCAGCTCGCACGTCTGCGCGCGCGGTTCGAGGATGTCGCCGTCGAGGTGGCGCGGGTCGAGGAGGCGGGGCCGTTCGCCGTCCTCGACGCCAAGAACGCGCTGTACGAGGTGCTCTTCGAGGGCTCGTGCAACGAGGTGCTCCGCCAGACGGTGTCGATCCTCCAGCGCCGCGTGAACCAGCTCCGCGCGCAGACGCTCTCCACCCCGGGGCGCCCGGCGCAGAGCCTCGAGGAGATCCGGGTCCTGGTCGAGGCGCTCGAGAGACGGGATGCCGCGGCCGCGCGCGTCGCTGCCACCACGCACGTCGAGGCCGCGGCGCGCACCGTGCTCGGGAGCGACTGACCCCACCGCAGCCCTTCCGTCGGGTCGACGCATTCGGTATGTTGTCAGACAGCTGATGACAGACGGTCTGCAAGGAGGCGGCATGCTGGAGGAGACGTTCGAGGCCCGAGAAAGATCGGTCCCCCTCTCCGGACGATTCGATCCCCGCTTCGAAGGCGTCGTCGAGGCGTTCCGCGAGAACTACCGCGCGGAGGAGGACGAGCTCGGCTCCGCCGTCTCGGTCGTCGTCGACGGCGTCCCCGTCGTGGATGTGTGGGGCGGATGGGCCGACGAGGACCGCCGCGAACCCTGGCGCGAAGACACGCTCGTCTGCATGATGTCGGTCGTGAAGGGCGTGAGCGCCGTCGCCATCGCGCAGCTCGCCGATCGCGGACTGCTCGACCTCGACGCGCCCGTCGCCGACTACTGGCCCGAGTTCGCCCAGAACGGCAAGGAGGGCGTGCTCGTCCGCTGGGTGCTCGACCACCGCGCCGGGCTCCCCGCGATCGTCGACGATCCGCCTCCCGCCGGCGCGACCTTCGACCGCGAGGTCATGGTCGACGCGCTCGCGCGCACGCGTCCGCTGTGGGAGCCGGGAACGGTCGCCGCCTATCACGTGCAGACGCAGGGCTACCTCCTCGGCGAGCTCGTGCGCCGCATCGCGGGACGCCCCATCGGCGAGTGGGTACGGGACGAGATCACCGGGCCGCTCGGCGCCGACTACTGGATGGGCCTCCCCGAGAGCGAGTTCGCCCGCACTGCCGACCTGCTCCCGAATCCTGCATCCCGTCTCATCGCCGCGCGCGACGCGGAGCCCGCCGACTCGCTGCGGGTCCTCGCCCTCGCGCAGAACTCGGACGCGCCGTGGCGCGAGATGGTCAACTCGCGCGAGTGGCGAACGGCCGAGATCGCGAGCGCCAGCGGTCACGGCAACGCCCGGTCGGTCGCACGCATCTACGCGCCCCTCTCCCGTGGCGGAGAGGTCGACGGCATCCGGATCCTGTCGCCCGAGGCGACCGAGCGGATGACGACGATGCAGCACGACCAGATCGAGCTCGTCCAGGAGCGGCACTATCGGCAGGGCCTCGGCGTGCTGCTCAACTCCCCCGACGCCGTGTACATGGGCCCGCATCCCGAGGCCTTCGGGCACCACGGGATCGGCGGATCGGCGGCGTTCGCCGACCCCGTCGACCGGGTCGCGTTCGGGTACTCGGTCAACCGGATGCATGCGGTGGGCACCAACGGGCCGCGCGCCGCGCGCCTGATCGACGCGGTGTACGCCGCTCTGTGAGAAGGAACGACATGGGAACGGACAAGCGGGTCGCGATCGTGACAGGTGCGGGGCGCGGGATCGGTGAAGCGATCGCGCGTCGCCTCGCCGCCGACGGACTGCACGTGGTGGCGGTGGACATCGACCCGGAGACCGCCGCACGCACACGCGACGCTGTCGTCGCCGACGGCGGCTCGGGCGAGGCGCTGGCGCTGGACGTGTCCGATCGCGCCGCCGTCCTCGCCGCGATCGACGCGCTCGCGGAGCGGCTCGGGCGGATCGACGCCGTCGTCAACAACGCCATGTGGATCCGATACGGCGCGCTCGAGGAGATGGACGAGGGCACGGTCGATCGGATGCTCGCCGTGGGCCTCAAGGCGGTCGTCTGGACGACCCAGGCGAGCCTCCCGCATCTGCGCCGGGCGTCGGGCTGCATCGTCAACGTCTCGTCGCCGGCAGCCGTTCGCGCGACCGCCGGAGCGGCGATCTACTCCGCTGTCAAGGGCGCCGTGTCGAGCCTGACGTGGCAGATGTCCAACGAGCTGGGGTCACAGGGCGTGCGGGTCAACGCCGTCGTTCCCGGCGCCGTGCCCACCGAGGGAGCACGGGCCCTGGTCGACGACGCGGGCTACGAGCTCCGCCGCGCCCACACTCCCCTGGGTCGCCTGGGACGACCGGAGGACCTGGCCGGCGCCGTGTCGTTCCTGGTGTCGGAGGATGCCGCGTTCGTCAACGGGCACCTGCTCGCCGTCGACGGCGGACTGCTGGTCTCGTGATCCGGCAGCTCGGTGACGCCGAGGTGGAACGCCTCGCGACCCCGGAGCGCGCCGTGGAGATCATGCGCGCGGCACTCCTCGACCTCGCGCGCGGCGAGCTGACGGCGACGCCCCGCGCGGCCCTCCCCGCGGGTGCGACGGCGCTCGTGGTCGGCGCGGGCGGCAGGCGCTCCGGGCCCGTCGGGTTCCGCGCCTACGGCGGCTGGGGGCCGCAGTCCGACCAGCTCACCGCGGTGTGGGACGGCGACGGACACCTCCTCGGCGTGGTCACCGGCGAGCTGCTCGGCATCCTCCGCACAGGAGCCCTCGGCGGCGTCGCCATCGACGCGCTCGCCGCGCCCGCGGCGGACCGGATCGGCGTCGTCGGCAGCGGACGGATGGCGTGGGGGCAGGTCTGGGCGGCATCCGCCGTGCGACCCCTCGCCGGCGTCGACGTGTTCAGCCCCTCCCCCGACCGCCGCGACGCGTTCGCCCGCCGCGTGGAGAGCCGTCTCGGCATCCCCTGCCGCCCCGTGTCCACGACGGAGGAGGCGGTGGCCGACAAGCCCGTCGTCATCCTCTCGACAACCTCGACGAGGGCGGTCGTGCGCCTCGACGACCTGAGCCCGGGGACGCACGTCAACAGCACCGGTCCGAAGCGCGCCGGCGCGAGCGAGCTCGATCCGCGCATCGCCGAGGCGGCGACCGCGGTCGTCACCGACGCGCCACGGCAGGTGGAGGTCGACGACGACTGGTTCTCGCCGCGGCGCCCCACCGCCCTGGGCGAGGTCCTCGCCGGTCAGGCCGCCGGACGTCGGGCCGCCGGCGACCTGACGCTCTACTGCTCGGTCGGCCTGACCGGCACGGAGCCGCTGCTCGCCGCGGAGCTGCTGTCGCTCGCCTGATCGCGGACGTCCACCCCGGCGCGCTGCTCGAGCGGGCGGATGATCTCGGTGTGATCCGCCCCGGGCTGCAGCTCGGCGTTCAGCTCCTCCCACCGCGCACGCACGGCGTCGGAGAGGGTCATGTCGAGGCCGAGGCCCCGGCCGAGGGCCGTCGCGATCCGGACGTCCTTCTCCAGCAGCGCCGCCGAGAAGCCCGAGTCGAACGACCCGGGCAAGACGTAGCGCGGGAGCTTGAGCTCGGTCGATCCGCTGCGCCCGCTCGAGGTGTTGACGATCGCGAGGAACACCTCTGGGTCGACGCCGAAGCGCGTCGCGGCGATCGCGGCCTCGTCGGAGACCATCAGGTGCGCCGCCGACATGAGGTTGTTGAGCGCCTTCACAGCGTGCCCGGCGCCCACATCGCCCGCCCGCACCACGCGGGAGCCGAGGACGCCGAGGACGTCGGCGAGGTCGTCGAATTGCGCGACGGAGCCGCCCACCATGATCGTGAGCGTTCCGCCGACCGCGCCGACGACGCCGCCGGAGACCGGGGCGTCGACGAGCTCGATCCCGGCCTCGGCGAGGCGCACGGCGAGCGCCCTGGTGCGCTCCGGCTCCGACGAGCTCATGTCCACGACCACCGTGACGGCACGCTCGGCGGCCGGGATGGCGACGAGCTGCGCGGCCACCGACTCGACGATGTCGCTGTTGGGCAGCATCAGGATGACGACCTGCGCCGCGCGCCCGACCTCTTCGGCGCCGGAGAGCACCTCGATCCCGCGCGCAGCGGCATCCTCCCGGCCCGCGGGCGAGGCGTCGAACCCGACGACGCGGTGTCCGGCGGCCGCGAGGCGCTCGGCCATCGGGCCGCCCATGTGCCCGAGCCCGATGAGTCCGAGGGCGCGGTCAGCCATTGATGTCGTTCAGCACGGCCTGGGCGTGGCGGGTGGCGTCGAGCGCGGCGGGAACCCCGCAGTAGATGGCGGTCTGCAGCAGCACCTCTTGGATCTCCTCCTGGGTCAGGCCGTTGCGCACGGCCCCCCGGACGTGCAGCTCCAGCTCGTCCATCTTGCCCAACGCGGTGAGCATCGCCAGGTTGATCAGGCTCCGGTCGCGGAGCTCCAGGCCGGGACGATTCCAGATCGCGCCCCAGCAGTACTCGGTGACCAGCTCCTGGAGGGGACGGGTGAAGTCGGTCGCGTTGGTGCGGGAGCGCTCCACGTGGGCATCGCCCAGCACGCGTCGGCGCATCGCGTCGCCGCGCTCGAGGGTCGCGGACGGTGTGGAGGCGTCGGAAGTCGTCATTGATGGTCCTTTTCGCGAATCGGCGGATCGCACGCCCCTGTCCTGCAAGGATGTGCTGTCTGACAGTAAGCTATCTGCAAACAGCTATTGTGCCAAGAGCTTTCTGCTTTATAGACTCCACCGGACGCAGCGTCGCGTGCCACGCAGCGCCGCGAGCACCCACCCGAGAGGAATCACAACGATGTCGGTATCCCTTCTGACGACCAGAGCCGTCCGCGCGACCGCCTTGGCCGCTGCAGCATCCCTCGCCGCACTCGCCCTCGCGGGCTGCTCCGGCGGGGTCGCGACGCAGAACAACGCGAGCGCGGGCTCCGGCAGCTGCCCCTCCGAAGTGCAGATCGGCGCCCCGCTGCCGCTGTCCGGTCCCCTCGCCGACTTCGGCAACAACAGCCTCAACGGCATGAAGATCGCCGCCGACGACATCAACAAGGCCGGCGGCATGAAGTCCCTCGGCGGCGCGAAGCTCAAGATCGTCGCCGGCGACACGAGCTCCGCCGACGCCGGAACGGCCACGAGCGCGACCTCCAAGCTCATCGGCGACGGGGCGGTCGGCCTCATCGGTGCGTGGCTGAGCAACATGACCACGACCGTCAGCACGGTGGCCGAGCAGAGCGAGGTCCCGATCCTCACCCAGTCGTGGGCCGACGCCCTGTCGCAGCGCGGCTACAAGTACTACTTCCAGGCACCGCCGAAGTCGAGCGTCATCGGCAAGGCCGCGACCGACTACATGGTCGCCGCGGCGAAGTCGGTGGGCGTGACGTTCACGAAGGTCGCCGGCGTCGGCCCGAACGACGTTGCCAACACGACGCAGATCAACGCCGCCGTGACCGCGTTCAAGGCGGCGGGTGCGGCTGCGGATGCCCCCACGTTCTACCAGGCCGGCATCACCGACGCGACGCCGATCATCACGCGCATCGCCGCCCAGAAGGCCGACCTCATCCTCATCAGCGGTTCGCCTGCGGACGCGTCGCTGATCGTGAAGGGACTCCGGGCGGCCGGCATCACGACGCCGATCATGGGCTTCGGCGGCGCGTTCGTCGTGCCGAGCTTCGCCAAGGTCATGGGCTCCCAGGTCGACGGCCTGCTGGCGGTCGGCGCCTGGAACTGGGACCTGCCGCTGGACGGCGTGGACAAGGCCGCGTCGGAGTACGAGAAGGCGCACGGCGAGTTCATGCCTATGGAGGCCGGCGAGTCCTGGAACGACGTGTACCTTCTCGTCGCGGCGATGGAGAAGGCGAAGTCGTGCGAGCCCACCAAGATCGCCGCGGCGCTGCACGACCTGACCGTCACCTCGGGACCGGCGGCCGCGATGCCCGGCGGGAAGATCTCCTTCTCCGAAGACGGCACGAACCCGGACGCGACGCCGATCCTCACCCAGTGGAAGGACGGCAAGACCGTCACGGTGTGGCCCAAGGAGTACGCGACGGCCACGATCGAACTCACCAAGTGATCACCGAGCGGTGCCCGGCTCTCCGGCGCCGGGCACCGCTCTCCTCTGACGAACGGACCCGATGACTACTCTCATCCAGGTGATCGTCTCCGGCATCCTGGTCGGCGGTCTCTACGGCATCATCAGCAGCGGCCTGTCGCTGAGCTTCGGCATCTCGAAGATCGCGAACTTCGCGCACGCGGACTTCGTGACGATCGGGATGTACTCCACCTTCCTCATGGTCGGGCTCTTCTCGTCGTGGGGCCTTCTGCTCGCACCGGTGATCGCGGCCGTCATCGGGCTCATCGGCGTCCTGGTCTACGTCCTCCTGCTGCGACGCTCGCACCTTCGCGCGACGAACGACGACGAGGCCCACCTGCCTCAGGTGGTCATCACGGCCGGGCTCGGCATCCTGATCCAGTCGGTGCTGCTGACGATCTTCGGCTCCAACGACCGCAGCATCTCCACGGTCCTGGACGGATCGCTGCGGATCGGGGGCATCGCGATCTCCAAGGCGCAGCTCGTGGCGTTCGCGGTCTCGACGGTCGCCTTCATCGCGCTCGAGCTCGTGGTGACGCGCACCGAGTTCGGCCGGGCGCTGCGCGCTATCGTCGACGACGGCGAGCAGGCGGCCGCGGTCGGTGTCAACCGGACCGCCATGGTCGCCTCCAGCATGGGCATCGGCGTCGGGCTTGCCGGCCTGGCCGGAGCGCTCCTCGCGACGTACCAGACCGTGACGCCGACCTCGGGGTTCGGCTACCTGGCCATGGCGTTCGTGGTCATCATCCTCGGCGGCCTCGGCAGCATCCGCGGCGCCTTCATCGCCGGCATCGTCGTCGGGATCGTCCAGCAGGCGACGGGGACCTACATCGCCCTGGATCTGCAGAACGTCGCGATCTGGGTGCTCTTCCTCGTCGTGCTGCTCGTGCGACCCCACGGACTCTTCGGAAAGGGAGTGACCCTGTGAACCTGATGCGTGGCGCGCTGCGCACCGTGGGCCCGGCGCTGGCCGTCGGGCTGGTCACCCTGTCCCTCCCGTTCTGGCTCATCCAGCAGCAGTACGTGCTGTCGATCGTGATGGTGACGATCATCTGGGCCATCGCCGGCCAGGGCTGGAACATCATCGGCGGATACGGCGGCCTGCTGTCGTTCGGGCATTCGGTGTTCTTCGGCGTCGGCGCCTACACGACGGCGCTCCTGACCATCCACTTCGGCATCTCGCCGTGGATCGGGATGCTCGTGGGCGCCGCCCTGGCGGCGGTGCTCGGCGCGATCCTCACGTTCCCGGCCCTGCGGCTGAAGGGCGTCTACTTCACGCTGGCGACGTTCGTCCTCACGCTGCTGTTCGCCGACCTGGCGACGCACTTCTCGGACTTCACCGGCGGCGATCAGGGTCTCTCGCTGCCCTTCGTCCGCAACGACCCGTCGGCGTTCCAGTTCGACTCGAAGCTGACGTTCTACTACGTCCTCACCGGGTTCCTGGTCGTCGCCACCCTGATCGTCGCGCTCGTCGGGAACAGCCGTCTGGGCCTCTTCCTCAAGGCGAGCCGCGACGATCCCGAGGCGGCGCGCGCGGCGGGCGTGGATGTCACGCGGACGCGGCTGATCGGCCTCATCGTCAGCGCCGCGCTGACGAGCATCGCCGGCAGCCTCATGCTCGAGTACCTCCGCTTCATCGACCCGACCACCGGGCTCGGATCCAACACGGGCTTCATCATCGGGCTCGTCGCGCTCGTCGGCGGCCGCGGCACGATCCTCGGGCCGATCATCGGTGCCGCGGTGCTGATCCCGTCGCAGCAGCTGCTCGCCTCGGCGTTCTCGTCCGCGCCGTCCGGCCTGTCCGGGATCGCCTACGCCGCGATCGTGATCGTCATCATGCTCGTGGACTGGCGGGGCCTGCACCATCTGCTGGAGCGACTGTTCCGCGCGATCGGCCGGCTCGCCCGCAGACGCCCGGTCCCGGCCGAAGGGAGTGCGTCATGACCGAGGACGTCCTGCTCCGTGTGCGCGGGGCGACCGTCGCCTTCGGCGGCGTCGTCGCCGTCAACGACGTCTCGCTCGACGTCCGGCCCGGTGAGATCGTGGGCCTCGTCGGCCCCAACGGCGCCGGCAAGAGCACCCTCTTCGGAGCCGTGGCGGGCGCCGTGCCGCTCAAGTCGGGATCCATCGAGTTCCGCGGCGAGGATGTCACGCGCCGGCGCGCGATGCAGATGTCCCGTCGCGGCGTGGCGCGCACGTTCCAGAAGGTGCGCCTCTTCTCGTCCCTGTCGGCCGAGGACAACGTGCTCGTCGCCGCGCGCGCCCACGACCGCGCGACCGCGCGGGCCCGGCGGACCGCGCACGAGGCTCTCGACCGCGCCGGCTTCACCGCCGACCGGCGGATCGCGGTGGGATCCCTCCCCCTGGCCGATCGCAAGCGGATCGAGATCGCCCGCGGTCTCGCCGCGCAGCCGGCGCTGCTGCTCCTCGACGAGATGATGAACGGCCTCACCGCCGAGGAGACGGATGCGCTCACCGCCGCGATCCGCACCCTGCCGGACGAGGGGGTCACGGTCGTGCTCGTCGAGCACGTGCTCCAGGTCGTGCGGTCGCTGTGCGATCGGCTCGTGGTGCTGCACCACGGCCGCCTGATCGCCGACGGCGACCCTGCCGAGGTCCTCGCCCGCGACGACGTCGCGGAGGCGTGGCTCGGGCGTGCGGAAGGAAGTGGGACGCGATGATGCTGTCGGTCGAAGGGCTCAGCGCCCGGTACGGCGACTCGGAGGCGCTGCGCGGCGTCACCATCGGCGTCGAGGAGGGCGACTTCTACGGCATCCTGGGCGCGAACGGGGCCGGCAAGACCACGCTGCTGCGCGCGATCATGGGCCTCACGCCACCCTCCGTGACCGGACGGATCGAGTTCGACGGCGAGGACCTGCTCCGCATCCCCGCGCACCGGCGCACGAAGCTCGGCCTCGCGGTCGTGCCGGAGGGACGCCGGATGTTCTCCAGCCTCAGCATCCGCGACAGCCTGCTGATGGGCGCCTACCGCCGTGGCGGCGCGCAGCAGCGGGCCGGCATCGAGCGCGTGCTGGCGCTGTTCCCCGAGCTCGCCGACCGGATGCAGCAGCCGTCCGGCAGTCTCAGCGGCGGGCAGCAGCAGATGGTGGCCGTGGGCCGCGCACTCATGTCCGACCCTCGCGTGCTCCTCCTCGACGAGCCGTCACTGGGGCTCGCGCCGGTGGTGGTGCAGCGGATGTTCGGCGTCCTGCGCGACCTCCACCGCGAGCGGGGGCTGACCGTCATCCTCATCGAGCAGAACGCCCGCGAGGCGTTCCCCCTCCTCACCCGCGCCGTCGTGATCGAGCGGGGGCGGGTCGTGATCGAGGGGGACCGCGCCGAGGTCGAGGCATCCCCCGCCGTCGCGCAGGCCTACCTGGGCCAGGTCTGATGGCCGGGCGGATGGCCGGCACGGTGTGCCTGGTCACGGGAGGCGGTCAGGGCATCGGGCAGGCGATCGCCGCGCGCCTCCACGCGGAGGGCGCGCGCGTGGCGATCGCGGACCGGGACCTCGAGCGGGCGCGGGACGCGGCCGCTGCTCTCGACGGTGCCATCGCGGTCGAGCTCGATGTCGCCGACCTCGATGCGCACGCGTCCGCCCTGGACGAGGTCGAGCGCCGGCTCGGGGTCGTCGGCGTACTCGTGAACAACGCCGGTGTCGGGCCGCACTCCGCCCTGCTCGACGTCACCCCTGACCTGTGGGACACCGTCCACTCCGTGAACCTGCGCGGCGCGTTCTTCCTGCTGCAGGCCGTCGCCCGGCGCATGGTCGCCCACGGCATCGCGGGGTCGATCGTCAACGTCACCTCGGTCGTCGCCGATCGCGTGTGGATGCCGAGCACGGCATATGCCGCGAGCAAGCGCGCGTTGGCGACGGTGACCGAGTACGCGGCCGCAGAGCTCGGCCCGCACGGCATCCGCGTGAACAACCTCTGTCCCGGACCGACGGACACGCCCCTGTCGGCACCCCGCTACCAGGATCCCGCGTTCCGCGAGGCGATGGTGTCCCGCCTGCCGCTCGGACGCGTCGGCACGCCGGGCGATCTCGCCGAGGCGGCGCTGTTCCTCGCCTCCGAGTCCTCCGCATTCACGACGGGCAGCACCCTCTACGTCGAGGGCGGCCGGCGCGTCGGCTGAGAGGCCGCCCGCGCGAACGCCTCGACGATCCGCGCGTTCCGGGCTGTGACGCGATCGACGAGCTCGGGGTGGCTGAACGCGTACAGCTCGTCCGCCTCGATCGCGTCGAGAGCGGATGCGGCCACCTCCGCGGGATCGCGCCAGCGGATCCAGTCGTAGCCCTGTCGCTCCAGGTCGATGTCGACGAGGCGCGCCTCACTGTCGGCGTCCCGGTGCCGCTGGCTCGTGCCGATCGCGGAGCGGGTGGGCCCGGGCGACAGGAGGGTGACGCCTACCGCGGGCTCGGATCCGGCGAGCTCCGCGGCGAGGACCTCCGACATCGCGGTCACGGCGGCCTTGGTCGCGGCGTAGCCGCCGAGCGGCGGGTTGGGGGCGAAGGCGGCCATCGAGGATGTCACCAGCACGTGACCGCCCTCGCGGCGGATGCCGGGGAGGAAGGCGCGGAGCGGATGGATGACGCCCCAGACGTTCACGCCGAGGAGCCACGTCCAGTCGTCCTCCGTCATGTCGGCGACGGGGGCTCCCGGGCCGACGCCGGCGTTGCAGCACAGCACCGTGACGGTCCCGACCTCCCGTTCGACGCGGGCGGCGAGCGCGCGGACGGCGTCGCCGGAGGCGAGATCGCAGGCCATCCCGATCCCGCCGACGAGCGCCGCGGTCTCCTCCGCTGCGGCGCCGTCGATGTCGACCGCGATCACGCGCGCCCCGCGGTCGGCGAGACCGCGTGCCAGCCCCCGGCCGATTCCCGAACCGGCGCCGGTGACGAGGGCGATCCGCCCCGCGAGAGCGGTCATGACACGGCTCCTGCCGGGGGGAGAACGAGCCGGCGCGCGTGCTCCGGCAGCTCGGGAGCGGGCTGCCACGCGGGGTCGTCGAACACCCCGGGGTCGTGTCCGGGCACCAGCCGCACGGCCTCACCCGCGTCGAGCATCGCGCGGACCCGGTCGAACGCGACGTACATGTCGGCGACGCTGTCGATGTGGACGAAGGGCCGATCTCGATCCAGCTCCTCGACGTAGTGCACGGCATCCGACGTGAGCAGCACGGGTCCTCCCGCCGTCTCCACGAGCACCATCGCCTGCCCGGCCGTGTGCCCTCCGACCCGGATGACGCGCACGCCGGGGGCGACGGTCGTCTCCTCGTCGAACGTCACGACCCGTCCCTCCGCGTCCGCGGCATCCAGGGCCCCGAGCTCGCCGCCGTCGCCGACCATCGCGAACAGCGGCCGGTGCGCCACCGGGCGCCGCCAGAACTCGAGCTCCGCGCGGGCGAGATGGATCCGGGAACGCGCGAACCTCTCGAGGTTCCCGATGTGGTCGTAGTGCTCGTGCGTCACGATGACGTCGGGCGCGGCATCCGGTCCCGCGCCGAACGCGGCGGCCGCGGCGACGGGATCCACGACGAGCGACCGACCGCGCACGGCACCGCCCTCGGCGGAGAAGCCGCAGTCGACCAGGATCGGGCCGGCGGGGGTCCGGATGATCCAGAAGTAGTAGTCCATCCGGATCGGGCCGTCCGGCTCCCCCGTCGCCCAGTGATTGAGGAAGACCTCCGACCGCCGGGTCTCGCGCGTGCCGTAGCGGATCGCGATGATCTCGTTTCCGGCGGCGTCCACGGAACTCACTGCGCCGCGCCCACGGCGAGGTCCGACAGCTGCTGGAAGCGCGCGATGTTCTCGGCTTGCGGCAGGAGGCCGGCGGTGAGCGCCACGAACGTGAGGTCGAGCTCCGGATCCACCCAGAACAGCACGCTGCCCGCGCCGTAGTTGCCGAACGTCGACGGCGACGTGAGCGTGCCCATCTGGTGGACCGGGATGCCGCTGCCGCGCAGGTTGAACCCGAGACCGAGGGATGCCGGCGGCACCGCGTACCCCGCCCGCAGCGCGACCGTGCGGTAGAGCTCGTTCGGCATGTCGCCGGTCCAGGTCGTGCGGGCGAGCCGGATGGTCGGCGGCGCCAGCACGCGTGCACCCTCGAGCGTGCCCTCGCCGCCCAGCATGTCGACGAGACGCCCGAGGTCGGCGGCGGTCGAGGATGCGCCCACCCAGGTGGCCTCGTTGCGCTCGGCGACGAAGAGGCCCTGCGGGTCGTCGTTCTCGTGCGAGCGATGGGTGATCGGCACCACGCCGCGGAGGTCGGGGACGATGTGGCGCCCGCGGAGCTCGGGCCGGAGCCCCAGACCGGTGTCGACCATGCCCAGCGGGTCGAGGAGGTCCTCCTGCACGATCCGGCGGATGTCTCGACCTGCGGGATCGCGCCGGCGCAGCGCCTCGGCGAGGAGGACGTGGTTCGCCATCGGCGAGTAGTCGCAGCGCGTTCCCGGCTCGACCGTGCCCGGGATGAGTTCGCATACGGCGGCCACCGCATCCGAGAGGCGGTCGTAGATCCCGCCGGCGCGCGGCTCCCACACCCCGGGCATCCCGGTCGTGTGGGTCAAGAAGTGGAAGATCGTCGCGCGATCCCGCGGGGCGCCCGTGAACTCGGGCACGATGTCGGACATCCGGTCCGTCAGCGCGAACCACCCGAGCTCGACCGCCCGCAGCACGAGGACGTTGATCAGCGCCTTGGTTCCGGAGAAGATGCTGAACACCGAGTCGGTGGCCAGGGGCCGGGTGTGGGCGGCGTCGCCGAAGCCGATCGCCTCGTGGAAGCCGACCTCCCCGCCGCGTGCCAGCCGGATGACGGCGCCGTGGTACCGCCCTCCCTCCACGTCGGCCCGCACCACCGCACGCAACCGGTCGAGACGCTCGGAGTCGAAACCTGCCACCATCGGCCGCCCTTCGCCATTGATCTGTCAGCAGTATAGCTGTCTGACAAACTAGGCCCCATCCTCAGCGGCATGTCACGGCCAACGGGTCGCGCCCTCGACACCGTCCTCGACGTCACGAATCGCGGACGTCGGTCACGACACCCCGCGCACCCTGGCCGTCGACCCGGCGCGTCGGCGACCCGCTCCGTGTTTCGGGACGCGCCGGCCGCCGCGAGCGGGCTCAGTGACCGAGAAGCGCACTGAACTCCGCCGCTCCGGTCCGGACCGCGTCTCGGATCCGATCCTTCTGCGCATCGTCCAGCCGGTACTCGGGCGCCACCACGGTGATGGCTCCGATGAGCGTGCCGTGCAGCCGGGCCGCATCGGCGACCGCCCATACGCCCGCATCGACCTCGGCGACGGACTCCGCGTATCCGGCGCGGCCGATCTCCGCCAGGTCCGCCTCCAGGCGAGCGCGCTGGGCGCGGCTGAGCGGCGGGTTGAGCCGGTCGAGATACTGCTTCCGCTTCGGGGCGGAATACTCCGCGAACAGGATCTTCGCGGCCGCTCCCCCGTGCAGCGGCATGAGGTGCCCCGGCTGGAACGAGATCGAGATCGGATGGTCGCTCTCCGAGATCGCCAGGCAGACGGCCGCGTCGTTCACCTGCCGCAGGTAGAGCGCCGTCTCTCCCGTCAGGTCGCGCAGCCGGTCGAGGATGGGCTGCACCTCTGCGCGATAGTCGAGCGAGAGGTCGGCCGCGCGGGCCAGTCGGAGGATCTGGGGGCTCAGGATGAACACGCCCTTCACCCGCTCCTCGATGAGGTTCATCTCGCGCAGGAGGGACAGGTACCGGTATGCACTCGGCACGGAGATCTCGTGGGTCTCCAGAACGTCGTCCAGCGTGAGCTCGGGGCGACCGTCCGAGAATTGCAGGAGGATCTGCAGCACTCGTCGGGCGCTGTCCACGCCCTTCGTCCTCTGCGCGAGAGTCGGGGTCGACTCGGTGCTTCCGGGCGGTTTCATGGGCATAATCTTGCCGTTCTCTGAGCGTCCACGGCTATGAGGCTTCGCGTGTCGCCCGTCATCGCTGCGAGCTGAGGACGTCGAGCGCGCGCGCCACTCCCCCACCGACATCGAGGGGAAGGCCGAGGTCCAACAGTGTGCGTCCGAGGGCGGCCAGCCCGACGACGGAGTGGAACCCTCCTGCGGTCGGCCCCATGTGCGACAGCCGGATGAGGTTCCCCGCGCCCTGGCCGTGCGACAGCATCACGCCGTACTTGTGCCGCGCGTGATCCCGCACGACAGCGTTGTCGAGGTCGTCGGGGAGCCGGATGGAGGTGACGCACGCCGACATGATCTCCCGGCGCCGCGCCCAGAAGGCGAGGCCCATCGCCTCCGCACCCGCGATCGTCAGCTCCTGCGCGGCCGCATGACGTGCGATCACCTGATCCACGCCCTCCTCCAGCGCCTGGTCGAGCGCGGCCTCCAGCCCGTTGATGTCGGCGACCGAGGGCGTATAGGGGAAGCGGCCTTCGCCGAGCCACTTCTCCTTGATGTCGAGGATCGACAGATAGGAGTCGCGCGGCGCACCCGGGTTCGCGGAGATCCTCTCCCATGCGCGAGCACTGACGGAGACCAGGGAGAGCCCTGGTGCACCGCCGAGACATTTCTGCGGCCCCGTCACGACGTAGTCGAGGCCCCACTCGTCGACCAGGGTCGCCATGCCCAGGACGCCGGATACCGAGTCGATGTAGGTGAGGATGCCGCGATCGCGGCACATCGGTCCGATCGACGCGACATCCGTCACGGTGCCCGATGGGGTCTCCGAGGCGACGAGGCACAGCATCTCGATCTCGGGGTGCGCGTCGAGGTACTCCTCCACCATGTCCGGAGTGACCGCATCGTCGTAGCCGACCTCGATCTCATGGAGGTGGGCGCCGAATCCGGAGATCCAGTATCCCGTTCCCTTTCCGAAGACACCCTGGACGAGGTTCAGGACGTGCATGCCGGGTGTGATGAGCGCGCGCAGCCCGGCTTCGAGCGCCAGGATCGCCTCACCCTGCATGATGAGCACGTCTTTGGTCGTGCGCATGACCTCCGCGACCTTGGCCTCGCATCGGCGGAAGGTGGCCTGGAATTCGTCGTCGTAGTGGTACTGGATCGGTGTCGCAAGACCGGCAAGGGTCCTCGCCGTCACCTCGACGGGGCCCGCCGAGAGGGTGAACTCGAGCTTCTGCATCATGTGATGCCTTCCTGTTCGTGATGGTCAGCGGGCGCCGCGCGTGTAGGGGGCGCCCAACGCGGGAGGCACCACGGAGCTGCGGGCGAAGAGGATCAGGGTGATCATCACCACGACGAACGGCAGCATCTGGAAGACGTCGGCCGGGATGGACACCCCGATGAGCTGCAGCGGGTTCTTCACCGCCACCGCGATGCCGTAGAGGAGCGAGGTCAGCACGATCCAGCCGACCTTGCCGCGCGAGAGCATCGTGATGACGATCGCCAGGAAGCCCAGCCCATTGGTCATGAAGGGCGTGAACGTACCGGTCGTGAGGATCGACAGGTATGCGCCGCCGAGACCCACGAATGCGCCGTTGAGCAGGACGGCCTGCGAACGGGTGACCATCACACTTCCGCCCGCGGCATCCAGCGAGGACGGCTTCTGACCGGCGGAGCGCGTGGCGAGCCCCCAGTTCGTGCGGGAGAGCAGGAACGCGACCATGATGAGCAGGAGGATGCAGGCCCAGAAGATGCCGGACTGCCGGAAGATCGCCGGCCCGATCACGGGGATCTCCGAGAGCAGGGGAATCTTCCACGAGTTCGGCGGAATGCTCTGCGGGCTCTTGGAGAACGCCTGCAGATACAGGACGCTCGTCAGGCCCTCCCCGATCAGGGTCACGGCGAGGCCGACGACGATCTGATTGAGCCCCAGCCAGGTGTTCAGCACGAGCATCAGCAGGTTCGCCACCACGCCGCCGAGCAGGCCGCCGAGCATTCCCAGCCAGGCACTGTCCGTCCAGATGGCAGTCGCGTAGCCGGCCAGCGCGCCGATGAGCATCACGCCCTCGATGCCGAGGTTGAGCACACCGGACTGCTCGCCGATCGTCTCCCCCACGCTCGCGATCACCAGCGGCATCGTCTGCACGATGATCGACGCGATGAACACCGTCAGCACGCTCGCCGAGAGCAGGTCGCTCATCGGGTGCCTCCCTTCACGAGTCCGAGTCGCCGGAAGGGCTGGAGGGCGGTCGCCCTCAATCCCGCGGGCAGATAGCTCTGCCCCAGGCGACGCTTCTCCCCCACGTACTCGGTGATCGTCATGAACACGAGGATCAGACCGACGACGACGAGGAGGAAGTCCGAGTTGAGTCCGGTGTGCTGCGCCGCGAGGATCCCACCCGTGGCGAACACCGCGTAGAACGCGACGAGCGGGATGGACGCCAGCGGACTCAGCCGAGCGAGGAACACGAACGGCATCACCGCGTCGCCGTACGCGGGATTCCAGTTCGCGCGCTGGTACGTGTAGTGGCCCAGCACGTCGACCGAACCGGCGAGGGCGATGAGCGCACCCGACACGGAGAACAGGAGCAGGACCATCCCGGTGCTGCTGATGCCGACGTGCTGCGCCGCCTTGGGGCTGAAGCCGAAGACATCGAGCCGGACGCCGAAGGCGGTGCGGCTGAACAGGAACTGCGCCGCGATCGCGAGCAGGATCGCGATGATGACGCCGATGTGCACCCTGGTGTCGCCCAGGAACGGCAGGAGCGCGTTCCCGTCGATCACCGCGGTCTGGGGCGCCGGCACCTTCGGATCGCGGAACGGCCCCTTGATGAGCAGGTTCACCACCCCCTCGGCGATGAACGACATCACCAGCGAGGTGATGATCTCGTTGGTGCCGAATCGCGCCTTCAGGATGGCGGGCAGGAGCGACCAGGCCGCGCCGACGAGCACCGAGCCGATGAGCACGATCACCATCACCGCCCAGCCCGGGAGCACGGGAGTGAGGATCGGCGCGAATCCCGCGGCGACCACCGATCCGAGGAGGTACTGCCCGGCGTATCCGAGATTCCAGAGCTGGCCCCGGAAGGCGAAGGTGAGACCCACCGCGATGATCAGCAGCGGCGCCATCAGGACGAGGCTGTCCTGCCAGTTCGTTCCGGTGATGCCGTACTTCCAGACCCCCCAGAAGAAGTCGAACGGGTTCTTCCCCATGGCGGCGATGATGAGGCCCGCGACGACGAGGGCCAGCACGACCGGGAGCACGGCGCGGACGACGGCCGTGGTCGCGTGACGCCACCGAGAGGTCTTCGCGGCCATCAGTGGACTCCCTCGATCGCGCCCGTCATGAATTGCCCCACTCGCTCCGCCGTTCCCCGGCCATCGTTGGGCACGTCGCCGACGATCTCGCCGCTGGAGATGACCACGATGCGATGAGAGAGCTCGATGAGCTCATCCAGGTCCGTCGACATGAGGAGCACGCTGCCCCCCGCATCCGCGAAGTCGCGAAGGATGTCGCGCACCAGCCCCACGGTCTTCAGGTCGAGTCCGTACGTCGGCTTGTTCACCACGACGAGCTGGGCCCCGTCGCCGAGCTCGCGCGCCAGGAGCACCTTCTGGATGTTTCCGCCGGACAGCGTCCCCACCCGTGTGGCGGGCGACGGGGTCTTGATCCCGTACTCGCCGATGAGCCGCTCCGCCTCTGCGTTGACCGCGCGGCTGTCGAGCTGTCCGAGGCGCCAGAACGGGGCCTGACCGATGCGCTTGAGGACGAGGTTCAGGGCGACGGACATGCTGCCGACGGTGCCCTCGTGCAGACGATCGTCGGTGATGTACCGTACGCCCAGCTGCTGCCGGCGACGGACGCCGAGACGCGTGATATCGGCGCGGCCGAAGCGGATCGTGCCGGAGGACGCGCCCCGCTGACCGGCGATGACCTCGGCGAGGGCGCCCTGACCGTGACCGTCGATCCCGGCGACGCCCAGGATCTCTCCCTCGTGGACGGCGAGGCTCACACCGGCGACGTCGACGTCGTTCCCGCGGCCTTTCGTCGTGACGTCGACGAGCTCGAGCCGGGTGGGATGGGTGGCGAGATCGAGGTAGCCGACCTCGCGCCGGGCGGCCGTGGCGCCCGCGAGCTCCGCCGCCTCGTCTCCCGCAGCTCTCAGGTCCTCGCCGAACATCGCGGCGAGGATCCGGCTCTGCGCGGCGGACTCGTCGTACGAGGCGAGCTCCTCCGCATCGATGAACCCGGCGTTGCGCCCGCCGCGGAGCACGGTCACGCAATCGCCCATGCTGTAGGCCTCGCGGAGCTTGTGGGTGACGAAGACCACCGCCAGTCCCTGCGCCTTGATCTGGGCGACCGACATCGCCAGACTCTCGATCGCCTGGGGGGTCAGCATCGAAGTGGGCTCATCGAGCACCAGAAGGCGGCTCCCCTTCCACATCGCCTTCGCGATCTCGACCTGCTGCTGCTGGCCGAGGCCCAGATCGCCGGCGAGCGCCTTCGGGTCGATATCGGCTCCGAGGAGATCCGACAGCGTCTCCAGACGCTCCGCGGCGCGCTTCTCCGCGAGGAGGAAGCCGGTCTCGCCGAGCATCAGGTTCTCCAGCACGGTGAAGGAGGGGACCAGCGTCGAATGCTGGTGCACGACCCCGATGCCGAGATCCACCGCCGCCTTGGGCGAGTTGATCGCCGTGGCGACGCCATCGACCTCGATGCGACCGGAGTCGGGCTGCTGCATCCCCGCCAGGATGCTGATCAGCGTCGACTTGCCTGCCCCGTTCTCGCCGAGGAGGCAGTGCACCTGCCCGCTCACGATGTCGAGGGAGACGCGGTCGTTCGCCACGACTCCGGGGAACGCTTTGGTGATCTCCTTCAGTGAGATCACTCCGGGATCGATGGCGGGGCTCACAGGTGGGTCTCCTCGTGCTTCTGTCTGGCGCGGCGTGCGCCGGGTCGAACGGGACCCCTGTCGGGCCGGTGCCCGTCATCCGGGCGCCGGCCCGACAGGGTCGGACTGGCTGATCGGGCGTGCTACTTCTTCGCCGCGATGATCGCCTTCACCTCGCCGGAGTTCGCCGCGCCCTTGGGCTTGATCGTCCCCGCGTCGATGGACTCGGTCGCCTTCTTGACGGCCGACTTGATCGCGTCGGTCATGTTGTCGGTGTCCTGCAGGTAGAGACCGCTGTTGCCGACCGTGAGGTCGTAGTTCTTCGTGCCGAACGAGCCGTCCTCGACATCCTTGATCGCCTGGATGTAGGTGGGCGTGTAGTCCCAGACCACCGTCGTGAGCAGCGACTTCTGGTCCTTCAGGGCGGAGCTGACGTCACCGAGGTCGGCGATGTACTTGACGCCCGCGTGCTCGTTGATCGACTGGATGTATCCGAGCGTGGCACCGTCTCCCATGCCGAAGACGACGTCCGCGCCACCGGAGATCACGGTGTCCACTGCGGCCTTGCCGCCCGCGGAGTCGGCGTAGCCGTCGGCGCTGATCTGGCCGAAGAGCACCGTGATGCTCGGGTCGACCGAATAGACGCCCTCGGCGAAGCCGGCCGCCATGTCGAGCCAGTTCACGTCGTCCGCGGAGATGACGACCGCCACGGTCTTGACCTTCGTCGCCATCGCCGCCGCGATGCCCGCGAGGTAGCCGCCCTGCTCGGCCTTGACGAGCGCCTCGGCGATCTGGCCGGGAACGGGGTCGATGCCCGAGTCCTGGATGAGGATCGGAACCTTGGTCTGCGCCGCGACGGTCTTGGCGGCGACGCCGTAGCCGGAGGCGTGCGCGATCACGAACTGGGCGCCGTCGTCCTGGATCACCTGGTTCAGAACGGTCTCGGTGTTGTCCCATCCGGCGTCGGCGACCGACACGTACTTGAGCTTGAGCTTGTCAGCGGCGGCCTTGGAGTTGGCCAGGCCGATCTGGTTCCAGCCGAGATCGGTCTCGTTCTCGGGCCCGACCCATGCCATCTTGGTGACGGTGTGGCCACCCGATGCCGACGCCGACGAGCCGCCGGAGTCGCCGCGGGACGAGCACGCGGCGAGGGTGATCGCGAGCGCCGATGCTGCGAGGAGAGCCGTGGCGACCTTCGTGGAGCGCAGGAGCCGACTGCCTTGCTGTGAGTGGTTCATCTGGGGGGTTCCTCTTCCTGGTAGCGGTGACCGTTCGAACGCCGAGCGGGCTAGAGCGCGTTCTTATAATGTGCAACGGTGATGTGACCATATGAGAATTGTTCGCCGCGGTCAACGCTCTGAGCGACCGTTTACCAATCCGAAACAGGCGTTACACGCCCGCAACACACACGGCTGAGCATTGTCGGGACCGACAGACTGTCGGACGGACAGGTGGAGGAGCTGCATGCGATCGACCAGAGCACTGTTCCCGCTCGCGCTGCTCGCAGCCGCGGTGCTCGCCCTCGGCGGATGCGCGGCCGAGAACCAGGGGGATCCGACACCCACCGCGCCGACGGCGCTCGCGTCGAGGGACGCCGCTGCGCTCGCCATCCTCGCCCGCGTGGCACCGCGCACGTCCACGATCGACGCGAAGCTGGCCGACTGGACCGAGTGCTGGCTGCCGAGCGAACACCTCATCCCCGCGGACGAGGTGTCGGACGCAACCACCTGGAAGGTGATCTGCCGCATCCACTGGCACGAGGCCAACGGCACGAAGCGCTATCAGGACACCAACTGCATCGGCGATTTCGCGAAGAGCCCGATGCTCGATCACTGCTACCGCTGGGTCCACTACGACCTCGAGCCCGTGTACGCCGATCACCCGGGCGTGTTCGCCGGGTATCCCGACGACTGACGCCCGGCGGGCGCTCTGCGCGAGGAGTGTTTCCGCTCTGTAAAACCTCGATCCGGGGATTGCTTCCGATCCACGAATTCTCATAATCTGATCAGCAATGCGGATAATGTGAGAAAGGCGGCAGTCGAATGACCGATCCGAAGGTGTATCTGCTCGACGGCGGAACGCTCGTCATCGACGAGTCCGACGTGCATTGGCACATCAACCTGGGCAATCCGGTGCGCTTCCCCGTCTACTCCGTGCTCGTCGAACACCCGGATGGGCTGATCCTGTACGACACGGGGTACGACCTCGAGCACGTCCAGGCGGTCCTGCCCTTCGAACTCCCCGAGCAGACTCCCGAGCAGACGATCCCGGGGCAGCTCGCGAAGATCGGCTACACGCCGGGGGACATCGACATCGTCGTCAACTCCCATTTCCACTTCGACCACGTCGGAGGGAACAAGTTCCTCACGAACGCGACGCACCTGGTCCACAAGATGGAGCTGCGTCAGGTGCGCTACCCGGAGCCGTTCGAGCGCCTGGGCTACTCCGATCTCTCGTTCGATCTCCCGGGCGTCCGGTACAAGCCGATCTCGGGCGACTACGAGATCGCGCCGGGGGTGACCCTCATCGAGACGCCCGGGCACACCGCCGGCCACTATTCGCTTCTCGTGGAGTTCGAGAACGAGCGGAACATGCTGTTCTGCGGTGACGCCGCGTACACCCGCACCACGCTCGAGAAGGAGTGGATCGCGGGGTTCCACCTCGACCCCGTCAAGTCGGTGGAAGCGATCCGCCGGCTCAACTACCTCGGGCGGGTCAAGGACGCGGACATCTACCCCTCCCACGAGCTCGAGCCGTTCCTGACCTGGAAGCTCGCGCCCGAGTACTACGGCGGAAACTGATCCACCCCCTGAGCCCGACAGAGAACGAAGGACATGCAATGACTGAACGAGTCGCGATCGTGACCGGCGCCGCGCAAGGCATCGGCGCGGCCATCGCCAAGGAACTCGCCGCCGACGGCGTCAAGGTCGTCGTCACCGACGTCAACCTCGAGGGCGCGACCGCGGTCGCCGCAGAGATCGGCGGCGTCGTGAAGCTGCTCGACGTCTCCGACCCCGCGCAGGCCGACGCGGTCGTCGCGGAGGTCGTGACGGAGCTCGGCCGGCTCGACATCCTCGTCAACAACGCCGGGCTGGTCCCGTACACCCCCTTCGACGACCTGACCATCGAGCAGTGGCGCCGCACCTTCGCCGTCAACGGCGAAGGCCTGTTCAACATGACCAAGGCCGCCGTCGAAGCGATGAAGCCCACCGGCTACGGCCGCATCGTGAACATCGCGTCGAACACCTTCGTGGCCGGCACCCCGAACTGCGCCGACTACGTCGCCACCAAGGGTGCGGTCGTCGGCTTCACGCGGGCGGTCGCCGGCGAGATCGGCAGGTACGGCATCAACATCAACGCGGTGGCACCCGGCATCATCGCGAGCGAAGGCGTGTTCACCACCGGACACGGCGACGGCTTCGACTACGTCGTGCCCATGCAGGCGTTCGACCGCCGCGGCGTGCCCGCGGACGTCGCCCCCGCGGTCGCGTTCCTGGCATCCGAGAAGGCCGCGTGGATCACCGGGCAGCTGCTCGTGGTCGACGGCGGGCACACCCGCAACTGAGCGACCGCTCGTGACCACTCCCGGCGTCGACGTCCTCATCATCGGCGCGGGATCCGCCGGCTGCGTCCTCGCGAACCGCCTGAGCGCGGATCCGTCGCGGCGCGTGCTGCTCCTCGAGGCGGGGACGCGTGTGACGGATCCCGACATGCGCCGCCCCGAGCTGTGGCCGTTCATCCAGCATCGCAGCTACGACTGGGACTACCGGACGACGCCCCAGCCCGGCCTCGGCGGTCGCAGCCTCGAGTGGGCGCGCGGCCGAGGTCTCGGCGGCTCGAGCCTGCTGCACGCCAACGCGCACATGCGCGGGTGCCGAGCGGATTTCGACCGCTGGGTCGCCGCGACGGGGAACGAGAGGTGGAGCTGGGACGCGCTGCTCCCCTTCTTCATCGGCATGGAGTCGTTCTCCGGCGGCGCGGATGCCGTGCACGGAGCCGACGGCCCTCTCCCGGTCCTGCTGCCCGGCCCGGATCTGGTGAGCCCGCTCACCCAGGACTACATCGCCGGCTGGGAGTCTCTGGGCGTCCCCCGCATCCCGGACCACAGCGGCGGCGAGATGCTCGGCACCACCCCGAACTCGCTCACCATCCGAGGCGGGGAACGCGTCACCGTCGCCGACGCCTACCTCGACCCCGCGGTCGACCGCTCGAACCTCTCGGTGCTCACGGGTGTGCTGGTGCATCGCCTCGCGATCCGGGACGGCCGCGTGACCGGCGCCGTGGTGTCCGTCGACGGTCAGACGATGACCATCGCGGCCGACACCGTGATCCTCGCAGCCGGCTCAATCGCTGACCCGCTGCTGCTCATGCGCTCGGGCGTGGGCGACCCCGACGTGCTGGCAGCGGCCGGGGTCGCCACCACGACGGAGTCTCGCGGCGTCGGCAAGAATCTGCACGACCACCTGCTCGGCGCCGGGAACCTCTACCGCTCGGCGCGACCCGTGCCACCCACGCGGCTCAACCTCTCCGAGTCCATGTCCTACCAGTCCGCCTCGGATCTCACCGCCCGGTCCGGCCCGGCCGACATCGTCGTGGGCTGTGTCGTCGCCCCCAGTCATTCCGAGTCCTTCACCGTCGACGTGCAGCCGGGCGGTGCGTACAGCCTGCTGTTCGGCGTCACCAACCCGACGAGCCGCGGCGAGCTGCGCATCTCGGGAGCGACGATCGATGACAAGCCGATCATCGACCCGAACTACCTCGACACCGCGCACGATCGGGAGCTGTTCCGGGTGGCCCTCGAGCGCGCCCGCATGGTCGGGCAGAGCGACGCGCTCGCGGACTGGCGTGGCGAGGAGGTCCTGCCCGGGCCCGGCGTCTCGGCCGGTGCCGATCTGGACGCCTTCATCGCCGCCGCGGCCATCACCCACCACCATCCGGTCGGCACGCTGAGCATGGGCGCCGGGGACGCGGCACCCGTCACGCCCGACCTCGCCTTCCGCGGCATCGCCGGCCTCCACGTCGCCGATGCATCGGTCATCCCGTCCATCACCGCCGGCCCGGTGCACGCCGCGGTGCTCGCGATCGCCGAGTCCTTCGCCCACGCATTCCTGTCGAGAGGAGACTGAGATGATCGAGGACGACCTGATCGTCCGAGCCGTGGAAGCGCGGGATGCCGACCTGCAGGCCGTCTCCGCCTTCCTCCTCGCCCATCCCGAACTCGCCCACGAGGAGATCGAGAGCTCCCGCTTCCTCGTCGAGGTCCTGGAGCACGCGGGCTTCACGGTCGAGACCGGCGTGGCGGGTCTGCCGACGGCGTTCCGCGCGGAGCTCGACACCGGCTCCCCCGGCGGAACAGTGGGGCTCGCCGCCGTCTACGATGCGGCACCCGCGCACCGCACGCACGACGGAGCGACGATCGCCACGCACTCCTGCGGCCACTCCGCGCAGGCGGCCGGCGTCGTCACCGCAGCCCTGGCGCTCGCCGATCTTCGCGCCGAGCTGACGGGCACCGTCGTCGTCGTAGGATGCCCCGCGGACGAGATCCACGCGCCCGAGACCCAGCGACGCGGCAGCGGCAAGGCGACCACCGCCGCCGGCGGTGCGTGGGCGGGCGTGGATGCCGCGCTCTACCCCCATCCGGAGTTCCTGGACGCCGTCTGGACCGAGACGCTCTGGATGCGACGGGAGACGGCGATCGTGGAAGGTGCGCGGACACTCCGCGACGACGTCGAGTGCGCCCCGCTGTCCGCCCTCGCACGGCTCACCGCGACCCTCGGCGGGCTCCCCCGCGCGAGCGTGATGCTCGAGACCCTCGTCGTCGACGGGGACGTCGAGGAAGGGTCCGGGCTCTCCCTCCGCGCGCAGTTCCTCACGTTCGCGCGGACCCACGACGAACTCGACGACCTCCTCGCGCCCGTGCGACACGCCCTCCCGGAGGCCGTGTGGGAGCGCGGCAACGAGATCGACGCCATCCGGCCGGATGAGCGCGTCGCAGAGGTCGTTCGCGAAGCGTTCGTCGCCGCCGGCCGTCCGATCCTCAGCGACACGCCGCCCCTCCCCTTCGCGACGGACTTCGGAGCGGTCACCCGTGCGGTTCCGGCGGCGCTCGTGGGCGTCGGCCGCCCCGAGGGGTGGTCCTTCCATCGCGACGGGGGCGAAGATCAGTTCGCCGGGCCGGAGGGCGTGCAGATCGCCCGCGACATCGCGACGGTCCTCGCGCTCGCGGGCAGCCGGCTCATGGCCTGACTCCCACGCACGGCAGGACCGGCCGCGCCCCTGCCGTGCGGGTTCAGGCGCCGAGGAAGAGCCGCTGCGCGGTGCCGTTCATGACTGCCTCGAGATCGTCGGGCTCGAGCCCGGCGAGCTGCACCTTGAGCTGCTCGACCTTGGGCTCGTGCCACGGACCGTCCGACCCGTACATGACGCGATCCGACCCGACCTTCTGCACGGCCTCCCTGATCTTCAGGCTCATCGGCATACCGCTCGTCTCGAGCCAGACGTTGGGGTGGCGCCCCGCGATGGCGATCGAGGCGTCGATGTAGACGACGTTGCCGTGGCCCATGTGCCCGAGGATGATCTTCGCCTCGGGGAACTGAACGACCAGCTCCTCGATGCTCCAGGGCAGCGAGAAGATCGGATGCCCGCAGTGGATGAGAGCCGGGAGTCCGCGTTCGATGAGCAGCTCGATCACCGGCCACACCATCGGATCGTTGGGATGGAATCCATCCATGAGCGGGTGCAGCTTCACGCCCCGGAACTTCGGGTCGTCCAGGAAGTCGCGCAGCTCGGGCACCGGGTTCCCCAGCTTCGGGTTCGCCCAGTACAACCCGTGCGCGCCGGGAAGGTCGGCGATCGTGCGCTGGACCATCGCGTTGTCCTGGTGGAACACCATCGCCGTGTCGATGTCGTTCGCCGCCAGGTAAGGGGCGAGCCCCGCCTGGTCGAGGTTGACCCCGAACATCGGGAAGTCGCCGACGTGGAAGTGGGCGTCCGTGATGGCCATCAGCGGCTCCACACCGCCACGAAGCGAGCCTGCTCGATCACGGCGTCGCCATACCGCTCGAGGAACTCCTCGCGGCTCGGCTCGCCCTCGACCGGGCGACTGAGGGCGTAGATCCAGAAGTAGTAGTGGTGCAGACCGTGACCCACCGGCGGCTCGGGGCCGTAGTAGATCGGGAAGCCCGCGCCGTTCGGCGCGACCCGCACGCCCTCTGCGTCGGTGTCGAGCGAGCTCGCATCCGGCGATACGCCGTAGACGACCCAGTGGGTGAAGCCGTGCGGCAACGGCGCATCCGGGTCGTGGCAGATGATCGCGTACTCCACGGTGCCCTCGGGGGCGCCGGAGAACTCGAGGCGCGGCACCGAGTTGCCCCCGTCCGCGGTGAACTCGTAGGGGAACCTCTCCAGAGCGGTGATGTCGGGGCTCGAGATCGCGAGCTTGTCGAGGAACAGGGCCATCCACTCTCTCCTTTCGTCAGTGATGCAGTACGGGATTCCGGTCGGGGAGCAGCCGCTCGAGCTCATCGGCGACCAGGTCGGGGTGCTCCTCGGGGATGTAATGGTCGGCGTCCTCGGCGACGACCCAGCGATCGTCGGGCCGGTCGGCGACCGCCTGCTCCCAGGCCGCGACGCTGACGATGCGGCTGTCGCGGCCGCGGATGCTCGCCATCGGGGCCGTGACGTCCCGGAACTCCGCGTCCCACGGGGTGCGGAAGCCGTGGATGAGCTGCCGCATCGCCCCTGGATCGGCGAGCGGCCACCAGCTGCCGTCGGGTCGCTGCGCATACCCCCACCGTGCGCGCCGCCGGACCGCCGCGGGAAGGATGCGCGGATACCGGTCGCGCAGGTACTGCTCGATCGCGGCGGTGCCGGCGAAGCCGCGATACCCTCCGTCGACGCGCTCGGCCAGCTCGTCCAGCACGGTGGCTTCGACGTACGGGGTGTAATCGACCGAGAGCACTCCGGCCACCCGTTCGGGATGCAGGGCGCCCGCGAGCCACGCGTTGCGCCCGCCCAGAGAGTGTCCACCCACCACGGCGCGCTCGATCCCGAGCGCGTCGAGCACCGTGACGACGTCGCCGGCGAAGTCCGGACCGGTGTACCCCGTGGCCGGTTTGTCGCTGCGACCGTGGCCGCGTTGATCGAGCGCGATCACCGTGGCGGACGAAGCGAGCCGGTCGGCGATCGGCTCCCACACGGCGTGGTTGGCCGACGTGCCGTGCAGCAGCACGACGGCCGGGCCCTCGCCGCGCACCCGGAACGCCACGTCGACCGCGGCGCCCCGGGTCCGGATGAGACCGTCCGCGATCGGCTCCAGGCCGACCGTGCCGGTCATCAGACGTTCGGGATCGAGGAGAGCGTCTTGCGAGCCGCGATGAGTCCGGTCACGATCTCCTTGCGCTTCTCGGCGATCGCCTCGGGGCCGTCGTACTCGTACATGCCGCCGCCGGTCTTGAAGCCGAGCGTTCCCGCCTCGATCTTCTCCTCGATCATGGCCGGCGTTCCCTTGCCGTCGGCCAGGTCGGCGTTGAGGTAGCTGGAGACCGCCTTGTAGATGTCGAGACCGGCCATGTCGAGCAGCCGGGTCGGGCCGATGACGGAGAGCTTGTAGCCGATCCCCCACTTGACGCAGGCGTCGAGGCCCTCGGGCGTCACGATGCCCTTCTCCAGGAGGTCCAGGCACTCCCGCAGGATCGCGTAGAGCACGCGGTTCTCGACGAATCCCGGCGTCTCCTTCTCGACGACGGGGACGTAGTCGAACGCCTTGACGATGTCGACGAGCTTGTCGACCAGGGCGGGGTCGGTCGCGTCGCCGGGGATGACCTCGATCATCGGGATCAGGTGCGGCGGGTTGGACCAGTGCATCCCGATCAGACGACCCGGCACGCGCATGCCTTCGGCCATCGTCGTGATAGGGATCCCCGAGGTGTTCGACGCGATGATGACGTCGTCCCCGACGAGGCCGCCCTCGAGCTCGCTCAGGAGCGACTTCTTCAGTTCGAGTCGCTCCGGGATCGCTTCGATGACGAGCTCGGCGCCGGCCACGGCTGCGGCGAGGTCCGTGCCGAAGTCGACGGAGCCGCCGTCGGCCTTCGGGGTGCCGACCGTCTCGAGCACGCCGCTGACCATCCCGTACGAGGACCTCGCGGCCTCGATGGCCTGATCGGAGATGTCGTAGACGCGCACGACGACACCGGCGCGAGCGAGCGTGGCGGCGATGCCGGGACCCATGGTGCCGGAGCCGATGACGGCGGCGATCGAGGGAAGGCTCATCAGGATTCCTTTTCTTCGGGGGTGGGGGTCAGACGGCGGACGGGAGGCTGATCTGCGAGATCCCGATGCCCTGCAGCGCCTCGACGCGGTCGAGGCGACGGTTGAAGAAGGTCCAGAAGTTGTGCTGGGCCTTGGGCGGGTAGATGCGGTCGAACTTCTCCTTCGCCTCCTCGGGATCGGGGAGGATCGGCGTGAACCCGGAGGACTTCAGATCCACCTGGAAGCGAGCGGCCTTCTCGAGGAAGATCCCGGTCAGCGTGACCTCGGCGACCGTCGACCCGACGAAGGCGATGCCGTGGTTCGCGAGGAACAGCGCCTGCGCGTTGCCGAGCGTCTTCGCCGCGTCGACCCCGAGCGGCACGGTCGTGATGATGTGGCAGGTGTCGGCGAAGCGCGGCACGCCCTCGTAGGCGAACCAGATGCCATGGTTGTTGTACGGCAGCAGCTCCTCGGTGGACGAGGCCAGCACGGTGGCGAAATGCGAGTGCGAGTGGCCCACGAAGTTCACGTCGGGCCGGGCCCGCAGGATCTCCGCGTGCAGCGGCCACTCGATGTGGCGCAGCCCCGTCCCCTCGAGGACGTTGCCGTCGAAGTCGATCAGGATGAAGTCGTCGTCGACCACCTCGGACAGCGCGAGGTTGCCGCGCTTGAGCCACAGGCCGCGGCCGAACGGGTCGCGGTAGGACAGGTGCCCCATCGACATGTCGCCGTGGCCCTCGAGCTCGAGGATCCGGTGGGCTCGCGCCAGGTCGGCGAGCGTGCTCGCGATCGACCCGTCTTCGAGGTACTGGGTGTGGTGGTAGGTCACGATCTCTCCCGGGGTAGTAGGTATCGCTCAGCCCGCGTCACGCGCGAGCACGTCGGCGACGGTGATTCCGCCCACGCGGGCGTTGGGACGTCCTCCGGTCGCGACGGCGGCGATCACGACGAGCTCATCCGGGCGGGGGGCGTCCGGCAGCGCAATCGTAATCGCGTCGTAGTGCGATCGGACGTAGACCTCGTCCTTGTAGGCGAGAGGGATGTCGATGAGGGTTCCGGCGACCGCGACCTTCGACGCGGACGAGATCCATGCCTTGCCGCCCCCCACCGCATCGCGGAACGCGTCGCCGAACACGGTCGTGACGCACGCGACGAGATGTTCCTGTTCGCCGTCGATCCCGGCGAGGCCGCCCTTGCCGTACGACTCCACGGGGCGGCCGCCGAGGAGGGCGACGGCCCGACGTCCGAGTTCCGTGCCGAGGCTCGCGCTGGGTGCGGTCAGCGGCGAGAGGTCCTCGACCCACTGCCCCGCGAACGGGTTCGCGATCACGGCGGCGACGGCCGCCTTGACGAGCGGCTGCGCGGGGGCAGGGCCGACCTCGTGGAACGTCTCCTGGACGAAGGAGTGGATCGCGCGAACGCGGTAATACGGATCGATGCTCATACGGCCACCTCGTGACGCTTCGGGTCGGTCGGATCGTAGAGGGCCGTCTCGAGGATGTCCCCCTGGAACTGGGATCCTTCGGCCATCTGGCGAGTGTCCGCGTAGTACTGCGAACGGTCTTGCGCGCGGTCGGTGTAGGGACGCTCGAGCCGCTCCCAGTCGATCAGCGCCTGGGCGAGGTCGGCATCGCTGGCAGCGGTCGCCGCCTCCGCGAGGGTCCACGCGTTCTGCATGGCGGTGCCGGCGCCCTGCGCGAGCGCGGGGCACATCGCGTGCGCGGCATCGCCGATGATCGCGACCCGGCCTTCGGTCCAGTGGTCGACGCGCGTGGTCTGGTAGCCGTAGTAGCGACCCGGGAGCTCTGCCGCCTCCTCGAGGATCGGCGCGAGGTGGGGGAAGCTCGCGGTCCACAGGTCAAGGTCGATCGGCACGCGCGAGCCCTGTGCGTCGTCGACCGGCGCCATGAGGGCGATGTACACCTCGTCCTCGTTGCAGGGAACGTAGAGGACGCGGAGCACGCGCGGCTCGAGATTCCAGAAGTCGATGTAGTTGTCCCACTCGGTGTCGGGCTCGAGGCGCTGGAGGTCGGCCTTGCGCCGGGGCACGAGGAAGCGCGTGATCCCGTCCCGCGACCGCTCGCGCTTCAGCGGGATGTCCAGCGAGTCGCGGACGGCGGAGTTGACGCCGTCCGCACCGACGACCAGGTCGGCCTCGATCGTGTCGCCGTCCGCGAGCGTGACCACGCCCTCAGGAGTGGCTCCGGCGATCTCGGAGCCCGAGATCACCTCGACGCCGGCCTCGCGCGCGGCCGTGAGCAGGGTGCGGAAGAGGTGGGGGCGGGTGACCGAGATCCACCGCACGCCCTCCATCTCCTCCTGCGACTTGATGGAGTTGTTCATCCGGGTCTCGTACGCGGGTGAACGCATCGCGCGGGACTCGAGGTCGTGCGTGGCGCCGAGCTTGTCGAGCACGCGCAGGCTGTTGCCCCAGAGCACGATGCCCGCGCCCTCGGTCCTCAGCTCGGGCGAGCGTTCGTGCACGCGCACCTTCCATCCCCGCTTGGCGAGTGCGGTGGCGGCCGTGAGCCCCGCGAATCCGGCTCCGGAGACCTCAGCGCGTCGTCCTGTCGTCATTCTGCGAGTGTTCCCCTCAAGATGTTTTCTTACTATTTGATACCGAATTCTCGTATGTGAAGAGTCTCCTGATTCTGGATGTCGATTGCAAGATCTGGTCGGCGATTGGGTGGACGTTTTACACGTCCGTAACAGGAGTCGCCGCAGTCGTCCCGTCCGCGCGCTCGGCGCGCACTCGAGCCCCTCACCCGCGAGCCCGATCGCCCTCACCCCCGCGAGCCCGATCGCCCTCACCCCCGCGACGGCGGGACGGGACGGGACGGGGCGGCGGCGGCGCCGCGGTGTCCACGTCCCCAAACTCGGACCTCCCCCACGACACGCCGGACACCGGATCGCCCACGACGGCGCGTCGGCGAGCTGCTCCGTGTTTTCGGACAGGACAGGCCCCCGTCCTCCGGCCCCGGGCCACGGATACCCGACCGAGCCACCCGGCCGCGAGACGAAGTCTGGCGGACGAGACCGCGGGTGGCACCCAGGTTCTCGTCCACCGGGAGTCGTCGCGCGGGGGCGGAGCCGCGCTCCCACCGACGTCTGACTCGCCCTACTCTGGGAGTCGAACCCTCCCGGCACCACGCGAGCGCCGGCACCACGCGCGGAACGGACCCCACCGATGACCGACAAGCCGACTGTTCTGTTCGTGTGCGTCCACAACGCCGGTCGGTCCCAGATGGCGGCCGGGTATCTGTCCGCCCTCGCGGGCGACCGCGTCCACGTGCTGTCCGCGGGATCGGAGCCTGCGGACCGGCTGAATCCCGTCGCCGTGCGGGTGATGGCCGAGGAGGGCATCGACATCGTCGCCGAGACGCCGATGCTTCTGACCGTCGACGCGGTCCGTGAGTCGGACGTCGTCATCACGATGGGCTGCGGCGACGCCTGTCCGATCTTCCCCGGGAAGCGCTACGAGGACTGGCAGCTCGATGACCCGGCGGGTCAGCCCGTCGACGTCGTGCGCCGTATCCGCGACGACATCCGCGCTCGCGTCGAGCAGCTCGTCATCGAGCTCAGCGCCTGATCGCGACGGGGCCCCCCATGAAGACCACGCGCTACGCGAACAACTATCGCTTCCCTCCCGCGTTCATCCAGCGTTGGACGCGCATCTGCGTGTGGACGCTGATCGCCGGGGTGGTGGTCGCGGCCGGGGCCGGCGCGGGGGGCATCGCCCTCAGCGACGCCGCCGATCGGAACGGCGACGACTCCCTGTCGTTCCTCGCGTTCCTCGTCCTCCTGGTCGCGGCCCTGGGCGGCGTCGCGGTCCTCTTCGCGTTCGTGACGTCGGCGTTCCTCGGCGGCGAGGCGATCGCGCGCGGTGCGGGCTGGATCGGCATCGGGCTCATCGCAGGGCTCCTCTGCGTCGCCGTCGGAGCGGCCGTGTCCCCCGTGGTCTTCGGCATCGGGATCGGCCTGAGCGTGCTGGCGACGATCGGCTTCTTCATCGTCGGCATCCGCAACAGGGTGCCGATCTGGTTCGGGCGCGACCGGTAGCCCCGTTGCATCCGGCGGCCGAGAGTGATGCCATGGTGCTTTCGGACAGGAAGGGGATGCCATGGGCAGTCTCGACAGCGATCCGATCGTCGCCGATCCGGCACGCCGATACATCGAAGCCGTCGGTGCGCACGACGTCGAGACGATCGACGCGCTTCTCTCGGACGACGCGATCGCGACGTTCGCCGGACAGGCCCTCAGCCGGAGCGAGTGGATCGGCGGTCTGCGGCGGCTGTTCCCCGCGCTCCTGCGCAACGACATCGTCGAGGTCTTCACGGCGGCGACGCGAGCGTGCATCGTCTACGACTTCGTCACCGACACCGACGCCGGAACGGTCAGGTGCGTGGAGCTGCTGACGGTGAAGGACGGTCGGATCACCGAGATCGAGCTCGTCTTCGATCGAGTGGCGTTCGCTCCGGTCAACGCAGAGCTCGAACGGCGCGCGTCGACAGTGAGCTGACGATCACGGGGCCTCGCGTCGGTCCATCCACTCGCAACGGGCGTCGAGTGCGCGAACGCAGACGGTCGGGGGGACCTTCGCCTCTCCCGTGCCACGCACCGGGCCGCGACGCTGAAGGGCATGGCTGACGAACCGCGACCGTCCGAATCCGAAGGGGCGGGAGCAGAGGGACGTCAGATCTGGCATTCGATGAGCGTCGAAGCCGTGCTCCGCGTGCTGGGCGCGTCGCCGTTGGGGCTGACGTCGGCGGAGGTGATCAGCCGGCAGCAGCGGTTCGGCGCCAATTCGCTTCCCCTCGCACCGCCCACCCGCTGGTGGGTCGTGCTGTTGCGGCAGTTCGTGAGCCCGCTGATCGGCATCATGGTCGTCGCCAACCTGATCACGATCGTCCAGCAGCACTGGGTGGATGCCGGTGCGATCGGCGTCGTGCTGGTACTGACCGTGACCCTGGGGTACTGGCAGGAGCGCAAAGCGGAACGGGAGGTCCACGCACTCCGATCGCTCTCTTCCTCCGTCGCCCACGTGCGCCGGGACGGGACGATCCGCGCCATCCCGGCCACCGAGGTGGTGCCGGGAGACATCGTTGCCGTGGTCGGAGGCGAAAGGGTTCCCGCCGATCTGCGGATCGTGGAGGCGAACCGCCTCCGGGTGGACGAGTCGATGCTGACCGGCGAGTCCCTTCCGGTGACCAAGACCGCCACGCGCGCGCACCAGGGCGCGCCGGTCGCGGAACGCCACGATATGGCTTACAGCGGTGCTCTGGTCACCAGCGGCCGGGGCCTCGGGGTTGTCGTGGCCACCGGCCAGGACACCCAACTGGGCGCGATCGAGAAGCTGATGACGACACCACCGCCGCCCACCCCACTGCAGGTGATGACGCGGACGCTGGAATGGCGGATCGGAGGTGCCATCCTGGTGTCCGTCCTGTTCCTCTTCGTTGCCGGACTGGTCGGCGGCTTCAGCGTCAGTGACATGTTCCAGACCGCGGTCGCCCTCACGGTGGCGGCCATCCCGGAATCGATGCCCGTCATCCTCACCATCGCGCTCAGCGTGGGGATCTCGCGGATGGCCCGCCGCAATGCGATCGTGCGCAGACTCCCCGCGGTGGAGACCCTCGGGTCGACCACCGTGATCGCCTCGGACAAGACCGGGACCCTCACGCAGAACCGATTGACCGTCGAGCAGGTCTGGACCCGCGGAGGATACTGGGAGCCGGGGATGCCCGCAGGCCCGGAGACCGTGTCCGTTCTCCGGGCCGGAGCCCTCACCAACGACGCCTCGCGCACGGAGGGAGGCGAGCTCCACGGCGACCCCGTCGATGTAGCGATGAGCAGGGTCGCCCTGGACGCATCCGCCGTCCAGGCGGCCGAGACCGCCACACCCCCCGAGCGCCACACTCCCTATGAGCCGGCTCTGGGCTACTCCCAGTCCGTCCGTCGGCGCCCCGATGGTGAACGCGTCCTCTACGTCAAGGGCGCACCGGAGACCCTGCTCGCAGCGAGCACCACTCTGCAGACACCGCACGGAGCCCGGCCGCTCAGAACAGGCGTCGTGAGCGAGGCCAATGGCGTCCTCGCCCGGAGCGGGCTGCGCGTGGTGGCGACCGCCTCCCGCGCCCTGGAGCCGGACGAGCTCGCCAGCGACCCGCTGCCGCCGCCACAGGGACTGGAGTTCCTCGGGCTCGAGGGGATGACGGATCCCCCGCGCGAGGGCGCCGCGGACGCCGTCGCCGCATGCGAGGGCGCCGGTATCGCCGTGAAGATGGTCACCGGCGACCAGCCGGCCACAGCGGAAGCCATCGCCGCCCGCCTCGGCCTGTCCTCCCAAGGACCGCCGCTGACCGGAACCGAGATCGCCGCGCTCGACGACAACATGCTCGCCGCGCGGCTCGAAGAGACCAGCGTCGCCGCACGCATGGTCCCGCAGGACAAACTGCGCATCGTCCGGGCGCTGCAGAGTCGCGGCGAGATCGTCGCGGTCACCGGTGACGGCGTGAACGACGCCCCGGCGCTCAGAGCGGCACAGATCGGCGTGGCGATGGGGCGCTCCGGCACCGACGTCGCTCGCGAAGCGGCGGGCCTGGTGCTCATCGACGATGACTTCGCCACCATCGTCCACGCGGTCGCGCAGGGGCGGGTCACGTTCGCCGCAATCAGGAACGCGACCTTCTTCCTGCTCTCCACGGCCGTGGCCGCGGTCCTGGCGCTCTCCATCAACGTCCTCCTCGATCAGCCGCTCTTGTTCCTGCCGGTGCAGATCCTGTTCCTCAACGTCGTCACCAGCAGCATCCAGGACATCGCCCTCGCGTTCGAACCGCCTCGCGGAGACGAGCTCTCACGACCGCCCCGCTCATCCCAGGAAGGCATCCTCTCGCGACGCCTCTGGTACCGCACCTTCATCACCGGCACGTGGATGGGGCTGATCGTGCTGCTCGTCTTCGGCTGGGCCCTCCACGTCGGCGACAACGTCGAGCACGCCAGGACGCTCGCGCTCGTGCTGTTCGTGATCTTCAACGTGTTCCAGGTGGGAAACGCGCGCGCCGAGACGGTGTCGCTTCTGCGTGTGAATCCGTTCAGCAACCCGCTGCTGTTCGCGACCGCGTTCGGCTCCGTCCTGGTCGTCGCCGCGTTGCTCGCCTGGCCCGCGGCGACGCTCCTTCTCGGGCTGGCCCCGCTCACGCTCGCCGAATGGGGCATGATGAGCGCCCTCGCCCTCAGCATCCTCGCCATCGTCGAGGTCGACAAGCTCATCTGGGCGGGCCTCGATCGTCGGAACACGCACGCTCGAGAACACCGCGAGCGCTAGTCCAGGTGCGCCTCGAACGCCTGGAGATGACTCTGCGAACCGGCGAGCAGCCGCTGCAGGACCGTCGTCGTGACGGCATCCGTGGTCGTCTTCAGATCCGCGCTCAGGTCGGCGATGTCCTTCTGCTCGATGGCGACCCCGGCCTTGTAGGCCTCGGTCACGCTCGCGCTCCCCTGCCGCACGAGCTGGTCGTACAGGCGCTGGATGTCCGGATCCGAGAACACGCCGGCGGTCGACGACCGCGGGTCCGCGATGCCCTTCGACGTCAGCACGGGCACCAGCAGCTGCTGGTGCGTCACCTCGCTCGCCATGATGTTGTCGAAGATCCTCTCGCCCCATATCTGCGCGAACCGCTGATACACATCGTGCGCGAGCTTCTCCTCCTCGATCAGATACTGCAGCCGTGCCGCCTCGTCCATCGGCGCAGGAGCAGCAGACACGGGCGCGGATGCGGAGGGGCTCGCGCCCGGAGATGCCCCAGCGCCACCCTGCCCACCACCGCTGCACCCCGTCACCATCGTGATCAGGACGATGCCGAGCATCGCGGCGAATGTCGTGGTCGCTGTCCGCATGGGAGCCTCCCGAGGTGATCGTGCTGCTCGGAGGCTACGTCGGGCGATCCTTCAGCGGGCGGGCCGAACGTCCCGCCGAGAATCGGGGCGCGACTCCACCGTCACGCGTGCGGGGCGGGTACGCGTGGGCGCGCGGCGGACCCGGCCGCCCAGGTGCGGTAGCCGCCATCGAGGTTGACGACGTCGCGATCGTGGTGGGAGAGGATGCGCGCGGCCGTGTGGCCGCGCTGACCCACCTGGCAGTGCACGACGACCGGCCCGTCCGGCAGCTCGGCGAGTCGGTCCCGCAGATCGTCGACCGGGATGTTGACGGCCCCTGGGATGCTGCCCGAGGCGTACTCGCTCGGCGTTCGCACATCCACCAGGATCGCCCCCGCGTCGCGGACGGCGTCGAGCTCGTGCCACTGGATCGTCCGCGTGTCGCCGGTGCGCAGATTGTCGGCGACGTAGCCCAGCTGGTTGATCGGGTCCTTCGCCGATCCGAACTGCGGAGCATAGGCCAGCTCGAGGCGGGAGAGACCAGAGGCAGTGATCCCCCCGGCCATCGCGACCGCGATCACATCGATCCGCTTGTCGACCCCCTCACCGCCGACGATCTGGGCACCGAGGATGGCGTCGGTCTCCGGATTCACGAGCAGCTTCATCGACATGGTCTGGGCGCCCGGATAGTAGGTCGCGTGGGAGGCGGGGTGGGTGTGGATCACGCGGTGCGCGCGCCCCGCGGCGACCAGCTGCCGTTCGCTCCACCCCACTTTCGCGGCGACCGTGTCGAAGACCTGCACGATGGCTGTGCCGAGGGCGGCCGTGTTGCGTTCGTCGCGGCCGGCGATCACGTCGGCGACCGACCGGCCGTGCCGGTTGGCGAGCCCGGCCATGGTGACCAGGGCCTCCGATCCGGACAGCGCGTCGACCTTCTCGACGCCGTCGCCGACCGCATAGATGTGAGGCTGCGACGTGCGGTTGGCGGCGTCGACCGCGATGCCGCCGGTGGGCCCGATCCGGAGACCGGCGGATCGGGCGAGGTCGATGCTGGGCACGACCCCGGAGGCGTCGACGATGAAGTCGGGCCGCCGCACCGCACCGTCGCTGAGCTGCACGGCGGCCGCGGTGACCTCGTCGATGGTCACGGAGGTGCGCACGTCGACTCCGTGACTGCGCAGCTGCGCCTCCAGCGGCGCCACCATCTCCGGGTCGAGCGGGGTCAGGATCTGCGCCGACCGCTGGATGAGGGTGACGTGGATGCCGCGACGCACCAGGTTCTCGACGGCCTCGAGGCCGATGAACCCGCCGCCGACCACCAGAGCCGTGGGGTGATCCACGGCGGCGTCCACGAGCACGCCGATCGCGTCCACGTCTTCGACGGTGCGCAGGGTGTGGGTGGGGATGCCGGGATGCCCGGCCGCCTCCCGCGCGGCGGCACCCGCGGCGAGGATGAGCTCGTCGTAGCTCTCGGTGCAGGTCTCACCTGCGGCGACATCGAGGACCGAGACCGTGCGGGCGACCGGGTCGATGCTGATCACCTCGTGCCCGGTGCGCACATCCAGCCGGAAGCGCGCGGCCAGCGACTGCGGCGTCTGCAGGAGCAGTGACGTTCGGTCGGTGATCACGCCGCCGACGTAGTACGGCAGCCCGCAGTTCGCATACGACACGTAGGGTCCACGCTCGAACACCACGATCTCGGCGGACTCATCGAGCCGACGCAGTCTGGTCGCTGCGGACATTCCTCCGGCCACTCCGCCGACGATCACGGTCTTCACCCTGTGTACCTCCAGAGGTTGGCTTTGTTATACCCTCCTGGGTATCGTACTATACGGCGGGGGGTATACTGAACGGCGTCCCGAAGCCACCCCGAAAGGAACCATCATGTGCTACCCCGTCACCTGCACGGTCTGCGGCAAGACCACCTGGAGCGGCTGCGGCCAGCACGTCGCAGACGTCCGCCGCCGTGTCCCCGCGAACCAGTGGTGCAACGGAAGCCACTCCGATGCCGAGAAGGCGGCCGCGAAGGCGGCCGCGTCGGGCGGCGGATTCCTCGGCCGCCTCTTCGGCCGAGGCTGACCTCGGCACGACGAACCGACGACGGGCGCGGCGTGCGCGTGAGTCCAGGGGATACCCTGGCGGGTACCGTGACCGCACCCGCACCGGCAGACCGAGAGAGAAGACAACCGTGGCCACCACCGCCGCCGATATCAAACCCGTGCTCAACCGCCTCCGCCGCGCACAGGGACAGCTGAACGCCGTCATCACGGCCGTCGAGAACGGCGGCACGTGCCGAGATGTCGTCATCCAACTCGCCGCGGTGTCCAGTGCACTCGACCGGGCCGGATTCCAGATCATCTCCACCGCCATGCAGAAGTGCCTCACCGACCCGGACGACACCTCCGACCCGATGACCATGGAGGAGCTTCAGAAGCTCTTCCTGACGCTCGCGTGATCCTGGGGGACCAGCGGGTCGGTTCCGCTGACCCTCCCGCACCGCCTGCCGAACACCAGGACCGCCGGTCCGCGGACGCCGCTGTGCGCCTCCGCGGGTCGGCGGAGGCGCACAGACCGTCAGTCGTGCGCGGACACGACTCCTTCGATCGCCGCGATCACAGCTTCGGCGTCTGCGGGCGACGCGAACGAGTCCGAGACCACCGTGATCCATCGCCCGTGATCGAAGATCTCCGCGTCACCGGTGGACGGATCGAAGTAGGCGGTATCGCCGAGCGCCTTCTCGGAGATCAGCCCATTGCTGCGGAAGTAGTCCTGCAGCGCAGACGCCGACGTCTCGTCGGGATGGGCGACACCGATCAGCAGGTGCGTGTCGCCCTTTGTCAGCACGCAGCCCGTCCCCCCGGCCCGCACCGCGGCCTCGGAGGGGGTCCCCGGGCCAGGCGAGAGCGTCGGATCGACGCTCCAGCCGGGCAGCGCATCGTGCAGCTCGACGCACGCAATGGCTGACTCCCCGGTGGAGGCGACGTCCGGTACGGGCACACGCGTCGGAGCAGACGTCGCTCCGGCGGCGCAGCCGCTCATCATGGCGCCGGCGATGACCAGGATGACGGTGGTCGCGGCGATGCGGGGCATGTTCATGTTCACTTTCCTTCCTGTTCGATCCACCACTGCGCATCGTCGGTCGCGTCGCAGGGTGCTGTCGTCACTTGAGAACCCGCCCCACCCGGTGCCGTGAGGCACGAGCCGCCGAGCGGGGTGGATCCGGACCAGGTCGTGTCGGTCTGGATCAGCATGACCGCGTTGGACACCTGCCCTGCACCCCAGTCGACGTAGGAGAACTGTCCGCCGGCGGGAGGCTCATCGGAGGCGCTCGCGAACACGGCGTAGCCGTTCACGTCGGCGATCGCGGTGCTCAACAGCATCGCCGGCTGCCAGAACCCGAACGTCGCGATGTCGTACGCGAACGCGTTCCCCCCGCTGCTCCCCTGCAGGTACCAGTTCTGCGAGGACGTGCCGGTCGGCTGCTGCACGAGCACGGGGCCGCCGCCGGACCCGCCCGGGTCGAGCGCGAGTCCCGTGGCGAGATTCGTGTACTGGGTCGTCATGTTGCAGTAGAAGCAAGACGGGTCGACCGGGCTCACCCCCACGTCGCCGGCCGCGGTCTTCGTCAACGGCGGCGCATCGGCGTACCAGGAGGGCACGGCGTCGCACCACCACGTGAGCGTCGCCGGGTGGTCGTTGACGATGCTCCAGTTATGGAACTGGTCGGTGACGTTCTGGTAGAGGTGTCCGTCGCCCGTCGACGGGATCGAGGTGAAGAAGCTCGCCCCGTCCGATGAGACATCCGGACCGGTCGCTGCCGCAACGGAGGGGTTGGGCGACGTCGGGACCTGCGCGCTCGGCTGCCCCGGACGCACGTACCAGCCATCCGGGCATCCGCCGTAGATCGACTGGAACTTGCCCTTCGAGACCGTGCGTCCCGCCGTGTACGCGAAGGATGTCGTGCCCGTGGGCGCGGGCGGCGTCACCGACACGGCTCCGGGGTCGTACAGGGAGGCGGACGACGTCGGCGTCGGCGACGGCGTCTCCTGGGCGAGCGCGGCGGCGGATGTTCCCGTCACGCACGCGGTGATCAGAGCCAGTGTCGCGATCACTCGCGCCGCTGACCGGGTCGTGGGACGACGTCGTCGCCCCGATGGGGTGTTGGTGTCTCCGCTCGCGTGTCCGAACACGGTCGCCTCCGTCACTCTCTCGTCGACGCCGCGGATCGACGCCTGCGACGAAGATCGCAGGGGCCAATCCAAAGCTGCTCCAACGAAGACGACGGAGACGCTCGCGCCGCTCGACCACAGGATGCGGCGTCCGGCTACGCGCTCCGGTGCTCCTCGCCCGCACGCCAGGCTCGACGGAACTCCTCGCGCGCAAGGGCCTCCTCGGTGCGTCGGAGCAGCTCCCGCGTCGCGGGCTGCCTGGGCCAGACCGTCCCGTCCTGGAACGCCGCCGAACTCGACGCGCCGTAGAGCCTCGCCGCCGCCGCGTACTCCCCCGCCATCGCGGCGAAGTCGGCGCGATTCTCATCGAAGCCGCTGAAAGCCCGCCCGCCGATCCGCGCGTGGAGCTCGCGGCCCCGGCCCACCCACAACTCGCCGAGCGCAGGATCGGTCGTGAGCAGCGCGTACAGGCTGAAGAACGACGCACAGATGGCGAGCGCGAAGGTGTTGTCCTGGACCGACGCGCGCTCGTACACCGCGAGCACCTCGGTGGGGTTCGGCCGCGGCGCGGTCGCCGCCGACAGCGCGTCCGCGACGACGACGAGGTCGACATCACCCAGCGCGGCGGCGGCGGCGCGCACGTCGCGAGTGATGGTCGCGACCAGGTCGGACTCGGAGCCGGTGAGCAGCGCGTAGGCGAGGCCGGCGAGCGCCCACGCAAGCTCCGCGGACCGAGGCGATCCTGCGGGAAGGGCCGATCCGGCGCGGGCGCGCTCGATGTGGGGAAGCGCCAGGTCGCTGCGACCCTGCAGGACATACCGGACGGCGAGAGCGCAGTGCACGCCCGCCGTGTCGACCGCGTCGACGCCCCGCACACCTTCCGCGAGCTCCAGCCAGCTGAGCCCTTCGACGAGACGGCGGCGCAGGTACCAGTACCCGCCCAGCCCGGTGACGAGCGCTGCCCCCTCGGGCGCAGGCTCCTCGACGAGCATCCGATGCAGTGCGCTGCGAACGGCGTCGAAGTCGTCGTCGACGGCGTCGTGCCAGCCCGCGGGGTCGGCGCCGAAGATGCGGGGCCGCGCGGCGACGAGCGCGCCCACCCACTCGTCGCGGGCGTGCTCTGCCGCCGTTGTCTCGCCCGCCACGTTCAGCGCCCGCCGCGCATGCGAGCGGACGGTCGCCAGTTGGCGGAACCGCATCCGACCCTGCGACCTCGACGCGGGGACGGGCAAGAGGAGGGAGCGGTGGGTGAGGAGCGCGAGCAGGTCGGGCACCGCGGCGGCGGGCACACCGGGAACGGCGCCGTCGAGGGGAGCCGCGAGGGCCGCTGCCGCGTCGGCGCTGAACGGCCCCGGGAGGACCGCGAGCCGACGATGCAGTATTCGCTCATCGTCGGTCAGAGTGCGATAGCTCCACTCCACCGCGTCGGCGAGGCTGTCGTAGTGAGCCGCGCGCGTGCTCCCCAGCCGCCTCAGCCCGCTCGGATCGGTCGCCGCCTGTGCGACGACGGCCTCCAGGCCATCGGTGCGCACGCGGGCGGCGGCGAGCTCGATGGCCAACGGGAGGCCGTCGACGGCGGCGCAGAGCCGCACCGCCTGGGCGCGGACGTGATCATCGATCTCGAGGTCGGGCACGGCTTCGGAGAGACGCGCGAGGAGGAGTTCGACCGCGGGAGACGGCTCCTCGGTGGATGCGGCCGCCAGCGGAAGAGGGCCGAGCGTCCAGATCACCTCGCCGGGAAAGGAGACGGCCTCACGGCTGGTGAGCAGTACGGTGCAGCGGGCATCGTCGTCGGCGAGCTGCTCGACGAACTCGGCCGCACCGGAGATCACGTGCTCGCAGTTGTCGAGCACGAGGAGCATCCGTCGTCGGCGAAGGTGGTCGACGGTGGAGTCGACGGCGGAGCCGACGACGGCCGGCGCGAGCCGCAGCGTGGACGCGACGACCTCCGCGACCATGGATTCGTCTTCGATCGTGGCGAGGTCGACGAACACCACCCCGTCGGGGAAGTCGCCCGCCACGGTGTAGGCGACCTCTACCGCCAGACGGGTCTTGCCGCAGCCCCCCATCCCGGTGAGGGTGACGAGTCGGTGACCGGCCACGAGTCGCGCGATGCGCTCCAGCTCGCCGGCCCGTCCGACGAGGGATGTCGTCCTGTGCGGCAGCCGCATGAGCGGCCGGATCGCGTCCGCCGAGGCGGCGATGACGGTCTGCCTCGTCACGAGGGTCGGGTCGCGGTCGAGGATGCGGTGGTGCAGGTCGTCCACCTCGACGCCGGGTTCGAGCCCGAGTTCGTCGTCGAGCAGGCGGCGGAGCCGCTGGTACGCCTCGAGCGCCTGATCGGTGCGGCCGGCGCGGTGCAGCGCCAGCATCCGCTGCGTCCAGAAGCGCTCGTGCAGAGGCGCCCGAGCGATCAGGCGCTCCAGGTCGGCGAGCGCCCGCTCGTTCTGATCGAGGTCGAGGAGGGCGTCCACCCTGGTCGCGGCGATCTCCGTGTGCATCTCCCGCAGGCGGGCGACCGCGGCGCTCGCCCACACTTCGTCCGAGGCCGGCGCGAACGGGTCTCCGCTCCACAGGGCGAGGGCGTCGTCGCACTGCTGCAGCACGCGCCCGGGATCCGCGGTCGCGGTGAGCTCGCGGATCTCCCCCGCATCCCGCTCGAAGCGGAGCGAGTCCACGTCCTCGATCCGCGCGAGAAGCCGGTAGCCGTCGACATCCGTGATCAGGACCCGTGCCGGCTGTCGTGCGGCGCGGCGCGGTTCGAGCGTCTGCCTCAGGCGCCAGACGTGCGATTCGAGCGTGGACGTGTGATCCGCGAGGTCGTCACCCCACACCGCCTCCACGAGCTCGGATGCGGTGACCCGCTGATTCACGCTCACGAGCAGGCGGGCGAGGATGAACTGCGGGCGCCGACCGCGCAGCGGCTGCTCGACGCCGTCGACCTCGACGCTCAGCAGTCCGAGGTCGCGCACCCGCATGGCACCAGTAGAGCACAGCGCACCGCGTCGCCGCTCTCACGGTGCGAAGGCGCGATGGAGCGCTCGCTCCTGGTCGGCGGTGAGAACTCGCGTCGTGCATGCCGCCGAGCCGAGCGGGGACGATCGCGCATCTCGTGAGCGCCCGGTCCCGACCGCCCGGATCGCGGATGCCACGGCCTCACCGCAGATCACCGCGACGGCCGATCCGCCCGGCTGCAGCCGACGCCGCAGTTCGATGAGCGTCTCGCGATCGACGCCCACGGCCTCCATCGATTCGTCGAGCGCTCGCTGCCGCGATTCCACCCGGTTCGACAGTTCAGGGCCGGATACGACGATCCCGAACAGCATGCCCCAGAAGGCGGTGCCGAGGTTCCCGGTGCGCGGGACGCCCCGGAGCTCGCGTACCTGCGCCGACGCCCGTCCGCGGATCCAGGTGACGACCGCGCCGTCCGTGACGCTCAGGTCGCCGAGCGTCCCGTCCGCGAGCAGGGTCTCCAGTCGCAGCGCGCCTGCGGTGTGCGGGTACGCCCAGACCACGACGGCGGTCCCGCCCCCGCCCTCCGCCGGCGGAGGACGATGGACGGGGTCATGGCTGGCTTCGTGGATCACACGTCCACTCTCGGTGGCCGGGCTCCAACAGTGCTCCAACGTCGGTCGCTACCGGTCCTGCGGACTGCCGGCCGCGATCTCGCGGAGGAACACCCCCAGCGCGGCGCGCGCGGATGCGTCCGCAGGGGTCGTCCAGTGATCGGCTCCCGGCACCGTGACGAGCTGCGCGCTCGGCAGGGATCGCATCGCATGGAGGGCGTGGCGGTACGGCACGTTGCGGTCCTTGGTGCCATGGACGATGAGCACAGGCGCGGAGACGTCGGAGAGGGCATCGGCGTCCAATCGTCGCGCCTGGCGGGCGTCGTTGGCGAGACCGTCGCGACGATCCGTGACCGGGAACACCGTCTCGGCGATCGCGAGCGCGGCCTCGGCCGTCGCCTCGTCGGCTGCGGCGCGGCCGATGAGCAGCCGGGGAGAGCGACGCAGCCTCCGCAGCAGCGCATCCCCCGTCGATCTGCGCGCCAGCGGTCCGTGCAGGAGAGGCCACGCGGGGATCCTCATCGGCGCCGTGACCGCCGACCACAGCACGAGGCCGCTCACTCGGTCCGGATGCCGCGCCGCGACCGCCACCGCGGTCATCCCGCCGCCCGAGACCCCGAGCACGACGGCCGCATCCAGCCCCAGTGCGTCCAGCAACTCGACCATGGCATCGGCCTGCTCACCCGGCGTCCGGCCCGTCGACAGCGGCGTACCGAGATACCCCGGACGGGACGGGGCGATGACGTGGGCGTCGACTCCGAGCACCCGTGCCGCTGCGATCCCCTGGTCGGAGCCGCCGGGCGTGCCGTGCAGGACGAGCAGCGGCATCCCGTTCCCGGTCTCCCGGTACTCCACGGGCCCGGCCGCGGTGTTGATCGACGGCACAGCGGCTCCTTCCCGGGTGTGACTCCGTGCGGCGTCGGCGGGCGACTCGTCGCGGGTGAAGGCTCGCTAGGAGTGTAGCGATCCGCGGCCCTCGCGAGGGGGCGCGCACCCGCCTCGGGTTTTACCTGCCGGAAACGCGGGCGTGACGCGAGTGATCCTCTCCCCTTGTTACTGTCAGTGAACAAGCTTCACCTACAGTAAACTACTGAGGAGATCCGCGATGAGCACCCGACTGCTGTCCCCCGAGACCGACATCCCCACGATGCCGGGCACGCGTCCGTCGCTGCGGGAGCTCGCCGCACAGGACGGCGTGCGATTCATCCTCGCCGTGTTCGTCGATCTCAACGGCAAGCCGTGCGCCAAACTCGTGCCCGCCTCCGCTGCCGACGAGCTGGAGGCCGGGGAGCTGGGCTTCGCGGGTTTCGCCGCCGGACTGATCGGCCAGCAGCCGCACGACCCGGACCTCATGGCTGTCCCTGACCTCGACTCGTACGCGCCCATCCCGTTCGTCCGGGAGGGGCTGGCGATCATCCACTGCGATCCGCATGTCGACGGCAAGCCCTGGCCGTACGCGCCGCGGATCATCCTCAAGCGCGCGCTGGCAGCCGCAGCGGCCCGGGGCCTCACCGGCAAGGCGGGCGCCGAGGTCGAGTACTTCCTCGTCGATCGCGGCGGCGACGGCCGCCTCTCGGTCGCCGATGCGCGGGACGAGGGGGCGCGCTCCTGCTACGACGCGCGCGGGGTGACGCGGATGTACGACCACCTGTCTGCGGTGAGCGACGCGATGAACGCCCTCGGCTGGGCGAACTACGCCAACGATCACGAGGACGCGCCCGGGCAGTTCGAGCAGAACTTCACCTACGCCGACGCACTCGTCACGGCCGACCGCGTCATCACGCTGCGCTACCTCATCGGGATGCTCGCCGAGCAGCGCGGCATGACGGCCACGTTCATGCCCAAGCCGTTCTCCGATCGCTCGGGCAGCGGACTGCACCTGCACCTCTCCTTGTGGACCGGCGACGCGCCCGCCTTCCCGGACGCGACGGATGCGCGCGGGCTCGGTCTGTCCGACCTCGCGTACGCGTTCCTCGGAGGGGTGCTCGATCACGCCCCCGGACTTCAGCTCTTCCTCGCGCCGACCGTCAACTCCTACAAGCGCCGCGGCGCGACCACCAGCGCATCGGGAGCCACCTGGTCGCCCAAGTACGCGACCTACGGCGGCAACGACCGCACCCACTACATCCGGGTGCCCGACGGCAACCGCATCGAGCTGCGCGCCGGCGACGGGTCGGCGAATCCCTATCTCGCACTGGCCGCCGTGCTGCACGCCGGCCTCGCCGGGATCGACGCGAGTGTGGACCCCGGAGATCCGTGCGGTCCCGGTGAGTTCCGCGACACGTCCGCGCCGCTGCCGCGCACGCTCCTCCACGCCGTGCAGGCGCTCCGGGAGGACGCGGTCCTCCGGGACGCACTGGACGGGGATGCCGACATCACGGCGTATTTCGCCGACGCCAAGGAGGAGGAGTTCCTCGCCTGGCACAACACCGTGACGGATTGGGAACTCGACCAGTACCTCACCGCCTTCTGACTCGAACCCCACCCAGAGAGGACACGCACATGTGCGGCATCGCAGCCCTGCAGATCCGGAATCCCGCCCTTCGAGACGCCCTCGGCATGTACATGCACGGCATGCTCTGCGAGATCGTCGAGCGCGGCCCCGACTCCGCGGGCATCGCGCTGTACGGATCGGAGCGGATGACGCCGGACGGCACGTCGACCGTGACCGTCATCGGCGACCTCGACCCGTACGCGCTGACGACGGCGCTGGATGCCGCCCTCCCCGGTGCGTCGCCGACGGTCTCCGTCTACGCGGAGTCGGTCCTGATCAACGCGGCGACGGACGCGGGCTCGCTCGAGTCGGCCGTGCGCGCCTCGCTCCCGTCGGCCCACATCATCGGCCGCGGGCAGAACGTGGCGGTCTTGAAGGGCGTCGGCCATCCCGTCGAGCTCGCCGACGTCTACGGGCTGACCGACATCTCGGGCACGCAGGCCCTCTCCCACACGCGGATGGCGACGGAGTCGGCGGTGACCGCCGCCGGCGCGCACCCCTTCACCGTCGCCGAGGACCTCTGCCTCGTCCACAACGGGTCGTTCAGCAACCACGCGTCGATCCGGCGAGCGCTCCGCGCCGACGGCGTGGAATTCGACAGCGAGAACGACTCGGAGGTCGCCGCACGGTACATCGCCGCCCAGATGGCGGCCGGAGACGATCTCACCACGGCGCTCGGCCATCTGCAGGATGTCTTCGACGGGTTCTACACGCTCGTGGTGACGACCGCCGACAGCATGGCGGTCGTCCGCGACCCGATCGCGTGCAAGCCGGCGATCATCGCCGAGACCGACGACTGGGTCGCGATGGCCTCCGAGTACCGGGCGCTCGCGGGGCTGCCCGGCATCGAGAGCGCGCGCGTCTTCGAACCCGCACCCGGCGTCGTCTACACCTGGCGTCTCGACGCCCCCGTCCTGGAAGGAGCGGAGCGATGACCGTGCTCCCGTCCGTCGCATCCGACACCCGCGTCGACCTCGCTGTCACCACCGTGCGAGAGCTCAACCAGCTCCTCCACGACGCCGAGCCGGGGAGCTCGTGGGAGATCTCCCACCCGCGCGGCGCTCACAACGTCGCCGTCGGCATCGATGCGGAGATCGACGTCAGCGTCGACGGCAACGTCGGCTACTACTTCGCCGGCATGCACCAGCGCGGCCGCGTCATGGTGCAGGGAAGCGCCGGGGTCGGACTCGCGGAGAACATGATGTCGGGCGTGGTCCACGTCACCGGGGACGCCTCCCAGTCCGCGGGCGCCACGGCCCACGGCGGCCTGCTCGTGATCGACGGCAACACGGGGGCGCGGTGCGGCATCTCGATGAAGGGCGTCGACATCGTCGTCGGGGGCGACATCGGCCATGCGTCCGCGTTCATGGCGCAGGCGGGCCGCCTGGTGGTCTGCGGCGACGCCGGCGACGCGCTCGGCGACTCGATCTACGAGGCGCGGATCTACGTGCGCGGACGCGTCGCCTCCCTGGGGGCCGACTGCGTCGAGAAGCCCCTCCGCGCGGAGCACATCGAAGAGCTCGCCGAGCTTCTCGGACGCGCCGGGCGTGACGAGTCGCCGACGGAGTTCCGCCGCTACGGATCGGCCAGGAGCCTCTACCACTTCCACGTCGACAACGTCGGCGCCTACTGAACCGCGCACGGAACCCGGAGCACACGATGACCACCGACCTCGCATCCCTCGGCCTGCGCGAGTCCGCCACGTTCGATCGCGCCACGATCAGCGACATCCATCGCGCCGCGTCGACCGGCGTCTATGACATCCGCGGATGGGGAGCCAAGCGTCCCCTCCCGCACTTCGACGATCTCCTCTTCCTCGGAGCGAGCATGTCGCGGTATCCCTTGGAGGGCTACCGCGAGAAGTGCGGAACCGACGTCAAGCTGGGCGCGCGGCACGCTCTCGAGCCGATCCACCTCGACATCCCCGTGACCATCGCCGGCATGAGCTTCGGGGCTCTCTCCGCGAACGCCAAGGAGGCACTCGGGCGCGGTGCGAGCGAGGCCGGCACCTCGACGACGACCGGCGACGGCGGCATGACGCCCGAGGAGCGCGGCCAGTCGCGGCGGCTCGTCTATCAGTACCTCCCGTCGCGCTACGGGATGAACCCCGACGACCTGCGCAAGGCGGACGCGATCGAGGTCGTGCTCGGCCAGGGCGCGAAGCCCGGCGGCGGCGGGATGCTGCTCGGCCAGAAGATCACCGAGCGCGTCGCGGGCATGCGAACGCTGCCCGTCGGCATCGACCAGCGCTCGGCCAGCCGCCATCCGGACTGGACGGGCCCCGACGACCTCACGATCAAGATCGCCGAGCTGCGCGAGATCACCGACTGGCGGAAGCCGATCTACGTCAAGATCGGGGCGTCGCGGCCCTACTACGACACCGCGCTCGCGGTGAAGGCCGGCGCCGATGTCGTGGTGCTCGACGGCATGCAGGGCGGGACCGCGGCGACGCAGCAGGTGTTCATCGAGCACGTGGGCATCCCGACGCTCGCCGCGATCGGACCCGCCGTGCAGGCGCTGCAGGAGCTCGGCGTGCACCGCACCGGCGTCCAGCTCGTCGTGTCGGGCGGCATCCGCACCGGCGCCGACGTGGCGAAGGCGCTCGCCCTGGGCGCGGATGCGGTCGCGATCGGCACGGCGGCGCTCATCGCCCTCGGCGACAACGACCCGCGCTACGACGACGAGTATCGGGCCATCGGGTCGGCGGCGGGCTTCTACGACGACTTCCAGGACGGGCGCGATCCCGCCGGGATCTCGACGCAGGACCCGGAGCTCGCCGGACGCCTCGACCCGGTCGCCGCCGGACGGCGCCTCGCGAACTATCTGCGGGTCCTCACGCTGGAGGCGCAGACGATCGCGCGCGCGTGCGGCAAGTCGCACGTGCTCAACCTGGAGCCCGAGGACCTCGTGGCCCTGACAGTCGAGTCGGCGGCGATGGCCGGGGTGCCGCTGGCGGGGACGTCGTGGATCCCCGGACGGTCCTGAGGCCGTGAGCACCGCACCGATCGTCATCATCGGGGCCGGCCTGGCGGGCTCGGCGGCCGCCTGGCGGATCGCGGAGACCGGACGCGATGTCGTGGTGCTCGAGCGCGACGAACCGGCTGGTCACTGGGGCAGTTCGCACGGGTCGGCGCGCATCTTCCGGTACGCGTACCCGGATCCGTTCTACGCCGCACTCGTCGCCGACGCCCGTCGCGGATGGGACGAACTCGAGGCCGCCGCCCGCACGACCCTCATCACACCGACCGGCGCGCTCGACTTCGGCGCGCAGCGCGACCCGCAGGCACTCGCGCGCGTCCTCGCCGGCATCGACGTGCCTCACGACCTGTTCACCGCGGAGGCGGCCGCTTCCCGGTGGCCGGGGCTCGCCTTCGACGGGCCGGTGCTGTGGCACGAGAGCGCCGGAGTGATCGACGCGGAGTCCGCCGTGCGCGCGATGCTCCGCCTGGCCGTGGCGGCCGGCGCACGCGTCGAGCAGCAGTGGGTGGCGGCATCCGTCGAACGTCGCGGCGGCGGCTATGTCGTCGTCGCCGAGGACGGACGCGAGCAGCTCGCGTCCCAGGTCGTGGTCGCTGCGGGCGGCTGGATCCCGGATCTCCTGGGCGCGCTCGGACTCTCCGACGGTGCGCGTCGGGCGTTCCCCTCGGTCGAGGTGCGCCAGGAGCAGGCGCTGCACTTCCCCTACCGGGATCCGGATGCCGCGTGGCCGACCTTCATCCACAAGAGCGATGCGCTCCAGACGTACGGCCTGCCCGGCGGCCGCGACGCGGAGTTCCGCGGTCAGAAGGTCGCGATCTACAACGGCGGCCGGGTGATCGCGTCCGCCCGCGATCACGAACGGGTCATCGACGAGACGCAGCGCGATCGGCTGGTCGACTACGTGACGCGGACTCTCCCCGGTCTCGTCCCCGAGCCGTACGCCGGCACGACGTGCCTGTTCACGAACCTCCCGGGCGACGAGTTCGTTCTCGATCGCGTGGAGGGCGTCACGCTCCTCTCGCCGTGCTCCGGGCACGGCGCCAAGTTCGCACCGCTGATCGGGGAGCTCGCCGCGCGACTCGTCGCGGGGGATCAGGACGTACCCACCCGATTCCGTCCGCTGTCGCAGCGGGTCGACGCATGACGGTCGCGACGATGCTGTCGGAGATCGAGACGATCGGCGCCGACCGGTCCCGCGGCGGGCACAGCCGGCCCGGATACTCGCGGGTCGACCGCGAGCTGCGCGAATGGTTCGTCGCCCACGCGCAACGGCGGGGTCTCGACGTCCAGCGCGACCGCAACGGCATCGTGTGGGCGTGGTGGCGCCCGGCAGGCGCGACGGGTCCCGCCATCGTCACGGGGAGCCATCTCGATTCCGTCCCTGGCGGCGGCGCCTATGACGGACCGCTCGGGGTGGCATCCGCGCTGGTCGCGTTCGACGAGCTGAGGGCCGAGGAGAGCGCGCTCGAACGGCCGGTCGCGATCGGCGTGTTCCCCGAGGAGGAGGGCTCCCGGTTCGGCGTGGCGTGCCTGGGTTCGCGGCTGCTGTCCGGCGCGATCGCCCGCGATCGCGCGCTCGCGCTGCGCGACGGCGAGGGGGACAGCTTCGCCGACGTCGCCCGGCGCGACGGACTCGATCCGGAGCTCGTGGGACGTGACGACGCGCAGCTGTCGCAGATCGGCGCGTTCGTCGAGCTCCATGTCGAGCAGGGTCGCGGCCTGGTCGATCTCGATCGACCCGTGGCGATCGCCTCGTCGATCCTCGGCCATGGGCGCTGGCGCGTGGTCGTGCAGGGTCAGGGCAACCATGCGGGCACGACGCTGATGGGCGATCGGCGTGATCCGCTCGTCGCCGCTGCCGCGATGATCCTGGCGATCAGGGACCTGGCGCGCGCGACCCCGGATGCCCGCGCCACCGTGGGCCGCATAGAGCCCACTCCGGGCGGCACCAACGTCATCGCGTCGGCGGTGAGCTTCTGGATCGACCTGCGGCATCCCGACGACCTCGTCACCGCGGAGCTCGTGGCGCGGACCCGCGACCTGGTCGCCTCCCTGGCCGCAGCCGAAGGCTGCCGCGCGACGATGCACGAGGAGTCCCTCAGCCCCACCGTGGACTTCGACGGCGGTCTGCGTGCCCGCCTCCGCTCCGCCCTTCCCACCGCGCCCGAGCTGGGCACGGGAGCGGGGCATGACGCCGGCGTCCTCGCCGCCCGCATCCCGACCGCCATGCTCTTCGTCCGCAACCCGACCGGGGTCTCACACTCCCCCGACGAGCTCGTGGAGGACGCAGACGCCGAGGCCGGCGCCGCCGCACTCGCCCGGGTCTGGGGCGCTCTCGCCCGCGTCCCGCGGTCCGCGCCGATCACCGGCGCCGACCTAGAATGACCGCATGAGTTCCTCGGCCTCGACCCGTGCCGAGGGTCAGGGCGGCGCGCTGGAGCAGATCATCGCGCAGCAGGTGCGCCGCTATCGCAGCGCGCAGAGCCTGTCCGCCGCCGACCTCGCCGCCCGGACCGGCCTCTCGAAGGCGATGATCTCCAAGATCGAGTCCGCGACGACCTCGAGCTCCCTGACGACTCTGCAGCGTCTCGCCGACGGCTTCGGCATCCCCGTCACCGCCCTGTTCCGGGGTTCCGACAGTGATCGCGAGGCGTCCTTCACCAGGTCGGGCAGCGGAAGCGTGGGCGTCCGCAGCGGTACCCAGCACGGTCACATCTACCAGATGCTCGGCGTCCTCAAAGACACGCCGGACGCGCTGGAGCCGACGCTGGTGACCCTGACCGATGCCTCGAACGTGTTCCCGTTGTTCCAGCATCCGGGCACCGAGTTCCTCTACGTGCTGGAGGGCCGGATGGTCTACGGACACGGCGGCTACGAGTACGAGATGGGGCCGGGGGACGCCCTCCTCCTCGACGGCGAATCCGCGCACGGACCGCTGGAGCTGCTCGACGTGCCGATCCGCTTCCTCGCGGTGCGGTCGCGCTGAGTCGGCGGGGGACGGCGCGCCGTGCGACGTACGGCACGTGGTCCTGGCACCCGACGCCGGGTCGTTTAGAGTGACGCCTGATCCCTGACGGCATCGCCGGGATCGAATCGCTCGCCTCATCGCATCTCCGGAGGACTCCCGCCCATGAGCACCCCGCCCGCACCGCCTCCCCCCGGCTGGTATCCGTCACCCGACGGATCCTCGACGTCGATGTGGTGGGATGGCGCCCAGTGGGTGCCGCAGCAACAGGCTGCACTGCCCGGGTCCACCCCGGCACAGCCATCTCCGACCGCGGCCGCCGGGTATCGAAGCGCGCACTACCCGGTGAACCAGTGGCAGCCCGTGACCACCCCGCCTCCGGTGAAGCTCGCGATCGCGACGCAGGTGCTCCTCCTCGTCACGGCCGTGTCGGCCCTCGCCAACATCGCCCACGAGTCCTTCGGTATCGCGGGCGCCACGGACTTCCTCGGCGGCGACGACTCAGCCATGAGCAGACTCCGGACCTACGACCTCTTCGCTCTGCCGATCACCGTCTTCGGACTGATCTGCATGATCGCGACGGGGGTGCTGTGGGTCGTGTGGCAGTATCACGCTGCCAAGCAGGTCCCTGGGCGCACGCGGCGTTCGCCTGGATGGCATGCGGGAGCGTGGTTCGTACCGGTCGTGAGCCTCTGGTTCCCGTACCAGAACATCACCGACCTCTGGCGCGCGACCGGACGGTCGCGGCCATCGTGGCAGATTCTGTGGTGGGTGCTGTGGCTCGCCAGCAACGTGACGGCGCAGGTATCGAGCCGACTGTATGCGGTCGCGCAGGATCTGGAGCTGTTGCGGGTCTCCATGTGGATAGACATCGTCGGCGAGATCCTCACACTCGCGGCGGTCCCGTTCGCAGTGCTGATCGTCCGCGGGATCACCCGTGACCTCCAGAGGATCTCCCCGGTGGCCCCGCGGCCGGTGCACTGACGCACGAGCCGGCCGCGGACAGCAGGTCGATCCGTTACGCCGTGGCGGCGCCGAGCTCGCGGCGGACGATGTCCGCTCCGGCGCTCAACGCGCTCAGCTTCCCGAGCGCGACGCCGCGCGGCAGCGGCGCCATCCCGCAGTTCGTGCTCGGCACGAGCTTGTCCGCATCGACATACGCCAGCGCCCGGCGGAGGGTGTCGGCGACCTCCTCCGGGGACTCGATGTCCTCGCTGGCCACATCGATGGCGCCGAGCATGACCTTCTTGCCGCGGACGAGCTCGATGAGTTCCATCGGAACGTGGGAGTGCTGGCATTCGAGGGAGATGATGTCGATCGCGGATCGCTGCAGGAGAGGGAACGACCGCTCGTACTGCCGCCACTCCGACCCGAGGGTCGCCTTCCAGTCGGTGTTCGCCGTGATCCCGTAGCCGTAGCAGATGTGCACGACGGTCTCGGCGCGCAGGCCTTCCGCCGCCCTCTCCAGCGTCGCCACTCCCCAGTCCTCCAGTTCGTCGAAGAAGACGTTGAACGCGGGCTCATCGAACTGGATGATGTCGACCCCGGCGGCTTCGAGCTCCCTTGCCTCCTCGTTGAGGATCGTCGCGAACTCCCACGCCAGCTTCTCGCGGCTCCGGTAGTGGCGGTCGGCGAGCGTGTCGATCATGGTCATCGGCCCCGGCAGCGCCCACTTGATGGGCTGATCGGTCTGCGCGCGGAGGAACCGCGCGTCCTCGACGAACACCGGCATCTCCCGACCGACCGCACCGACGACGGTGGGCACGCTCGCGTCGTACCGGTCGCGGATGCGGACCGTCTCGCGTCGATCGAAGTCGACGCCGCTGAGGTTCTCGATGAACGTCGTGACGAAGTGCTGGCGGGTCTGCTCTCCGTCGCTGATGATCTGGATGCCGCGCCGGGCCTGCTCCTGGACGGCGACGCGCAGCGCATCCTGCTTTCCCTCGGCGAGCGCATCTCCCTCCAGCCGCCAGGGAGACCAGAGAGTCTCCGGCTGCGCGAGCCAGGACGGCTTGGGCAGGCTGCCCACGATCGAGGTGGGGAGAAGAGTCGACATGATCAGTGATCCTCCGCCGGTCACGCGGCCGAGGCGGGCTCGTCGGCGGCCCAGCGGATCAGGGTCTCCCGGTGCGGTTTCATGAAATGCTCCTCGGTGTGCTGGCCCTGGATGCGTGCGAGCTGATTGCGCTCGACGCGGTCGTACGCGATCTGCGTCACGGAGTAGTCCTGCTGCTCGAGGCTCGGCCGGTAGACGCTCGCGGCGGCCGAGTTCGCGTTGTAGATCTCGGGGCGATAGATCTTCTGGAAGGTCTCCATCGTGCTGATCGTTCCGATCAGCTGGAGGTTCGAGTAGTCGGCGAGCAGATCGCCGTCGAAGTAGAACGCGAGCGGTGCGACACTGCCGGGCGGCATGAAGTAGCGGACCGTCAGTCCCATCTTCCGGAAGTACTCGTCCGTCAGCGAGTAGTCGTCCTGTCGGTACTCGACGCCGAGGATCGGATGGTGATTCTCGGTGCGCCGGTACTCCTTGCTCGTCGAGACGCTGATGCAGATCACGGGCGACGCCGGGAATCTGTCGCGGTACGCCGGCGAGTCGACGAAGTGCCGGAAGAGCTTGCCGTGCAGATCGCCGAAGTCGTCGGGGACCGTGAATGTGCCGGCAGCTTCGGTCACCGCCGGGAGCAGCACGCTGAAATCGAAGTCGCGGACGTACGACGAGAAGTTGTTGCCGACGATCCCCTGGTGCCTCCGGCCGGTCCGCCGGTCGACGATCTGGATGTCGAGGACTTCGAGCAGCGGGAAGGTCCGGTCTTGGCCCTCCGCGGTGAACTCGAGCTCCGCCGAGACGATCGAGAGTTCGAGGGTGTAACGGTCCCGCGTCGGGTTGTCCCAGTGCGCGAGGTCGTTGAACCGCCGATCGATCATCGCGAGGGCGTTGCGGAGGTTCTGCTGGCGGTGTTCGCCGCGCGCGAGGTTGGCGAAGTTCGTGGTCAGGCGGGATCTGTCGGACGGCGAGTAGTCCTCGTCGAAGCGGGTGGTGGCGATGTGGAACGTGAAGTCGTTCGCCATGAGCGGGCCTTCTGGTGGGTGATCGGCCGGGCGCGGCCGTACGGAATGGATCAGGACCATGGTGCACGCGGATGTGGGCTATCGAGAAACTCGTAACGACTATGGGTTGAGATAGTCTCAAACTATGGCGGATCGCGCCCAGGGCATCACACTGCAACAGCTCCACTACTTCATCGAGGTCGCCGCGGAGGGGTCGATCAGCGCGGCTGCCGACCTGCTCTACGTCTCCCAGCCGACGCTGTCCGCCGCCATGAAGGACCTCGAGAGCCGAGCGGGGCGCGCCCTGCTCCTCCGCTCCAGCCGGGGGGTGACCCTCACCGCCGACGGGACCGAGTTCCTGGGATACGCGAGGCAGGTCGTCGAACAGATGTCGCTCCTCGAGCAGCGCTATCTGGGCGGGCAGCCGGCCCGGCGCCTGCTGGGAGTGTCGGCGCAGCACTACTCGTTCGTGGTCGACGCGTTCGTCCGGATGGTGGCCGGCAGCGGGGTGGCCGAGTACGAGTTCTCGCTGCGGGAGACTCGCACGTGGGACATCATCGAGGATGTGCGGACGCTGCGCAGCGAACTCGGCATCCTGTACCGGAACGACTTCAACCGGAAGGTCATCGACAAGCTGCTGCGGGACTCCGGACTGGTGTTCCATCCGCTCTTCCTGGCGGAGCCGCACATCTTCATCTCGCGCAAGAACGCGCTGGCGGCGCGGGACCGCGTCACACTCGCGGATCTCGCGGATTCCCCGCGACTCACCTTCGACCAGGGCGTCAACAACTCGTTCTACTTCGCCGAGGAGATCCTCTCGACGCTGTCGAGCAGCCGCGAGATCCGGGTCTCCGACCGCGCGACCATCTTCAACCTCATGATCGGCCTCGACGGGTACACGCTCTCCACCGGCATCATCAGCGACGACCTCGACCCCGAGATCGTCGCCATCCCCCTCGACGTCGACGAGCGGATCGAGATCGGCTGGATCGGCCACTCCGGGATGCCGCTCACGGAGCAGGCGCAGCGCTACCTCGTCGAACTCCGCGCCGTCGTCGCAGGCTTCGGGGTCGCGCTTCTCGGTTAGCACTGCTCACGCAGCCGAGAAGCGCCGAACAGCCGGTCAGGCGTCACAGCGATGCGCCGTCGCCGGTGCGGCTGCAGCACTCCTGCTTGCGAGCGCGCCGGGGTCGGCGGCGGCTGTCGCCCCTGCTCTGGGTCTTCGCTTGGCTCCTCCGTCACAGCATGGAGACGGCCAAGCGCTGGCGCTCCGAAAGCACCACCGGCATCGACCGGGGTGCCCCCGGAGCGGGTGCCGCGCCCGCCGACCTACACCGCGGCCTTCCGTGGCGCCGGCTCGACGAACTCCACCACGTCATCCCGGAACTCGCTTTCCTGGTCGCGGGAGCGGAAGACGGACCAGGCGATGACCCCGGACACCGCGGTCGCCGCCGCGATCATGCCGAAGACGAATCCGACGCCGACGTTGAGCAGTAGCGGGGTGATCGTGGTGATGACGGCGACGGCGAATCGGTTGACAGCGAGGACCGTTCCCTGCGCGGTGGTGCGAATCAGGGTTGGGAACGACTGCTGGGTCCAGATCCGGGAGATCGCGTCGCCGCAGAACGGCGCGCAGATCGCGCCGATGGCGGTGTAGGCGGCGTACGTGGCGAAGTTCAGCCCGAACACGGCCGGGATCAGGGTGGCCACGACCAGGACGATGACGGCGATCGTGAAGTACCGGAACCTGCGCGTGCCGCCGGCGGCCTTCACGAACAGGAGCGATCCGGCGATGCCGAGGGGGAGTCCGATCAGGCTCACCAGCGACGCACTCGAGACGGTGCCGCCGCCGTAGTTGACGAGCATGTACACGCCGTAGTGGCCCAGGATCGCGAGACCCGGCGCGACGCCGAAGATGACGAACCCGAGCAGTCCGAGGAACGGCACCCGGTGCGGTGCCCGGACGAGATCGCGTATGGATGCCCGCGCGGCCCGGCTGGTGCGGGTGCCGGATCGCCGCTCCGCGCGCGCCGCCAACCAATCGGCCGACTCCGAGATGGTGAGCCGCGCGATCAAGGTGAATGCGGTCGCGACACCGATGTGGGCGAGCAGGATCAATGCGCCTACCTCGCCGAGGTTGCCGACGACACCGCCGCCGACACCGGCGATCAGCGCTCCGACGAGCCAGAACAATCCGGTCAACCCTACGAAGCGCCCGCGGGACGCGGAGCTGGGGGCCGCCTCGGCGATCGTCGACGTGGCCACTGGAAGGTCCGCCCCGATACCGAGGCCCGCGAGAGCAGTGGCGATGAGGACGAGGGGAAGGGTGTCGGCGAAGATCATCCCAAGGGTTCCGAGCAGGATGAGAGCCATCGTGGCGATGAAGATCGGTCGGCGTCCGAGGCGGTCGGCGAGCCAGCCGCCGACGAGTGCGCCGATCGCCACCGCACCAGTCAGCGTGCCGTTCCCGAAACCGATCTCGGCGGGCGTGAACGATCGGGTCTGCTGGTAGATCACCAGCACCGTCGACCAGCTGATCAGCGCGGCCGCATCGATGTAGTTCGCCATGTTGCCGACGAACGCCGTCCATCGGGGCCGGGTGGGTGTGCTCATGTCAGACCATCTCCTCGTTGAGTTCTGACGCCGACCGGTCGTGCGGGTATCTGACCGGGACGTGCGTCCTTGCGCGTCAATGGGTACCGGTGACAGGCGGACCGATCGGGGGACCCGACGGACAGTCTCCGCGCACGAAGAGCTAGCCGGAAATGCCAGATCGACAGGGATTGATAACGTGGATACATGAATGTGACGCTCGACCAGCTCCGGGTTACCCTCGCCGTTGCCCAGACGTCGTCCTTCAGCGACGCTGCCCGGACGCTGCATCTCACGCAGCCGGCGGTCACGCGAGCGATCCGCACCGTCGAGGGCGTCGTCGGATGCCCGCTCTTCACGCGCACCACACGCCGGGTCGAGCTGACCACCGAGGGCGGCGAGTTCGTGGCCGTCGCCGCGCGGATCGTTCGGGAGTACGACGACGGCCTCCGCCGCTTCGACGCCTACCAGAAGGCGGAGAGGGGCTCTCTCACGATCGCAGCGCTGACCTCGCTCGCCGAGGGCGTCCTGCCGCCCATCATCGCCGCCTTCCTGGCGCCGCGGCCCCACGCGGAGGTCCGACTCGTGACCGGCACGGCACCCGACGTCATGGAGCAGCTGCGAGCGGGCGACGCCGACATCGTCGTCAGCGAAGCGGTCGAGCACGGCGAGGACGTGCAGAGCGCTCCGCTCGGCCCGGACCCGCTCCACGCCGTCGTGCCGACCTCGCACCCGCTGTCCGGTCGATCCCGGATCACGTGGGCGGAGTTGTCGGGACACGATGTGGTTGCGCTCGGGGAGGGCACCAGCGTCCGAAGGCTCTCGGACTCGGGGTTCCTTCGCGCCGGCGTCGAACCCCGGATCGCGGTCACGGCCGACTCGATCGGCGCGGCATCGGCACTGGTGGCGCAGGGACTCGGGGTCAGCGCGTTCCCCGAGAGCGCCAGGCTGCTCCCGGCCTCGACCGGTCTCGAGTTCATCGAGCTCGGGGACCCAGGGATGAAGCGCGACCTCGCGATCATCACCTCGCGTGCGCCCGCGCCGTCGGCGCTCGCGCGCGCGTTCGTCGAGGTCGCGGTGACTGCCGCGGGGGCCCGTGTCGCCGATTCGGTGGCGCCGTGAGGCTTGGCCTCGCCTAAGTCTCTAACTCATAACTCAGAGGCATCAACTCGCAACCATTTGGCATTTCCAGGCACGAGGCCGCGGATCGAGGATGGAACGAGGCCTGGTGGGATTCGACGGCTGCCCGGGCGTCGCAACGACGCGGGACGACGAGTCCCGATTCCGCACGGACGCGACACCAGGACCAGAGGAGGAGACCATGGCCGACACCGACGCGCAGATCGTCCAACGGGGCAGTTACTTCGACGAGCTGAAGGTGGGGACGCGCTACCTCCACGGCCCGGGTCGCACCGTCACCGAGGCGGACAACGTCCTGTTCACCACGCTGACCATGAACACGCAGCCGCTGCACCTCGACGCGGCCTGGGCGGCCGGGACCGAGTTCGGGGAGCGGCTCGTCAACAGCCTGTTCACGCTGTCGACCCTGATCGGCCTCTCGGTCGCACAGCTGACCCACGGTACCCTCGTTGCCAACCTCGGCCTTGACCGCATCGCCTTCCCGGCCCCGGTCCGCCACGGCGACACCCTCTACGCCGAGACGCTCATCGCCGACAAGCGCCTGTCGCAGTCGCGCCCGGGTCAGGGGGTCGTGGAGTTCGTACACACCATGCGCAATCAGGACGGCGTCGTTGTCGCCGAGGCGCATCGCTCCGCGCTGATGCACCTCGCTCCGGTGGACGCAGCATGATCGCCGGCCCGGCCTGGTTGTTCTGCCCCGCCGATCGACCCGAGCGCTTCGATAAGGCGGCGGATCGTGCCGACGCGGTGATCCTGGACCTGGAGGACGCGGTCCTGCCCGCAGATCGCGCGAGCGCGCGGCGTTCTCTCGCCGCGGTGCCGGTGGACCCTTGCCGGACTCTCGTCCGGGTGAACGCGGCCGGCACGCCGGACTTCCCACGCGATCTGGATGCGGTGGCGGCGACCGCGTACCGCATCGTCATGCTCGCCAAAACCGAGTCCGCCGCGCAGCTGGACCCTCTCGCCGAGGCCGGCTTCCGCGTCGTCGCCCTGTGCGAGACCGCCGCGGGAATCGAACACGCCGACGAGATCGCGCGGCACCCCTCGGTCATCGCGCTCATGTGGGGGGCCGAGGATCTCATCGGAAGTCTGGGCGGCCACTCGAGTCGGGCGGACGACGGCGGATATCGCGATGTCGCCCGGTACGCGCGCTCGCGCGTTCTCATCGCCGCGGGCGCCGCGAGCAAGCCCGCGGTCGACGCCGTCCACCTCGATATCGCCGACAGCGCGGGACTGCGGGCCGAGGCCGACGCCGCCGCCGCCGTCGGCTTCGCCGCCACCGCCTGCATCCATCCGAGCCAGGTCCCGATTGTCCGGGCGGCGTACGAGCCGGCTGCGGAGGAATACGAATGGGCGGCAGACCTCCTCGAGGAGGCCCGGGCGCACGCGGGGGTGTTCCGCTTCCGCGGTCGGATGATCGACGCGCCCGTGCTCCGCCAGGCGCGCACGATCCTGGAGCGCGTTGCCCGACACGCCGGGGCCGAGGCGTGAGCGGGCCATTGAGCGGACTCCGAGTCCTGGACATCACCTCGGTGATCATGGGGCCGTACGCGACCGCGCAACTCGGCGACCTCGGGGCGGACGTGATCAAGGTGGAGCCGCCCGACGGCGACATCGCGCGCCGACTCGGGCCGTCACGGAGCACCGGCATGAGCGCGATCACCCTCCATCTCGGCCGCAATAAGCGCAGCGCCGTTCTCGACCGGGAGCGGACCGAGGACCGCGAGCGCCTCGCTGACCTGATCGCCGGCTGCGACGTAATCATCACCAACCTGCGGCCGGGCTCGCGTCGGCGCCTCGGCCTGGATTGGGAGGAGGTGCATCGCGCCAACCCGGGAGCGATCCTGTGCACTGCGCAGGCCTTCGCAAGCGACTCGACGAAGGGTGAGGACCCGGCCTACGACGACGTGATCCAGGCGGCGTCGGGCATGTCCGACCTCTATCGTCGCGCCTCCGGAACCCTGCAGTTCTCGCCCTCGGTGCTGGCCGACAAGATCTGCGGGCTGGTGATGGTGAACTCGGTGCTCGCCGCCCTGCACAGCCGCACCGTCACCGGCGAGGGGCAGTGGGTCGACGTCCCGATGGCGGACACCATGCTCGCCTTCAACCTCGTCGAGCATCTGGCCGGAAAGTCGTTCGATCCACCCATCGGCGGTATCGGCTGGAGCCGGACGCTCGCGGCGCAGCGCGGACCGCATCGTGCAGCGGATGACTGGATCTGCGTCATGCCCTACACCGACAAGAACTGGGCCGACTTCTTCCGCGCCGTCGGACGGCCGCAACTCGCCGACGATCCGCGCTTCGCCAGCAGCGCTGCGCGTCACGAGCACAACACCCTCCTGCAGACCGAGCTCGCGGAATTGATCGCGCAGCGCACCGTCGCGCAGTGGCTCGAGGTCTGCCGGCGCCTGGGGATCGCGGCCGAGCCGGTGCTGGACCTGGACCAGATCGAACAGCACCCCTACTACGTCGAGCGTCAGGCGCTGATCGACGCCAGGCACCCGACCGAGGGCGACTACAAGATCATCCGCTTCCCCGTCGACTTCTCCGCCACCCCGGTGACCGAGTACCGCCCCGCCCCCCGGATCGGCCCGCATCTGGCCGAGGTCGACTGGCGCGAGGACGAGCTGATGTCGCCGTACTCCCATCCGACCCGGACAGCCGCAGGGAGAGACTCATGAACACCTCCGCCGTCGATGCGCAGCAGCGAGCGACGATCGAGCAGGGATACGGCCAGCTCGGCCCCTACGACGTCGAAGTGACTGACGGCATCGACATCGAGGCCGACGACGGCGTCCTCCTCCGCGGCACCCTGGCGCTCCCCGTCGGCCTCGGCAGGGTGCCGGCAGTGCTGTTGCGCACGCCATATCCCGTCGCGTACTTCACGGGTGAGGTGATCACGTGGGCCTCGCACGGGTACGCGTGCCTGATCCAGTCGACGCGGACCACGACCTCCTACTTTGACGAGACCAGAGACGGGCCCGCGGCCGTGCGCTGGATCGAGCGGCAGCCGTGGTTCGACGGGCGGCTCGGCCTGACCGGGCTGAGCTACCTCGCATTCACGTCTTGGGCGACGGCATCCACCCGGCCCGCCAGCCTGAAGGCGATCGCCACCGGCATCTACAGCACTGACCGCGTCAGCTCCTGGTACCCCGGCGGTGGCTTCGGCCTGGAACTCGCCCTCACGTGGGCGGCGAACCAACAGGCCGACGGGGCCGAGACCGGGACGGACCCGTACGACCATCTGCCGCTGTGCGAGGCCGATGTTGCCGCGACCGGCGCGACCCTGGACTTCTACCAGGAACGACTGGCCTTCGACGGCGACGACCCGCACTGGCAGTCGCTGAACTTCGCTCACCTGCTCGATGACCCGCCCGCACCGGTCCTGCACATCGACGGGTGGCACGACTACCACCGCATCTACGTGTGGCAGGACTTCGAACGCCTGAACCGCAACGGACGGTCGCTGCCGCATCGTTTCGTCATCGGACCCTGGTCCCACGCAGGCATCGATCTGAAGGAGATGATGGCCGAGAAGCTCGCGTGGTTCGAGCGCCACGTCCGCGGAGAGGGATCCCTCCACGCCGGATCCCTGCGCTACTACCGCACCGGCGTCGCCGCGGAGTGGCGCGAGCTCGACGCCTGGCAGGAGCCGGAGCGCATCTCGCTCTACGCGGCGGCCGACGGGAGCCTGGCGACCGCTCCCGGCGAGTCCCGCGGCCGCGCGCAGTGGACCTACGATCCCGCCCACCCGACGCCGTCGGTCGAGCTGACCGCTCTCGGTACGGGCGAGATCGGTGGCGTCGTCGACAATAGCGCCTACGAGTCGCGATCCGACGTGCTGACGTTCACCGGTGCGCCGTTGGAGGCCGACCTCGATCTGGCTGGACACGTCTCGGCCCTCGCGACGTTCTCCTCCGACGCACCCAGTGCGGACCTCTTCCTGCGGCTCGTCGACGTGTATGAGGACGGCCGTGTGCAGCACGTGGCGGATGGCTTCGTGCGCATCACGGACTCCGACCTCGGCTGGGGGGTCCCGGTCGAAGTCGACCTCGGGCCGGTCGGGCACCGTTTCGGCGCCGGCCACCGGTTGCGCCTCCTGATCGCGAGTGGCGCGCACCCGTACCACAACCGCAATCTCGGCAACGGGGAGCCGACGGGCACCGCGACCCGGATCCGCGTCGCTCACCAGGGCGTCGACGTCGGAGGCGAGACGGGTCTGCTCATCTCCCTCCCCTTGGCGCGCTGAGATGGAGCCCGCGATCCTCGACCCCCGCTCGGCGTCGACCTGACGACGGTTCAGAGCATCTCGGAGGGCGACATCCACGCCCTGCGGATTCTTGTGGACGAGCTCGGTCTCGCGGCGCACCCCCGGGGGGACCTTCTACTACTCGAGTCGCCACACTGCCCGAGGATCCCGTGAGACTTACCAACCCACAGCACGAGACCTCCTCTTGAAGAACCTTCAAACGATTCATAGCCGTCGGGCTCCTCCAAGGAATCCCCCTTACCTAAGACCCGAGATCTTCGTGCGCACGGATGAGCAGGCTCGACATCTGCGCTAGGGAGATTCCCCCCTCGACGAATGTCTCGACGGAGTACTCGCCTTTCAGGTCATCTCGAAAGACGTGCGCAACGACTGTTCCGGCCGCGTCGTGTAACTCAAGCGCCATCCCGTCCCGCTCGCCCACGAAGCTCGCAAGCCCCTCAGCCCGAGATGACACGTACTTGGGTGGCGCGGCCGGGTGCCGTCAGAGCCAAGAACACCAACATGAGAACGGATGCCACCAAGATCTCGATGTACAGGGGTGCACTCGGCTTCGTGACGTAGAACGGCACGAAGATCAGCATCGTCACGCAAAGAACAGCTGCCCCCAACGAGCCTCCTACCCAATTCCAACCGTTGCCACGTCGCGCGCCGGCGCCCACCCGCAAAGTCCGATTGAGCATGTAAGTCGCAATACCGGCGATCAAGCCCGGGACCACTCCGACGAGCGCGACCAGCCCCGTATAGAGCGGGGAGAACGGCACGCCGTGTACTTGGAAGTTCACGATGTTAAGCCCAGCGAAACCGACAGCACCCACAAGACTCGCGTAGAAGATGCCCGATATGCGCCGCTCCTCAATCGACTCCGACGCGGCGCCTGTCGCCGACTCACCCAAAACCGCCATATCTAGTGCTTTCCCGAGATGCCGTAGGGAAGGATCGGAGCATCCGGATCGACGATGACGTGATTCACGTTGCTCGCATATTCGTTCCAGAATACCTCCGTCATGACGGCATACGCATCGTTCGACAGTCCGGCCAGCGGTTCTTTGTAGGTTGCTTGTACGCGAAGGAAGGCCTCACCGGTGTGCGACTTCGTGAACGTGAAGGTTACGGCGCCCGGATATTCAGGGTGTCCCGGCAGTGCGGCAATTTGGTAGCCGGTACTCGTCAACCGAGTGACGACAATGTTGCCGTTCTGGACTGGAAAGAACGGAAGCTCCGTATGGATGACTTGACCAACTGCTTCCAACGTCGTGTCACGCTCGTCTTTATCACTCGTGAAGATCCGCTCGAGCGGCGGAAACACCTCCCCGAAGTGTTCGCGGACTTGCAGGAACAGCTCAGATGACGTCATCGACGTCCTGCCAAGGGAGTACTTGTGGTCGTATCCATTCTTCGTTGGGCCGACACCCGCAACGATGGCCTGCATTCGGTGAGCGGTCTTCTTCGCCTGTGCCGTTGGCCCGTCGTCGGCGTTTGCGCCGTGCCCTCCCGCGCAGTTTTGATTGGTTGTCATGACATCGCTGGCAGCGTTGTAACAATCGCCTGAGGGATCAGAAAGGGTGACAGGACTATTGGCGGAGTAGGAGTACCCGTTGAGTTGTTGAGGGTTGCCCGTCGCCTGAATCGCATCGGGATTGAGAAATCTCCCCAGCAGCGGATCGTATGTGCGATGACCGAGTGCTATGAGACCAGCACTTGCGGTCGACGGTCTGTTGAGGTAACCAGTTCCGTCACTGATCCAGGTGCCGGTGGTCCCGCCGATGCCGTTGCCAAATGGGTCCCGGTACTGCGTGGTGGTGCTTCCGCTGGTGGCGATCGTTTGCACCTCGACGGACCCGTCGATGTCGCTGAACAGCCACACCAGGGTCGAGCCGGTCACGCCGGCTGTTGCGGTCCGTTCGACGGCAGACGTGTCGCCGAACGAATAGGTGCGGACTCCGGAGACGGGTCCCGTGCCGGTCTGGTGTAGGACCGTGTCGCCGAGGAACAGGGACCCACCCTGGCTCGGGTCGACCTGCAGGAGCAGCGATCCTGATGCGTCGTACACGTTCTGCTGAACCCCAGCAGACGTGGTCACGGTGGACAGCTTCCCGACTGCGTTGTACGTGAGGGTCTGCCCAGGACGGCTTGTCGTGTTGCCGGCAGCGTCGTAGCCGTACGATCCTGCGCCGGGAGCCCCGGCCCCAGTGACACCCGTGACGGTGTGGGGCTGTGCCGCTCCTGCTGCCGGATAGACGTATGCCGCGGTCTTGTCCGAACCAGTCCCGGTCGTATCGTGCACGGTCTGCCCGGTGCGGTTCCCCGTCGTCGTGTCGTAGGTGAAGTCCTCCCAGAGAGGTGCCGGCCCAGACAGTGCGCTGACGGACGGGGTGTCGCCGCACGCGCTCGCCGAACCGGGCGACCACACCTGGGTGAGTTCGCCTAGATGGTCGTAGCTGTAGCAGTCGACCTGGGTGCTCGCCGTCGGATAGGCGGCCGTGTTCGTCACGGAGGTCACGTTGCCCGCGTCATCCCGCGTGTACTCGCGGTCCGCGACGATGTGACCCGCCCCTGCGACGAGCGTTGTATCGCCGCGGGTCATCAGCTGGCCGGTGGCCAGGTCGTACCCGTAGCTCGATGTACCCGAGTATGCGGGGTTCTGCCCGATCGGCGGCGGAACATACCGGGTGAGGGTGGACAGCTGTCGGATCGGAGTGAACACCCCCGAGACCGCCAGCCCATTCACGGTCACCGCATTGAGCCTCCCGTCAGGCGTGTACGTGTGACGGACCGACTCCGCGGGCAGACCACCCACCGCAGGGTCGCTCTGGCTGAACATCGTCTCATCGACGTTGTAGAGGTTGGTAAATGTGTAGCTGGTGCCGGCGAACGCCGGTGCCCCGGCGGGGATGGAAACGGTGGTCGAACTCGGCATGCCAGCCGCGTCGTAGGCGCCCACCGTTGTGGCGTACGCGATCCCGGGGACGCCGACTGTGGAGCCGATGTAGCTCTTGGCCGACGTGACCAGGCCCTTGGCGATCGTGTCGTAGGTCCACGAGGCGAGTAGGCTTCCCGCTGCGGTTCCGGCGTACTCTGCGGTCTTCCGGTTCAGGGCGTCGTATGTGTAGGTGAGCAGCTGTCCGCGGGCATCGGTACTGGTCAGCTGGTTGCCGCCGTCGTCATAGGTCGCGGTGGTTGTACCGGTGTCGGGGTCGATCGCCGTGGTCTGATGCCCGAGCACGTCGAATCCCCAGGTCCAGTGGTTGCCGGCCGGATCCGACATCCCGGTCATCCGTCCCGCGGCGTCATACGAGTACGTCGTTGCCTGTGAGGCCCCGGTCGGGGTCGCCGACAGGTATTGCACGAGCTTCGTCTTCTCACCGATCGAGTTCGTGAAGGTCGACGTCGGCGTGCCACCGCCGGGAGGGGTGACATCGGTACGGTCTGCCCCGGAATACGCATAGTCGGTTTCGAAGCGTTCCGTGCCGGTCTGGTTCGTGATGGCCTTGACGGGGCGCCCGGCGCCGTCGTACGTGGTCGACAGCTGTGACGGGATGGTGGCTTCGGTGGCCGGCTGGAACCTCACCGAACTGGGACTCACCGACGTGGTCCAATACGGGTTGTCGACCAAGTAGCTACGGCCGGCCGCGTCGAACGCGGTGGCGGAGATGATCGATCCGCTGCCGTCGGCGGGCTGCTGGGACTGCACTTGCTGCCCCAGCCCGTCGAACAGGTCGTACCGGACGTCGGTGCTGGTAGCAGTCAGACGCGTCGTCTGGATGGCGTTGGCTGCCGTCTGCGAGAGGGTGTAGGCGTAGCTGATCGACGGGGCCGATGGGTTGGCCGACTGCGTGTGCTGCGGCAGCCACACCTGCGTGCGACGCCCGAGGGCGTCGTACGTCGCGGTCGTGAGGTGCCCGTTCGGGTCGGTGACGGATGTCTCCACCCCCCATTCGGGGTTGTAGGCCGTGGTCGTCGGCCAGGAGAACGGTGCCGTGTTGGTGACCTTGATGCTCGTGACGGGTCCGCCCGTTGCCGGGGTGTAGGCCGTGGTGGTGGTGTGCCCGAGAACGTCGCTCGTCGCCGTCAGGCGTCCAAGGCTGTCGTATGCGGCTGTGGAAGCGGCGGACCAGTGCGGAGTTCCGCTCGTGTACCCGTCGACCTGCTTGGTGCTCGTCGCATCGCCCTTGGTGGGCGCGACGCCGAGAGCAGTCGAGTCGTAGTACGTCTGCGTGTCGGAGATGAGGTCTGCCGGGTACGACGCCGAGGCGAGGTTCGGGCAGGACACGCCCACCGATTTGACCTCGGAGGGCAGGCCGATGATCCAGGCGGTGGTGTTGGCTGCGGTGTGCGTGGTTGTGGTGCACGTAGAGCTCGCGTCCGATGCGACGGTCGAGACGGTGAGCGGGAACCCGTAGGTCGGATCGAACGTCGACGTCGTGTGTACCGTGCGGGTGCCGCCGGTGGATACCGGTTCGGTGACGACGGAGTCCGACACATCGGTCATCCTGGCGGTGTTCGTGCCGTCGTTGGCTGTGACGGCTGAAGCCCATGGGGTGTTGATCGTGTCGGAGAGCACCGTGCCACCAACCCCGGCGAGTGTCTTCTGTTCGTAGACCTGGCCGGCGAACCAGCGGCTGTCCGGGATGCTCGTCCCGTGCACGTTCACCGATTTGGTGCCGCCAGAGGCTGTTGCCCGGTCGCCGTCCATACCTTGGAAGTAGGTGTAGTCGGTGACCTGTTGGGTGGACGGCGTGTTGTGATCGCCCACGCGGACCTCGACGGTGTCAACTCCCGCGTACTGATTCCATGTGCGGCGTGCCGTGGGGATCAGTGGTGACGTGTCGTATCGCCAACGCGGCGTGCCGTACGAGTAGTCAGCCTCCTGCGACTGGTCCAGCGGTCCGCCCGTCTTCGGGTCCGCGATGATTGTTCTGACGACGTACTTGTGGAACAAGTCGGTCTTGGCGGGTACCGCAGGCACGACCTGAGGTGCCCACCATTCAGGGAAACACCAGTTGGTGTTGGACTCGGGTGCAGCCTCGATCGCGGCGGCACCCGCCGGGGTGCATTGCTGGGCGGAGTAGGTGACGGAGATGACGGCGCCAAGCGAGGTGGTGATGGAGTTGATCCGGTACTTGTCCAGAGGGAGTCTGCCGTCCACCACCCAGACTCGGTTCTGCATCGCGACACCGCCGAACACTGTGGGGGGTTCGGTGAGGGAGGTCTGGCCTGCGGCGGATCCGGTGTGGGACACCTGAGTCATCCAGAGCGCGGCCGCGCTGGTGTCGCCGGGTGCGGGAAACGAGTGCGAGAGCGTCCACGTGTCCACGGTCTGGTAGGCTCCCGAGATCCACGCTTTCGTTGTCACGGTGTTGAGCATCCCGTCCGTGAAGAAGGTGGGCGAGATCTGGCTCGTGCTGCAGCTCGTCGTCGACGTGCACAGCTGATCGAAGGGCACGTCGGGGTAGTAAGTAGGGTGTGCCGGGGCGACCGCTGCGGCCGTGATCGCCTCGCTGGTGCAATTGGCATGGGTGGTGTCGGTGCATCGGCCATAGGCGTTGTAGCCGAACGCAACCTTGTCCGTGGCAGCGTTCACGGTGTAGATGTTCGCTGCCGTGAGCCCGTAGTCGATGTGGTCGAGTTGACCGCCGCGGGTGTAGGTGGCGGATCCCGAACCGCCTCGGGCATACCGATTGCCCTCTGCGTCGTAGTAGAACGCCTCGGCGTTGTTATGCGTGTCGACGACGTAGTCGAGGTTCCACCGCCAGGCCTGGGCGCAGGACGACGTCGCGAACGTCGAGTTGTGGCAGGGCTCAGTCGCGTCGTTACCGTACACCGGCACCAGCCACGCCGAGTTAGTCGGGAACTTGGTCGCGGCGGGAGCACTCGCATAGCCCGGGAGCTCATTCATCCCGAAGTAGTACTTCGTTCCGTCCGTCGTCGTCATCCGCCAGCAGTCGTTGTCGTAGGTGCCGTTGGCGGCGCCGCAGCCGGCAGCGGCGCCGACGAGGTGCTCGAAGCGCGTCCCGTCGTCGGCCTGCAGTTTCCAGCTCGTCGCGTTGACTCTGACGAGCGTTCCGGAGTGGCCGGCGATGGAGATCGTCGCGTTGTCGGTCTTCCAGCACAGATCGCCGGACGTCGTCACTGGCCCGGACGCTCCGTCGTCCTGTGAGCAGGACACATAGGTGCGCTCGATGTAGCCCGAGCCTCCGAGCTCCCAGCCCTCACCGATGGCGGATGGTTGATTGTTGGTCGATCCGGTCTCGCCGTCGATGGCCTGCGAGTCGTAGCTGAGCGAGAGTGACGGCTGTGGCCCGGCTGCCGCGGGAGGGGTACGCATCGCGTACTGCCAGGTGAAGTCGCCCGACTGCTCGGACACATCCCAGGACGACGCGGATTTGAGCGGCGTCGCGGCGAACGAGCCCGTACCTGTCGACGAGATCGGCGCCGCCGCGGCCGTGAGCAGGGTGGCTTTCGCGGTCACTTTCGGCGTGACGACGACGGCTTTAGACGTTGCATCGACGGCAGATGCAACCGGGGTGGACGCCGCCGGGGCCGATCCCGTGTCGGGCACCTGGACCCATCGAACCCGAGAGGCGTAGTCGGCGCCGTAAACTCCACTGAGTGTGGAGGCGGGGACCGCGAGAGCGACGGGAGCCGAGTCGGAGGAACTATCGATTCGCGTCAGCCGGACGGTGATGCCGGTGAGCCCGTGCTTCTTCGCTTCCGCGGCACTCAGCACATCGATGGAAACGCTCGATGTCGTCGCTTCCTGCTCGGTGCTGGCCGGTGCGAGTTCCAGCCCGGTCGAGCCGACCTTCTGCCAAGGGCCCACAACCGTCGACTCGACGCTGCCTTTGGCACCTCTCGTCTTCATCTGCCGAGTGACGGCACCTTTGGGTGTGCGCACGTCGAAGTGGCCTGCGGCGATGCCACGGTTGGTAGGTGCGGGCGCGGTGATGGACGAATCCCCTGCGTTCCTCTTCTTTGTCGCGGCGGCGGCGTGGCCCTTGACCGGCTTCGCGGTCGCGGGGGTCGGTAGCGTGGCGGTCCCAGAGCTCTGCGATGCCGATGCGGCCGACGTCGCAATCAGTCCGCTTCCCAGCAGGGAGACAGTCGCGGCGATAGCAGCAAATGTGCGAATCACATGCCGTCGTGAACCAGATCTATTCATCAGCAATGCCTTCGTTCAAGATGCTCGAGCGGCGCGTCAAAGAACGCCTGAGAGGGAGATGAGGTCGGTCTGAGTCAGGAGGCCCTGCGCGACGAATGGGTTCGTGATCGTTCCCTGCCATTGATCGGCCGCGACACCCAAGGCTTGTGCCGATCCGACGGTGAGCACGCCCGCAGCCGTAACGTCGCCTGACGTGAAGACGTGAGGTGCCACCGCAACCCGACTGCCTCCGACATATAGACGCATCTGACGATTGACGCGGTCCCACGTCGCAGAAACGAGTTGAGGATGCGCCGTGGTCAGGGCGGCCGGTGAGGTCACACAATCGACCGGCAACCCGGTCGATTGTGGCTGCATGCAGAACTGGGCGTGGCCGTTCGCCGCCTCCACCAGCAGGAATCCTGAGCGAGTGGTGCCTGATTGCGCCAGGATCGCAGCGACCGTCGACGGTGTGAGCGTTGCCGGAGTCACCCACGCGGAGACGCTGAACGACTGAGTCGTATCCAGGGTGTTGGGCGCTGTGGCTACTCCCGTCGTAGGCGCACCCGTGGAAGGAAATGCCAGCATCGGCCCGACTCCGGGTGACACGATCGAGCCGGTCTGTGTCCGCGAGAGCGTCCCGCCGATTGTGAGGTTTTCCGGCGACACGGAACCTCCGGGGATGCTCGGGATCGTTGTATCGAGGGGCGACGCGGCGTGGTACAGATCCCACGACTGGTTGAAGTAGCCGGCCTGACTCTGGGCGCCGCTTCCGCCCGATGGGAACAGTTGCAATGCGGCGGAGGTCGACACATTGCCGGCCTTGTCGTACGCCGACACCCAGAGCACTGAGGTTGCATCGGTGGGGGCGACATCCAGCGACGCAGCCCCTCCGGTCGCGCAGGTAAGCCATGCTTCGCCTTGACCTGCGCCGCACGTGCGTGCTGGCGCCGGGTTGGGCGCAACCGCAGCCCAGGTCACCGGCGCGGCCGCGGCCGGGCTGGTAGCCGTCCCCGTTGCGATCCACGATTCGAAGCCATAGACGTCAGGCGATGTATCAGTGATGTCGACAGTCAGCGGCTGACCCACCGTGAAAGTGCTGTCGTTCGCCGTGATGGTGAGCTGGGGAAGGAGCGGTTTCGTGTTGTCAACATCGAAGTAGCAGTAGCCGGAGTATGCGGACAGCAGGGTCCAGTCACCCGCAAGCACTCGCCACGCGTAACGTTGACCGTCGATGAGAACAGGCGTGGCGGGTGGCGTGAACGTCTCTTTCAGCACCCCCGGCGGCTGGCCGCCGGTATTCTCCTCAAGAAGGTAAGTGGAACTGGGGACGCCGCCCGGCGCGTTGTAGATGTAGAAATTGGCGTTCACCTGAGCGCCCGCGTCGGGGTCGGAAACGGTCGCCTGCAGCGTGAGTGGTTGAGCCGCGTTGATGACGGCGGGGTTGGCGGCCGTCCCGCATGCGCTGTCGGGCGACTGGATCTTGAGTGCAGACGGGGTGGACGGCGGGCGGTCATAATCGATGACGATGCTGGCCGACGTGCTGTAGTGGCGGCGTGAGACGTTGCTGCTGGGGTCGTGATAGGTCCACGCGAACTGTGCGTAGGTGGCTCCCGCCGTCACCTTCGACTGGACGCCGCTGGTCACGGTCCATCCGACCGTGTTGCCTGCAACGCCCGAGCACCCGTAGTTGGGATTCAAGCTCTGCAGGATGCCGCCCCAGGGGCTCGAACCATACGACTGCTCGGTCGTCCAGCTGAAGCCGGCGGTCTTTGGCCCGTACATGTGCACGTCGATCGCGGTCGGGGAGCAGGTACCCGACCACACCTGCTGGGTATTGATCACCGCCTTGGAGACGGTCGCCCCAGCGATCGCCGGCAGTGAGAACTGGAAGAACATGTCGGACTTGTATGGCGCGCTGATGCCTACGCGCAGGTCTGTGCCGACATTCGCGTCGTAGTACGTCTGCGACGGGAAGGCTGCATCCGTGTACCAGACGTGCGTGTCGTTGGAGCCCCACTCGGGGTCAACGAACACAGGGTAGGTGGGCGTCGTGGCTTCGACTGTCTTGCCGACGTCCAGAGTCATCCCGGACGTATCGGTGGTGTGTGCCACGGGGCGAGCAGGATCATCACCGGCAGGGCCCGCAGCGGTGGCACCGTGTGACGAGTCCCACCACAACGGGGAACCGGCAACGACGATGGAGCCGTCTGGCGCCCTGGCGGCGAGCGTGTCTGATGCTGCCGGAGCGACAGTCGCACCCGAGATCGAGAGACGTAGCGACTGCAGACGAGGGTCCGCCGCTGCATCGTCCGTCTTGACCACGAGGACGTTCGACATCCCGGTCTCGGTCGCCGTGAGCTTGATATCGACGTCCGGTAGCACGTCGGCGTAGGTTGCGACGGCGCCCGATACCGTGGGCACGGGCAAGTTGCCATAAGGCCAGGTCTCAGTGACCCAGTCGCCGGATCTCGTCTGAACCTGATCGAGGACATCGGAATTGCCTCCGGAGAACCGCACAGGGGATGCAGAAACCCTGGGGCGGAGCATCCCGCCCGGCTGCGCCTCAAGGTTCTCATTCACATCCACCCACGTCGCGCCCTGCCGCACGCGAACGGGAAGGGTGTCCGACTCGTAGCGATACTCCCCATTAGCCAACGCCGAGACAATCGTCTGCGGCGTGGTCTCGGAATCGATCGCCACGGGGTGGTCATAGGTCGTCGCGATTTGCGTCGCACTGGCCGCGTCCGGTGCAGTTAGAGCGTCGGGCACAGAGGGACTCGAAGGGGCCTCTATCGCTTCGGCAGGCGTCAGTGCCGCTCCCTGAACTCCGATGATGCCCGCCGCGACCACCGCGATCACCGCAACCGATGCTGGTAGGGATCGTCTCACTGCAACTCCTGACTCTGTCAAACGCGTAGCCAGAGGATAGGAATCGTTCAGGTTGCGGATCTATAGGACCTCGGTCCTATCTTTCACGGGGGCCCTCGAGAAGACCCAGCACGCCTGGTCAGAGAAGGGTGCCGAGACTTGCCACGGTGTCCGTGAGCGCAGCCCCGGCAATGGCGATCGGCGCTGCGACGAGTGCGCCGATTTCGCGCGCCTGCCGCATCACGGCGACTCGACCGGTCGCGCGGAACTTTCGACTGATGTTCGTCATATGGTTCTTGGCGGTATGAGAGGAGATCCTGAGTCGACTCGAGATCTCCTTGATAGGAACGTCCTCGAGAAGCAGTTCGAAGACTTCAACTTCGCGGCTTGTGAGGATCGCGCCGAGAACATGACGATCGATCACCTCCGCCGATGGTTTCGTCGCCAACGCGAGTTCGAGCGCGATCGCGGCCTCGCCGAGCATCTGGCCCATGAGAGCGGATGCAACGTGCACCGGATCATTCGGAAGAACGCGTAGTAGATCCCTCAGCGCGATCGGGAAGAGCAGCTCCGCCGCGGCGAACACGGCTCGCGATCCGGCGAGGCCCCTGTCGATCCTCATGTCGCTATGCAGAGCGAGATCGCCCGATGCCGAGACCGGGAAGTGATAACCGAGCGAGAGGACCGCCGCACCGACAATCGAGGCTGCCCTGCGCCGCCGCTCGGCGCATAACTCGTCCGACTGGGCAAGCTCGTTTCCGGCCGCCGATAGTGCCGCAACGTACGCGTCTGCGACGTTGGCGATGCATTGAACGAGAACAGTCGGGTCGACACCCGTCCGGTCGGACCCTGCCAGGTTCGCTTGCATCTCATCTCTCAGTGCTGAGGCCACCCGAAGCATCCAGAGCGCCGCCCTTCTCGGAAGCTGATCACCACGCGGCGACATCGCGCCTGCCTTAACCTGAGGATTGCCTCCACGCCGGATTCCTTACTGAACAATCTCGAGAGATTCAGGCCAGCACCGTCAGGTTTTCTGGTGTTCGTCAATTCTCTGTGTGGCGGGTGGTACGACGAGGAGACGACTCTGGAACGCGACGAGTTCAACGCGGTGTTCGCCGCGCACTACACCCGCGTGCTCCGTTACGTGCAGCGTCGCGTCGACGACCGTGGGGCCGCCGAAGAAATCGCCGCAGAGACGTTCCTCGTCGCCTGGTCGAAACGGGGACACGTCGAGATCACGGTCCCGTGGCTGTACGGGACCGCAGCAAACAAGATCGGCGACCATTATCGCCGCTCGCAGCGCAAACGCGCAGCCGAGGCGGCGCTCGCGCGCCGCGCCGAAGAGGCACCGGAGGAAGTCTCACCGCTTGATCGGCTTGCTCTCACATCCGCGATCAACGTGCTCACCGCGAAGGAACGGGAGGTCGTCATGCTCACCTACTGGGAACGGCTCCCGGCGAAACAGGTTGCGGAAGTCGTCGGCGGCAGCGAAGCATCCATCTGGGTCACCCTGACCCGCGCCCGAACCAAGATGCGCGAACACCTGCACGACTTTCCACACCCCGCGACCGAAGGCGGTGACCATGCCCTTCGATGATGACGACCTCGACGCTCTCCTTCAACGCGGGGACCCCGCCCACACCCGGCTGGACGCTCCACTGACGATGGCGCAGCTGGCAGCCCGTGACCGAATCACTGCGACCGACACGACCGCGGTCCGACGTCACCCCCGACGGCCTCTCTTGTGGGGGATCCTCGTGCCGGTGACGGCGATCGCCGTCGTCGCCCTGTTCGTCATCACCAACATGACCGCCGCGCCACGCGCATCAGCGCTCACCCCTCCACCGTTGACTTTCACCGCTACCGGACAGACCCCCAAGGACGTGCTCACGATGGCAGAACACACCCTGACCCGATCCCCCTCGCCGACCTCCGCCGTCCGATACTCACAGTCAACCGGCTGGTACGCGCAGCTCGCCGCGAACGAGAACAACGAGATCACCTCGGCCACCATCGCCCCGCAGATCACCACGCTGGAGTGGGCGGCCGACCTCTCCGGTCACCTACGTGTCATCGCAGGCACCCCGTACTGGGCGGATGGCGCCACCAACGCGATCCCCGCCCGCACGGCCCCCACACCGGGCACTGTGATCCTCGACACCACCTTCACCGCCGGCGGCGTCACCGCCCCCACCACCAACCCTCCCGGCGAAAGCGTCGAAGAGATGAGGACGTGGCTGACCGAGTTCGGCCTGCCTTCCGGTGCGGACGCGGCGGATCTGATCGGCACCATCAACCAGGTCCTCAGCTACTGGACACTCACCAACGAACAGCACGCCCTGCTGCTGCAGATCCTCTTGGACCGCGACGACATCACCGTCCTCGGCATGGGCAAGGACCGGGCCGGCAGACCCGTGACCGGGATCGCCGCGGACTCGCACCGCTCCCCCGGATCCCGGGAACTGTTGCTGATCAGCGCCAGCACCGGCCGGATCATCGCGAACGAGACTATGCGCACCACGAAAGCCGGCGCCCTCCCCGCAGGCTCTGTCACCTCCTACACCCTCTGGGGACTCCCGAAACAATGAGAATCCGCTCCGCAATCGCTGTCATCGCCGCGACAATCGCGCTCACCCTCGCTCCCGTCGCCGCCCACGCCGACACCGTCGACCCGCAGATCACCGCCGCTCTCAAAGCGCTCCCCGGTGGCGAGATCATCGACGACCACACGGCGTACTGGCCCGACCTGACCATGACCCTCACCGTCGTCAACCCACTCCTTCGCGACGCGATCGGCGGGTGCCCGAACGGAAGCGTCTGCGCATTCGTGAACGCCACCCCGTCCGGCACCAAACTGTCCTGGACCAGCTGCAGCACCTTCTCCACCACCGTCATCCCCGGCGGCGTCGTGCGATCCATCGCCGACGCCAGATCCACAGGATCACTGCAAGCCCGCAACGGCACCACGGTCGTCGCGACGGCCACCGCCCAAAGCTGGAACACCGTCACCGCGGCCACCGACAATGTGAAGTGCAGCTGACCGGCAGCAGCCGCCCCGGCGGCTAACAGGACAGAGCCGGACATCGAGCTGTAAGGAACGTCGCGGAGCGGCAACTAGTGAGATAGAGGCGCACCGGTACTGCAACCCGCGGCGCGCCATCGCAACCCGATGCGACCGAAGGAATCAGCTCATGAAGGTTTCCGCGTATCACTCGTCCAACCCGTCCGACCCGGACGTGTACCACGACCACGACAACTGCCCGACGGGCAAGCAGATCCCGGCACACAACCGCGTGCCGGGCACCGGCGACTACCGCCGCTGCAAGCAGTGCACCGACCTCGGATCGTCGACCCGATAGGAATTGCTCTTCTCATCAACCGAATTGGCGAGGGGCGCGCCAGGATGACTCCCGTCCCCAACCCGTGTCGCGCGACGGCGTCGACTCATGCTCGAACGCCAGCGTCTGCGCATACTCATCCACGACGACAATGGGATCAAAACCGTCCTGGCCCTCTCTACAGCACGTTCTCGACAACCATCGTTCCCGGCGGAGTGCGCTCGATCGCCGATGCCCGTTCGACCGGGAGCCTCTCAGCCTGCAATGGAACCACCGTCGTCGCGACCGAGTCCGCTCAGAGCCGGAACACGGTGACCGGAACCACAGACAACGTGAGCGGAGCTCACGCGCATGTCGGCGATTTGAAAGGAATCGCTCACCACGGCAACTCAATGTGTAGGGAGCGCACTTCCGGGGGGCGGTGCGCTCCCTAGAACCCGAACGCCCCCTGCATCTCAGGAGACGCCCATGAGCGACGACACCGCTTACCCGGCGGGGTGGTATCCGGACGTTAACGTGCCCGGCACCGACCGCTACTACGACGGCAGCGCCTGGACCGCTCGCACGCGCCCCACACTCCCGGCCGCGCCACTCCCAGCTGCCACGAGCCAGACGTTCGCCGCGAGGACGACCGCGACCAAGCGCCGCTGGTATGTGCGAAAGGCCATCGTCATCCCGGTCGCCGTTGTCGTGGGAATCTTTGCGATATCGGGGATCGCCGCAGCCATTAACGGCCCAGGAAGCGGGTCGGCTCCGAACAGCGACGAGCCGGCAGCTGCTGCGCAGTCCGACGAACCGACACGAACACCCGTGATGGCAACCGTGCCCAACGTGGTAGGGAAGAGCGGCGCCGACGCGATCGCCGCGTTGGAGCTCGCGCACCTGAAGGCCGACACCGGCTCAGGCGACCTCACAATGCCGGTCACCGCGCAGGATGTGGCTGCCGCCTCGCAAGTGGAAGAGGGCTCTGTCGTGAGGCTGACCCTTCAGGCTAAGCCCGTGTACACGGTCGCTCAAGAGTCCGCTATACGGTCGGCAACCTCCTACCTCTCACTCAAAGGTTTCTCGCGCGCCGGACTTCTCGAGCAACTGACGAGCGCCTACGGCGAGGGATTTGCTCCGGCCGACGCTGAATTCGCCGTCGCTGAGATCGAGAAGGCACACCAGGTTGACTGGAACGAGGAGGCCGTCGAGTCGGCGAAGTCGTATCTGGAGCTGAAGGGCTTCTCGCGCCAAGGCCTGTTCGAGCAGCTGACCAGCGCATATGGAGAGCAGTTCACAGCGGCGCAGGCCAATTACGCCCTCGACAAGGTCGGCCTCCGCTGAGCGGCAATCCGCGATCCAGGCTCCGGTAGCGCTCCGGCGACAGGTCTGACGCTCATTCGTGGGCGACGCGCTCGCGAAGCTCGAAACCATACTCAATGAAGAGAGGCTCTCTAGTGGCCACCTACACCGTGACTAAGGTCCGCAAGGAGCGATCAGCTGACGGATCACATCGCCATATCGAGGGAGTGATCACGGACTCAGGCGTGCACTACACACGGGCCGAAGTCGTGAACAGCATCAACGCAGGACATGTGTGGCGAACCAGCAACCTGGGGCGCACGGCCACTATCGTCCCCATGTCGTACTGCCCGAGTTCGACCTGTCTCGCCAAGCCTTACATCCGGACGAATGCTGACGGCACGACCTCCGACAACTTGGAAAACCTCCCCGAAGGCTAGGAACTCGTTGCGGTGCCACGCTGAGGCGCCCGCGCAAGTCTCGACACCTTCGACACACTGCCCCGACGCGTGTCGCCACCAACGGTGAAGAGGTTCGTTGCAAAAAAATGCCCGACGAAGACGAGACTTCGGTGCGAGCCGACTCGGGCCGCGGATGACGGGACTCCACCGTTGTGAGCGCGCATAAGAGTGAAGTGCCCCGATCGGCACTCGAGCGCACAAGACGCGCCCCGAATACGCGAACGAACCGGATACCCGCGGTCGAATAAGCCGCCGACCAGGGACTTTCTTTGCGGAGACGGAGGGATTTGAACCCTCGGACCCCGTGAGGGGTCTCCACCTTAGCAGGGTAAAACGCGCACAATGATGGCGCCCACCAATTGCGGCAACAATCGACAAGCCTTCAACAAAAAAATCAACTGAACTGGGATATATCTGGAATTCCCCCTACGCACTCTAGGCACTCGGTGCGCCCCAGAAATCGGGGAGATCGGTTCGCTCCACATCCTCGGGGACACTTGGGGGACACCTGGAAGCTCAACCATGCAGGCGTCGCCGCTCACTGGGTGAGTATCAGAATCGTCCGATCGAGACTCCTCCTCACAGATCCAACGAGAGGTGGGCACTCGTGCCCGACCACTCGTCCTCGAACAGTCCTCGGCGTAGTCTGTCGCGCAAGGGGAGACGGCTGATGGTGAGGCGTGCCCATGGAAAGCGCTCCGGACTCCGCGACCACCGCAGGATCTTCTCGTAGTAGCGCAGAGTGTGTTCGCTGAGTCCCGCGCGCTTCACCATCTCGCGCACTGTGATGAACTCGCGGGTTCGGGCAGGGGCTTCGGCGGGCACGCCTCCATCCCCCGAACCTAGAGTGCTCTAGGTCAAGCCGGTGGGATGTGCCCCGTGGTGGGCGGACCACTAAGTCCGCCCACCACGGGGGTCTCGACTACCGCGGGCTGCGGGCGCGGAGCGCCACGCCCGTCGCGATGGCCACGACCGCCGCAAGGACTCCCACCACGCCGATCGCAGCCGGAAGGGTTCTCGCGATCTGGGTGAGGGCTGCCGCGAGGATGGGGGTGAGGAACTGGCCGAAGAAGAATGCCGACGTGAACCAGCCGGTCACGCGGCCGCGCTCTTCAAAGCCGGTGCGCGAGACGAGCCACGTCAGCAGAGACGGCAGCAGCAGACCGCCGCCGAGGCCGGCGATCACCGCACCCACCACGATCCCCGCCGTCCCCGGGACGAACCAGATGATCACCATGCCGATGGCCTGCAGACCGAATGCGATCGGCAGCTGGATGCCGGTGGGCAGCTTGCCGATTCTCATGAACGAGATCCCGCCGATCGCGGCGGCGAGGGAGGCGGCCGCGGCAACCGCCCCGATCACGCCGGAGTTGGTGGCCGCGACACCCGTCCCGACGACCAGGTAGCCGACCTCGAGTGCGATGATGTAGAAGCTGAACCCGCCGAAGATCGAGACGATGACCGGCACCCAGATTCGCCGCCACGGCGTGCGCACCTTCCCCGATGCCTGCACGTGACTGTCGGTGGCATCCTGCTTGCTCGGCTCCCACAGGGAGAAGATCATCGGGACCGCGATCACGATGCTCAGGGCGTAGATCCAGAACGGCGTGTGCCATCCCGAGACACCCAGTGCGCCGCCGAGCGCGATGAAGACGGTGGCGGCGAGCGTGGTTGCGACCACCTGCAGGCCCAGGTAGCGGTTGCGTCGGCGCTCGTCGTGGAAGTAGTCGACGATGAGCGTCGTGCAGACGGTCATGATTGCTGCCTCGCATACGCCGACGAGCACGCGGCTGAAGAGGATCAGCGGGAGGCTCTCGAGCCACGCCGGCGCGGTGCCGACCAGCGCGTAGGCGAACATCGTGATGATGAGGAGAGTCTTGCGGCCGAGGCGATCGACGATCTGTCCCGCGAACGGAGCGAAGATCGCGATCATCAGCGCGGGGATCGCCACGATCATCGGGACGAGGATCTCGCCGCCCGGTTGGTCACCGAATTTCTGCGACAGCTGAGGGAGGATCGGCGTGATGAGGACGGAGCCCATCACCGGCATGCAGCTGCCGGCGAGGAGGAGCGCCGCCTGCCACCCGCCGGCGCGGCGGGTGGCCCTCATGGGTGCGGGCACGGTGTCATTCGTCATTGAATCTCACTTTCGGGTAGCCGCCGGCGTCGTCGCCTGCGGTCGGTGATCCTGCCGTCGCGCTCGGGGGCCGCGCGACGGCAGGGTCTTACCGTCGGTTTCGCGGGCGGACCCGCGCGACGGCAGGGTCTGGTACGGATGCGGGCGCGCCGACGGTGCCGACGAGATCGCCGATTCCTTCGACGATCATGCGGACCTGATCGCCTTCGATGAGCGGCGGCGGCGTGACCGTGCCACTTCGGCCCCACAGCTCGCCGAGGCATCCGCCGTTGCCGACCGTGCCGGAGCCGAGTACATCACCGGGTACGACGCGCGAGCTGCGGGACGCATAGGCCACGAACTCCGGGAACGGCCACCCCGCGTTGGAGATCATGTCTTCGCCGATCCGGCTGCCGTTGACGTACACCTCGGCGTGGATGGCGAGAAAGCCCTCGTCGTCGAGGCGGGGGGCGAGCTCGTCGGCCGTGACGATCCACGGACCGAGCGCGGTGCCGAAGTCCTTGCCCTTGGCCGGACCCAGGCGAACGGCCATCTCCCGCATCTGCAGGTCCCGAGCTGACCAGTCGTTCATGATCGTGTAGCCGAAGATAACGGATGCCGAATCCGCCGCTGAGAGATTCGATTCGCCGACTCCTGGCGCCGCGCCGACCACGATCGCCAGCTCGAGCTCGAAGTCGAGCCGCTGGGTCACCGGGGGCTGCAGGACGTCATCGGGACCGAGGACGGTGTGCGGGTTGGTGAAGTAGAACGTCGGTGCCTCGTACCACTCGGGTGGCACGTGCCCCACGCCCTCGGCGTCCGCCGTCATCCCCTCGACATGTTCCTCGAACGCGACGAAATCCCTGATCGACGTCGGCACGACCGGGGCGAGCAAGCGCACATCCTCGATTCGTGTCGCGCTGGCCGGGTCGACCTGCTCGAACAGGTTTCGCGTGTGGTCGAGCCCGCGCGCGAGTACGTCGGCGACAGTCAACCCGCCGGGGAATGGCACGACCGTGTCGTCGACCACGAACCCTTCCCAGGTCTCCCCCGCCGTCTCCCACCGCGCGATCCTCATGAGCCGTTCCTCCGTCGTAGCAGTTCGTCTGCGTTTGCGCCGAGGATGGCCGTCTCGATGTCGTCGGGCAGCTCGGCTCCGTGCACGAATCCGACGGGATCGTCGAGCCCCATGTCAAAGGGGAAGTCGCTGCCGAGCACGACCTGAGATGACCCCGCGGCCTCAAGCAGATGCCGCAATCCGACGTGGTCGTGCACGACGGTATCGAACCAGATCTTGCGCAGGTAGCTCGAGGGCTCGTGAGCGCAGCCGTGCGCGTCGGGCCGCACCCGCCACGCGTGGTCCGATCGCCCGATCGCCGTGGGGAGGTAGCCGCCGCCGTGGGCTGCGACTATCACCAGGCGCGGGTGCCGATCGAGCACTCCGGCGAAGATGAGGTGCGAGAGTGCGACGGCGTTCTCCGCAGGTTGACCCACGGTGTTCGCGAGGTAGTAGCGATCGAGACGCTCGTCCAGCGAGCATCCGAACGGGTGCAGGAAGATGATCGCGTTCAGTTCCTCGGCACGTGCCCAGAAGGGCTCGAGTCGCTCGTCGGAGAGGTCGACGTCACCGGCGAACGAGGAGATCTCGACTCCGGCCAGCCGCTTTCCGATCATCGCGTCGTCGAGGCATTCGACGATGCGCGAGGGGTGTTGCAGGGGAACGAGGCCGAGGCCGGTCAGTCTCCCCGGTGCGTTCGCCACGTGCTCAGCGACGAGGCGATTCGCCTCGGTCACCGCCCACACCGACAGCTTTTTGTCGGCCCACGGGTAGAAGTGGTTCGGTGATGCGCTCACCCACTGCCGGTCGACGCCCTGTGCGTCCATCGCGTTCAGCCGGACCTCGACAGAGGTCAGCTTCGGGATGCGAGCGCCCACCATCGGGCCGGAGACGACTTGACTGGCGGCGCCGTTGCGTTTGAGGTCGAGGAGGGCCGCCTCGGCGACCTCGCCCGGCGCACGTCGCTCGACCTCCGCGTGCAGGGTCGGCAACAGCACGTGGGCGTGGACGTCGGTGACCGGGGAGACGCTCATGCGGGCTCCGCCATCCGGTGCGCCAGACCGAAGATGAGCCCACCTGCATCGGCATCCTGGTCGCCGTCGATCTGCCATTGGCCGAGTTGGACGGATGCCGCGACCACAGCCTGTGCGCGCGGGAGGCGGCGGGCGTGGAAGTCATCCCACAGCGCCTGGTCGAGGTGTTCGCTTTGGATCAGGAGTTCGGTGAGCACGAAGGCGTCCTCCAGGCCCTGCGCCGCGCCCTGGGCGATGGTGGGCGGGCAGGAATGGGCGGCGTCGCCGATGACGACCGTTCGACCGCGGTTCCACGGCGCGGGAACGAGGTGCTTGGTGAACCACGTGTAGTTCGTCGGGGATCCGGATTGGAGGTCTGCGCGGACGGCGTTCCACGGGCCCTCATATGCACGCGATTCGTTGATCATGATCTGCGCACCCTCTTCGTCGGTGAGTCCGAACCGGTCCGCGGCGGCCCCGACGAGTAGCGCGTACATGGTGTTCTCTCCGGTGGGCGTGTAGCCGGCGATGTACACGGAGCCCCCGTAGTAGAGCTCGGTGTGCACCACCTCGTCAGGGCGGGAGACGAACGCGCGCCAGGCCCCCATTCCGGTGGGCTCGGGGCGGGTCTCGATGCCGATGAGGGCTCGCACGGTCGAGTTGAGCCCGTCCGCTCCGATCACGAGATCGTATGTGCCCAGGACGTCGCCGCCGACCTCGAGAGTCACGGAGTCGTCGACGTGCCGGAGAGCAGTGACTTCGGCGCCGAAGTGTGCCCGTGCTCCCGCGCGTGTTGCGTGCTCGAACAGGATGCGGGTGAGGTCCGCGCGCGCCATCCCCATGCCTGCGGGATAGTCGGGTCCGCCGGTCTTGACCTCCGGCAGTTCGGCGACCCTCACCGCTCCCGGCCCCGGGGCGCGGAGGGTGAGCCCCTCGTAGGGATAGCCTGCAGCGCGGAGGTCTTCCCAGGCGCCGAGCGCGTCGAAGACGCGCAGCGCGTTCCCCTGCAGCGAGATGCCGGACCCCCGCGCGCTGAGCTCCGCTTTCCTCTCATAGATGTCGACCTCGACGCCAGCCTTGGCGAGCTGGATCGCGGCTGCAAGTCCAACTACTCCGGCGCCGACGACGGCGACCTTCGCTACTGCGGTCACGAGGAACCTCCCTGTTCCGATTCGGGTGTGGATTCAGGCATGGCAGTCGAGGGGCCGGCTGCCGTTGTAGTCGTACATGTCCTGCCACGCCGCGGCGAAGTCGGGCTGCCGGTCATCCAGTTCGGCGATCGCGCGATGCACGTTGCCGACGATCCGCTCGGAATCGAGCCACCCAGCGAACTCGCCCAGATCGAGACCGCGTGCTGCGTCCAGCGGGATCAGGTCCCGGTTGTGCGCGTCGTGCGCCGCCGCGATCACGAAGCGCAGGTAGCGTGCGACGGGCTCGAGGATCTCGACGCCCCCGACCGGTCCGTGCCCGGGGACGATGGTCGTCGGCTGGAGTGCGGCGAGCTCGTCGAGGGTCTCGAGCCATCCGCTCGGCGATCCCGACAACGCGAAGGGTGTGCCGCCGTTGAACACGAGGTCGCCGGTGAACAGAATGCGCTCGTCGGGTAGCCACACGTAGGCATCGCCGCGGGTGTGCGACGGGCGCGCGGGGTGGCGCACGTCGATTCGTCGATCGCCGATGGTGAGCTCCACCGCGTCCGCGAACTCCCGCGTGGGGAGGCGTGCGCTGACTTCTCCCTGCACGAAGGGGGTGAAGATGTGCGACGCAGGCGGCGGCGTGTGCTGCAGCTCCTTGGTCACACTCGCGTGGGCGAGGATCTCCGCATCGGGCAGCAGGGACGCCCCGTTGGAGTGGTCGGGGTGCGCGTGCGTGTAGATCACCCTTGTGATCGGGGCGGCAACCTTCGCCGCCGCATCGAGGTAGTTCTTCATGCGGCGTTCGGTAGAGGTGACGTCGACGCTGGTCGCGCCCTCCGGGCCGCCGATCAGGCCCACGTTGTTGATCATCCAGCTGCCGTCGGGCTGAATGTAGGCCCAGACGCCGTCGGCGAGCTCTTGGAGGTAGGGGCTCGTCATGCCGCGCCGGCACCTTCGGGTGCGGGCGTGAACAGGTCGTCCCCCATCGCCCGCAGCTGGGATGAGATCTCCTTGGGGTTGCTGTCGCCGACCATCTTCTGCAGGAACTTCGTGTTGTTGAAAACGAAATCGCGGAGCGGACGCATCGGCGCGGGCACGTAGTGGAAGTTGCGTCCTAGCATGTAGGCCAGCTTCACCTGGCCGGCGGTGTGCTCGGCCCGGGCATTCTCGTACTTCGACAGCGCCGCCTTCACTGCGGCGGTGTCGGTGAGGTCGATCCCGTGGAGGATCTGCCCGAGGAAGTAGCCGTCGACGATCGACATGCCCGCGCCGTACGCCGCGTAGGGACTCGTGGCGTGCATCGAGTCGCCCGCGAAGGTCACACGTCCCTTCGCCCACACCTGCGGGACCTCGCCGCGATCGCGGATCGCCCAGGAGAACACGTGATCCTCGGTCGTGTTTCCGATGAGTTCGGTCAGCTCCGCCGGGAACTCGCGGACGGACTCGAGGGCGAACTCCTTGAGGTCGCTCGGGAAGGGCTTCTTCGGGTCGGACGCCTGGAGCACCCACCACTCGACGCCGCTGCGTCCCTTGCTGCGGATCCCCGTGTGGCTGGCCTGGATCGTGCGCGAATGCCGCAGGATCGCCTGGTCGGTGCGCACGCCGGCCGGGACATCGAATGTGTATCCGCCGATGACCGTGAGGCCGTGCTCGCGGACCGGCGGGAGACCCCAGACCTTCTCGCGCACGACGGAGTTGATGCCGTCCGCGCCGATGACGAGCGGTGTCGTGATGCTGGTTCCGTCCTGGAATCGGACGACGACGTGGTCTCCCTCGTCCTCGAGATCGGTCACGAGCTTGTTGCCCACGATGATGCCGTCGGGGAGGGCATCGAGCATGCGCTCGTAGAGGTCGGGCCGCGTGAGACCGAGGAATCCGCCGTACTGTTCCACCACGCCCTCGGGGAAGTGGACCTCGACGCGCAGCTTGTTCTTGTGGCTGCGGAACTCTGTCTCGCACGACGCACCGAGGTCGTCGATGTCGACACCGATCTCCTCCAGCGCCTTCACCGCCGGCGGCCAGAGGTTGAGGATGTTGCCGGCCGGACGAGGCTCCGAATAGCGCTCGTAGATATGCACCGGCGTGCCGACCTTGATGAGGGCGAGAGCGGTGGCGATGCCCGCCGGCCCTGCTCCGATGACGGCGACCGGGTCGGTGGCGACGTTGTCGTTCATGAGTTCTCCTCGTCGAGTGCTCGGGTCTGTTTCAGGGTCGGGGTGCGGAGTTCGGGTCTGTCGAGGACGGAGCGGTCGACGACCGATGCAGGCAGTCGGCCGGCGAGGACCGTCAGGGCGTTGGTCGTCGCCTTCGTCGCGAGCTCGATGAGCGAGCCGTCGGAGGCGAATGCGACGTGCGGTGTGACGATCGCGTCGTCGCTCGATCGGAGCCAGTGCTCCGCGGGGAGGGGCTCGGGGTCGGTCACGTCGAGTGCCGCGCGAAGGCGTCCGCTCTCAACCTCGGCGCGGAGGGAGTCGGTGTTGACCAGGCCGCCGCGGCTCACGTTCACGAGGAGTGCGCCGTCTTTCATGCGGGCCAGCTCCGCCGCGCCGACGGAATGGCGCGTGTCCGCGGCCAGGGGGACGTGGATCGAGACGACGTCGGATTCGGCGAGGAGGGTGTCGCGATCGACCACGCGGCTCACGTGGGCCGGTACGGACGCCGGGTCAACGGCGAGCCGGCGGGAATCAACGACGACTTCGAACCCGAAGGCGGTCGCACGCTCGGCGACGGCGGCGCCGATGGCGCCATAGCCGATGATGCCCAGGACGAGGCCGCGGATCCGTCGCGCGGAGGCGCCCGCATCCGTCCGCCATCCGCCACCCCTGACGGTGTCCGTGGCGGGGAGGAGGTTGCGCAGCGTCGCGAGGATCAGCAGGAGGGTGTGATCGGCGACCTCCTCGGTGCAGAACTCGGGAACGTTGCTCACCAGGATGCCGAGCTCCGTGGCGCGGGCGACGTCGATATTGTCGACGCCCACGCCGTAGCGGGCGACGGTCCGGCAGCGGATCGCTGCATCGAGCACCGTCGCCGACACGCGCCGGAAGCAGGTGAGGATCGCGTCCGCCTCGGGGGCGAGAGCGAGCAGGTGCTCATCGGATTCGGCGAGCACGACGGAGTGGCCGGCGACGGCTGCGAGCTCCCGCTCGATGTCGATGGTCGGCCATGCGATGTCGGTGATCACGATCGTGCCCATCACACCGTCCGCCCGAAGCTCGGCTGTGCGACCGCGATGTCCGGCCCGAGCTCCCTTTCGATCTCGAGCAGGCGGTTCCATTTCGCGGTGCGCTCGGACCGCATCGTGGATCCCACCTTGATCTGCCCCGTGTTCCAGCCGACGGCGAGGTCGGCGAGCCAATCGTCCTCCGTCTCGCCCGAGCGGGCTGACAGCACGGTGGCGTAGCCGGCGGCGTGCGCGAGCTCGACCACTTCGCGCGCCTGACTGAGCGTGCCGATCTGGTTCGGCTTGACGAGCACCGCGTTCGCCACCGACTCGTCGATCCCGCGCTGGACACGGTCGGGCGACGTGACGAACAGGTCGTCGCCGAGCAGCTGGATGTCGCCGAGACTCGCGGTCGCTTCGCGCCATCCGGTCCAGTCGTCTTCGGCCAAGGCATCCTCGATCGACACGATCGGGAAATCCCGGACCCACGAGGCCAGCTCCGCGGTGAGCTCGCGCGCTGTCATCGTGCGGCCCTCCGTCTCCCACCGGTAGGTGTCGTTGCCGGAGGTGTGGAACTGGGTCGCGGCGACGTCGATCGCGATCGCGATGTCGTCCCCGGGTGTCAGTCCCGTCCTCTCGAACGCCCGCATGAGCACCTCGAGCGCGTCGCGGTTGCCGTCGAGACGAGGGCCGTAGCCGCCCTCGTCGGCGACGAGCGCCCAGGTGGCGCCGCGCTCCCGGAGCACCTCGCCGGTCGCCGCCCGCACACGGGAAACCCGTTCGATGGCCTCGGAGAACGTCGTCGCACCGACGGGGATCACGAGGAAGTCCTGCACGTCGAGCGCACGAGCCGCATGCGCGCCGCCCGAGATGATGTTGACCATCGGCATCGGGGTGCTGCGGACGCTCTCCCCGCACGACGCGAACAGCGGCATCCCGCGCGACGCGGCGGCCGCGCGGGCCGTCGCCACCGAGATCGCCAAGATGGCATTTGCGCCGAGGCGACCTCCGTCCGGCGTGCCGTCGGCGGCCCTCAGCGCGATGTCCACGCCGGCCTGGTCGACGACATCGAGACCGAGCACGGCGTCGCGCAGCCCGCCCTCCGCGTTCGCCACGGCGCGCTGCACGCCGAAGCCGCCGTAGCGCTCCCCGCCGTCGCGCAGCTCGCGCGCCTCGTGCGACCCGGTGGACGCCCCGGAGGGGACGATCGCCCGGCCGCGGTGGCCGCCGGCGGTGACGACCGTGCATCCCACGGTAGGGCGGCCGCGGGAATCCAGCGCCTCGAAGGCCATCACGGAGGCGACGGGATCAACGCTCATCGGGGAGACTCCAGATGTCGGCGAGGCGCCCGTGGTCGGACGCGAGGAGAGTGAGCCCGTGAGCGCGCGCGCGATCGCGTTGCTCAGCGGTGAGGTAGTCGACGGGTGACTTGCCGTCCACCCGGGCGAGGATCAGCGCCCCCACATGCTGAACGAGGTATGCCTCGTCCAGGGACTGGTCGATCCCCGCCTGATAGCTGGCGACGAAAGCCTGTGCGGTCTCGACCAGTCCGGGTGCGTGGACGGGGGATGCGATGAGCTTGCAGACGAGATGGTGGAGCAGGAAGGCCACGTCGAAGACGGGGTCGCCCGTGTGCGCCACCTCCCAGTCGATGACCCAGAGCTCGGTGCTCGGCGCCGCGTCGACGAGGATGTTCTTGGGCGAGAAGTCGCCGTGGACCAGGGCAGAGCGCGTGCGCGACATGCGATCGACGAGTTCAGCGATGGTGGGTGCCGCCGCCAGGTTCCGCTCGGCCGCCACCTCGTAGAACGGCCTCACCCGGAGCTGCTGGAAGGCGTCCTGATCCGTGAACTCCGCCAAAACGCCCGCATCATCGTTCGCCGACGCGGCATGCCACGACGCCAGGAGGTCGCCGAGGTGCGCTCCCAATTCCGGACGAATCACTCCTGCGAGCAGCTGAGACTTCCAGTTGTCGTAGGACGTCGGCGCGAGCTCGACGACGATTACATTGCGGGAACGGTCCACAGCCACCACCGAGGGCACCGCGTCCGGCCGGATGCCGCGCGCCCATCGCAGGGCGGCCGCCTCTGTGAAGGATCGCTCGGGCGACGCCTCCCAGATCTCGGATACGCGAAGGCGCGGGAGCGCACGCTTGACCACGAAGTCGCGGCCGCCGCCGTGCACGACGGCGACATCGTTGGAGACGCCGCCCGCCAGCGGCTCGACCGTCGCCTCTTCGTCGGCGCCGAGCATGCCGACGCTCCTCAGCGCCGCCGCCGCAGAGTCCCGCAGGTCATCGTCGACAGCATCCACACTCGCCTTCACGCACTCATCCCTTCCCGTCGTCGCCGCCGCCGCGCGTTCGCCATCAACGCAGTGCGGCGGGCTTCTGGTGGAAGAACTCCGCCGCAGCCTCCTCGTTCATGGCGGCCTGTTCGAGCTCGGCCGCCTCCTTCGGCGGTGCGGGGAACGAGTCGTGGATGAACGACTCCGGAATCTCGACGTTGCGATAGATCGACTGCCCGGGGTTGCCGCCGGCCGCGTGGTATGTCTTCGTCTCCCAGTCGGGCATGGTGTTCACCCATCCGCCGGAGTTCACCTCCATGCGGAACCCGCCCGGCTCCCGGAAGTAGAGATAGGTGATCTCGTCGATCCCGTGCACGCCCGGGCCGAGCTCGATCGGAGTGCCGTGCGACACCGCGGCCTCGGCCATCCGTTCGACATCGACGCGCTGGTCGACCCGGAAGGCGATGTGGTGCCCGCGGCCCGTCATGCCGCTGAAGTCGGGAACGAGCGCGACGTCGTGGGTCGAACGGATGGCGTTGCAGGTGAGGGTGGAGAAGACGGAGAAGCCGGGTTCGACCTCCGTCTGCGCGGTGTGGCGCGCTCCCAGCTTCTTGTAGAACTCGATGTCGCCCCGCATGTTGCCGGTCGGCATCGTGACGTGGTCGAGGTAGCGTGCGGCGCCGCCCCCGTTCAGGGGCATCTTCTGAGGACGATTCGGGACCGCGTGATCCTTGAGCTCCTCCGGCGCCTCGTAGAGATCGACATCCCAGAACACTTCGTTGAGGTGACGGCCGAACGCCGAACGGTACTGGTAGGTGCGACCGTGCCCCGTCCACGAGTCGATCCAACCCACGTGCTCCTCCGTGTCGATCAGGCGCTTGGCAACGGTGTCCGGGTCGCCCGGGCCGTAGGTTCGCCATCCGATCCGCCCGAGGCCCGGCTCGTTCGCCTCTGTGACGATGAAGCTCGAATGCAGCCACTCGGCCCACCCGCGCATATACACCGACTGCCCCTCACGGGTCGTCTCCTGAAGACCCAGGACATCCTTCATCCAGGCGACGGTCTCTTCGGGCTTGGGGCTCAGCAGCTCGACGTGCGCGAGCTGGGACAGCAGGATCTCTGACATGTCGCTCCTTGTCTCTTGACTGTTGTTCAGGCGGGCGGTTCGACGCACAACGTCCGCTGCATGCCGAGACCCGTGATGGTGGATTCGATGACATCGCCGGGTCGAAGCCAGCGGTTGTCGTGATGGCCGGCGTTTCCCGCGGGAGAACCGGTAAGGATCATGTCGCCGGGCGACAGGCGGGTCATCTGCGAGGCGTAGCTGACGCAGTCCTCAACGCCGTGGATGATGTCGTCGATCAGCTGGTCCTGCATGACCTCGCCGTTGACCGACAAGGTGATGCGCAGGCGGCGGTAGTCAGGGATGAACCGCCGGGGCACGATCACCGGTCCGGTCGGGAAGAAGGTCGGGCGGTTCTTGGAGGTCACGAAGTCTGTGAGCGGGAAGCCTGGCCGGCTCATCACGTCGCGCACCGTGATGTCGTTGCTGATCGTGTACCCGGCGACATGACTCAGCGCGTCCCCGGGAGCGACATGATGGGTCGGTTTGGCGATCAGGACTCCCAGTTCGAGTTCCCAGTCGTGCTTCTCGCCAGGAGTCCACAGCACGACGTCGTCGTTCGCTCCCGACACCGCTGAGGGAATGCCGGGGAACATGAAGGGCTCGGATGCCCGCGAGCGGGCCTGCTGTGACGCGAATGCGCGCAGCTCGTCATCGGATCGCTCGTCGCCGTCGTTGCGGAACCAGGCGAAGACGATCTGCTCTACATGGCGGAAGTAGTTCGCGCCCGCGCACAGCAGCTGCCCGGGAGGCTGAACGGGCGGGAGCGGCCGCACTTCGTCCAACGGAATGCCGACGGCACTGGCGGACAGCAGCTCTTCGAGAGCATCGATCGCCGAGTCCCAGTCCTGCAGAAGGCCGATGACGGACACCTCTCGCCCGAGGAGGGCCGAAACATCGTGGACCCGGTCGTCGATCACGGCCCCGGTGAAAACGCGTCCCTCGATGTCGAAGGTCCCCAGGCCGAATGCGCCCGGGAGCACCGCTGAATCTTCGTTCGACACCGTTGTCGCTCTCCTTGTTCTTCGCTGAACTAGAACACGACTGCGCGTTCTAGTTTTAGTGTGCGGCACGACACGGCGCGATGTCAAGTGTGATTTCTCGGACATAGCATGGGGTGGTGTCAGAAGCAGGGAAGATCCGCCAGCCCCTCCAGCGGAGGAGCCAGGAGGCGTTCGAGCGCGTCCTGAAGGCGGGCCGCGAGATCCTCGAGAACGTCGGTGTCGAAGGCTTCACGGTTGCCGCCGTCTCGAAGCGCGCGGGAGTGTCCGTCGGGTCGATCTACTTGCGCGTCCCCAGCCGCGAGGCTCTCATCCTGGCCATCCACGACGAAGAGATGGAGCGCCTAGAGCGCGAAGAGAATTCGTTCAACCAGGCCGACGCATCAGACCTCGATACCCGCTCCTACGTCATCGATGTCGTGCTCAAGACCGCCGGGCACACCCTCGCCAACGCCGGAATCCTCCGCGCCTTCATGCGCCGAGGACCCGATGATCCGGACATCTGGGCACGCGCACGAGCCACGAGCCAGCGGATCGCTGCCGACTTCGAGTTCGCGATGCTCAAGCGCCGAGACGAGTTCGCGCATGCCGATCCCGAGAAGGCCGTGGACTTCGCCTTCCGGGTCGTCTACAACATGACCGCTCGACGAGTGACGCACGGCGCGGAATTCGAATCAGCGCGCCCCCTGAGCGATGAAGAATTCCTGCAGGAGCTCGGCGAGATGGTCGCCGACTATCTGGTCGGCTGAGGTCGCCGGGGCCGGTGACGTCCACGGCCGGCGACTCACGCCCGCCGTGCGGGCCACCTCTCGTCCCACCGTCGACACCATTGTGGCCAGTCAGAGCACCGCATTCGCCCCGGGCGGCGATCGCCTCTTCGTCGTCAGTCACGCCGCGTGGCGAGGTCGGTGATGTCGGCGATCAGCCGATCGCGCTGCTCCGCGCGGGACCGACGGCCGCGACACAGTCACGCCGAGGCTGCCCGGTCCCACACCGGGAGCTCGATGCGCGACGCTGCGTCTCCAGCGTGCGAGATCTCCTGGTGCGCGACCACGGTCGCCGCGGTGCGGAAGCCGGCGTTGCCCATCGAGGAGTCCGGCGTGTTCGAGGTGCGGGCGGAGTTGCGGTACCGGTTGCAGTACGAGATGTGGCACAGGTAGCTGCCGCCCCGCATCACTCGTCCGGAACCGGATGCCGGACCGCGGGGGTCGCTCGCGGGCGACGCGCGGTAGTACCCGGGCGAGAACCAGTCCGCGCACCACTCCCACACGTTCCCGACGGTCTGCCACAGGCCGTACCCGTTCGGGGTGAACGAACGGACCGGCGCGGTGCCGAGGTATCCGTCGTCGACGGTGTTCGTGACCGGGAACTCGCCCTGCCAGATGTTCGCCCGCCAGCCTCCTGCATCCACCTCCTCGTCGCCCCACGGGTACTTCGCCGCGACGAGACCGCCGCGCGATGCGTACTCCCACTCGGCCTCGGTCGGCAGCCGCCGCCCCGCCCACTCGGCGTAGGCGACGGCGTCGTTCCAGCTCACATGGGTGACCGGATGGTCGCCGAGTCCGTCGAGGTCGGAGTCGCGCCCGCCGGGATGGCGCCAATCGGCCCCGCGCACGCCGAGCCACCAGGGTGCGGCGGCGACGGAGCCCATCACATCCGCGTCCGGCGCCCGCAGCAGGAGGTGGAAGACCGCGGAGAAGCCGAAGCTCTCCGCCTCGGTGACGTACCCGGTCGCCGCGACGAAGCGGGCGAACGCGTCGTTCGTGACGGACGTGGCGTCGATCTGAAAGGCGTCGAGCGACACCTCGTGGCGGGGCGACTCCCCGTCCCCGCGGTTCTCATCACCCGACGCGTCGCCCATCACGAAGGTGCCCGCGGGGATCGCCACCTGCTCCAGATCGTGGACACCGCCCGCCAGCACGGCCGGCGGCGGCACCCGTGTACCGAGCTCGACGAAGACGCCCCGGCTCGGCGCACCGCACGTGCAGCCCGCGCCGCACGATCCGCCCGTCGCATCGGTCGACGTGTCCATCCCACTCCCTCCGGAGGTGCTCGCATCCATCCTGCCGCCACCCGCGCTGCGACGGGTCAGCCGATGAAGGACAGCTCCTGCAGACGCCGCTCCAGACCCACGACGTCTTCAGTCGTGATCCCCGGTACGGCAGCCGCGGCCTGCAGAACCGTGGAGACCCGCGAACGGGCGACGAAGTTCGCGTTGCCGAGCTGGGGGATAAGCGCGATCAGCTGGTCGCGTGCGTCAGGGATCTCGAGGAGATTCCGCAACGAGGTCGTGGCGACGATGGCGTCCGGTGCAAGGTCGTCCTTCGTGACGATGCCCGCTCGTCCCGCCTCGATAAGATCCCACTGCGCACCGATCAGGAGGTGCGCACGTGTGACCGGTCCGACCGCCGGCAGTCCGAGCCGGGCGAATTGCTCCTCGGGAGCGTCCGTCTCACGCATGAGGTCGACGAGGAGCTGGGCCATCTCCAGCTCACGTTCGTCGTCGCGAAGCGGTGCCTTCTGCTGGGGATCGCGCTTCAGGTCGAACAGCAGCGACCCGTACGGGTACGGGCTGCGTACTGCCCAACCGGGGACCTTGAGAGTGGGGACGCCCTTGGTGAAAGCGAAGGGCGGCGCCAGCTCGGCCTCCGCCAACTCGCGGGGCGTGAATCGGGAGTCCATATGCGTGGGCATGAGCGTGAACTCGAACAGCGGGGTGTTGTCCGGCGACGCGCAGTCACGCATGTACACGTATCTCCCATCGGTGACATTGACGTGGCCGCCGAAGGACCCGAAGAGGGCGCCCTCACGGATCGAGCCGGATCCGCTCATCGCCTGACGCAGAGGTCGCCCCTGCATGTCCGCGGTGCGATCCACCCCGAAGACGTCGAGGAGAGTGGGGCCGATGTCGATGGTCTGAACGAGCTCGGTACTTCTCGTGCCGGCAAGACCCATCCTCGGATCCCACACGAACAGCGGGGTGTGGATGTTCTCGTCATACCAAGGCTGCACCAGCTTGCCCCACCAGCCCTGCTCGCCGAGGAGGAAGCCGTGGTCCGTGCACACGATCAGCATCGTGTCGTCCCACATCCCGTACTCGTCGAATGCGTCCAGCACCCGTCCGAGCGACCGGTCGCACATGGACAGCAGAGCGGTGTAGTTCTGCCGGGCGGCGTCGGCCTCGCTTCTCGACTCGATCACGCGCCGGTAGGAGGGCCAATCGAAGATCGGCCCGCTCTGCGCGGGCTCGCCGTTGAGGGCTCGGTAGTCGTCGTACGTGAAGAACGGCTCGTGCGGATCGAAGCACTCGATCTGGAGCATCCACCGGTCGGCGTCATGGTTGACGTGGAGGAACTGGAGACCGGCGTCGAACGTGCGGGTCTGCGAGTGATCCGCCTCGTCGGACATGTACGAGCGGTTGATCCAGTCCTGCCGCGTGTGCGACCCGCCACCGTTCAGGTTGTCGGGCACCTCGATGTCACCCACGTGCCCCTTCCACGGGTCCCCGGCCTGCCCTCGGACGAGTTCGTAGCTGGCGAAGCGGTTGACGTAGGACGCGCCTCCGTCCTCCCAGTAGTGATGGTGGTCGGTCGCGAGGTGGCAGTAGACATCGTTCCTGCCCAGCATCTCGGGAACGGAATCGTCGAACGGCTCCAGCGGACCCCAGGAACGGTGCAGGAAGTTGTAACGACCGGTGTGCAGCTCGCGGCGGGCCGGCATGCAGGGCATGCTGCCCGCGTAGCAGTTATCGAACACGACGCTGCGCCGTGCGAGCCGTTCGAAGTGGGGCGCATGGACCCCGTCCGCACCATACGGAGGCAGATACTTGCGGTTCAGACTGTCGAACAGGACGATGACGGCCTTCATTCACCTCACCTCGTTCGCGGCGGCGGACGTCGTCGTGGCGCCCTGTGATTCCGCGCCGTCTGTCCCGGCCGACTCTGCGGGACTCGCGAACATGTCCCACAGGGCCTCGAGTGTTCCGGGCAGATCGATGCGGGGATCGATGGCGATTTCCGCCTGCAGACCATCGAACAAGGCGATGAGGATGCGGGCGAAGACCTGAGGATCGATGCGCGGGTCGAACCGCCCCTCCCCCTGTCGCGCCTCGATGTCACGTGCGACGTTGGCATGCACGGCGGCGTCCCGCTCCAAGAAGTAGCGGTGACTGGGATGCTTCGGGTCGCTCGCTGCCGCCTCCAGGTTCACGTACAGGTGAAGGAGCCCGGGCACCTTCATGCTCTCGTGGGCGATGTATACGGCGCGCGGGTAGTGGGCCTCGTGCGGTGCATCCATCTGCTGATTGACGACATCGCGGCGACGGAGCACCTCGGTGAGGAGGTTCTCCTTCGTCTGGAAGTGGTGCAGAAGTCCCGCCTGGGTCATCCCGACCTCTTCGGCGATGTCCTTGAGCGACGTCGCTCCGAAGCCCTGCCGGCCGATCACGGCGAGCGCGGTGTCGAGCACAAGCTCTCGACTCTGCCTGCCCTGGGCATAGGGCCCGCGCTTGCGGGCCGAGGAGCGCTCAGTCATCAGGTGTCCTTTCCGCCTGCGCCGGCGTCGAAGAGGGGATCGAGGACGTCGCCCGGCACGTCCGGGTGAGACCGGATCACCTGCCCGGCGTCTCGCGGCAACTGGAAAGGGAGCTTACCTTCGGGGAGGATCTTTCCGGTCAGCGCGTCGAGCAGCGCATCATCCGACGCCCCGTAGACCGCGACCAGTGAGGCGACGCTGGCCATCAGCGGCGTGAGGATCGCCGGCCGGTCGAGCTGGACGGCGAGGATGACGGGCGCATCGACCGCGATGCGTTCCACGCGCTCGACGACATCGCTCGCGAACTCCAGGCTTCCGGCGTGGAAGCTGGACTCCAACATGTAGTCGTCTCGGGGCTCGAAGGGGGCGTCCAGCCGGACGATCGCCACGTCGGCGTCGCCGACGTCGGCGACCGGCGACAGACCGGCTCGGACGATCGCGCGTGCGTCGACGTCTTCGGAGTAGACCCGGAGCCCCTCCTGCAGCGGAATTCGCGCCGCACCGGGCGGCGCGGCATTCACGAGTAGGGTGGTCGCGCGCGCCTGCGCGGAATGACCGAGGGCCCGGAGCGGCGGCGTCCCCACGCTATCGACCCCCTCCGATGTGACGTACGGATCGTCGAACAGCCCGAGCTCGAACTTGACCCGCAGGACCCGCGCGACCGACTCATCGATACGCGACTCGTCGACCGCTCCGCTCTCGACCAGTCGGATCACCAAGGAGGGGTCGTCCTCACCGCCGAACTGATCACAGCCGGCGTCGAGGATGCGCCGCGCCCTGTCGAGCGCGGACAGGTGCTCAACCCCCCATGCCCGTGCCGGGAGGGATCTGTCGCCGATCTGCGACCCGGTGACCAGCCCCCAGTCGGTGCTGACGACGCCGGTGAATCCGAGGCGCTCGCGCAGCAGACCGGTCACGATCTGCCGGCTGAAGGCGAAACCGACGGGTTCCACGGGCTCTCCGTCGAGGACGAGGCCAACGGGCATGCCGTAGTAGAGCATCATCGCCGAGACGCCGCGATCTATGACCGCGCGGAACGGCTCCAGGTGGTAGTCGAACATCCCGCCGGGGTAGACCTGCTCGCGCCCGTAGGGGAAGTGCGGATCCTCGCCATCGAGCTGGGGACCGCCACCGGGGAAGTGCTTCGCCATGCATGCGACGCTCCCGGGTCCGAGTCGAGGTCCCTCGAATCCATCGATGTAGGCAGCCGCGAGCCGGCGGACCAGCCCGGCGTCCTGCCCGAAGGTGCTGTACTGCCGGGGCCATCGCGGCTCGGTCGCGAGATCGAGGGTCGGATGCAGGGCGGCGCGAATTCCGACCGCGGCGTATTCCGCCCTCGCCGTGCGCGCGAACTCCCGGACGACGTCGGGGTCGCCGATCGCACCGAGACCGATCGGCTCCGGCCAGGCGGAGAAGAATCCCGCGTGGAAGGAGGCACCCCAGTTCTCCAGGAAGGAGTGACGCGGGTCGGTCGAGATGGTTACGGGAATACCGTGCGGCGCCTGTTCGGCCAGTTCCTGGACCTCGTTCACCCAGCGGACCGTGGCCTGGGCGGAGGGCAGCTGATGGACATTGATATGGGTGACGTGTCGCCCGCCGACGAGCTCGCGGATCCCGGTCCGGTAGTCGCGATCGAGCGGGCCGTCGAGGTCGCCGCTCTCCGGCACGCTGATGATCGAATGGAAGAGCAGCCCCGCCTTCTCTCGGAGGGACAGCCGCGGAACGAGGTCGGCAACCCGCTCGTCCGCACTCAGCCGCGGGTCCTCGAACGGGTCCATCCGGCCGTTCCGATTCAGGTCGCGATATCGCGTCCCGTCGTGGTGCGTCTGGAAGAGGCTCGTGGGCGCGCTCACCTTTCGGGCTCGCTCGCCTCGAGTGCGAGCTCTCGCCGTGCCGCGCGGCGCGCACGCTGCAGCTCCACGTTCGGCACCGGAGCCGACATGAGCAGTTGTCGCGTGTACTCCTGGCGCGGCGCGGTGGTCACGGTCGAGGATGATCCTTCTTCGACGATCTCGCCGCGGTAGAGCACGATCACGCGGTGGCTGATGTGACGGACGACGCTGAGATCGTGGGAGATGAACAGATATGAGACCCCGGTGCTGTCCTGGATGTCGATGAGCAGCTGCAGGATCCGGGCCTGAGTGGTCAGGTCGAGCGCGGAGACGGGTTCATCGCAGACGATGAGGCGCGGATCCAGTGAGAGCGCGCGGGCGATCGCCACGCGCTGGCGCTGGCCTCCGGAGAACTCGCGGGGCCGACGCGAACGCGCATCGGCCGGTAGGCCGACTTGGTCGAGCAGCGCGCGGACCCGCTGTCGCGCATCCCCCGACGTCCATCCCTGGATCCGCAGCGGCTCGGACAGGATGTCCTCCACCGTCATGGCAGGGTTGAGGGAGCTGTACGGGTCCTGGAAGACGACCTGGACGTCCTTGGCTGTGCGTCGCCGCTCCCGTCGCCGCAGCTGCGTGATGTCTCGTCCGTCAAATGTCACCGTGCCGTGCGAGACCGGCACGAGACCGAGGAGCGCCCGACCGATGGTCGTCTTTCCCGACCCCGACTCGCCGACCAGCCCGACGGTCTCGCCGGGACGGATGTCGAAGCAGATGTCCTTGAGCGCGTGGAACGTCGTCCTCCCGCGGCCCTTGTAGATCACGTTCAGGTCACGGACGCTCAGCAGCGGAGCCGCGGGACCGGTCATGATGCACCCTCCGTGTGCGCGGCAGGCGCGTCGAGATCCGGTCTGACGTACGCCTCTTCGAGCATCGAGCCGAGCAGCTCTCTGGTGTACTCGTGTTGCGGGTTCGTCAGGATGTCCTCGACGCGACCGGTCTCGACGATGCGGCCGCGGCTCATTACCGCGACCCGGTCGCAGATGTCCGCGACGACGCCGAAGTTGTGAGTGATCAGAAGCATCCCCATGCGGAATTCGCTCTGCAGATCGCGCAGCAGATCGAGGACCTCGGCCTGGACGGTCACGTCCAACGCCGTGGTGGGTTCGTCGGCGATGATCAGGCGCGGGTCGCACGAGACGGCTCCGGCGATGAGGACCCGTTGCGCCATCCCCCCGGAGATCTCGTGCGGATAGGAGCGGAAGGTCGCCGCCGGGTCCGGCAGCCCGACGCGGGCGAGCAGGGCGAGGGCGCGGTGCTTCGCCTCCCGTCTGCTGACGCCGAGGCACGCTCGAATCGGAACCGTGAGCTGCTGACCGATCGTGAAGGAGGGGTCTAGATTGCTCATGGGCTCCTGCGGGACGTACGCGATGCCGGTGCCGCGCAGCGCGCTGCGCTCGGCGCGGGTGGCGGTGGTCAGTTCCACGCCGGAGAAGCGGATGCTGCCGCCTGTGACCGCCCCGCCCGCTGCGAGCAGGCCGAGCACCGCGAACGCGGTCTGACTCTTGCCCGATCCCGACTCCCCCACGAGGCCGAGAACTTCCCCCTCGGCGACCTCGAGGGAGACGTCCTCGACGACGATCTTCGTCGACTCGCCCAGGCCGTATCCGACGCGGAGGTCGCGCACCGTCAGCAGGGCCCGCGCATCGTCCGCGACGCCCTGAACCGGCGCGGCATGCGCCGACCGCTCCACTCGGGTGTTAGCCCGACGGCGAACGACGACGTCTCGGTCTTCCAGGGCGTCGCGGATGGCACCGCCGAGGAGCATGAGGGCGACGATCACGAGACCGACCACGAGGCTCGGCCAGAAGATCAGGAGCGGCGCGCTGTAGATCCGTCGGAACGCGTCATTGAGCATGCCGCCCCACGAGGGGACATTGCTGCTGATGATCCCGAGGAACTCGAGCCCGGCCTGCACGGCGATGGCGATACTCGCGAGACGTGCGCAGGCGATCACGACGGGAGCGCGGACCACCCACATCACGTGGCGGCCGATGATGCGCGCATCCCCCAACCCAGACACCCGCGCGGCGTCGACGTACAACTCGTTGCGGACCGATTGCACGGCTGCGCGCACGATCCGGAAGACGCCGGGCGCGAGCAGGACGCCGAAGATCGCCATCGATATCCACACCGATGGGCCGACCACGGCGCGCACCGCGATGAGGAGAACGATGCCCGGCAGTGCCATGTTGAGGTTGGTCACCCAACTGGCGACGGCGTCGAACCAGCCGCCGTAGTAGCCGGCCACCAGGCCGCTCGGGAGACCGACCACCACGGCGACGCCGGTGGCGAGCGCGGCACCGAGCAGTGCGATCTGCGATCCCCAGACCAGCCGACTGAGCACGTCCCGGCCGGAGGCGTCCGTCCCGAGCAGGTGGCCGTGGCCCGGCGGAAGCAGGGAGTCGCGCAGGCTGACGAGGTTGGGGTCGTGCAGGGGGAGGACGGGCGCAAGGACGGCCGCGAGGATCGCGATGAGCAGGATGGCGATGCTCACGACCCCGAGCGGATTGCGCAGCAGCCGCTGAACCACGCCGCGGCGTGCAGCGGGGACCTCCACGGCGGACAGGTCGGCGACGGTCATGACAGACGCACCTTTGGGTTGAGCCACGCGACAGCGAGGTCGACGAGGAGGTTGACGATGACGACGATGAGGACGTATGCCAGGACCGTCCCGAGGATGATGGGCAGGTCCGCGCGGGCGGTCGCCTCGATCGCGAGGCTCCCGAGCCCCGGGAGCGCGAAGATCTGCTCGACGACGACCGCGCCGCCCAGGATCCCGACCACCTGGATCGCGAGGGCGGTGAGCCCGGTGGTGGAGGCGTTGCGCAGCACGTTGACGAGGATGATCCGCTTCTCGGACAGTCCACGGCTGCGCAGCGTGCGGACGAAGTCGCGGTCGAGGGTGGCGATCGTCGCACTGCGCACCTGCTGCGCCACACCGGCGATGCCGACGATCGTCAGCGCCACGACGGGAAGGATCAGGCTGCGGGCCCAGTCCACCGGGGAATCGGCCAACGGCGTATAGCCGGTCGGCGGAAGGAGCTTCCATTGGACGGCGACGACGGTGACGAGGAAGAGCGCGATGATGAAGGCCGGCAGGGCATCTCCCACGGTGGTCGCGATCTGAAGGATCCGGTCGAGCCATCCGCGACGCACGGCGGCGAGGACGCCCACCGCGAATCCGATGAGACCGCTGAACACGGTGACGAGCAGCACGAGACTCACAGTCACCGGGATTCTCGCCGCGATCACATCCCACACCGGCTGGCTGGTGAAATACGACGTACCGAGGTCACCGGTGAACACATGCCCCAGCCAGTGGGCGTACTGAACCAGGACGGGCTGATTCAATCCCAGCTGCTCGGTCAGCTTGACGATCTGCTGCTCGGAAGCGTTCTCGCCGAGGATGTTGCGAGCCACGTCGCCGAACGCCGGCGACAGCAGCACATAGACCAGGAGCGACGCCGCGAACAGCAGTATCACCGCGGAACCGACGCGCCTCAGAACGAATCTCATCTTCACCTCCCGTCATGCGTGGAGCCCCGACGCAGGGGCGCCGGGGCTCCACGGATCGAACTAGCCCTTGGCCGGCGTGTAGTTGTAGATCGACGGAACGACCTGTTGCGCCTGCGGCTTGACATCGACCTTCTTGTCCCAGAAGAGCCCCTGAACGGGCCGCATGACTGGTGCGAACCAGTACTGGTCGACGATGAACTTGTTGATCTCCTGTGCGAGCTCCACCTGCTTCTTCGCGCTTGCCGTCGGATACTGCGCGATCAGCGCATCCAGCTTGGGGCTCTCCGAGTGGAAGGGGTTCCACGGCGCGGTGGGAGAGAGCATGAACTGGATATGCGACCAGTCGTTTCCCTGGGCAAGTGACATGTACGCGAGGGGGACATCCCCGCGCTGCATCGAGGGCACCGCCTCCCCGGGGCCCCACTGCGTGCGCTTCACTGTGACGCCGATGTTCGCCCAGTCCTGGAAGATCGCGTCGTACACGAGCGGGTCGAACACGCCGCTGGTGTGGAACTCGAAGGTGAGGTGGGAGGCGCCCGCCTCGGCCAGCAGCTGCTTCGCCTTCTTTGGATCGTAGCCATAGGCGTCTTCCAGGCTCGGAATGAACCCCCCCGTGTCCGGACCGAACGTCTGCGACGTCCGCTCGCCGCGGCCGAGCGCGACCTTCTTGATGAGCGCGTCACGGTCGATGGCCAGGGACAGCGCCTCGCGCACGCGGACATCCTTGAGCTGCGGGACCATTTTGCCGTCGCGGTCGAAGAAGAGGATTCCCTCGAACCCGGTGGTGTAAGGCGTGGTCAGGAAGCCCGCGGACTTCGCCTCGACCGAGTTCGCGGGGCGGTTGAAGTACGCGACATCCACCTGGCCCGCCAGTAGCGCATTCAGGCGTGCGGACTCGTCCGTCATGATCCGGAACTCGATCCGGTCATACGGCAGCCGGTCTCCCCAGTACTTCTTGTTCCTGTCGTAGACGATCGTGGAACCGGGCACCGAGTCGGCCTTGTCCAGGACATACGGACCCGTGCCGTCGGGCTGCGTGGTGATCTCCTTGGTGCCGAGCGCCTTCGGGCTGCCCATGTAGCCGGCGGCGCTCGACAGGGAGGTCTCGAGTGCAGGATCGGGCTGGCTCAGGTGCAGGACCACGGTGTGCGTGTCAGGCGTGTCGACCGAGGTGACGCTGCGCAGCGTATTCACCAGCGGACCGTTCGCCGACTTGAAGTGCTCGATGTTCGCCTTCACCGCGGCCGCGTCGAATGTTGCGCCGTCGGTGAACGTCACGCCGGAGCGGAGCTTCAGGGTGAGGGCGCGACGATCGGTGTCCCATTTCCAGCTCGTGGCGAGCATGGGCGAGAGGCTGCCGTCCGGGTCGCGCTTGATCAGCGTGTCGTACACCGCCTGGTACAGCGGGGCGTAGTGGCCCTCGTTGGCCTGGGCGGGGTCGTAACTGGTCGGCTCGATGATCGAGGTGAGTGTGAGCAGAGGCGCCGTGGCAGGTCCGCCGCCGGTCGGCGTGGTGGAACCACCGCCCGAACAGGCGCTGAGCGCGAGGGTGGCGGCGACCAACCCGGCCGCAGCGATGGTGAGTGAACGTCGTGATCGCAAGGTGGGCTCCCATACATCGTCGTGAAGGTATCGCTTCGTCTTCGAATCGACATGACCGCCCCCCAAGACTAAACACTGTTCAGTGTTCGCGCAACCCTGGTCACTCGTGACGCGCCGAACGGCCCCGACTCGAGGCCAGGCAGAGGTGGACCCCGCCGCAGGCGGAGCCCACCCGCGGACACTCCCGCGAATCGCGTCGGTCAGTCGGTCCGGCGGTTCTCCGTCAGCGGCGGATCGCCGCGAAGAAGCGATCGTGCGCCGACCGCATGAACTCGTCGCGCCGTGACCGGTAGATCTGTGTGGAGAGCTCCGCCGGCCAGTCGTCGCCGAGATAGTCCGACGGCAACCGCGGGTCAGTCCGGACGAGCGCGTACCAGTCCGCCCCGAGGAGCATCAGACGGGCGAGGTCGGTCAGGTCGTCCATGTCGGTCGCATCCGGTCCCCACAGACCGGCGAAGGTCTCATGGGCCGACCGAGCGTTCTCGATATCCCACGTGCGCGCCGCTGTCCCGGCGAGCGAGTAGCGCGCCAGATCCTGCGCTCGGAAGGCGATGACGCTCGAACCGACGAGCTCCTCCGCCATCGGGTCCAGCGCCGCGTCGAGGTCGGCTTCACCCGGGGCCACCCACAGACCGTCACGGACGGGGACGAAACCCTCCCAGGTGAGTGCTGCGCGAAGTCGCTGTCGGGCCGCGCGATGGTTCTCCGGTACCGAGAAGGTCACGAGCGTCCAACCGGAGCCGTTCGGAGCGAACGGTCTGGGGGCATCCATCCGGTTCTGGATGGCGCGCAGTGTGTCGTCCCCCGGGCCGGTGAGCGAGTATTCCACGCCCCGCGACCCGCGCATCCGCGAGAGATACCCTTCGACGACGAGTCGATCGAGCTTCGCCCTCGTTGTCGCAGGATGCACCCCCGCCTCGCCCAGCACAGCGATGTACGTGGACGCCCGAAGCGGAGTACGCACGCCCATCAGTCGCTGCTCTGCGAGGGCCGCGAACAGGAGTTGCTTGGGGCTGCGCGAGCCGAGCGGGTCCGCCACGTCCGTCCTCACCGGTTGGTTGATCACACCTATCATCGCGGGAAGCGACTCATTCCTGCAGAGCCGACGCGCCGCACCCGCCGATCATCACCGATGCGCCCAACGGCGCGCTCCGCGAACGAGATCCTCGACGAATCGGCGGGCAGAGACACTCAGGTCGGTGAGCGTGAGGAAGTTGTGGGTCATCCCGGAGTAGACCTCTAGGCTGACGGGCACGCCGGCGGCGGCGAGCGCTACGGCGTATGCGATGCCCTCGTCCCGCAGCGCATCGCACTGACCGACGGCGACGAACGTGGTCGGCAGGAGCGAATAGTCCGCGATCGATCGGAGCGGGCTCGCTTCGATCTTTGCCGTGCGGTTCGGGAAGTACGACGCCATGAAGCCCCGCATCGTCTCCGTGCTGAGCATCGGACTTTGTCCGTAGAGGCGGTGCGAGCCGACGAGAGCGCCGTCGAGCGCGAGGAAGTCGAGCACGGGATTGATCAACGCCTGCCAGGTGAGTTCGGGACCATCCGTCGTCGCCGCCCAATGCGAGAGCAGAGCCGTCAGATTGCCCCCGGCGGAGTCCCCGGCGATTCCGAGCGGCTTTCGCGGCCCGTCCAGGTGCTCCCGATGGGCATTAGCCCATACAAGCGCGTCCTGGCATTGCTCGTAGGCGACCGGATACATGTGCTCCGGCGCGAGAGCGTACGACAGCGAGAGCACCGACACGCCCGCCTCGCGACTTACTGCATGGAGAACGGGATCGGGGCTGTCGAGATCGCCGACGGCGAATCCTCCGCCATGCATGTAGACGAGAAGCGCTGCCGAGTCCTCGGGGCTGTAGAGGCGCGCGGGGATCGCCCCGTGCCGGGTCGGGATCGACAGATCGCGGGTGGCGACAGCCGCCCCGAGCGCCGAACGCTCAGCAAGGAGACTCGCGTACCGTTCGCGCGCGTCATCGATCTCGAGTCCCGGTTCCGCCATGAGCGCGTCGAAGCGGGCGATATGCCGCTCGATCGCGGGATCTACGGCTCGCGGTGCGATCTCGCTCTTGAAGTCGAACATGTGGTGACCACCTTCTCAGTCTTCGTCGTCGGGGGGCTGGATCTCGTAGATGTCGATCGTGGTGGCGGCAGGCGTCGAGGTGGCCCAGCCGACGAAGACGCTGCGATTCATCCACTCGAGGCGATCACCCGAGACCCGGAAGACGGGTCGGGTGGCGAAGTAGCCGATGGGACTGTCGAAGCCGTCGACATGCCTGGCGATCCCGGTGTTCACGACGTCGATGACGATGCCGTCATCGGTCTGCATCAGGTATCGCGCCTCCACCGCGACGTGGTCGGAGCTGATAATCCGCGCCCAGTCCCCACCGCCGGGCAGCACCTTCCCGCTGATGCTCCCGGAGACGGCACCGCCCGTGATGGGCACGAAGACCAGTCGCTCTGCGTCGACGGGGCCGACCTCGACCCAGGGCGCGAGCTCGGCGGTGATGCGGCACACGTGGCGTAGCTGCGGGGCAGGAGTGGTCATGACGTTCCTTGCGGAGAACGGACGGCGCCGGCGCGACGCCAGAGGACGCTCAGCCGGGCGAAGCCCACGGCGATGAGGAGCGCCGCCCCGTTGAAGACCTGACTGACCCAAGCCGGAGTTCCCAGCAACGTGAGCCCGCTCACGCTGACGGCGACGAAGAGGATCCCGATGACCGTGCCCAGCACGGACGGGCGGCCGACGTCAATGACGATCGTGCTGAGCAGGACGGCCGTGAGGGCGGGAAACAGCATGGACATCCCGTTGTCCGAGGTGGCAGCCCCCTGTCGCGCGAGCAGGAGCACCCCCGCGATGCCGGCGATCGTCCCGGAAGCAGCGAATGCGAGCATCCTCTGTCGTGCGACGCGCGTTCCCGTGAGCTCCGCGGCCACCGGGTTCGCGCCGATGGCGAACAGCCGGCGTCCGAACGGGGTCTGGGACATCACGTACCAGACGACGAGGGCGACGACCGCAGCCGCGAGGGCGATGACGGGCACACCGACGATGGACTTCGAGCCGAAGTCGGTGAGCTCGGCGGGGATGCCGCTGGTGATCTGCAGACCTCCGGTGTAGGCGAAGATCGCACCGCCCAGGAGGGTCGCGACGCCCAGCGTCGCGATGAACGCGTTCATCTTCAGGTAGGACACGAGCGCCCCGATGACGGTGCCGATCAGCAGGCCGAAGATGATCGCCATGACGACGGCGACGACCAGCGGCAGCCGGAACTGCGACAGGGCAGCCGCAGCGACCACCGAGGATGCGGCCGTCAGCGCGCCGACCGAGAAGTCGAAGAACCCGGCGGCCATCGGCAGCAGCAGCGCGAGGGCGACGACGAGTCCTACCCCTTGGTTGGCGATGGCGGCTTGGAAGTTCGCGACACTCCAGAACGCGCGACCGGAGGCGGGGAGAAGCGCGAACAGCGCGATGAGAGCGACGAGCAGAACCAGGAGGCCGTAGCGCTCTGCCCAGGACTCTGCCCGGACCCTGGCGGGAACCTCGCCGCCGCGGTAGTCGCTCCTCGCCCCGGTGGGGCGGATTCCGGAGGCCGCGGTGCGCGCGTTGCCGGAGTCGCTCATGATGCTGTCGCCTCGCTTTTGTACTGAGTCAGGTAGGACAGGCGGTCCGCGTCGAGATCGGACGCGTCGCGCTCCTCGGCGACGCGGCCGCCGCGGAGCACGAGGATGCGGTCGCACAGGTGGAGCAATTCGTCGAAGTCGGAGGAGGCGACCAGGGCAGCGCACCCGGAGCGCACGTGCGCGCGGACGAGGGAGTGAATCTCGGCGCGGGCCACGACGTCGACGCCCTGCGTCGGCTCATCGAGCAGCACCACACGCGGCCCGGTGCGCAACCACCTCGCCAGGACGGCCTTCTGCTGGTTACCGCCGGAGAGAGCGCGGATGGGGGCATCCGGACCGGGGGATGCGATTCGGAAGCGCTCCATCAGGCCGGCCGAGTCCGCACGCTCGGCGCGGCGCCGGAAGAACCCGCCACGCCAGTAGCGCGCGAGCACGACCGTCGAGATGTTCTCCCACACCGGCCGATCGAGAAAGAGCCCCTCGCGCTTGCGGTCCTCCGGCACCAACGCGAAGCCTCGCTCGATGGCGTCGGCGGGACCGGGGAGCTCCGCCCGCGACCCATCGATGAGGATCGCGCCTCCGGTCGGCTTCTGGACGCCGAAGAGCGTCCGCAGCAGGGAGCTGCGTCCTGACCCGCTCAGGCCGGCGAGACCGACGATCTCCCCCGCGCGGACGGCGAGGTCGACCTCTCGCAGGGGACCCGTACTCAGCCCCTCGACCCGCAGAAGAGGGTCCGCGAGATCGACGGACGACCGTCCCCGTGGGGTGACCGAGTCGACAGGGGCGTTGCCGGTCATGAACGAGATCACTTCGCGCTCGTTTAGGGCGGCTGTCGGCTCCGTGGCGACCAGGCGACCGTCTCGGAGGACGGAGATGGTGTCGGCGATGTCGAAGACCTCGGGCAGCCGATGGCTGACGTAGAGGATCGTCTGCCCCCCACGCCGGCAGGCACGGATCGTCTCCAGAAGCAGGTCGACCTCGGAGGCGGGAAGGCTGGCGGTCGGCTCGTCCAGCACGATGGTCAGGTTCGCTCCGTCACGGGACGTGCCCAGTGCTCGGGCGATCGCGACCATCGTCTTCTCGCTCGGAGAGAGGACCCCGACCTTTCGTCGGGGATCGACGCGGATGCCGAGCGAGCCGAGCGCAGAGACGGCGTCTCGTCGCAGCTGCGGACCACCGGATGCCGCCGAGCCGGGATCTCGGAAACCCGTTGGCGAGCCCGAAGTTCTCCATCACGGTCAGGTCCTCGACGAGACCGAGGTCTTGATGGACGAACCGCAAGCCGGAGTCGTAGGCGATCTGGGGAGCCCAGGCGGACGCATCACGTGCCGTCCCTGCGACCTCGATCCGGCCGCCTGGGTCGGCGGCGTACACCCCCGCCAGGAGCTTGAGGGTCGTGGACTTGCCCGAGCCGTTCCCGCCGAGGATGGCGTGCACCGTCCCGGCGGCGACCCGCAGACTCAGGTCGGACAGGACGGTGACACCGTCGAAGGTCTTGCTGACGCCGTCGAGGACGACGGCGGAAGGGCGAGACGCGAACTCGGCCTTCGACGATGTCACCGTCACAGGATCACCTCCAGATCGCCGCATAGGCGCTGCGGTAGTCGATCGACCCGTCGTAGTCCTTGCCCTTCGGGGGCAGGTTGTGCGTCGCGTCGACGAGCTGCCATCCGAGCCCCTCGGTCCCCGGCTTCTCGCCCGCCCAGAATCGGTTCAGCTCGTCCATCGCCGCGTAGGACATGTGCCCGAGCGACTGGCCTATGCACATCTGCTGCCCGCCGCCAGAGCGGATGTAGCCCAGGTTGTCCAGCCCGCACTCGCCACCGGCGACGACGAGACCCTTGCGGTCCGAGGTGACAAGCGTCTGCTGGATGCCCGCAGAGAACATGAAGTCGACATCGACGGAGACGGCATTGGCATCGCTCGCCTGGATCAGCGCCGTCTCGAACTTCTGGCGGATATTGCCGATATCGGTCGGAGCGATCGCGAGCGACGACACGATCGAGCATCCCTTGCAGGTCTTGAGCTCCTCCTCGAACCCCTTCGCGAGATAGGAACCGAAGGACACGCCGTCGAAGAACACCTGCAGAACCTTCGCATGGCCCCCGGTCTGATTGATGATCCATTGCGCGCGCAGACGCCCCATCGCCTCGAAGAATTCGGCCGGTGTGGTCACGTCGGGGAGGAACGAGATCCCGACGTCGAAGAGCGGCGTCGAGCCGCCCTGCGTCGGGTCGTCGCAGTCGAACGACGTCAGCGAGACGATCGCGATGCCTGCGGCGCGCGCCTCCTCGAGCGGCGCCTTGACGGGCGCGCAGTCGATCGACAGCAGGACGATCGCGTCCGCTCCGGCCGAGGTCGCCTGCCGCACGCAGTTCGCCCAGCCCCCACCGGCGTTGTTCAGGCCGTCGCAGACCTTGCTCTTCCAGCCGAGCGCCGACGCCGCCGCGCCGACCTCTTCGGTCAGCTTGACCAGCCCGTACACCTGCTGAGTCGCGGAGAGAATCCAGACCGTCTTATCCTTCGCGGGCGTCGGACCGGTCGAAGGCGGATCCTGAGATGTGCCGGCGTAGCCGGCATCCAGTGCCGCGCGGATCGCCGTCGAGCCCGGATACGCGGTCGACGAATCCGGGCTCGACGAAGCGGTTGCATCCGACCCGGAGCACCCGGTCAAGATGAGCGCGCACGCGCAGAGCACGGCGCCGATAATCAGAGCGCCGCTGCGGCGCCCCACCGATTGGACCATCTCACACTCCTGTCGGAAACTGCGAGCGACGATGCCCGCAGAGCGGCTGTGGCTTCGATGCCACGAGGGCACGCTATGTCAAGCCGACACGGGTGTCAACAATTTTAGTCGTTCGTCGCCTATTCGTGATATCGAGGCGCGGACTCATCCTTTCCTAGGCAGCTACTCGTATGACGCGTCCGCATCTGCTGGATTTGTATTTGATAGACGCGCGTCACTAATTCTTGATATCAGGTTCGCCGCGACAAGAGGTGCATCCGCCTCTCCCGCACACGGCGGTGGCCGGGAGCGCAGACGCTCCCGGCCACCGCCCGACCATTCTGCGCGCTCCTAGATCGTCTTCCTCTGGAGCGCGAAGAAGTCGATGCTCTCGATCGCGGAGTCTCGAAGCTCGCCGGGCTCGCGGCCCTGGAAGCGGCGTGCGTCGACGGCCGATGCATCGAACGTCGAGCTCTCACCGTCGACGATCCACTCTGCCAGCGCTGCGGCCGCACCGGCCGAATGCGTGACCCAGATCGACTGCCCGAACCACAGGCCGTCGGTCACCGACGACGGGCCGATGATCGGGAGGTAATCCGGCGTCGTCGACATGAGCCCATGTTGACCGCGCTCGTAGTCGAGTCCGCGCGTGTCCGGGACCAGCCGTTGCATGCGCGGCCAGCCGTCGTCCACATAACGAGGTGAGAAGTCGCGCATGCTCGGCATGATCGGCGCCTCCTCGTTCGAGAGGAGATCGTATGGATCCACCGGGGTCGCCTCGTGTCGCGAGTAGCCGAACTCCACCGTCTCTCCGCGTTCGCGCCAGGTGAGCGCGGAGTCCGCGAACCGGACGATCGGTCCGCGTGCGTCGGCGGTGGAGCCGGCCAGAGTGGCGAGCGGTGGGGTGTGGGCGCCGGGAGCGATGAAGGGCACGACCGGCAGGTACTCTCCCGCCAGCGCGGCCAACGGCCCCCCCCACAGCCCTCCGCATATGACCACGACGTCCGCCTCGAAGTCGCCTCGATTCGTCTGGACGGCGCGCACCCGACTCCCTTCGCGCACGACTCCGATGACCTCGGTGTCGGCGAGCAGGTGTGCACCGCGGCTCTCCGCCGCGGCCAGCCGTCTCTTCACGACCTCGACCGAACGGGTCACCCCGTCGGTGGGGTTGTAGATCCCCATTCGGAACGCCCCCGGATCGAGCAGCGGCTGGAGCTGCGCGCACTGGTCAGGAGTGAGGACCTGCATGGCGAGTCCCGCCTCGACACCGTGGTCGTATCGCCTGCGCAGGGTCTCGCACCATTCGTCGTCGTCTGCGAGCTCGAGGCTCCCCGTCTCCGTCCACAGCGACGCGCCGTCCGCGTCGACGAGACCGCCGAGGAGCGACACCGTGTACTGGGCCATCTGAGACATCACGGGGACCTGGTGCAGCTGGAACACCATGCCGGGCGCGTGCGTCGTCGAGCCTCCGAACCGCGGGAACGGACCCTTGTCGACGACGAGGACGTCAGCCACCCCGCGAAGGGTGAGCTCATCCGCGAGCGAAGCGCCGACGATCCCCGCGCCGATGATGACGACGCGGAGATTCCGTGCGACGTCCGTCACTTCGCGACCGGTCCGGCGAGCGCGGGATCGATGTTGTAGCTCTTCAGGATTCCGGCGATCGTCCCGTCGTTGAGGAGGCTCTGCACATCGGCGTTCACGGCCGACTCGATGGCGCTCGCCCCCTTCTTGGTCGGAATGGCGACCTCGCCGAAGCCCTGCGATCCTGCCACCGAGTCCGTCGGCTCGAGCAGTTCGATCTTCAGCCCGCTCTTCGGGAACTGCGTCTTGCGGTATCCGGCCTCCGCCGTGCTCGACACCGCGACATTGATGCGACCGGCGTCGAGATCGGCGAACATCGCGTCAGAACCCTGGTACTGCTTGACGCGGTCGTTGCCGAGGACCTTGATCAGATCGTCGTTCCAGAAGTAGCCCTGGACCACACCGATCGTGAGGGTCTTCAGCTGATCGATGGTCTTGTACCCCTCTTTGGACATCAGCGCCATGCCGTCACGGTACGTCGTCGTGCTGAGCCCCATGACTTTCGCCCGCTCCTCGGTCTTGCCCACGCCGCCCGCCGCGGTGTCGACGCGTCCCGATTGAACGCTCTGCAGGCCCGCGGCGAAGCTCATCTCCTGGGTGGAGAGGGAGAGGCACTCCATCTTGGCGATCTTCTGCAGGATCTCGATGTCGAGGCCCTTGTACGAGCTGCCGTCCTTGATCGAGTAGGGGGGCGACACAGGGGTCGCGACCGTGAGCTTCCCCGACTCGACGGTGTCGAACTTATGGGCCGGCGTACAGCCGGCGGGCACGCTGGCCGACCCGCCCCCGCTGGATGCGCAGCCTGCGAGTGCGAGCGATGCTGCTGCGATGAATACCGCGATTGATGCCTTGCGCATGATTCCTCCTGATGTGTTGTGGTGCGGACAGATCGGTCGCTCAGTGGGTTGCGACACGACGACGAAGCCGCAGGCTCTGATGAACGAGCCCGACGGCAAGCAGTGAGACTCCGAGGTAGACGGCGCCCGCGACGATGAAGGCGAGTCCGTACTCGTAGGTCGACGTCGCGAAGTCGTACGCCCGGCTGATGAGTTCGGGGACGCTGATGGCGAAGGCCAAGGACGTGGCCTGGAAGAGGAGGACCGACCAGCCGATGAGCGGGGGGATGACGACCGAGACGGCCTGGGGGATGATGACCAGCCGCGCCGTGGAGAAGTAGCTCATCCCGAGCGATTCACACGCCTCCCACTGCCCCTTCCCGACCGCTCTGAAGCCGGCGACGAAGATTTCGCTCGTGTAGGCGGCCGTCATGATGCTCAGGGCGACGACCGCCGACGGAACGGCGTCGATCGTGAAGCCGATCTGCGGCAGGGAGAAGTAGACCAGATAGAGCAGGACGAGCCCCGGCGCTCCCCGTCCGAGCTCCACCAGTGCGATGGCCGGCCAGCTCACCCACCGGGACGTCGCCAGGGACGCCATGGCGGCCAGCAGGCCGCCGGCGAGTCCGAACAGAAGACTGAACACCGTGAGGACCAGCGAGATGCCGAGTCCGGATGCGTAGGACAGCAGGGTGTCGAGGGTCACAGTCCGCTCCTCATCTGCGACGCGAGGCGGGCGCCCGTGTAGCGGGCGAGGATGGCGATCGGGATGCTGAGCGCGATGTACAGTGCGGCGGCGACCAGGAACGCGGCCAATCCGTTCAGGTTCGACTGCGCCTCCTGATAGGCACGGAAGGTGACGTCCTGAGCACCGATGATGGAGGCCACCGCGCTGTCTTTGAGCAGCCCGATCGCGTACGACGCGAGCTGCGGGATCACGACGACGACGGCCTGCGGGAGGATCACGTGACCATAGAGCGGTACCGCCCTCATCCCGAGCGCCTCGGACGCCTCCCACTGGCCGGAGGGCACCGCGTCCAGCCCTGAGCGGTATATCTCCGCGACGATCGCGGCGCTCACGATCCCGAGACCTATGATGGCGGCCTGGAGCGTGGTGAGCTTGATCACGGAGGTCCCGAGGGCGAAGTAGATCAGCAGCAGCCATACGATGACCGGCACTCCTCGCACGATCTGGATGAAGGTGATCGCGATCGCCCGGACGAACGCGGACGCGGATCGGCGCATGAGCACGATCGGGACGGCGAGGATCATGCCGAAGAGGAGGGCGCCGCCGGTGATGGCGAGGGTCTGACCCACCCCGCTGAGAAGCGTGAGGAACAGCTCCATGTCATCGACCCCGGACGGCGGAGAAGAAGCGCTTGGCCCGATCGGAGCTCGGGTTGTCCATCACCGTCGATGCGGGCCCGCGCTCCAGAATCCTTCCGTCTGCCATGAAGACGACCTCATCGGACACCTCTTCCGCGAAGTGCATCTCGTGTGTGACGACGATCATGGTCATGCCCTCGTCCGCGAGCCTCTTCATCGTGTTGAGCACCTCGACGCCGAGTTCCGGATCGAGGGCGCTGGTGGGCTCATCGAAGAGCATGAGCTTGGGATCCATCGCGAGCGATCGGGCGATCGCGATGCGCTGCTGCTGACCCCCGGAGCACTGCGCCGGCTTCTTGTCGGCCTGGGCCTCGAGACCCACGTGCCGCAGTTCCTGCAGCGCCCTCTCCCGGGCGGCGCTGCGCGAACGCTTGAGCGTCTGCATCTGAGCGAGCATGACGTTCTCGAGGGCCGAGAGGTGCGGGAACAGATTGAACTGCTGGAACACCATGCCGACGTCGCGCCGATGTCCGGACAGCACACGGTTGCGGCGGGCCGGCGAGTACTTCCGGGGCACCCCGACGGGGCGTCCCTCGAACAGGATCTGCCCGGAACTCGGGACCTCCAGGAAGTTGATGCTGCGCAGCAGCGACGACTTCCCCGCCCCGGACGGCCCGACGATGGCGATGACCTGGCCGAGCGCAACATCCAGGTCGACGTCGCGGACCACCTGGTGTCCGTTGTAGCTGATGCAGATGTCCTTCAGTTGGAGCAGCTTCTCTGTCAAGACGCACCATCCCGGGGTCGATGACCGGGCTCTGCCGGTCCATGTGAGTATGAGCGGCGACCGTCCATCGCTCAGCGCGCCGATCGCTGTGGGACGACTGCCAGTCGAGGGCCCTCGGCCGAGGTGCCTGCGCGGACGAACGACTCGAGTTCATCAAGGGACTCGATCGACCGCGAATCCACGCCGTACCCGCGCGCGATCGATGCGATGTCCAGGCCCGAGATGTCGAGGTAGTCCGCGTCGGGAACCTCCATGACTCGCGCGAATCTCTGCAGCGCGCCGTACTCCTCGTTCTGACAGACGACGAATGTCACCGGGATCGAGTACCGAGCAGCCGTCCACAGTGCGGCGGGTGTGTACTGCATGGCTCCGTCGCCGATGAGTGCGAGCACCGGCCGGTCCGGGGACCCCAGCGCCATGCCGAGCGCCGCCGGCATCCCCCAACCGAGTCCGCCCGAGGCGGGAAAGTGGTACGAGCCCGGCTGGGTGAACGTCAATCGCGGCCACAGGGCATCGGCCGAGGTCCACTCGAGGACGACGATCGCACTCTCGGACTTCCCCCTGTCGACGGCATCCAGGATCGCCTCGGCCGCGAACGGGGCGCCCGAGACCGGAGCAGCCTCGACGAGACGCGCCGGTACGGGCCCGGCCGAACGGGACTGCCGGCTGGCCAACCGCTCAAGCGCATCCACGGGGTCCCCGACCAGGAGCGTCCCGGCTGCGGCGCGTGCAGCCTCGTCCGGGTCGGATGTCACTCCGATCAGCCGCGTTCGCTCCGGGAGCAGCGAGCCGTCCACGAACTGGTGGTAGCGGAACACCGCAGCCCCGAAGGTCAGGACGAGATCGTGCGCGGACAGAGCGTCCGCAACCGCGCCGAGGCCGGTGGGCAGCACGCCTTCGAACAGGCCGTGGCGGGTCGGGAACGGGGCTCGCGAGGGACTCGGCGCGACCCACACCGGGATGCCGCGCGACTCGGCGAGCCGGACTCCGGCCTCCCACCCCCCGACGGAGTCGACGCCAGGACCCACGACGAGGACCGGATCGGCAGCAGAGGCGAGCGCCTCGACGAGCGATTCCACGTCGCGATCGGCAAGAACGGGGTGCGCCGTCGTGCCACGGCGCACCAGATGCTCCTGCGTCATCGCATCGGCAGGACGAGCCCAGTCGTCGAGGGGGACGGAAAGGAAGACCGGGCCGGTCGGGGCTGCTCCCGCGAACATCAGCGCCCGCGAGGTGAGGACGGCGACGTCCTCCGGGCGCAGCGGTTCGCCCGTCCACTTGACGAGAGGGTCGTAGAGCTTGGTCGCACCGACGTTGGTCAGCATCGCGTTGTACGGCACATACCGTCGACTCTGCTGACCGGCGACGATGAGCAGCGGCGCATGGCCCGCTGCGCTGTTCGTCAGGTTCCCCATGGCGTTGCCCGCACCGGAGCTGGAGTGCAGGTTCACGACGCCGACCGTGCCCGTCGCCTGCGCGTACCCGTCCGCCATCGCGATCGCCACCCCCTCCTGAAGTGCGAGGACGTATTCGATGTCATCGGGAAGGTGCTTGAGCATCGTCAGCTCATTCGAACCGGGATTGCCGAAGATCCGCGTCACGCCGTGCGCCCGGAGGACCTCGTAGAAGGCAGCCGCGACGGTCATCTGGTCGTTGTGGACTTCGGCCATGCGATGCTCTCTCTCGTCGGGTGGGCGTGATCGCGTGGAGACGCGGGATCAGAACGGGTATCTCGCGATGTCGGACTGCATGGTGACCCACTGCGTCTCGGTGAAGGCCTCGATGTTCGCCTCATGACCGCCGAATCGCGCGCCCGTGCCCGAGAACCCGACCCCCCCAAAGGGCGCCTGCGACTCGTCGTCGACCGTCTGATCGTTGATGTGCACGATTCCGGAGGGAAGCCGGTCGGCCAGCTCGAACGCCCGCAGCGCATCGGGTGCCAGCACGCCGAGCGAAAGGCCGTATTCGCTCGCATTCACGAGCTCGACGAGCTCATCGACCGTCGAGAACGTGCTCACCGGGGCAACAGGGCCGAAGATCTCGCGCTGGAAAGCCGCGTGCTCGGGCTGCACATCCGCCAGAACCGTCGCCGCGTAGAACAGCCGGTCGTAGTCGCCGCCGGCCACCAGCCGGGCGCCGCTGCGTACCGAATCGGTCACGATCTCGTGCACCTTGTCGCGCTGCCGCTCGTCGATGAGCGGTCCGAGCGGCGTGCCGCTCGACGGGTCTCCCGCCGGGAGCGCGCGGGCCCTGCGTGCCAGCGCCTCTACATACTCGTCGTAGATCGCGGCGTGGACGATGTGGCGACCGGTCGTCATGCAGATCTGACCCTGGTGGAGGAAGGAGCCCCATGCGCCTGCGGATGCGGCGGCCTCCACATCGACGCCGTCCAGCACGACGAGCGCGTTGTTGCCGCCCAGCTCGAGATGGACGCGCTTGAGCAGTTCGCCGCCGCGTGCGCCGATGGCGCGACCGGCCTCCGTCGAGCCGGTGAAGGAGATGACCGGGATGCGCGGATGATCGACGAGAGCGGATCCGACCTCGACGGCTCCGGGCAGGACGTTGAAGAGCCCCTCGGGGAGACCGGCCGAGCGGAGGGCAGCGGCGAAGAACAAGCCGCCGGAGACGGCGGTTCGCGGATCTGGCTTGAGGATGACGGCGTTTCCGAGGGCGAGCGCGGGAGCGATGGATCGCGCCGAGAGGATGGCCGGGAAGTTGAACGGGGAGATGATCCCCACCACGCCGACGGGACGTCGTCGACTCATGCTCAGCCGGGGCCGGGACGTCTGCAGTAGCTGGCCGTACGGCATCATGGCGGTCGCCGCAGCCAGATGGAACTCGTCGGCGACGAGCCCGGCCTCGAACGCCGCCTTGCCACCGCTCGACCCGGCCTCGTCCATCAGCCACCGGGCGAGTTCGTCGGCGTTCTCGGAGATGAGCTCTCCGGCCCGCCTGAGGATCGCCGAGCGCTCGCCCGCGGGACGCGCCGCCCAGGCCCGCTGCGCCTCGACCGCACCGTCCACGGCGGCGTCCAGGTCGGCGGCGCTCGCGACGCCGTATTCGGCGAGACGCTCACCCGTCGAGGGCGAGATCACCTCGCCGACGGAGGAGCCGGCGCGCCACCCGGATGCGTAGAGCTTTCCGGTCCACGTTGCGATATCGAAGAACGTCATCGTCATCTTCACTCTCTCATCGGGTTGCTGGCAGGGATCGGGCGGATCAGAGCAGGACGGCGGGCGCGCGTGACGCGAGCGATTCGGCGGCGGCGCGAACCAGGTCGCGCTCGTCCCAGCTCGGGTTGGAGGGGTCGGGTACGACGCGTTCGGCGTCGACGATGGCCGGCAGCGTCACGTGCGCGTCTGGAAGGTCCTCGATCGAACCGGTCCACACCGCGACGGGAACCGAACGGCCGCTCGAGAGGAGTTCGATGGTCTTCACCGCGCCGAGCGGTGTCGTCCATCCCGAGCTGCGACCGGGACGCAGCTGAGACCACCGCCGGAACCAGCCTCTGACATCGTCGTCGATTCGTGCGCGCTGCGTCGCGGTGAGCGAGACGAGCTCGCCCGACACGCGCAGGGCGCTGTAGACGGGCACCTGTCCGTCGCCGTGCTCGCCGAGCACCAGTGCATCGACCAAGGAAGGATCGACGCGGAGCTCGCGGGACACTGCCGCGGCGAATCGGACGCTGTCGTTGAGGCAGTACCCGAAGATCCGGCCCGGGTCGATCGCGCTCATCCGGCTCATTGCCGTCGCCAGCAGATCCGCAGGGTTGGTGAGCAGCATCACGAGTCCGCCCTGACCGGCGAGGGACTCGATCGCCGGCGTGAGGGAGCGCAGCACGCCGAGGTTGCCGTCGAGAAACGCCCCGCGATCACCATCAGGCGTCTCGGGCAGCGATGCCGCCACGACGACGAGATCGACCTCTCCGCATTCGTGCACACGGTCGAGCGAGCCCCGGACGAGCCTGGTCGCGGTCCGTCCCGTGACGATCTGGGCCTCCTTCATGTCGACGATGTGCGCCTGCAGGACGTTCTCCTTGAGGTCGAACAGGATGACCTCGTCGACGGCGTCGTTCTGCGCCAGGTTGTGGGCGAGACCGGATCCGGTGAGCCCCGAGGCTCCGAGGATCGCGACGCGGCGCGCGCGCCAGCCGGAGGATCTGTTCGCGTCCACCATCGGGTTCTCCCTCATGCTGCAATGCTCCATCGGTGTGTTCGACCAGTGAATGCGAGGTGAACGCCCCGGTCCAGACGAGAGATCCGATCGTCTCGATAGAGAGCGTCTATAGTTTCAGCTGTGTCGCTGGACCTGAATCTGCTCCGGACATTCCTGTCGATCTACGAGAGACGGAGTCTGACTCGCGCCGCCGCAGATCTGCATGTGACACAGCCGTCCGTCACATACGCGCTCAATCTCCTGCGGTCGGCCCTCAGCGACCCGTTGTTCATCCGGTCGGGGCGGCGCATGGAGCCGACCCCGCGCGCCGATGCGCTCTACGGAGTCGCGCGTGAGACGATCGACAACGTCGATGCGATCGTCGACCAGTCCGAGTTCGCCCCCGCGACCTCGACGGCGAGGTTCCGGCTGTCGCTCACGGACATGGGCGAGTATCTCTACCTCCCACCCCTGATGGAGCGCCTGGCCCGCGAGGCGCCCGCCGTCTCGATCGACGTCATCCCGCTCGATTCCGACGCCCTCGACGAATGGATGCTGCGCGATGAGATCGACGTGGCCATTTCGAGCGCCCCCGCGACGGGACGGGTCCCCTGGCGAGTGCTCTTCGAGGAGACCTATGTCTGTGTCGCCGTGAACCCCCCGGCAGGGCACGGTGCGCGCCTCACCGACGAAGACCTTCGTGATATGCGGTTCGTGGTGATCGATCCCACTGCCGGGCACTCTCGCGCCTACGGCTCGCTCGCCGCTGCTACGGGACGCGAGAACGCGATCCTCAAGGTGCACCACTTGGCGACGCTGCCGGAGACGCTCGTGCGGGGCGATCTCGCTGCGATCGTGCCGTCGCGAATCGGACGGTCCTTCGCTCGGCGCTGGCCTCTTCAGGTGCGTGCTCTGCCTCCTGCCTTCACACCCTTCGAGGTCAACCTCTTCTCCGGAGCAGGGACGGGGCGATCCGAGGCGCGCAGATGGTTCGTGGAACTCATCACGGACACGCTCCGCCGCGTCGCAGGCGAGCCCGACCACGCCTGACTCGGTGCCCGGGCGCACAAGCAGAGTGCACGCATACGCAAGGCCACTGGGACGTCGTGCGTAGCGTGGACGGAGAACGATCGAGTGCGTGCACGCCGGGCCGGGCCCGGCGCCGCTCGGGCCAGAGCACCGACAGGAGCAGTGAATTGTCGAACAGCCTTTACATCGACGGAGAGTGGCGGACCGCGGGCGGGGCACCCTTCGTCACATCGGATCCGGCATCCGGCCGTCCGATCGCCGAACTCGCCGCCGCTTCCCAGGCCGACGTGGACGCGGCGGTCGCCGCCGCTCGCGCGGCCTTCCGCGCCTCCGCCTGGAGCGACATGCTGCCCGTCGATCGGGCGCGGCTGCTGTTCGAGCTCGCCGCGGTGATCGAGGCGCACTCGGAGGAGCTCGCGGAGCTCGAGACGACGGATCAGGGACAGCTGCTGAGCATCTCGAGGTCGGTCAGCGTCGCCGGCGCCGCCGAGCACTTCCGCTACTACGGCGGCTGGGTGACCAAGATCCAGGGAGCCGTGAACCCGATCTCGTTCCCCGATACGCTGCAGTACACGCGGCGCGAGCCGATCGGGGTGAACGCGCTGGTGACGCCCTGGAACTTCCCCCTGATGATCCTCGCGTGGAAGCTCGCCCCGGCGCTCGCAACAGGCAACACGGTGGTGATCAAGCCGAGCGAAGTGACGCCTCTCAGCAGCATCCGCCTCGTCGAGCTGGCCCACCAGGTCGGGTTCCCGCGGGGCGTGATCAATCTCGTGAACGGGGCCGGCGACGTCGGCGCGATGCTGTCCGAGCATCACGACGTCGACCACCTCTCGTACACCGGCTCGACGGAGGTCGGCCGGATCATCACCCGCGCGAGCGCGAACTCGAACCTGAAGCGGCTGACGCTCGAGCTCGGCGGAAAGGCGCCGAGCATCATCGCCGCCGACGCGGACATCGAGGCTGCGGTGGCGGGGAACGTCATGGGTTCGACCCTGAACAGCGGGCAGGTCTGCGCGGCGTACACACGCTTCTACGTGGACCGCAGCAGGGAGGACGAGTTCGTCGACAAGCTCGCCCGCGGCCTCCAGGCCCTTCGGGTCGGCCCGGGCCGGGACGAGTCCACGCAGATCGGTCCGCTCGTGTCCGCGAAGCATCTCGGACACGTCGAGGGCCTGGTCGAAAGCGGCCGACGTGACGGCGCGGAGCTGATCACCGGAGGCCGCCGTCTCGACCGCGACGGATACTTCTTCGAACCGACCCTCTTCGCAGGCGTGCGCGACGATATGGCGATCATGCAGGAGGAGATCTTCGGTCCCGTCCTCGCCGTGACCGCCTACGACGGGCCCGACCACCTCGAATCGCTCATCGACCGCGCGAACGACACCCCGTACGGGCTCGCCGCAACGATCTGGACGCGCGACATCGCGACCTCGCAGAGGCTGGCGAACGGGATCAAAGCCGGCGCGGTGTTCGTCAACATGCCTCCGATCCCCGACATGGCCGCGCCATGGGGGGGCTACAAGGCGTCAGGCTGGGGCCGCGAGATGGGGCCATGGGCGATCGACGCGTACACCGAGCTGAAGTCGGTCTGGCTGCACTACTGAGTGGAGCCGCCCTCGCGCGTTCATGACGCGAGCGCATGAGGGCGGCCTCCGGCGGCGGCGCGCAGAGAGGACGGAGTGACCCCGAAGTGGCGCCGGAAGAGCCGACTGAACTGCGCGGCGTCGATAAGACCGTGATCCGAGGCGATCGAGGCGATCGATCGCGGATCCGACGACGGATCGACGAGGCTCGCGTAGCATCTCTCCAGCCGGCGTCTTCTGATGACCCCGGCGACCGTGATCCCTTCGTTGCGGAACAGCGCGTGGAGGTACCGCAGGGAGATGAAGTGGGCGCGGGCGATCCGGCCCGGCCCGAGGTCCGGGTCCGACAGATGAGCCTCGATGTACTGCATGATCTGCGAGCGCAGCACGTCGGCGCGCGTTGCCCTTCCCCGCATCTCGCCGAACGCGCGGTTCGCCATCTCGAAGGCGAGTCGGATGTACGCCGCCTCTGTGTCGGATTCCAGCTCCCCCACCTTGATCGCGACGGCGCGCAGGTATTCCGCGAGCACTTCGGCTGCCGCCGAATCCATCTCGAGGACCCGCTCCGCGCGGCCCTCGGCTCTCAGGGTCGCCGCGTCGATCAGCTCGGCGGGAATGCTGAGCGCGCAGAAGCTGGACCCGGTCGGCATCTCCACGTCCAGAGCAGATCGGGGCCACACGATGCACACGCTGGTGAGCCCGAGCGCGATGCGACGGTCCTCGACGAGGAGGGCCGCCTCGCCCTGGACCGACGTCATCAGCATGATCGCGTCCGCGTCCGGGAGCCGAGCTGAGGCGGGGGCGCTCGGCGCGCGCTCGCCGGAGGCGTGGACGACGGCGAAGCGCAGGGCCCCGGACTCGACGGTGTGTATGCTCATCGTCCGCGCGAGTGCCGCGCCGCTGCGTGGACGTGATTCGCTGTGCTCAGCCATGCATCCCGCTCCACGCATCTAGCAGTCGACCATGGCGACGTTCAGAGCGAGCCCGCCCTCGGCGGTCTCCTTGTACTTCGCACTCATATCCGCACCCGTGTCTCGCATCGTTCTGATGGCTGCGTCGAGCGAGACATGGTGCTCGCCGTCACTGCGGACCGCCATCCGTGCGGCCGTGATCGCCTTGACGCTGGCGATCGCGTTCCGTTCGATGCACGGGATCTGAACGAGCCCACCCACAGGATCACAGGTGAGGCCGAGATTGTGCTCGATGCCGATCTCGGCGGCATTCTCGATCTGCTGAGGCGTCCCGCCGAGCACCTCGGCCAGACCTGCGGCGGCCATCGAGCACGCCGAGCCGACCTCTCCCTGACAGCCGACCTCCGCGCCCGAGATGGACGCGTTCTTCTTGAACAGCATCCCGATCGCCGAGGCCGTGAGGAGGAAGCGCACCACGCCGTCATCATCGGCCCCGCGGACGAACCGTCGGTAATAGTCGAGCACGGCCGGGATGATGCCGGCCGCACCGTTGGTGGGAGCAGTGACGACGCGTCCGCCCGCGGCGTTCTCCTCGTTCACGGCGAGCGCGGCGAGCGTAACCCACTCCATCGCGTGCAGGGGATCGTCCGTCCGGCCCGCAGCCTCGAGCTGCTCGCGCTGGATCGCTGCCCGGCGACGCACGTTCAGGCCCCCGGGGAGGACGCCCGTGCGGCGGGTGCCGTTCTCGATGCACTCCGCCATGACGGACCAGATGCGCAGGATGCCCCCGCGTACGGCGACTTCGGATCGCTGCGCGAGTTCGTTCGCGAGAACGATGTCGCTGATCCGCTTCCCCGTGCGGACGGCGGTGGCGACGAGCTCGTCTGCGGAGTCGAAGGGGAAGGGGACCGGGGCCTGGTCCTGGGGCGATTCCGCGGCGGCGATCTCCTCCTGATCGGCGATGAAGCCACCACCGACCGAGTAGTACTCGCGACTGTCGAGCAGTCCGCCCTCCTCGTCGAAGGCGTCGAACCGCATCCCGTTCGAATGGAAGTGCAGACGCTCCCGCAGGTGGAGGATCACATCGCGTCGAACGTCGAACGCGACGGTCCCGGTCCCTCCGAGTTCGAGCAGGCCCCGCTTCTGCGACTCCTCGAAGCGCCTCTCGGCCTCGATCGGCTCCACGAGGTGCGGGTGCTCCCCCTGCAGACCGAGGACGACCGCCTTGATCGTTCCATGCCCCTGTCCCGTGAGCGCGAGGGAGCCGAAGAGGTGGGTCTGCACCCGCGCGACCCGATCGAGCAGACCTGCTGCCCGCAGCCTGTCGACGTAGGTAACCCCGGCCCGCATGGGACCGACGGTGTGCGAGCTCGACGGCCCGATCCCGATCTTGAAGAGATCGAAGACGCTGATCGACACGTCTAGCCCTCCGCCTGTGCGGGGTAGGCGAGCGGATCGGAAGCGGCGTCCCTCAACCAGTCCGCGACGTACCGGGCGAACGAGGTCCGCACGAGCAGTTCCACCGTCCGGGCGTTCTCGGATCGCGCGAGGAAGACGACGACGGCCTGCGCGAGGAGTCCCTGCAGCGCGACTCCTGGGCCGAAGCCGTCACCACGGAGGTCGAGTCCCGTCCCCTTGGCCAACAGCCCGGCCGCATCCCCGGAGACGACGAGCGAGAGACGCTGACCCGACTGCTCCACGACCGCGCCGTGGCTGCCGACCGCGTCGCGAAGGGACTGCTCGAGGGACGGCGACATCGCGGGATCGATGACGAGCCACTCGTCGGGGCCGAGCCAGACCACGGTCCTCCCGTCGCCGCTCGCGAAACGGGAGGCCGCGGGCAGGGGCAGTCCCAGCACGTCCTCGACGGCGAGCAGCGCCGACGTCGTCGGGTCGACGCGTAGATCGAACGTCCGCGCCGGCGCTCCTACCTCGACGGTGATGCCGTGTCCCAGGCTCGAGAGTCGTTCGGCATAGCCGTAGAGTGCGCCCCTCGGCGCGATCTGACCACCGTCGGCGCTCTCAGCCATCGCGACGGGCTCCTTCCGGGTCGAACAGCACATGACTGGTGATGGTGGCAGGGACGATCCGGCCGTCCACGACGGCGTTGATCCGCTCCCCTATCCGCGCGTGCCCCCCGGAGACGAGCGCGAGGGCGAACGTGCTGCTCAGCGCCCGGCTGTCATAGCTGGACGTGACGAAGCCCTCCATCGGGACGGGCCCCGCTGCGGTGTCAATCGCCTCGACCGAGACCAGCTGCGAACCCTCCGGGATGAGCTGCGCGCCGTCGCAGGGAAGAAGTCCCACGAGTTGGCGCCGCGTGGTGTCCCGGTTGGCGACGCGGTCGAACGATCGCTTTCCGATGAAGTCGGTCTTCTTCCTGGACACGACCCATGACATCCCGAGATCGTGCGGAGTGATCGTGCCGTCGGTGTCCTGTCCCACGATCGGGTATCCCTTCTCGGCACGCAGCACGTGCATGGTCTCGGTCCCGTACGGCGTGATCCGGTGCTTCTCGCCCGCTGCCATCAGCCGTTCCCACAGATCGAGACCGAACCAGCTCACGGCGGACACCTCGTACGCGAGCTCGCCCGAGAAGCTGACTCGGGCGAGGCGGACCGCGACGCCGTCGAGCACGGTGTCGCGCCAGGTCATGAAGGGGAACGCCTCGTTCGAGACATCGACCTTCGGGAACAGCGACGCGATCACGTCGCGGGATCGAGGCCCCACCACGGGGAAGGTGACCCAGTGCTCCGTGACCGACGTGAGATAGACGTTCAGATCCGGCCACTCCGTCTGGAGCCATTCCTCCATCCAGTCGAGGATCTTCGCCGCACCGCCGGTCGTCGTGTAGACGAGGAACCGGTCGTCTTCGAGGCGGAGGACCGTCCCGTCGTCGATGACCATGCCGTCCACACCGCACATGACGCCGTACCTGATGGAGCCGACCTTCAGCGTGCTCATGAGATTGGTGTAGATCCTGTCGAGGAACTCCGCCGCATCCGGTCCCTGCACATCGATCTTGCCGAGGGTCGACCCGTCCATGATCGCGACGCCGTTGCGTGCGGCGACGGTCTCGCGTGCCACGGCGGCGTGGATGTCCTCACCTTGTTGCGGGTAGTACCACGGCCGCTTCCATTGACCGACATCCTCGAACCGCGCGCCATGAGACACATGCCAGTCGTGGACCGCGGTCACGCGCACCGGGTCGAAGAGTTCTCCCCGGGCCCGCCCCGCGAGCGCCGCGAAGGCGACGGGAGTGTAGGGCGGGCGGAACCGCGTCGTACCGACACCCGCGATGGGCTCCCCCGAGATCGTCGCTGCGATGCCGGAGGCGACGATCCCGGAGGTCTTGCCCTGATCGTGGGCGGTCCCGATGGTGGTGTAACGCTTGATGTGCTCAACCGATCGCAGCCCCGCCCCCAGGGCACGGCCGATGTCTGCAACGGTGGCGTCGCGCTGCAGATCGACGTAGTGGTCGGTAAGGGTCGACGGATCCCCGTTCGGGACGAACCAGAGCACCGCGCCCGGGTGGTGATCGAGGTCCGGCGCGACGACCGGGATCCGGGACTCCGCGGGTGCGAGGCCCAGTTCGGCGACGACGCGCGACGCGGTCGCCGCAGCACCTTCCAGCACCGCGCCCAGTCCGAAGTCGCCGGCCGCGGATCCGGTCACCGCGAGGGTGGGGAGCGTCGCGGCCGGCACGAATGCGCCGCTCCGCCGGTCGTACCGGAGGGCCCCGCCCGCCTGGCTGTGAAGGTGGACGGCAGGGTTCCATCCACCACTCATGAGGAGGGCGTCCGTCGCGATGGTCGTGGCGGCGCCGAAGTCGGTCCCGTCGAACGCCCGCACGGTCACGGACTCGATCCGCTCGCGACCGGCGGTGTCCACGACCACGCTGCCGTGGTGCAGTGCGATGCGCCGATCTCGGGCGCCACCGATCCAGTGGTCGGCGATGATGCTGCGCGAGTCGATGATCGCGGCGATCTTCGTGCCGGCGTCGTGCAGTTCGAAGGCGACGCTGTATGCGCTGTCGTTCGTCGTGAAGACCGTGACATCATCGCCGACCCGGACGCCGAAGCGGTGGAGGAAGGTCCGCGCGGCGCCGGCGAGCATGATGCCGGGCCTGTCGTTGTTGGCGAACACGACCGGCCGCTCGTGCGCTCCCGTTGCGACGACCGTCCGCTTCGCCCGGATCCGCCAGATCCGCTGACGAAGCGCGTGTGCCGGCGCAGTGTCGCCGAGATGGTCCGTACGTCGCTCGACCGCGAGCGCGAGACCGTCGTCGTAGACGCCGAACACCGTGGTGCGGGGAAGGTGGATCCCCCCGAGTCCTCGGAGGCGGTCCACCTCGCCGACAGCCCATTCGGGCCCTTCCCGCCCGTCGACTGCCCGATGCATGCCCAGGAGAGCGCCGCCGGGTATCGGCTGCTCGTCGACGAGGACGACCCGCGCACCGGAGCGCGCGGCGTGAATCGCTGCCGTCAGGCCGGCCGGACCGGCGCCGACGACGAGCACGTCGACATGCAGATGCACCGAGTCGTAGCGGGCGGGATCGGGCTCGGTCGGCAGGGCCCCCTGGCCCGGGACGCCGTGGGCGGAGATGCCGGGCGCGAGTTCGACCAGTGTCGCGAGCTGCATGGGATCCGGGAACGGCGTCGTGATCTGGATGAGACCGCTCGGATCCTCGGCTCCGGCTGCGCCGATACCGCGCGATCGGCCGAATTTTATGCTGGTCGTCACTTCGTGGCGGCCGTTCGCGAGGAGAGCGGACGCCAATGTGTCTCCGGCGTAACCCTCGAGGGGGGAGCCGTCGAAGACGAAGGACACCGGACGGGCCCGGTCGACGAGACCGCCGGAGGGGTTGCGGTGGGTCTGGGTCATCGTGCATCTTCGCCTTCTGCATCGAGCGACGCGTCTTCCGCGGGGTCCACGCGCGCGCCGCGATGCAGCGTCGGGCGGGACCCGATGGGATAGACCTCGAGGAATCGGTACGTGATGGTGTCGCGCAGCGCGTTGAACCAGCGTCGGCACCCCGCCGCGTGGACCCATCGCTCGGCGAACACCCCCTTCACGTTGGCGCGGAAGAAAACATAGTGCGCCCACTCGAGGTCATCGAGCTCCGCGGGATCTTCCGGGTACGGGACGTGCGCTTCGCCCCCGTAGGTGAATTCGATCTCCTCGCGGGCTCCGCACCACGGGCAGTCGATGAGTTGCATCGTCGTTCTCCGATCTCGCGTCAGTGCGCGACGGCGGCGGCGCCGTGCTCATCGACAAGCCGGCCCGAGACGAACCGGTCCAGGGTGAACGGCGCGATGAGGGGGTGCGGCTCGCCGGTCGCGATCGTGTGGGCAAAGGTGTCGCCCACGCCGGGGGTCGCCTTGAATCCGCCGGTGCCCCATCCGCAGTTCAGGAATAGGTTCTCGTACGGCGTCAGCCCTACGATCGGCGACGCATCCGGCGAGACGTCCACGATGCCCGCCCACGTCCGGAGAAGGTGCGCCCGCGCGAACACGGGAAACAGTTCCACAGCCGCCGCCATCTGTCGCTCGATGATGTGGAACGCTCCGCGCTGGCCGTAACCGTTGTAGGAATCGATGCCGGCACCCATCACCAGCTCGCCCTTGTGGGCCTGGGACACGTAGACATGCACCGCGTTCGACATCACCACCGTCGGATGTACGGGCTCCAGCAGTTCCGACACCAGGGCCTGGAGGGGGTGGCTCTGGATCGGGACGCGGATCCCGAGCGTATCGGTGAGCGTGGAGGTGTGACCTGCCGCGGCCAGGGCGACACGGCCGGCGGCGATGTCGCCGCGACTGGTCCGCACACCGATCACACGGTTCCCCTCGGTGAGGAACCCGGTCACCTCGGTGTCCTGGATCAGGTGAACTCCTGCGGAGGCCGCCTTCCGCGCGAAGCCCCAGCCGACGTAGTCATGCTTCGCGATCCCCGCCCGCGGTTGGTACGTCGCCCCGAGCACCGGGTACCGGATATCGCTCGAGATGTTCACCAGCGGACACAATTCCTTGACGCCCTCGGCGTCGACCCATTCGGCGTCGATTCCGTTGAGCTTGTTCGCTTCGACCCGGCGGCGAGAATCACGCACGTCCTGGAGCGTGTGCGCCAGGTTGAGTACTCCGCGCTGGCTGAAGAGGATGGGGTATTCGATATCCTCCTCGAGACCCTCCCACAGCGTGAGCGCATGCTCGTAGATGGCTGCGCTCTCATCCCAGAGGTAGTTGGAGCGGATGATCGTGGTGTTCCGCGCCATGTTGCCCCCGGCGAGCCAGCCGCGTTCTATCACGGCGATGTCGGTGATCCCGTGGTTCTTCACGAGATAGTGGGCGGTGGCGAGACCGTGTCCGCCGCCTCCGACGATCACGACGTCGTAGCGCTTGCGTGGTTCGGGACTCTCCCACAGGAACGTCGGATGTTCGGGCAGGTCCGCACCGGGGGTGCGCGGTTCGGTCTTCGGCACGAGCCTGCTCACTGTCCGTCTCCGGGGTACAGCGGGAACCGCGCGGCCAGGTCGTGGACCTCTTCCCTCGCCCTCGATACGATTCGCGCGTGCGGCTCGGGCTGGAGCACCGCGAGAATCAGATCTGCGACGCGTGCGAATTCCGTATCGCCGAACCCGCGCGCCGCAAGTGCGGGGGTTCCGATGCGTACACCTGAGCTGATCATGGGCGGACGGGGATCGAAAGGAACCGCGTTGCGGTTGACCGTGATGCCGATCTCGTGAAGACGGTCTTCCGCCTGCCTGCCGTCGAGCGGCGATTCGCGGAGGTCAACGAGCACGAGATGCACGTCCGTGCCCCCGCTCACGACGCCGAGACCGGCGGCCCGCGCGTCGGGCTGCTGCAGCCGGTCCGCGATGATCTTCGCGCCGCGGAGGGTGCGTTCCTGGCGTTCCTTGAATGCCGGCTCGGCGGCGAGCTTGAAGGCGACCGCCTTCGCAGCGATCACGTGCTCGAGCGGTCCGCCTTGCTGCCCCGGGAAGACCGCGCTGTTGAATCGCTTGCCGAGCTCCGCCGTCGCGAGGATCACGCCGCCGCGGGGTCCGCCCAGCGTCTTGTGTGTCGTAGAGGTGACCACATGCGCATGTGGGAAGGGGCTCGGGTGCAGTCCGGTGGCCACCAGGCCGGCGAAATGGGCCATGTCGACCATGAGGTAGGCGTCCACGAGGTCGGCGATCCGGCGGAACTCGGCGAAGTCGAGGTGCCTCGGGTACGCCGACCACCCTGCCACGATGAGCTTCGGTCGGTGCTCGAGGGCGAGCTGCTCGATCTCGCCGTAGTCGATCCTGTGGTCGTCCTCGCGCACGTGATACGCGACGGCGTTGTAGAGCCTTCCTGAGAAGTTCAGACGCATGCCGTGGGTGAGGTGTCCGCCGTGCGCGAGGTCGAGCCCCAGGATCGTGTCCCCGGCGCTGATCAGCGCGGACATGGCGGCAGCGTTGGCCTGCGCCCCGGAATGCGGCTGAACGTTCGCGTACTCGGCGCCGAAGAGCGCCCTGAGCCGGTCGATGGCGAGCTGTTCGATCACGTCCACGTTCTCGCACCCGCCGTAGTATCGGCGCCCGGGATAGCCCTCCGCGTACTTATTGGTGAGGACCGAGCCCTGCGCCTCCATGACCGCGAGCGGAGCGAAGTTCTCGCTCGCGATCATCTCGAGCGTGGTCCGTTGACGGGAGAGCTCCGCCTCGATCGCGGCATGCACCTCCGGGTCCGCCGCGCGCAACGATGCGGTGAGGACATCCGCGCGGGGAACCGACATCGACCTTGTCATGGCATCCGATCTAAAAGCCAATTGATATATCTGTTTCGTGTCAGATACTATTGAGCACGGCCGGTCTTGTCAACGCGAGCCGCGGCCCCGCAGGGCTTCACCGACGGAAGGGTGGATGTGCGCACCGCCTCGAGTCCTCTCGACTCCGCATCCCCGCCGACTCCCGCCCTGGCGGACCGAGGCGGCCTATCCCTCGCGGACTATGCGACGAAGACGCTGCGCGATCGGCTGATCGTCCTCGACATCCCGCCCGGCACTCCGCTCAACGACGAGCAGATCGGCCGCGAGCTCGGAATCGGCCGTACGCCCGTGCGCGAAGCGCTCAAGCGGCTGGAGAGCGAGCACCTCGTCGCGGTCTACCCGCGACGAGGGACGTTCGCGTCATCGGTCGACATCACCGATCTCGCGGAGATCGCCGAGATCCGGGCGCAGCTCGAGCCACTGGCGGCCTCCCGTGCGGCGATGCACGCGAGCGCCCACGCTCGCGAGGCGATGAGGGCACTGGCGGACACGCTTGACGATGGCGACCTCTCCCGCGACACACCCGCAACGCTGATGCGCTACGACCTGGAGGTGCACCGCAGCATCTACGCCGCCAACGGCAACGCGCATCTGGAGGAGGTGCTGGTCACCTACGACAACCTGGCCACGCGGATCTGGTGCATGGTGATCGACCGCCTGCCGGACGTCAGCTCCCACATCGCCGAACACGTGGCGCTTCTGCGCTCGATCGCGGCCGGCGACGCCGAGCTGGCCGGCGCGATCGCGCACGAGCACGTCAACTCCTTCGAGGCGCTGGTCCGGTCCGTGCTCTAGCCGCGTCCACTGCTGTCGGTGCTGAAGTCCAGCTCTCCGAGGGCTGCTCGCGCGAGGTAACCGAAGTCGGACGCCAACGTCGTGGCATTGATGGGCGCGCTGACCGGGGATGCGAGGAAGATCGCGTGTCTCGCGATCTGCTCCGGCGCCATCACAGGCAGCCCCGTGCCTGCGAAGCCCGTCGGCCGTCCGAGATCCTTCCGGGACATCGGCGTGTCGACGATCCCTGGACACAGCGCGTTGGACCGGACGGCTGGATGGTCGACGGATACTGCCTTGGCCAGCATGGCGACGGCACTCTTGGAGACGCTGTACGGCCCCATGCCCTCGAACGCCACGAACGCGGAGTCCGACGCGATGTAGACGATGGTCGCGACGTCGCTCGCGCTGAGAAAGGGCAGGGAGTGCTTCGTGACGAGGAAATTCCCCCGCACGTTGACGGACATCACCCGGTCCCAGTCGTCGACGGCGACCGTTCCCAGAGGTTCCCCCACCGGGCCGGAGATTCCGGCGCATCCGAGAACGCTGTCGAGCCGTCCGAAGGAGGATGCCGCAGCGTCGACCGCAGCGCGGACAGCGTCTTCATCCGTCAACTCCGCTCGGAAGAATCGAACATCGCGCCCGGCTGCGGCGAGCTCCTGCGCCACCCGTGCGCCGTCCGCGGCGCGGTCGACGATGGCCACGCGGGCTCCCTCGTCGAGCAACGCATGGACACAGGCGCGCCCGATGCCCGACGCACCACCCGTCACGAGCGCGACCCGATCGCGGAGTCCGAGGTCCACGATCAGCTCCGAGCGTTCGCGAGCGCGAGAGTGGGCACGTCGACGATGTGAGCACCGCCGTCGATGACGAGTGTCGATCCCGTGATGTACGAGGACTCGTCAGAGCCGAGGAACCGGACTGCTGCGGCGACCTCCTCTGGGGTGGCGACGCGGCGAAGCGGGATGTCGACGGTGACGGCGGCGTAGGCGTCGAATCGCGACGCGGCGCGACCGCTGTCGACGAGCTCGTCCATCTCGGCGTCCGCCATCGGGGTTCGCACCCAGCCGGGGCAGACCGCATTCACCCGGACTCCGCGCGGGCCGTAGTCGCGAGCTAGCGAGACCGTCAGTCCTATCAGGGCGTGCTTGGCGGCCGTATAGCCGGCCATCGACGGGCCGGCGCGCAGTCCGGAGAGCGAGGAGACCATCACCACCTTCCCTCGGGGCTTCTCCAGGAGCGGCAGGAACTCCCTCGCCATGACGAAGGCGGTCGTGAGGTTCGCGTGCAGCGACTCTCCCCACTCCGCATCCGTCGTCTCTCCCGCCGCGCTGAAGCCGCCGCCACCCGCATTGCAGACCAGCGTGTCGACGCGACCGAATCGGTCTCGCACCTCGTCCCTCAGCGCCTGGACGGATGCCGTATCCCCGGCATCGGCGACTCTCGCCTCTGCTCCGATCTGAGCGGCGACTCCCTGGAGGGGTTCGGCGCGCCGACCCGTGATGATCACGATCGCGCCCTCGGCGGCGAATCTCGTCGCGATGGCCGCTCCGATCCCCGTGCCTCCCCCGGTCACGATCACAACATCGCCGTCGACCTCGGTTCCTACGGACACCATACGACCGCCGCGTCAGCGGCTGATCACCTTCGGTGCAGCGACAGCCTTCAAACCCGCCGCGCCGAACTCCTGCCCGTAGCCGGACTGCTTGGTGCCGCCGAACGGCACGGCCGGATTCAGAGCGCCGTGCTGGTTGATCCACACCGTCCCGGCCTGGAGCCGCTTGGCGACCTCCACTGCGGTGTCGACGTCGTCCGACCACACCGATGCGCCGAGCCCCTGTTCGGAAGCGTTGGCGCGCGCGACGGCGTCGTCCACATCGGCGTACTTGATCACCGGGATCGCCGGACCGAACTGCTCCTCATCGACGAGGCGTGATCCATCGGTGATATCGGCGACGACCGTCGCCCGGTAGAATAGCGGACCCAGCTCCGGGGCGGGTTCGCCGCCGACCACGATGCGAGCACCCTGGGCGCGCGCATCGTCGACGAGGTCGCGGACGATGTCGAACTGGTTCTGATTCTGCAGGGGTCCGAGCACGTTGCCGGCATCGAGACCGCGTCCCATCGGCATCGCCGTCGCGAGGTCGGCGAGCGCGTTCACGACCGTCTCGTAGACGGACTCGTGCACGTACAGGCGCTTGAGCGCAGCGCACGTCTGGCCCGTGTTGATGAAGCATCCCCAGAAGAGGTTCTCCGCGATCGCGGAGACGTCGGTGTCGGGAAGCACGATGCCCGCATCGTTCCCGCCGAGCTCGAGCGTCAGCCGGGCGAGGTTCCGCGCCGACGACTCGACGATCTTGCGCCCTGTCTCGGTCGAGCCGGTGAACATGATCTTGTCGAGACCCGGGTGGGACGCGATCGCCGCGCCCACCTCACGATCGCCCGTGATGACGGACAGGACGCCGGAGGGAAGGTGTCGGTTGAAGATCTCGCCGAGCGCCAGCACGGACAGCGGGGTGAATCCGCTCGGCTTCACGATCACCGTGTTGCCCATGCGAAGGCTGGGAGCGATCTGCCAGACGGTGATCATCATCGGCCAGTTCCAGGGTCCGATGGCTCCGACGACCCCGAGCGCGTCGTAGTGGACCTCGGCCCTGGCCGGTCCGTCCTCGAAGACCGTCTCCGGTTCGAGGACGGTGTCGGCGGCGCTTCGCGTCCACACCGCACACGCTCCGACCTCGAACCGCGCATTCGGACCGTCGAGCGGCTTGCCCTGCTCCCGCGAAAGGATGACCGCGAGCTCCTCCGCGTGGGCTTCAATGTCGTCGGCGATGGCATGGAGGAGGCGAGACCGTTCCGCGTGACCGAGCGCGTTCCACGCGGGCTGTGCGGCGCGGGCTCTGCAGATCGCGTCCTCGAGGTCGTCCAGCGTATGGACGGGCGCGTGTCCGATGATCTCCCGCGTGGCAGCGTCGGGGACGCTGCGGCCCGTCCCGGCGGGAACGGTGATCGCATCGAGAAGTGATGGGGATGACATGATGGCTCCTGGCGTCGAGTCGGTGATCAGTCGGTCGGGTACGGGACGTCCGAGAGCACGGTGAATCGGCTGTCGAACGGCAGATGAACGGTGTCGAGGGTCGGGCCGTCCCAACAGAACATGCGGCCGATGGATCGATGCTCGCGCAGGTCGATGGTGACGATGGATTCGACGGGCATGACCGACTCGCTCCAGTGCAGGATGACGATGCCGTCGGCGAGCTCGAAGACCTGGATGGGGTCCGCTGACGCGAGCCCCGCCTCCCCACCGCGAACGCAATGCCACACGAAGGTGCCCGCGTTGAGGTAGATGTGCTCGTAGTGCTCGGTCGGGCTGTAGCGGTAATAGATGCGCTTTCCGACGAGTTCGCTGCTGCGCGCACGCGGCTCGATCTCACCGGTGCCGACGACGCGTCCGGAGAGGATGTCGGTGTGCATCCGGACGCGCCCGTCCCGGTCGACGAAGCCGGAGTCGGCGACCGTGACCCGCCCGTCGGCCGTGTCGAGGATCATGGTGACGTCGTGGGACTTGACCCCGTCGCCCTTGATGAAGTCGATGAAGAAGACCCCGGGACGGATCTCGACGGCGCGGTACGGGTGAGTTCCGGTCTCTCCTTGTCCGTCGCCGGAGGTGATGGTCCATGTGATCTCGCCGTTAGAGAGGGTGTGCCGGATGGTCCATCCGTTCTCGAACCGGACGTCGATCGGGTCGCCTTCGAGGGCGGTGCTGTGAGGGAGGCTGGGCTCGCCGAAGCCGTCGAGCATGACCGTCACGTCCGGCCACTCGTCAGTGGGTACGTACCCCTGTTCGAGCGGTGAGAGCTGCGGAGCGGAGGACATGGCGTTCCTTTCAGGATGGATGGCGTCAGCTGCCGGCGGAGGTGACGGTGTCGAAGTCGACGTTCTTCTTGAAGATGGGCAGGATGGCGCCGAGGACGAACGCGATCGGGATCGCCCACAGGAGCAGCTTCGCGATGGCACCGTCGCCGAACAGCAGCGCGTCGTAGTTGAGCAGCGAGATGACGAGCACAGTCACCATGAGGATCACGGCCGCGATCGGCGCCACGCGCGTGGTCCAGAATCCGCGTTCGAGCTTCTCGCGGACGAAGAAGACGATGATCGCGACAGACGCGAAGCCCATCATGACGACGAATCCGACGGTACCGAGCGCGACGAACCACGCGAAGACGACGGTGATCGGGTCTGCGCCGGCCCAGAGGAACACCATGAGGATGATGCCGATGACCAGGCCGTTCACGAGCGCGGCGGCGGAGGGCGCCTGCGACCGCTTCGAGACGTGGGAGAGCTGGCGTGGGAGAGCGCGTCCTCGGGACAGGGCGAACACGTACCGGGAGAACATGTTCTGCACACCGATCAGCATCGCGATGAAGCTCGACACCACGAGGATCTGCATGGTGATGTCCAACCAGGGCCCGACGTACTGACGGGCAACTGCGAAGATGATCCCGGCGAGGTCTTTGGCGGCGGCGTTCTGCACCTTGTCCGGCCCGACCGCGTAGCTAACCGCCCAGGTCGCGAGCGTGTAGAAGATGCCGACGAAGATGATCACGGCGAACAGAGCACGTGGGATCGTCTTGCGCGGCTGACGCGCTTCCTCGCTGAACACGGTCGTCGCCTCGAACGTCGTGAAGCAGGCGAAGACGAACAGGATGGCGACGCCGAGGCCCGGCTGCACCAGCTGCGACGGAGCGAAGCTGATCAGCGAGGGATCCTTCCCCCCGGACCCGATGACGACACCGACGACGAAGACCGCGACGGCCGCGATCTCCAGGATGAGCAGCACGCCGAGGACCCTCAGGTTGAGGTCTACGCCGCGCATCGTCAGCGCGGTGGTGATGATGAGGAACACAAGCACCCAGACCCACACGGGCAGGTCGACGCCGAAGAGATGATCGACGAGTTGCGCGGCGAAGACGCCGAACTGCGACCACAGGCCGACCTGCAAGGCGACATACGTGACGAGCACGATCCCTGCTGCGCCCGTCGCCGCGTGCCGGCCGAGGCCACGCGAGATATAGGCGACGAAGCCACCCGCGCTCACGACATGTCGGCTCATCTTGAGGTAGCCGATGGCGAATACCGCGATGACGGCGGCGACCAGGATGTAAACCAGGGGGACTCCGGGCCCCATGATCGAGAAGATCACGGGACTCGCACCGACGAATGCGGCCATCGGCGCGGCGGCGGATACGACGAAGAAGGCGATGCCGATGAAGCCGAGGCTGTTCGACTTCAGTCTCACCTCACCGATCGAGGGGGGAATGACCATCTGTTCGGTCTGCTTGCTCACGGGTCCTCCTTTGGACCTTGGCTTCCTTCGCGAATGCGGGCACGAGGCGGTCGGCAGGGTCGACAGGCTCGGAAGGGAAATACTAAGCACTTGCTTAGCGAGCACTGTACGCAGCCACCCCCCGCAGTGTCAAGCGCCGCGGGCCCGTCGGATCGACTGCCGGTTGATCCGCAGGCCGGAAACCGTGCATATGCTTAGGAGGATGACCAATGCAGCCCGCTCGCTGAACTACGGGCAAGGAAAGGAAGCGCTTCTCGGCGCAACGATTCGGGTGGTCGCCACCAGGGGTCTGCGAGGATTGACCTTCCGCGCGGTCGCCGAGGAGGCGGGCGTGAACAACACGCTCATCGCTCACCACTTCGGCACCCGCGATCGCCTGCTCGCCGCAGCTCTCGACTGGACGCTGGATCGCTCGATCGCAGCCGCGGATCTCTCGGAGTACGCCACCGATGCACACGCGTTCCGCGAGGCGCTGGTGGAGAACGTCCTGTCAGCACCCGACGAGGAGATCTTCCAGTTCGAGATGATTCTGGAGTCGAGTCGCCGCCCAGAGCTGCGACCTGCGGTGCGGCATCTGTACGAGCGATATGTCGAAGCCCTGGCGAAGGGTCGCGAGGCCCTGGGCGCGGACACGAGCGACGCACTCAATCTGGCCATGTTCGCGGCCCTCGACGGCCTGATGCTGCAGTACCTGAGCCACGCCATCACGGCGGAGCAGCTCGCCGATGCCGTCGAGGCGCTCGGCGTCGCCGTGGGCAACGTCTCCGAGCCCGCCGACTAGCCGCGGCGCTGGCGCCCCAGGGAGCTCGCAGAGTTCCCTCTTGTCAAGCGTACTAAGCAGATGCTTAAATCTCAGCGGTGCGCCGAGTCGCACGCTGGAGACCGTCGAGGAGGACATCGTGTCGGATCAATTCGTCATCAGTGGCAACCTGGATCGTGCCGCGGCCGAACCGTTCGAGGTGGGAGTCGTGCAGTGGATCCGTCGTCCCGGCCAGGGCGACCGGGACGACCTCTCGGCCGGATACTGGTTCATCAGTCCCGAGGAGACTCCCGGACCGATGCGCGTCGTGGGCGATGCCGACGAGACGGTGCACATCCTCGAAGGGCGGGTGCGCATCGAGGTCGAGGGGCAGGACCCGATCGAACTCTTCGCCGGAGCATCGGCATCGTTGAACAAGGGCGTGCCCGCGACGTGGACGGTGCTCGAACCGACGGTCGAGTTCTTCGTCTACTCATGAACGCGGAGGCCGTGTCTACGTCCGAGTACGACGTCATCGTGGTCGGTTCGGGTTTCGCCGGCCTCACCGCCGCGCGGGAGCTCGCTCACTCCGGAAGACGCGTCGTCGTCCTCGAGGCGCGGGACCGCATCGGCGGCCGCACCTGGCTCGACCAGCGGATGGGCCTGCCGCTCGAACTCGGCGGGACGTGGGTGCACTGGGTCCAGCCGCACGTGTGGAGCGAGCTGCGCCGGTACGGGATCGGCCTGTCACCGAGCCCCGCGCCCGAGAACGCCTACTGGTGGGATGGTGAGCGAGCCGCTGTGGGTACCCCGAGCGCGCTCCTGGAGCTCCTCGATCGACCGAACGAACTCCTCGCGGCGAGGTCGCGGAACGTCTTCCCACATCCCTTCGCCCCTCTCGACTCCGAGATGGCGAGGTCGGTCGATGAGGTGTCGCTCCTCGACCACCTCGATCGGCTACCGCTGTCGGCCACCGAACGCGCACTCCTGGAGTCCTTCTGGACGCTGAACTTCAACGGCCGGCTCGACGACGCCGCATACACCCAGGCGCTCAGGTGGATCGCGCTCGCGAACGGCGACTGGAAGGTGATGTTCGAGGCGTGCGCGACATACAAGATCGCCGGAGGCACCGCCGCGCTTCTCGAGGCGATACGGCGTGACACCGCTGCGGAATTCGTGTTCGGAGCCGACATCCGCAGCGTCTCGGCCTCGCCGGAGGGAGCGTCCGTCGAGACCTCCGACGGGCGCTCATGGGATGCGCCCGACGTGATCGTCACCGTTCCACTGCACGCGCTCCATCGGGTGTCGTTCACTCCTGCGCTTCCTCCTGCCGTCGCGGACGCCACCGCGGCCGGACAGCTCGGTCTCGGCACCAAGATCTGGTTCACGATCGCCGGCGAGCAGCGCCCGTTCGTCGCGCTCGGCGCTGCCGACTGGCCGCTCAACTTCTTCCAGTCCGAGTATGCGAAGGACGGGACGACGTTCGTCATCGGCTTCGGTCGGGACGCCTCGGTGATCGCGCCCGACGACCGCTCCGCGATCCAGGAGATCCTGCGTCGCCTGGTGCCCGACGTGGAGGTGCTCGACAGCGCGGGGCACGACTGGGTCGCGGACGACTTCGCGCAGGAGACGTGGCCGATGCACCGTCGCGGCTTCCTCAGCCGGTCTCTCCCAGCCCTGCGGGCGGGACACGGCGCCGTTCGCTTCGCCGGTTCGGACGTCGCGGAGGGGTGGGGAGGATTCATCGACGGCGCGATCGAAAGCGGTCTGACGGCCGCGCGCGACGTGCTGTCCCGCATCGATGCCCCGCGGGAGGCCCTCGCCGCGACGACGTGAGCGAGCGCCGATCAGCTCCCCTCGCCGGGCGCCCCCGCGTCACGCGCGTAGACGCGACGCCCCTCCACATATGTCTCCAGAACGACGGCGTCGCCGATCTGGTCATCGTCGACGGCGAAAAGATCCCGATCCAGGAGGATGAAGTCCGCGGACTTGCCCACCCCGAGCGTTCCGCGATGGTGCGCCCGACCGACGGCTTCCGCCCCGACGCGGGTGACCGCCTCCAACGCGGTGCGAAGATCGATCGGCTGCGTTGCGTGCTGGACCGCTCCCTGGATGCCGGGAAAGAGATTGGGGTTCGGAGTGATGATCCAGTCGGAGCCGATCGTCATCCGAACGCCTCCGCGCACCATGCGCGCGAAATGGAAACCCGCACCGAGCCCGTATTCGGGGATGTGCCACAAGGCGGGGGACATCTCAGCGGTCGCGTCGACTTCGGTGAACCGCGCGAAGTCGTCGTCGGCCACGAAGCCGGCGTGGGCGACCTCGTGCGGCACGCCTGCTCCGTTCCTGGATCGGACTGTCTTCAGTGCATTCAGACAGGTCCGCACGGCCCCTTCGCCCGCACAGTGCACCTTGACGGTCCGGCCCGCGGCATCGAACGTCGTCAGTATGTCCGCGAGAGCGTCCTCCGCCACGAGGAGCCAGGAGCCGTCGACACGGCCGTTCTCATCCAGCGTCGCGTGGGTGGGAACAGGCGGGAGCGGAGCCCCGTCGATCCAGATCTTGACGAACCCGGGATCGAGGTGTCGCGTGCGCCACTGCTCGGCATTGGCGAGGTGCGCGTCGAGTTCGGCGGCGGTTCCCATGCCGAACCCTTCATTGCGCCAGACGAGATGCGCGGCCACGTGGAGATCGAGTTCGCCCGCGTCATCCAGGTCGCGATAGGCGTCAAGCGCCTGGCGGGATGCCGAGGCCTCCTGGACCGACGTGATCCCGAACTGATGGCAGACCGATATCGCCCACCGGAGCGCGGAGCGATACTCCTCAGCGGTGCGATCCGGGATGGCGTGCAGCACCTTCCACGTCGCCTCCTCGATGAGCTCCCCGGTGAGCCGTCCCGAACCGTCGCGCCGGTACACGCCCCCGTGGCCGAACTCGGCATCCTCATCGATCCCCGCGAGCTCGAGCGCCGTCGAGTTCGCCACACCGTGATGGATCGAGTAGTCGAAGAGATACACGGGCTGGTCCGGATACGCCTCATCCAGCTGCGATCGGGTCAATGGCAGATCACCCGCGGCCGGGGGGAACACCTCGCCGCCGACGTGCCACGCGCAGCATTCCACACCCGGTGTGCTGGCCGGTGAGGCGGCCAGAGTCGCCACGACACGGTCGGCGGAGGCGAATGGCGGCAGACGAGTCTCATAGAGATACTTAACCCCGCTCGCCAGCAGGTGCGTGTGCGCGTCGTGGATTCCGGGCATGAGCATGCGCCCCTCGAGGTCGACAGCCTCCGCGTCCGCACCCGCCGCGGCGAAGGCATCGGCCGCCGTTCCGACGTAGACGATCGTCTCACCGTCTGACACGAGGGCCTCGACGAAGGGCTCGTCGCGGTCCGCGGTGAAGATGGTCCCGTTGAAGAAGATCCTGCTCATGTGCTCACTCCACCGACGCCGTCGCCGATTCGACCGTCCGGGGCTCCGCATCGTCGCCGCCGCCTCGTGGACGGGACCGCCACGCGGATTTGACCGCGCGCTGGATCGACTTGTCCATCGCCACCGCCAGGACGAGCGTGAGCCCGACGAGGACCGTCTGGAGGAACGCCGACACGCCCGTGATGATGAGGCCGTCCTTGAGCACCCCGATGAACAGCAATCCGGTGATCACTCCGCTGATCCGGCCGACGCCTCCTTCGAACGCGACGCCTCCGAGCAGGACGACGGTGAGCGCGCTCAACTCCATCCCGGATCCGAGAGTGGGGCTGACGGCGGTGAGCTTGGCGGCGAGCATCATTCCCGAGACAGCCGACAAGGCACCGGTGATGACGAAGACGAGCACACGTGTGCGCCGCACCTGTACGCCCATCAGGTGCGCCGCCCGCTTGTTGCTTCCGATCGCGAGGATCTGCTTGCCTGCGCCGGTCCTGTTCAGGACGTACCACGCCACGACCGCAGCGAGCACCAGCAGCACGATCTGGATCTTCACCCCGAAGAAGTTGATCTGGGCGAAGTCCGTGAACGCCGACGGCAGCCCCGTGATCGTGGCGCCGTTGGTGAGAAGCAATGCGAGGCCGCCCCACACGCTGAGGAATCCGAGCGTGACCACGAACGTGTTCAGATTGAGAGAGGCCACGAGGAAGCCGTTGATCGCTCCCGCGACGAGGCCAAATGCGAATCCGGCCGCGACCCCGAGCAGGGCGTTGCCTGAGCTCGTCATCACACCTCCGGCGATCACGGCGGAGCACGAGGCGATCGCGCCGACCGACAGGTCCGCGCACCCCATCATCACGACGAACGCGACGGGGAGACAGATGATTCCGAGCTCCGCGATCTGGGAGAGCACCGTCTGCCCATTGCCGACGCTGAAGAAGTTGGGATTGATCAGGGAGAAGATCACAACTAGAACGACGAGGGCTGCGAAGACGCCGTTCTGTGCGAGGAACACCTTGACCTTGGTGGAGCTAAAGCTAGACATCGTTCGTCCCGTCGACAGGAATGGGGATTTCGGGGATCGGGTTCGCGAGCGCCAGGAGGGCGTCCAGCAGGTTCTGGTCGCTCAGATCGGCGCCGGCCGTGAGCGTCGCCGTTCGCGACTGATAGAGCACGTACGCCCGGTCGCACATGCTCGTGATCTCGTCGGACTCCGCAGAGGCGACGACGACCGTCGTGCCCGAGGCGGCGAGTTCGCGTACGGCCCGGACGATGTCCGCCTTGGCCGCGACATCGACACCCTGAGTGGGCTGGGAGAGGAGCAGCACGGTGGGGGTCTCGGGGAACATCCATCGAGCGAGCAGATGCTTCTGGCGGTTGCCGCCACTGAACTCCGAGATCGGCGCATCTCCACCGGGCCCCTGGACGTTCAGTGCGACCCGGCTTCTCTCATAGACGTCTGCTCCAGAGCGTTCGTCGATCCACCACGGATTGATGCGAGTCCCGTACCAGGGCAACAGCACGTTCTCTCGGGCGGGCGCGGTCGCCAGAAGCCCGTCGGTTTCACGGTCGGCCGGTACGAAATAGACGCCGGCCTTGATCGAGTCGGCGGGGCTTCGGGGTCGGTACGGCTGCCCGAGCAGCGACGCGTGACCGTCACCGGCACGGAGGCCGAAGTACGACTCGAGGAGGGAGAACTGATCGCTGGCGGCCATCCCGAACAGCCCGACGACCTCTCCCTGTCGGGCGGTGATCTCGGTCTCGCCGTAACGGCATTCGAACCCTGTGCTGTCCCGCGCTGTGGAATCGACGCTCTGTCGAACGGTTCCGGGCGCTAGAGCCTCGGAGAGGTCGGGGGTGTGCAGACCGGCGGCCGCACGGTCCATGACCACGCGGCCGGAATTCATCACGACGATCCGCGTACATACGTCCAGGATGTCGGGGAGCCGGTGGGACACGTAGAAGACGACGGTGCCGGAAGCCGCGAGAGAACGGATGAGTTCGTGCAGCGCGACGGTCTCGGCCGCACCCAGCGCGGCCGTCGGCTCGTCGAGGAAGAGCACCTTGATCTCGCCCTCGAGGTAGCCGCGCGCAAGGTCCACCAGTTGACGCTCACCGAGGGAAAGCACACCAACCGGAAGATCCAGGGGCAGCTCGGACCCGACTCGCTTGAGCGCTGCCTTCGCCTGAATCACCCGGTCGCGTCGTCGGCGCGGGTGGGTCCGCCCCAACTCGAGATTGTCCAGAACGCTGAGATTCGGGGCGAGCGCAGGTTCCTGGTGGACCACTGCGACGCCGAGCTTGGCGATCTGTCTCGGTGAGCTTCCGTGTGCGATCTCGGCTCCGTCGATCGTGACGGTGCCGGTCGTCCAGGGGACCGCGCCCGTCGCGACGTTCACGATCGTGGACTTCCCGGCGCCGTTGTGGCCGAGCAGGCCGATGACCTCGCCGGGCTGTGCCTCCAACTGGAATCGGTCCACCGCTCGGGTGGCACCGAACACCACGGACAGCTCGTCGAAGGCGATGCGCGGAGGTGGGATGGGTGATGCCATAGGTCTTCCCTTGCGAGTCGGCCGGTGGAACGGGAGCCGTGTTCTGCCTCTCCGTTCCACCGGCGTGCGACACTACTTCGAGATCATCGATTCCGCATTGGAGGAGTCGACCTTCGTGACACCGATCGACACGTCGCTGACCTTCTTGCCTTCAGCTGCGTCCATGAGCATCTTGAACTCCGCGTCGGCCAGGCTCTTGGGAGTCCACACGTAGGCCTCCCGCCACATGTCCTTGCCCGATGCGATCAGCTTGTACGCCTCGTCGCTCGCGTCGGTCGCACCGATGTAGTAGGACGGGTCGTCCGCCTTGACTCCGGAGTCGATGATCGCCTGCCGCGCTCCGAGCATCATGTCGGCACCGATTCCCAGCCATACCGTCGCATCTTTGTGGGCGACCAGCTCGCTCTGCGCGACCTTGTAGCCGTCGTCGCGGCTCGAGGCCTCGAGCTTGTCGACGACGACGTCAGCGCCGCTGTCCTTGAGGCCCTGCAGGATTCCCTGCTGCTGTGAGCGTCCGAGATCAGCGGTGGTGTCCGCCAGAAGTCCCACGCGGACCTGGCCGCTTGTGTTCTTCTTGATCCAGTCGCCCGCGGCCGCGCCGACCTTGGTGCCGGCGTCGACAGTGTCGAGCTTCAGCTGAGCGGCCGCCCCGTCCCAGGTGCCCGCATAGCCCATGACCGGGATGTTCGCGGCCTTCGCCTGCGCGGTCACCGGCACCATCGAATCCGCCTGCACGGGGAAGCCCATGATCGCCTTGACGTCGCCGCGCTGCACCCAGCTGGTCCAGTCGTTGACCTGTGTCTGCACGTCGAAGTTCGGGTTGTCGGTCAGGAAGGTGTAACCCGCCTTCTCAACCATGGGCTGAAGGAGATCGAGCTGCTGCTTCCAGACGTTGACGTTCTGGGTGGGAAACGAGAACGCGATGGCGCCCTTGCTCGCTCCTGCGGAGCTTCCCGTGCCGCTCGATCCCGAGCATCCTGTGAGCAGCATTGCCGCCGCAGCGACGACGGCGAATCCTGCTGCGATCTTCTTGTTCATGGTTGCGTTGCTCCTTGCGTGTGATTGCGGGTATCGGATTTCAGGGAGTCTCGTAGATGAGCGCGGCGACATCGACCACGCTTGCCCCGCCATCGACGGGGATGATGGCGCCCGTGAGATAGGAGGCAGCGTCTGAGAGCATGAAGCGTGCGACTCCCGCCACCTCGGAGGCCGCCGCCGCGCGTCGAAGAGGCACGTTGCGCGTGGCGATCTCGTAGGCCTCGTCCAGGGAGATGCCCTTCGCATCGGCGACCGTCGTAAGGGAAGCGGCCGACATCTCGGTGCGGATCAGCCCGGGACAGAGGAGATTGGCGCGAACACCGTACTTGCCGTACTCCACGGCGATCGACTGCAGCATCAGTCCCAGACCCGCCTTGGACGCGGAGTAGCCGCTCAGGAGCGAACTCGCCCGGAGGGCGGCGAGAGAGGCGATGCCGACGATGGAGCCGCGGCTGTCGATGAGGGCCGGCATCGCCGCGCGGGCGAGGCGCGCTGCGGCGATGAGATTGGTCTCGAGCATCTCGCGCCACACGTCGTCGCCCTGTGCGGCGAAGGACCCGCCGCGAGCGATCGCCGCGTTCAGCACCACTGCGTCGATACGTCCGAACATCTCGAGCGTCGAGGCGACGAGCCGATCCGCCCCACCGTCCGCCGTGATGTCGACCGCGAGCGCCTCCGCCCCGATATCCGATGCCACGGATTCGATCTGCGCGCGACGCCGTCCGCAGATCACGACGTCCCACCCGTCCTGACGAAGCTCGAGCGCGGTTGCTGCGCCGATGCCGGTCCCTCCGCCCGTGACGATCGCACACCGACGCGCACCCGAGTTCCGCACGCGGTCGGCGTCGGTCATGGCCTGGGGTGCGCTGAACGACATTCGTGTCCTCCTCAGGGGATTGCGCCACAATGCGCATGGGCAAATTTAAGCATCTGCTTAGTATTTTTCCAAGCACCAGTTTGGAGGAGACGACGAGTGGCGCATCCGTTACCGGCCGGCGCGCGGGCGAACGGCGGCGCTCACGCGGACTCGGCCATGCGATGCGCGAAGCCGAAGGTGCGCCGCCCTACATCCGCGTCCTGGTCGCCGTCGATCTACCACTGGCCGAGCTGGACGGATGCCTCGACGACCTCCTGCGTGCGGGAGTCGGCGGGCATGGAAGTCATCCCAAGGCGCCTGATCGAGGTGTTCGCGTCGGGTCAGGAGTTCGACGAGCACGATGACATCTTCCAGGCCCTGTGCCGCACCCTGGACGCCTCAGGAGCTCCGCAAGGACATCGTCGCGGTCGCGAGACGTCGTGAGAGCGGCGTCACTCTCAAACAGGTCGCCACTGACTTCGGTATCAGCGAGGCAACGGTGCAGAACTGACTCCGCCGAGCCGATGTCGAGGACGGTAACCGTCCGGGGTGAAACCGCCGCGGACGCGGCTGAGGCCCGTGAGTTGAAGAAGCGGATCCGGTTGCTCGAGCAGGAGAACGAGGTCCGCCGTCGTGCTGCAGCGTATCTGTCGCAGGCGAACCTTGAGCAGGAGGTCGAGATCCTCCGGCGCGCGGCGGCGTATCTGTCGCAGGCAACCCTGTCCGGCCCAAAAGGCTCTACCCGCTCGTGAATGAACTCGCCGCCGACGGTGTCCACGTCGCGGTGACGTGCCGGGCGCTGAAGTTCACGAAGCAGCCCTACTACCGGTGGCTGCAGGATCCTGTCTCGCGGCGGGACAGGGACGACGCGCACCTGATCAACGCGGCGATCGACGTGCATGCCGACGATCCCGCGTTCGGGTACCGGTTCATCGCCGACGAGCTCGCCGAGGCTGGGTTTACTGCGTCGGAGAGGCGGGTGTGGCGGGCGTGTTCGGAGAACGAGATCTTCAGCGCATTCGTCCGCAAAGCGCCGCGGCAAGAGACGTCTTGTCGGTCCTCCCGTGCGCGACGATCCCGTCCGGCGCGAGCTCACCGCGGCCGACCCGAACCGGCTCTGGCTCACTGACATCAAGCTCTCATGGGGCACCAATCCATCCCCGTCGAGCGTTCCATCACGACCGACCGTGCTCTCGATTTGGTCTGGCGCGGAATCGGCGCTACCGGGCCAGGCAGCCGCCCCACGGATCGAGTGACCTGCTCGCCCCCACCGGAAGCCTCTGCGGTCAGCGGCGCCAGTCATTGATACTGCTGGTCGTCGCGCTATTGTGTCCCGTTCGGATACCGCGCATCCAGCCAGGCTGCAAGGGTCGACTCGAAACGCTCCGGATCGACGTTCGCCTCCCACCCATGCGGGGCCGAGGCCGTTTCGACGAGCGACACCGTTTCATGGTTCGATGCGAACACTTCGGTGAGATGGAACGGGATCTCGTCGTCGCCCCGCGAATGCAGCACAAGCGTCGGAACTGTGAGCCAAAAGTTCTCGCTCCAGTTGAGCCTCCGGAAGTCGAGCGGCGAGGACATACCGATCAGACGGCTTGCGACGTCAGACCCCATGGCCCATGACACTACTGGCGCCAAGAAGCTTGGTAGACCAGCCTTCTGGATACCGTGTTGCACGATTCCAGACCAGTCGGTCGCGGGCGCAATGAGGGCAAGGCGATCGAAGGCTTGCGGGTCGCGGCGAAGCAGTTCGAACGCGAGCCCTGCACCCATTGACCAGGCGACAACGTCGATCCCGACCGCGCCATGCGCGCGTGCATAGGCAATCGCGTCCGCGAGATCGGTCCACTCTCTCTGGCCAAGGGCCGACAATCCCTCCGAAGGACCATCTCCTGCACCTCGATATGTGATGACGAGCGACGTCAGTCCGGCGCGCTCAACCACTTCGACAGAGCGCAACGCCACCCGCCGCGAGGTGCGAATCCCCTGGATGTGGATCACCCAGCGAGATGCGGCACTCGCGCCCGGGAAGAGCCACGCCGGAGCCGACGTGCCATCGCGCAGTGGCACATCGACGTTCTGCCAGTTGGGGTCTATGTCGGCAGGACCACTCAACGTGTGGCCGGTTAGTTGCGCAATGAATGGCTCCGTCGGAACAGCCGCTGTTGATTTCACAACCTGTCGGACGACTTTGCGCAAATCCTGGTCGTTCACGGCTCCGACCAGCGCATGCTGCTCAAAGTTCTCGCCAAACCAAAGTCCGTACCGGCCCACGGCAGTCGTCTGATCGTTCGAGGGGAATTGGACAGACTTCCCCACGCCCCGAGCCTCGAGCGCCTTCCGTCGAGGCTGAGTACTCAGCACGCGCAGAGCGAGGATTCGAATCAGAATCGCGAGTGGTGCGACCAGGATCGCGACACATCCAAGCGCGACGTACAGATAGATCACGTCACAACTCCTGCTCCGCTGCACATGCGCACGACCGCCGGAGCCTTCATCTGCCGATCCAGCACCTGTGCTGCAGCGCGCAGCAACATCCGCTCCCGCCGTGTGAGCGGTTCACTGTTCGCGATGTCGGTCAGGCGAACGGCGAGTCGGTACGTCTCGTGGACGGGGTCCTCACCGGGGATCGGCATCAGCACCATCCCCCTGCTGACGTTCGCGCGCGTCAGCAGGTTGCTCAGCACCGTGTTCATCGATCTCCGCCCCGCGCGTGCAAGGGAGAACACCGTAATGCCGGCGCAGACCAGCACCACTCCGCCGTAGAACGGGACCGTGAATAGGCCACCCACGAACTCAACGGCCGGGGTACGACCGTGCCGGAGGACGCGAAGCGTGAGGTACACAATCTCGATCAGGCTTGCGACGAGGATCGCCCACGCGCCCACGCGGATGAGAATGTACGGTCGCGGCTGTCGTCCACTGACGCCGATGAGCATGCGTGTCATGATCAGCACGACGCAGCCCATATAGATCGACGCGTACGCCCACAGTCCCGGTTGATCGGCTGTCTCCTTGATGAAGTCGGTCGATGTCGGCCGGCGATCGGCTATCAGGATGAACGGCACGGCGAACGCGGCGATCATCGTCGGGAGCTCCCACAGAGTGCGAGCATTGAAGCTGCTGCCGTCGAGGGTGCGGGCCGCTTCCATGACGAACCAGAACGCGACGATGGCAAGAGCATTCTGAACCAGGTTTGCCACGTTGGAGCCGCCGAGCCAACCATCAATGATCGGCAGTGGCACCACCACGCCGACCATGAATATGGCGGCAAGACCCGTGATTGTGGCGAACCAGGTGAGCCGGCCCGAGGGTCGTCGCACCGCCGACGGCAGACGAATCAACGTCAGCAGCAGCAGAGCGAGGAACGCAACCGACTCAATGCGAACCAGCATCAGCCGAAGACCGCTTCGTCGCGGATATGCCGAGGCCGCAGGACCAGTCGGGACAGCAACTGAGACAGTTTCTCCGCCTCCGCCTCCATCACCAACCTGCTGTCGCTGAAGTCGAGGTCGACCTCGAAGTCGGGTGTCGCGACTCCACGTGCCAGCACGGTCTGACCAGCCCTCATGTGCTCGCTGGCCGGATGCTTTACCGGCAGAGTTGCGCAGCCGGTGTGCTCGAATAGGACGTGCGACAGCTCGTGAAGGACGGTGTGGAATTGGTACCACCGAGGGTCGGACTTGCGCACCAGGATTCGCGCCGCGTCCGGGCTGAGCAGGACGAGTCCGGTGACGTTCTCCCAGTCCTTATCGCCGACCGGCTCGATGTCGATCTGCTTGCCCGTCGCCACCGCGACGTGGCGGACGATGTCAGCCAATCCCACCTCGGCAGGCAAATTCAGCCGGAGGAGTTGCTGCTCGGCGCGCGTGCGCAGTTCATTCTTGTCCAGCGAAGCGCTGTACGTCATGGCAGTCCGTCTTTCGATCGCTCATTTACGAAGCCATCAGCCGGCACGATCAACTGTACGCGTGTGCGCAGTCAATTGCGAGGTATTGCCTTATTGCGCAGAGATTGAACGGAGGGACTGTGCAATTGCGCGGAGCGCCGCGGGTGACACCTCTCCCACGGCGCGGGCGGACACTGAGTCTGCCCCCGATGCTTTGAGCGCGTCGCGGAACTCGAATCCAGCCTCGGCGGCGTCTTTGGCCTCCTCATCCTCGAGGTCGAGGAGGTATGCGGAAGAGATGCCCGAGTATCCCGCCACTCCGTCCAGCAGCCTCGAGCGCACGGCGGCATCCGAATCGCCACTCACGAGTAGCCCCCACTCCTCTTGCTCCAGGGACACTCCCCGCTCGGCCAGGTCCTGGATCAAACCGCTCAGGTCGAACGCAGATCCGTCCGCCCTCGGCGAGCGGGCAATGAGCGTCAGCCGTCGACCGAGCTCGCGAGGCTCGGTCCCCACTTCTGGTTCGATCCGATTCGCCCCACTGAGCGACGCAGCAACACGCGAGATCTCGTGAGGATGGGTACCGAGCGCCCGGGCGAGCTTCTCGATGTCATTCGTATCGAAAGGGGCCGCCCCGCGCATTCGCGCGTAGTAGTAGGTCACCGACATGTCGGAGCGTTCGATCAACTGCTGGTTGGTGATACCGGCGCTGTCCCGCAGTTGCGCGATCGCGCGCACGAGATCCATCGACCAGGCACCCGCCTCCCCGAGTGAACGTCTACCCATATAAGAAGACTACCGCTTGGAATCACAGCGCGAATACCTATTGAGGCAATGGTTGACGTACGCTTTGCTCATGTACGCAATGTGGGCGAGAATACTGCGCAAATCAGCAGCGGCTGCGGCAGCTGAGTTCTCAGAACTCTCCGAGCACCTGATTGAGCCGCATGACCATCTCGGTGACCTGGGCGTCGTCGACGCTATAGCGGATGCGCTGGCCGCGGACAGCGACATCCCGTGGCGGATCGGCAATGACGAGCCCCGACGCAACGAGGTTCTCGAGCCCGTTCGCGACGGTCATCTTCGGGATCTGCAGGGCGTCCGCGATCTCCATCCGAGTCTGACCAGGGCTCTTGCGCAGATGGCCGATGATGGCCGCCTGCAGCATGTTTCCGAGAGCCTTGATCGGATCCTCCGCGTATTCGCTGTTCACGGGGCGGGTGTATCGAGGCACAGCTTCAGTCTTACCGACGCCCGACGACCTCGTCCAGGAGACCGAAGCAAATTGCGCTTCACATTCTCGAGTGTAGCGTTATATGCTTCACTCATGTCCAGGCTGGCAGTGTCGATGCGGACCCCGCTCCTGGCGCGGGCGGGGTGGGCTCGCGATTCCGGGGCAGTCGATCGCTTCCAGACCGATCATGAGAGTCGACCGTGATGGCACAGGGTGCGCGCAGAACTGGTCTCGTTTGGGCAGTCGTCGGAGCGGTTGTCTTGATCATCGGCGTAGTCGCGATCATGGTCGCGCTAGCCGGGGCTCAACCCACGTCCGCACCTAATCGCACCAGCGTCACACCAGCCTCGCCATCGCCGCCGGCATCCTCGTCCCCGCCCTACGGTGCGGTCGTCGACCCGAGCGTGGCGAAGCGGGGTTGGGTCGCGGAGCCGATCACGACGGATCCGAAGAGATACATCGAGTCAGCGCTGGAGGCAGCGAGCACCTTCGACACGACGAAGAGCGACCGAGATGCATGGCTTGCCTACCTCGATTCTTGGTTCACGCCAGACACCCGCTACACGTCGACAGCCGATCAGGATGCAGCGATGCAGAGCTCCAGGCTGGAGCTGCGGCAGGGTGTTGTGCTGCCGGAGTCGGACTGGAACTCACTCGGCAGCGAGCAGGGACGTGTGAAGTCGAGGGTGGAAGGCGAGGTGACGTTCGTCCCTGTTTCCGATGACGCATCCGGCGACATGCGCATTGGCACTGCGAACGTGACTCTTACCTACACCCGCTCGAACGGTTCGGGTGGGGAGACCTCGTACGAGGATCATGCGCGGGTGAGCGTCCAGCTGCTGTGCGGACCCGGGTCGGTGCCGACGCCCGACACTGCGCAGCAGGCCGGGGACTGCAAAGTGGTGCGGTACTTCACCGGACCGATGGAGCCCTGACATGGGCGCCCCGCTGATGATTGCCGGCACGGTCGCCAAGTCCAAGACCGGCCGCAGGATCATCGCCGGGATTGTCGCCGCCGCTGTCCTCGTGAACCTTCTCCTGTTCACACCATTGATCGCGATCCCTTTCGCCGTCGCGGGACAGTCCGTCGCGGCCCCAGCAGACGGGTCGACGCAGAACATCCCGGCTGTGCAGGGCGACTGGCGGTACCCCCTCGCCGGCGGGTATACGAAGGGTCGGGGGTACGGCTACAACCCGGTCGTCGGCTGCAGTTACTGCTCGACGTATCACGAGGGCTACGACATGGCGCAGGGCTGCGGGGCGACGATCTATGCGGCTGGCCCCGGCATCGTGAAGGTCGCTGGCGTCTACCAGGGGTATGGCAACGCGGTGATGATCGACCACGGCGGCGGCCTGGAAACCCTCTACGGCCATATGCAGTGGGGACCCCTCCGCGTGCATGTCGGCGACCGGACTACTGCTGGCACTCCGTTGGGTGCGGAGGGCAACACGGGCAACTCGTTCGGCTGCCACCTGCACTTCGAGGTGCGCGTGGGCGGGCATGCGGTGGATCCGCAACCCTTCATGGTCGCGCGCGGCCTTCCTCTCACCTAGACGCGTCAAAGGAGCGAACATCATGACTGGTCTTGCGGCTCTACCTGTGGCGGACATGCCGCCGATCACCCCGGACTTCTCGGCACCGTTCTTCCACGGGTTCCAGGTGATCGCGTCCTACATTCTCGCTGGAGCAATGATCGTGGTCTTCATCATGCTGGTCATCGCCGGCGCGGCCCTGGCGTTCCGCGGACTCGCGTCGGATCGCGTCCGGACCTGGGCGGGCGAGAACATCCTTTGGATCTTCATTGCGGCGGCCGTCCTGGGGGCCGCGTCTGGCCTGTTCCAGTGGTTCATCAACTTCGACTTCGGCTTCTGATGCACACCATCGCCGCCGTCCTGCTTAGCCTCGCTCTGGGTGCGAGTGCCGCCGTCGCGGCGCCCTCGGCCTCACAGGCCGTGGCGTCCATCGAGACAGCATCGAACGTCGTGGGCGGCGCGGTCGTCACCGGTCAGCCGTGGACGAGCCCGGCGTACCCCGTGGTGTGCAGAGAGACGGACAAACAGATCAGCTGCACGCCCACCGACCCGCTGCAAGTCAAGGCGCAGCAGTGCTTCACGGATGTCGTCTATGCCGGCGGGCGGGCCACCGTGTGTACGACGTTCGATGGTCATACCAGCGCCATTCAGGCGGCGGGCGGACGACCGCTCCTTGTGCAGTACGGCTGCAGCGTGGGCGACGTGGTGTGTGTGACGTTCGAGAACGCGGGCCGGGGAATGGCGTTGGCGGCGACCGGGATGATGTACGTCGTCGCGACGAATACGCGGTTCGACACAAGCACGTTGCTGTGGACGGCAGCCGCGAACGAGTGGTCGTTCTGGCAGTGGGCAGTGCTCGTGGTGCTCTTTGCAGCCTTCGTATGGGCGATCTCTGCGGCCGTCGTCTCGGGCGATCGAGAACAGTTGGTGGGTGCGATCGTGCGCTGCTTCATTGCCATCCCCGCTGTGCCGATCTCGCTCTGGTTGACCGGCAAGCTACTGAACTCAATCGATCAGATGACCTGGTACGTGATGAACCGCGGCAGCGAGATGGATCTGTTCGAGACGTTGCAGGGTGTGATGTGGGCGGGTGGGCAGGCGAACTACTTCTTCGCGTTCCTCATCCACGGGATGCTCATGCTCTCGATGATTCTGCTGATGCTCGTCTTCGCGTTCCGCAACATCGTCCTCGCCGCCCTCATCGCCGTCGGGCCGGTCGCGTGGATGATCTTCCCGCTTCGCGGTATCGGGCCGCAGTGGGTGGTGCGCTACTTCTCCGCGATCGTTGTCCTCCTCCTCACCGGACCTCTCACGATCGGCTTCGTCTCCCTCATCGTCCGCGGACTGTCAGGGGTGAAGACGATCTGGGATCCGCAGTCCTGGCCGCTTCTGCTGGGCCTCGTGCTGGTCGCGTTCGCCCCGTTCGCGGTGTTCGGGCTGTTCAGCTTCGTCGGCGCGGTTGCCGCCGACGCGATCGGCTCTCGCCTCGGTTCGGGTGCACGGAGCATGTCGACGGGTGCAGCCCGCTCCGCGATCCGCATCCCCTCTCGCCTCGGCGCGTCTCCCGCGGGAATGGCGGCTAAGCGTGGAGGCGGTGGCAGTACCGGCCCCGCTGGACGGTCTTCAACGAGCTCGCGCCCGGGTGGGGCGACAAACCCGGCGGGTAAGCCAAGTACGCCAACCAGCTCCAGTGCACAGACATCGACGGCATCGCCGAACACGCAGCCGAGCTCGGCGAGCACGCCGGCCCCGAAACCGCCCGGGAGCGGTCGGAGCGGATCATGACCAGCACGACCTCTCCGTCGACGTCGCCTGAGCGTCCGGTCCGTCTTACGCGCCGGTCGGGTCAGGGCGTCGTGATGGGGATGGACCCGTGGCAGCTTGGTTTCCTGACCGCCGCAGGGATCATCCTGCTGATCTCGATCAACCGGTTCGGGCCCGTCGGGCTGCTCTACGGCGTCCCCTTCTATCTGCCGCTCGGCGCCGCGGCGTTCACCACGATCCGTGGGATCTCGGCCCCGAAGATGGCGGGACTGTGGGTGACCACGCAGGTCCGGCACGCGGCCGGCGCGACCGAGACGCGGTTCCGGCCCGAGCGGATCGCACTGGCTGGCACCCTGAACCTCCCCGGAGTGCGCGCGTCGATCCAGCTGTGGGACGTCGACGGGATCGCGTGTGTCTACAACCCGCACGACCGGGCGGTATCCGTGACGGCGGAGCTCGAGGTGCAGGGGTTCCTCATGCACGACACCCCGGACCGATTCGACCTCGCCCAGCAGTGGGCGACTGTGCTCGCGTCGTTCACCCAGCGGCCGGGAGTCAAGCGCATCACCCTGCAGGAGCGCACCCTCCCGTCCACCATCCGCGCGGCGCGGGAGCACTACGACACCGTCGTGCGGCAGCGCGACCTCGATGCGGCGTCGCCCGTGGCGGAGAACTATCGAGAGGTCATGGATGGATCGGAGAGGTATGCCGTCGCGCACCGCAACTACCTCACCTTCACTTTGGACCTGGTCACGCTTGGCGCCCAGTTGAAGTCGCTCGGGGGTGGGGCGGATGCGGTCAAGACGCTCGCCCATGTGGAGGCACACAACCTCGCTGACGCGCTCCAAGCTGCCCACATCAAGGTGCGCCTGTGGCTGTCCCCGCGGGACGTCGCTGCGCTCGGCCGCACCGTATTCGACCCGGCGTTCGCCGCCGCAGTCCAGAATCGCGCCGTCGACCGGGCGGGGGTGGATCCGATCGCGATCGGTCCCATGTATCTCGCGGAGCCGCGCCACGACAACGGGGTCGTGATCACGGACTCCGGTGTGCACACGACGATGTGGATCCACGAGTGGCCGCGATCGGATGCGCCGGTGGGTTTCATCAGCCCTGTCGTGTTCGCGCGGATGCCTCAGACGGGGGAGGCGATCACACACATCTTCTCACTCGTACTGACCCCAGTACCGGTCTCGAAAGCGCTGCGGCGGATCCGGGATGAGAAGAAGGTGTGGCGGGGCAACGAAAAGCTGCGCGCGAAGCGCGGCGCCGACGGGTCCGCCGCGGACGCCGCGGACTGGGATGCCCTGGAGAAGCAGGAGGAGGAGATCGTCGCCGGGCATGGCGAGTTCCGATACGGCGGCTACCTCACGATCACCGCCGGCGATCGGGAACAGCTTGACCAGGCCGTCGCCGGCATGCGCAACGCCCTCTCCCGGGCCGGCATGGAAGCGCAGATCCTGTACTGCCAGCAGGCGGAGGCGTTGATGGTGAACGCGTTGCCGATCGGGCTCGGGATGAAGTGATGGCCAAGCGATCCGTCACCTTCACCCCGGCCACTACCAGCCGGAAGGACCGCCGCGACCTGCGCCGCCAGATCGCCGCCGCCATCCGGGACGAGAGACCTGCAACCTCCACTCGCTGTGACCGCGCCCTCCCCGAGGCGGCGGTCCCCGGCCCATTCGGCCCTGGGCTGACACAGGGCGGGTACTGGAATCTGGGGAAGACGTCGGTGCCGCCGCATCAGGCGACCAGCCAGCACCTCGCCGGAATCTACCCGTTCGTCGCCGACGCCGGCCTCGGCCACCGCGGCCCCATCGTCGGGGTCGATCTGAACGCGGACGCGCTGTGGCACTTCTCGCCGTGGGAGGCTTACGGCGACGCCACCGAGCGAGGCACCTTCTCCACCAACATCCTCGTGCTCGGCGCCTACCGATCCGGGAAGTCCGCGACGGTGAAGACGCTCACGACCCGGTCGATCGCGTTCGGTCACCAGATCGTGGTCCCCTCCGATCCGAAAGGTGAATGGGTCGCGGTCGCTGATGCGATCCCGGGTGGGCGGGTGATCCGGCTCGGCGCCGGGACCAGCGCACGCCTGAACCCCCTGGACAGGGGGCCGCGACGGTCGGATGCGACGGATGAGCAGCACGAGCAGATGGTCAAGCAGCGCCGCATCGGCACACTGATCACGATCATCGAGATGACCCTCGGCACGAAGCTGTCGGCGGTGGAGCACGCCGCGCTCCACGACGCTCTCGACAGCTGCATCGGCGCCACCAATGACCGCCCCACCCTCCGCGGCGTGTACGAACATCTCGGCCTGCTTGCTGGGGGCAAGAGCGGCCGAGACTCCCGCGTCGCGGAGGGTGCGGTGCAACCCCGGTACGTGCTGCGACGGTTCGTCGACGGCGACCTGTCCGGACTGTTCGAGGACGAATCCACCGTCGCATTCGACCAGGACGCCCCCATCGTCGTCACCGACACCTCAGAGTTATTCGCCCGAGGAGAGCTCGCCGCCCAACTCACCCAGGTGTGCTCCACCGCGTGGATCCAAGCCGTCATCTCCGACCGAGCCGCGCACCGCACCCGGTACGTGGTGCGGGAGGAGGGATGGCGGGACATGACCTCTCTGGCCTCGTTGCAGATGTTCCAGCAGTGGCTGAAACTGTCCCGCCACTACGGGATCAGCAACATCGTCATCCTGCACAAGATGGGCGACCTCGACGCCGTCGGCGACGAAGGCTCCCTCGAACGCTCCCTCGCCTACTCGATCGTCGGAGACATCGAGAACAAGTTTGTCTTCCGGGTCAACCACCAGGAGCAGCACGCCCTGCAAACCCGACTCAACATGCCCGCCCCGCATGTCGAGATGGCGAGGCAGCTGCGCAAGGGCGAGTTCGTCGCATACGTGGGGCAGTTCGCTTATTTGGTGGATTGCTTCGCCACGTCAACGGGGTGGGAATACGAACTGTTCAACACCGACGATGCGCTCACCATGACCGACAACGACGGCACCCTGCAGATGCCCGAGCCCGACACGCTCGATGATCTCTGGCCCACCGCCGACCCCGCCGCCCTCGACGGGTGGCTCTCCCCAAAGGAGTTCTGAACCCCAATGTCTACCGCACGCGCATACGCCACCGTCACCGGTCCGACCGCCACCTTCGTCGCCCCCGACGGACACACCGAACCCATCCATGCCGCCGGCCACGACGATATCCGCGTCGCTGTCGTCCGCCGCGCCGCCGACGAAGCCCGCCGCGCCGGAGTACCCCTCGAACTGGTCACCTCCGGTGACCGCGGTCAGCACCACCTTCTCGTTCATACGGACGGCTCCATCACCAGCCTCGACACCACACCCGACCCCGATCCCGCGGCGGTCGACGACCAGCTCGCTGAACTCCTGGGACCCGAACTCGAAGGGCCAATCGCGACACTCCGCTCCGACAGTCGTGATGTTCCGGCGCAGACTGCCGAAGACACAGACTCCGGGATTTTGGAACCGCCGAAGCGCCGGACGTCGTTCATCGCCGAGCCGCAGGTCGCGCCCACACCGACCAGCGGGATGCGTGTCCTCCTCGCCTCTGTCGGCATCAACGTGAAGCCGTCGGCGGCGGACCTGCGGCGGGAACAGGACACAGCCGTCGTGTCGCGCCAGTGGGCCGGATGCCGCACCATCGCGGTCGTAAACGGGAAAGGCGGGTCCGGGAAGACGATGACCACCGCCATGCTCGCCGCCGTCTACGCCCGAAACGGCGGCGGCAACGTGCTGGCCTGGGACAACAACGACACCCGCGGCACCCTCGGCTGGCGCACCGAACCCGGCCTGTACGACACCACCATCCGCGACCTGCTCCCCGCCGCCGATGATCTCCTCGCCCCCGGCGCATGGGTGTCCCACATCTCCCGGTACGTGCACCACCAAGACGCAGACCGGTACGACGTGCTCCGCTCCAACCCCGAAATGCTCGCCACAGAGCAGCGGCTCAGTGCCGCGGAGTTCGACATGCTCATGCAGGTCGCCGCCCGCTACTACCGGCTCGTGATCTTCGACTCCGGCAACGACGAATCCGCCGACCGGTGGATCCGGATGATCGACGACTCCTACCGACTCGTCCTCCCCACCCTGAAAGCCAACGAGTCCGCCGAGACCGCCGCTCTCCTCCTGGAAGAACTCCGCCGGCGGGACGAACGCTCCGCCGCCCTCGCCGACAACGCCGTGGTGGTCGTCAGCCAGTACGAGCCCGGCAGCCTCGCCGCGGAGCGGCGCATCGCGGATGGGTTCCGCGACCTCGTCCGGGACGTGCAGATCGTTCCCTTCGACCCGGCCCTGAAGTCCGGCCCGTTGCGGTTCGACACTCTCCGCCCTCGCACCCAGGACGCGTGGCTCCGGATCGCCTCCGTCACCGCGGAAAGCCTCTAGGGAACAGCCATGCGCGAGGGCACGGCAGGCAAGGCGATCGCGATCCTGATCGCGGCCGCGGTGGTGCTCTCACTGCTGTTCGGACTCGTCGCGCAATCCATCACGCTGGTCGCCTGCGGCACCGGGCTGACACCACGCAACCTTTTCTCCGGACTCTGGCTCGCTGCCACCGGCGACCCGGCGGCCTACTTCACCACCTCAGGCTGCGAGCTGCCAATCACCCCCATCCGGATCCTCGATGTGGTCGCCATCCTCCTCATTGCCGCCGTGGTCGTCTGGGGCATGAGGGTATGGCTGCGGTACCGGCAATCGGATCGGTCATTCATCGCCGACTTGCGTAAGCGGCCGGGATTCGCTCCGGCCTCGGAGATCCGCCAGCACCTCTCCGGTGCCGCGGTGCTGCGGCGTGCCCGACAGCTGAGGCCTGACATCGCCAAGCCGCGACCGACCGATGTCGGGTGGCGAGTCGGCCGTTCCCGCGCAGTGGACGTGTTCGTGTCGATTGAGGACTCCGTCGCCCTCGAAGGGCCACCCCGCTCCGGCAAGGGCTACCGGGTGCTGATCTCCGCGATCCTGGACTGGTCCGGCCCGCTCATCACGACCTCGACGACGAACGACAACCTCACCGCGACGATGCGGATGCGGCAGCACCGCGGCGACGTGCACGTCTTCGATCCGCAAGGGCTGTCCGGCGTCCGCCACCCGCTCCGTGTCTCCCCGATCGCTGGCTGCGAGGACCCGCTCGTCGCGATGCAGCGTGGAACCGCGATCATCACCGGCACCGCCCTCGGCACATCCTCCACCAATGGCGAGTGGGCGCAAGCATCCGGGGTCGTCCTCGGGCGGCTCCTGCACGCGGCTGCCGTGGGTGGTCGGTCGATCGCGGAGCTCTATAAGTGGGGAACCAGCCCCGCCCAAGCCCGCGACGCCGTCGACATCCTCCGCATGGACGGTGCGCCCGGCTGGGGTGACAACCTCGAAGCCACCATCGCCGGTGACGACAAGCTCGTCTCCTCCATCTGGTTCGGCGTCCAAGGAGCCGTCGCACCCCTCGCCGTTCCGCAGATCCGCGAGTCGCTCATGCCCGGCGCCGACGACCGCGTCTTCAACCCGCACGCCTTCCTCGACGCTCCCAACACGCTCTACCTGATCGGCTCCTCCTCCGGTGCAGCGGCGATGGGTGGATGGCTCGGCGCGTTGCTGGACGACATCGTCGAGGTCGCTCGGAACCGGGCGCTCGCCTCCCCCGGTTCGCGTCTCGCGCATCCGCTCGGTCTGATCCTTGATGAGATCGCCAACATGTTCCGGTGGGGCAACCTGCCCCGAATCATGGCCGACGGCGGCGGCCGCGGAATCTGCACCTTCGTCGTCCTCCAAGCCCTCTCCCAGGCCGAGACTTCCTGGTCTCGCGCCGAGGCCGACACGATCTGGGCCGCCGCGACCGCCAAAGTCTTACTCGGCGGTGCGTCCCACGTCGACCACCTCCGCGACATCGAGACCCTACTCGGCACCCGCGAGACCCGCCGCACCCAACGGTCCTGGTCCACCCGCGACCCAGGTCACTCCACCAGCGAGCAGCACGAACGCCGCCCGCTGATGTCGGTGGACGAGATCCGGCGGATGCCGCAGAACCTCGGGCTGCTCGCCTACCGCAACCGTCGCGGCGTTCTCCTCGACCTTGCAGGGTGGGATGAACGTCGCGACGCCCGCGACATCGCCACCGGCAAACGCGACACCGAACGCGAACAACAAGACGTCTTCACTGCCCGCACGAGACCCACACGGTACGAGGAGGTGGACGAGGCATGAGCAACCAACGCAAGCCCGCCCTGTGGGACGCGTACCGGACCGAGTTCCTCCGGTCCGCCGTGTGGTTCGCCCGCCGCGACCGCTGGTTCGCGCACGAGACCGTGATCGCGTGGCCGCTGACCTGCGCGGGGTGCGGGCAGGAGGCGACCAAGCGGCAGCTCGAGCTGCACCATCTCGACTACGCCGGCGTCCGCCTCGACGACGGCACCTGGACCGCGCACGAACCCCATGAAGACATCCTCGCCATGCACCCCTACTGTCACGAGCTGCTACACCGGCTCATCGACCGCGACGCCGTCCTGTCCCGACACGTCTCTCGGCGGACCGCGTCCGTGCGGGCGCTAGCTCGGCTGCGGGCGAAGCTCACCCTTTTTCAGGAGTCAGGATGAGCGCCGAGTACAACGAGGAAGAGGTCGAAGCGCTCATCGCCCAGCAGATGGCCCGGTTCAACCCCGCCGACCGGCACGGCAGCTCTGACCCGCTCGGCGCGCACGTCGTCGACTGGCGACACCTCACCGACAGCGCCGCCCCCGCCGAGTGGGCGGCGCTGCGCGACTGGGTCGAATGGTTCGTCGTCCGATACCGGATCGCCGAGTCTGTCGTCCCGTTCTGCTGGTACCGACACGGGCAGCTCGTCGAAGAACTCTCCGCGTTGCACACAGCCCACACGGCTGCGTTCGACAGCTCCGACGGCGGGTTCGGGCCAATCGGATGGCACGAACGCCTCTCCATGGCACTCCCCCGCCTCACCAGGGCCTACGCCGGCGGATGCGCCGACGGACACCGAGACGTCCGCTCCCGCAAGGTCGCACCAATCGACCCGCAGGAGTGGGACGCGTGGACCAACCAGGCCCACGCCCACTGAACCATCTGCACGGGTGGTTCGAACGAAGGGAAGAAGGAATGACCACCAGAATTCCGGTCACGATCGAGGGTAACCTCACCGGCGACCCCGAACACGGCACCGGAGACGCGGGCAACGAATACGCCCGCTTCACCGTCGCCGTCAACGACCGACGCCTCAACGAGACCACCGGAAGGTGGGAAGACGCCGGCACCGTCTTCCACCGCGTCGTGGTGTTCAACCTGCAGGCCCGGCACGTAGCTGACTCGCTCCACAAGGGCGACAGCGTCCTCGTCGCAGGCGACCTGCGGTTCGGCACCTACACGAACAACGACACGGGAGAGACGAGGGAGACCCGCGACATCGTCGCCGACAACATCGGCGCCTCGCTGAAGTTCTCCAATGTTGAGATCGCACGCAGCCCAAAAGCTAGCGGCCCCGACGCATACGCGACGGGGCCGACAGCAATGCCGGTAGCCGCCGGCATCGAGAGTGTCCGCTGATCCAACACAACAAGTCGCGGGCGGGAGTCATAGTACTCCCGCCCGCACTCCATTTCGACGCTCATGAGCATGGCGACTCGCTTGTCGGTTTGCGCAGTGTTGCGCCCCGGGTTCATGGGAGGCTATTACGTCGACGAGGCGATCGGCAGTTCCTGGCAGATCGGTTCCACTCCGAACTCGGACTTGCGCGCGTCGATGTAATCGACCACCAACTGTGTGGACGGTCGAACTCCGCCGCGAAGAAAGCCGAGGTGAACTCAACCCGTCAGCGCAACACCATCGATGATCATTTCGGAGGTGTGGTGTGGCGAAGATCGGGAGACCGGGGTTGCCGTCGGATCGGCGGCAGCAGGTTTGGGAGTTGTGGAAGACGGGTGCATCGATCAGCGAGATCTCCCGATCGGTGGGGTCGCCGCCTGGGTCGATCTTCTCGATCCTGTTGCCATTCGGCGGCTTCTATCAGGCGCCGCAGCGCCGCCGGGAAGGGACGCTAACCCTCGCCGACCGCGAGGAGATCTCCCGGGGTCTCGCGGCTGGTGAGTCGTATCGGTCGATCGGCCGCCGGCTCGGCCGGCCCGCGTCGACGATCAGCCGCGAGGTCGCGAAGAACAAGGGTCCGCGCCGGTATCGTGCCGTCGATGCCGATGATCGCGCCTGGCGACGTGCGCGGCGTCCGCAGCGGTGCAAGCTCGCTCGCAACCCGGTGCTGCGCGGTTACGTCGCCGCTCGCCTTCGGGAAGACTGGTCGCCCGAGCAGATCGCCGGCGCGCTCCAGAAGCGTCACCCGGCGGGGAGCGGGATGCGGGTGTCACACGAGACGATCTACAAGTCCCTGTTCGTGCAGTCCCGCGGTGTTCTGGCGAAGGAGCTGCAGAAGCATCTGCGATCCGGGCGGCCGATCCGGCGCAGCGTCCACAACAACGTCACCGGACAATGGCGATCCCAGATCAAGGATGCAGTCTCCATCTCCGAGCGCCCCGCTGAGGCTGAGGATCGCGCGATCCCGGGCCATTGGGAGGGAGACCTCCTGCTCGGGCGCCATTGGACGCAGATCGCGACAGTCGTCGAGCGCGCGACGCGGTTCACGGTCCTGGTCCAGGTCGATGGCCGTGACATGGAGTCCGTCACCGCGGGGCTCTCGCGTGAGATGAATCTGCTGCCGGAGCAGTTGCGTCGCTCACTGACGTGGGACCGCGGGATGGAACTCGCCGACCACAAGACCGTCACGCGCAACACCGGTCTCGACGTCTACTTCGCCGACCCGCGCAGCCCCTGGCAACGCGGCACGAACGAGAACACGAATCGGCTGCTGCGTCAGTACTTTCCCAAGGGCGTCAGCATGAGAGACCTCACCCAGTCCGACCTCGACGTTGTCGCCGCCCGTCTCAACTCCCGCCCGAGGAAGACTCTCGACTTCGACACGCCAGCCGATAGGCTCCAAGCACTGTTGCGCTGACGGGTTGAGTTCACCGACGCACTGCGCAGGATCGCGTTCGCTCTTCGCAACTCCCGAACCTCGCGTTCGAGCTGCGCGATATGCTCCGCATCATCGGTCGACCGACCAGACCGCAGGCCACCGTCGACCTCCGCACGGTGCACCCAGCCGCGCAACGTGTCGGAAGGGATCCCCAGCTGTTGACCGACCCTCGTGCACGCGCCGCGCCGGCCGCCATCCTCACCACGCGCGGCCAGAACCAGCCGCACCGCCCGGTCCCTTCAACTCGGGCGGACACTTCCTCAACTTCGACAAGCTCCCCATCCTTTCGGGATGTCAGCGCCTCCACCAGACCCGGGGCGCAACAATCCGCCGCTCCAACCGCTGCGACGACCGCGTAGGACTGTGATGTGGTCGAGACGCGCGATCCGTCAACGGCAGACCGGCCCGGTAGCGCCCCGCCCATCAAGACTCGGTCGGCGGGGAACACTGGAACCGCTCCGCAGCGCGACGAACGGACCGACCCTGCTCGCCGATCAACCGGGCAAGACGACCCCTGCCCTACGGAGTGAATGGCGGATTAGCGTGGGTCACGAAGACCTCCTGGAACGGCGTGGTGTGTGGTAGCCCACATCGTGCCGGGAGGTCTTCGCCTACCTCAACGGTTCACAACCTCACGGGGAAGCACACCTAGAGTTCGAGCACGAGCCTCGCGCCCTTGCACCGCGAGACGCAGATCATCATGACCTCGTTCTCCTCCCGTTCCGCGGCGCTAAGCACCGCATCGCGGTGATCCGCGACACCTTCGACGATAAACGTCTCACAAGTGCCGCAGGTCCCGCCTCGGCAGGACGACGGTGCGGGGATGCCCGCTTCGATAACCTTGTCGAGAATCGTCTCACCCGGGTTGACGGTGAGCGTCCTGCCTGACACCGAGAGTTCCACCTCGAAGGCGGTGTCACTGTCCGTGGCGACGTCCATGGTGTTGCTGAATCGCTCGATGAAGAGGTCGGCACCGACCGCCTCCGCTTCCGCCGTCGCCGCATCGAGTAGTCGCGTCGGGCCGCAGGCGTAGATGACAGCACCCGCGTCCGCCGCCTCATCGACCACGTCGGAGAGCGCCATCCGCTGCCCCTCCGAGCTCACGTACACGTGGACTCGATCGCCGTACTGGTCGAGGTCCGCACCGAAGGCCATCGTGGATGGATCACGACCGGCATAGTGCAGCTGCCAGTCGACCCCGTACATGGCGGCGCGCCGGACCATCGGCAGTATCGGGGTGATCCCGATCCCTCCCGCGACGAAGACCATCCGCTCCCGCACCGTGAAGCGGAAGAGGTCGCGCGGCTCCGAGACACGGACCAGCTGCCCCTGCCTAACCCGCTCGTTGAGGTGGAGGCTGCCCCCTTCTCCGGCGTCCTCGCGAAGCACCGCGATCCGGTATGCCGAGTGGTCGTCCGGATCTCCGCACAGGGAGTACTGCCGGATGAGGGGTGGCACCCCCGCCCTGTCGATGTGCACGTCGATGTGGGAACCCGGCTCCCACGGTGGCAGGTCCACGCCCTGCGGATCTGTCAGGACTAGACCGGCGATGCCCCGGGCCTCGTCGATCCGGCTCGATACCTGGAGTGTCAGCATGGGTCCGCACCCTCCTCGAGGCAGACGGAACGGGTGAACAGGTCGAGCGCCCTCATCACGAGACCGACCGGCGCGCGAGAGCCGTCTGTGCGGCCTCGAGCTGGATGGCGATGGCCACGGCCCCCGGATCCGGGACGCCGACGGCTCGATGCCCGAGATAACTGCTCCGCCCCAACGCGGGCTTCAGCGCGGCGGTCGCATCTGCACCGCGGCGCGCAGCCGCCGCCGCCAGGCCGAGCAGATCGGCGGACTCGTCGGCGTCCGCCAGCGCGTCGACGGCGGGTTGGAGCGCGTCGATCATGGTGCTGTCTCCGGGCTCTGCGCCGCCGATCTCGCGAATGCGTCTGACGCCCGCCGCGAAGGCGGCGACCCAATCCGCCGACGTCGGGGGAGTGGGACCGCGCAGGCGCTCGCCCATGGCGAGGACGAAGAGGCTGTAGAGCGGCCCGGAGGTGCCGCCGACCTCGCGCCGGAGGAGGTCGGACACCGCGGCCAAGTAGTCGCCCACTGTCGGCAGGGATGCGAGGGTGTCGCGACGGGCACGCATCACGTCGGCGGCCCGCGCGAGGTTCGTGCCGAGATCGCCGTCCCCGACGGTGCGGTCGAGCTCGGTGAGGCGGGGCTCGGCGGCGATGAGCGCCTCCGCGATGGCGTCGGTGACGTCTGCGACCCCGACCACCTCCGCACGGGAGGGCCCGGTCGCTCCGGACGGCTGCGTGGGGAGCGTCAGAGCGGGAACCGGCGTCGGCCCGTCCGAGGAGAGAAGTCTGGTCGCCCGCGGGAAGGCCAGCACGTCCGCTTCGTCCGCCAGCAGTTCGAGCGCGTCGCGGTCGACCTTCGCCACTGTCAGTGAGGCCCCCGGCGTCTCCAGTGCGGTGAGGAAGTCGCCGGCCCAGGTCATTCGGGCGCGGACGCCGCGGTTGGAGAGTTCCCGCAGGACATCGCCTTGGAGAATTCTGAGCTCGAGATCCGGCGTCCCCCCGAGTCCGTTGACCAGCGCCACGACGTCGTCACCCGCGCGGATCCGACGATCGTCGACGATCACGTCGATGAGTCGGGCGGCGATCGCCGCGCTGCTCGCGAGGGTTCCGCGTTCACTGCCTGCTTCGCCGTGGATGCCCAGGCCCCACTCGACCTCGTCGTCGGCGAGCTCGAAGTTGGGACGAATCGCACCGGGAAGGGAACACGGGCCGAGCGCGAGCCCCATCGTCGCAGCGCCGTCGAGGAAGGTCCTGGCCACCTCGAGGATGCGGTCCATGTCCCACCCGCGCTCGGCCGCCGCGCCGACGATCTTGTGGACGAGCACAGCGGCCGTGAGTCCGCGTCGCCCGGCCCGCGAGCCCTTTCCGAGAGCGGCGTCGTCGCTGACGAAGATCAGCTCCACGCGCGTCCCTGCGGCTCGTGCGAGCTCCGCGGCGAGGCCGAAGTTGAGACGATCGCCGGTGTAGTTCTTCACGACCAGGATGACCCCCGCGGCAGGCTCGACCGCACGGATCGCGGCGTAGACGGCGTCCACGGAAGGGGAGGTGAACACCGGCCCGAGCACAGCGGCATCGAGCATCCCACGTCCGACATAGCCAGCATGGGCGGGTTCGTGCCCCGATCCCCCACCCGAGATGACGGCCACCTTGTCCCCGTGTTTGCGCGCTTCGGGGGCGCGCAGGATAACGGGCCAGTCGGCCACTCTCGCAAGGTGCGGCGCACCCATGACGAGCCCCACGATGTAGTCCTCGATGACGTCTGCGGGGTGGTTGATGATCTTCTTCATAACGTGTGCCTTCTGGAGTCCCTTGTCGCGATGCGGTGTGATCAGACACCGGGTGGGGCGTCAGCGGAGAGTGACCTTGATCGGGAGGGCCTCGAACCCCCTTAGCCAGTTCGAGTAGAAGAGCTCCGGCTCGCCGGCGAGCTCGATCGTGTCGACGCGTCGGGCGAGTGATGTGAGGAGGCAGGCCGCCTCCATCCGGGCCATCATCTGACCCACGCAGCCGTGGATTCCCGTGCCGAATGCGAGATGCCCCGTCGGATCGCGATCCAGGTCGTAGACGTCCGGCCGGTCCCACCGGCGAGGGTCGCGGTTGGCCGCCGCGAGCGCCATGATGACCTTCTCGCCTGCGCCGATCCGCACACCGCCGAGTTCGGTCGCCCGGGCGGTCGTGCGTCCGATGTATGGGCTCGAGGTGTTCCACCGCAGTGCTTCCTCGAACGCCCGCCTCGCGAGACTCGGCTCGTCGCGGAGAGCGGCCCACGCTGCGGGATTCTCGGCGAGGGCCTTCAGAGCGAACTGGATCCCGAAGATGGTGGTGTCGACACCGGCGGACAGAAACGTGCGGACGAGCATTCCGGCGTCTTCCTCGCTGATCTCGCCTTGATCGACGTAGGAGTAGATCGTGTGTCCGAGGCCGCCCGCCACGAGGTTGTCGCGGCGCATCTGCCAGTTCACGAATGTCGCCGCCTCCTCCGCCGCCTCGGTCGCGCGGTCGAAGAGCCAATTGCGGGGGCCCATCGCCTGGAAGTTGAGATTGGAGTAAGGCAGGAGGTGGTGGCGTCCCTCGGGCTGGAAGCCGACGGCATCGGGGAGGACTTGGAGTGGGAAGGGTTCGGCGAGCTCCTTCGCGGCATCGAACTCGGTGCTCTGCAGCACCGAGTCGACGAGGGTGTCGGCGGCTGCCTGGAACTGATCAGTGAGGCGACGCACGACCCGTTGGCTCAGGATCGAAGCCATGATCCTCCGGTACTTCGTGTGGGCCGGCGGATCGTTCTCGAGGATGACGGACGGCTTTCGCCAGTTCTCGCTCTTCTTCGTGTTGGTCACGCCGGTGCCGGACGATGACTCGTAGGTCTCGTAGTCCCGGAACACCTCGTCGGCGAGGTCGTATCGTCCGGTGAACCAGATCTCGTGCTTCTCGAGAAAGATCACCGGGCCCGACTCGCGAATGCGCTCGTCGGTCGTGTTCGGCTCCCGCAACGCTTCGATCGAGAAGGGGTCGAGGTCGCTGACGACGGCAGGACCGGCCACTGCACTGCCCATGTGGACTCCCTTGTTCGCCACGGGGGATCTGCGTCGAGACTCCGCGGATGGATCTAGGTTATATATCAACCCGTTCAATTGCAAACGCCCATCCTCTCCCCTATACTCGCCGTGGGTAGCCGCTCGGAGGTGATATGCCCGTCGACACTGGTCCGTCACAGGCGGTGCGTCGGCGCGCACGCGAGATGAACCTCGTGGTGGATCGGCTGCCGAACACAATCGAACGTGATCACTACACGCCGGCGTTGCTGGGTCTTCTCAACAATCTGCTGGTGTGGGGTGGTTCCCGCGTGTTCCAGCAACTGCACGGAATCGGTACCAACGACTGGCGGGTGGTGAGCGCGCTCGGCAATCACCCCGGATCGACGGCCGCACAACTGTGCGAGGTGCTGGGCATCAACAAGTCGATCGTCTCCAAGAGCGTCAACCTATTGTTCGACTTGGGAATGATCGGGCAGCTCGACGGGCCTCGTGGCTCACGCCACCTCTATCTGACCGTGCAGGGAGCCAAACTGCACGACGAGTGCATGCCGATCGCGTTGAAGCGTCAGGAGATCCTTCAGGAGTCACTGTCCGCCGATGAAGTGAGGATTCTGGACGAACTCCTCGTCAGAATGATCAGCTCCAGCGACGCGCTGCAGGCGTACGAGCATCAGATCCTCTCGGAACGCGGTCCGGCCTAGTCCTCCGCTCGAGCTACGGGCGAGACCCGGGCCGGACCGTCACCCGCCCGAAGTCGGTTCCCGGAACGTAGTTGTAGAGGAACATCTGGTCGGCTTCGGGAGCGAGGAGCGCGTCGTACTCGCCGTCGGCACCCGGGACCGCGCGCAGGACGACGAGCCGCAGGCCTGTGGGGGGCTCACCGTCGGCCGGAGGGGAGATCCAGAGCGAGTCTCCCTCGATGCGAACGCCGACCAGACCGACACTGAGCGCCCCTCCGTGCGCGCGAAGCGTCACCGCTCCAGTGGCCCGGATCCCGTCCGCGGTGCGCACGGCTGACAACTCGACGACGTGCTGCCCGTCGAACCTCGCGTCGCCCACGACCTGAACCTCGGCGTCCGGATCACGCAGGATGTACGACACGAGACTCTCCCGAAGCTCCCAGTGGATGGTGCAGGCATCCCCGGGAGCGCTCCTCGCCTCGACAGTCCGTGACGGTAGATCGCCCCCCGAGGGCCGCTCGCTCACTGCAGCGCCAGATGACCGGCGCGCTCGACCGCGCCAGTGTCTGGACTCACCGGGTTCTTCGTGATGCGCACGGAGTGGATCTGCCCCGTAAAGCGCGCAGGAGGGGACAGCAGATCGGAGACTCCGTTGATGTCTGCACCGACGCGCAGTCCCTCCCCGGTCAGGTCGTAGCGGACCGGGTTGGTTCTGTTCACCTGCATCGTCATGGACTCGCCGGCGTCAATTCGCAGCGTCACGACTCCGGCGCCGGCCCGAGGGTTGTCGAGATCCTGGAGCGCGACGAAGTCCACCACCACGCGGTGACGCCCGGGAGTCAGCGGCAGCTCCGTCCGCAGGACGTCGACCGTGCGGGCGAGGTAATTGCTGGCATACAGAACGCGGCTGCGCTCGATCCCGAGCACGAAGCCGCCTGTCGGGCCGCCATCCGACACGATCGCTCCGTAGCCGTCCGCACCGACGGTGATGTCGGCCTCGATCCGGTGTGAGGTTCCCTTCACATTCGGGCTGCCGTTCGTCGTGAGCTGGATCGGCCCGTGGTAGACGTACTCGCTCCGGTCCCCGACGGACGTGAGTCGATTCTCCACGTACCGTCCGTGGTAGCGGTCATCGAGCGGCAGGACCTGGAACTTGTTCGCCTCCTCCCACCACATCTCGACCAAGCCGGCCAGGCGATCCGGGTGGAGCGCGGCGACATCGCGGGCCTCGGCGAAGTCCTCGTCCAGGTGATACAGCTCCCAATCCTCCTCAGGGAAGACACCGTCGCGCGGCTCCTCGATGACGCCGCCGCAGAACAGTCGCTGCGCCTCTGCTGACATGTGCGGCGCGACTGCCTTCCATCCGTCCGACCAGATCGCGCGATGACCGAGCATCTCGAAGTACTGCACCTTCTTGGTGGTCGGTGCCGCACCGTCGGTGAACGTGTAGCCGAAGCTCGTCCCCTCCAACGGGACCTGCTCGTAACCCCGGACCCGGTCGCCCATTGCGATGCCGGCGCTCTCCAGGATCGTGGGCATCACATCGGTGACGTGATGGAACTGTGGACGCACGGCTCCTGCGTCGCGGATGCGCGCCGGCCAGCGGACGATCAGCGGCGAGCGGGTCCCGCCCTCGTGCGTCATGCGCTTGTACCAGCGATTCGGCGTTCCTCCGGCCATCGCCCAACCCACGGCGTAGTTGCTGCAGGTAGAACCGAGGTTCCACTCGTCGATGGCCGCGAGCTTCTCGTCGAAGGTCTCGATCTCGCCATTGAAGGAGTTGATCTGGTGCCTCATGCCCAGCTGGCTTCCCTCGCCACTGGCCCCGTTGTCCGACATCGCCATGATGAGGGTGTTCTCGGCGATGCCATGGTCGTCCAGCGCCTGCAGGAGTCGCCCGATCTGATGATCGGTGTGCGCCAGGAACCCCGCATAGACCTCCATCTGCCGCTCTACGAGTCGGCGCTCGTCATCGCTCAGGCTCGTCCACTCGCGGACACCGGGGTTTCGTTCGGGGAGCTCCGCGTCCGAGGGGACGACGCCGAGCTCTTGCTGCCGGACGAAAGTCTGTTCGCGCACGGCGTCCCATCCGTCCGAGAACAGGCCTACGTACGGCTCCACCCACTCCTGCGGAACCTGGTGGGGCTGATGCATCGCCCCCGGCGAGAAGTAGTGGAAGAAGGGGCGGTTCGGGTCGATGGCCTGCTGCTGGGCGATCCACTCGATCGACCGATCCACGATGTCCTCGGTGAAGTGGTACGGCTTGTCGGTGGGTTCCGGGTAGCCGATGTGCCGGTTGTCCTCCCACAGCGATGGCCGGTACTGGTCCGTCTGGGCTGAGAGGAAACCGTAGTACCGGTCGAACCCCTGCCGCAGCGGCCAGCGATCCATCGGTCCCAGCGGATTGACCTCGCGTGTCGGCACGAGGTGCCATTTTCCCACCGCCCACGCGCAGTAGCCCTGCTCGGACAGCACCGCGGGGATCATCGCGGTCTCCTTCGGGATCATCCCGTTGTACCCCGGATACCCGGAGAGGATCTCCATGATCAGACCGACGCCGACCGTGTGGTGGTTGCGCCCGGTGAGCAGCGATGCCCTCGTCGGAGAGCACATCGGGGCGACGTGGAAGTTGTTGTAGCGAAGCCCCTCAGCCGCGAGCCGGTCCAGGTTCGGGGTGCGCACTCGCCCCCCGAGTCCGCCGAAGCATCCGATCTGACCGAATCCGACGTCGTCCAGGAGGATGACCAGCACATTCGGGGCGTCCTTCGGGGCACTCGGCTCGAATGGCCATGCCGGAGACGAGTCCGCGACTTTCCCGGCGATCACGCCGGGAAAGCTCTCACCTCGAGCGTAAGTAGAACGAGTGGTCATGTTCTCTTCTCTTCCTTCTTCGCGTTCGATCTCTTGCGATCGGCTCGGGAGGGCACCGGCCCTCCCGAGCCGATCCACTCACTTGGCGGGCGTGAATGCCCAGTAGGGCGGCATCGAGTACCCGCGCACGAGCTTCAGCGTGACCTTGTCATCGGTCATCATGAACTGTGTCGGCCGGAACGTGGGTCCGAACCAGACCTGATCCACGAGGTACTTGTTCAGAGCCTTGCCTGCTTTCGCCCGATCGGCCGCCGTGGTCCCGTACTGCATGTCGTGCAGCAGGGAAGTCACCTCGGGGGTCTTCGTGTGGAACGGGTTGTAGCGCGCATTCGGAGCCACGAGGAAGTTGGCGGTGCTCCACGAGTCCTGCAGGATGATCGTGAAGTAGGACAGCGCGAACTGTCCCTTCTGCATCGACGGGACGGCCTCGCCCTGACCCCACTGGTAGGGCTGCGCGGTGACGCCGATCTCCTTCCAGTACTGCGTGATCGCGAGATACAGCTCGGGAGCGAGGGTGTTCGTCTCCGGGAACGGAATTGTGAACCCGTGCGGGTAGCCTGCTTCGGCGAGCAGTTGCTTGGCACGCTGCGGATCGTACGGGTACGCATCGTCGAGGCTCGGGGTGAAAGCATCCGCCCACTCGGGGAAGATCTGCGTCGTCGGCTGACCGAAGCCGAGCTTCACCGTCTTCAGGATCGTCTTGGTGTCGATCGCGAGGCGCAGCGCCTCGCGAACGCGCTTGTCGGCGAGCTCCGGGGCGAGCTTGCCGTCGCGGTCGAAGAACATGATGCCCTCGAAGGTCGCGTAGTTCTCCTGCATCGTGAAGCCCGCGGACTTCGCATCCACCCCGTTGGCCGGATTGTCGAGCGGCGCGAAGTCGAGCTGCCCCGACTTCAACGCGTTCACGCGCGCCGTCTCGTCCGCCATGATGGAGTACCTGAGTTCGGCGTACGGCAGATCGCCGCCCCAGTACTTGTCCTTGCGCTTGTAGACGTACTGCGATCCAGTCACGGTCTGCGTCAGATCGAGTGTGTACGGGCCGGTACCGTCCGGGTCGGTGACCATCTTGTCGGTCCCCAGCGACTTCGGACTGCCGATGTAGCCCGCTGGGCCGGCGAGAGCGGCCAGAAGTCCCGGGTCCGGCGCACTCAGCGTCAGCACGACCGTCTTCTCATCGGGGGCCTCGACGGACGAGACATTGGCGAGGACGGGCCCCGCGGGTCCCGGATGTCCCTTGTAGTAGTCGAGGTTCGCTTTGACTGCCGCTGCGTTGAAGTCGCTGCCATCGGTGAACGTGATGCCCTGATGAAGGGCCAGCGTTAGGGTGAGGTTGTCGCCGCTCCAGCTGAAGCGGTCGACGAGTTTGCCGGTCAGGCTACCGTCGGCCGCGAACACGAACAGCGGGTCGTACACGGGCAGATAGAACACCAGATAGGGTCCGGTGGCCGCCGCCGAGGGTGCGAACGAACTGGGTTCGACCTTGGAACTGAGATTGAGCACCTGATCGGTCGCTGCGGTTCCCGAGTCTGATGACGGCGCACACGCCGTCAGGGCTCCGGCCGCGACCGCGAGCGCTACGCCGAGCGCGGCTATACGGTGGGTCGTCTTCACAATGCTGTCCTTATCTGTCGGTCGAGGGCGACTTCGCGCTCGACGGGATTGAGGGAGTGCTGACCTGTGTGCGGGAGGGCGTCTCCCCCGCTGTCCCCGACGCGAGATACGCGTGTCGCGCTTCGCGTCGGGCGCGCTGCTCCACCGGGTCCGGGATGGGCGCGGCCATGAAGAGACGTCGGGTGTAGGGGTGCTGGGGGTTCGAGGTGACGGCGTCTGCCCGGCCGTACTCCTGCATCGATCCGCGATAGAGCACGCTGACCTGATGGCTGATGTGCCGAACGACCGAGAGGTCGTGGGTGATGAAGACGTAGGCCACACCGGTGCGTTGCTGGATCTCGATGAACAGATCCAGAACGCGCTGTTGAGTCGTCAGGTCCAGCGCCGAGACCGGTTCGTCGCACACGATCAGCTTGGGGCTCAGGGCGATCGCCCGCGCGATGGCGATGCGCTGCCGCTGCCCTCCGGAGAACTCGCGGGGAAGCCTCTGCCCGGCATCGCCGGGAAGATGCACCTGGTCCAGGAGCGCCCTGACGTGGGCGCGGGCATCCCGACCCGACCATCCCTGGGTGACGAGCGGCTCCGCGAGGATGTCCTCGACCGCCATCGCGGGATTCAGGGAGGTATACGGATCCTGGAAAACGACCTGGATGTCCTTCGCGAGTCTGCGGCGCCGTCGACGCCGAAGATGGGTGATGTCATCGCCGGCGAACTCGATCGTCCCCGAGGTGACGGGGACCAGGCCGAGGATGGCGCGCCCTACCGTGGTCTTCCCCGATCCGGACTCCCCGACCAAACCGAGGCATTCGCCGGGCCGAACGGCGAAGCTGACTCCGTCGAGCGCTCGGAACCCGCCGCGTCGACCGCCGTAGACGACGGCGAGTTCGGACACTCTGAGCAGAGGTGCGGTCCCGGTCATCGGTCTGCTCCGTCCGTTGCGGGGTGCGCGGGATCGCCGAAGGGGTTCTCTCGCGCCGGTCCGCCTTCGAGGATCGACCCAAGGAGCTGCTTCGTGTACTCCTCCGCCGGCGCCGCGAAGACTCTCTCGCTGACATCGGTCTCCACGAGGCGACCGTGCTGCATGACGGCGACACGGTCGCAGATGTCGGCGACCACGCCGAAGTTGTGCGTCACCATCACGACCGACATCCCCGACTCGCTCTGCAGATCGCGCAGCAGGTCGAGCACCTCCGCCTGGACGGTGACGTCCAGGGCCGTGGTGGGCTCGTCCGCGATGAGGAGCTTCGGTCCGCAGGACACGGCCCCGGCGATGAGAACGCGCTGCGCCATGCCGCCGGAGATCTCGTGCGGGTAGGCGTCGAAGGTCTTCTCGGGGTCGGGAATGCCCACGCGCGCCAGGAGTTCGAGTGCCCGCAGACGCGCGTCCACCTTCGACATGCCGAGTCGCAGCCGCAACGGAACGGTCAGCTGGGCGCCGACCTTCGATGTCGGATCGAGATTGCTCATCGGCTCCTGCGGGATGTATGCGATCTGCGTGCCCCGCAGCCTTTGCCGCTCAACTGCGGTCAGCTGTCCGATGTCCTCACCCGCGAAAGCGATCGCCCCCTCGGTGATCGCTCCGCCATCGGGCAGGAGCCCGAGAATCGCGAACGCCGTCTGGGTCTTGCCCGAGCCGGACTCGCCGACCAGCCCGAGCACCTCTCCGGGCTGGACATCGAAGGAGACGCCGTGCACGACTTCCGTGACCGCGCTTCCCACCCGGTAACCGACGTGGAGGTTGCGCACCGACAGCAGGGCGTGCGGATCTGCTGCTTGTGTCGCTGATCGCGGCGTCACGATCGCGTTGCGCCGGACGCGCGGACCGCTGTCCTCGAGAGCGTCGCGGAGGGCGTTGCCGAGCAGGATGAGAGCCATGCTCGTCACCCCGATCGCCAGGCTCGGCCACATCACCAGGGAAGGGTTCAGCGACATGCGGCGGAAGCCCTCGTTCAGCATGTTTCCCCAGGACGGGACGGATTGGTCGCTGACGCCGAGGAACTCGAGGCCCGCCTGGATCGCGACGGCGATGGATGCGAGCCGCGCGGCCTGGATGATGATGGGTGCCCTGACGACGCCGAGGACGTGGCGTCCGATGATACGGGTATCACTCAGCCCCGAGACGCGCGCCGCGTCGACGTACAGCTCGCGGCGGACGTTGCGTACCGCTCCCCGCACGATCCGGAAGATCGACGGTGACAGCATGACCCCGAACACGCTCATCGCGATCCATACGCTCGGACCCACGATCGCACGTACCGCCAACACCACGACGATCGTTGGAAGAGCCATGTTCATGCTGTTGACCCATTCAGCGACGCGATCGAACCAACCGCCGAAGTATCCCGCGATGAGGCCGGCCGGCAGTCCGATGAGCAGCGCGATGGATACCGCCAGCGCCGCCCCGAGGAGGTTGACTCGGGCGCCCCAGATCAAACGGCTGAGAATGTCCCGGCCGGAGACGTCGGTCCCGAGTACGTGTCCGGGAGCACCGGCAGGCAGTTCTGCCGCGCTCAGATCGACATGGTTGGGGTCGGGCAGATTGAGAAGCGGTGCGAGCGCGGCGAGCACGATGATCACAGCGAGGACGATGGCCGCCGCCATGCCCAGGGGCTCGCCGAGGAATCGCCTCCATGACCGCCGCCGGCGCCGCGGCGCGAGTGCGATGGAGACGGTGGTCGGCGGGTTGACGCTCATGAGAGTCGCACCTTCGGGTTGAGCGCCGCGATGACTGCATCGACGATGAGGTTGATGACCATCACGATCACGACATAGGTGAGCACGATTCCGAGGATGATCGGGACGTCCGCGCGAATTGTCGACTGCACCGCCAGGCTTCCCAGGCCGGGGAGAGCGAAGACCTGCTCGATGATCACCGAGCCCCCGAGGATGGCCACGGTCTGCACGGCGAGCGCAGTGAGCCCATTCGTGGATGCATTGCGCAATACGTTGGTCCGCATGATCCGCCCCTCGGGGATGCCACGGCTTCGGATAGTGCGCACGAAGTCCATCCGCAGGACGTTGATCGCAGAGTTTCGCACCTGCTGGGCGACACCCGCCACGGCCAGGATCGAGAGGGAGAGCACGGGAAGGATGAGGGTAAGAGCCCACCCGCCGATCGACGAGGTGATCGGCACGTATCCCGTCGCCGGGAGCCAATGCAGATGGAGGGCGAACACGTTGACGAAGAAGAGCGCGAGCACGAACGCAGGCAGGGCATCGCCGAGAGTCACCAGGATGAGGACGACACGGTCCACCCAGCCGCGGTATATGGCGGCCACCATCCCAAGCGCGAACGCGACGACTCCGGAGATGAGCGTCACCAGGACGATGATGCTGAGCGTGACCGGAAGCCTCGCGACTATCGAACTGATCACAGGCTGGCTCGTGAAATACGATTTGCCGAAGTCGCCGGTGACCATTCCACCTAGCCAGGACAGATACTGCACGATCAACGGCCGATCGAGGCCCAACTGCGCGTTGAGCGCAGCGACCTGACCGTCCGTTGCGGACTCCCCCAGCACATTGCGTGCGACATCGCCGGTGGCCGGCGCCATCAGCATGAAAGCGATGAAGGAGATGGCCAGCAGCAACAGGACCGATGCGCTGAGGCGCTTGAGCAGAAAGACGATCATCCTCGATCTCTCCTCATCGGTGAGTTACCGCTCCCGCGGACTCGATGTTCGCGGGGCTGGGTCAAGATTATATATCAACCCGTTCAATTGCAAACATGAATGCGAGGCTGTTCACCGCACCGGGAAGCGCATGGCCGCACCGAAGATGAGGCTTCTCACGCCGTCGACCTTCGCGTCCTCGGGGACTACGCCATCGCCGACGAGAGCTACTCGAGTGCGGTCACCGCCAAAGACCTGCACGCACTCATCGCGCACGTGTCCGTCGGGCCGATGCACCTCGTCGGCCAGGACCTCAGCGGCAGCCTCGTCTACCGACTGGCTCGCCTGCACCCCGAAGACGTCCTCAGCCTGACAGCCGTCGAATCCGGCCTGGTGATGTCCGCGACCCAGAGCTGGTCCAGCGGCAGCTCCGACGGATCACCGGGAACGGTCGTCCGCGGCCCGCGGCGCCGCATCACCCCACGCAGCCCGTCGTGGCGCATCAGGCGCTGCACCGTTCACGGGCGAACGCGTGGCCTTCACGGCGCAATTGCGCGTGAACTTTCCGGAATCCGTAAACACCGAGGTTCTCGGCATGCGCCCGACGGATGTGCGTCAACGCGACATCGTCGCTGAGTGCCCTCGCCGAAGTCTCCGCGGTATTGGCGGCGTAGTACGTCGACGAGGCGATCGGCAGTTCCTGGCAGATCGGTTCCACTCCGAACTCGGACTTGCGCGCGTCGATGTAATCGACCACCAACTGTGTGGACGGTCGAACTCCGCCGCGAAGAAAGCCGAGGTGAACTCAACCCGTCAGCGCAACACCATCGATGATCATTTCGGAGGTGTGGTGTGGCGAAGATCGGGAGACCGGGGTTGCCGTCGGATCGGCGGCAGCAGGTTTGGGAGTTGTGGAAGACGGGTGCATCGATCAGCGAGATCTCCCGATCGGTGGGGTCGCCGCCTGGGTCGATCTTCTCGATCCTGTTGCCATTCGGCGGCTTCTATCAGGCGCCGCAGCGCCGCCGGGAAGGGACGCTAACCCTCGCCGACCGCGAGGAGATCTCCCGGGGTCTCGCGGCTGGTGAGTCGTATCGGTCGATCGGCCGCCGGCTCGGCCGGCCCGCGTCGACGATCAGCCGCGAGGTCGCGAAGAACAAGGGTCCGCGCCGGTATCGTGCCGTCGATGCCGATGATCGCGCCTGGCGACGTGCGCGGCGTCCGCAGCGGTGCAAGCTCGCTCGCAACCCGGTGCTGCGCGGTTACGTCGCCGCTCGCCTTCGGGAAGACTGGTCGCCCGAGCAGATCGCCGGCGCGCTCCAGAAGCGTCACCCGGCGGGGAGCGGGATGCGGGTGTCACACGAGACGATCTACAAGTCCCTGTTCGTGCAGTCCCGCGGTGTTCTGGCGAAGGAGCTGCAGAAGCATCTGCGATCCGGGCGGCCGATCCGGCGCAGCGTCCACAACAACGTCACCGGACAATGGCGATCCCAGATCAAGGATGCAGTCTCCATCTCCGAGCGCCCCGCTGAGGCTGAGGATCGCGCGATCCCGGGCCATTGGGAGGGAGACCTCCTGCTCGGGCGCCATTGGACGCAGATCGCGACAGTCGTCGAGCGCGCGACGCGGTTCACGGTCCTGGTCCAGGTCGATGGCCGTGACATGGAGTCCGTCACCGCGGGGCTCTCGCGTGAGATGAATCTGCTGCCGGAGCAGTTGCGTCGCTCACTGACGTGGGACCGCGGGATGGAACTCGCCGACCACAAGACCGTCACGCGCAACACCGGTCTCGACGTCTACTTCGCCGACCCGCGCAGCCCCTGGCAACGCGGCACGAACGAGAACACGAATCGGCTGCTGCGTCAGTACTTTCCCAAGGGCGTCAGCATGAGAGACCTCACCCAGTCCGACCTCGACGTTGTCGCCGCCCGTCTCAACTCCCGCCCGAGGAAGACTCTCGACTTCGACACGCCAGCCGATAGGCTCCAAGCACTGTTGCGCTGACGGGTTGAGTTCACCGACGCACTGCGCAGGATCGCGTTCGCTCTTCGCAACTCCCGAACCTCGCGTTCGAGCTGCGCGATATGCTCCGCATCATCGGTCGACCGACCAGACCGCAGGCCACCGTCGACCTCCGCACGGTGCACCCAGCCGCGCAACGTGTCGGAAGGGATCCCCAGCTGTTGACCGACCCTCGTGCACGCGCCGCGCCGGCCGCCATCCTCACCACGCGCGGCCAGAACCAGCCGCACCGCCCGGTCCCTTCAACTCGGGCGGACACTTCCTCAACTTCGACAAGCTCCCCATCCTTTCGGGATGTCAGCGCCTCCACCAGACCCGGGGCGCAACACGTTGTCGTCGATCACTAGGTCGGTCGGGTCGACCTGGACGATCGTGCCCGTGATCTGTGCGGTTGCGTTGCTCATTGCTTCATTCCTTTCCCTCTACGTTCTTTGCCGTGAAGGCACGAAGTGCCGAGGAGGGTGGCGGGGCGGAGCGCAAGGGGACCGTGGAATACCGGACTGAGCGCAGCGGGGGAGGATATGCCGCGAAACGCCCCTTGCACGCAGGCGCGGCACCCGTACGCTGCCGCAGGCTTCACGGCCAAGAACGCGTAAGCCGGTGCTGGAGAAAGGTTGGCCGGCGTGGTCGGCCGTCATCCGGACGAGATCGGGTGGCTCGGACTCGGGTCAGACAGGCCGGCGGTGGCTCAGTCGAACCCGACTCGGGAGACGCCCACGTGTGAGTAGAGTTCGGCGCATGGATAGCGGCTGGCCAGTGGCCTTGCGAGCGCTCATCGCGCTCGCTGGTTCTTCTCTTATCCCTTGGCTTCGCGAATCGCTTGGGATTCGACGCGCAGCTGGCGATCGCTGGCGTAAGCGGAGTGAAGGCGGCGAACATCGTCGCCTTCGAAGCACGATCACGAGCGGCATCCAATCTCGTATTGGAGGCAGAAGACGCACGAGCGTCCGTCCCTTGTGATTTTGTTCGACGTCTCGACCCCACTTGCGACGCGGCGGAGACGCACCCACACAGCCAGGGTGCAGATGTTCGCTCTACAGGTTGCCCCGACCGACTGGGCGCTGAGCCGAACGTCGGGAGATGAAGCGCTTCGCGACTATTACAGAGCGTTGTCGGACGCACACGACTACGCCGTATTCGCGATCGCTCCGAGCGTCGAGCCGGTGTCAAGGTGACGCGCCATTCCTGGAGATCGCGTCTCAGTGATGGGGGGTGAAGGCGGTGAGAGGGAGGATTTGGACGAGGCGTCGCCGGTCGGCGTCGGCGTCGCGGTAGGTGAAGCCGGCCAGCCGCCCGAGCGCGGATCGGACGAGGGGCATCGCAATCCGCATGCGGTGTTCGTAGTCGTGGAGTGTTTGGGCGGCTTCTTCGGTGTCCAGGACGCGGTGGTCGGCGCGCACACGTCCGTGGCCGAAGTCGACCCACGTGGGCGTGCCGGCGCTGACGTTGCGGAACCACCCGCTGCGCCGTCCGAAGCCGGACATGACGATCGCCTCACCGGTTGTCCGGTCGTACTTCACGACCTCGACGACGACGCGATACTCCTTGCCGGTCTTACGCCCGGTGTGGGTGAGTTGCAGGAATCGGTGTCCGAAGATGCGCCCGAGCCCCCACGCGTAGAAGGCGTTGGGTGCGCTGAGCAGGCGCTTGAGCCATCCCGGCATCGTGGGTCCTTCCTCTCTGACGACGATCATGCGTGGGCGCTGCCTATCTCTTGTCCGCGGCGGCTTGAGTCACGCTGCCGGGGGTAGCGCGGTGTCGAGGCTGTGCAGGACATAGTCGAGCTCCTCGGTCGTGAATAGACCAGGGTGCCGGACCAATACGGTTCCGGTCGGAGACAGGATGACGGTGTACGGCAGTTCGCTGACCTGGAAGCGGGCAGCTTCGGTGCCGTCGGGGTCCCGCAGGGTCGGAAGTGTGACGCGGTCGCGTGCCAGTGCCGCGCTGCCGTTGGCTTGGTCGTCGGCGACGTCGACGCCGAGGAACGCGACAGTCTTGCCGAGGGCGTTCGCTTCGGCTTGGTCGTCGGGCAGCTGGAGGTTGCAGGCCGTACACGTAGATGACCAGAAGTCGATGACCGTGTACTGCCCTCGTGTGGCGGCGCTCGTCGTGCCTGCGCCGGTGAGTGCAGGCCCGGTCACTGGGGCCGGGGTGTCGCCGATGTCGGTTCCGCCGGCGATGACATCCGTCAGGTTGGTGCCGCCGACAGGACCCCGCTGACCGGCGGGGAGTGCGTCGTTGGCGAGGGCTGCCAGGCCGTGCCCGAACGGGATAGTGTCCGCGGATTCGGCACCGAAGGCCGCCTGCTCCACGATGCGGCCGGCGGGGTCGATGACGAAGATCTGGCTGCCGTGCGACACGGATCGGCTGCCCGGGTCGAGTTGGATGGGGACTTCGTAGGCGTGGGCGGCGGCGGCCAGCTGGGTGGGGGTGCCGTTGAGAAAGTACCAGTTCGGCAGGGCATCGAGGCCGTGCTGGTCGGACCAGGTCTTCACGTCTGCGACGCCCGGGTAGTACGGGTTCGCGTTGATCGACACGAACGCGATGCGCGCTCGAGCGGCGTCGGTCAGGTCGTGGTCGGCGGCGATGATGTCGTCCGCCAGCATCGCGCACTGGTCCAGGCACCGGTCGTCGTTGAACGTCAGAACGACGACACGGCCGCGCAGTGCACGGCCGTCGACGACCCGCCCATACTGGTCGGTGAACCGGTAGCTGGGCGCGGTCACGGGGTCGGTGGCGGTGGGCGAGACCCCGAGCAGGTCGGCGGTGGCCTGGTTGAGTCCCGCCGGTACCGCACCCGTCGCGGCGGGCGCGACGGTGGGGCGGGCGTCCGCGACTCCGATCACGACCAGCAGGGCGACCACGACGAGCAGTGCGGCGGACGACACCCACAGCACCCAGCCGGGGACTCCGGCATTGCCGCGGTCACGGTTGTCAGCTGAACTCACAAAGATCCCTTCCGGCGGCGGGGCGCTGCCGACATCGTTTCTCCCGGATTCCTGCGTCGGGCGCCGATGACGAGGGCGACGAGCACGATCACGACGAGGACCGCCCCGAGTGGCAGCCACGCGCTCTCGACCATGGAGGCCAGCAGTCCCTGCGCCCCGTCGAGGACGACGGTGACCGGGCCGACGAGGTCCGGGCCCCCAAGCTGTGCGGTCCAATAGCCGACCAGGTAGAAGCCGACCAGGACGCACAGCGCGCCGGCGGCGCGCGGAAGCGCGGCCATGACCGGGCGCAGCGAGTGGAACACCGTGGCGTCGGCCAGCGACGCGGCGACCGCGAGAACGGTCGCGAACAGTCCCAACCCGAGGCCGTACGCGACCACCACGGCCGCGACGAGCACAGCGGAGCCGGAGCCGAGCGCCCCGCCGATCGCGGCGATGAACACCGGCAGGGAGCAGCTGAGCGATCCGACGGCGTACGCCACCCCGAAGCCCGTCATCGCGACGAATCCCCGCCCCGTCCGGAACCGGGTCGTCACGTGCATGGGCAGCGCCTTACCGAGCGCACCCAGGACGCCGAGGGCCATGATGATGACACCGACGCCGATCATCGCCCACGGCGCGATGCTCAGCAGGATCGCGTGCACGGACCCGGCGAGCAGTCCCGCTGTCGCGAACACGGCGAGGAATCCGAGCGTGACCGCTCCGCCGGCGCGGATGCCGGACAGGGCTCGCGTCACGCGGTGTCGATCGCGGTCGCCGACGAACGCGGTGAGGTAGATGGGAAGCAGGGGGAATCCGCACGGGTTGAGCAGGCCGATCATGCCGAGCATGAACGCGTATCCCACAACGGACCCTGTGGTCATCGTGCGGCGTCCCGGCGTGCCAGATCCTGGAGTCTCGCGTTGTACTCGTCGAGCTCCACGTCCCCGAACCGGGCGGCGTGCCGTTCGGCCGCAGCAGTGCGCCGCGCGTCGCTGCGCTGCCACTGCAGGAACAGCACCAGCAGCACCAGCAGCCTGGGAAGCTCCGTGAACCCCCAGGCGATGCCGCCTGCTGTCTGCTGATCGCTCAGCGCCGCCGCATCCATCGCCGGCATCGGCGCCGCGTAGTAGGACACCATCACCGTGCTCGCCATCATGAGCACGACACCGAAGAACGCGTGGAACGGGACCGGGACCGCCATCTCCGCGATCCGGCCGACCGGCCCGCCGGCCCGTCCCATCAGCCCGTTGCCGCGACGTGGCGACGGATCCACCCCGACGATGCCCCAGAAGTACAGCGACCCGATCATGAGGAAGTGGATGAGCATCAGGTTGTGGCCCCACATCGTGCTCATCAGCACGTCGAACAGCGGAGTGAAGTAGAGCGCGTACAGGCTGAACAGGAACAGGATCCCCGTCACGATCGGGTTCGCGATCACGGCCGCAGGCGTGGAGTGCAGCACCCGCAGGATGCCGCCCCGCACCCGTCGCCGTGCCGTCCCGCGGCCGGACAGCGCCCGCAGCAGCAGAGTCACCGGGGCGCCCAGGCACAGCAGGATCGGAGTGAGCATCGAGAGGGTCATGTGCTGAATCATGTGGATGCTGAACAGCTCCATGCCGTACCCGTCGAACCCGGTCGCGGTCATCAGCTCGAGCGTCGCGACACCGAGCAGCCAGCACACGCTCCGCAACGGCGGCCAGGCATCCCCGCGTCGCATCAGCACGACGACCCCGACGAGATATGCGGCCAGGAGGGCGAGACCGAGGGCGGGCAGGATCGGGACCGGCTGCGGGTGCACGACGAACAGCCGCGAGACCGTCAGCGGGCGGGTGGGCATCCACATCACGCCCGTCATGTGTGCCGCGCCCGCAGTCGGCGGCATCGGCATGTTCGACAGCAGCGCGAGCATCACAGCCCGAGGATCAACAGTTCGGCCACGGAGGGCTCATCCGCCGCATCCGTGAACGCACGCAAGGAATCGACGAGCTGATCCCGCTGTGCGGGCGTCATGCTCTTGAGCACGCCTTCGATGAGCTGACGTCGGTGATCGGTCACGGACGCCACCAGCCCCAGCCCCTTATCGCTGGGGGCGAGGATGACTTCGCGCCGATTGCCCGGGTTGTCTTCGCGAACCGCCCAGCCTCCCGTGACCAGCCGGTCCGCGGTGCGACTGAACGTCGACACCGTCACGCCGAGGCGCTCGGCCAGTGCGCCCATCCGCAGTGGGCCGGCTGAGGACAGCAGTACGAGCACCCGGAACTGCGGCAGCGAAACGTCCTCGAGTGCGGGCAGCATCGACCGGGCGATGATCCCCAGCAGGGCACGAGAGGCCGTCACGGTCGCATCGGTCGCCGGCCGCATCTCGTCACCCTTGCTCACGTCACTCCTCGCTCCCACGCGTTGATTGTATGAAACCAACGGTTGCATGAATACAATGCTTGCGTGACAGCAATGATAGGCCACTCGTCCCGGTGGTTGCGGAAGAACCGGTACGGCCTGTTCTCCCTCGCCCTCATCGTCGGCCTCGGTGCCGGCGTGGGAGCGCTGCTGTTCCGAGGGCTCGTCTATGGGATCACCTGGCTCGTCACCGGGCACGTAGAGTTCGGCCAAGATGGGCGCGTACCCAGCGATCACCTACCATGGCTCGGTCTCGGGTTCTACGTCGTCATCCCCGTGATCGGCGGCCTCATCTATGGCCCGATGGTGTACCGGTGGGCGCGGGAAGCCCGTGGCCACGGCGTGCCCGAGGTCATGGTCGCCGTCGCCGAAGGCGGCGGAAGGATCCGGCCGCGGGTCGCGATCGTGAAGGCTCTCGCCTCCGCCCTCACCATCGGCACCGGCGGCTCCGTCGGCCGCGAGGGCCCCATCGTGCAGATCGGCGCCGCCCTCGCCTCAACGATCGGACAGGGCACCCGGCAACCCGCAGGCCGGCTGCGGATCCTGGTCGCATGCGGGGCTGCTGGCGGCATCGCTGCGACGTTCAACGCCCCGATCACCGGGGTGTTCTTCGGCGCGGAGATCATCCTCCGTGAGATCTCGGCCGGGTCGCTGTTCGCCATCATGCTTTCCGCGATGGTCGCCGACGCCGTCGTGCGGCCGATACTCGGCACCGACGCGTTCCTCACCGGGTTTCCCCACAACGCGACACTCGGTCACACTGCCGACTTCGCCCTCGTCGCCCTGCTCGCCGTCATCGCCGCCCTCGTGGGACAACTGTTCCGGTACGTCCTCTACGCCATCGAGGACCTCTGCGACAAGGTTTGGGCGGGACGCCCGGAATGGGCGCGACCTGCCGTCGGCGGCATCCTCCTCGGACTCCTCCTCCTCGCAGTGCCGCAAATGTACGGCGTCGGCTACCCCGTCATGTTCCAGGCCCTGCACGGCGACTACGGATTCTGGCTGCTGCTGTTCTTCGCCCTCGCAAAGATCGTCGCCACCTCCCTCACCCTCGGCATCGGCGGATCCGGCGGCGTGTTCGCACCGTCCCTGTTCATTGGGCTCATGCTGGGCACCGCCTACGGCCTCGTCGTCCACCAGCTCTTCGGAAATGCCGCCGGCGACCCCGCCGTGTACGCCGCGATCGGCATGGGCGGCGTGTTCGCGTCCGGCACCCGTGCGCCTCTCACCGCGTTCGCCTCCGTCGTGGAGATGACGGGTGACATGTCCCTCGTCCTACCGATCATGCTCACCAGTGCACTCGCGACCGTCGTGTCCCGGTCCGTGGCCTACGGCACCATCTACACCACCAAGCTCCTCCGCCGGGGCCAAGATATCGAAAAGCTCCAAGACCGGCAGTACCGACACCTCCTCGGCGGAGGCAACGACCCCTCCGCTGCCTGACACGTGTCAGTGGGCACGCCCCCACGCAGATCGGCCATTGTGCAAGCGTCATCCGAGTGAGAAAATTGGACCACCGGTCGAACTGTCAGTCTAAGAAGGTGCTCATGCGTGTCTTGATCGTTGGTGCAGGGATTGCGGGTCCCACGCTCGCGTACTGGTTGCAGAGGTTCGGGCACGAGGTCACGCTCGTCGAGCACGCTCCACACCTGCGGGAGGGCGGCTATGTCGTGGACTTCTGGGGCGCGGGGTTCGATGTCGCGGACCGGATGGGGATCGTGCCGCGGTTGATGGACGAGGGCTACGTGGTCCGCGAAGCTCGTGAAGTTTCCAGCGCTGGCCGACGGATCGCCCACTTCGACCCGCGGCACGTGATCGGTATCAGCGGCGGTCGGTTCGTCACGATCGGACGTTCCGATCTGTCCCGTGCCGCCTACGACGCCGCAGACGGCAACGTGGAGGTAGTTTTCGGCGATACGGTGACCGCACTGCACGAGGACCGCGACCGGGTTCATGTCGAGTTCGAGCATGCGGCGCCGCGCGAGTTCGACCTCGTCGTCGGCGCGGATGGGTTGCATTCGCGGGTGCGGAAGCTGGCGTTCGGTCCGGACGAGGAGTTCGAACGGTATCTGGGCATCACCGTCGCCGCCTTCGACGTGGTGGGATATCGCCCGCGCGACGAGTTGGTCGCGGTCATGCACACCGAGGTGGGTGATCAGGTGCTGCGTCTCGCGCTGCACGATGACGCGACGATGTTCTGCTTCATGTTCCGCTACGACGGCGAGGTGCCCGTGGACGACGGGGTCGCCCAGCAGGAGCTCTTGCGGCGGCGGATGTGCGACGTCGGCTGGGAGGTCCCGACGATCCTTGAGCAGATGCCGCAGGCGCGTACCTTCTATCTGGACCGGGCGAGCCAGATCCGGATGCCGTCGTGGTCGAGTGGCCGCATCGCGCTGATCGGCGACGCTGCGGCGGCGCCCTCGCTGCTGGCCGGGCAAGGTTCCGCGCTGGCGATGATCGAGGCGTACATCCTGGCCTGCGAGTTGCACGAAGCGCACGGCGATCACCGGGCGGCGTTCGCCGGATACGAGCGGCGACTGGCGCAGCTCGTGCGCGGCAAGCAGGACGCCGCGACCCGGATGGGTGCCGCGTTCGCCCCCCGCAACCGCATGCAACTGCTGCTGCGAAACGCCATCGTCGGCCTCATGGTGATCCCGCCGATCGCAAACGCGGCCATGGGGCGGAGCCTGGTCGACCCTATTCGCCTCCCTCCGGTCCCGGTCGGTTGACGCCTGTGCCGCGCCCCCGATTCCACGCACTCCCCAGCGAACGACAGGAAGCCATCCTCAACGCGGCCCTCGACGAGTTCTCCGCGCACGGGTTCGCCAGGGCGTCGCTGAACCGGATCATCGCCGAGACGGGCGTTTCCAAAGGCTCGATGTATTACTACTTCGACAGCAAAGAAGACCTCTACGCTGACGTCCTCCGCAGACAGGTCGAACGTCTCTTCCAGGACGGGCCGCTCCCCGTTCCTGAGGCCACTGACGCCGACGCGTTCTGGAACACCATCGAAGGACACTACCTCCGGCTGATGCGACTCCTCATCGCGACACCCCAGACCGCTGCGCTCCTGCGCGACTGGCTGACCAGTGCCGCCTCCCCAGCCTTACGCGAAGCGCAACACGACGCCGAGCAAGCCACCCTCCCCTGGCTCACACAAACGATCACCGCCGGGCAGCGGATCGGCGCGATCCGCACCGACCTTCCCTCAGACTTCCTCATCGCCGTTGCCCTCGGCATGGGACAGGCAATGGACACCTGGCTCATCGTCCGACCCCTCACAGAGCCTGAGCTCGCCGCCGAAGTTCATGCGCTCATCGACATGATGCGCCGCGCGCTGTCGGCCTAAAAGAGATCACACGGCGGCCAGCCCACCTCCGACCAGGTCGATGAGTTCCAAGCTTGCTTGGTTCCGCGCTGACATTAGCCTCAACACACAGAGTGCCGAGCACCATCAAGCCCCCAGCCCGATACCCCTTGACCGCCGGTTGGTTGCATCGGATGAACGATTCTCAGATCCTTGTTCATCGCGAACCGTGCGCACATGTCGGCACACTACTCTCCGCGTCGGTCGAACCAATGGATGCAGCCCGGGAGCGAACTCGCTCTTCCGCAGCCTGCAATGGCGCGGGAAGGCCGTCCCGCATTCGACGCTCGTGCTCCAGTGCCTCGACACGGTCCTCGAGCGCGACGATGTTGTGCGCCAGCGCTGGCTGTCGCTTGTTAGCCTGCTCGAGCTCTCGCGCAAGTCGCTGCTGCTGCGAGACCGGAGCGGTGTCCGCGTCGCTCGCGCCGTGGCGCGCGTGTGCGCGGGCGTCGTGGGAAGCGATCGTCGTCGCGAGCAGGAGTAGCGCCGCACCGGCTCTCGAGATAAACGCACGGTCAGACGTGTTCGCGTGTCGTGCTCGATCCAGTTCGTTCATCGTGTCGGCCAGGATCCGGTCGAGGCGGAGCTCAGCTCCGAACGGACGCCGCATGCGGTCGTTCCACCGAGGCGTCACGTTCGGTGCGCTCGCATCAGGATCGCGGGCGGCGCGTCCGAGTTCGGTGCGGGCGGCGCGGATGCTTTCATCGATGGACACTTCGGGGATGCCGCGCGCCATCGCGTCGGCGATCTGCTCGCGCGCTGCGGCACTGGTGCGGGCGATAGTGATGACCTCGTTGTGTACGCGGCCGCGGGTCATGCCGACGTAGAGTCCGGACGCGTCGACGCCTGGGCCGACGACGGATGCGTCAGTGGTCTCACCTTGGATTCCGTGCACCGTCGACGCGTAGGCGAGGTGCATGTGCTCGCCGGCGTAGTCATGCGAGACCCGTCGCACGTCCCGCTCGGCGGTGACGCTTTCGAGTTCGATCTCGTCGCCGGTGATGTGGCGGATGATCCATAGGGCTCGGTTCTCTACGCCTGTGTGTCGGTCGTTGCGGCGGGTCTGCACGACGTCGCCTTCCAAAAGCCGCTGCTCTCCCTGACCGACCGCGATCCGATGCAGGGACAGCTGCCCCGCCTCGACCCGGCGTTGCTGGATGGCCTCGTTGATGGCGTCGGCTTCCTCGTTGGTTCCCGTCACCAGCGCCACCCTCTTGTGCCGCGCGCTCCACTCGAAGAACGCGTCCACCATGGCGTCGCGGGCGTCCGTCGCGTCCGCGACCCTGCGCACCAGGCCTCGCTGGTCGAGCTCGGCGGCGACGTCGAGGGCGTCCGCGCGGGAGCCTGGTTCGCGAAGCCGGAGCGACAGGGCCGCGTATTCGGGATCGCGGAACCGGTGGACGGAGGTCAGTTCCACCACAGCCGTTGCCCGGCGCGTCAGGCACGCCATCGCACCGGAATGCCCCACCGGCATCGCCTGCAGATGGTCGCCGACCATCGCGAGGCCGACACCGGTCTCCCCAGCAAGTACGGCGAGAGCGTTCGCGGTGTGCAGATCGACCATGCCCGCCTCATCCACCACGATCCGATCCCCCGCCCCAAGCGCAAACCTGCGCGGGCCCTCATAGACGACTCCCGTCGCCGGGTCGGCTTCGCCGATCGCGAGACGAGTCCAGACCTCATCGCCAGCCGCGTCGTGTCCCCAGCGCCATCCGTGGTCGGCGAGCAGCGCGTGCAGGCTGGATGCTGCCGCTCCGGTCTCGCGTCCCGCGACGGATGCCCCCTTCTTCGTCGGAGCGACGATGACCATCCGCCGCCCGGCCGCCTGCAGCGCAGCGCGCGCGGTCTTCAGCATCGTCGTCTTCCCGGTGCCCGCCGGCCCGGTCACCGACACCAGACGGTCCGTGCCCGCGATCGCCGCCGCGGCATCCCGCTGCGCCGTGTCCATCGCGATTCCCTCAGGCAGGACCGCCGCCGCCAGCGCGATCGCCTCTTCGCTGGCCGGTGCGCCGGCGATGGTGAGAGCGTCGAAGCGCACGGCGAGCTCCGCTTTCAACTTCGCGGTATCCGCAGCCATGAACCCCTTGATGTGATCGGGACGACTCCCCTCACCCTCCAGAAGGTCAACGGTGAACGCGAGAGCACGGTCGACGACATCCCGGATCGGCTCGTCCAGCTCTGCGCGGTCGGCGGTCACGCCCGATGCGGCGATCGCGCGCATCGCCCCGGCGCGGACGTCGAACATGCTGAACCGACCCCCGCACGCGGCCGACCGGTGGTCCGCGTCAACGATCGCCATCGCCGCGAGCAGATCGCGATCAAGGGAATCGACGCTCTGGCTGCGGGGCACAACCGCCCCCCGCGCACACAGGAGGGAGGGATCGATCGCCTCGAGTTCTCCACGCACGAGCGCTTGCCACTCGCCTTCGTCAAGCGTTCCCGGTTTGTTTGGGCGTTGGAGGGCCCACGCCTGCCGGTCGATGTGAGTCAGTACGTCACGGTCTGGGTGTTGCCCGGAATGATCCTCCTGCCACTGCGCGATCAGACGCGCCCTGTTCGCCTCGATCTGGTTCGACCGACGCGACAACGGACGAACCGCGCATGCGAGCTCTGCGATCTCGCCGTCATCCCCGATGGTGAACCCGTTGCGGGCGAGCGCTGCGACCCATGCAGGGTCGGTGCGGGCGGCGAGCTCGCCCTCCGCGTTCACGACCGTGTGGAGCTTCATCGCCACCCGGGAGTCGATGTTCGACCACCGACCGTCCCACCCGAGCACATTCACGTTCAGCCACAGGTGACGGTGGATGTGCGGATCGAGCGCACGTGAGCGGCGATGCTGCAACTCCACGACCTCGACCCGCGAGAGAGCTTCACGGATCTTGCCGCCGGCACCGCGACGGGCGTTCAGCTCCCGCTGCCACGTCACCATGATGCGATCACGAAGGCGGTCTTGCAGCGCCTCGAACTCGACGGCCAGATCGTCGTTGATCAAGGCAGCGACGCTGAACGACTTCGGCGCGTTGATTGTGCCATCCAGGATCAGATCCGCCTGCGGCGAGCGCAGCTCCCGCCCACGGGCGGCATCCGATTCGGGCTCGTGGCCGTCGACCCACCGCCGAAGTTGCGCCTCGTTCAGAACGTCGGTCGTGATCTCACCATCGGTCACCATGAAGCGGGCGACCTCCTGGCCCGCGATATCGCTGTAATCGGCGAGGGCGTCAACTCCGGTCACGGACCTCAGGTGCGAGTCGCACGTCCCCTTGAGCGCGTACGCGATCGCTTGCCGAACCCCCTGCGATTCGACACCCCGCTTCCACCGCTCAAGGCCCCCGCGCACACCCCCAGAGTACGCCAATCATGTCTAACTCGCGAGCAGTTCCACATAAAGTGCCTGCGTGCATTGCAGTTTTCGCGTCGTTGGGATGCCGATCGCGTCGCAGTTGACGGGCGCCGGTCGAGCAGTGGTGCGGGCTGGATATTCGCGCATGAGCGGAGGTGATGAGGATCGCACTCGCGTCGCTTTGAAGGCTGCCCGCGGAGCGACCCGCATGCGGTCGCCCACGACCTACGCCGGTCAGGTGGTGCTTGTCGGGAGAATTGCTGCTGCGATCTTGGCGGCGATGTCCTGCACACTGTCGCGGGCAGTCTCGAAGCCGGCGAGATCCGGGAGGATGCCGCTGTACTCGGCGACCTGCTCGAAGGTGACGTTGTGGAGTACGGGGATCAGGGTCTCCTTGTGCAGGAGAGCTCCGAGCTCGCGCTCGGTCCAGAAACGACCCGTCAGGTATGCCGGCGTGAGCAGAGCAATCCCGCATCGGGCCGACCGCAGTCCCTTGTCCATCTGGAGGGCCTGACTCTTGCCCGGGATAATCGCCACCTCGTCGAACCACACGGAAGCACCCAGGAGTTCCAGCTCAGCGCGAAGCGCGACCCCAACCTCGCTGCCGTCGATTCGCGCATAGCTCAGGAACGCATCGTGATCGCGTTCGGGGTGTTGCGCTGCCCGCTGCTGAACGCGGTCGGCTAGATCTTGCTCGGCAGGGGTGTATCGCGGTCCGGAAGCCGCCGATCGCAGGTGGCGATTCAGTTCGGAGATCGTGGCCCGATTGCGCGCGTTCGTCTGTTCGTTGTGGGTGTTCACGCGCTGGTTGTGTGCATTCACGCGCGCGACTTCGGCGTTGTATGCATCGACGCGGCGCTGCTGAGCTTGAAGGACTTGGCGGTTGTGCTGGTCGACCTTACGGTTGTAATCGTCCACGCGTCGCTTGTTCTCGCGATTGACTCGGTCGAGTTCAGCTTTGATCTTTCGCTCCGCCTCGCGCTGCGCAGCGCGAATCCTCGCCTCAATCTGAGATCTACTCAGTCCGGCCATCTTGAACTTGCCCTCCCCTCGTACGGACACTCAGAATAGGCGCACCCTCCGACATCCCTTCCCGCTAGCGATCCCGTTTGAGGTTCCCATGTTGGCCGCTCCGCGAGACGGCCGAATCGAGTCCGCTCAACGACCGGCTCGCGAGCGGCATCGCTGGCACCAGTAACCGGAATCCCGGCTCCACCACCAGGCGCTGTTTAAGGCCGGTCCACTCCAAGAAGCGCAACGACGCGAGCGATGCGTACCCCTTGAAGCTTGCTTGCGGATGAGTTTGATCAGATTTGGCGAAACCCTGTCACTTGCAGTTCACGCCAAATGTCAGCAATGATGTCAGACGTGCCTGTAAGCGACGCGGAACTAGAAGAGACCCTCGTGTCCATACGAAATGGCATGACGGCGCACGAACTCGAAACGGACCTCCTGGACTTCAAACAGCAACCAGACAGCAAGCCCGATGCAATTCGCGCGATCGTGGAAGCTGCGGTGTGCTTCGCCAACTCAGCCGGCGGCACGGTCGTCATGGGCGTCGCAAACTCAAAAGCGGGCAATGATGCCTTCGTCGGCTGCGATCTAGACCCATCCACCGTGCAACGACGAGTGCACGAACTCACGGAACCCCCGCTCATGGTCGGAGTCAGAACTCGATCCTTCCAATCAGTACAGCTACTCGTCGTCGACGTCTTCCAAAGTTTTGACATCCACGCCGACCGTCAGGGCAGGGCGACACACCGCGTAGGAACCGACTGCGTCCCCCTGACTCCTCACGCGCATCAAAGGCTGCGAGAGGAGCGTCTCCCGATCGATTGGTCGGCGCAGCCAAGCACTCGAGCCGCGTCGGACGTCTCCGCCCGCGCGATTGCGGCGGCTCGCGATGCGCTCCGAAGAATCCCCGATGACCGATCGCTTCTTGCAGATCTGTCGGACTCTGACTTGCTGCGAGCGCTCGGAGTCCTGGGTGATGATGGTGCGCTGAGCCGCGCGGGCGAGTTGCTGTTCTGCGAGTCTCCCGACCACGACTCTCAGATCATCTACCAGTACAGGCAAACTCCAGGCGGGGAAGCGGTGGCGGTCGAGCGCCTGCCATATCCACTCATCCTCGCCTTCGAGCAGGCGATGGCGTTCATATGGGCGCGGCGCAACGTCACACCACTCACACTTCCGAACGGCCAACAGATCGAGATAGCCGACTTCCCCGAAGCAGCCGTTCGCGAGGCGCTATCGAATGCGCTAATCCATCGCGACTACCGGCTCGACCAGCGGGTGAACATCGAGCACTCGCCAGCAGCGTTCGTTGCGATCTCCCCCGGAAGCCTGGTCGGGAGCGTGACGAGTCAGAACATCCTCACTCACGCGTCCACACCCCGGAACCCAGCTCTCGCGAAAGCTGCTCGCATGCTCAGGCTTGCCGAGGAGACCGGACGAGGCGTCGACCGCATGTTTAGGGAGATGATTCGGTCAGGGCAGGAAGTGCCCGTCATCGAGGACGGCCCAGACTTCGTGCGCGTAGTGCTCGCTGGCGGGGCGCCTAGAACCTCGATCGCCCGCTTTGTGGCTCAGCTCCCTGTCGAGGAACGCGAAGACACGGACACGATGCTTGTCCTTTACACGCTGTGCCAACGTCGAACCATAAACTCGGCCGAGCTGGCGCCGGTGCTCCAAAAGGGAGAACCCGAGACAGAGCTGATCTTGAGGCGACTCTCGCAAGATACGCCCGGCATTCTCGAGCCAACGCGAGAGAGCCGCCGCGCTCGCAGGCGACAGTACAGGCTGCGAAGCGATGCGATGCGACTGCTCGGCGCTGCGGTTCGCTACAACCGACGAACCGTTGATGAGATCGATCGGAAGGTCCTGGCGCACATCACGGAGTACGGGCGAGTGACGAATCGGACCCTGCAGAACATGTTCGATATCGATGTTTGGCGCGCACGCGACCTCCTCGCAGACTTGCAGGCGCGCGAGCTGCTCACCCGAACGTCGGATGCTGCACGCGGACGGAACGTGGAGTACGGGCCAGGGCCGAAGTTCCCGAAGCCGAGGGTGCGCGCGAAGAAGCTGAGCAAGCCGAGCGAAGTCCGCGCCGTTGACCCGGACGAAGATCAGACCTTGTTTTGAGCCAGAGCCCCCGTCCTTCTGTTGAATGGGTACGGGAGGACCAGCAAGACGTCTGAACGCAGAGGGTGCGGATTAAGCGGATGCCCGCATGGGGATCCGCCAAAGCGGACGACCCGTGGCCGGCGAAGCTCGAGGCCGACCCGACGCTGGCCGACGGCTTGCCTTTTTCCCCGATGCCTCCGCAGGCCTGAGCCGACGACGACGTCGAGGAGCGGGCAACTGCAGTGCCCTCGAACAACCGGTCAGAAGTAGGTCGGAGACGTCTTCGAGTCGACTGAAGATGCGAGCTCATCGTTGCCGCCGACGGTACCCCTCAGCCGAGGTGTGCCGTGGCGCGACGCGGCAGGATCGGAAGGGTATGGTTCGCTGGTCAGGTGCCTGCTGAACCGCGCCCTTCGAGCGACTCGGACCAGTCGGAGACGAGCCTCGACGAGCCGACCGGCGAGTCCGCGGACGACGCCCAAAGGGATTTCTCCGACGAACTGAGTGATGTGGCGGCCGACGACGAGTCGGACGATCCTCCGCAGAGGACGCGGACCGTGGTGAGGATCCTCGACGCCGACGGCCAGCCGCTTGGGTCGAAGGAGCTGACGGGCCTGAGGGGCGTGTTCCCGCCGTTGCGCACTGGCCGGATCTTCTCCGACGTCTTCATGGGGACAATCAGCTCTGCGATCGCCCCGCACTTTGAGGGGCTACGGCTGGGCGAGTCGGCGTCCAAGCTCATCGGCCAGGCCTACTCTACAGGCCTGTTCAACGCGGAGTGGATGAAGGCAACAAGCCTTGCGCAGCAGTCGCTCATCCCCCCCGGACTGAACGAGGCCAGCACGCGAATGCTCACGTCGGCGATGAACGCGACGGCGTGGATGAAAGACGTCCCCGGACTCACAGGCGCGGGTTCCGCCATACGTGGACTTTTCACGAACCTCCCTGGATTGACCGGCGTGGGTTCGCCCATGCGTGGCCTGTTCACGGACGCCCAGATCGAGTCGATGATGCCGGCGTTCAAACTGCCGGACCTGGGGTCCCTTATCCAGCTGCCGCCGTTCATCTTCGACTTCGACTTCAGCGGGTTCGCTAACTCACTGAAGCTTCGGCGCGTCACCCCCAACTGGTTGGATGTCGCTGCCGATCCCGATACGATCCAAGCTCAGATCCATGCCGTGCTCGCGGATGGCATTCCGTTGGGCTGGGTGCCCGGCGCGACCGTCATCGATAAGCTGCTGCAAGCTGCGGACGGTTCGGCCCGCCGCCGTGTGATCGGCAACAACTGGCGTGGCATCCTCAACGACTGCGAGACCGTTGCCGGCGCACTCGGGTCACGTCGAGCACTGTTCCTCGCTGACATGATCCGCCGCGCGATCGCAGCAGTGCGCGATCGGCACACCGAGGCGGCGCAGGCGTTGGCTACGAACGTCCTCGACACCGTGATCTCGCAGTTCCGGGTGCCCACGCTAAACCTCGACAAGGGCGCGATCCTGAACGCGGATCAGAAGAAGAAGCTGGCCGCTCACGGGTGGCGTTTCGCGTTCTCGCTCCTGCCGGCTCACGCGACGATGACCGGCAAGTACGGGGTTGATCATCGCGGCACCGCATTCCATCGCAACGTCACGGCTCACGCCGCGACCCGCCGGCAGTACAACCGCATCAACGCGGTCATCGCGATCATGCTCGCGTCATCGGTGCTCGCCTGCGCGGTGACGGATACGCCGACGTTCGACTAACCCCCGGAACCGACCGCAGCGCCCGCGACCCGCCGCAGACATGGGGGGGGTCACGAGTCCGTTCAGCGGGCAGTGCACGTATCGGGATCGCTACAGCCTTCCATCGACTCGTAGGACTGCCACAAGCTCGGCGTCCTCGGGCAAGTTGGTGAATCTCCGACTCCGTTGCCCCCACAGCTTCTGCGCGGTCTCCACAACATCAAGGACGATAGCTAGGCAACTCACGAGGCTGCGGACACCGAAAGTCATGTGTGTCTGCACGACTCCGGTCGACTCGTCATAACCGAGTTCTTCGCGATCCAGGATCGCCAGGGCTGCGTACTGCCTTCCATGCGTTATTCCGCTCAACCCACGCCACAGACCGCGAACGGCGAACTCTGCGCGCCCGCGGAGGGAGTGGGCTTCGACGACTGGACATGCGAACTGAATCTTCGTGGTGATACTTGCCGGCCGGCCCCCCGTAACATTTGCCCAGCTGCCAGCGGCGGAGAACCCCTGCAAGGCACGCCCGAGCATCTCCTCTTTGCCTTCTCGGTTCACGGTCAGGTCGGGATCGAAATCGGCGGTCATCCTCTCCGCATCAGCAATCTGAAAGTACTCGTCCCGCAAGGCCCGCAGTACACGGTCTGCGCGGCTCTGCGGAGCGAGAAAGTAGATTGCGCTACACGAGGTCTCGAGAGCGGATCGCAAGAGCGTGCCGACAGCAGTCATCGGCAGAGTTCCGCTGCGAACGATGTCGGCGATAGTCCTCAGGTGGTCGATAGACGACAGGATGGCGAAGTGAGGAGCTGTCGACACCTGCAACGGATAGATCGCCGCATCATCGATCGCGAGAGTCGATAGCGGCTCGCGCTCGAAGTAGCCCTGTCCATCGAGGTTGGACAGATCGTCGATCCGACGCAACAGATCCGGCAGCGCTGCCTCGGCTTCCGCTTGTTGCTGGACCGACTCACGTCGGTTGGCCGTGGCGCCCTCTGGCCGCGACCTGCTGACCGGAGGCCGGTCAGCAGAGACGTTCGATGTGGGTGTGGGCTCGTTCGTCATCAGGTCACTGTTGCATGTGCACGGCCGGACTGCTCCCGCTCGATTCGTCCCGCCCCTCGAACCGCACGACGGTGCGCACCACTCGCCTCAATCGCAAGCCATCAAATCGCCCGCAACTTACCCGCATCCGCTCCGCCCGCAAGGGGATCCTCAAACGGGCGTTCCCCGGATTTGGGTGGTGGCGTGCGGGCCAGCGCACGATCAGGATCGCCGGACTGTTGGGCCAGAGAATAACGAAGCCCCCGTGCGACAAAGTCACGCGGGGGCTCGCTTTGGTATCTCAGTAATCGCGGCTCATAGTCTGTGTCCTTCCCTCGGGATAGCGAATCTAGTCAGCAACGCGGGCTTTGACAACAACTGTTGCTACGTCATCAAGCTGAAGCCTGCCGTCAGGAGGCGTCAGGAAGTGTGGATGGCAGGTGTTGGCCGACTTCGAGCGTGACAGCGCGTGGTGCGCACCTCGTTCGATCACCGATCTGCCCCGGTGCATCTTCGGGCTGGGAAGGGCACGCTCGGCGGCATGAATGGAATACAGATTGGCTATGCCAGAGTCTCCACTGCCGATCAGGACCTCACAGCACAGCGGGATGCGTTGTTGCGGCTCGCGGTCCTCGATTCGAACATCTATGTAGATCACGGGCTGACCGGTACGAACCGTTCGAGGCCCGGACTGCGCGAGGCACTTGCGGCGGTTCGACAAGGCGACACTCTCGTCGTGACGAAGCTTGATCGACTCGCCCGTTCGGCGCGGGATGCACGTGACATCGCCGATGAGCTGACGACGAAAGGCGTCGCGCTGAGTCTGGGCGGCAGCAGGTACGACCCTACTGACCCGGTGGGGCGGCTGCTGTTCAACGTGCTCGCGATGGTGGCCGAGTTCGAGCGGGACTTGATAAGCATGCGCACGAAGGAGGGGATGGCGGTCGCCCGCGCGAAAGGACACCTGAAAGGCAAACAGCCCAAGCTGTCCACCACGCAGCGGAAGCTCCTGTTCGACGTCCAGGATCGCGGCGAGTACACCCAGACGGAGATCGCCGAGTTGTTCAGCGTGTCCCGCGCCACCGTGTACCGAGAACTTCAGCGCCGCCGCGTGGAGTTCCTCGCCACCTGCGAGGCCCACATCTTCTGACCCCGAGCAATGCCTCGGCCACCCGCTGCGACCCTCGCGGCGGCCAGTGGCCGCGGTGCTATCGGGTGCGCGCCGCGCCGCGACCGCTTAAGGACCGGCTGGCGTGCGCGGTGAACGTCGTGGCGGTCCGGGGGGCGTGTCATTGGCGGAATGTCTACGACAAGTGTCAGGGCATCTTGGTGCGCTGGCGTCCTTCTTCCGCGCACAATGACGGCATGACAGCGCAGAAGAGCATCGTCCGGATGTGGCGGGGCGTCGTACGGAGCGACGACGCAGACGAGTACATCGCCTACATCGAACGCACCGGAATGAAAGAGTATCGGGAGACGCCCGGGAACCTCGACGCGTGGATGCTGGCACGCGACCTCGGCGACGGCAGGACCGAGATCCTGACAGTGTCGCGCTGGCAGAGCTTCGAGGCGATCGAGGGCTTCGCGGGCACGGACATCGACACCGCCGTGTATTACCCCGAGGACGAACTGTTCCTCGTCGAGCGGGATGACAAAGTCCGCCACTGGACCCAGGTGGCCTGACTCGCGAAATCGCCCGGTGTGGACCGGCTTTCGCTCACCGAAGGAACCGGGCTGCGTGGAGCAGATCGTCGGGGAATACGCTCGAGACACCGAAGGCGCTGGTGCTTGTGCTTGTGCTTGTGCTTGTGCTTGTGCTTGTGCTTGTGCTTGTGCTTGTGACGAGTTATCGTCCGCCGGTTCTTACACGAGGCCCGGCGCGAACGTGTGAGTAGCGGCAATGGCAGGCGCGCCAACTCGTATTCCGTCCTGGTCAGGGAGGGCAAGGCGAACCGCTGGAAGCTCAAGCGCGAAATCTTCAGGCGTTTCGTCTGCAGCGCGTCTTCGGTCGCGACCGCGAAGGCCGAGGCCTCCGCTGCGACGAACTGGCGAAGGTCCTCGCTCGGTCCATGCACGATTGCCCTCGATTCGCATGCCCGTCATGCATTCAGCAGTGACTATGGGACGCGGCGTCGTGAGCGCGCTAGGTGTCTTCTACAGAGTCTCGTCAACGGCAGCCGCTCGCACAACTGTTCGCACGTGCACCGCACGGATGGGGAGGCGTGCAAGGCAAGGCTAGCGACGCGCAGCAGAACCACCGTCTCGATCCTCCAGGTCCCGCAAGCAGAAGTCGTCATTGATCTTGATGACAAGCGCGATGATGAGCTTCAACACGACCAAGTACACCGCGAAGTGGGCATCGTTGTCTTCTACGTCGGCTTGCGAACCATGCTGGTACTTGTTCCGCAGCGCGGGGCCGTTGCTGAACTCGACGTTGTTGAGTAGATAGTTGAAGTAGCTTGCTTCAGACTCAGTGAGAAGCGTCGATCCTCGCCGCAGCCAACCCCGGGTCACCATCTCGTCGGCGAGGGTCCTCTCCGACGCAGTGAGGTGGAAGTAGCTCACCACCTCTGAGGCATGGAGTGAGACCAGGATCCTCAGGTGGGCGATGCTGGTCAACCTGATCTGCCCCTTGTCGTTCGTCAGCACGCCGAGTTCGATGAGTTGGTCGACGAGCGGACGCTGCAAGTCTTCGAAGTCCTCGTAACGGACTTCGTTGCGAGCAAGAAGCTCGACGGCGTTGTCTCCGCGCAGCTCTTCGCTGATGTAGTTCAGCGAGGACTGGTCAGACAGGAGATGGTGCATGATGCCGACGATCTCGGGACTGTCGGTGGGGTACAGATACTTCCCTCTGAGGCGGCTCGGGATTTGGTTGAAGCGCATCGAGTCCGAGGACAAAGCGAGCAGGTCGCGGTCGATCTCGCCGTCGTCCGCAAAGAAGGTGAACTGGCGGAGGATGCTTTCCATCTCCGCGAATAGATGCCGGATCTTTTCGAGGTAGCTTGATCCGTTCGCGGTCGGCGTGAAGGAAAAGCCCGCTGCGCCGAACTCTGTGGCCAGGTACTTGTCGAAGAACCAGGCGATCACGTCCTCTAGCTCGATCCCCTTCTGAGACAAGAAGAAACGCATCAGTTGTGTCTGGAGCGTGGAACTCATCTCTCGAACGCGATGGGCCACGCCGACGTGATAGTCGGTGCGGCCCTTTGTGGTGAGGAATCGCTCAAACACGGAAAGATCCGAGGTGAACGAGGGCAGAGTCAGGAGGCCGCTGCGGTTCGCGAACTCAAAGAGGAATTGAAAGTTGTTGAGGACGCTGGGCTCGTCTGTAGTCGCGTCCAGCCACTGTCGACCATACGTGTAGCTGACCACCATCCCGTCGAGCGTCTCGACAACCGGCTCCTCCTGTTCATCCGCGATGGCTACTTCGCACCCGGATTTCATGCCGGCGTTGTTGGCGAAGAACTCCTTGGTTTCCTTCGTGCTGCGCCGCTGCGCAGCGAGCTTCAGCCGCGCGTCGACACCGGTGGAACTATCAGAGTTGGCCGTTGCGATGAGCGCGACATAGTTGAAGTTGGCGCTCGGATCCTCCACGTAGCGACGGAGAGCGTCTCGTGAATCAGCGGCGCTGAATGACTTTGGCAGGTAGATGGATCCTTTGGTGTCGCGCGAAAAATGATGGCGGATGACGTGCTCTGCCGCCCGGACATCGATGAGGATGGCGTCCCGAACCTCTCGGTCGTATGCGGTGACGAGCTTTTTGTTGGCTAGCATCTCGCCAAGCGTGACGCCATTCGCTTCCAGCGCCGCGAACATGGCCGGGGCGTTGATGCGCTCGAACGCTCGGTTGTTGCCGAGAAGCGAGAGGAGGTCCGCGTGGTATTCGAATGGGACTTCCCGCAGGCGCTCCTCGATGTTGGTTTCGTCAATCGTGGTGAAGAATCGAGCGACCACGCTTCGAACTAGATCACCTGTCACGTCCAGATCGGCGATTTCATCCTCGGATAGGGACGCTGGGATGAATCGAGCCGAGACGAACTGGCGGGCGTTGTGAAGTTCGATGGCATGGGTCGCGTCGGACAGAGCCTCAGCATTGTCGTGATCTCGCAAGATCCGGACGGCGTTCTCTGCCTGCCAAAAGGTTGCGTAGTCATTTGGGCCGTAAAACTTGAGCCGTCGCTCGCCGGACCCTTCCGGCTGCACCAAGATTGCCTCCGCTCTTCGCGTTCCACACTATTTCGAGAACCGGACACGGCCACTGGGCCATGGCACGTTGAGGGATCGGCAGGCCTACTCCCAACCCCACTGGCCGGGCAGCGAGGGGTCCACGTCAGACTCCAAGAGAACGGTGATTGCCTTCGGCGGGACAGCGAACTCTTGATCGTCCTCAGCGTGGTCGCCGAGGAACTCTGCCGGCAACACGCCCACGACGACGTGCGCGGTGGCGATCATGTGGATCAAACGGATTAGACCCTTGCGACTCACGGTGAGAGCGTCCTCGTCGGCACTGAGCTCACGTATGAAGTAGCGTCGCTCCAGTCCTCCTTGCTCTCCTAGAGCCGAATGAGTCGGGTCCAGAAAGACCTTCTCGAGTTGAGGGATTGAGTGAGCCAAGATCTCAGCGCTCGTGCGATCCGCTCGCAGTTCTTGTTGGAGGGACAGCTTCATGCGGCGCCCGCGATACAGGCCAACATCGATCCGACTTCCGTCGTAGATCGCTTCCTGATGAAGAGTGACGTTTCTGCTCCGATGGAAGGCTGTCAGGACTGGGTCGCCCCAGAATGGCTCGCGCGCAACCTTCCATTCTTTGACGAGACCGTGCTTCTGCATCTCCATCTGCAGCAGAGCTCGTGTTGACGCCACGGCGGCGAGCAGCGCGTTGAGATTGAACCTGAATGCACGGGGATCGTGATAGTTCGTCTGGAGCTGCAAGACGAAATGGGAGGCCTCGTCAATGCGGTCTTCTGCGGCAGGCAAAGGACAAGCGGCACCTTCTACAAAGTCGCAGGGCCTGCCAATCTCAGCCATGGCGCTACCGTACTCGGTGGGACCGGCGGAGATCGCCGGCCCCTGTCGACCGTCCAGTGGACGATCGCGACAAGGCGCTCGCTCATCATGTGTTGGTTGTACTGGATGAGGGTGGACTCCCCTCCGGAGGGATGGGCGGTGAACAACGTCTGGTTCGACTCGGTCACGGAGTCGATGATCGCGGATGCCTCCGTACAGCACTCGGCGCGGCGCGCAGTCGGTCAAGCCTCCTACTCTCGACGAATCGACTTGGCGACCAGCGGGGGCCCTGCCGCGCGCACTGCCCGTATAGGGATGGCCGAACGCTCTTTGCGCGATTAGGGATCGACTCGGTGGAGGCCCAGACAGGGGTCGTCGCGGCCCGGCGAGCCGGAGGCCGGTGACATGGCGCCGGAAATCGCGTCCTCACCGCCGCAGCTCGTCGAGCTAAACGATGCGCTGAAAGCGTCGCGGCTGGCGATCATCCGCGAGACGCGACTTGACGAGATCTGGGCTGACGCCGAGTTCGAGAGCGACCCACGCTCGCGTCACCATCACACTCTCGGCCCAGGCATGCATGACGTCGATGTCGTCGGGCTTGGCTCGATTCGCGTGCTTGAGTCCGTTGTAGGTTTCGATCGTGCGTGCAGCCCACTCTTCACCGTCGAACGGAAGACAGTCGCCGACGTCGGCCAGGATCCGGGCGAACCGGGCCTTCAGGGTTGCATTCCCGGCAGCCTTCTCGGGAAGGCCATCTCGGAGCAGCAGAAGGAAACCCAGGCCCTCCAATCCCGGCCCGGTGTGGGCAAGGCGAGTGTGGGGCGTGGTGTTACGTAGGCCGATGCTCGAGATAACGGGATCAAGAGCGCGCGCGAACTTCTCGCGAAGCGCAATCCAGCGGCCGAGGCCACCAACTCCCAGATCTGGGTAGGCGATGAGGTGACCGTGCCAGCCGGTCGGAGGCGGTGTGCGCTCGTCGTCCTGGACGACCACTTCGCGCCACTGGTCGCCGTGAACCTTGCCGTCCATCGTTGTGAGAGGATCGTCGGCGCGCAAGGCGTATACGGGCACGCACGACTCCTCGCGCCACCTCGACAGGACGAGCAGATCCCGAATTGCGCGGTGAAGGTTCATGTGAGCGTCCCAGTCCAGCGGATCCGCACTCCTGGTGATACAACGCACAAGATCGTGTAGCACGCGTCGATCTCGGCCCTCCTCGGGAACAACCTGCCAGGTTGGCCAGAGTGTGAGCTCCATCCCACTGAACGTGCCGACCTCGATCTGCGTCACGACCACAGACCGCAGAGTCACTCCAAGCGGGCCGCGGCGGTCATAGTCCTCGTCCCACGAGGTGACGCCTAGCCATTCACGTAGGCCGGACACCTCCGACTGCAATCCCTGAGGACGGTCGAATTCGATGTCCGCTTGGACCCCCATGATCGCCGCCTTGGCCCAAAGCGTCCCACTTCCCGGGCCAAGAGCGTTGGCGTGGTACCCGCGCGCCCAGCAGCGAATCAGGAGCACTGCACCGTGAGAGTCGTGAAACACGACGCGACGTGGAACTGGCTTCGGGTCCTTCGGTTCGGTGCCGGTGATGAATCCGCCGCCGCGCAGAAACCAATGCGCGTAAGGAACATCTGGGCTCGACCAACCCACAGTCACGCCAATGCCCGAATCGGACCTCTCCAGCGTGACCTTCACCTCAGGCGTGTCAGGGTAGGAATCGAAGAAGTCGCCAGTTCGCCGCACCCCAGGCTGTAGCTCGTTCGGCATCCATTCCTCCGAGCGTCAAGCTATCAGCCGGCGTGCACCAGTTGCGCAACTTCACCCGCGTCCCCAACTCGAGTCTGTGACTACAAGATCCCGATCGGAATATCCCGGACTCTTCTATGTAAATCCGGGTCGGCCCTCGAGTTCTCGGGACCCCCCGCCCCGAAGGGCCCACCTCATCCGGGCATCGCCCGCTTAAAGATCCCTAACCGGCGATGAACGGATGCGGTTCGCGAGAGCCCACTCCCCGGAGAGCATCGACATGAGGTTTGTCTTGTGGAGTGACCGGTCGCGCGCCTGCATGAGGCGCTCCCGGATGAGCGTGAGAAACCACGTAGTCATCCCCAGCTTTTCGCCAAATCCCCGATGATGTACCTATGACCCCCGAGACTTGGTTGACAGTCATGCTCGGCATCCCCGTTGCGCTGATTGCTACTTACTTGTGGCTGGCGGGCGTATGGCTGGCGGACCGAATCCGTTTTGGCGAGGTCGACATGGCCGGCGCCTGGGCTGAATGGATCGAGAGTGGCGAGGATCGATGCTTCAGCGTCGGAACGCTCAAGTACCGCTGGTTCAGCGGTCGATATGTCTTTGATGGCACGAATTACCGCAATGACGGTCGCCCGTTCTGCTACTGGCGGACCGTCGCTAGCCACTTCGGTCACGACAAGTCGGAGTATATCTACGTCTTCGCAACGAAGGACGTGAAGTCGTTCCAGACGACTTCGTACGGCTACGGCGTCGTGAATCTCGCACCGGACGGTAAGCGCCTCGTCCCGGCCGGCGGGTTTTACATGTATTCGGTCGGTGTCAACGCGAGCCTCCAACGCGACCACACCATGCTGAAGGTGAACGACAGAGACATCCCCAAGCCCGGTCAGTCGGCACGGGCCCTCCTCGAGGGAACCTTTCCAGACGAGTGGCGACGCCTCAACGTCGAGAAGATCGAAGAGCGCTAGGCGATTCGGACGAAGTGCGGGCCCGAATATCCGTCGCTCTCCACGCGCTCCTCGAACATCGCAAGCGGTCGCGCCCAGAACCCGTAGTCGCCGTAAAGTGTGCGATAGAGCACGAGAGGCTCTTCTGTCTCGCTGTGCTTGCCAACCGCGAACACTTCGTAGCGTTCGCCCTTGAAGTGCTCATAGATTCCCGGTTCGACGGCCATCTCTCAGGAGGCTTCCGTCCAAGAGTGAATGTTCGCGAGCGCGAAGTTTCTATGAGCGGAGCGCTCGTAGTCGAACGCCTCGAGCAGCCATTGCGAGTCGGCATGCCACTGCGTGGTCCCGAACCAGATGCGGTCGGGGCGGATAGCGCGGTTCGATCGCTCGCCGCGATGATTCGTGTAATCGATAGTTACGTCGCCGGCGGCCATAAGTCGCATCGTACTTGGGGGCGACTGCCCTTGCCGCACGATTGCCGCCACGAAGTGTGCGAAAGGCACGCTTCCGCGCCACACTGACACAGATCCGGGGAGGGATCACGCCCGGGCGCCGACGCAAATCCGCATGCACGTCGCGCGTCTCAAAGATGCGCACTGACAGTTCACCTGTCGGCACCGCGCGCATGGGGACGCCGCCGGGCCAGCCCGCGAGCAGCGGTTGGTTAGGGGAGGATAGATCGCCCCACGCGGTGCTTCCTCAGCGTCTCAGGGGATGGCCACGTTCCTAGCCCCGGGAAGTATCGTCCGGTCTCCTGCAGCCACCGATCAAAACTGGGTATCCGAATTCGTCCCGCGCCTCGCGTAGACGACTCTTCGCGCCAATAGCCGACACCGGCAAGTACGAGGCTGAGATAGTCGGCGGCGAAGTCAATCCAAAGGCGGTCGGGATTGAAGAACTCGCGACAGTCGTCGAGCCAGATTCTGTCAGCTTGGCCGAGACCATTAGCTTCGCCCAGCGCAGCCCGCAAGCTGCTCTCTAGGTGCGCCCACTGCCGCGGCATCGCGGAGCGCTCAGTCTGCACGGTCGTCATGCAATTGATGACGGCCGTCGCCCACGTCGCGGTGTCTGTTGCGATCTCCCACTGCTGCAGCAGCCGACTGATTGGTAGCAGCGAATGGATTAGTGCCGTCCCGCTAGCATGGCGGCAGCTCCATCGAAGCTGCGACTGCGTCACCTTTCCTGAAACGAGCGCAGCCGAGAGGGATCCCGCTGCGGATACGACGTCTGTCATCGTGACCTCCCGCGCGAATCCTGCATCGGACTTCCGACATTCACGTTGCTCCAGAGCACCATGGAGTACGGGCATTTCGCATCGGCACCGCTCGCGAAGGCCCCACCCGCGTGGATCGCCCGGTCAGGGAATCCCGAACTCGCCGAGCGACGCGTAGTCGGACATCCGTGTATCGATCACTGCATCCGTTTTCGATCCACCTCCCAATCCTCGTTGAGCCCGCACCTCCGTCCCTTCGGATCGATGATTTGCTGCCAGGTAGAATCGGCTCAGGGAGGCGCGATGACCTCACGTTTCTCGTGGCGTCCGAACGACATCGTCGCGTACGACGAGATGCGCGACTCGGCCAATCGGCTGGTCGCGATACTTTTGCGCCGTATCAGGACGGGTGCGTCGGAGGGAGTCGCTTCGCGCGCCGAGATCGACGCCGTTCGCCGGCGGGCAGTCGACGTCGATGGTTTCGATCGCGCGTCTGTGGACGCCCTGCGACAAGAGTTCGAGCGGCGGGCGGCCGACCTGAGTAGGGCAAGCAAGTGAGCGACCCGCGGGTGTCGACTGAGCGGCTAGCCGAGATCTTCCAAGACGAGATCCACCCGATAATCTTCGGCGCCGATCAATCGACCGATGATCCCACGCTTGCACTGATGATTGGTCAGTCCGGTGCCGACCAGGCGAGGGCAACCGGACTCGCGCTCACTGCTCACGCAGATGCAGTGACCCTCCGCGCGGACGATCTACGGCCGTTCCACCCGAGCTACCCAGAGCTTTCGAGGTCACGTCCAGAGCAAGCGGATGAGATCCTCGCCGAGGCGGCAGCCCATTGGCTTCAGAGAGCGATCACCCACGCGCGATCGTCGAAGCGATCCGTCCTTCTCGAGGGCAATCTTGACTCCCCCCAGATCGTCTTACCTATATTGGACGTCTTTCGACGGGCAGGCTTCTCGACTCACGTTTTCGTCGCTGCCACGCCGAGGCCGGCAAGCCTCCTATCAATCGCCTCTCAACATCTACTCCGAGTTTCGAGTCGCCGCCCATCTGTTCCTCCATCACTTGCGCGGCACGACGCAGGGTGGGAGGGCACCCGTGCGATCGTCGAGCGACTCGAGACCGACTCGAAGGGTAGCCGACTGACAGTCGTCGACCATGAAGGTCGACACGTTTTCGATTCGCTGGAGACCGGGACACTGCAGGGTTCGACGACGTCCCTCGACCGGTCGCGATCGGAAGCGATGTCCTCCTCTACGGCGATGCAGTGGCTCTCGGAGCTTCGCTCGACGACCGACTACGCAATTTCCTCCGGAGTGACGCCCAACCTGAAGAACCTGCTCGTGACGCTCCACGAGCTAGCTCTTCAATCGGTAGTTCCAACGCTGACACTTCCTTTTGATTCGAAGGCCAGACCCCTACTGGAAGATCGTTTGGCGCGCCAGATGCTCGCGCTCCGACGCGTGGAAGCCGAACGCGCTCGTCCGGATGTGGCGGCCCCAACAATCGACGTTCCATCGCAGCAACGCGAACTCGGACGATGACAAAAGGCTCAGCCAGGCGCTAGTTCGAGGCACCGCCGATGAGGAACGCGACGAAGCCGAGAACACCAAGGACGACCGCTCCGAGAGCAAGGGTGCCGGCGAGCCGCCAGCGCCCCCGCACGGTCGACACGATCGCCGCACCAACTGCCACCACGAAGAGGAGTGCGAGAAGAGAGCCAACGACGAAGAGCGGCGACACCTCTTCCGGAACGGCTCCCGTGTCAGCGAAGAACAAGTGCAAGTACGTCATCGCTGAACGCCTTTCGATGGGCCGTCGGGTCCTCGATCACCTCGGCAACCCGGATCCGGAATGAAGCCGTATCGATTGGCGTGCCTGCAACCGTCGCAACACACCAGCGGACGTCCTCATCAATCGCGTAGCCGGGCTCCTCGACCATCTTGCCTGGGTGATAACTCAGGCTCGAGACCGCGACCCTCCAGAGGAGCGCATCGGCGACTTCTGCATCCAGCATGTTGACTCCCTCTCACTGACAGTGTGGCGGCACGGCGCTCTATCGGTACAGACCGGGGCCACCTGTGGAGAGCGTTCCCGGGACTTGGTATGGGGCGGACTCGTTCATCGCGTGCTTGCTTCGGGCCGCGCGGAAGCGATCGTTGATTACCCGAGCGATCGCATCGAGTCGAGCAGCTTCTGCTTCCTCCGCTTGCTGGCTCTCGGCCTCCCGAACAGATCGAGCCAGCCGACGTGCGTCCTTGACTGAGCGGCGATCGACGAGCTGGGCGGCAAGACGATCAAAACCGGCCTCCGCCCGCGCACGAGCGAACTCCCGCTCAAGATGCGACTTCACCTCCCTGTCGCTTATCCGCTCGGCTTGGATCGCATCCATCTCCTCGACGCTGCGACCTCGACTGAAAAACGTGTCGGCCTCGGAGTCGTTGCGCCGCATCTCGGGCAACGTGGTGTGGGTCACGCGTCGTGGAGGCAGGCCGGCCCTGACGCGACGACGCTCACGACGCTTCCACTCGCGATTGCGTGCGAGGTACTTCTCTGGGTTCTTTGCGTAGTCCTCGCGTCGCTTGCGAGCGAGTTCATCGGCGTGCGCCTCGCGGTAAGCAGCCTGATACGCGAGTCGCACGTAAGGATTTGAGCGGCGACGATCCTTTGCCTTATGAGCCACCTCGTCCCGATGTCGGGCTTGGTACCCCTTCGCATACTCGTTGACCTTGGCCCGATACGCCACGAGGTCCGTCTCACGCTGCTTTGCGATCCATCGCCTCTTCCTGATGTAGTCCTGCTCGGCGAGGCGCTCTCGGTTGGCCGCCTTGTAGTTCCGGGTGCGCTCGCGATCCTTCGCCCGGCGGTCCTCCGCACGCGCGGCCGCTTCTCGCGCGTCACTGGCTCGCGCGCGACGCTTCCGCGCGGACTCTCGTTCCAGTGCGTTTATGCGCTCCCGGTTCTTCTCGCGGTATCTCGCCCGGTGGGCCAGGACGCGGTCGGGATTGGCCGCGTCCCACTTCCTCCGAGTCTCGCGGCGTCGCTCGCGCCGCTCATCATCCTCGTCTGAGCTCGACATGGCATCACGCGAGGATCAAGCTCTTGATGAGGTCGGGACGAAAGCCGGACCATTCGAGGTGCGAGTCGCCGTCGACAATGACGACTGGTGCCGAGAGATAGCCGAGCTCGTCCCTGAGGAAAGCTCGGTCTGACTCACGATGTTCATCGCTCAGGTCGATGAGCACGAAGTCGATGCCGGCGCGCTCGAGACATTCGCACGTCAGTCGACATAGCTGACAGTCGGGCCCGGCCGAGTAGACCGTCACTATCGAGCTCCTCATCCGTCATCACCGCCCGTCTTGCCGTCTTTCCATCAGATGCTTCGACATGAGTGAAGCACTTTCTGCTACGCTCGGCAATAGTAAATGCCAAACCACTGTGCGGTTAGACAGAATGAGGCGGTGAAGGTCGAAGTGAAGACACCCAATGGCAGCGAGATGACTGCCTCCGCTGCGACGACGTTCGTCGGCTCCGCGCTGCGCATCGCTCCCGATTTCATCGCCACGACGATGGACGAATCTGAGAGCATCCGAACCGAGATCTCGGTGTCCTACAGCTCAGATGCTGGGCGATACGTCGTGCGGCGCCTCAGTCATGCCGCACTGAGTGACTCCGTTGAACTGAACTACAAGACGGCCGCGAAAGTCGGTATCCAGCCGATGGTCCAAGCCGCGGCGCCGCACTGCATCTTCCTGACGCTGGGTGCTGAATCGGAGCCGACGGCGGCGTGGCTGAGCGTGGCTGAGCTCACGACCGCGCATGGGCGGATCCTTCCTTCGGCGATCGCCGCAGAGGTCGTGCGGCGCGGATCGTCGGAGGCTCGCATGGATGCCATCGAGATCCTCTACGGCAGCGCGGCCCTCGGCGGGCTCGCACCGGCGAAGCTCATCCAAGCGGAGCTGGGAATTCCCCACCGCACTGCGTCCGCGTGGATCATTGCCGCTCGCCAGGCTGGTCGTCTCAAAGGAATGAATTTCAACGCCGCTCGACCCGCATCGGATGTGGGAAGTACGGCTCGCATGAGCTAGATGACAGACGGGATAGGACGATGGTCGCGCAAGAATACTCCTCGACGTGGGAACCAGCGCATCGAACGCCGCATGAGTGGCCGTCCGATCACGTCACGCTCGACTGCCTCTTCTACTCCGAAGCCGAAGCCGCCGCTCTCCTCGGCATCCATCGAACTACCCTTCGCACCCTTGCTCTCGCAGGCCATGCGCCGATCGAGCCGATCGCGCTCACCGAACATCGACGTGTTTACCGCCGCATCGACATCGAGCGTCTCGCGGGCATCGCAACATGAGCATCACGGCGAGGCGAACGAAGGCCGGCAAGACGTACTACTTCGTGCGGGTCAAGTCGGGTCGCGAGCTCATCGCCACAAAGGCGTTCGACACCAAGCGAGACGCAGAGGCATGGGAACGCGACCAGAAGCACCGCTCAGAAACGGGACTTCCACCTCCACCGAAGCGCACCTACTCACTCCAAGAACTGGTGGACGAGTTTCTCGCCGCCCGTGCGAGCGGCAATCCCCACACCATTGACACTGATCGCCACAACATTGCCGCTCTACCGACAACGCTGCTCCGCCGTCCGCTCGCGTCCATACACTCTGGCGACATCCGCACACATCTGCTCCGCCAACTACAAGTGAAGAAGCCCTCCACCGTCGCTCGCGAGAAGACGACCCTCAGCGCTCTGTTCACCTTCGCGGCCGAGCAAGGGCTTCTGCATCAGGCTCATCCCGTTCGAACGATGAAGAAGATCCCCGAACTCGGAGCGGCCGCCCAACGAGCGATCAGCCCCAAGGACGTTCCCTCAGCCGCGCGCGTGGTCAGCGCGTTGGCGAGCGTTCGAGAGCGACGATCAGACATCGCCGACGTGTTCGAGTTCATGTCCCTCACGGGCATCCGCTGGGGCGAGGCTCGCGCGCTTCGGGTCGATGCTCTCGCCGAGGTGCCGTTCGCCCAGCTCGTCGTGACCCGATCACATTCCGATCGCTATCTCGAGAAGGAAACAAAGACGTGGCGCGGCACGAGAACACTCCCCCTGTCGCCACGCGCGCTCGAACTGTTCAGGCGGCACTCCCTCGGCAAGTCCCCTGGCGATTACCTCTTCACAAACCACTTCGGCGATCAGCTCTCGGCCGCCGTAGTGAACAAGTTCCCGCTCGGATTCGAGCGTCACGCGCTGCGTCATTACGCCGCGTCGACCTGGCTGCGACTCGGCACACCGGTCAACGAAGTCGCCGAGTATCTCGGTGATGACCCGCGGACCGTATTGACCGTCTACGCCCACATCTTGGGCGAAGGCCAACGTCGAGCACACGCCGAGCGACTCGCGGCCGCAGAGGCCTGCGAAGAGGCGGGGGACACTTGGGGGACACCTGGCGCGATTCCAGGCCCGAAATCGAGCCCTGTCTCCTCGTAGGTCGATGCGAAAAAAACTCGATCTACCTGGGGACTTGATGCGGAGACGGAGGGATTTGAACCCTCGGACCCCGTGAGGGGTCTCCACCTTAGCAGGGTGGTGCACTAGGCCTGACTATGCGACGTCTCCAGGCATCCGGCGTCGGAACGGGCGGATGCGCCTGTCCATGATAACCGCTCCCCCGCGGCGCGCCGAACGGGTGAAACCGGCTACTTGCGCCCGACGTTGCCGTTCGAGCAGGTCTGCTCGGCCGCGGTCTGGCCGGCGATCGACGACGGCAGCGCTACGGCGGTGTCGGTCGGCGTGGGCGTCGGTGTCGCGGTCGAGCCGGCGGTGGACCCCGGCGTCGACGTGGCGGACGGCGTCGGCGACGGCGTCACCACGACCACGCCGTTGCCCTGGCTCGCCTGGCCGGTCAGCTGGATCTTCTCGTTCTTCGCCAGCACGTCGAGCAGCGCACTCGCGGCGTACTGATTCGGGATGACCCGGTTCGGGTTGGAGGGGTCGGGCACGGTCGGATACTGCACGAACACGATCTGATCGAACGGCACGCTCTTCACCGCGAGCGCGATCTGCACGAGCGTCAGCGGATTCGTCAGGCTCTCGCTCGGGGTCACGTTCTTCACCGCGGTCGTCGCGAGCTTGTAGAGCGTCGTCGGGTTGGACAGCACGCCCTCGCCGACGAGCTTCTGCGCCAGCCGCGACATGTACTGCTGCTGGTTCGAGATGCGTCCGAGGTCGCCGCCGTCGCCCACGCCGTGGCGGGTGCGGAGGAACTGCAGCGCCTCCAGCCCCGAGATCGTGACGTTGCCGGCCGGGAGGTTGAGCCCGGTGTAGCGGTCCTTGATGCCGTTCGCGATGCAGACGGTCACGCCGCCGATCGCGTTGGTGACCTGGATGACGCCGCCCCACGTGACCTTGGCGGCGAACGGGATGTTCAGCCCGGTCAGCTCGGAGACCGTCTTCACGACGCAGGACAGTCCGCCGTACGAGTAGGTCGCGTTCAGCATCGACGCGCTCGTCGCCGAGGCGACCGATCCGTTCGCCTTCGTGCACTCCGGCGTCGGGATGATGAGGTCGCGGGGGAAGGAGATGACCGTCACGCGCCGCGGATTGTCCGAGATGTGGATGAGCATGTTGACGTCGTTGAGCTCGTCACCGGCATCCGCCCCCGTGCAGCGGGCCCCGAACAGCGCCGCATACTGCGGCTCGCAGGCATCCGTCCCGGCCAGGAAGAGGTTCACGCCGCCCTCGATCGCACCGAGGTCCGGCGGCGCGGCCGACTGGCCCTCGAGCTCGACCGCGTTCGCGGAGAACGTGGAGCTCAGGTCGATGGCGGCGTAGGCGGCGACGCCCACGCCCGACGCGAGCACGACCGCGAGGCCGACCGCGAGGAGCTTCACGAGCTGCGAGACCGGATGCGGCGACCGCAGCCGGCCGTGCCGGGCGATGGTGCGACGGCCACCGGGGGCGGGCTTGGTCGGCTGGCTCACTCAGGGCCTCTCGGGATCGCAGCCTCCGTCACGGGCTGAGCGGAGGGGGCGGGCTCAGCCCGCCACCGCACCGCTCGAGCGGAGGGTGTGGGATTCGAACCCACGGGACATCACTGCCCACTGGTTTTCAAGACCAGGTCCATCGGCCGCTCGGACAACCCTCCCGACGACCGCGGCGAGCCGCGGCATCCGTCGAACAGGGCACGAGTCTAGTCGACCCATGGAACCGTCCGATTCTCGCAAGGCCGTCTGGACGCGCCCTGTGTGCGGGATCGGAGACCGGTCAGAGCGCACGGAGGACGGCGGCGACGCCCCCCGCCTCGACCGACGCGGTGATCTCGCCGGCGGCATCCCGGACCTCCTGCGGACCCTGCGCCATCGCGACGGCCCTGCCACCGTTCTCCTGAGCCCAGCGGAACATCCCGAGGTCGTTGCGCCCGTCACCCATCACGAGGACGTGCGCCGGGTCGACCCCGAGCCACCCGCGAACGAGCTCCAGCGCGCTCGCCTTGTCGACGCCCATCGGCGCGATGTCGAGCCACGCCGTCCAGCCGACCGCATAGGTCACGTGGTGGAGCCCGATGCGGTGGACGAGGTCGACGAAGTCCTGCTCGGTCTTCCCGGGCGAGACCACGACGATGCGGCACACGGGCTGCGCCGCGAGCTCGTCGAACGGCACCCGGCGCGCATGCAGCAGGTTCCAGTCCTCGATCGGCTCGGTGTACAGGCGCACCCCGTCGGCGAGCTCGGCCATGTAGCGCCCGTCCGGGAGGTTCCGGTGCAGGAGCCGGAGCACCTCGGTCGCGTCGAACGTCTCGGTGTGGAACCGCGTGTAGCGCGCCTCGTCGCCCTTCTCGCGCTTCAGGATCACGGCGCCGTTGGAGCACACGACGTACTCCGGCGCGATGTTGAGGGTATGCAGGATGCCGCGGGTGCCGTCCCAGCTGCGGCCCGTCGCGAGCATCACCTCGTGCCCGGCCCGGTGCGCGTGCTCGACGGCCTCGACCACGCCGGGGCTCAGCGACTCGTCTTCGAGGAGGATGGTGCCGTCGATGTCGAGCGCGATGAGGAGGCGCTCGGTGCGGACGCCCGGATCCTCCGTCTCGCGCGCCACCCGCTCGACGATCTTCGCGGCCTTCCTGGGCCGGACGACCTCGACGCTGCCCGTCGGCGGCAGGTGCGGCTCCGTCACGCGGTGGGCTCCAGCACCTCGAGGCCGCCCAGATACGGGCGCAGGACCTCGGGGACGACGACCGAGCCGTCGGCGCGCTGATGCGTCTCGAGCAGCGCCACGATCCACCGGGTGGTGGCGAGCGTGCCGTTGAGCGTCGCGACGTACTGCGTCTTCTTCCCGTCCGGGCGGTAGCGCGTGTCGAGCCGGCGCGCCTGGAACGTGGTGCAGTTCGACGTCGACGTCAGCTCGCGGTAGGTGCCCTGCGTCGGGACCCACGCCTCGACGTCGTACTTGCGCGCGGCCGACGAGCCGAGGTCGCCCGCGGCGACGTCGATCACGCGATACGCAAGGCCCAGGTCCTGCAGCATCCGCTCCTGCATCTCGACCAGGCGCAGATGCTCGGCCTCCGCATCCTCGGGAGTCGTGTAGACGAACATCTCGAGCTTGTTGAACTGGTGCACGCGGATGATGCCGCGGGTGTCCTTGCCGTACGAGCCGGCCTCGCGCCGGTAGCACGTCGACCAGCCCGCGTAGCGCTTGGCACCGGCGCCCAGGTCGATGATCTCGTCCATGTGGTAGCCGGCGAGCGGTACCTCGCTCGTGCCGACGAGGTAGAGGTCGTCCTCCTCCAGCCGGTACACCTCGGCGGAGTGCTGGCCGAGGAAGCCGGTGCCCCGCATGACCTCGGGCCGCACGAGCGTGGGCGGGATCATCGGGACGAACCCGGCATCCAGCGCCCGCTGCAGACCCAGCGACATCAGCGCGTACTCGAGCCGCGCCCCGATGCCCTTGAGGAAGTAGAAGCGGCTTCCCGAGACCTTCGTGCCGCGCTCCATGTCGATCGCGTCCAGCAGCTCGCCGAGCTCGAGGTGGTCGCGCGGAGTGAAGTCGAACTCCGGCGGCGTGCCGTGGGTGCGGAGCGTGACGAAGTCCTCCTCGCCACCGGCGGGCACGTCGTCGATGACGATGTTCTCGATGCGCGACAGCACCTCGTCGGCGGCCTGCTCGGCGGCCGCGACCTCCTGCTGCGCGCGCTTGACGCGGTCGCTGAGGTCCTTCGCCTGTGCGACGAGCGCCGCCTTCTCGTCCTTGGGTGCGGCCGCGACGCGCTTGCCGTGGGCGTTCTGCTCCGCGCGGAGCTCCTCGAACCGGGTGATCGCCGCCCTGCGGTCGCGATCGGCGGCGAGCGCGGCATCCACCGACTCCGGAGACTCGCCGCGCTTGATCTGAGAGCGCTTGACCAGCTCGGGATTGTCGCGGAGGAGCACGGGATCGATCACCACCCAAGTCTAGCCAGCGCCCTCCGCGCGGCGCCGGTCCGTGGGCGGGGCGCCGACGCGCGGCCGCCGCTACTGTGAATCCATGGCAGACGAGTCGTCGACGGCGAAGCGGGCCGCCCTCGTCTACAACCCGATCAAGGTCGACAAGGCCTCCCTGCGCCAGCGCGTCGAGCACTTCTCGAAGCGCGCCGGCTGGCTCCGCCCCCTCTTCTACGAGACCACCCCGGAGGATCTCGGGCAGGATGCCACGGCCCGCGCCCTGCACGAGGGCGTCGACGCCGTGCTCGTCGCGGGCGGCGACGGGACGGTCCGGGCCGTGGCGGAGGCGCTCGCGGAGAGCCGCATCCCCCTGACGATCGTCCCGAGCGGCACCGGGAACCTCCTCGCCCGCAACCTCAACCTGCCCCTCGTCGACCCGGACGCGATGATCCAGGCGACGTTCTCCGGGAACATGCACGCCACCGACATCGGCATGGCCCGGATCGTGCGCGACGACCACACGTCGGAGGAGCATGCTTTCGTCGTGATGGCCGGCATCGGCCTCGACGCGGCGATGATCGCGAACACGAACGCGCAGCTGAAGAAGACCGTCGGATGGGTCGCCTACGTGGACGGGGCGGCGCGGGCGCTCCCCGGCGCGAAGCCGTTCCGGGTCATGTACGAGCTCGACGAGCGACGACTGCACTCCGCCAAGGTGCAGAGCGTGCTCTTCGCCAACTGCGGGACGCTGCCCGCGGGCATCTCGCTCATCCCCGGGGCGTCGATCTCGGACGGGCTGCTCGACGTGGCCGTCATCCAGCCGTCCGGATGGTTCGGATGGGTCGGAGTGTGGCGCAAGGTCTGGTGGGACAACAGCGTCCTGCGCCGCACGCGCGCGGGCCGCCGCATCGTGGAGCGGCGCCGCGACACGTCGATCCGCTACCTCCGGGGGACGACCATCGACACGGCCACCGAGTCGGCGCAACCCGTCGAGCTCGACGGCGACGAGTTCGGCGAGGCGGTGCGCATCCGCTGCCGCATCCTCCCCGGCGCTCTGCTCGTCGCGCTCCCCCCGGGCCACGACACGTCTCGGCTCTGACTCCCGCCCGCCCGCCCGTCCCCGCCCGCGCCCCGCCCCGCAACTGACCGTTTACGGACGGAACACGCCGTGTCTAGGACGCGTCGGGCGGCGTGTTTCGTCCGTAAACGGTCGGCTGGGGGGTGGGCGGGGACGGGGCCCTGCACAGGGGAGGGACGGGACGACGGATGCACGGGTTGACCGCGGTGGAGCGTGACTCGAGGACGCGATCGCGAGCCTCGAAGGATGAAGTCACGAATCTCTCTGCCCCCGGAGCTCTGCGACCGACCGTTCTCGATCGCGGAGGCCGACCGACTGGGCGTGCCACGCGCGCGCCTGCGACGTCGCGATCTGACCACCCCGGTTCGCGGCATCCGCATCGCCTCCCGGATACCACCGATTCCGGTCGAGGGCGCGGCGCCGTGGGCAACCCGGGTTGAGCAAGTCTGGACAGCGGTGCGGATCGAGCACGCTCGGATGCCCGAAGGTGCGGCGTTCAGCCATCTCACCGCGGCCGTGATCCATGCATTTCCGTTGCGGACGGCGCGCATCCCGGCGGATCGCCCTCTCGACGTCACCACGTACGCGGATTCCGCACGCAGGCGACGCGTGGGCGTGACTGTGCATCCCCTTCCTCGGGACGAACGGCGCGTCATCGTCGACCGATTGCACGTGACGCCTCCTGTCGACACCTGGTGCGCTCTGTCCGCCGTGCTCACGGTCGACGAACTCGTCGAGATCGGCGACCATCTGATGCGTCGACAGTCGCCGGACGCGACCCTCGATCAGCTCCACGAGGCCGTCCGGCGATACGCCGGGCGGCATGGCGCCAAGCGACTGCGGCAGGCGGCCGAACTGGTGAGAGCTCGCACGGACTCGCGGCGTGAGACCTGGCTCAGACTCGTCCTCCACCGAGCGGGCCTGCCCGAGCCCGAGATCAACGTGTCGGTGCGCGATGCCGAGGGAAGGCACATCAAGCTCGGCGACCTCGTCTATGAGCGGGAACGCGTGCTGGTCGAATACGACGGCGAGCAACATCGCACCGACTCGATGCAGTACCACAAGGACACTCGGGACCTCGAGCGCGCCGTGGCCGCGGGCTGGGCCGTCATCCGGGTCGGCAGGCTCGACCGCGACGAGCGGGCGATCGTGCGTCGCGTGCGATCCGCCCTCCACCGTCGCGCGTGACCTCCCCTCGCGCTCCACGCCGTTTACGGACGGAACACGCCGTGTCAGCGAGCCCGGGCGCGGCGTGTTCCGTCCGTAAACGGCTCACGGTTCCCGGGCGCCAGGTCAGCCCTTCACGGCGCCGCCGATGCCTCCGCTGTTGAGGAACGCGCGCTGGAACACCAGGAAGATCACCACGGGGATGAGGGTCGCGATCGTCAGCGCCGCCAGGTAGACGCCGAGGTCGGTCGAGGACGCGATCTGCGGCAGCCGCACCGACAGCGGCTGGATCGAGATGTCGGTGAGCACGAGGTTCGGCCACAGGAAGTCCGCCCACGCCGCGTTGATCGCGAGGATCGACACGACCCCGAGGATCGGGCGCGACATCGGCAGCACGATCGACCAGAAGAGCCGGAACGTCCCGGCCCCGTCGGTCCGCGCCGCTTCGAAGATCTCGCGCGGCAGGCTCTCGAAGAACCGCATCACCAGCAGCACGTTGAACGCGCTCGCCCCGGCGGGCAGCCAGACGGCCCAGAACGTGTTGATCAGGGAGTGCCCGATGAGCGGCGGATGCAGGATCGTCAGGTACAGCGGCACGAGCAGCACGACGGCGGGGATGAACAGCGTGGCCAGCACGAGGCCGCTGATGATCTTCCCGTACTTCGGCCGCAGCACCGCGAGCGCGAACCCGCCGGTGGTGGCGACCAGCAGCTGCACCGCCCACGACCCGGCGGCCATCGCGATCGTGTTGAAGAAGAAGCTGCCGATATGCACGTCGTTCCACGCGCGCTCGATGTTCGACCACGCCCAGTCGGTCGGGAAGAACGCGAGCGGCTGGGTGAGCGTCTCCTGCGTCGGCGTCACCGCGGACTTCAGCAGCCACAGCAGCGGCAGCAGCCCCGCGGCCACCAGCGCGATCCCCAGCAGGACGTTGAGCACCGCTCCGAGGATGCGGACGTGGGGGCGCCGCCAGTCGGCGCGGGAGAGGATGCCGCGGTCCGGCGCCTCCGCGTCGGACGCGCGTCGTCGCCGCCGACGGCGCGGCGCGACGACGTCCTGCCGCGCCACCTGTGTCTGGACCGAGGTCGTCAATTGTCGCTCCATCTCCGGGTGACGCGGAAGTACACGATCGACAGCACCGCCAGGAACACGGCGAGCATGAGGCTGAGCGCCGTCGCCTTGCCGTACGCGCCGCCGAGGCTGTTCGTGAAGGCGTACTGGTAGATGAGGAGCAGGATCGTGGTCGTCGAGTTCGCCGGCCCCCCGCCCGTGAACAGGAACGGCTGCAGGAAGACCTGCGCGGTGGCGATGATCTGCAGGATCAGGGTGATGAACAGGATGCCGCGCAGCTGCGGCAGCGTGACGTGCCAGATCTTGCCCCAGATCGAAGCACCGTCGACCTCGGCCGCGTCGTAGAGCTCGGGCGCCACCGAGGTCAGCGCGGCGAGGTAGATGATGACGGTGCTGCCGGCGGCCGCCCACGTCGCCTCGAGCACGAGGGAGGGCATCGCGGTCGCCGCATCCTGGATCCACGGCTGCGGGGGGATGCCGACCCAGCCGAGGATGGTGTTGAACACGCCGTTCGGACCGGCGTCGTAGAAGATCTTCCACAGCAGCACCGAGACCACCGGCGGGATGATCACCGGCAGGTAGGCGAGGACGCTGTAGAGCCCCTTCATCCGCCGGAACTCGCTCATCAGCACGGCCGCGACGAGCGGCAGCGGGTAGCCGAACAGCAGCGCAAGGACGGCGAAGTACGCCGTGTTGCGGATGGCGATGTAGAAGGTCGGGTCGCGGAACACCGCCGCGAAGTTGTCCCACCCGACGAACACCGGGTCGGTGACGAGGTTCGTCTGCTGGAAGCTCATCACGACCGACTCGACGATCGGCGTCCACGAGAACACCCCGAAGATGAGCAGCATCGGCAGGAGGAACAGCAGGGTGGTGAGCCCGCCGCGCTGCACCCACGTCCTCGGTGTGCGGCGCCGCCGCGCGACAGCGGGTGGACGGGCCGCCGCCTCGGGCCGGGTCATGGTCACGGTCATGGGGTGTGCTCTCGGTCGGGCGCGCTCTCGGCGAGCGGGCTCTGGATGCGGCGGGCGGCCGGGTGCCCCGGGTGGGAGGGCGCCCCGGCCGCTCGCCGCGGGGACGGCTACTTCGCGTCGGCGTCGATCAGCGCCTGGATCTTCTCGTCGACACCCTTCAGCAGGGAGTCCACATCCGCATTCTTGTCCGTGAGGACCGCCTGCACGACGGCGTCGAGCGCGCCGTACAGATCCTGCGTATGCCGCGAGGGCTCCGGCACGATCGTCTGGTCGAAGATGCCGTCGGTGAACGGCTTCAGGTTCTCGACCGGGATGTTGTCGTAGGGCTTGATCCACGCCTGGTTCTGCTCCCACGTCGCCTTGTCGAACAGCGGCAGCGTCGGGGCGTTGACCGCCTGGTTGCCGGCCTTCAGCGTCTCGGCGTTCTTGATCGCGGCGGCCTTGTCGACGTTCGGCTGTGTGCGGTAGAAGTCGATCCACTTCACGGCGGCGGCCTTCTGCGCGGCGGTGTCCTTGACGTTGACGACGTCGACGTTGCCCCCGGAGAGGATGCCGGCCTTGGCGTCGTCCGCCAGCGGGAAGGTCGTCACGCCGTACTTCGTCTGGTCGAACCCGTTCGCCTGCATGAGCGAGCCGACGACATCCGAACCGCTCATGTACATCGCGATCTTGCCCGCGGCGAAGGCCTCATTGATGCCCGACCAGTCGAAGAGGAAGTTCTTCCCCATCGAGTCGTCGCCCCAGCGCATGCTCTTGAGCCACTCGAGTCCGGCCTTGGTCTGGTCGTTGTCGGTGGTGACGGTGACCTTCCCGTCCGAGCCGACCTCCTCCATGCGGCCGCCGAGCGACTGCGTGAGGGTGGTGAGCTCCCATCCGCCGGTGTTGCCCTGCGTCATCTGCATGTAGCCGGCGACACCGGGGACCTTCTCCGAGATGGTCTTCGCGGCCGCCTTGATCTCATCGAGCGTGGTGGGCGGCTTGTCCGGGTCGAGACCGGCCTTGGTGAAGATCTCGCGGTTGTACGACAGCGCCATCGCGTACGGACCCCACGGGATGCCGTAGATCTTGCCGTCGTCGCCGGTCGCGACGTCGAGCACGTTCTTGTTCCACTTGTCGGCGGTCGACGTCTTCTTGAAGTCCGCCGTGATGTCGGCGAGCTGACCGTTGTTGGCGAGCGTCTTCGAGTCGGTGAACGGCACGTTGAACACGTCCGGCAGCGTCCCGCCGGCGAGCTCGGCGGCGAACGTGGTGCCCGTCCACTGGTACTCGATGGCCTTCACGTCGATGTCGGGGTTCGCCTTCTCGAACTCCTTGACGCGGTCCGCGAGCGCCTTCAGCGCGTCGGCCGTCGCCCCCGGCAGCACCGGGGCCACGACGATGTGGACCTTTCCGTCGGAGGTGCCGCCTCCGGCGGACGAGCAGCCCGCGAGGGCGCCGACCGTCGCGACGGCGACCGCCCCCGCGAGCAGGACCTTACCTGGTGACTTCATCGTCTTTCCTTTCGTGTGAGGGCGGCGTCGCCTCGGGGCGCCGGTTCATCCCTCGGATGGGGTGGGGCGGGTGGCGGCGGCCGCACCGTCGGCGGATGCCGCGGCATCCGTCTTCGTGCGCAGCCACGCCGTGGTGTTCCCCGGCAGCATCACGCCGCCGGGTGCGTCGACCTCGGGCAGAGGCGAGCTGGCGAGCAGCACCTCCTCGTGCTCGGGGAGGAGGAGGGGGGCGTCGCCGGCGTTCACGACGCAGGCGAAGGCGGGGCCGCGACGGAAGGCGACCGCGTCGGCGCCGAGGCCGTCGATCCAGCCGAGCGGCCCGTCGCCGAGCTCCGGCAGGGCGCGGCGGAGTCGCAGAGCGCGACGGTACAGGTTCAGCGTCGACGCCGGGTCCGCCTCCTGCGCGGCGACGGTGAGATGCCCCCACGCATCCGGCTGGGGCAGCCAGGTGCGGGTGCCGGCGGGACTGAAGCCGAACGGCGGCTCGCTCCCCGACCACGGCAGCGGGATGCGGCATCCGTCGCGCCCCGGATCGATGCCCCCGGAGCGGTGGTGCATCGGATCCTGGATGAGCTCGAGCGGGAGGTCCTCGACCTCGGGGAGGCCCAGCTCGTCACCCTGGTAGATGTACAGGCTGCCCGGCAGAGCGGCGACCAGCAGGGCGGCGGCTCGCGCCCTGCGCAGGCCGAGATCGGGGTCGGTGGGCACACCGAACCGCTTCTTCAGGAACGCGAAGGCGCTGTCCTCCCGCCCGTACCGCGTCACCGGTCGCGTCACGTCGTGGTTGGACAGCACCCATGTGCTCGGCGCGCCGACCGGGGCGTGCGCGGCCAGGGTCGCCGCGATCGACGTGCGGAACGCATCCGCACTCCACGGCCGGGTGAGGAAGTCGAAGTTGAAGGCGGTGTGCATCTCGTCGGGACGCAGGTAGGCGGTGAACCGCTCGATGTCCGGCACCCACACCTCGCCCACCAGCACCCGCGTGCCCGGGTACGAATCCGCGACGGCCCGCCATCCGCGGTACACGTCGTGCAGCTCGTCGCGATCCTCGGTGGGGTGCTGACCGGGCCCGGTCTTCTCGCCCACCTCGGGAAGGTCGGCGTCCTTGATGAGGAGGGCGGCGGAGTCGATGCGCACCCCCGCGACGCCGCGGTCGAACCAGAACCTCAGGATGTCCTCGTGCTCGCGGCGCACGTCCGGGTGGTTCCAGTTCAGGTCCGGCTGCTCCGGCGTGAACATGTGCAAATACCACTCCCCCGGCGTCCCATCCGGGTTCGTCGTCCGCGTCCACGTCTCGCCCTGGAAGCTCGACACCCAGTGCGTGGGGATCTCGCCGCCGTCCGCGCCCTTCCCGGGATGGAACCAGAACCGCTCCCGCTCCGGACTCCCCGGCCCCGCGGCGAGCGCCGCCTGGAACCACGGATGCCGGTCCGACACGTGGTTGGGCACGACGTCCACGATCGTGCGGATGCCGAGCGCCAGCGCCTCCTGGATGAGCGCCTCCGCCTCGGCGAGCGTGCCGAACCGCGGATCGATGTCGCGGTAGTCCTGGACGTCGTAGCCGCCGTCGGCCAGTGGGCTGGGGTACCAGGGGGTGAACCAGATCGCGTCGACGCCGAGATCCCTCAGGTACCCGAGGTGCGCACGGACGCCGGCGAGGTCGCCCGTGCCGTCGCCGTTCCCGTCGGCGAAGCTGCGCACGTACACCTGGTAGATGACCGCCGAGCGCCACCACAGCGGATCCGCGGCCGACGGCGACGCCGGGCGGCTCCCGGGCGTCTCGGCTCGGCCGTCGTCACGGATGAGGACGTCACTGTCCACGGGGCTCCTCGTCGTCGATGGATCAAGCTCATATGAAATGTAGCTTTGTCCACCATACAACGCAAGATGTGAACTGCTTCACGCAAGATCACGATCACATCACTCCCGCTGCGCCCCCCGGTCATCCCGCTTCCCGCCCTTCCTCCCGCCCCCCTCCCCCTCTCCCTCCGCCCTCTCCGATGTTCATCGGTCGCAAACCACCGCTCTGGGGGCGGCCGCGGTCGCGCTTTGCGGCATTCTGCGACCGATGGGCGGCCGCGGGCTGGGGGCGGCGGCGGTCAGGCTGAGGGGCGCGGGGCCGGACCCGTCGACCCCCGCAGCACCAGCTCGGGTTCGAACAGCAGCTCGTCCCCAGCCTCGACCGTCCCCGCGATCTGGGACAGCAGGAGATCGATCACGGTGCGGCCCATCGACTCGATGGGCTGACGGACCGTGGTGAGCGGCGGCTCCGTGCAGCTCATCAGCGCCGAGTCGTCGAAGCCCACGACGCTCACGTCGGCGGGGACGGCACGGCCGGCGCGGCGGGCGGCGCGGATCGCTCCCAGCGCCAGCAGATCGCTCGCGCACACGATGGCGGTGGCGCCCTCGGCGAACAGCCGCGACGCCCCGGCCTGCCCGGACTCGAGGGAGTACAGCCCCCGCACGACCATCGCGTCCGGCAGCGGTTCGCCGAGCCGCGCGAGCAGGCGCGTGGCCGCCTCCAGCTTGCGCTGGGACGGGATGTGATCGACCGGGCCCAGCAGCATCCCGATCCTGCGGTGTCCGAGCTGGTGCAGGTGCAGCACCGCCTGCTCGGCGGCCGCCGCGTCGTCCGTGGAGACGGTCGCGAAGTCGAGGCGCGGGATGCGGGCGTTGACGAGCACGGTGGGGAGGTTGACCTGCCGCAGCCGGTCGTAGTGCTCGTGCATCGCGTCGGCCTGGCTGTACAGGCCGCCGAGGAAGATGACACCCGACACCTGCTGCTGCAGGAGCAGCTCGACGTAATCGGCCTCCGTGATCCCACCCGCGTTCTGCGTGCACAGGAGCGGCGTGTAGCCGTTCTGGGTGAGCGCGCCGCCGATGATCTCGGCGAGCGCGGGGAAGATCGGGTTCGTGAGCTCGGGCAGCACGAGGCCGACCAGGCGCGCACGCTCGCCGCGGAGCTTGGTGGGCCGCTCGTAGCCGAGCACGTCGAGGGCGGTGAGCACGGCCTTGCGCGTGGCCTCCGACACCCCCGGCTTGTCGTTGAGCACCCGGCTCACGGTGGCTTCGCTGACCCCGACCTTGCGGGCGACCTCGGCAAGACGCTTGGACATGCGCTCAGTGTACGCAAGAACTTGCGCGTCCAGCGCAAGTCTATGCAAGCGCCGCCGATCCGCCCGCACTCGTCCCCCGGCCAGGACGGGGCCGGGGCGGGGCCGGTGTCAAGGCCGGGTGGGCGACGAGCCTGCCGCCGTAGGGTCGAGACGTGACGAGCATCGTGTGGCTGCGCGACGACCTGCGTCTCGCCGACAACCCGGCCCTGCGCGCGGCGATCGACCGCGACGAGGCCTTCGTGTGCCTCTACATTCTCGACGAGGCGTCTCCCGGCATCCGTCCCCTCGGCGGCGCGGCACGGTGGTGGCTGCATCACTCGCTCGCCTCGCTCCGCGCGCGCATCGAGGAGCGGGGCGGATGCCTCGTCCTCCGCCGCGGGCCGGCGGCGGAGGTCATCCCCGAGGTCGTGGCCCACGCCGAGGCGTCCGCCGTCTTCTGGAACCGGCGGTACGGCGGAGCCGAGCGCGCGGTCGACACCGGGCTCAAGGCCTCCCTCCGCGATGACGGCGTCGAAGTGTCGTCGTTCGCTGCCTCCGTGCTGTTCGAGCCGTGGACGGTTCGCACGGGCGACGACCGGCCCTACTCGGTGTTCACCCCGTTCTGGCGCGCCTGCCTGCGTCTCCCGGCCCCCCGCGCACCGCTGCCGGAGCCCCGCGAGCTCCGCGCGCCGGCGTCGCGCCCCGCGTCGGACGACCTCGAGGAATGGGGGCTGCTCCCCCGGCATCCGGACTGGACCGGCGGCATCCGCGAGGTGTGGGAGCCGGGTGAGCCCGCCGCGCGCCGACGCCTGCGCGCGTTCGTCGCGGAGGACATCGGCGCCTACGATCGCACGCGCGACGAGCCCGGTGCAGGATCGACGTCGCTGCTCTCCCCGCGACTGCGCTGGGGCGAGGTGAGCCCGCACGCCGTGTGGCACGAGGTGATGGCGTCGGGCGACGGTGCGGGGCGGTTCCTCTCCGAGCTCGGCTGGCGCGAGTTCGCCTGGCACACGCTCTTCCACTCCCCCGATCTCGCCACCCGCAATTGGCGCCCCGAGTTCGACGCGTTCCCCTGGCCGCGCACGGACCGCGCGGCGCTGAGGGCGTGGCAGCGCGGGACGACCGGCATCCCCCTCGTCGACGCAGGGATGCGCGAACTGTGGCAGACCGGGTACATGCACAACCGCGTGCGCATGGTCGTGGCATCCTTCCTCGTGAAGAACCTCCTCATCGACTGGCGGCGCGGCGAGGAGTGGTTCTGGGACACGCTCGTCGATGCGGATGCCGCCAGCAATCCGTTCAACTGGCAGTGGGTGGCCGGATCCGGTGCCGACGCGGCGCCGTACTTCCGCATCTTCAACCCCGAGCTGCAGCAGAAGAAGTTCGATCGCGACGGCTCCTACGTCGCCCGCTGGGCGCCCGAGCACCTCGACCCCCACGCGGATGCGCCCGCGCCGATCGTCGACCTCGCGGCGTCGCGCGGCGCCGCGCTCGAGGCGTACGCGCACGTCAAGGGCGCCGGGCGGGGATGACCGGTCCGGATCGCCCGGATGCATGCGTCATCATGGATGTATGGGGACCACGCGTGCAGGGGCGATGACGGGCGGCCTCGCGGCCGCGGCACTGGCGTGCCTGGTGCTGGCGGGATGCACCGCGGCACCGACGGCGGAGGCGAAGCGCACACGCAGCCCGCATCCGAGCCCGAGCACCGCGGCCTGCATCGTGGGCAGCTGGCGGGCCGGGGCGACCGAGCTCCAGCCGCTGTACAACGCCATCCCCACGGCCCTCGACTACCCGCCGGCGACGCTCGGCGACGGCGCCGTCGTCGACGTCGACTTCACACGCGACGGGACGTTCACGTACGACCAGGACGTGTCGGCCGCCCTCTCGTGGGAGGGCCACGACGCGGCGGTGCAGCTCGGCGGCACCATGACCGGGACCTACCGCGCCTCCGGCGACAGCCTCACGCTGGCATCCAGCGACAACGCGCTGACCGTGAAGCCCACCGACGACCAGACCGCGAGCCGCCTGTTCGCGGCCGCGACCCAGGTCACACTCGTGGACTGGCCGGTCTCGGCGACGACGTTCCGCTGCGACGGCGACGCCCTCGAACTCGACCTCGTGACCGAGGGGCACCCTGCGACCGTGGCGTTCACCCGCCGCTGAGCGGGGAATGACGGCCCCCTCGGCGACGTTGTCGAGCAGGTGACCACCGCGACCTCCCCCGCCCTCTCCGTCCTCGACCTCGTCCCGGTCCGCGCCGGGCAGACGAGCGCGGACGCGGTCGCCGCATCCCTCGCCCTCGCGTCCCGCGCGGACGAGCTGGGCCTGCGCCGCTACTGGTTCGCCGAGCACCACAACATGCCCGCGGTCGCCTCGACGACGCCGCCCGTGCTCATCGCGGCGGCCGCGACCCGCACCCGCCGCATCCGGGTCGGTTCGGGCGGAGTCATGCTGCCCAACCACGCGCCTCTCGTCGTCGCGGAGCAGTTCGCCGCGCTCGAGGCGCTCGCCCCCGGGCGCATCGACCTCGGCATCGGCAGGGCGCCCGGAAGCGACCCCGTCGTGACGCAGCTGCTCCGGATGTCGGGGACGACGAGCGACGTGGAGCGCTTCCCCGACCACATCCGCGACATCCGCGCGATCGTCTCGCCGGAGGGCGCGACGATCGAGTTCGCCTCCGGCGGGACCTACGACGTGCACGCCACCCCCGCCGCGACCGCCGCCCCGGAGGTGTGGCTCCTCGGATCGAGCGACTACTCGGCGCAGCTCGCTGCGGCGCTCGGGCTCCCCTACGTGTTCGCCAACCACTTCTCGGGCGAAGGCCTCGAGCGCGCGCTGGCGCTCTACCGCGGACAGTTCCGCCCGACGGCCGAGCACCCCGAGCCGCGGACGTTCCTCACTGTCAACGCCGTCGCCGCGCCGACGGCGGAGGAGGCGGAGGAGCGCGCGCTGCCGCAGCTGCGGATGATGGCGCGGCTCCGCACGAACCGCCCGCTCGTGCCGCTGGAGACGGTGGAGCAGGCGAAGGCGGCGACCGACTTCGACGCGATGGCCGACTCGATCATGGCGTCCGCCCGCGCGAAGTGGCTGGTCGGCACCGGGGAGAGCGTCGCCGCCGAGGTGCGCGAGTTCGCCCGCCGCTGGGAGGTGGACGAGATCATGATCTCGCCGGTCGCGGGCTCCTACGACGCCGAGCCGATGGATGCCGCTCCCGGCCGCGCGCAGACGCTCGAGCTCGTGGCATCCGCCCTGGCCTGAGGCATCCGCCCTGGCCTGAGGCATCCGCCCCGGCTGGCGGCTACCAGGCGATGAGCTTGTGCGGCCGGACCACGATCGTCAGGGAGTAGTCCTCCGCCATCCCGTCCATGGTCAGGTTGAGCCGCGCGAGTCCGTCGCGGTACTTCGCGGCGTAGGCGTCTCCGATCCGCTCCGCCCAGATGGACGACGGGTCCTCCGACAGCTCGGCCGTGCCCTGCAGCACCGCCAGCCGCTCGCCGTCGTCGCCCGCCTCCAGGTGGAACATCGCGCGCGGGTCGGCACGGAGGTTGCGGGCCTTGGCCGCGTGCGGCTGGCTGAACACGACGACGGCGTCGTCGTGCAACAGGAACCAGACCGGCACGGCGTGCGGGAAGCCGTCGCGGCCGGTGCTGCCGAGCCAGCCGATCTCCTCCGACTTCAGCGCGGCGAGCGCGCGGCCCTGGACGTCGTCGGCGGGGTCGAGTCGGAAATCGGTCATGTGCAGAACTCCACTGATTCGATGGCTGGGCGGTGCGGGCGCCGCGGAATGCCGGGGGCCGCGACCGCGGCGGCGTCGACATCCGTGGAGTCCTGCACGGGGCTCACTCCTCCGGTGCGCCGGAGACGAGCGCCCGCAGCCAGTCCCGCGCCTCGACGAAGACGTCGTCGGAGTACCGATCGGGATAGCGCACGATCGCCCGGTCCGCGCGCGGGTAGGAGCCGAGGAACACCACCTTGGGGCTGAAACGCCGGAGCCCCAGGAGGGCGTCGGCCATCCGCTCGTCGTGGACGTGCCCGTCGGCGTCGATGACGAACCGGTAGCGACCGAGTTCGTCGCCGATGGGGCGCGACGCCAGCAGCGACAGGTTGATGCCGCGGGTCGCGAACTGCTCCAGCATCTCGAGGAGCGCCCCCGGATGGTCGTCGGGCAGCTCGACGATGAGCGACGTCTTGTCGGCGCCGGTGGGCGACGGCGGCGCGACGGTGCGGCTGACGAGGACGAACCGCGTCACGGCGTTCTGATTGTCACCGATGTTCTCGGCCAGCAGCTCGAGCTCGTGATGCTCCAGGATGCCGGGCGGGGCGATCGCGGCATCGGCGGTGCTGGCGCCGTCCAGCAGGTCGACCGCGGCGGCGACGTTGCTCGCCGCGGGCAGGTGCGCGTGCGCGGGGAGCTCCCGGCCGAGCCACCGCAGGCATTGCGCGTAGGCGACCGGATGCGCCGCGACGAGCGACACGTCCTCGAGGCGTGTGCCGGGGCGTGCGACCAGCACGAACGCGACGGGAACGAGGTATTCACCGACGATCCGCAGCCCCGGCATCGTCGCCAGTGCGTCCTGGGCGGTCGACACCCCGCCGTCGACGGAGTTCTCGATGGCGATCATCGCCGCGTCCGAACGGCCCTCGACGACGTCGGCGAGCGCCTCGCCCACGTTGCGGACGGTGCGCCACTCCTGCCCGCGTGCCTCCGGGACCTGCGCGAGCGCGGCCTCGGTGAACGTTCCGGCGGGTCCCAGGTAGCTGTACGTGCGGATGCCGGCCTCGATGGTCACGCGGTTCAGCCTAGCCACCTGCGACGAGGCCGCCACCCTCCGCTGTCAACCTCCCCTCGCGGCCGTGCCATCCGGCCCCGGAACAGGCACACTGGACACATGAGTCGCGCAGGACAGCCCGCCGAAGCAACCGACCTCATCGACATCGACGAGCTCATCGCCGCGTATTACGACCGCAAGCCGGATGCCTCGGTGCCCGCGCAGCGCGTCGTGTTCGGCACGAGCGGCCATCGCGGCTCGTCGCTGACGACGAGCTTCAACGAGGACCACATCCTCGCGACGACCCAGGCGATCGTCGACTACCGGACCGCGCAGGGGATCGCCGGTCCGCTGTTCCTCGGTCGCGACACCCATGGGCTGTCGCTGCCGGCGGAACGCAGTGCGATCGAGGTCCTCGTCGCCAACGGCGTCGATGTCCGCGTCGACGCGCGCGATTCGTGGGTGCCCACTCCGGCGCTCAGCCACGCGATCCTGACGTACAACCGCGGTCGCGCCGTCGACGACCCCGGCCGCAGCGACGGCATCGTGGTGACCCCGAGCCACAACCCTCCGCGCGACGGCGGCTTCAAGTACAACCCGCCGAACGGCGGTCCCGCCGACACGGATGCCACGGGGTGGATCGCCGACCGTGCGAACGAGCTCATCGCGGCGGGCCTGGACGGCGTCCAGCGCACTCGGTACGCCGACATCGACGGTGACGCGCTCGGCGAGTACGACTTCCGGAAGGGCTACGTCGACGACCTGCGGAACATCATCGACGTCGACGCGATCCGCCGGGCCGGCGTGCGCATCGGGGCGGATCCCCTGGGCGGCGCCTCGGTGGAGTACTGGTCGGCGATCGCCGAGACCTACGGACTCGACCTCACGGTCGTGAACCCCGACGTGGATCCGACGTGGCGGTTCATGACCCTCGACTGGGACGAGAAGATCCGGATGGACCCGTCGTCTCCGTCGGCCATGGCCTCTCTCGTCGCCCGGCGGCACGAGTACGACCTGCTCACGGGCAACGACGCGGATGCCGACCGCCACGGCATCGTCACCCCCGATGCGGGCCTGATGAACCCCAACCACTACCTCGCGGTCGCGATCGACTATCTGTATTCGCACCGGCCGAACTGGCCGGCGGACGCCGCGGTGGGGAAGACGCTCGTGTCGTCGATGATCATCGACCGCGTCGCCGCCTCGCTCGGACGGACGCTCCTCGAGGTGCCGGTCGGCTTCAAGTGGTTCGTGCCCGGCCTGCTGGACGGCTCGGTCGCGTTCGGCGGCGAGGAGTCGGCGGGCGCGTCGTTCCTGCGCCTGGACGGCACCGTCTGGACCACCGACAAGGACGGCATCCTGCTGTGCCTGCTCGCCGCCGAGATCCTCGCGGTGACGGGCAAGACGCCGTCGGTGCGCTACGCGGAGCTGGAGGCGGAGTTCGGCGCATCCGTGTACCAGCGGGTGGATGCCCCGGCCACGCCGGCGCAGAAGGCCGCCCTCGCGCAGCTCTCGCCGGATGCCGTCACTGCGACGGAGCTCGCGGGGGAGCCGATCACGGCCAAGCTGTCGCACGCGCCGGGGAACGGCGCGGCGATCGGCGGCCTCAAGGTGCAGACCGCGCACGCGTGGTTCGCGGCCCGGCCGTCCGGCACGGAGGACGTCTACAAGCTCTACGCCGAGTCGCTCAAGGGCGCCGACCATCTGCACGAGGTGCAGGAGGAGGCCCGCGCCGTCGTCTCCGAAGCCCTCGGCGACGCCTGAGGCTGCCGCCCCCGCGCCCGCGACCGGCGGCCGGGATCGTCGTCCCCGGCGCACCGCGGCGCGCCCTCCCCAACGGAGGGTGCGACCGTCCCGTCCCCAGCCGCATCCGAGCGCGCGGCGCGCATGAATGCGTAGGCGTAACGTCTGGCGGCATGCGGACACAGGAGGCACAATGGGGGCATGCTCGTGACGGCGGACGTGATCGGCGTCATCATCGCCGCGTTCGGTGCGGCCGCGACACTGCTGGGCGGGGTCGCGGCGATTCTCGCCCGGCAGACACGGCACATGGATGCGCGGTTCGAGAAGATCGACGCGCGGTTCGAGAAGGTCGACGCGCAGTTCGAGAAGGTCGACGTGCGATTCGAGAAGGTCGACGTGCGGTTCGAGAAGATCGCGGGCGAACTCGCCGACATCCGGGCCGAGATCGCGAGCGTCCGCGGCGAACTCGCGGACGTGAAGCTCTCGGTCGCGAGGCTCGAGGGCCCCGCGCCGCGTCTGATCTACGCGCGACGCTGAAGCGCGCGAGCGAGCTCCGCGCCCGCATCCCGCAGCCAGTGCTCGGCATCGGCCATCGCGGCGGCCGCGGACCCGGCGAGATCCGTGAGCGAGACGCTCGCCGCGAACATCCCGGCGTCGGCGCCCGCGGCGATCCGACCCGCGACGAGGGCGACCGGTACGCCGGCCTCGGCGGCGAGGGCTGCGACGTGGGCGGGAACCTTGCCCGCCGCGGACTGGCCGTCGTACGACCCCTCCCCGGTCACGACGATGGACGCGTCGGCCAGCGCCTCGCGCACGCCGACGAGGGCGGCGACCTCGGCGGCGCCCGGCACGAGGCGCGCGCCCCACACGCGGAGCGCGAACCCCGTTCCGCCTGCGGCTCCCGTGCCGGGCGCCGTCGGGTCGGCGGCGGGCGACGCCGCATCGGCGCCCGGCAGGGACGATGACCCGCGCGCGACGTCGAGAGCCGCGGACGTCACGCGCGCGAGGCGCGCGAGGCCCGCGTCCGCCACCGCCACGTCCTCCGGCGCGAGTCCCTTCTGGGGGCCGAAGACCGCGGCGGCGCCGCGACGCCCGGTCAACGGGTGCGTGACGTCCGTCAGGACGACGACGCCCCCGGCGGGCAGCGGGCGGAGAGCGGTGAGATCGACGGCGTCGAGCGCGGCGAGGCCGCGCGCGCCCGGCGGCACGGGTGCGCCGGAGGCATCCGTGAAGCGGGCACCGAGAGCCGACAGCATCCCGATGCCCCCGTCGGTCGAGGCGCTCGAACCGATCCCGAGTACGAGGCGCGAGACGCCGTGGTCGAGAGCGGCGGCGATCGCCTCCCCGAAGCCGGTGGTCGCGGCATCCCACGGGCGAAGCCGGCCCCGCAGGAGCTCGATGCCCGACGTGGACGCCAGCTCGACGACGGCCGTGCCCTGCGGCGCGTCTGCGGTGGCGGGAAGGAGGAGCCACGCGGCGTCGGTCGGCTCGCCGTCCGGCCCGGTGACGACGACCGGCATGCGCCGCGCGACCGGCACCGCCGTGGCGAACGCGTCGAGCGTGCCCTCGCCGCCGTCGGCCATCGGTCGCGCGACGAGGGCAGCATGCGGATCGACGCTGCGCCACCCGGCCGCGAGCGCCTCGCACGCCCGCGCCGCCGCGACCGAGCCCTTGAAGCTGTCGAGTGCGAGCAGCACGGACCGGGTCGGCGGGTCGGCGGGGGTCACCCCGTCATCCTGGCACGCCCCGCCGGCCCGCTCGGCGGTGGAGCCGGCGCGGTCCCGGGCGGCGGCGGTCGAGGCATCCGGGAGCGCACGGCAGAATGAACCCATGACTTGGCTCGTGACCGGCGGCGCCGGCTACATCGGTGCGCACGTGGTGCGCGCCCTCGCGGCGGCGGGCATCGCGCCCGTCGTGCTCGACGACCTCTCCAGCGGGCACGCGGGGTTCGTGCCCGAGGGCGTGCCGTTCGTCCGCGGTTCGATCCTCGACCGCGACCTGCTCGAGCGGGCGTTTTCCGAGCACCGCGTCGATGGCGTCATCCACGTCGCCGGCTTCAAGTACGCGGGAGTCTCCGTCCAACGCCCCCTGCACACGTACGCGCAGAACGTCGAGGGCACCAGGGTCGTGCTCGGGGCCATGGCCGCGCGGGGCGTGGACAACCTCGTCTTCTCCTCCAGCGCCGCCGTCTACGGCACGCCGGACGTGCCGCTCGTCACCGAGGACCTCCCGAAGCGCCCGGCATCCCCCTATGGGGAGTCGAAGCTGATCGGCGAATGGCTCATCGCCGACCAGGGCGTCGCGACGGCGGAGACGGACCACGCGCTCCGCCACACGTCGCTGCGGTACTTCAACGTCGTCGGCTCCGGCGACCCGGTCGTGTACGACACCAGCCCGCACAACCTGTTCCCGATCGTCTTCGAGATGCTGCTCGCGGGGAAGACGCCGCGCATCAACGGCGACGACTACGCGACTCCCGACGGCACGAACGTCCGCGACTACGTGCACGTCGCCGACATCGCGGCCGCGCACGTCGTCGCCGCCCAGCGCCTCGCCGCCGGCGACCCGATCGAGCCCGCCTACAACCTCGGCTCGCGCAACGGCCTGTCGGTGCGCGAGATCATGGACGCGGTGGCGCGGGTGACCGGCATACCGTTCACCCCCGAGGTCGGCCCGCGGCGCGCCGGCGACCCCGACCGCATCGTCGCGACCGGCGAGCTCGCCGCGCGCGACCTCGACTGGCGCATGCGGTACACGCTGGACGAGATGGTGCGCACGGGCTGGGAGGCGCGCTCCGCCGCGGCGGCGTCCTGACCGGACCCGCCCTCGGCCGCCGCGTCAGCCCGGGGCGGGCGCGTCAGCGCGGGGCCGGCGGGTCCGCGCGGCGGGTACGTCAGCGCGGGGCGGGCGCGGTGCTGGCGCGCAGGATGAGGCGCACCGGGATCTGCTGCAGCCGCGGCTCCACGGCATCCTCGATCCCCGACACCAGCGCAGCCACGGCGCGCTCGCCGAGGACGTCGAAGTCCTGGCGCACCGTCGTGAGCGGGGGGCGGTAGTCCGCGGCATCCGCGATGTCGTCGAAGCCGACGACGCTCACGTCGCCCGGGACGGAGCGTCCGGCGTCCGCGAGCGCGCGCAGGACCCCGAGGGCCATCTGGTCGTTCGCCGCGAAGACCGCGGTCACCGCCGGGTCCCTCGCGAGACGCTCCCCTGCCGCGTACCCGGATGCCGCAGACCAGTCCCCGGACAGAGGCGACGGTGCGGCGACACCGGCGGTCGCGAGCGCCTCCCGCCAGCCGCGCGCCCGCTCCGCCGCCGCGAACGATGCGGGCGGCCCGGCGAGGTGATGCACGCTGGGGTGGCCGAGGGAGAGGAGGTGCGCGACCGCCGCGCGGGCTCCCCCGGCGTGATCCACCTCGACGATGTCGAACCGGGCGTCCGGCGGCGAGTCGACGACGACCAGCCGGACGTCGCGCGGCGCGGTCGAGTCCCGCGCGAGGTCGGTCGCCTCGTTCAGCACCACGGCGCCGTCCACACCCTGGTCGCGCAGCTGCTCGAACGCGGCGGCGATGTCGCCGGCGGGGCCGAGCGTCACGACCATGACGGCGTAGCCGCGGGGGGCCGCGGCATCCGCCACCGCCTGCAGCATGCGCGAGTTGCCGACCGTCGCGAGCGTCGAGGCCACGAGCCCGATCGTGTGCGACCGACCGGTGCGCAGCGCCCGCGCCGCGCGGTGCGGGCGGTAGCCGAGACGGTCCATCGCGGCCTCGACGCGGGCACGCGTGTCGGGATCGACCCGCGGGCTGCCGTTGACGACGCGCGACACGGTCTGTCCCGAGACGGCCGCCGCCGCCGCCACGTCGGCCATCGAGACTCGGCGCGACCCGGCGTCCGTGCGCTCCGGCCGCTGTGGCCGACCCTGGCGTTCCTGGCGCTCGAGCCAGCGGATGTCGGCGTCCATCCCGACCCTCGCTCTCTTCCCCCACACGTCCCGCTTGCAGGCGTGTTGACGCTAACATAGCGCGATTGCTACCGTGTTGACGTGAACACGCCTGCACGCGGGACGCCGCGACCGGCCGCGTCGGCCCCGGCGGCGTCGGCCCCGGCGGGCGTCGCGCTCGGCGCGGGCGTCGTGAAGCGCGCCACGACCCTCGCCGACGGCCGCGACCTCATCTACTTCGACGATCCGGGCACGCGGCTCGGCCCGTCCCGATCCGTCGACGCCCGTACCCTCGACCCTCGCCCCGAGACGGCGAGGATGCGGCTCGACGTCCTCACCGGCGACTGGATCTCGGTCGCCGCGGCGCGCCAGAACCGCGCCTTCCTTCCCCCGGCGGAGCTCGATCCGCTCGCGCCGCAGTCGCCGGGCAATCCCTCCGAGATCCCGTCGCAGTACGACGTCGCGGTGTTCGAGAACCGCTCGCCGTCCTTCGGTCCCGCCCTCGCCAGGCCGAGCGGGTCCGCGCCGGCGGCGACCGATCCTCCGACGGGCCTCGACGACCTCTCCGCGCTCGGTCTCGGCCGCACGCGCTCGAGCGTCGGCCGCTGCGAGGTGGTGTGCTTCAGCCCCGAACGCGAGGGGTCGTTCGGCACGCAGACCCCCACCCGCGCCCGCACCGTGATCGAGGCGTGGGCCGACCGCACGGCCGCCCTGTCGGCACTCCCCGGCGTGGAGCAGGTCTTCCCGTTCGAGAACCGCGGTGAGGCGATCGGCGTGACCCTCGGCCACCCCCACGGCCAGATCTACGCCTATCCGTACATCACTCCGCGCACGGCACGGCTGCGGGATGCGGTGGACCGCGTCGGCCCCGACCTCTTCGCCCGCATCCTCGATTTCGAGCTCGCGTCCGAGCGCGTCGTCCTGACCGCCGAGCACTGGACGGCCTTCGTGCCGTTCGCCGCGCGCTGGCCGCTCGAGGTGCATCTCCTGCCGCACCGCCACGTCCCCGACATCACCGAGACGGACGACGCCGAGCGCGATGAGCTCGCGACCCTCTACCTGCGCCTCCTGCGCGGCGTGGACGCGCTGTACGACACCCCCACCCCTTACATCGCCGCGTGGCACCAGGCGCCGGTGCACGTGGGACGGGATGCGGTGCGGCTGCGCCTCGAGCTGACGAGCCCCCGCCGGGCCGCCGACCGGCTGAAGTACCTCGCCGGATCGGAGGCCGCGATGGGCGCGTGGATCGGCGACGTCCCGCCGGAGTCCGCCGCCGAACGGCTGCGCGACGCGGTCGCGGGAGTGGTGCTGTGACCGCCGCGGCGGAGGCGCGCGACCTGTTCGCGAGGATCGCGGGCGTCGAGCCGGCCGGGACCTGGTCGGCCCCAGGTCGCGTCAACCTCATCGGCGAGCACACCGACTACAACGACGGCTTCGTCCTCCCCTTCGCGATCGACCGGCGCACCCACGTCGTGGCCGCCCCCCGCAGCGACCGCCGGATCCGCGTCGCGTCGACCTTCGCCGCCGAGCCGGTGGAGGTCGGGATCGACGACCTCGACGCGCTCTTCCCGTCGGCCGGCGCGCCCCGCGTGCCCGAATGGGCGGCCTACCCCTTGGGCGTCGCGTGGGCGCTGCAGGATGCCGCCGCCGCGCCGTCGGGCGTCGACATCGCGGTCGCGTCCGACGTGCCGATCGGCGCCGGGCTGTCGTCCTCTGCCGCGATCGAGGGCGCGACGGCGGTCGCGCTCGACGACCTGTGGGATCTCGGATCGGACCGTCCGACCCTCGCGCGCGCGGGCCGCCGGGCCGAGAACGAGGCCGTGGGCGCCCCGACCGGGATCATGGACCAGATGGCCGCGATGCTGGGCCGGCCGGACGCGGCGATCTTCCTCGACTGCCGGAGCCTGCGTGCGGAGGTCGTGGACCTCGGCTTCGCCGCCGCGGGGCTGGAGGTCGTCGTGATGGACACCGGGGTGACGCACGCGCACGCCACGGGCGGCTACCGCGACCGCCGGGAGGCATGCGAACGCGGAGCGCGCATCCTCGGGGTGCCCGCGCTGCGCGACCTCGCCCCCGAGGACCTCGATCGCGCCCGCGACCTGCTGGACGACGTCACGTTCCGCCGCGTCCGCCACGTCGTCACGGAGGATCGGCGCGTGCTCGACACCGTGCGGACGCTGCGCAGCGCCGGACCGACGGCGATCGGACCCCTCCTCGACGCGTCGCACGCGTCGATGCGCGACGACTTCGAGATCTCGGTGCCCGAGCTCGACACCGCGGTCGAGGCCGCGCGGGAGGCGGGCGCGATCGGCGCGCGCATGACGGGCGGCGGGTTCGGCGGCGCAGCGATCGCCCTCACCCCGCGCGAGCGCGTGGGGGCCGTCGCGGAGGCGGTGGCATCCGCGTTCTCCCGGTCCGGGTTCGCCGCGCCGCGCGTGTTCACCGTCACGGCATCCGAGGGCGCCCGCCGCGACTCCTGACGGCGGGCGGGGGCCGGCCGCGCGGAGCCGACGCAGGGCAGCGGGCAGAACTCCACGGATTCCTCTCCCGGCGGCGCGCGCGGGGCCGGATCAGCCGCGGCGCACGTCCGATCCGTGGAGTTCTGCACGACGCCCCGGCCGCACCGCGCCCCGGCCGCACGGCGCCCCGGCCGCACCGCGGCTCAGGAGGCGTGCCGGGCGCGCTGCGCGACGGGGTCCGGGAGCGGCGCGGAGGCGATCAGCCGCCGCGTGTACTCATCCTTCGGGTCGGTGAGCACGGTGCGGCAGTCGTCGATCTCCACGAGCCGGCCGCGGCGCATGACGGCGACGCGGTCGCACACAGCATCCACCACCGCGAGGTCGTGGCTCACGAACAGGCACGCGAACCCGAGTCGCTCTTGCAGCCCGGCCAGCAGGTCGAGCACCTGGCGCTGGACGGAGACGTCCAGCGCGCTCGTCGGCTCGTCCGCCACCAGGAGCACGGGGTCCAGGCTCACGGCACGGGCGATCGCCACGCGCTGTCGCTGACCGCCGGACAGTTCGTGCGGGTACCGCGTGCGCCAGCGCCCGCCGCCGAGCGCCACGGAGGACAGCAGCTCGTCCACGCGGTCGTCGAGCGCGCTGCCGCGCAGCTTCGCGTGGACGCGCAGCGGCTCCGCGAGCACCTCGGCCACGGTGTACCGGGGGTTCAGCGAGGCGAGCGGGTTCTGGAACACCACGCCGACGCGCTTGCGCATCTCGGCGCGCTCCGCGCCCCGGGCGGCCGCGACGTCCGTCCCGTCGACGACAACGGTCCCGCTCGTCACCGGGGAGAGCCCGATCAGGCTGCGGGCGACCGTCGTCTTGCCGCTGCCCGACTCGCCGACGAGCCCGAGCACCTCGCCCCGGCCGATCTGGAACGACACGTCGTCGACCGCCCGCACCGTGCCCCGCAGGCGCGCGCGGAAGTCGACCACGAGGTCCGACACGGACACGACGGCATCGGATGCCGCCGCCTCGGCGGCATCGTCGCGGCGCACGCCCGCACCCATTCGGGGGACGGATGCCAGCAGGTCGCGCGTGTAGCCCTCGCGCGGGGCGGCGAAGATCTGCTCGACGGCGCCGGTCTCCACCACCGACCCGTTGCGCATCACGACGACCCGGTCGGCGAGGTCGGCGACCACGCCCATGTCGTGGGTGATGAGCAGGATCGCCATCCGGCTGCGGGTGCGCAGGCGGCGCAGCAGATCGAGCACCTCGGCCTGCACCGTGACGTCGAGCGCGGTCGTCGGCTCGTCGGCGATCAGCAGGCGCGGCTCGCCGGCCAGCCCGATCGCGATGACGACGCGCTGCGCCTGGCCGCCGGAGAGCTGGTGCGGGTAGAAGCCCATCCGCGTCTCGGGGTCGGGCATCTCCACGGCCCGCAGCAGCTCGATCGCACGGCGGCGGGCCTCGGCCCGCGACATCCGGGCGTGCGCGCGCAGCGCCTCGACGAGCTGCGATCCGACAGTGAAGACCGGGTCGAGCGCCTGGGACGGGTCCTGGAAGACCATCGCCACGCCCCCGCCGCGGACGCGCCGCAGCTGGTCGGTCGACGCCCCGACGAGCTCGATCCCGTCGAAGCGGATCGAGCCGGAGACGCGGGCGTTGCGCGGCAGGAGTCCGAGGACGCTCATCGAGCTCACGCTCTTGCCCGACCCGGACTCGCCGACGAGGGCGACGACCTCGTCCTCGTGGACGTCCGCGTCGAGGCGCTCGACCGCCACCGCCTCGCGGCCCTCCACGTCGAACACGACGTGGAGGTGGCGGACCTGCAGCAGGCTGTCCGCGGTCACCGGATGCCTCCCCCCATGGGGGACGCCGACGTCACTCGTCCGACTCGTCGCGCTCGGCCTTGTACGCCTCCCACGCCTCGAGCATCTTGTAGTGGTAGTCGCGCAGCCACCGCATGTAGTCGCGACCGTTGCGCATCCGTCGATACGCCATGCGGTCGCCCGGGTCGTCGCTGTCCGCCACGACCCCCATGCCCTGCTCGATGTTGTCCCGCTGCCGGTCCAGGTAGCGGCGCTCCCCCGCCAGCCACGTCCCCCAGACGTCCTCGTCCGAGTAGAAGTAGTGGTTGCGGTCGCCGGGGATGATCCTGCGCTTCGCGAACCCGGAGTCCACCAGGCGCCGCGTCGACATCGACACCGCGCCCGCGCTCGCCTCCAGCGCGGCGGCGAGATCCGCGGAGGAGATGTACTCCCGTCGCATGATCATGAGGTAGCCGAGCACCCGGCCGTCCATGATCGGAGCGCCGGTCGCCGACCACATCGTCGCGAAGTCGTCGGCGAACGCCCTCCGCTGTTCGCTCAACGGATCCGGCTCCTGCTCGGACACCGACGCGTCGTGGACATCCACCATCGGACGCGCACCTCACTTTCATCCCTCCGGGCGCGGTCGCGGTCAGCCTAACGTGCCCCACGGCACCTCTCCTTCCGCCCGCGCGGGATCGAACGCCCACATGGTCATCCCGCCGCTGCCCCGCACGCGGACGGTCTCGCCCGCCGCGTCGCGCGTGTAGTGGACGAGCTCGCCGATCGACCCGAATCCGTCGCCGGACGCGATGCGCAGCGTGTCGTCGTCGACCACCTCGAGCTCGTCCTTGCCGGCGAGCGGCTCGGGGCCGACCGGCGACACGGCCAGGAGGCGGTCGCCGAGGCGCACGACGTCGAGGACGCCCCACGGCGCGGCGAAGCGCCCCTCGAAGGACGACGTGTCGCCGGGGAGCGGATTCGGCGCTGCGGCGGTGCGGTGCCCGGGGGTCTCCAGCGCGGCATCCAGGATCGTCAGGATGCCGTTCGACAGCTCGTGCGCCGGACCGTCGATTGCGTTCGTGAGGACCGAGACCGCGATGCCGTCGGCCGGGTCTAGGAGGGTGCGCGTGATGTGTCCGGGATAGCCTCCGCTGTGCCCGATGACGCGGCGGCCGGCGACCCTCTCGATGATCATCCCGAGTCCGTAGCCCCGCCCGGAGCCCGGCTCGGACTCCCACAGCATCCGCTGCTGGAGGCGCTTGGAGCCATCGTCGAGCAGCTCGCCGGAGCCGATCCGGTGCGCCGCCAGGTAGCGGACGATGTCCTCCGCCGTGCTCGCGAACCCGGTCGCGGACGACATCGCGTGCGTGTCGACGTGCGGGATCGGCACGCGGGCCGGGGCGACGTGCAACCCGGAGTAGCCGACGGCGTAGTCGGCGTCGGGATCGAGGTCGGGCTGGGTGCCGTCCAGACCCAGCGGACGGATGATGTGCGCGGTCACGTACGAGCGATAGTCGGTGCCCGATGCGCGCGCCACGATCATGCCGAGCAGGGAATACCCGAGGTTGCTGTAGTTGAACGCTGCGTTGCGGTCGGTCTTGACGCCGTCCGCGCGGACCATTGCGAGCAGCTCGTCCTCGTCGGGGAACGGGCGCGCGTGCTGCCAGTAGTCGCCGTCGAGGCCGTCGCGGAGAACCCCGCCGCCGTGCTCCAGCAGCTCCCGCACGGTCACCTCGCCGATGCCCGACGGGGCGTCCGCGAGCTCCGGCACGAACGTCGCCACCGTGTCGTCGAGCCGCAGCGCGCCGCGCTCCGCCAGCTGCAGCACGGCGGTCGCGGTGAAGGTCTTCGAGTGCGAGGCGATGCGGAACCGGTGGGCGGGGGTCAGCGCGACGCCCGCCTCCACGTCGGCGAAGCCGACCGCCCCCGAGAGGCGGAGGCCGCCGTCGTACCAGACGGCGTACTGCACGCCGGGGACCCGCAGCCGCCATGCCCGGTACTCCACCCACGCGCGGACGTAGTCGAGCGCATGGTCGAGCGCGGCGCGAGCGGTCGCGTCGAACGCGGTGGGCGATGTCATTGCTGCCTCCGGGGGTCGAAGGCGACGCGCAGCGCGTCGCCGAGGGCGGTGATGGCCAGCACCGTGATCGCCAGGAACAGGCCGGGGAAGACGAGCAGCCACGGGGCGAGCTGGAAACGCGAGGATGCCGATGCCAGCTGCAGCCCCCACGAGATCGCTGGCGCCTGCAGGCCGATGCCGAGGTAGGTGAGCGAGCTCTCGGCGACGATCACGCCGCCCACCGACAGGGTGGCGATCACGAGCATCGGCGAGATCGCGTTCGGGATGATGTAGCGCGCGATGATGCGGCTGCGCGGGATCCCCATCGTCACCGCCGCCTCGACGTAGTCCGCCGAGCGGATGCTGCGGACCGACGACCGCATCAGACGTGCCATCGTCGGCCAGCCGAACAGCGCGAGCACGAGAGACACCGTGAGCACGGACCGCTCGCCCACTGCGGTGAGCACGACGATCGCGCCGAGGAGGAAGGGGAACCCGAGGAAGATGTCGGTCACCCGCGAGACGGTCCAGTCCACCGCGCGGCCGGCGAGACCGCCGAGCGTGCCGAGCACCAGCGCGATGACGAGACCCACGGCCGTCGCCAGCACGCCCACCGACAGGGACGACTGCGTGCCGTAGATGACGTTGGCGTACACGTCGCATCCCTGCACGTCGAGGCCGAACGGATGGCCCTCGGACGGCGGCGCGAGGCTCCGGCCCACATCGCACGCCCGCGGGTCGCCGTGCCCGAAGATGCCGGCGAACGGGGCGGGGAGCAGCGCGATCAACAGCAGGATCAGGATGATCACGGCGGGCAGCACGACGTTCCAGCGCCGGATCACCGAGCGCCACGAGTGGCGGGCGGTCGGGAGGGCCTCGACCGCGATGGCCAGGGGTTCAGACACGACGCAACCTCGGATCCAGAGCGACATGGAGTAGATCGACGAGCAGGGACAGGATCAGGAACACCAGGATCAGCAGGCTGGAGACGCCCACCACCGTCGGTCCCTCGTGGGCGCGGATGGCGTTGAACAGCAGGTTCCCGATGCCCGGCATGTTGAAGATGCCCTCGATGATGACGGCGCCGCCGAGCAGGTAGCCGAGGTCGGTGGCGAGGTAGGTCGCGGCCGGGATGAGCGAGTTCCGCACGACGTGCACCCCGATCACCCGCCCCTCGCCCACTCCCTTCGCGCGCACGAGCCGCACGAAGTCGGAGCCCAGCGCATCCACCGACGCGTTGCGCATGAGCCGCGCGACCGCGCCCAGGCCGAAGATGGCGATTACGAGGGCGGGCAGGATGTAGGCCGTCGGCCATCCCTGGGTCGTCCCCGCCACCGGGAACCAGCCCAGCCGTACGCCGAACACGAGCTGCGCCGTCGATCCGACGACGAACACCGGGATCGCGCCGATCAGGATCGTGACGGTCAGGATTCCCTGGTCGACCGCGGTGCCCCGGCGGATGGCGGCGATGAGGCCCAGGCCGAGGCCGAGGACGAGCTCGATCACCCACGCGGTGAGGGCGAGGGTGAAGGTCACCGGCCAGCGGGCGGCGAGCTGGTCGGCGACCGGCCGGCCGTGGAAGTCGAGTCCGAGGTCGCCGCGGAAGAGCCCGCCGACCCATTCCAGGTACTGCACGATGAGCGGCTGATCGAGGTGGTACTTGGCGCGCAGCACCGCCACGACGGAGTCCGGCAGCGGGCGGTCGCCGCCGAGCGCCTTGATCGGGTCGCCCGGGAGAGCGAACACGAGCGCGTAGATGAGGAACGTGACGCCCACGAACACGATCAGGAGGGCGCCGACGCGCTTGAGGACGGGGAGGACCCAGGTCACGACGCTCCCGGCTCGTCCGCACCGATCGCCGCGGCGGCGAGGATCGCGCCGTACTGCACGCCCACGAGGCGGGAGATCGGGATCACCTCCGCATCATCGGCGATCGAGGGCGTGTTCAGCCAGTCCTGGTAGAGCGAGGCGAGCTCCGCGGTGCGCCGGCGCAGGTCCGCCGACGCGAGTCCCGCGACGGTCTGCGCCTCGAGCGCGCGCAGCAGCATCCCGCCGTAGCGCAGCTTGAAGCAGTGCACGACGTCCTCGCGGTCGAACCGCTCCGCGACGGTCGCCGGTCGTGCGCTCTCCGGCAGCTCGGCGCGCACCAGGTCGGTGCGCGCCATCTCGCCGAGCATCGGCACGAACGCGCGCGACGCCCGCAGGAACGGGGACACGATCGTCAGGTCGGGCTCTGCGGCGACGAGGATCTCCTCGAGCGCGGCACCTGCGGCGGCGAGGTCGGCCGCGGTGCGCTGCAGCAGTTCGGCGTAGGTCTCGTCGAGCGGCGACGTGTCGTCCGCGGCCGGGTGGCTCCAGTAGGGCAGCTCGCTCACGAGCGACAGGGTGCCGTGGCGTCCCGCCCACTCCGCCGACGACGTGCCGCCGATGTGGGTCGTCGGATCGACGCCGAGCGCCTCGAGGTAGTCGTACGCCTGCGAGATGCGGCCCATTCCGTAGATCGCCGGGCCGTACTCGGTGAGGTAGGGCGACTCCGGCTCGCCGACCGCGAGCGGCAGGCCCAGGCTCGCGGGCAGGCGCGTCAGCACGTCCTGCAGCGCGGCGCCCGGACGCGAGAGGTAGTAGTAGACGCCGCCCATCTCGCCGTTGTGGAGGCTCACGAGCAGGTCGGGCTTCACGTCGTCGATGAGGAGCATGAGGCCCAGCGTCTCGGGCAGCACGCGATCGAAGTACGCCCGCTTGTACGCGTTCGGGAACGTCCACTCCACCTGCTCGTCGGGTGCGGGGCGGTAGAAGTGGCGCGCATAGTGCGCACGGTCGCCCGGCTGGTCGAACCACCCCTCGTTGAGGCGGAGGCCGTCGGGGTCGATCGTCGGGATGATGTGCCACGTCGCGTCGAGCGCGGTCCGCAGATCCGCGTCGGCGACGAGGTCGTCGGCCAGCTGGATGGCCGTCCACGAGCCGATCGGCTCGTTGGGGTGGACGCCGCCGACGACGATGTTCGCCCGCGGGCCGCCGGCGATCGTGTAGACGCGGATGGGCTCGCCCAGCCGGCTGGTCGCGATGCGCCGCGACGACACGAGGTCGGGATGCCGCCGCTCGAGGTCTGCGAAGTGCGCCCAGAGGTCGTCCGTGCGCGGGAAACCGGTGCGCTCGGCGAGCCGGCCCGCTCGCCGGAGGATGTCCTCCGGCGAGCAGACCGTCTCGCTGACGTGGCCCTCGATCATCAGCCCTTGAGCTCGATCTTCGAGGTGATGGGGCTGCCGGCCATGGACGGCAGCGTGGTGATCTTGTCACTGGTGACGTAGGCGTACCGGTCGAAGAACGTCGGCACGATCGGAAAGTCCTCGATCACGAGCTTCTGCGCGTCCGCGTAGAGCTTGCCGGCCTCGGCGGTCGACGACGCACCGTCCGCCTTGGTGAGCAGCGCGTCCACCTCGGGGCTGGTGTACTTGCCCGTGCAGAGGGTGCAGCCGCCGGACGAGGTGAACAGGGCGCGCAGGGTGTTCTGCTGGCTCGTGTAGAGGGCACCCCAGTGGCCGAAGTGCGGGCCGGCGACGGTGCTGTCCTCCAGCGTCCCCCAGTACGACGCCCAGTCGGTGGTGGGCTTGGCCTCGACGTCCTTGATGCCGAGGTTCTGGCGGATCTGGTTGGCGTACGCCTGGAACAGGTCGTCGAGCCCGAGACCGCCGGGGTAGACGATCTCCATCGTTCCTGACCACCCGCCGGCCTCGGCGAGGAGCTTCTTGGCGGCATCCGCGTCGAAGTCGCAGTACTTCCCGCAGACCCCTTCCGGAGTGCCCGCCATGACCGGCGGGGTCAGGGCGGTCGCCGGCTCGTTGATCCCGCCGTAGATCGCCTTGTTCACCGCCTTGCGGTCGATGGCCATCGAGATCGCCTGACGCACCCGCTTGTCCTCGTAGCGCTTGTCCCACAGCGGGAACCCGAGGTAGTCGATGCCCGTCGAGTCGAGCACGATCAGCTTCTTGCCGAAGTCCGCCTTCGCCGACGTGTACTTGTCGGAGGGGAGGAAGAGCAGGTCGGTGTTGCCGGCCAGGACGTCGTTGTACGCCGTGTTCATGTCGGCGTAGGGCTGGAACGTGACGCCGCCGTTGGACGGCTTGGTGCCCTTGTAGTCGGCGTAGGCCTTCACGCTGAAGGCCGTGTTGTCCTTCCACGCGTCCGCCATCTCGTACGGGCCGTTTCCGATGGGCTTGCGGTCGTAGGCGTCGAGGTCCTTGTACGCCGCCTCGGGCATCGGGTAGAAGCCCGTCTGGGCGTCGGTCAGCTGCAGCGGGAAGGAGCTGTCCTTCGAGCTGAGCGTCACGGTGAATGTGTCCTCGTCGACGGCCTTGAGGCCGCTCATGGTCTCGGCCGTGGGCTTTCCGGTCGCGGGGTGGACGTCGGCGTAGCCCTCGATGCCGGCCAGCTGGCCGGCGTTCTCCCACGCGTGGGTGGACAGCGCCTCGTAGTTCCAGGCGTCGACGTACGACTTCGCGGTGACCGTCTCGCCGTTGTGGAACGTCCAGCCCGAGCGGAGCTTGATGGTCCACGTCTTGGCGTCGTCGGAGGTGACCGACTCGGCCTGGACATACGAGACCTTGCCCGCGTCGTCGACGGAGGTGAGGGGTGCGAAGACGGACATCACGGGGGCGAAGGCGACCGTCTGGCGTCCGGGGGTCAGGTGATCGGGCTCGCCGATCGCGTAGACGAACGTCGCGGTGCTGTTCGAGGACGAGGAGGGGGAGGTGCTGCCCCCTCCTGCGCATCCGCTGACGGCCACGCCGACGACGGCCACAGCCGCGGCGACGAGGATGCCACGTGCTCTCATGGTGACTCCAGGGGTTCGGGTGGTGCGGGAGTATCGGCGGGTCCGCCGAATGTCATCACCGTAGAGGGGTCGTTCATCCCTTGTCCATGAACTTTCAACAACCATTGAAAGTTTTACCGGATCGAAACACGACCGTCTCCGGGCCGCCGCGAACGGCCGGCCGCCACGAGCGGGCCGTCGTCGCCGCCGCAAGGACACCGTCTATCCTCGGCCTTGGGCGCCGCGTCGGAATGCCGGCCGCACGCCCGGAGCGCCCGCCACGATCGCCCGAGGAGACCGCACGATGGCAGACAGCGACCGCCCCGCCGACGAGGACGAGACCCGGTACGTCGAGGTCGACACGCGCGCCGGCAGGGTCCGCGGGGCGTGGCGGCCGGTGCCCGGATCCGACGTCCGCAGCGCGGCGTTCCTCGGCATCCCGTTCGCCCAGCCCCCGGTCGGCGACCTGCGCTTCGCGGCGCCCGTGCCGCCCGAGCCGTGGGATGGCGTGCGCGATGCGCTCGTCTACGGCGCGACGCCGCAGCGGACCCCGCTCGCCGAGGTGACGCTCATCCCGGAGCCGTCGGTCCCGGGCGACGCGACGCTGAACGTCAACGTCTTCACTCCGCGCCCCGGCGACCCCGACGCCGCGCTCCCGGTCATCGTCTGGATCCACGGCGGCGGCTTCACGGCCGGCTCCCCGGCGAGCTCCTGGTACGACGGGACCGCGTTCAACCGCGACGGCGTCGTGACCGTGACGGTCTCGTACCGGCTCGGCTTCGACGGATTCGGATGGATCCCCGGCGCACCCGCCAACCGCGGGGTGCGCGACTGGCTGGCCGCGCTGGAGTGGGTGCGCGACAACGTGGCGGCGTTCGGCGGCGACCCGGGCCGCGTCACGATCGCCGGACAGTCCGCGGGCGGCGGCGCCGTCCTGACGCTCCTGGGGATGCCGGCGGCGCAGGACCTGTTCCATGCGGCGTGGTCGCTCTCGGGGGCACTGGCGAACGTGTCGAAGGAACGCGCCGGCACTCTCAGCGCGAAGATCGCGCGTCTCGCGGGTGTGTCCGCCAACCGAGCGGGCTTCGCGTCGGTCGACGAGGGGGTGCTCGCGGGGCTGCAGGACAAGGCGCTCCACGACGACTCGGGGGATCGGCTCGCCGGCATCCGGACGCTCCTCGAGGACGGCCTCTCGTGGGGGCCGGTCGTCGACGGCGAGCTGCTGCCGCAGCCCACGATCGAGGCGATCCGCTCCGGCATGGGGGCCGACAAGCCGCTCGTCCTCGGCGCCGCCGACGACGAGTTCACGATGGTGACGGACGCGGCGAAGGCGAAGCTGCGCTGGATCCCGGCGGGGCTCGCCCTCGGCAAGCTCGGGCTCCCGCCTCGGCCGCGACGCGAGTACCTCGCCGCGAACCGCCCGCAGCGCCGGCTCGGCACCGCCGCCGTCCTCGGCCGCTACGTCACGGATGTGGTCTTCCGCGCCCCGGTGGTGCGCATCGCAGACGCCAGGGGCGACGCGACGACATGGGTCTACCGCTTCGTGTGGGTCTCCCCCTCGATCGGCTGGGCGTGCCATTGCCTCGACGTGCCGTTCTGGTTCGACCGCCTCGGGTCGCCGGAGGGCATCCCCCACCTCGCCGGGGACCACCCGCCGCAGCCGCTCGCCGACGCCGTGCACGGGGCGGCGGTCGCGTTCGCCCGTGAGACCCGCCCCGGGTGGACGCCGTGGTCGGCGCAGCCGGGCACCACACGGCTCTTCGGCGTGGGCCCGAGCGCGCGCGACGTCCTGCCGGACGGCTACGCGAGCGTCCGCGCCCTGCTCTGAGGCAGCCCCCGGCCGCCGTCAGGACAGCGCGGGGATGACCTCGCGTTCGAACAGCTCGGCGCCGGAGGAGTCGTAGGCGAGCTCGGGGAAGTAGTGGATGCTGTAGCCGAGGCCGTGCTCGGCACGGGCGGTGAGCCGCTCGACGATCTGCTCCGGCGTCCCGAACCCGTCCGATCCGAGGTAGTCCTGTTCGATCGCGTCGGCCCGCTCCTGACCGACGTGGGGCAGCAGGCGGTCCTTCACGGCGGCGAGGCGGTCGCGCGCCTCGGCCTCGGTGTCGGCGACGATCGTGTTGAAGTTCGACGACCGGGTGATCTCGGAGAAGTCGCGCCCGAGGCTCTCGCAGTGACCACGGAGGACCTCGCTCTTGTGGTCGAACTCTTCGAGGGACCCGGCGAAGTTCGTGTATCCCGCGTACTTCGCCGCGATCTTCAGCGTGACCTGCTCGCCGCCGCCCGCGATCCACAGCGGGATGCCACCTTCCTGCACGGGCAGCGGGCGCACGATCGCGCCGTCGACCTGGTAATGCTTCCCGTCGAGGCTCGCGGTTCCGGTCGTCCACGCCTGGTGCATGATCTCGACGCCCTCGCGCAGGCGTCCGAGCCGCTCCGCGATGGGCGGGAAGCCGTAGCCGTACGCGCGCCACTCGTGCTCGTACCATCCGCCGCCGATGCCCATCTCGACGCGGCCGGCCGACACGTGGTCGATGGTCGCGGCGACCTTGGCGAGGTACGCCGGGTTGCGGTAGCTCATGCACGTGCACATCTGCCCGAGGCGGATGCGGCTGGTGGCGGCGCCGAAGGCCGCCATCAGCGTCCACGCCTCGTGCGTGGCCTCCTCGCTCGGCACCGGCGTCGTGTGGAAGTGGTCGTAGACCCAGAGCGACTCCCACGGACCCGCGTCGGCCCGCTCGGCGAGGGAGCGCATCGTGCTCCAGTGGTCGTGGTCGTCGATGCCGACCAGGTCGAAGCGCCAGCCCTGGGGGATGAAGGTTCCGAATCGCATGTCGCCAGCCTACGGGCGGGCGTCGCCCCCGAGGCCGATCACGCGGGCATCCGGCATCCGGCGCTGCATGACGGCGACCGCGTCGGGATTGTCGTCGATCAGCACGGCGTCGCGCCCGAGTGCCGCGGCCACCGCACCGGTCGTGCCGCTGCCGGCGAAGAGGTCCAGCACGCGGTCGCCCGGGCGGCTGGACGCCTGCACGATGCGCCGGAGGATCCCCTCCGGCTTCTGGGTCGGGTAGCCGGTCTTCTCCCGGCCGGACGTCGGCACGATGGTGTGCCACCAGACGTCGGTGGGGAGCTTGCCGCGCGCGGCCTTCTCGGGTGTGACGAGCCCCGGAGCCATGTACGGCTCACGGTCGACGGCCTCGGAGTCGAACCAGTAGCGACCGGGGTCCTTGACGTACACGAGGATCGTGTCGTGCTTGGTCGGCCAGCGCCGGCGCGACTTCGCCCCGTAGTCGTACGCCCAGATGAGCTCGTTGAGGAAGCGGTCGCGGCCGAAGAGCGCATCGCACAGCACCTTGGCGTAGTGCACCTCGCGGTAGTCGAGGTGCAGGTACAGCGTGCCGTCGGCGGCGAGCAGGCGCCACGCCGCGAGGAGGCGCGGCTCGAGGAACGCCCAGTAGTCGTCGAAGCGATCGTCGTACGCCCGCAGGTCGCCCCGGAGCCGCTCGTACTCCCGCCCGTGGAACCCGCGCCGCACGGTCGCCTCTCCCCCGCCGCGCACCGTTCTCAGGACGGACGCCCCGCTGCCCGGTTCCTCGTCCCGGGATTCCGCGGGCCCGGCGTCGTCGAAGTGGGGCTGGTCCTGAGAACGGTACGCCGAGCGGACGGTCTCGACGGCGCGCTCGCGCATCCGGCCGGTGTTGAACGGCGGGTCGAGGTAGATCAGCGTGAACGCGCCGTCGGGAAGGGACGCGGCGACCGCGAGGTTGTCGCCGTGGTGGATCTCGACGCTTCCCGGAGCGACGGCGTCGGCGGCGGTCACGGAACGCGGTGCAGCCAGGCGTCGGTGGCGAACTTCGACGCGACGAGCGCCTCCGCCTCGGCGTATTCCTCTTCGGTGATATGTCCCGGAACCGCACCGTAGAGGGTGGCGAACGTGTCGGTGAACCGCTCGATGATGGCCTCCCGCGACAGCCCGGTCTGGCTGCGCAGCGGGTCGACCCGCTTGGCCGCCGACACCGTCCCCTTGTCGCTGAGCTTCTCGCGCCCGATGCGCAGCACGTCGGTCATCACCTGGCCGTCCATGTCGTAGCTCAGCGTCGCGTGATGGAGCACCCCGCCGTTGGCGAGCCGCTTCTGCGCGGCGCCGCCGATCTTGCCGCTGGGCCCCGCGATGTCGTTGAGGGGCTGATAGACGGCGTCGATGCCGAGGGAGCGCAGGGCCTGGAGCACCCAGTCGTCGAGGAACGCGTACGAGTCCGCGAACGTCATCCCGGCGACGAGGGATGCCGGGACGTACAGCGAGTACGTGACGATCGAGTTCGCCGCCATGAGCATCGCCCCGCCACCCGAGATCCGGCGGACGACGTCGAATCCGTGCCGCGCAGCCCCCTCCGGGTCGACCTCGTTGCGCAGCGACTGGAACGACCCGATGACGACCGCCGACTCGTTCCACTCCCACATCCGCAGCGTCGGGTTGCGGCGGCCGTCGCCCACCCGGGTCGTGAGCACCTCGTCGAGGGCGAGGTTCATGCGGGGCGACACGGGCCGGTCGTGCACGATCTCCCACGAGAAGTCCCGCCACCCGGGGGCGGTGATGAGCGCCCGTCGCACCGCCGTCCCGACGGACTCGGGCGTGAAGCCGAGCAGCTGCGCGCCGTCCGGCAGTGCGGCCCGGATGGCGGAGGCGATCGTCGCGACGTCCGCCGTCTCGGGGAGGCCGTTCACCGCGGCGTCGATGTCGGCGAGCGCGTCGTCCGGCTCGAGGAAGAAGTCGCCCGCGAGGTGGAAGTCGGCGATCCGCCCGTCGCGCACATCGAGGTCGACGACGACGAGCTTTCCACCTGGGACCTTGTATTCGCCGTGCATGCCTCCAGCCTAGGCGCGCGCCCGCGCAGCGGTCCGGTCGGCGTGTGCAGCCCACGGTCAGGCGGCACTGCTAGGCTGGGGGTGCGGCTTCGCGCCGCTGCGTCGTCGACACGCTCCCCCGGTCTCACAGAACCGCGGTTTCTTCTCGAACGGCGAACCGATGCGCTCCGTCCGGATGCGCCGTCGCCCACCTCAGCACCGCGTCGATCGACGCGTGCGCTTCACCGAAAGCATCCCCATGTCTACCTTCCTGTCTCTCGGCGTGCCCGAGAAGCTCGCCGCCGTCCTCGCCGAGTCCGGCAAGACGGAGGCGTTCGCCATCCAGCGCGACACCCTCCCCGACTCGCTCGCCGGTCGCGACGTGCTCGGCCGCGGCCGCACCGGCTCCGGCAAGACCATCGCGTTCGCGCTGCCGCTCGTCGCGCGGCTGTCCGGCGCCTCCGCGAGCCGCCGCACCCCCGGCCACCCGCGCGGGCTGGTCCTCGCCCCGACGCGCGAACTCGCCACCCAGATCGCCGAGACCATCCGCCCGCTGGCGGCCGTCGCCGGCCTGACGGTCACCACCGTCTTCGGCGGCGTCAGCCAGAAGCCGCAGGAGCAGGCGCTGCGCGCCGGCGTCGACGTCGTCGTGGCGTGCCCCGGTCGCCTCGAGGACCTCATGAAGCAGGGCGTCGTGCGCCTCGACCGCGTCGAGATCACGGTGCTCGACGAGGCCGACCACATGGCCGACCTCGGGTTCCTTCCGGGCGTCACCCGCATCCTCGCCGCGACGCCGCAGGGCGGCCAGCGCATGCTCTTCAGCGCGACCCTCGACCGCGGCGTCGACACTCTCGTGCGCCGGTTCCTGCGCGACGAGGTCCGTCACGAGGTCGACGAGGAGAGCGTGCCGCAGGGCGTCATGACCCACCGCGTCTTCCTCGTGGGCGACGCGGATGCCAAGACCGAGCTGGTGCGTCATCTCGCATCCGGCCGCGGCCGCCGCATCCTCTTCACCCGCACGAAGCACCAGGCGAAGAAGCTCGCGAAGCAGCTGACGGCCTCGGGCATCCCGTCCGTCGACCTGCACGGCAACCTGTCGCAGGCCGCCCGCGAGCGCAACCTCGCCGCGTTCGGCGCGGGGGCGGCGGACGGCGGCGTGCGCGTCCTCGTCGCGACGGATGTCGCTGCCCGCGGCGTCCACGTCGACGACGTCGAGCTCGTGGTGCACGTCGATCCGCCGATGGAGCACAAGGCGTACCTGCACCGCTCCGGTCGCACCGCGCGCGCCGGCGCCGAGGGCGTCGTCGTCACGGTCGCGCTCGACGCGCAGCGCCGGGACGTCACCGACCTGCTCAAGAAGGCCGGTATCGCAGCTCCGCTCGAGCGCGTCCAGCCCCACGGCGCCGAGGTGTCGACGCTGGTCGGTGCACCCGCCGACCACGTGACGCCGGCACCGGTCACGGCGGGCAGCCAGGGCGGCGGCCGCGGCGACCAGCGTTCGGGCGGCCAGGGCCGCGGGGGCTCCGGCTCACGCGGCGGCAACGGCGGACGTTCGAACGGCGGCGGTCGCAACGGCCAGGGCGAGCAGCGGTCGGCGGCCTCCGCCGGCGGCGAGCGCTCGGGTTCGGCCGGCGGCGGTCGCGGTGGCTCGCGGCGACGCGGCTCCGGCCAGGGCGGTCAGGCACCCGCCGGCCAGGGCAGCCGTGCGACCCAATCCGCACCCCGGGCCGCGGCACAGCCCGCCCGGCGCCCCACCACGGGTGCCACGGTGGCCGACATCCGCCGCGCCTCCGGCCCCCGCCGCGCGCGCGGCTGAGGCATCCGGCCTCACCGGCCCGCGAAGGTGTCGCGACAGGTCGCATCACGCCACCCGGAGCGGCACCACGCGCCACCTTCACTGGACACTCGCCGTGTCAGCGGGCGGGTCAGTCGCGGACGGGGATGCGCGTGTCCAGCCACGCGAGGAGGTCGCCGCGCACCTGCTGCTGGGCGACCTCGTTGAAGATCTCGTGCCGCGCATCCGGATAGACGAGGGTCGTGACGTCCGTCAGCCCGGACCTCGTCCGGTACGCGTCGGCCAGACGATGCACGCTCTTGGGTCCGCCGACCGGGTCGTCCCGGCCGACCATGAGCAGCACCGGGATGTCGCGGCCGAGGTGCTTCTTGGGCCGCCCGAACAGGCGCGCGGCCTCGATCGGCCCGAACAGCCGCATGAGCGGCGTCATCGTCGTGAGCGGGTCGTCGACGAACGCGCGCCCGACCTCGAGATCCGACGACAGCCATTCCGTGCCCATCGCGTCCGCGCCGTTCCAGCGCGCGTTGAGGTCGCCGGCGTTGAGTGAGCCGGGCCAGCGCAGCGCGGAGCCGGACAGCACCACCGCGTCGTAGGCGTCGGGGTGGTCGTTGAGGAGGATCTGCGCGAGGAAGGACCCCCACGAGTGCCCGATCAGGACGAGCGGCAGACTCGGGTTCTCGTCGCGGATGAGTCGCGTGAACCGCCACACCGCGTCGACGGCGGCCCGGTGACCCCCGGCGCCGAGGCGGCCGAGCTTGCGGGCGTCGCCCCCGTGCTGCGTCATCCCGGTGCGTCCGTGTCCGAGATGGTCGTCGGCGTACACGGTGAAGCCGTCGGCGGTGAGCGCGTCGATGAGTGCGCCGTACCGGCCCGCGTGCTCGCCGACGCCGTGCAGGAGCTGGACCACCGCCCGCGGCGTCCCGGTCGCAGGATGGACGTCGTAGACGATCGCGGTCCCGCGCGCGTCGATGAACTCGGGCATGCCGCGAGCATAGCCGCGAGAAAGGGCCACGCGGACGACACTTAGCTAGATAGGCTAGCTACATGCCAGACTATTCATCGCGGCGATGGGTCGGACTCGTCTTCATCTCCATCGCGGTGTCCCTCATCATCGTGGACTCGACCATCGTCAATGTCGCGGTGCCGTCGATCGTCGACGACCTCGGCATCTCGTCGACCCAGGTGCAGTGGGTCCAGGAGGCCTACACGCTCGTCTTCGCGGCGCTGCTCCTCGTGTTCGGCAGCCTCGCGGACCGCTTCGGGCGGCGGCGGATGATGCTGACCGGCGTCGCCATCTTCGCCGTGTCGTCCGTGGCAGCAGCGCTCGCCCCGACGGGCGACCTGCTCATCCTCGCGCGGCTCGTGCAGGGCGTCGGCGGGGCGATGATCCTCCCCACGACGCTGTCGCTGATCAACGCGACGTTCCGGGGCAAGGAGCGCGGCCTCGCCTTCGCCGTGTGGGGGTCCACGATCGGGGGCATGGCCGCCGTGGGGCCGCTGCTCGGCGGCTGGCTCACCACCGACTTCTCGTGGCGGTGGGCGTTCGGCATCAACGTCCCCCTCGGGATCGCGATCATCGTGGGCGTCGCGCTGACCGTGGCCGAGTCGCGCGAGCCGGAGCGCCGCGGCATCGACGTCGTGGGCGCGATCCTGTCCGTCGTGACGACGGGGTCCCTCGTCTTCGGGCTGATCGAAGGCCGGACGCTGGGGTGGTGGCGGACCGCCACCCCGCTGCGCATCGGCGGATGGACCTGGCCGTGGGACGTCTCGCCCATCCCCGTCGCGTTCGCGATCGCCGTGGTCGGCCTCGCGGCGTTCGTCGGATGGGGCATCCTGCGTCTCCGCCGCGGACGCTCGACCCTGCTCGCCTTCGGGCTGTTCGGCCTGCGCTCCTTCCGCAACGGCAACATCGCCGCGATGGTCGTCTCGCTCGGAGAGTTCGGCATCATCCTGTCCCTCCCCCTCTGGCTGCAGTTCGTGATCGGCTTCGATGCGTTCCAGACCGGACTCGTGCTCCTCGCGCTCGCCGTCGGATCGTTCGTCGCGAGCGGATTCGCGGGAGCGTTCAGCGGACGCCTCGACCCGGTGTGGGTGGTGCGGCTCGGCCTCGTCGCCGAGATCGTCGGCGTGGGGGCGATCGGCTTCGTGATCGGACCGGACGCGGCATGGGGATGGCTCGTGCCCGCGCTCTTCGTCTACGGATTCGGCGTGGGCCTCGCCACGGCGCAGCTGACCGGCGTCGTGCTGTCGGAGGTGCCCGTGGCGGAGTCGGGCCAGGCATCCGGCACGCAGTCGACGTCCCGGCAGGTGGGGTCGGCGCTCGGGATCGCGATCCTCGGGACGATCCTGTTCACGACCACGGCCGGCGTCCTGGGTGCGAAGCTCGACGACCGCGGGGTCCCCGCCGCAGAGCGCGACGCCATCGTGTCGTCGGTCGTCGACAGCGCCGGTGCGTCGATCGCGGGCCTGGAGAAGGCGCCCGCGACGAAGGATGCGGCCGCAGACGCGAAGGCCGCCTTCTCGGACGGGACGCGGTACGCCGCATGGTCCGCCGCCGGATTCCTCGCGCTCGGTCTCGTCGCGACGCTGACGCTCGGGAGCTCCCGGACCCCGCGCGAGGAGGACGAGCGTGCCGAGTCGTCGGCGGGGGCAGCACCTCCCCCGTCCGCCTGAGGCACCGGCGTCCGGGCCGGCGCTCGCCCCGCCCGGCCTCGTGGTCGACCATTTACTTAGCACAACTAATGAGCTAGGCTAAGTAATCTGATGACGACCCCCGACACGTCCCCTCCCAGCCGCCAGACCCCCGCGCCGGATGCCGCAGCGGAGTCGCGCGACGCCGCGGACCTCGCCGCAGAGGCCCGCGACCTGCGCATGGCGACCTTCCGCCTCGCCCGCCGCCTGCGCGCGCAGCGCGCCGTCGACACGATGAGCGACGGCCAGTTCGCAGTGCTCGCCACCCTCAACCTCCACGGACCGCACACCCTGAGCGAGCTCGCCGAGCGCGAGCGGGTCACAGCGCCATCCATGAACCGCACCGTGAACTGCCTCGAGGAGTCGGGCTGGCTGACGCGGACGCCCGCCGAGCTCGACCGGCGGAAGGTCGTCATCGAGCTCACGCCGGAGGGACGCGCGGTCGTCGAGGAGACGGTGCGCCGCCGCGACGCGTGGCTCGAGTCGGTGCTCACGGAGCTGACGCCGCGCCAGCGCAAGACCCTCGCCGCGGCCGCCGCGATCATGCGCGAGGCGGCCGCCCGATGAAGGACATGTTCCGCTCGCTCGGAGTCTTCAACTTCCGGGTCTGGTTCGTCGGGGCACTCGTCTCCAACATCGGCGGATGGATGCAGTCCACCGCGCAGGACTGGGTGGTGCTGACCGAGCTCACCCACCACGACGCGACCGCGATGGGCGTCACGATGGCGCTGCAGTTCGGGCCGCCGCTCGTGCTCGTGAGCTTCACCGGGTGGGTCGCCGATCGCTTCGACCGCCGCAAGGTCCTCATGGTCACGCAGACCTTCCTCATGCTGCTCGCCATCGCCGTGGGCGTGCTGCTGCTCACGCACGTCATGACGCTGCCGCTCATGTGGTGCTTCGCCCTCGCCTTCGGCGTCGGCAACGCGTTCGACAGCCCCGCCCGCCAGGCCTTCGTCTCGGACGTCGTCGCGCGAGAGAACGCCTCGAACGCGGTGGCGCTCAACGCGGCATCCTTCAACACCGCGCGTCTCATCGGACCCGCCGTCGGCGGCATCCTGATCGTGCTCGTCGGCACGGGATGGGCGTTCCTCGCCAACGCCGTCACGTTCTTCGCGATGCTCGTGGCGCTCATGCTGATCCGGCCCGCCGAGCTCGTGCCCCGCGTGCACAGCAGCGGCGCCTCCCGGCTGGCCGACGGCTTCCGGTACGTCGCCGGAAGACCGGATCTCGTCGTCACGTTCGTGATGGTCTTCCTGCTGGGCGCCTTCGGCATGAACTTCCCGATCTTCGCGTCGACGATGGCCCTCGAGTTCGGCCAGAACGCCGACGGCTACGGGCTGCTCAGCTCGATCCTGGCGATCGGCTCGCTCGCCGGGGCACTGATGTCTGCGCGCCGGGACCGTGCACGGGTGCGGGTGATCATCGTCGCCGCCGCGGGATTCGGCGTCGCCTCGCTCGTGTCATCGGTGATGCCGCTGTACGGGATGTACGCCGTCACGCTGATCTTCGTCGGCTTCTCGACCGTCACGATGCTCACCACGGCGAACGGCTATGTGCAGACGACGACCGATCCGACCTTGCGCGGTCGCGTGATGGCGCTCTACATGGCCGTCATCATGGGGAGCACGCCGATCGGAGCGCCGATCGCCGGGTGGGTCGCGACGACCTTCGGGCCGCGCACCGCGATCCAGGTGGGCGCGGTGGCCGGGCTCCTCGCGTCGGCGATCGGAGCGCTGTGGCTCGTCAACTCCGGCCGCCTGCATCGCCGCGAGGACCACCGGTTCCTCCTCACGATCGACGAGACGCGGCCGCTGCGGGTGGTGCAGCCGGTGCCCGTACCCGAGGAGTTCAGCGACGCGGTCGCCTCGACGACGCCCATCTCGCTCCCGGGCGAGGCGGAGGACGAGTTGCGGGGCGACTCGGCGGCGCTGCATCCGCGCTCCAGCGCCCACTGACCTGCGGGCCCTGGGCCTGCAGGGCTCTAGGGGCGAGCTTTTGGGGCGCGGCGGATCCGGCCGGCGCGGCCCGGCGCGGGCCGGCGCGGCACGGGTCAGCGTGGGTCGCGCAGGCCGACCCGCACGAGGTGCTCGTTGACGAACCGTCCGTCGGGGTCGAGCCGCTCGAACACGGCCCGCGCGTCGCCCAGACGCGGGTGCACCGCGGCGATCCGCGCCGCGTCGAAGCGATGCAGCTTGCCCCAGTGCGGCCGGGGCGCGAAGGGGGCGAGCGCCGACTCGATGAGCGGCAGCACCTCCCACACTCCGGACGGCTCGTTGCGCCACGTGAAGTGGATCGCGAGGAAGTCCCGCTGGTACGCACCGCTCAGCCAGAGGTCGTCCGCGGCAGCCGTGCGCAGCTCGCTGACGAGCAGGTGCGGACGGATGGCGGGGGCCAGCGCCAGGACCGCCGCGAGGGCGGCTGCGGCATCCGTCCGCGGGACGAAGTACTCGGTCTGGATCTCGTCGCCGTAGGACGGGGTGGCGTCGAGGCGGAAGTGCGGCAGCCGCACGTTCCACGGCCCGGGCACGCCGCCCTGCTCGGTGATGTTGTCGCCGAGCACCGGCGTCAGCGGCTCGCCGCCGGCCACGGCATCGCGCACCGCCCCGGAGAGCGCGTCCGGCACCGGGTCGTCGTCGTGGTCGAGGCGGGTCTTCACCCAGACGTGGCCGACGGATGCCGCATCCCATTCCGTGAACACCGAGACGCTGTAGCCCGCCCCGGTGATCGCGTCGGGGTCGGCGAGGAACGCATCCCACGTCAGACCGCGGAAGACGTCCTGACGGACGCGGTACGCGGGTTCGACGGCGAGGTCGAGCGACACGATCACACCGAAGGCCCCGACGCCGACGGCGAGCGCGGCGAAGTCCGCGTCGCCGGGGCGCACCTCGCGCGGCTCGCCATCCGCACCGACGAACCGGATGCCGCGCACCGCGGTCGTCAGCACGCCGTTGCCGTTTCCGGAGCCGTGCGTGCCCGTGCTCGTGGCACCGCCGACGGAGATGTGTGGGAGCGATCCGAGGTTGTGCAGCGCCCAGCCGCGCTCGTCCAGCCAGATCGCGAGGTCGCCGTACCGCGTCCCTGCGGCCACCGTCACGGTGCGGGCATCCTCGTCGAGCGCGAACCCGCCGACGAGCCCGCTCACGTCGACCAGCGTGCCCGGGGTGTCGGGGAGGTCCGTGAACGAGTGGCGCGTTCCGAGCGTGTGCACGGGGCCCGTGCCCTGAAGCAGCCTGCGCACGTCGTCGACATCGCGGGCCGGCTCGATCCGCGGAGCCCGGTACTCGTAGGTCCCCGCCCAGTTGCGCGCCATGTCTGCTCTTCCCTCGATCCGACGACGAGGACGTTTTTGTCCCCGTCGACAACATACCTTCCCCGGCAGCGTCCGGGGTAGCGCCTCACGCCTCGCGCGTGATGGTGACCTTCACGTGCAGCTGGCTCTTGAACGGGCCGGCGTAGACGCCCCGCAGCGGCGGCACGTCGTTGTAGTCGCGGCCCCGCCCGACGAGGACGTGCCGATCGCCGATCTCGATGTTGTTCGTCGGGTCGAAGCCCTGCCAGTCGCCCGCGAACCACTCGACCCAGGCGTGCGACTCGCCCGTGACGGGCACGCCGACCTCGGCATCCGGCCGCGGATGCAGGTAGCCCGACACGTAGCGCGCCGGGATGCCGACCGAGCGCAGCGCGCCGATCGCGATGTGGGCCATGTCCTGGCAGACGCCCTTGCGGGCCTCCCATGCTTCGCTCGCGGTCGAGTGGACGCCGGTGACGCCGTACATGTACTCGACGGCGTCGCCCACCGCGATGCAGATGTCGTGCGCGGCGCGCCCCGGATCGTCGTGCTCGGCCGCGATCCGGGCGGCGAGCTCCACGACCTCCTCGTGCGGCCGCGTGCGGTTCGTCTGCACGAGCTGCTCGACGGTGTCGATCCCGCGCGCCGTCTGCGCCGCCAGGTCATCCCACGTGAGGCCGCCATGCTCGACCGGGCGCGGCCGCACCTCCACGAGCGACCGCGCGGTGATCTTCAGCTCGCTGTGCGGCGAGAGCACGTCGAACGCGCTCACCCGCGTCCCGAAGTAGTCGACGTACGAGTTCACCGACGTCGACGGCTCGATGTCGAGCGACGAGCTGAGCACGAACTGGCTGTCGGTCGTCCCGGGCAGCATGCGCGCCTCGTTGTACGACGCCGAGACGTCGCCGTGGTACGCGAACCCGGTCGCGTGCTCGATGCGCAGGCGCTTCATGAGATCTCTCCGATCCAGCTCGGCTCGGCCTGGGTCGGGAAGAACCGCTGGCGGATGGCTTCGGATGCCTCGCGGGTCACGGTCTGCACCCGGTCCATGTGGCGGGGCAGCTCACTGAGGATCTCGGTGATCGGCCGATACTCCAGATCGTTCCGGATCTGCCCGAGCGCGCGCAGCACCTGGTTCGAGTGGCCCACGCGGTCGGCCCGCGGGTCGATCGCGCTCATGCAGTCCTCCGCGCGGGAGATCGAGTAGATGATCGACCGCGGGAACAGGCGGTCGAGCAGCAGGAACTCGGCGGCGTTGCGAGCGCTCGGCATCCCGCGATAGGTGCGCAGGTACGCCTCGTACGCGCCGCACGAGCGGAGGATCGTCGTCCACGACGGGCCGGATGCCTCGGTCAGCGACCGCGTCGCGAGGAGTCGCGCGCTCATGTCGGCGCGTTCGATGCTGCGGCCGAGCGTGAAGAACTGCCACGCCTCGTCGCGGCTCGTCGAGGAGTCGACGGTGCCGACGGCGAGCGCCGCACGCTCGCGCACCCACTGGAAGAACTCGTGCACCTTGTCGGTCTGCAGCCGCCGCGGCATCCGGGCGCTCGTGGTGTTGAGGCACTCCCACAGCTCGCTCGAGACGATCTCGCGCGCACGGCGGGCGTTCTCGCGCGCCGCGGTGAGCGAGTAGCCGATGCTGGACGGGTTCATCCGGTCGACGGCGAGTCGCGCCAGCACGTCGCCGCGCTGCACCTTCTCGCCCGTCTCGGGGAGCGACGACCCCATCACGGCGAGGAGCGAGCGGCAGGCGGTGTCCTCGTCGATCCAGGGGTCTTCGAGGAGCAGCTGCAGGTGCACGTCGAGGATGCGGGCGGTGCCGTCGCTGCGCTCGATGTACCGCCCGATCCAGAAGAGGCTCTCGGCGATCCGGCTCAGCACGACGGCTCCCCGCGGGACTGCTGGTGCTCCTGCTGCTGCTGCTCCTGCTGCTCGATCCGGGAGCGAGGGCGGTCCTGGGGCGAGTGCGCGGGCTCGGGGCGGACCGTCGTCTCGGGGTCGTAGACGATCGAGATCGACTCCGTGATGGTCGCGGCCTGGTCGGCGACGAGCCCGGCGAGACCGTGACCCTGCCCGTACTCGACATGGGCGGGAGCGGACCCCCCGGTCACCCACGTGTCCTTCGAACCGCCGCCCTGGCTGGAGTTGACCACGAGCTGCCCCTCGGGCAGCGCGACGCGGGTGAGGCCGCCGGGGAGCACCCAGATGTCGTCGCCGTCGTTCACCGCGAAGGGGCGGAGGTCGGCGTGGCGCGGGCGCATCCCGTCCTCGACCAGTGTCGGGATCGTGGAGAGCATCACGACCGGCTGCGCGATCCACCCGCGCGGGTCGGCGAGGAGCCGCGTGCGGAGCTTCGCGAGTTCGTCGCGGGATGCGTCCGGCCCAACGACGAGGCCCTTGCCGCCCGAGCCGTCCACCGGCTTCACGACGAGCTCGTCGAGACGGTCGAGCACCTCCTCGAGCGCGCCCGGATCCTCGAGCCGCCAGGTGTCGACGATCGGGAGGATCGGCTCCTCGGAGAGGTAGTACCGGATCAGGTCGGGCGTGTACGTGTACAGCAGCTTGTCGTCGGCGACGCCGTTGCCCACGCCGTTGGCGATCGTGACATTGCCGAGGCGCGCGGCGAGCATCAGCCCGGGCGCGCCGAGCATCGAGTCGGCGCGGAACTGCAGCGGATCCAGGAAGTCGTCGTCGACGCGGCGGTAGATCACGTCGACGCGCTTCGGTCCGCGCGTCGTGCGCATGAACACGCGGCCGCCGACGCACAGCAGGTCGCGCCCCTCGACGAGCTCGACGCCCATCAGCCGCGCGAGCAGCGTGTGCTCGAAGTACGCCGAGTTGTACACGCCGGGCGTGAGCACGACGACGTTCGGGTCCTCGACCCCGGGCGGGGCGGATGCGCGCAGCGCCGCGAGGAGCTTGTTCGGATAGTCGCCGACCGGCCTGACGTGCATCGACACGAACAGCTCCGGCAGCGTCTGGGCCATCACCCGGCGGTTGGAGATGACGTAGCTGACGCCCGACGGAACACGCACGTTGTCTTCGAGCACGCGCATCTGGCCGTGCTCGTCGCGGATGAGGTCGATCCCGGACACCTGGATGCGCACGCCGTTCGCGCTGTGGATGCCCGCGGCCTGGCGGTAGAAGTACTGGCTGGACGCGATGAGCTGCGCGGGGACGACGCCATCCCGCACGCAGTTCTGGCGGCCGTAGACGTCGTCGAGGAACGCCTCGAGCGCGCGCACGCGCTGCTTGACTCCGGCCTCGATGTGCGACCACTCCGCGAAGTCGATGATGCGGGGGACGGCGTCGAGCGGGAACGGCCGCTCCTCGCCGGCGAAGTCGAACGTGACGCCCTGGGCGAGGTACGAGCTGGCGAGCGAGTCGGTGCGCCCCCGCAGCTCCTCCTGGGTCATCTGGGCGAGCACGCGGTAGAGCTCCCGATAGGCCTCGCGCGAGTCGGCGGTGGCACCGGGATGCTCGGGATGCCCGAACATCTCGTCGAACGCGGGGAGTCCTTGGGGGGTCTTGCGGGGCGCCAGCGTCGAGCCGTAGCCGTCGAAGAGGTCTCCCATGCGAACACCCTAGTCCGCACCGTGTTGCCGAGATGTTTCGGAGATTCCTGCCGTCGCGAGCGCGTCGCGCCGGGGGTGCGGCCGCCGTCGGCAACTACTCACGATCGGCCGCGGGACGGGTGCGGGTCGCCGCCCGGTACCGTGATCGGCCGATTTTGGAGGCGTTCTCCGCGACCCGCCGGGCAGAACTCCACGGATCGGCGGGCGCCGTAGGCCTCGACAGCCGTTCTCCCCGAATCCCCACCCGATCCGTGGAGTTCTGCACGCGTCGCCGGCCGCGGCGGCGAGCCCGTCGGCCGAGATCCTTTCGAATCGGGGACAATGTCCGTCGACCGGGTCCGCGGGACCGGTCGCGACGTAGGCTTCACCTCGTGGCAGCCTCGGCGCGATCCCGGCCCGCCGCCGCTGCGGCGGGGGTGGCGTCCGTCGTCCTCGGCGCCGGACTCGGCGAGCTCATCGCCGCGCTCACCGCGCCCGCCTCGAGCCCGTTCGGCGCGATCGGCGCGGTGCTCATCGGCTTCGCGCCGCCCTGGGCCAAAGAGACCGCGATCTCGCTCTTCGGCACGAACGACAAGGCCGCGCTGCTCACGGGCATCGCGATCGCCCTCATCGTCGTCGCGGCACTCGCGGGGCTGCTGCAGTCCCGCCTCCCGCCGGCTGGTCGCGTCCTCTGCCTCGTGCTCGGAGCCGCGGGGGTCGCCGCCGCCCTCACGCGTGCCGACGCCGGCAACATCGCGTGGGCGCCCTCCGCCGTCGCCGGCATCGTCGCGGCGATCGCCATCGGCCCGCTCGTGCGGCTCGTCCCGCTGACGCGCACGTCGCGCACGGACGAGGCCGCGGATGCCGCCGCCCCGCACACCGCAGCATCGGCCGCGCCCGAGTCCGGCGTCACCGCCACCCCGGCCACCGGCGCTACGGGCGCTCCCGCCACAGCCGCCGCCCCGCCCGAGACCGGGTCCGGCCCGACCCCGCCCGAGACCGACTCCGGCGCGATCCCGCCCGGTGCGATCCCGCCCGCACCGACCTCGACGCCTCCCCCGCCCGACCCCGGCGCGGACCCGACCCTGTCCTCCCCGCCGGGACCGAGTCGCCGCCGCTTCCTCATCGCGACCGGAGCGGCGGCCGTCGTCGGCATCCTCGCCGCCGCCGGAGGGACGGTGCTGCAGACCGGCGCGCGCGCGGCATCCGCGGTGCGCGCCGCCATCCGCCTGCCGAAACCCGCGGTCGCCGCCGCTCCCGTGCCCGCCGACGCCGAGCTCGGCATCCCGGGCCTCGCGACCGTGATCACGCCGAACGAGAGCTTCTACCGGATCGACACGGCCCTCGTCGTGCCGCAGGTGTCGACGGCGGACTGGGAGCTGCGCATCCACGGGATGGTCGACAACGAGGTCACGCTCACGTGGGACGAGCTGCTCGCACTCCCCCTCGAGGAGAGCTACACGACGCTGACGTGCGTGTCCAACGTGGTCGGCGGCGACCTCATCGGCACCGCGAAGTGGCTCGGCTACCCCCTCCGCCATCTGCTCGCGCGGGCGATGCCGCACGCCGACGCCGACATGGTGCTCTCGACCTCCGTCGACGGGTTCACCGCCGGAACCCCGCTCGAGGTGCTCACCGACGACCGCAACGCGATCCTCGCCGTCGGGATGAACGGCGAGCCCCTGCCCGTGGAGCACGGCTTCCCGGTCCGGATGGTCGTGCCCGGCCTCTACGGCTACGTCTCGGCGACGAAGTGGGTCGTCGACCTCGAGGTGACACGCTTCGACAAGGCCGTCGCGTACTGGACGACCGAGGGGTGGTCGGAGCGCGGTCCGATCAAGCTCGAGTCGCGCATCGACCGCCCGCGGCGCAAGCAGGATCTCAAGGCCGGCGACACCGTGATCGCGGGCGTGGCGTGGCAGCAGCACGTCGGGGTGTCGAAGGTGGAGGTCTCCATCGACGAGGGTCCGTGGCGGGAGGCGACCCTCGCGGCCGCGATCTCGGACGACACGTGGGTCCAGTGGATGATGCCGTGGACGGCCACGAAGGGCGAGCACTTCATCCGGTGCCGCGCGACCAACAAGGACGGCGAGACCCAGACGCAGACCCAGGCTCAGCCGGCTCCCGACGGCGCCTCCGGGTGGCCCGAGATCCTGATCCAGGTCTACTGACCTCGACCTCCATCCGTTTACGGACGAGACACGCCGCGTGGTTGCGTCCCTAGGCGGCGTGTCTCGTCCGTAAACGGTCGCGTGTCAGTCCGCGAGGACGAGCGTGAGCTGCTCCACGGCCCAGTCGAGCTCGGTCCCGCGCACGACCAGCGGAGGGGCGATGCGGATCGTCTGCCCGTGCGTGTCCTTGACGAGGACGCCGCGGGCGAGGAGCCGCTCCGCGACCGCCCGGCCGGTGCCGACGGCGGGGTCGATGTCGATGCCCGCCCACAGCCCCGCGATGCGCACGGCAGTGACGCCGTGGCCCACGAGCGCGTCGAGCTTCGCGGCGAGGTGCTCGCCGAGCGCCGCGGCGCGGCGCTGGAACTCGCCGGTCTGCAGCATCTCGACGACCCGGAGGCCGACGGCCGCGGCGAGCGGGTTGCCGCCGAAGGTCGACCCGTGCTCGCCCGGGCGGATGACGCCCAGGATCTCGCGGTCGGCGACGACGGCCGACACCGGCAGGATGCCGCCCCCCAGTGCCTTGCCGAGCAGGTAGAGGTCCGGCACGACGGCCTCGCGGTCGCACGCGAACGTCTCGCCCACGCGACCCAGGCCGGACTGGATCTCGTCGGCGATGAAGAGCACGTTGCGCCGCGTGCAGATCTCGCGGACGGCGCGGAGGTACCCGTCCGGCGGGATGATGACCCCGGCCTCGCCCTGGATCGGCTCGATGAGCACGGCGGCCGTGTTCTCGTCGATCGCGGCCTCGATCGCCGCCGCATCGCCGAACGGCACGTGCACGAACCCGGGCGTGAACGGCCCGAAGCCGTCGCGCGCGTCCGGGTCGTCGCTGAACCCGACGATCGTGGTGGTGCGGCCGTGGAAGTTGCCGTTCGCGACGACGACGGTCGCGGCATCCGCCGGCACGCCCTTCACGCGGTAGGCCCACGCGCGCGCGACCTTGATGCCCGTCTCGACCGCTTCGGCGCCCGTGTTCATCGGGAGGACGAGGTCTTTGCCGCACAGCTCCGCGAGGGCGGCGGCGAACGCGCCCAGCCGGTCGTTGTGGTACGCCCGGCTGGTGAGCGTCAGGCGGCCGAGCTGCTCGGTGGCGGCGGCGACGATCGCCGGATGCCGGTGCCCGAAGTTGAGGGCCGAGTACGCGGACAGCAGGTCGAGATAGCGCTTGCCCTCGACGTCGGTGACCCACGCGCCCTCGCCGCGCGCGATGACGACGGGAAGCGGGTGGTAGTTGTGGGCGAGGTGCTCGTCCTCGGCGTGGATGAGCTCCGCCGCCGCGTCGTCGAGACCGGGCATCGTGCTCATCACGCACCCCCGTTGGCACGGCCGCGCAGCTCGAGCGTGCAGCACTTGATCCCGCCACCGCCGAGCAGCAGCTCGGACAGGTCGATCGGGACCGGGGTGTAGCCGCGCTCGCGCAGCTGGGCGGCGAATCCGGTGGCGCGCGGCGAGATGAAGACGTTGCGTCCGTCGCTCGCGGCGTTCAGGCCGAACACGGCGCCGTCCTCATCCGACACGAGGATCGCGTCGGGGTAGCGCTCCTCGAGGATGGCGCGGCTGCGGTCGTCGAACGCCGAGGGGAGGTACGCGATGTTGGCGCGCTCGACACCACCCGGGCCCTGCACCGGGTCGAGCACGGCGATCGCGGTGTCGAGGTGGTAGAAGCTCGGATTGACGAGCGTGAGCGACACGACCTCCTTGCCGAACACCTCGGCGAGCTCGCGATGGCTCTCGCCCGTGGAGCGGAACCCCATGCCCGCGAGGATCGTGTCGCCGACCAGCAGGAAGTCGCCCTCGCCCTCCTGCACGAGCACGGGCTCGACGACCTCGAGCCCGTGCGAGGCGAACCAGTCCATGAACGGCCGCTCTTCGCCCCGGCGCTCGTCGACGCGGAACTTGACGCCGAGCGCGACGCCGTCGATCACGAACCCGCCGTTGGCCGTGTAGACCATGTCGGGAAGGCCGGGGATCGGGTCGATCAGCTCGACCTCGTGCCCGAGGGCGATGTACGCGTCGTGCAGCGTCTGCCACTGCGCGACGGCCTTGGCGGTGTCGGTGGGGTTGGCCGGCTCCATCCACGGATTGATCCTGTAGGTCACCGTGAAATACTCCGGCCGGCACATCAGGTAGCGGCGGTGCTGCGGGATCCGATCGGATGCCGTGCCCGAGACGATCTCGGGAGCGGACGTGTGCTGCGTCGACATTTCTCTCCTCGTGAAGGGGATGGCGGACGCTGTCCACAGGCCCGGCGGGGCTGGAGAAGCCGACGACACGGGCACGCCTCGTCGATTGTCTCATGCCCTCCTGGAGAGCCGCCGTCGGCGCGGCGGGTCCCCTGCCGCCGGGGAGTGGGCGGCGTGCAGAACTCCATGGATGTGCGCCGGATCGGCCGGATCTGGCCTCGACGTGCGGCCTGCGGCGGCGAAACCGTGGAGTTCTGCACGCGCACCCGCGGAGACCACGGACGAGACGTCGGGCGTCAGCCGAGCAGGTCGCGGCGGTGGACCAGGGCGGCGGCGCCGACGAGGGGCGCGTCACCGCCGAGCTCGGCCCGCACCACCCGCATCCGGCCCGCGTAGCCGTTGACGGCGGCCGCGCGGATGGCCGCCTCCACCTGGGCCGGGTAGTCGTCGGCGACGAAGGAGAATCCGCCGCCGATGACGGCGAGCTCCAGGTCGAGGAGCGTCGCCGCGTCGAGCAGGCCGACGCCGACCGCGCCGGCCGAACGGGCGACGGCGGCCGTGGCGACGGGGTCTCCGGCACGGTAGGCGGCCGCCAGGTCCTCGCCCGTCACACCGGGCCACCCCCGCTCCTGCGCCCACGCCACGGTGTGCGGTCCGGATGCGATGCCCTCCACGGTGGCCGCGGCAGGGGATGCCTCGACCTGCTGGATCACGACCTGACCCACGTGGCCGGCGTTGCCGCTGCGACCGGCGACGAGGCGGCCGTCGGACACGATCCCCCCGCCGACACCGGTGGACACGACGATGACGATCGCGTTCCGGATGCCGCGAGCCGCGCCGAGCCACAGCTCGGCGAGCGCGATGCAGGTGCCGTCCAGACGGAGGACGACGTCGGCCAGGCCGCTCGAGGCGCGGATCGCGTCGACGATCCCGAAGTCGCGGACGTCCGTCATGTTGATCGGCGAGATCGCGCCGGTCGGCAGGTCGACGGGGCCCGCGGACCCGATGCCCGCGGCGGTCACCTCCGTCCATTCGGGAGAGGCGGCGCAGGTCCGCACGAGCTCGTCGATGGCACCGCGCAGGGTGGCGGCATCCGCCGATGCGCCCGTCGGGACGCGCGAGCGCGTGCCCTCGACGATCGACCCGTCGTCGCGGACCAGCGCCGCCTCCGCCTTGGTCCCGCCCACGTCCACTGCCATCGCCACGCCCACCCCGCGAGCCTACCGACCGGCCCGGGTGACGGAGGCGGCGTCGTCGGCGCACGCTCACGACCGCGTGCACGACCGCGGGGTCCGACCGCGACGCGCCGCCTCGGTCCGTCCGCGCCCGGGGTGTCGCGGACGATCCCCGCCGTTGTGCTTGGGAGCCGGGGGCCGAGCGGCGGCCGGGGTCGGCCGCGCGAACCGGCCGTTGCTGTTAGGAAACTTTACTGATACATTCCCGGTCATCGACGTTCCGACGGAGGGATGAGGATGACCGACAGGACCGTCCCCGGAACACCCGCGTGGCTGCGAGCGCGCAACGACCGCGCCGCGCTGCAGCTGCTGCTCGACCACGGCGCGCTCACCCGCAATCGGCTCGGTGAGCTCACCGGACTGTCCAAGCCCACGGCGTCGCAGATGGTCCAGCGGCTGGAATCGGTCGAGCTGATCCGCGCCGTCGGCGAGGTGTCCGGCGGCCGCGGACCCAACGCGGCGACCTACGCCGTCCGCACCGACCAGGCGCTCGGCGTCGCGATCGACATCGACAGCCAGACCATGCGCTCCACCGTCGTCGACGTCACGGGATCGCCGCAGCCCGTCGCCGAGGTGACGCTGACCGGGAGCGACCGGACGCCGGCGGGCGACGTCCGCCGCGGCATCCAAGAGGCCTGCGCGGCCGCCGACGTCGACGAGTCGCGCATCGACGCGGTGTGCATCGGGGTGCAGGGCGCCGTCGACCCCCGCACCGACGAGCTGCGGTTCGCCGACACGCTCGCCGGATGGCCTCTCACGTCCGTGCGCGCCCACGTCGAGGACGACCTCGGGGTCACCGTGACGATCGAGAACGACGTGAACCTCGCCGCGATCGCCGAACGTTCCGCGGGCGCGGGCCAGGGCCTCGGCGGTTTCGCGCTGCTCTGGCTCGGCGAAGGGCTGGGGCTCGCCACCGACCTCGGCGGCGCCGTGCATCGCGGGATCTCCGGCGGGGCGGGCGAGATCGGCTACCTCCCGGTCCCCCGCACGGCGGTCGACCTCGACCCGGACGCCGTCGAGCTGCAGGACCTCATCGGCGGCCTGCCCGTGGCCGCGCTCACCCAGGCCGCGGGCGGCGACGGGAGCAGCTACCGCGCCGCGATCGCGACCCTCGAGACGGATGCCGCGGTGCGGGCGCGCGTCGTCGCGGCTCTGGCCCCGCGCGTGGCGCTCGGCATCGTGCCGGTGCTCGCCCTCCTCGACCCCGAGCGCGTCGTGATCGGCGGGCCGACGGGCGCCGCCTGCGGCGACGCCCTGGCGACGGCCGTCGCGGCGGAGATCCGCCGCGACGGCCAATGGAACCCCGACATCGCCGCGACCGGGGTGCCGCGGCATCCGGTGCTCGAGGGGAGTCGCGAGCACCTGCTCACGAGCCTCCGCACGAGCCTGTTCGACCGCCTCGACCGCATCGCCATCTGACCTGCACCACCTCCACCCCGGCACCACCCCATCCCCCACGGAAGAGAGGTCACCACGTGATCACCACCAAGCGGCTCGCCGCCGTCGCCGCACTCGCGGTCGCGGGCGCGATCGCCCTGGCCGGATGCTCCGGCTCGTCGGGCGGCAGCCCGAGCGTCGCCTCGGCGGCGCCCACCCACCTCAAGGGAACCGTGTCGCTCTGGCACTTCTTCAGCGATCGGGAGGCGAAGGTCATCCAGTCCGTCGTCGACGACTTCGAGAAGAAGTACCCGGATGTGAAGGTCGACGTGCACAGCGGCCAGGACGACGAGAAGCTCACGAAGGCGATCGCCGCGGGCAAGAGCGTCGACGTCGGCGTCTCGTACTCGACCGACATCGTCGGCAGCTTCTGCTCTTCCGGGGCGTTCCTCGACCTGTCTCCCTACATCAAGCGCGACGGCGTCGACCTGAACCAGCTCTCGGACACGACCCGCTCGTACACCGAGTTCGACGGGACGCGCTGCGCGATGCCGATGCTCGCCGACGTGTACGGCCTGTACTACAACAAGGACATCCTGGCGAAGTTCGGCTACTCGGCCCCGCCCAAGACGCTCACCGAGCTCGAGGACATGGCCGTGAAGATGACGACGTACAACGCGGACGGGTCGATCAAGACGCTGGGCTTCAACCCGCTGATGGGCTGGGCGGAGAACGCCGCGGCGCACTACGGTCCCGCCGCCGACGCGCAGTGGCTGACGAAGGACGGCAAGTCCGCCATCAGCTCGTCGCCGGGGTGGACCCAGCTGATCCAGTGGCAGTCCGCGTTCGTCAAGAAGATCGGGTACGACAAGCTCAACGCCTTCAGCGCGGGCCTCGGGCAGGAGTTCTCCGCCGACAACGCGTTCCAGACCGGCCAGGTCGCGATGAACCTCGACGGCGAGTGGCGCGTCGCCTTCATCAAGGACCAGAAGCCCGGGCTGAACTACGGCACCGCTCCGTTCCCGACCGCGGACGACCACACCGACCTGTACGGCGGCGGCTACATCACCGGCAACATCGCCGGCATCGGCAAGGGCTCGAAGAACCCCGAGCTGGCGTGGGCGCTCCTGAAGTACCTGACGACCGACACCGATGCCATCGTGAAGCTCGCGAACGGCCTCGGCAACGTGCCCACGACGAAGGACGCGCTGGGGTCGTCGAACCTGAGCCTGCCTCCGCAGTTCCAGACGTTCCTCGACGTGATGCAGAGCCCGCACTCCGCCACGACGCCCCCGAGCCCGGTCGGCGCGGGGTACCAGCAGACGTTCAACGACTTCTGGACGAAGTACCAGTCCGGATCGGGCGGCGACCTGCAGGCGGGCCTGAAGAACGTCGACAAGCAGATCAACGACGCGCTCGCGCTGACGACGGGCCCCTAGTGACCACGACCGCACCGGTGCGCGGGCGGGCGGCGACAGCCGTCCGCCCCGCGCCCCGACGCTCGCGCGCGGCGCTGCGGCGACGCCTCGTCGTCCTCGCCCTCATCGGCCCGGTGCTGCTCGGGCTGCTGATCTTCTTCGTGTACCCGCTGATCGCGAGCGTGTACTACTCGTTCACGAGCTTCAACCTCGTCTCGCCGCCGGTCTGGATCGGGCTGCGGAACTACACGTACCTCTTCACGCAGGATCCGCTGATCGGCACGGCGGTGCTGAACACGCTGTGGTTCGTCGTGTTCCTCGTGCCCATCCGGATCATCACCGCGCTGTGCATCGCAGGCCTGCTCGCCCGCGCCCGCACCGCGTCGGGGTTCTGGCGCACCCTGTTCTACCTCCCGTCCCTCGTGCCGCCGGTGGCGAGCGTCGTGGCGTTCGTCTTCCTCTTCAACCCCGGCACGGGCCCGGTCAACCAGGTGCTCAAGGCGTTCGGCATCACCGGACCGCTGTGGTTCAACGACCCGGCGTGGTCGAAGCCGTCGCTCGTGATCCTCGGGATCTGGGTGATGGGCGACATCATGATCATCTTCCTGGCGTCGCTCCTCGACGTTCCGACCGAGCAGTACGAGGCGGCATCCCTCGACGGCGCGAACGGCCTGCAGAAGGTGCGGTACGTGACCCTCCCGAGCATGGGCCCGGTGCTGCTGTTCGCCGTGATCACCGGGATCATCGCCGCGCTGCAGTACTTCACCGAGGCCGCCGTCGCGTCGACGGTCGCGAGCGGCAAGGCCACGGTCGGCGGCGGATCGGGCGACGTCATCGGCTACCCCGACGACTCCCTCCTCACCTACACGCAGTGGCTGTACGTGCGCGGCTTCAGCAACTACCAGCTCGGCTACGCGAGCGCGATGGCCGTGGTGCTCTTCGTCGTCGCCGCCCTGTTCCTGGTGCTGCTCCTGCGCCGCGTCAAGGCGTTCACCCCGGAGGGAGCACGATGACGACGATGGATGCCGCGACCGCGGTCCTCGATCCGGCCGCCGCCCCCACCCGGCGCCGGGTGCGCCGCCCGAGCACGGTGCTGCTGTGGATCGCCGAGCACGCGGTGCTCGTGGTCCTCGCGCTCCTCTTCCTGTTCCCGGTGGTGTTCGTGCTGCTCACGTCGTTCATGACGAGCAACCAGACGCTCACCGGAGCACTGTGGCCGCAGCCCTTCACCCTCGGCAACTACGTGCGCGCGTTCACCGAGGCGCCCCTCCTGCGGTGGTTCGGCAATTCGCTGCTCTACGCCGTCCTCGCGACCCTGTTCATGCTCCTGTCGAGCGTGCCCGCGGCCTACGCCCTCGCGAAGGTGCGCTTCCGGGGCTCCAACGCGCTGTTCGTCGCGATCATCGTGGCGATGCTGCTGCCGCCGCAGGTGACGGCGGTGCCGATCTACGTGATGTGGTCGCAGCTCGGTCTCACCGGCACGCTGTGGCCGCTCATCCTGCCGAACCTGCTCGGCGACGCGTTCTCGGTGTTCCTGCTGCGGCAGTTCTTCCTGACGATCCCGACGGAGTACGCGGACGCCGCGCGCATCGACGGCGCGGGCGAGTTCAGCGTGCTGTGGCGCGTGATGCTGCCGATGGCGCGCCCCGGCATCGCGGCAGCCGCGATCTTCATGTTCTTCGCGTCGTGGAACGACTACTTCGGCCCGCTGCTCTACACGTCCGAGAACAGCGACGCGTGGCCGATCGCCTACGGCCTTGCCAGCTTCCGCGGGGCGCACGGCACGGACTGGGGCATCACGATGGCGATGACCCTCATCGTCACGGTGCCGATCGTGATCGTGTTCTTCTTCGCGCAGCGCGCGTTCGTCGAGGGCGTGACATTGACAGGCGTGAAGGGATGACCGCGGTCGCCCGGAGGAACGCGGAACGGAAAGCGGAAGGGATGAGTCTGTGAAGCTCGCCGTCGTGGGTGGCGGATCCACCTATACCCCCGAGCTCGTCGACGGGTTCGCCCGCATGCGTGCGGAGCTGCCGATCGAGGAGCTGTGGCTCGTCGACCCGGACCCCGAGCGGCTGCGGCTCGTCGGAGGGATGAGCGAGCGGATGTTCCGCGCCGCCGGCCACTCCGGCCGCATCCGCGTGACCGGGGATCTCGTTGCCGGGGTGTCGGATGCCGACGCGGTCCTCATCCAGCTCCGCGTCGGCGGGCAGGATGCGCGGCGCGGCGACGAGACGTGGCCGCACGAATGCGGATGCATCGGGCAGGAGACCACGGGACCCGGCGGCTTCGCGAAGGCGCTGCGCACGGTCCCGGTGGTGCTGCGCGTCGCGGATGCGGTGCGGCGGCACGCGAAGCCGGATGCCTGGATCGTCGACTTCACGAACCCGGTCGGCATCGTCACCCGCGCCCTCCTCCAGGAGGGTCATCGGGCGGTGGGCCTGTGCAACGTGGCGATCGGCTTCCAGCGGTCGTTCGCGCGCATGCTCGACGTCGCGCCCGAGCGCGTGCAGCTCGGACACGTCGGCCTCAACCACCTCACGTGGGAGCGGCACGCCTGGGTCTCCGACGCGGACGGGGAGCGCGATGCGCTGCCGGGGCTGCTGTCATCGCGGCGCGACGAGCTCGCGGCCGATGTCGAGCTGCCCGCGCACCTGCTCGACCTCCTCGGGATGCTCCCGTCTTATTACCTGCGCTACTACTACGCGCACGACGAGGTGCTGCGCGAGCAGCTCGGCGCCCCGACCCGAGCCGATGCCGTGCAGGACGTCGAGCGTCAGCTCCTCGAGCTGTACGCCGACCCCGCGCAGGACACGAAGCCCGAGGCGCTCGCGAAGCGCGGCGGCGCCTTCTACTCCGAGGCGGCGGTGGACCTCATCGCGTCGCTGCGGACCGACCACGGCGACGTCCAGGTCGTCAACCTCCGCAACGACGGCACCCTGCCCTTCCTCCCCGACGACCACGTCATCGAGGTTCCGGCGACGGTCGGGGCATCCGGCGTCGCGGCACTGCCGGTGGAACCGCTGCCCGACGATGTGGCGGGGCTGATCGCGCACGTCGCCGGGTACGAGCGCCTGGCCCTGGATGCCGCGGTCCACGGCGGCCGCGATCGGGTGCTCCGCGCGATGACGGCCCACCCGCTCGTGCAGCAGTACGACCGCGCCGAGAAGCTCACCGACCTGCTCGTCACCGCGAACCGGGAGCACCTCGCGTGGGCGTGACGCGGGCCCATCCGCAGTACGCGATCGCGATCGACGGCGGCGGCGGCAAGACGGATGCGCTCGCGGTGGACGCGAGCGGCGCGGTGCTCGCGCGGGCGCGGGCGGGAGGGTCGAGTCCGCAGATCCTCGGACTCGACCGTGCCCTCGGCGTCGTCGACGGGCTCGTGGGCGCGCTGATCGCGCAGCTCGGTGCGGCGCCCGTGCGGGTGCACTGCTACCTCTCCGGCGTGGACCTCCCCGAGGAGTACGCCGCCTTCCGGGCCGCAGCGGCCGCGGCATCCTGGGCACCCGCGGATGCCGAGGCGCTCGTCATCGAGAACGATCTGTTCGCTCTGCTGCGGGCGGGGACCGACGAGCCGGATGCCGCCGCGGTCGTGTGCGGCACGGGCATCAATGCGATCGGCGTGCGGCGGGACGGCCGCGTGGTGCGCTTCCCCGCGCTCGGCGCCATCAGCGGCGACTGGGGCGGCGGGTGGCAGCTCGGCGAGCAGGCGCTGTGGCACGCGGCGCGGGCGGTCGACGGGCGCGGACCGGAGACCGCCCTGACCGGGGCGGTGCCGGTCGCGCTCGGCCTCGGGTCGGTGGACGATGTGATCCGCGCGCTCCACTTCGGGCGTCTGCCGATGGCCGCGCTGTCCGCCGTGGCGCCCGCGGTGTTCGCGGCGGCCTCGGACGGGGATGCGGTGGCCGCCGGCCTCGTCGACCGGCAGGCCGAGGAGATCGTCGCGCTCGCGGCCGCCGCCCTCCGCCGCCTCGATCTGCTCGGCGCCGGCATTCCGGTGGTCCTCGGGGGCGGGGTGGTGGCCGGGGGCGACGAGCGCCTGATGCGCGGCGTCCGGCAGCGCCTCGCGGAGCACGCTCCGCACGCGCGGCCCGTCGTGGTGGACGCACCGCCCGTCGTCGGCGCAGCCCTTCTCGCCGCTGCGGCCCTCGGCGCTGCCCCCGACGCGCTCGGGCGTCTCGCGTCCGCCCTGTCGCCGGCCTCGGCTGCCGCCGCGCCGGTCTGACCCGCGCGCGGTCTGACCACCGTCGAACGGCGGTGCCGCGGTTGCAAAACGCGGACCGTCCCGCACGACACGCCGGGCAGCGGCATCCGGGGCCGGCGTGTCGCCCGAGGCGTCCGAGTTTTCGCGCACGCAGGCCGGCAGCCCAGGTCCGCGCGGTCAGGCCAGGGTGTCGAGGATCTCGACCAGCTTCTCCCAGGTCGTGAGCGGGCTGATGATCGCGAAGCGCAGCACCGGCTCGCCCGCGTGGGCGCTGGGGACGACGAAGCCGACCTGATCGTCGAGCAGCCGGTCGGACCACGCCTGGTAGTCGGCGAGGGTCCAGCCGTCCCGGCGGAACACGACGACCGAGAGCTGCGGCTCCCGCACGAGTGACAGCCCGTCGCGCGCCTCGATCTCGTCGGCGATCCGCCGCGCGAGCCGGATGCCGTGGTCGATCGTCGCCCGGTACTGCGCGGTGCCGTGCGTGGCGAGCGAGAACCACAGCGGCAGCCCGCGGGCGCGGCGGGTGAGCTGGATGGCGAGGTCGGACGGATTCCAGTCGGCGCTGTCGGTGAGCGTGTCGAGGTACTCGGCGTGCTGGGTGTGGGCGAGGCGCGCGCCCGCCGGGTCGCGGTAGATCAGCGCGCAGGCGTCGAACGGCGCGAACAGCCACTTGTGCGGGTCGACGATGAGCGAGTCGGCGAACTCCACCCCCTCGAACGCCGGCCGCATCCGGTCAACGAGCATCGCCGCGAGCCCGTACGCCCCGTCGACGTGCAGCCACACCCCGCGCTCGGTGGTCACGGACGCGATCGAGGCGATGTCGTCGACGATCCCGAAGTTCGTCGTGCCGCCGGTCGCCACCACCGCGAACACCGCGTCGCCGTGCGCGTCGAGCGCGGCGGCCACCGCATCCCCGTGCAGCCGCCCGCCCGCGTCGGGGGCGGCGGTCACGACCTCGACGTCCATGACGGATGCCGCGGACGCGATCGACGAATGCGCCTCCGCGCTGCAGACGACGACCCACCGGTCGGGGTCGGCGACCTCGGCCACGCGGTTGCGTCGGCGCGCGGCATCCCGTGCCGCCACCAGCGCGGAGAGGTTGCCGATCGTCCCGCCCTGGACGAACACGCCGCCCGACCCCTCGGGCAGCCCGAACTCGGACGCGAGCCAGTGCAGCACCTCGTTCTCGGCGTACACGACCCCGGCGCCTTCGAGCCACGAGCCGCCGTAGACCGACGACGCCGACACGATCACGTCGAACGCGACGGCGGCCTTGCTCGGCGCCGACGGGATGAACGACAGGTACCCGGGATGATCGGTCGAGAGGCACGCGGGGGCCAGCACGTTCTCGAACAGCGCAGCGGCCCGACGGGCGCCGATCCCGCGGTCGGTGATCGTGTTCGGCGCCAGGCGGGCGAGGTCGCGCGGGTTGAGCGGCTTGTCGAGGGGGATGTCCTCGTACAGCGCGCGCCGCCGGGCGTAGTCGAGCACGTCCTCGACGATCGCGGTCGTCTCGTGCGAGATGGCGTGCATGCGGGCGGGATCGGTCATGCGACAACGATAGGACGTGGACCCGAACCCCACCCGCCCCTCAGATCACGCCCTCCGACCACGGGTCGGGGTTGCCGAACCGGTGCGCGGTGATCGCGATCGCCTGCTCGTGCAGGAAGGGCAGCAGCTCGAGCCGGCCGGCCGTCGTCACCTCGTCCGCGTAGACGGCGAGGTCGGGGTCGCCGGCGACCGCCTCGGCCAGCGCACGGTGAAGGGCACCCACCGACGCGGGCGCGCCGACGAGCCGCACGCGCGACGGCCGGGGGGCGGATGCCTCGTCCGCCGCCGCGGCGACGATGTCGGGCGCGGTCAGCCGCTGCAGCCACTCCGCGTCCGACTCGACGAACACGCCGACCCCGAGCTCGCTCAGCGCCCGCCGAACCTCAGGAGGCAGGCCGGCGGCGGCGCTCAGCGTGAACGGTGCACCGGCGCGGACGGCGGCGAGTGCGACGCGCAGCGTCGCGGGCCACCCGGCATCCGCCGTCGCCCGCACCGCCGACGCCACCGGGCGGTAGCGGAAGAGGTTGCGCTCGACGCCGAGGTGCGAGACGTCGCGGACCTGGCCGAACTCGCGGTCCCACGCGATCGCGTCCGACAGGGCGGCGCGGCGCAGCCAGTCGAACTGCTCGTACGCGAGCGAGGGCTGCGCCGCCTCGATGATCGCCGTGATGCGCGAGTCGAGGCCGCGCAGGTGCAGCGTCGCCGACCCGGTCGCCCCCGCGGACGGACGCCACGACCCGAGGCCGATGAGATAGTTCGGCCCGCCCGCCTTGGCTCCCGCACCGACCGACGACCGCTTCCAGCCGCCGAAGGGCTGCCGCTGCACGATCGCCCCGGTGATGCCGCGGTTGACGTAGAGGTTGCCGGCCTCGACGCGATCGAGCCACAGCTCCAGGTCGTCGGGGTTCTGGGTGTGGAGCCCGGCGGTGAGGCCGTACTCCACGCCGTTCTGCAGCTCGATCGCGTGGGCGAGCGACGACGCGTGCATGATCCCGAGCACCGGGCCGAAGAACTCCTCGCGGTGGAAGCGCGACCCCGGCCGCACGCCGACGCGCACTCCCGGCGTCCAGTAGCGCCCGGCCGTCTCGGGCCCGAGGTCGAGCAGCCGCGGCTCGACGAGCCACCGCTCGCCCTCGTCGAGGGTGGTCAGGGCCCACGCGAGCTTGCCGTGCGGCACCTCGATGACCGGCCCGATCTCCGAGGTCGGAACCGACGGCGGCCCGACGCGCAGCGAAGTCACAGCATCCACCAGCTGGCGCGCGAACCGCTGCGAGTGCCCGACCGGGCCGACCAGGATCGCGAGGGATGCCGCGGAGCACTTCTGCCCCGCGTGGCCGAACGCGCTCTTCACGAGGTCGGCCACCGCCAGGTCGATGTCGGCGGACGGCGCGATCACGATCGCGTTCTTGCCGCTCGTCTCGGCGAGGAGCGGCAGGTCGGGCCGCCACGAGCGGAAGAGCGCCGCGGTCTCGTACGCCCCGGTGAGGATGACGCGGTCGACGCCCGCGTGCGAGATGAGGCGTTCGCCGAGCTCGCGGTCGTCGAGGGCGACGAGCGCCAGGAGGTCGCGCGGCACGCCGGCATCCCACAGCGCCTCCGCGATGACGGCGGCGCAGCGCCGCGACAGGTGCGCGGGCTTGAACACGACGCCCGAGCCGGCGGCCAGCGCGGCCAGCACGCCGCCTGCGGGGATCGCGAGCGGGAAGTTCCACGGCGGCGCGACGACGGTCACGCGGGACGGCACGAACACGGCGCCGCTCACACTGTCGAGCTCGCGCGCGGTCGCGGCGTAGTAGCGGGCCATGTCGACGGCCTCGCTCACCTCCACGTCGGCCTCGGCGAACACCTTCCCGGTCTCGGAGGCGGCGACCTCGATCAGCAGCCCCCTGCGCGCCCCGAGCGATCGCGCGGCCGCCTGGAGCACGGCGGATCGCTCGACCGCGGGCCGGGCGCCCCAGAGCGCGGCCGCCTCCCGCACCCGCGTCAGCACGGCCTCGAGCGCGGCGGCGTCGCCGACCCGGGCGGCGTCGATCGTCGCATCCCCCGCCGTGGAGGTCTCGACGCGGGCGAGGATGCCACGGGCCCAGGCCCGATTCGCCGGCAACGCGGGGTCCGAGTCCGGTGCGTTGCGGAACCCCGGCGCCCCCGCGGCGCGCGTCCCCGACTCGCGCGGGGCGTAGATCGCCGTCTCCACGAACGCCTGGCCGCCGAACAGCACCTCCTCCGCCGACCGACCGACCGGCGTGGTGTCGAGGCCCGCGTCGCCGGCGGCGGAGCGCGCGATGCCGAGCACCGCCTGGGTGAGCCCGCCGTCCTCCGGGGCGGGCGCGTCGCGCAGCAGCCGGGTCTGCGCGCGCGACCCCTCCGCGTGTGCCGGATCGCCGGCGGATGCCGCATCCCCGGCGTCCGCCGCGGACTCCGTCGCTCGATCCTGCGTCCGGTTCGGCCCGGTCGGGAGGGCGGGGTCGGCCGCGCGCGCGAGCGAGGCGACGAACCGCTCGCGCTCGCGCTCGAACAGCGCAGGGTCGTCGTGCAGATCGAACGCCGCCGAGAGGAAGTTCTCCTCCGACGCGTTCTCCTCGAGGCGGCGCACGAGGTAGCTGATGGCGACGTCGAACTCGTCGGGGCGCACCACCGGCACGTACAGCAGCACGTGGCCGACCTCGCGCGAGACCGCCTCGACCTGCCCCTGCGCCATCCCGAGCAGCATCTCGAACTCGATGTCTCCGCGCACGCCCCGCTCCCCCGCGAGCAGCCACGCGTACGCGACGTCGAACAGGTTGTGTCCCGCGACGCCGAGCCGCACCGCGCGCGTGCGCTCGGGCTGCATCGCGGCGTCCAGGCAGCGGAGGTAGTCGGCATCCGTGTCGACCTTCGCGCCGTACGTCGCGAGCGGCCAGCCGTGCATGACGGCGTCGACCCGCTCCATCGCCAGGTTCGCGCCCTTGACCAGCCGCACCTTGATGGCGGCGCCCCCGCCGTCCACCCGCTCCTGCGCCCACGCGGTCAGGCGGTCGAGCGCCGGGAGCGCGTCGGGGAGGTACGCCTGCAGGACGATCCCCGCCTCCAGGACCCGTAGCCGCGGATCGTCGAGGAGCCGCTGGAACACGGCGATCGTGAGATCGAGGTCGCGGTACTCCTCCATGTCGAGGTTCAGGAAGGTCCCGTCGGCGGCCGCGCTCACGTACAGCGGGAGAAGGCGCTCGACCACTTCGTCGACGATCTCGTCGAACGCCCACATCGTGAGGTGGCTCACGATCGCCGAGACCTTCACCGAGACGTAGTCGACGTCCGCGCGGCGGACGAGCTCGTGGATGCCCGCGAGGCGCCGCTCGGCCTCCCTGGCGCCGAGCACGGCCTCGCCCAGCAGGTTGAGGTTGAGGCGGTGGCCGCCCGCGCGGAGCTCCTCCAGCGCCGGGCCGAGCTTCTCGGGGCGGGCGTCCACGATGAGGTGGCCGACGAGGTCGCGCAGGGCGCGCCGGGCGATCGGCACGACGGGGCTCGGCAGCACCGGCGCGAGCACGCCGCCGGCCCGCACCGCGCCGCGCAGATACCAGGGCAGGAAGCCGGGGACGAGCGGGGCGACGCGGTGCAGGCGGGATGCCGCGGCGGACAGGCTCTCCGGGCGCATGACGCCGTCGACGAAACCGATCGTGAACGGCAGCCCCTGCGCGTCGTGCAGCACGCCGGCGAGTCGTCGCGCCGCGGGGGCGGCGGTGATCTCGGCGGCCTCGGCGACCCATCGCCGGGCGAGGGCGATCGCGCCCGAGGCGAGGTCGGGGGTGTGTTCGTCAGTCATGCGCTCTCCCGCTCGGCCGTCCGGCCGTCGCCCTCCCAGCCTTGCACCCTCCCAGCCTCGCAGGCTTCCCGCTCATGGCCGGGATTCGTCGACGGCGGGGGACGGATAGGCTCCAGACACATCGAGAATCCCGACGGGAGTGCCGTGTTCGAACTGCGGCGGCTGAGGCTGCTCCACGAGCTGGCGCTGCGCGGCACGCTGTCCGCCGTGGCCGAGGCGCTGTCGTACAGCCCCTCGACCATCTCGCAGCAGCTGGCGCAGCTCGAGAAGGAGGCGGGCGTCCCCCTCTTCGCCCCCGATGGGCGTCGCGTCCGGCTCACCGAGCACGGGATGCTGCTGGCCGCGCACGCCGAGCGCGCCCTCGACCTCGACGAACGCGCCCGCGCCGAGCTCGAGTCGCTCGACGTCGCCGGCCCGGGCGATGCCGGGGCCGGAGGACCGGGGATCGCACCCACGACGGTGCGGGTCGCCGTGCTGCAGACGGCCGTCCCGTCGGTGCTCCCGGATGCGATGACCCTCCTCGCCCGACGGGCGCCCCGCGTGCGGCTCGAGGTCGCGCAGGTGCCGCCCGAGGAGGGGCTGTTCGAGCTGTCCGCGCGGCGGTTCGACCTCGTCATCGCCGAGCAGTACCCCGGCCACACCCGCGCCCACCGCGCGGGGCTCGAGCGCGAGGTGCTGGGGGTCGACCCCATCCGCCTCGCCCTCCCTCCGGACGACCCCGCGACGGGGCTCGCGGGGCTCCGCGACCGGGCGTGGATCATGGAGCCGGAGGGCACCGCCGCCCGCCAGTGGGCGACGCAGCAGTGCCGCGCCGCCGGGTTCGAGCCGGACGTCCGCTTCGAGATCGCCGACCTGACGGCGCACGTGCGGCTCATCGCGGCGGGTCACGCCGTGGGTGTGCTGCCCGATCTCGTGTGGGCGGGCGGCGCCCCGGGCGTGCGCCTCGTGGACCTCCCGGGCGCTCCGGCCCGCGAGCTGTTCACCGCCGCCCGCGAGTCGTCGACCGACCGTCCGAGCATCAGGAGCGTGCGGGATGCGCTGCGCGACGGCTTCCACGCCGCGATCGCCGGCTGATCAGTCCCAGACGCTGGGTGCCGGGCGCTTGGTCGACGGCAGCTGGGATGCCGCGGCCCACTCGTGCACCCAGTCGGGGACGTCGGGCAGATCGGCGGGGCGTCCCGTCGCCGCGAACAGCCGCTCGTGCGACAGCGGCGTGCCGTGGCCGTCCATCATCCGCGCCCGGATGATCACCCGCGCGTAGATCTCGCCGTCGACGACGGCGCGGTGCTCGAGGTACAGCGCGCGGTCGTCGTGGCCGAGCAGGCGCGACTCGATCTCGAAGCGCTGCCACAGCTGGAGCGACTTGCGGAACGTCACGGTCGCCGACGAGACGACGGCGTACCACCCGTTGCGCCGCATCGCATCCCACAGCCCGGTGCGCACCAGCAGATCCCAGCGGCCGAGGTCGAACAGCGACAGGTATCGGCCGTTGTTCATGTGCATCAGGATGTCGATGTCGGTCGGCAGCGTCGTGAGGCGGATGCGACCGACATCGGTCGCCGAGAGACGCTCGCCGCGGCGTGCGCGCACGCGTGCGAGGACGTGGATGAGCATCGTCCGCCAGATCACGTTCACGAGTCGCGATCGTATCCTCTGCCCCACGATCCCCGGATTGCGTTGTGCCTTCCCCACAGTCGTCGCACGGCGGAAACCGTGCCGCCTCTGGCGAATCGTTCCGATTTCGTGTCGCGCGGCGGCCCGCGTAGAGTCTGGCCATGGAGCCCCGAGTTCAGACCGACATCGTCGTCCGTCCGGTGCGGGACGTGGATGCCGAGGCCCTCGGCCGAGTCCACGCGACGTGCTGGCACGAGACCTATGACCACCTGATCAGCCAGGCGGCCCTCGAGAGCGTGTCACCCAAGCGCCTCGCGGAGCTGTGGACGCACTGGGCCGTCCAGGGTCCCGAGTTCAAGATGAGCGCGGCGCTCGTCGACGGAGAGATCGTCGGCTTCGTGGGGTCGGGCCCCGCGCGCGACCGCGACGCGCCCCGCACCCGCGAGCTGTACTTCATCTACCTGCTGGACGAGTTCCACGGCACCGGCATCGGTCAGCGCCTGTTCGACGCCGCGGTCGATCCCGACGAGGGCATCTACCTGTGGGTCGCCGGCGACAACCCCCGCGCCCACCGCTTCTACGAGCGCAACGGGTTCGTGCTCGACGGCGCCGCTCACACCGAGCCGTTCCTCGGCGAGCAGCTCACCGAAGTCCGCTTCGTCCGCTGACGTTGCTCCAGGTCTGGGCCCTGGAGGGCATCCCCGAGGTCCGCGCGGGCGACGACCTCGTCGCGCTCATCGCGGATGCCGCGGGGCCGACGCTCGAAGACGGCGACATCCTCGTCGTCACCTCGAAGGTCGTGTCGAAGTCCGAGGGCCGCTTCGTCATCGCCGACGACCGCGAGGACGCGATCACCCGCGAGACCGTGCGGGTCGTGGCATCCCGGACGTCGGAGTCGGGCCACGTGACGCGCATCGTCGAGAGCCGCCTCGGGATCATCGCCGCCGCCGCCGGCGTGGACGCGTCCAACACCCCGCACGGCACGGTCCTGCTGCTCCCCGACGACCCGGATGCCTCGGCCCGCGCCCTCGCCGCCGGGCTGCGCGAGCGCCTCGGCGTGCGGGTCGGCGTGATCGTGTCCGACACGCTCGGCCGGGCCTGGCGCGAGGGACAGACCGACGCGGCGATCGGGGCGGGCGGCGTGCATGTCTTCGAGGACCTGCGCGGGCAGACGGACGCCGAGGGCCGGCCGCTCGTGGTGACGATGCCGTGCGTCGCCGACGAGCTCGCATCCGCCGCCGACCTCGTCAAGCGCAAGGCCGCGGGGCGCCCGGTCGCCGTCGTGCGCGGCCGCGCCGAGCTCGTCGGCGACCTCGATCTCCCCGGTGCGCGGTCGATCGTGCGGCCGGCCGAGCGGGACATGTTCCACACCGGCGCCGCGGAGGCGTACGCGGCCGGCTACGCCGCGGGCGCGGCATCCGGCGCCGGCCGCTGACGTCGGAGAAGCAGGCTCGACCGACCCTCGGAGTCCGGCGGGCGCGCGACGGAGGCGATTCAGCCTGCTTCCCCGACGCCCGCCGGCCCCGGCACCCCGGAGCGTGGCCTGCTCAGCCCTCGCCGATGTCCTCGTTCCACAGGGTCGGATCGTCGCGGATGAAGGCGCCCATGAGCGAGATCAGCTCGGGGTCGTTCACCACGATCACCTCGACGCCGTTCTCGGCGAGCCAGTCTTGGCCGCCGAGGAAGCTCACGTCGTCCCCCACGATCACCCGGCCGATGCCGAACT